>Ga0180220_1000012_pt1 | contig 491793 bp, 465 predicted proteins | sample eDN5th37CBELigBY_FD_151335 | JGI IMG/M metagenome (GOLD analysis project Ga0180220, IMG submission 151335) | Enriched backyard soil microbial communities from Emeryville, California, USA - eDNA 5th pass 37_C BE-Lig BY (version 2) (version 2) | ecosystem: Environmental > Terrestrial > Soil >...
ATGATGAAGTCGTGCTGCAGCACGCCCGCGTTGGTCACCGTGATCTCGACATCGGTATCGGCCGGGATGCTGAGCTCCTTGGGCTCGAACGCGATATCGACCGTCTTCACGGAGACAGCGGTGGCACCACCACCCGACGCGGCATCCTCGGTAGCGGCAGCTGCCGGGCTCGCCTCGGCACCGCCGGTATCGCCACCGTCGACGGGGCTTGCCGCCTCGGCCGGCGTCGCTTCGGAGGCTGGCGTCGCCAGTCCAGCCTCACGGGAGTCCGCCTCGACGATCGTGATGGAACCCTCCATGCCACTTTCGAGATGACCGGGCACGGAGCAGTAGAAGGGGATCTCGGCTCCTATCTCGGCATCGTCGGGGATGTTGAACGTCGTCTCCTCGCCACCACCGAGTGCGCCACTGTCGATACCCCACTCATCGATCACGATGTCGTGGATCAGGACACCGGTATTCACGAGGTGAATCTGCTGGCCAGGAGCCGCCGAGAACTGGGCCGGTGCGAACCGCATCGAGTCGAGCGCCGCGACACGGATCGCGTTGTCATCGATCTCAAGTGTGCTGGCCGTCTCCTCGGGAGTCGCGGGTTCCTCGGTGGCTTCTTCCTCTTCTTCGGTCGCGGCAGCCTCGCCGCTGGCTTCGGCGATGGTCAGCGTACCCTGCATGCCGGCCGCCTGGTGACCCGGCACGGAGCAGTAGAAGGTGAAGCTCTGGCCGACCTCGGCATTCTGAGGGACGATGAACTCTTCCTCGGTCCCCCCATTCAGCAGGGATGTCGCCAGGCCCCACTCGTCGACGACGAAATCGTGCTGGAGCGAGCCCACGTTCCTGACGAGGATGACCTGTCCGGGTGCCGCGGTGATCTCGCTCGGCTCATACGCGAGCGAGTCCAGCGCCTCGACGACGATCGTCTCGCTGGGATCGACCGGGCCGGCCGCAACGGCCTCTTCCTCGCCACCTTCCTCCTCGGCGGGCTCCTCCGCCGCGGCCTCACCACCACCGCCCTCGACGACGGTGAGGGTGCCTTCCATGCCGGATTCCCGATGTCCCGGCACCGAGCAGTAATAGGTCACCTGAGTGCCGACCTCGGCGTCTTCAGGAACGGTGACGGTCGCTTCGTCACCGCCGTTCAGGAGGTCGGTCGAGATCTCCCACTCATCGATCACGAAGTCATGCTGGAGCGAGCCAGCGTTGACCACGCGGATCTCCTGGCCCGGTGCCGCCTCGAGCTCATTGGTGCTCCAGTTGAACGGGTCGTGAGCCTCGAGGACGACCGCCTCTCCGCCCCCAGCGGCTGCAGCGTCGTCCTCTTCGGCCGGCGCCTCTTCCTCGCCACCCGCGGCAGCCTCCACGACCGTCAGCGTACCCTCCATGCCTGACTCGCGGTGACCGGGCACGGAGCAGTAGTACGTGACCTCAGTGCCGACTTCGGCATCCTCGGGAACCGTGACCGTGGCTTCGTCACCGCTGTTCAGCAGATCCGTCGCGATTTCCCACTCATCGATCACGAAGTCGTGCTGCAGGGATCCGGCGTTGATCACGCGGATCTCCTGCCCGGGAGCGGCCTGGAGCTCGTTTGTGCTCCAGTTGAACGGATCGTGCGCCTCGATGGTAACGGCCTCAACGGCTCCGCCACCCTCGCCACCTCCGGACTCCCCGCCTTCCTCGCCTGCATCGTCCGCACTGAACGGTGTGGCGTTTGGCGCCAGGGTCGGCGGCGCACCTTCGACGTTGGCGATCCGCGTCGGTGTGAGGTCTTCGTCAACCGCGTCGCCGCTACACGCCACGAGCGCGGCGCTCGCGATGCCGCTGGTCGCTACCCAAGTAAATCGACGCCGATTCATCCGACTCATGTGTATCTCCACTCCCGAGACAGCAAGTCATGCCGGGCCGTTTGCAAGATGCACACCAGCGGTCAGGTTTTCGCTGATGGGAAGGCCGCGACACACGTGAAGCACGGTGGTGCCTGCTCCCGCACCCAGGGGCCACCACCGTGGTCTTTAGATATAGTCTACTTCCTTGGCGCAGAGACGTGTGTCGGGGATAGTTCGATATCCACACGCGATGTTGAACCGTTTGCCTGAATGTGTAAGGAAATGATCATGACGTCCCAGCCGATCACCACTCCATGCGACATCACCGTCCCGGGCGATGTCCCGATCCACGCGACCGTGCACCCCGGGGCTGGTCCGGCACTGGTCCTCCTCCATGGGATCAGCGGGAGCGGCGAAGCGTGGCTGCCGGTGACCGGTGCGCTCGGCAAGCACTTCACCCCGGTGACGTTCGACATGCGAGGACACGGTGAATCGGGCAAGCCGGACTCCGGGTACCTCTACGACGACTACATCGACGACCTCGATCGCCTGCTTGCGTTCCTCGGTCTCGATCGTCCCCTGATCATGGGGCACTCCCTCGGCGGGCTGGTAACGCTCTGGTGGGCAGCCCGACATCCCGCCCAGGCGGCGGCTCTGGTGATCGAGGACAGTCCGCTGCGGAGCGGGGAAGAGTTCAGGCCGGCGTTCGACAACTGGATTCGGCTCAACAGCCTGCCCAAGGACGAGCTGCGCGAACACTACGCCAGTTCCCACCCATCATGGAAACCCGAGGTGCTGGACCGACGCACGCATCAGATGCACGTCACCGCGCCCGCCGTCTTCACCGAGCTGAAGGCCGACTCGATGGCCAACCATGGCGTGGACCGCATCGCGGAGATCGAGCACATCGAGAGTCCCACCCTGCTGGTGCACGGTGATCTCGAGACCGGCGGCATGGTGCACAGTGACGATGCGAAGGCGTTCGCTGAACGTCTCCGGAATGCATCGGTCGTCCGCCTTCGGGGTGCGAATCATCACCTGCACATGGATCGGATGCGGGATTTCCTCGACGTCGCGATCCCGTTTCTGGAGGGGCACTCGGGCAACGCCAGCCACGTACAGCACCCAGGGCACAGCCAGTCCTGATCGTCACGGCGCGATCGAATCGGAGTGGCCGGCCATCCCGCATCGCTGATGACGTCATCACGGGTCACGGAAACGGGTCTCCACCGTTCCGTGTGGGCACCCTCGACGGCCCCAGCCTTGCATCGCCGCACCCAGGTCAGCGGTACCGGGGAACCCTGGGGAACACCCATGAAGCTGGCGGTGCGCCGCCAACCTCGGATCACGGCTGCATGAGCTGCTCGACCGACACGAGGTCGTACCCGGCCGCCTGGTAGGTCTCGATCAGCTGCGGGAGGGCGGCGAAGTCCGGATCCTGGTCGACATGGAGCAGGACGATCAATCCCGGCTCCGCCTTCTCGTACCCACACTCCCGCACGATGTCGTCGGCCGTGTGTCCCATCCACGCCTTCGAATCGCATCCCCACCAGATCGAGTAGTCGTACCCGACCTGCTTGAGGATCGCGAGACTGGTCGCGTTGTAGTCCCCGTAGGGGAACCGAAAGTACGGACCGACCTCGTAACCGCCGGAGTTCTCCCAGATCGCCTGCTCCGTGTCGAGGATCTCGGCTCGCATCTGCTCCTGCGTCATCGCCTCTCCCCCAACGGAGACCCCCGTGAACGAGGCGTGGGTATACCCGTGGTTCATCACCTGATGCCCGCGCGAGACGATCTCCTGCAGCAGATCGGGATTCGCCGTCGCCCACTCGCCGGTCACGCCGAAGGTCGCGGTGACGCCGTACGTGTCGAGCGTGTCGAGAATCGCCTCGGTGTGCCCCCGGCCATCGCCCGCATCGAAGGTCAGGGCGATCTCGGCCCGACCGGTTTCCGGCCTGGTGATCACCACCGCGTGATCGTCGTCACCTGACGGCGGTGCCGGTGGGCGCGGAGTCGGTTCCGGAGTCGGTGTGGGAGTGGGTGTCGGTGGCAGGGTGGGGCTGGGGGTAGGAGTCGGCGGAGGGGTAGGTGTCGGGGTTGGGCTTGGAAGCGGCGTCGGCGTCGCCGGGTTGCTATCGATCGGAGTCGGATCGACGTCAGGGGCCGACTCGCTCGCCATCGCAAGATCCTGAGCCGGCAGGTTCTGCATCCTGGGGTCGGGGATGAATCGCCCTTCTCCGCGTGAAACCAGCACGAGGACGACGAACATCACCACGATAGCCTGCGGCCGCAGTAGCCGGGACCGATGCACCCCTGGAACCTCTCCACAAAACCCTGGTGCCCGGGCGGCTCAGGGCCGCGCCGGGCACCACCGCCCCAAGAGACCGACCACGCTCGCGTCGAGCATGTGGTCAGGACGACGCTACCAGATGCCGAGCTCGTCCTTGGCCTCTTCGCTCATGTTCTCCGGCGACCAGGGCGGACTCCAGACCAGCTTCACATCGGTCTCACCGATCCCGGGCAGGTCCTTGAGCGCGTTGTTGACCTCCTGCATGATCACCGGGCCGAGCGGGCAGCCGAGCGAGGTCAGCGTCATCGTGACGAGCACGTCGCCGTTGTCGGCGATCTCCGTGTCGTAGACGAGCCCCAGATCGACGATGTTGATGCCGATCTCGGGATCATACACGTTCTTGAGGCCTTCAATAACATCGTCTTTCGTGAAGGCGACAGCCATGAACCAGACACCCTTTCCAGGTTCGAACGGATCGAGCCTTGTCACCGCGCGCCACTGCAGCGGCGTCGCGATCCGTACGTATCACAATCAATTCTACCTAGGTCACGATCAGCAGTGTGCCAGCAATGAACGGAGTCAGCACGATCGCGGCACGCAACACCGTCAATGGTGCCCGACGTGTCAACTTCGCCCCGGCGTAGGAGCCCGCCGTCATGCCGATCGTCGCGCCGATCAGGTGGGGAACCGAGACCTGACCATGACTCGCCAGCGCCACACTGCCGCTCAGGCTGATGAAGATCAGTGCCAGCATCGTGGTTCCGACCGTGACGCGGAGCGGCAGCCCAAGTATCACGAGCAGACCGAGCTGAAGGAAGGGGGCCATGCCGACACCGAAGAACGCCGAGGCGATCCCGCCGGTCAATCCGAGCGCGACCGCTCCGATCAGGCGTGCCGGAGAGTCGATCGGATCCCCGCCATCCCGATCCGCACCGGGCGCATGCCGGATTCTCGTGCGGATCCACATCAGCGCGGCCAGGAACCAGAGCGCGAGGCCGGCCAGGGTCTCCAGCGTTTCCTCGGGGACTCCCTGACCGAGATCGGCACCGAGTACCGCGCCGAGCATGCCGGTGAGGCCGACGACGAGCCCGGCCTTGATGGACACGTTGGTCTCACGGTAGTGGGAAATCGCGCCGGAGATGGTGACGAACACCATCGCAGCGAGCGACGTACCGACCGCCTCGTGGATCGAGAGACCGAACCCAAGGGTTAGCAGGGCGAGCATGGTCCCGGCGCCGCCGGCTCCGATGAAGCCGAGCACGACACCGAGGCAGAAGGTTACGAGCGCGACCGTGACAATGACGCTCAGGGCCGTGGCTCCTCGTCACGAACCTGACGCTTGAGCTCCTCGAACTCGATATCGATGATCTCGCTGTCGGGGGCACCACGAGCCGATCGATCGGGAGCGGGATCCGCCGGAGGAGCCTGTCGTGCCGTCGGATTGCGACGGCTGAAGTCGGTGCTGCTCCAGGTGAAAACCTGCATGCCACCCGACCCCTGACTCGTGCTCGGTGGAGCGGACCGGCGCAGGAAGAAGAACCAGACCACGATCGCGATCGGGATCAGCAGGATCACCACGAGCCCGAAGCGGATCACGAGACTGACGAAGCCGTGGAAAAACCACCCGAGGATGGCCCCAACGATGATCCCGGCAACGAATCCGTTGATGACGCCGCGGAACCGGTCGAGCCCAAATGGGTTGGAAGGTTGTTGGTTCTGCATCGCTCCAGCTCCTGATTGGAGGAGAGGGCCATCCGAGGTGACCGCCCGGCATTGCTGGTGACACCATACTATGCGCCATCGACGGGATGGTCACTCTACAGGTGGCGGGTATACTTCCAACCGATCCTCACGATGGGGGCGGAAGGGGCCCGGTGGCCTCCCCGGTCTTCAAAACCGCGTGGGCGTCGGTGATCCCGGCGCCGGTGGGTTCGACTCCCATGCGCCCTCGCCGCTCATCCACCCGTTCCAACCAGCGAGGGCGCGACCCCCACCTCGCCGGACGGGCAGCTGTCACGCGAAGGAAGATGGTGTGGCGCCCCTGCCCGTGACGGACCGTTTCCACGGGAACCGACTGTCGCCTGTCGTGGGTGGCAAGCGATCGCGCTGCCGCTGACCTGCGGCCTGGATCGACGAGCCTCCTGCCCGTTGGTGGGCAGGAGGCTCGACACATGCATTGCTGTCCCGAACATCTCTTCGCCGACGAGCGAACAGTCCCTACCGACCCGTGTCGCGGAAGATCGGGCGGGTCAGGCAGGTCGGGCCGCCGGCCCGATTGTGCGAGATCTCATCACCCGTGTAGGTGTGGACCTCGACACCGGCAGCCTGCAGGCGCTCGATGGTCACGGGATTGTCCTTGAGCATCAGCACCTTGCCGGGCGCCACCGCGAGCACGTTACACCCCTGTGTGGCGAACTCCTCGTCGGGAATCTCGATGAACGACCAACCTTCCTGCTCCAGCAGCTGGACGAACGGCACGGGCAGCAGGGGCTTGTAGACGACTGCGAGCTTCTCGTCGACCGGGCTGATCAGCGACATCAGGTGGAGACACTCCGCGGGCCCGTGCCAGTACGGCAGCGGGACGCGAACGATATCGACCCCAATCGGCCGCACGAAAACCTGGATCTGGTCGATCCCGGCGGCGTTGGTGCGATACCCCTCCCCAATCGCGAGGGTGTTCTGGTCGAGCCACAGCATGTCGCCACCCTCGACGGTGCCGGGCGCCTGGATCTCCCCGAAGATCGGGATGTCCAGTGCCCGAGCGGCCTCGCGCGCCATCTCGACCTCTCGCCGGCGCACCGCCTTGCCCGGCCAGCAGAGCAGGATCCCACCGTCTGTGGTGAAGGACGGGTCGTAGACGAAGATGGCGTCGAGCTCGCCGGCGGGAGGCGCCTCGGCCTCGATCACGTCGACCCCGAGCTCCTGGAGCTTGGCGACGAATGCGTCATGCTCCCGTACCGCCTGCTCGTGATTCGGCGGGTTCGGGTAGCCGAACCTGGCGGCATCGGAATCCCCGGCCGGTGGAGCTGGCTTCCGTACCAGCACCCTCCGCAGCGGCGCCACCATCGAGTGCCCGCCATACTGTTCCGCCATGCAATCCTCCCCTTCCCAGATGGCTCTGCACGGATCCCTCACTGGCACACCAAAACGGCCGGAAGCGGCCGAATCACTGGTATGCTCCCAGCGAGGACTCTGCGTGTGCAATGCTCGGCATTGTACAGCACCCCAGGAGCGTGCAGTGAAAATCGCCTACTTCGACCCCTTTTCCGGTGCCAGCGGTGACATGACCCTCGGAGCGCTCGTCGATGCGGGCCTGTCCCTGGAACGACTCGCCAGCGAGCTCGGCAGGCTGAATCTGCGCGGCTATCGGCTCCGTGCCGAGCCAGCCTCCCAGCATGGCATCCACGGCACCAGGGTCGTCGTCGAGCTGACGGAGGAGACCCACCACCATCGGGACTGGGCGACCATTCGCGGAATGATCGAGTCATCCGATCTCGACGCACCGGTGATGTCGGCTGCCCTTGCGATGTTCGAGCGACTCGCGAAGGCCGAGGCGAAGATCCACGGCACCAGCATCGACCATGTGCACTTCCATGAGGTCGGTGGCATCGATGCGATCGTGGACATCTGCGGGACGGCAATCGGTCTTCACCTGCTGGGCATCGAGGCGGTCTACTCCGGTCCGCCACAGCTCGGGTCGGGGTTCGCGCGCAGCGCACATGGGACGATCCCGATCCCCGCCCCCGCCACCCTGGAGCTGATCGCCGATGCCAGGGCACCGACCGCCCGACCGCTTCCCGCGATGCAGGAACACCCTGCCGAGCTGCTGACTCCGACCGGCGCGACGATCCTGACCACCCTCGCCACCTTCGGCAGGCCGTCATTCGCTCCGACGACGATCGGGTACGGCTTCGGCCAGAAGGAGCTGCCCTGGCCGAATGCGCTGCGGGTGTGGATCGGCGAGCTGGAGTCGGCGGAGGATTCCGACGGCGAGGTCGTGATCGAAACGAACATCGATGACATGAATCCGCAGTTCTACGAGCTGCTGTCCGAGCGGCTCTTCGCCGAGGGAGCACTCGATGTCTGGACGACCGCCATCACCATGAAGAAGGGTCGCCCCGCAACGAAGGTGACGGTAGTTGCCCCGGCGGAGAGAAGAAGCCAGCTGGAGCATGTGCTGATGACGAACAGCAGCACCCTCGGGACGCGGTCGTGGACCGTCGAGCGCACCAAGGCCGGCCGACAGATGGACACCGTTGCCACCCGCTGGGGAGACGTTCCGGTCAAGCTGCGCATCCTGGACGGTCGCGTGGTGGATGCCCAACCCGAATACGAGGCCGTGGCGGCCCTGGCCCGGCAGTTCGACCAGCCGATTCGGGCGATCTGGAACGAGGCACACCGCCTGGGAGAGGCCTTCGTCGGCCAGACACGCTCGGGGTAGGAGCCTCATCCACGCGTTGCGGCACTCAGCGCCCAATCCGGCTCCTGGCCACGTGCAGCAGGTCGGCCAGCTCCCGCACGCCGGCCCACCGCAGGAGCAGGCCGTAGACGACACCCCCGATGAAGGCCGGGATCGACACCTGTGCGATCTGTGCCACGATCGAGGCATCGAGTCCCGTGGCAATGCCCCCCAGGCGGGTCAGCCCGAGGTACACGACCCCGACGACGACACTCATCGCGATCGTCGACACCACCGCCCCGCGAAGTGAGTGCGTGAACTCGGCTCCGAACGGCTGGACGCCGGTCTGCCGGATCGCCCACCACATCACCAGTGCATGCGCGATGAACTGGACCGAGTTCGCGATCACCAGCCCAGGCATCCCGAGCGGACCGACGAGGCTGAACGCGACCGCGAAGTAGACCAGCACGGCCAACACGCCGACGAGCACCGGCGTACGTGTGTTGTGTCGCGCATAGAAGGCGAAGATCAGTACCTGGTCATAGGCGGCCGCCAGGGTTCCCGGCAGGTACCCGAGCAGCGCAATGGTGATCGCATCGATGCCATCGTCCCCCATCGCGCCGTGACCGAAGATCAGGGTGACGATCGGTCGGGCCAGCACGGCGAGGCCAGCCGTGGCCGGCAGGATGAGCACCGTGACCATGCCCAGGACCCGCGCCAGCGTCGATGCGTAGGCTCGTTCGTCGCCCGCGCTGAAATGTCGTGAGAGCATCGGCAGCGATGCGAGCGACATAGCCGCAGCGATGAGGCCAAGCACAAGCTGCACCAGCGTGGTGGCATACCGCATCGCGCCGACAGCAAGCTCACCCGCACCCCAGGCGAGGCCCCGATCGACGACGACCGCCAGGCTGTTCACCAGCAGGCCGGCAAACACGGGGATGTACAGGATCGCCATGCGGCGCATGGCCGGATGCCACAGGTCGAGATTCGGCACGGGCAGGGCGTTGTGCCGAGCCAGTGGCCAGAGCTGCAGCACCACGATCAGCCCGGCGCCGGCGAGCGTGCCCCAAGCCATGCTCTCGACGCCGATCGCGTCGGCGAGCAGGACCATGGCGACGATGATCGAGAGGTTCCGTACCGCTGTCGCCAGCGCCGGCGCAGTGACGGCCCCGAGCGCATGGAGCATCGCCTGCAGGGCGGTGCCGAGGCCGAGCAGCGCGGCGGCCGGCAGCACGATGCGAACGAGTCGGATCGTGAGCTCACGCGCCTCGGCTCCCCGCGCGGCCTCGTCCCCCGAGAACCAGACGAGTCCCGCAACGACCTGCGGGGCGAACAGCATGCCGACGATTGCCAGGACGCCGGTACCGAGGATGACCCACGTCACCAGTGCGCCACCAACCCGGCGCAGCTCGCTACGATCCAGGCTCTCCGGGATCACCAGCTGTGCCAGCACGGGGATCAGGGCCGCCTGCAACGCTCCGCTCACCATCAGGTCGAACAGAAGCGTCTGCAGGTTGTCGGCGATCGTGAACGCCGCGATGTCGTCACCGGCACCGAAGTAGCCCGCCGCGAGCTGCTCCCGGACCAGGCCCAGCACGCGGCTCAGCACGCTCCCGAGCATCAGGATCGCCGCGGAGAGAGCGATGCTTCGCTGGGCGCGACCGTGGGATGCTCCGGCCGGGTTCGGGTCCGGAGCGGACATCAGCGAAACCTGATCCAGACGATCGCGTAGCTCAGGGCCATGAAGAGGACATCGGGAATGATCATCAGCTGCACCATCTCGCGCGGGATGCCGACCATGAGCCGCCCTCCCTCGGAGACGAGCACCGGCTCATCCGACGTGAGCTGATCGAGACCGAGCCCATACTTCCACGCGAGCAGGACCCGTACGGCGACGATCGCCAGGGTGACAATGGCAATCGCGAGGATCTGCAGATCGACACCGCGCTTGCCCCGCGCGATATGGGCGATCGACTCGGCCACACCGAAGCCGAGGGCAAGCGAGAGATAGAATTTCCATTCCGGTCCGAGATACCAGAGGATGGAGACCACCGCGGCGACTGCCAGCGCGGCCAGGCCGGCTCGCACGAGCATCGCCCGTGGCGTCCGGATCGACGACAACCCGCGTACACCGGCGCAGTCCGGACAGCGCAGCCCCACGGGGGTTCGCACCGCGCATTGGGGGCAGATCGGCTTCCCACACCGCGAGCAGCGCAGGCCGGTCATGACGTCCGGATGATAGGTACACGGCACGTGGCCGCGAGCTGAAGAATCGAAGCTGAACTGGGCCATTGGTCTCCCGGGTGTTGGTGTACTCGGTGCGTGCCGTCGTGCGCACGGCTATCAGGATAGCGGACATCGGCTGGACCGGGTTAGTGACGGGTCCACCGCTCGCGCAGCACCAGCCACACATAGGCGGGCAATGCCAGCTGGCGTCGCCACCGCCACGGCTGTCGCACCAGGCGGTAGAGCCACTCCAGTCCGAGCTGGCGAAGGACCCGTGGTGCGCGCGGCACCCTGCCCGCATGGAAGTCGAACGCACCACCCACGCCGACCGCAAGGCGCACACCGGCCGCCTCGAGTCGGGATCGGTTACGCTCGATCCATGTGACCTGTCCGGGGGCACCATAGGCGACCAGGACGACCCTGGCCCCGGACTCCCGGATGGCAGCGATCGATGCGGCGTCGTCGTTCTCCGACGGGGTCCACCGGCTCTCGCCACCGGCGATTCGGGCATCCGGGTAGTGGCCCCCTAGCCGCTCGATCACCCGGTCTACCGTGCCAGCCGATCCGCCAAGCAGATAGACCGGTGCCTGGCAGCGACCGCTCATCGCGACGAGCGCCTCCATGATCTCCACCCCGGGCAGGCGCTCCACCGAAACACCGTGGAGCAGCCGGGTGGCCAGGCTGACGCCGACACCGTCCGCGACGACCATCTCGGCGCGGGAGATCGCCTCCCGAAAGGCAGGATCACGCCGAGCCAGCATCACGTATTCCGGATTGAGCGTGACGACATGCGAAAAGGGACCGACGCTTGCGATGCGCTCCAGTCTGGCCAGGAGCGCATTGGCCGAGAGAGGCACAACGGGACACCCAAGCACGTCGAGACGGCGAGCCGTGTCGTCGGACACCATGGCTACCAATCGAAGATGTCGAAGATGGATCCGGCGTTGTCGAGCAGGTCGAACAGGCCGTCGCTCGCACCCTGCAGCCCACCGCCGACCAGGTCTGAGGCACCCTGGAGTCCGTCCCCGATGCTGGAGATATCGACATTGGGCATATCGATGTTCGGCATCCCACCCACGTCCGGGATGTCAAGGGTCCCTGCATCGCCCAGGTGCCCGGCGGCGCGACCGATCTGCGTGGCGTCCCAGAGCACCTCTCCGGCTTGCGGCAGCACGAGGATGTCCCCGGCGGAGTGGTACCAGCGCGGCACCGGCGCACCCGCACGCTCGAAGTCCTTCACCCACTGCCGTTCCAGCTCGAAGGCAACCGCGTAGGAGAGGTACCGGTCGAAGAGGTCCGTCGCACGCTCCAACGACTCGTACTTGCGGATGTTCCTGAGATAGTTGCGAAATGCCCGCCACTTCGCGGCCGCTTCGGCACCATGACGGGTCTTCTGCGGCATGCCTCGGGATACCCGCAGCATGATCACCCAGATGATCACACCGGCGATGGCCGGCAGCAGCGCCCACGCATCCGTGAGGATGGTAAGGACGAGCCCGGTGACGATCGACGCGACCATGCCGACACAGGAGACGATCCGCCACCGCCGCCGGGTCTCATCGGGAGAGCGCGTGAAGTACCCACGCTCGACCATCTCCCGGTAAAGATCATGGCGGATCCGATCCCGGGCGGCCATGAACGAACCGCGAACCTTGCTGAGGCGGACCTCCTGGAGCGGCTGCGGGTTCGGGCCGAACAGCACGGTCAGCAGGTCTCGCTCGACCCGGTCCTCGATGCGATCGGAGTGCACCAGCGTCAGGGTGAAGTCCCTAAGACGCCCTTCCTCGACCTCGGTGATCTCGACGGCACCGTGCCGGGCAAGTCCCAGCAGCGTCGCCATGACATCGTGCTCGTCGGCATGCTCGTCGAGCAGGGTGCCGGCGGCACCTGGCGGGAGATCGTCCGGCGGCTCCTCGAGGTACTCCGCGACTGGCCCGATATGGGGGTCACGGCCCCGGACGTACCAGAGCAGGAGGATGAGCACCAGCCCGCCGACGAGGATCAGGATCATCGCGGACAGGAAGATCAGGTGCAGGAGTGCGGTGCCGGAGTCCATCTAGCTTCCTTCGAGCGGAGTGCCGCCGGGAATCATCCGAAGCCGCGGCCGCCGCCACCGCCACCACCACCGGAGCTGCCGCCTCCGCTGAAGCCTCCACCGCCGCCGAAGCTCCCGAAGCTGCCTCCACCGGAACGACCCGAGCTGCTCGTGAATGCGCGAGCTGCGGTGTTGAGCATGTCGAAGAAGCTGTCACTGCCGCTCTGCAAGGTGCGGCCACCACTGTCGCTCATGTCCTGCAGATCCGGGAAGCCTCCGAAATCGCCGTCACCGCCGCTCCCGCCAGACTGCTGTCCGCCGAAGCCCTGACCGGGGTACCCCCCGAACCACGGGTTGCCGATCACGACGGTGCGGCGACCACGGCGCATTGGCCGGTGCGGATCCCCGGGCATGCCGAACGCACCGCCGTCGAACCAGCCGGGCATCGGCACCTCGGCTGCCGCGAACTTTCGAACGAAGGACTGCTCGAGTCCGAACGCAACGGCGTATGGGAGGTATCGCTCGAAGATCTCCTTCGACTCCTCGAGCTGCTCGCGCTCGTCGATGTCGTCGAGATATCGCTTGAAGGCATTCCACTTCGCGGCGGCCTCCGCGCCCTGCCGCGTCTTGACGGGCATGTGGCGAGCCAATCGCGAGGCATACAGGGCCACGAGGATCGCCGCGACCACCACGAACCAGACCCAACCCGTCGTAACGTCGGCCATTTGAACGGCGACGAACACGACGACGGCGGTGATGACCGGCACGGCGACGGCGATTCCGCCCCAGCGCTTGCGCGTCCGCTCGGGAGATTCCGGGAAGTAGCCATGTGAGACAAGCTCGTCGTAGAAGCCGTCCGCGATCTCCGCGGCGCTGGCGGTGTACCGCTGGCGGAACTCGGTCATCGAAACCCGCTTGCCCGGCTCCGCGCCGACGCCGAACATCACGTCCAGCAGCTTCCGCTCGAACGAGCGCTCGGCGATGTCGGGGTCCTTGAGCTCGAACTCATGGGTAAACCCGCCGCCGAGCCCGAAGAGCCCCTCATCCCGGCCGGCCTCATGAATGACGATCGCCCCGCGTCGAGCGAGATCGAGCACGGTGGCCAATACGTCGCGAACCTGGACCGTCTCATCCACCAGAGTGCCCGCGGCACCGGGCGAGAGGTCGTCGGGTGGGGTGGCGATGTAGTCGGCCACCATGCCGACATGTGGATCACGCCCCCTCGTGTACCAGGCAAGGGAGAAGCCGAGTCCGCCCACCACCAGAATCAGCAGGCCGACACCGAGAAGAGCCGTACCCGCGACGGCTTCCCGTTCCTCCCGTGCTTCCTGTTCCTGACGGCGCTGGTCATCCAGCTCCTGCCAGGACGGTACCGTCGCCTGTGTGATCGGCGGGAACTGGAGCCGCACCTCGAAGGTATCGCCCTCGCCGAGATCGGTGCGCGTCCACGAGAAGGTACGCCCGTCGATCTCGGGAGACTCGGGGAAGGCGACGATATCTGCCTCGGAGACCTCTTCCGGCAGTGTGATGCTCACCGTGGAGGACTCGATCGGCGCGACACTGGTCACGTCGCGCGTGATCGGCACGCGCCACAGCTGCTGGTTGGCAGGCTCGAGATCCTCGTACACCCGCAGGGCACCGTACAGGTCGTACTCGAGCACGACGTGTCGCTCGTCGCCATAGCTCGTCCGCGGGAAGGCATAGTCGAGATTCACCATCGCTGACGTTACGCGATAGGTGAACGTTCCGGGATCCTCACGGTAGGCCGCCGGCTCAACGAACCGGGCCGGCTCACCGTCGATGGTGACCGAGAAATTGCCGATATCCTCGACGTTGTCGAAGGGAATGTCCGCGAATCCATAGCTGAACGACCCGTAGAACTCGATGATCTGGTCCTCAACCACGTGGACGGTACCGTCCGAGCGAACGTCATGGTGCACGTCGAATTGCTGCCACACCACGGATTCGGACTGCGCGCCGGCCGGCAGGACCAGGATCAGGCTGAGCAGCGCCATCACTACCAGCATGGCCATCCTCACCGCGGGAGCTGACCGCCATCGGGCACCGTTCTGATTCCACATTCGCGAGCTACCTCTCCCGTCGATCCGCAAACCGGACTCTGCCGTGTCACGCAACACGAGCGAGTCGGCCCCTAACAGCGGCCCGGTGACTTTCAGGTACCATTGTACGTGGTTCCGGTCCCGCAGGGTTCGGCCCGCCGTGCCGGGATCGCGACCAGATCAGGAGGATCCATCGTGTCCCAGTCCAGTGCCGGAGCGCGCGCACCACAGATCACGGCGCCGCACATCCGGACCATCCTCAGCCAGCATGGATACAGGCTCACGGCCCCGCGCGAGCGCATCGTCGCCCAGGCGCTGCTCCACGACCGCCCATTCACGGCGGAGCAGCTTGTGGCGGAGCTGAAGGACCATGACGACGCACGCGCCTCGTCGATCGGTCGGGCCACGGTGTATCGCACTCTCGAAATCCTTGCGTCGGTCGACGTGCTCTCCCGCGTCGTCCAGCCCAATGGCAACGCAGCCTATGTGGTGGACGCGCCCGGGCACCGGCACCACCTCGTCTGCTCGAGCTGTGGCACCACCGTCTCGTTCACGAGCTGCCCGGTCGATACGCTGGTCAAGCACCTGACCGCGGACACCAACTTCACGATCCACGATCACCTGCTGGAAGTCTTCGGCCTCTGCCCCGAATGTCAGACTGGGGTTGCCCCCGACAATTGACACAAAGTCTCAACAAATGCTACCGTAGCGGGTGCCTTCGACGCGGTCGGAGCATTCCCCAGTTGGTTCCGGAAAGAGTCCACCGTGCCCCCGTGTGATCCCGCTGCGATCGACCAAAGCGAACCCGTGTTGAGCACGCGTGGGCTCAGCGTCCATTTCGGTGCCCGGTCCGCCCTCGACGACGTCACGCTCGACTTCATGCCAGGGACGATCACGAGCCTCCTTGGACCGAACGGAGCCGGGAAATCGACCCTGCTCAAGTCCCTGGCGGGCGTGATCCAGCCCTCGCATGGCTCGGTCTGGTTCCGTGGTCGCGAGATGCGCCGTCCGGTGCCGGACATCACATACATCCCGCAGCGCAGCGGCGCCGAGTGGACCTTCCCCATCTCCGTGGTCGACACGGTTCTCCTCGGCCTGGCGCGACGCACGCCGAGGTTCCGCCCGTTCAACCGCGCCGAGCGTGATCAGGCACTCGAGGCCCTGAGGCATGTCGGGCTCGAGCCGCTGGCGAACGTCCAGATCGGGGCGCTCTCGGGGGGGCAGCAGCAGCGGGTTTTCCTGGCACGAGCGCTCGTCGCCTGCGGGGATGTCCTGCTGCTCGACGAGCCGTTCACCGGCGTCGACGTGCCGACCCAGGACCTCTTCCTCGAGCTCTTCGAGAATCTGAGAAGGCGCGGTGTCACCATCGTGTTCGCCACCCACGACCTCGAGCACGCCGTGCGGTCCTCCAGCCGGGCGATCCTGATCAACAACTCGGTCATCGCCGACGGGCCACCCGCCCAGGTCCTGAACGAGTCCGTCCTGACCAGGACGTTCCAGGGACGCATCATGGTATTCGATACCAATGGCGCTCCGGTCGACACAGGAAGTCGCACGACGCCATGATCGATCGACTCATCGAGCCGTGGCAGAGCGCGTTCATGCAGAACGCGTTTCTCGCGATCATCGTGATCGGGATCGTCTCCGGCGTGATCGGGACGTTCGTGGTGCTGCGCGGCATCGGCTTCCTCGGCGACGCCCTCGCCCACGCGATCTTCCCCGGCCTCGCGATCGCCTTCATCACCGGCGGCAACATCATGGTCGGCGCGTTCATCGCGGCTGTGATCGTCTCGCTCGGCATCGGTGCCGTGAGCCAGCACCACCGTGTGAACAACGACACCGCGATCGGGGTGCTCTTCGTCGGTGCCTTCGCCCTCGGCATCGCGCTGATGACGTCGCAGTCATCCTTCCAGCGCGACCTGACCAGCTTCCTGTTCGGCTCGATCCTCGGCGTGACCCGGGACGACCTCGCCATCATCTCGGCGGTCGCGCTCGGGGTGCTGGCGATCCTGTATTACTTCCGTCGCGAGATCACCATGATCTCGTTCGATCGCGACTTCGCATCCGCCACCGGGCTCCACGTCTGGCGGTACGATCAGCTGTTCCTGGTGCTGCTCGCCCTCACCATCGTGACCGGGCTCCAGATGGTGGGCAATGTGCTGATCCTCGCGATGCTCATCACGCCCGCGGCCACTGCGAGATTGCTGACCGACCGACTCTGGCTCATGACCGTGCTCGCCGGAGCGATCGGGGCCGTTGCCGGGGTGATCGGTCTCTATGTCTCCTGGTACCAGCAGGTGGCATCGGGGTCGGCCATCGTGCTCTCCGCCACGGCATGCTTCTTCATGGCCTACCTGTTCGCGCCGGCGAACGGCATCATCACCCAGCGGGTACGGCACACCATGCATCACCCGCATCCGGAGACACGGTCCCCGGTGGATGTCAGCGCCGACCACCTGCCACGCTAGGCACGGCACAGCTCTTGCGACCGAGGTGTGTGTAGCAGGCAGCGTGCCGACGATGGTGTCGGTGCCTGCCTCGCACGTGCACGACCCTGGAGGCAGGAACATGACAGACAGTGGCGAGATGCAGACCACGGGCGCCAGCAACGAGAAGGCTCACAGCGAGATCGCGGACTGGGTCAAGGATATCGTGGCGCTGGAAGCGCACGTCGAAGAGGCCCTCGACCGCCAGCTCCAGCTGGAGGCGTCGGATCCGGAGCTGAAACAGGCGATCCGGAAATATCACGACACGGTTCGTGACAGCAAGTATCGGTCGCAGGACTACCTCGAGAAGCTCGGAGCGCCTCCCTCCAGGGGAATCGTCGAGCGCGGCGCGGAGCTCCTCGGCGTGGCAGCCGGCATCATCGACAAGCTCCGTCAGGACAAGGTGTCCAAGGCGCTTCGAGATGACTACACGGCGTTCAACCATGTGGCGATCGCCTACTCCATGCTCTATACGACCGCGCTCGCCGGCAACGATCAGGACACCGCGGCGTTTGCCGAGCAGGGGCTCCGCACGTACGCCGGTCTGGTCCAGGACATCAACAGCGTGATCGCGAAGGCGGTCCTTGCCGACCTGAAGGCGAACACCGACATGCCGGTCGAGAACGCGTCGATTGTCGACCAGGTGAACCGCACCATCGACGAGGCGTGGAAGTCGACGGCCAGCTAGACCTGCGACAACCGAGCATTCCCGGCACCACGAAACGCCCCCGGCCAGCTGGCCGGGGGCGTTTCGTATCCAGCTCGCGCGTTGGCAGGGGAGTCGACCGGCACCACGACGGTTGCTCCCTGTGCGTCCCGCGGTCACACCCCACCCCGGGAGCCACCCGCGATGGGGTGCGGCCGCGCGAAGAGGGGTCCCCTTCGCGCGGCGACGATTACCAGTGAACCTCGACGCGCATGCCGACGTAGGCGAAGTCGAAGACGATGGCAGCCTGATCGGTCGGCAGCATGACGCAGCCGGCAGAGAATCCACCACCATTCGGCGTGACCGTGCCGTCAGCATATTTCACGTAGGAGTGGAAGCCGTTTTTCCGCTCCGGATCGAACCCCACCCAATGGGTGAAGTAGTTGTCGGCATAGGGCGTGTACGTCAACGGCTCGACCTTGTTGTACACGTAGTAGGTCCCGCTTGCCGTCGCGTAGAAGTCCTCTCCCTGACTGCGACTCAACGATCCCCAGAACACGTAGAGCGGCGTGCTCCCTTCGTAGAGCGTCACGGCACCATTGGAGCGATTGACATCGATCCATCGTTCGCCGCCGGTTGCGGCGGCGTCCCACGAAGCGTCCTCGCTCTCCGAGGATTCGTCGCTCCATGTGGAGCCACCGGTGCCTTCCCCATCGAGGGCGATGTTCTCTACCCACGTCCAGCCGACGGTGCCGTAGTACCGGATCTCGTACATCCAGTTGTGCGGACCGTAGAAGAAGTCGACCCGTGTCCCCTCCTCCATCCATTCGATGACCGTGTGGTCATCGTGGTCTGCGAAGAGTGGTGCGCCGTCGACAACCACCGTCCCTGCCTGTCCCGCGGCGGCATCTTCGGGGACCAGCCATCCCGAGCCACCCAGGAGCAGCAGTGCGGCGAACACCACAAACAACCACCGTCGCGGCATGCCACTTGTCGTCGGTGCGATCCCGACTGCATGGTCGCGAAACATCGGACCCTCCCTGTAGAACACGTCCCGAGCGCTGCAGCGCCCTCTTCCCTCCGATGCCGTCACACCACCCGTGGTGCAAGCAGTGTACGTACATCATGTACATACTGTACAGATGAAGGCGTCATGGTGCAACCCTCTATGAATGTTGCCGGCTGCGGCGATGTTTGACTATGTGTCAAAGGCAATGTGGGGCGGAAGATTTCGTTCCCGAGTTTTCGCGAGAAGCCGCCGTGCGCTAGCGATTTGGGGTATACTGGGCACACACGGGCCGAGCCGGAGGGGCGTACCTCCGGCTCTGTTGCATACCCAGCCGCTCCGCACTCAACTCGCGCCGATGTGCGTCTGCAGCGCGCATCGACGGCTGGCGTACGCCCGATCGTCCCGGCACGATGCCGGCATGCACGAATGGGAGGACCAATATGGCCACGGACCGCAAAGTGCGTTTGACCCCTGAAGGCAAGGTCCGGCTTGAGAAGGAGCTCGATCAACTCCGCAACGAGCGGATCCCCGAGCTGAGCCGGTTGATCCAGGAAGCAACCGGTGACGGCGACATCTCCGACAACAGCGAGTACGAGGAGATGAAGGACGAGTACATGTACCTGGAAAGCCGGGTCCATGAGCTCGAGCAGACCCTTGAGCACGCGGAGATCATCGAGGCGGGCAGCGGCGACGGGACCGTCCAGCTCGGCTCGAAGGTCACGGTGCGCGACGAGGATGGCATCGAGGAGGTCTGGCTCATCGTCGATTCCGTCGAGGCCAGCTCGTCCGAGAACCGGGTCTCTTCCGACTCCCCGGTCGGCAAGGCCCTCATGGGCTGCCGCGCCGGCAACGAGGCGACCGTCGAGACCCCCGGTGGCTCCTACACCTACAAGATCATCAACGTAGAATAGTCAGCGATTCGGCTGCATCTCGAGACGCGGCGGATCCAGCGACCCGCCGCGTTTTTCATGCCTGCAACCGATCGATCGAACCGACGCCACTCAGCACGTTGGAGACTACGCCACCATGGAGCTGAACGAACTCCAGCAAATCCGTCTCGACAAGGTGAATCGCATGCGTGAGCGCGGGATCAACCCGTATCCCAACCGCGCCAAACGCACGCACACCAACGCCGAGGCGCTGGAGCTCTATGGAGCGGCGGAAACCGAAGGCACCCTTGCCGAGGACGGTACGCTCGACACGCCGATGACCCTCGTGGGACGCATCGTCGGGTTCCGTCACATGGGCAAGACGGTATTCGCCCACATCGAGGATGGCTACGCCCGCATCCAGCTCTACATCCGCAAGGATGCCGTGGGTGACGACCTCTACGTCGACGTGCTGAAGCTGTTCGACCTGGGCGACTTCGTGCAGGCTGACGGACAGCTCTTCCGCACTCGCACGGGCGAGGTGTCGCTGCGCGTCTCATCCATCACCATGTTGTCCAAGGCACTCAATGCCCCGCCGGAGAAGTGGCATGGTCTCAAGGACATCGAGACCCGCTACCGCCAGCGCTACGCCGACCTGCTGGCCAACGAGGAGGTGCGCCAGGTCTTCCGCACCCGCTCCCGGATCGTCACCGCGATCCGTCAGTTCCTCGACGCCCGCGACTACCTCGAGGTCGAAACCCCCGTTCTGCAGCCGCTCTACGGTGGCGCGGCGGCACGCCCGTTCACGACCCACCACAACGCGCTCGACCAGACCTTCTACCTGCGCATCGCCGACGAGCTCTACCTCAAGCGCCTGCTCGCGGGCGGCTTCGAGCGTGTCTACGAGATCTCCAAGGACTTCCGCAACGAGGGGATCAGCCCGAACCACTCCCCCGAGTTCACCATGCTGGAGTTCTACGAGGCCTATGCCGATTACCGCTCGATGATGGACACCGTCGAGGCGCTCATCGTCCATGTCGCCACCACCGTGTTCGGCGAGCCACGGTTCACCTACCGCGGCAATGAGATCGACCTCACGCCGCCGTGGCCGCGCCGGACCCTGCGCGACGCGATCCGAGACGCCAGCGGCATCGACTACGTCGAGCACGAAACGGCCGAAGAGCTGACGAAGGCGGCGCGCGCTGCCGGGGCGGATATCGAGGACGGCATGGTGTGGCCGCGGATCGTCGACGAGCTCCTCAAGCAGTTCGTCCGGCCCTACCAGATCCAGCCGGTGTTCCTGATCGACTATCCGGTCGAGCTCTCCCCGCTCGCGAAGCGGAAGCCGGACGACCCCACCCACGTCGAGCGATTCCAGCCCTACTTCGGCGGGGGCGAGATCGGCAACGCGTTCACGGAGCTCAACGACCCAATGGACCAGCTCGCGCGATTCAAGGAGCAGCAGCGTGATCGCGAGGCGGGTGACGAGGAGGCTATGCCGCTCGACTGGGACTACATCAACGCCCTGATGTACGGCATCCCGCCGACGGGTGGCGTGGGCATCGGCATCGACCGGCTCACCATGATCCTGACCGACCAGGCGACCCTGCGCGACGTGATCCTGTTCCCGGCGATGCGACGACTACCGTCCGAGGTGGAAACAACCGCGCCCGAATCCGATGATGATGAGGGTGAGGAACCCGATTCGCCACGATCGTAGCCCTCGGCTACAATGGTGGATGGATACGATTGGGGAGGAGCGTCGTCGCGGCGTGCATGCGAGCATCCGGACCGCGCGATTGACGGCAGAAAGGACGACCGTATGCTCGACCGGATCAAGGACATGACCGGCATCTACAAGCTGGGTTTCAACAAGTACTCATTCCTCGGCCTGATCTTGCCGCTGCTCTTCGTCATCGTCGTGGGTGGCGGGCTCGCCGCGCTGATCGCGCTGAGATAGGCCGAACGAAACGGTATGACCACGACCCCCGGCGGGATTCGCCGGGGGTCGTTTCATGAACGGTGGCCGTGCAGACCGGTAGCGACAACCATTCAACCTCGAATACTGCGCACCTGCTCTCCGGATCCGGCGTGCCCGCGTCCGGGAAGCCGATGCCGGGTTCATCGCTGAAACGCGCGATGCCTCGCATCGTCGGCGGCGTGATCCTGGCCGTGCTGGTGGCATCGCCGCTGGCACTCTTCGCCGATGCACGAGCGCTCGGCGCGGCCCTCGAGCGCTTCGACTGGTGGCTGACCATTCCGGTGCTCCTGCTCACGCTCGGCAACTACGCGCTGCGGTGGGTGAAATGGCATGTCTACCTGCGCGTGGTCGGCGTTCCTCGCCTCACGCTCCCCGACAGCGTGCTGACCTTCCTTTCGGCGTTCAGCATGTCGCTCACGCCGGGAAAGGTCGGTGAGATCATCAAGGCCGTCCACGTGCAGCGGCTCACCAACTCACCAGTCAGCCGGGTCGCGGCGGTCATCGCGGCCGAGCGCATCACGGACGGTCTCGCCATGATCGGCCTCGCCGCGATCGGGCTCCTGCAGTTCGATCATGGCCGCCCGGTGATGGGCGCCGCAGCCGTGGCCGGCATCGCCGCGGTGATCATCCTGCGCCGCCCCGCACTCCTTCACGCCACCACGTACCGGCTCTCCAGGGCCCCGTTGATCGGACCGTTCATCAATGCGGTCGTTCACCACATCGAGGGATTCCTCGATGCGTCCAATACCCTCTATGCGCCGAAGCTGGTCGCCGGGACGGTCGTGCTCGGCATGGTCTCCTGGTTCTGCGAGTGTGTGGCGCTCTTTCTGATCCTCACCGGCCTTGGCCAGGAGCCGAGCTGGAACCTGCTGCTGGTGAGCACATTCGTGCTTTCGGTATCATCGGTCCTCGGGGCGCTCTCCATGCTGCCCGGTGGGCTCGGTGTTGCCGAGGCAAGCGTCGCCGGCCTGCTCATGGTGCTGATCGCGGACCCCGACTTCGCACGGGCGGATGCGGCAGCGGCGACGCTGCTCGTGCGCTTCTCGACACTCTGGTTCTCCGTCTTGCTCGGCGTTGGGTCCCTCATCATGCTGCAGCGACGCGGACCGTACCGAGCCAGCACATCCCATCCCTGAGAGACCAACGTGCACAACGACCCCGACACAACCGACTGGAAGCGATCCGCCCCACGACGCGTGCTCATCACCGGTGGCGCCGGGTTCCTCGGGATCAACCTCGCCCGTTTTCTCGATCGGCACGGCGTGGCCGTGACATCGCTCGACCTCGCACCGTTCGACTACGAGGACATGCGCGACCGGGTAACCGCGATCTCCGGTGACATCCGAGACGCCGATGCCGTCGCCCGGGCGATGGATGGATGCGAAGCCGTGGTCCACACCGCCGCCGCACTGCCGCTCTATTCCCCCAGGGACATCTACACCACCGATGTCGAGGGGACGCGTACCGTTCTTGCCTGTGCGCAGCGGGCCGGAATCACCCGGGTGGTGCACATCTCGTCCACGGCCGTCTACGGTATCCCCGACCACCATCCCCTCGTCGAGGACGATTGTCTGGAAGGCGTCGGGCCATACGGCCAGGCGAAGATTCAGGCCGAAATGGTATGCCTCGAGGCGCGCGCGCGTGGCCTGATCGTGCCGATCCTGCGGCCCAAGAGTTTCGTGGGTCCCGAGCGCCTCGGCGTGTTCGCGCTGCTCTACGACTGGGCGCTGGACGGTCGGAACTTCCCCATGATCGGCAGCGGCAACAACCGCTATCAGTTGCTCGACGTGGAGGATCTGTGCGACGCGATCTGGCTCACGCTCACCCTGCCGAGCGAGGTGGTGAACGATACCTTCAACATCGGCGCGGCGGAGTTCGGCACCATGCGTCGCGACTACCAGGCGGTGCTCGACGCTGCCGGACATGGCAAGCGCATCATCGGCTTTCCCGCCGCACCGATGATCTGGACCCTGCGCATCCTGGAGCGGCTGGGCATCTCCCCGCTGTACACATGGGTGTATGAAACCGCGAGCAAGGACTCGTTCGTCAGCATCGAGAAGGCCCAGCGGGTGCTCGGATGGCAGCCGAAGTACAGCAACGAGCAGGCGCTGCTGCGCAACTTCGCCTGGTATCGAGAGAATCTCGATCGCTTCGCCGGCCAGAGCGGCATCTCGCATCGCGTGCCCTGGAAACAGGGTGTGCTGGGACTCGCGAAGCGGCTCTTCTGATCGTCTCGCTGCCTCTCCCGATGTACTCGGGGTACATCCATCCCATCAGGGACCGAATCCGAATTCTCCCGGACCTCGCAGCGTCGGCTCCGGTCGAGCGTCCGATGACGACGCCGCCCTGTTGACCAGGGCGGCGTCGTCGAAGTGGAGCCTGTTGTCAGGCCCATCCTTCTCGCCAGGCAGTGGGATCTACTCGTCGTCGGCAGCGGCGAGCGTAGCTTCGCGGATCGTCTCGACCACGCTCGGGTCCGCCAGGGTCGTCGTGTCGCCCAGCGCATGGCCGGAGGCGATATCGCGGAGCAGGCGCCGCATGATCTTGGCCGACCGTGTCTTGGGCAGATCCGGCGTGAACATCAGCCGCTTCGGCTTGGCGATCGGGCTGATCTTCCTGGCGACGTAATCGCGGAGCTCGTTACCGAATTCCGGCTTCACGTCCGCGCGCGACTTCAGCGTTACGAAGGCGAAGATGGCTTCGCCGGTAACCTCGTCGGGATACCCGACCACGGCCGCTTCCGCCACCAGATCGTGCGATACGAGCGCGCTTTCGATTTCGGTCGTGCTGAGGCGGTGTCCAGAGACGTTCATCACGTCGTCCACGCGCCCCATCAGCCAGAAGTAGCCATCTTCATCACGCTTGGCGCCGTCGCCCGGGAAGTACATGTGCGGGAAGCGGCTCCAATAGGTGTCCTTGTAGCGCTCCGGATCCCCATAGACCCCGCGCAGCATCGCCGGCCACGGCTTGCGGATGACCAGGTAGCCGCCCTCGCCCCTGCCGACCGGGTTGCCCTTGTCGTCGACGATGTCCGCATCGATGCCCGGCAGCGGGGCCGTCGCCGAGCCAGGCTTGGTGGTGGTGATGCCGGGGAGCGGTGCGATCAGGATCTGGCCGGTCTCCGTCTGCCACCAGGTGTCCACGATCGGCGTCTTCTCGCCGCCGATGTGGCGGTGGTACCACATCCACGCCTCCGGGTTGATCGGCTCGCCCACCGACCCGAGCACCCGCAGCGAGCTGAGATCGTGCTTCTCGGCGTGCTGGTGACCTTCCTTCATGTGGGCGCGGATCGCAGTCGGCGCCGTGTAGAGGATGGTGACCTTGTAGCGCTCGATGATGTCCCACCAGCGATCTGGCGCCGGGTAGAACGGCGTACCTTCGTACATGATGCTGGTCGCACCGTTGGCGAGCGGCCCGTACACGATGTAGGAGTGCCCGGTGACCCAGCCGATGTCGGCCGCGCACCAGTAGACGTCCTTGTCGGGCTTGAGGTCGAACACGTTGCGATGGGTCCAGCTCGTGCCGACCAGGTAGCCGGCGGTCGTGTGGACGATGCCCTTCGGCTTCGCGGTCGTGCCGGAGGTGTACAGCAGGTACAGCATGTCCTCGCTGTCCATCTCCTCCGGCTCGCAGACGTCGGACTGGCGGTCCACAATGTCGTGCCACCAGATATCCCGACCCTCGACCATCGAGACGTCCTCGTTCGTGCGCTGGGCGACGAGCACCTTTTCGACGCTCGGGGCCTCCTCGAGGGCGGTGTCGACAGCCGGCTTCAGGCCAGCTGGGGCACCCCGCCGATACCCGCCATCGGCGGTGATGACCACCTTGGCGTTGGCGTCGTTGATGCGATCCCGCAGCGCGTCAGAGGAGAACCCGCCGAACACGACGGAGTGCGGGGCGCCGATGCGGGCGCACGCCAGCATCGCGATGGGCAGCTCCAGGATCATCGGCATGTAGATGGCGACGCGGTCGCCGCGCTGCACGCCGAGCTCCTTGAGGGCGTTGGCGGTCTTGCAGACCTTCTTGAGGAGCTCCGCGTACGTGATCGAAATCTTGTCGCCCGGCTCGCCTTCCCAGTAGTAGGCGACGCGGTCACCGAGTCCCGCCTCGACGTGCCGGTCGAGACAGTTGTACGACGCGTTGAGCTTGCCACCCACGAACCACTGCGCAAACGGCTCGTCCCACTCGAGGACGGTATCCCACTTCCGGAACCAGGAGAGCGACTCCGCCTGCTCCGCCCAGAACGCCTCCGGGTCCTGCAGGGCGCGCTCGTAGATCTCCGGGTCGGAGATGTTCGCCTGCTTCCGAAACTCCTCCGACGGCGGGAAGGTACGGTCCTCCGCCAGCAGTGCCTCGATCGCCACCGCGTGCTGCTCAGTCCTGTCGCTCATGTATTGACGTCCTCCATGCTCGTCGAAGCTGACTGACGTGGTTCGCCCGTGCCGGTCAGTGAAGCCCGGCCGGGGCGGCGTCACTCTTCCAGAATCGGCGGCGCTACGTATGCGAGATCATCACTACCTGCAGCCTGCAGTATACGAACCCGAACGATGCTGCCACGCAATACGGTTGCACGATACCAAACGCCGTGGAAATCGCAAGGACATGCGCGTTCCGTCCGGTCGCGCCTTCGCTGGTGAACTACACTTTGGCATGGTAGCACCGGTGATCGGCCGTCCGACGGTCCGCATCACCGGTCAGCAGCACATCCACGACAGCCTCAGGAGGACACCACCGATGACCACCGTACACATGATCGTCGGCTCGCTGGTAGTGCTCGGGTACATCGTCGTACTCGCGCTCAACATCCGCACCGCCACCGGCAAGCCGATGCTCTCGTTCCAGCGGCCGCTCTCGATGGGGGCATCCGTGCTGTACCTGCTGCAGATCATGCTCGGGCTCTCGCTCCTCGCCGATGGGAAGGAGATCCCGGCAGCGCACTTTCTGATCGCCCTCCTCGCCATCTTCTCGGTCGGGGCGGAGCACATGCTGACGGGCCGCGAGGTCGACTCCCGCCGCGCGGGCCGGATCGCGGCGATCACGAACGTGATCACGCTGGCCATCGTGCTCACCGCCTACATGATCGGCGAGATGAACACCTAGGATTCCATACTTGACGTCACACCAGCCTTCCCCGGACATCGTCATCGTCGGCGGCGGTGTCGCCGGTGGTGGACTCGCCACGGTGCTCGCCCGCGCCGGGCTTGATGTCACCGTCGTCGAGCGCACCAGCCGGTACATCGATCGCATCCGTGGCGAGTTCGTGCATGCGTGGGGCGTGCGCGAGATGATCCGGACCGGTCTGCTGGACATCGCCACAGAGGGGGCAGGTGGTCGCATCCTGCCCTTCTGGACGAGGTACCCCGATGGCGTCCCCAGCGAGCCATATCGCTGGTCGGATGACTTTCCGGATATCCCGGGCGCCCTCAGCGTCTCCCACCCAGCCCTTCAGCAGGCCCTCCTCGACGCGGCCGGCACCGCCGGTGCCAGGGTGTTCCGGCCGGCCTCACTCCGGGATGTCACATGGGACGGTGACCAGCCCGTCGTCACCATCGACGCGGATGGCCAGGCGATTACCCTGACACCTCGCCTGCTCGTTGGGGCGGACGGCCCGCACTCGGCGGTGCGGCGCCACCTCGGCGGCCAGGGGGTGAGCGATCCTCCCCGCCACGCGATCGGCGGCGCACTGCTGCGAGGCATCGACCTGCCGGAAGACGCGGCCCACCAACTGTACTTCGAGGGTGGGTTCACGATGATCTTTCCGCAACGTGACCGGCGCAGCAGGGTCTATTACGTGTGCTCCACGGCGGAAGCCGACCGCCAGCAGCGCGCGAACCAGCCGGCCACCCTGATCGGTCGCCTCGCAGAGCTCCTCCCTGCGGGTGCCATGAAGAACGTCGTGTCCGAAGGGCCGGTCGGCTTCTTCCCGAACTCCGAGCGACTGGCCACCGTGAAACACGGACCGAACACGGTCCTGATCGGCGACGCAGCCGGCTCGAACGATCCCAGCCAGGGACACGGACTCTCGCTCGTGTTCAGGGACATCCGCGACCTGGCCGATCGTCTCGCGGCGTCGGAATGGTCAACGGTGCCGGAGGCGTTCGCCGAAGCGAGAAGCCGCGACCATGGCGTCCTGCGCGCCCATGCCCAGTGGGTCGCTCCTCTTTCGACGGAAACGGGCCCTGACATCGAGGCACTGAAGAATCGAATCGCCCGTGCTCGCGAGCTGGATCCCACAGCGGGTGGCTTCGCCCGGATCTTTGCCTCGGGACCCGCTGGATTGCAGGCCGATGAGGCTGCCCGGCGTCATTTCCTCGGTGAGGACCTTGAATCCGATTGACATCCACGCACGTACATATGAACGTACGAGGTGTTGGCCGACAGGGATGCGGTCGCCGCGGCTGGCAAGTGGCTCGCTGCAACGCCTGAGCCTGTAGCGATTCCAGTGACAAACTGGTACAGTAGCCTGCAAGACCCGTCCGGATCAAGCGCCTGCTGGCTCCAGGCATGGTTATGTGAACTTCACATCGTGATTCGGGCGCAGTAGTCAAGGGAATGAGGGGAGACTTCATGAGACGACAGCTGTTGCGTGCTGTAACGGTGCTCATCGCCGTGGTGATGCTTGCACCGGTCCCCGCTCAGCCCGCGGCCGCAGAGAGTGTCACGGCGTGGGTGGAGACAGGATCGAAGACACCGGGTGTCGGCTGTGCAGTCGACGTGAGTGTCGAGGTCCGCTCCGGCGGCGGTCCGCTCACGAACGCGGACGTCTCCGTCGCCCTCGTCGAGGACGGCACGAGCAACGTGATCTCGGTCGACAGGAGCGTGACCAACGGCTCGGGCATCGCCTGGCTCGTGATGGACACCAGTGGTGCCTGGGACGGACTGAAGGGCTGGATGGAGGTGTCGGTCAACGGCAGCTACATCGGTGGCCAGACGATCCGCATCACCGACGGTGCCTGCTCCGGCAACGGCACGCTGGTCGAGATGAACGGCACGACCACCACCACGATCAACGGTGGATCGAACTCCGGCTCGTCGTCGGCTGCCTCATCCGACAGCAGCAAGGTCGTCATTCCCAACGTCGTCACCTACCAGCAGCAGCGCGGCCTCAGCTGCGAGTACGCCTCGCTGGCCATCGCGACCGGTGCCCTTGGCAACTGGACGAGCGAGTACGACTTCGAGAGCGTCGTGCCGCTCAATGACAACCCGCACTGGGGCTACCGCGGCAACATCAACGGCACCTGGGGCAACACCGACGACTATGGTGTCTACGCCGCCCCGCTGGTTCCCGCACTCGAGCACTTCGGGTTCACCGGCACCGCCTTCTACGGTGAGACCGGCGACCTCAAGGCCGCCATCGACCGCGGCGAGCCCACCCTGGTCTGGCTGGGCATGGGTGGCGACATCACCCACAATGAATACACCGCCGATGGCACGCGCTACCAGCTCACGCAGTACATGCACGTGATGGTCGCCTACGGGTATGACGATGGTGGGGTCTACCTGTCCGACCCGGGCACCGGCAAGTACAAGTACTACGACTGGGGCACCTTCAACTGGATGTGGGGCATCATGGACGGCATGGCGCTGAGCGTCTCCCGGTAACCCGACATCCCTCGATCGATTGCGGAAGCGAGCGGGACGGTCCATGGGCCGTCCCGCTCGCGTTGCATCAGGGCCAATCGGCCCCTATAGTCCGTACCAGTCGCACCACCATCGATCAGCCAGTGGAGGAATCCCATTCATGGAACACCCTCGCGATCGCAAGGTTGGCCTCGGTTTCGACGACCGGTACCTCCAGCACAACGCTGGCGAGTACCTGATCGGGTACCGTGAGCGATTCCCCTTCGCCGAGCCGGTGCCACATCTCTCGAGTCCCGCCATCCTCGGTCGGGCGAAGCACCTCATCGACCTCCATGGGCTCTCCCGATTGATGATCCCCATCGGCACCCGCGAAGCCACCGACGACGAGCTTGCGCTCTATCACACCGAAGGACACATCCACAAGGTACGAGAAGTCGGCAAGCAGGGCGGAGACACGGGGGTCGGTGCCCCGATCGGGCCAGGGGGCGATGTCATCGCGAGACTGGCGGTGGGCGGTGTGATCGAAGGCGTCAACGCGGTCTTCACCGGCGAGGTCCACCATGCGCTCTGTCTCGTGCGACCGCCCGGCCACCATGCCATGAGCGACCAGGGCATGGGATTCTGCACGTTCGGCAACGTGGCGATCGCCGCCCGGTACGCACAACAGGCCCACGGCGCGAAACGTGTCGCCATCCTCGACTGGGACGTCCATCACGGCAACGGCACGCAGGACGCCTTCTACGAGGACCCCAGCGTCCTGTTCGTCTCGATTCACCAGCAGGACCTCTTCCCGCCCGTCGGCTGGGGCTCGCTCGACCAGATCGGAGAAGGGGCTGGCGAGGGAACGACCATCAACATCCCGCTCCCGGCAGGCAGTGGCAATCCCACCTACTTCGCCGCCATGAACGAGATCGTGATCCCCGCCATCCGGGCCTTTGGCCCGGACCTGATCCTCGTGTCGGCCGGACAGGATGCCTCGGTGATGGACCCGCTGGGACGGATGTCGCTCACAACCGCAGCCTACCGGGTGATGACCGGGCTCATGCGCGACCTCGCCGACGAGGTGTGCGACAGCCGGCTGGTGATCGCGCTCGAAGGCGGGTATAGCGACATCTATGCGCCATACTGCACCGCCGCCATCGCCGAGGGTCTCGTGACCGGCATCGGTGGGTTCAGTCCGGTGACAGAGCCCTATGGCTCCCGCGCCGAGACGATGCCCGCCACCCGGGCGATCGGTCTCGATGCCCGTGCCGCCCTCGATGCGGCCCGCGAAGCCCACGCGGCGCACCTGGCGGATGCTCCCGAACCAGAACCCGCCGTCGATGAGAGCTCCGCGGTTCCTCGCTGAGCGGCACCGGCCGTGACGCTCACCATCCACTTCCTCCGACATGGCGAGAGCCAGGCGAACGTCGACCGTAGTTTCGCCAATCGGGTCGACCTTCCCGCGGCGCTCACCACGCGCGGACGCGAGCAGGCCACGGACCTGGCCGGACGGCTTGCGGCGGTCCCCCTCACCCATATCTACTCGAGCCCTCTCCAACGCGCGCGTGAGACCGCCGAGGTGATCGCAACCCGCCTCGGCCTCCGGACGATCGACGTCGACGCCCTGCGGGAGTACGACACGGGTGAGTTCGAGGGACTCCCGTACGATGGCGACGCGGCGTGGAGGTGGCGCGAGTACGAGCGAATCGACGAGGCCTGGCGCCGTGGTCAACGACACGCCCGGCTGCCAGGTGGAGAGAGCCTCGCCGACATCGAGGCGCGGTTCGTGCCGTTCATGGCACAGATCGCCAGCATCCACGGTGCAGACAACGAGATTGCCGTCGTCAGCCACGGAGGGCTGTATCGCACGATGCTGCCGCTCGTCCTCGACAACCTCCCGGTCGACCACGTGGCGATGCGACCACTTGGGCATTACGAATCGATCGTGGCCATGCTGATTGACGAGAGGTGGCGATGCGTCAGCTGGGGCGATCAGCCCCTCCCACCGACCACGTCGTAGTGCCCGTTTCGCTCCATCCAGTCGCGTGTGAACAGGATGAGCTGCCGGACCTCATCGGCTGCGTCCATCTCCTCGCCATGTTGCCACCGCTCTGCCCGCTCGACGAGGCTGGCGACCCATTCCTCGGGAACGGTCTCGCGGACCCACCTGGCCGCAACACGCTTCGAGACGACCCGGTCATGGACATCTCGGTGCATGATGCGACAGAGCGTGAGGGTCACATAGGCCTGGATGTGACTGCTGCGAAAGTACTCGGGATCATCGACCGTGGGCAGCCATTCCTCGAGCAGATCCCTCCTCGAGGCTGCACGGACGTCGTCGATGTCCACCATCGGCACGAGCTCGACCGGCTCAGGACCCGCCAGCGCCACCCCGCAATCACGCAGCGCGTAGAGATTGATCAGCCACTCATTGCCGTATCTCGGATCCGGATCCCAGAACGCACCACCGTTGATGTATGGGCGTGGAGTCGCTGGCGGCTCGATGCTGTCGAGCATGTCCTCCGTGATATAGGAGCCCTCGATTCGCTCCGCCCAGACTGGATGCCTCTCCGCGACACCAGCGTGCAGCGCCGCAACCCGATTGCGCTCATCCGACCGCATTCGGCGCTGGAGCACCGCAAGGAAATCGATGTCGCTGCTGCCACGATCGAAATCCCCATAAGTCAGCGATCCCGTCAGATAGAGCCCGGCCAGCGCATCGCCCAGGATGCTCACGACTCCATCAGCAAGATCCGCAAGAATCGCATTCACATCCTCGTACGGTGTAAGATGCAGGATCTCCGCACGCGACAACCGCCTCACGGCGCCATCACCGGGCAGGGTCATCGAACGGATGCTCGAGGCCCAGTCGCTGGGCGAGATCCCGCAGCTCGAGGACGAGGCCCGGCGCGACCGGCACCCCTTCCAACCGGTTGCGGCGCTCCGCCTCGGCCTCTGGCTCACCCGGCACGATCACCGGCCCGGGCGCGTCATCGGCGGTCGGCGTGTCGTGGAGCTCGCGGATCATGTCGTCCATCTCGCGACGGAACTCGTCCGGATCCCGAAATGCGTCGATCCTCCAGGCCATGAAGAAGTGCCCGGTGCCGGGGGGCTCCTTCTGCTCCCAGGCGCGGCCAACGTGGTTGCTCCAGACGTTGCCGGAGAGGGGACCAGTAAGAATCTCAACCAGCAGACCCAGCCCATACCCCTTGTGACCGGAATGCTCCTTCGGTCCTCCGAGCGGTGTCAGCCCCGTCACCTGGTGCGGATCGGTCGTGGGCCTGCCTTCCACATCGACTGCCCAGCCCTCGGGGATCGGCAGACCGGCACGGCGGGCAATCTCGATCTTTCCCCACGCCACCGTACTGGTGGACATGTCGAGGACGAAGGGATCTCCCGACGTGGGCACCGCGAAGGCAATCGGGTTGGTGCCGAGTCGAGGCTCGCGCGCGAACGTTGGAACCACGAGCCGGCTGGCGTTGGTCATCGCCATGCCTCCGAGCCCTTCGGCCGCCGCCATGCACGCGTAGGTGCCGGCGATGCCGAAGTGGTTGCTGTTCCGGACGGTAGTCATGCAGATCCCGACATCCTTCGCCTTGGCGATCGTCCTTCGCATGGCCTCGGGGCCGATCAGGAGTCCCAGACCGAAGTTGCCATTCAATGCCAGCGTGCACGGCGTCTCACGGTCGACCTCGAGCCGAGCGTCGGCGCGATCGAAGCCGCGCTGCAGGCGTGAGACGTACCCGGCGAGGCGTCCCAGGCCGTGGCTCGCAACGCCGCGGAGGTCGGCCAGCAGGAGAATCTCCGCCGCCTGCACCGCACGCTCGCGATCGAGCCCTCCAGCGACGAGCGCCGACACGGTGAAGCGCCGCAGATCGTCGAGCGGGTAACGAACCTCGGTCACGGCGGTCGTGTCATCGATGTCCCTGGTGTGCGTCATGTCCATCCTCACTCCCTGACGTTGCTCCCATTCGATTGTCGCACCGGATCGCCCGGTGTGGACCCTTTCCTTGACGCACCGGAAGTCGATGGATAGGATTCTGGGAGATCACCTCGCATGGTGCGGGGTGTTTGCGGTGGGTTGAGCGATCGCGCTCCCCATTCGTCCCCGTGAAGGGAGCTTCGTTGGACGCTGGCAGTCCTCGGTATCACGATCAATCGAGACCCTGGTTCCAGCCGAGCCGACGAAGGCGCTGACCTGCGCTGCCTTCCGCCCCGGGCTGGTGCCGGGGCGATGTGTCCGGTCAAACCCGGACCAGGAAAGGCGGTGCAACATGCAGCAGAACACCCGCAAGACCGTCCGCTACTACATCGACCGCGACGCCGATACCCCGGTTGTTCGGTCGGTCCCGGTGAAGCGAGCGAATCTTCCCGACGCCTCCACGGTCACCGGGCAGGCAGATTCCGCGACCACGCACTACAGCGCTTCCGAAAGCAGGCGTCGACACGCCCGGCAGCGCCTCGCCGAGCTGTTCCAGACGGTACATCGACATCGCACGCCGACGTCATGACGGCCCTGATCGCCTTCATGCCTGAGCACCCGAGCATCGGGCAGGGTCAGGCATGACCATGACCGATCCGGAGCGAGTCACCGACAGCCGAGCGGACACCCCGGTTGAGGAGTCACTCCTCGACCAGATTCGGGATGCCGTCGCGGTCGGAGACGTCGAGCGAGCGCGGGCGTGTGCCCGCAGGATGCTCGAAGACGACGCGCTCGCGTTGCTCGAGGACCTCTCCCCGGAGGAGCTGAGTCGACTCTTCGCCTTTCTCGGTGAGGAGTCGCTCGCGACCCTGCTGGCGCGTCTCGACGTGCACGACGCCGCGAGCATTCTGGGCCGAATGACGGCACCACAGGCGGCAGACATCCTGGAAGAGATCGATCCGGATGATGCCACCGACATTTTCGCCGAGATGGAGCAGTCGGACCCGGCGTCCGCGGGCACCGTCCTGATCGAGATGGACCCCGATGAGGCGGCCGAGATCCGGGATCTGATGGCCTACCCGCCGGACACTGCCGGTGGCATCATGACCCCGGCCTTCGTCGCCGTCTATCCGGATCTGCGCGTCGACGAAACCATTCGCGCACTCCGCCAGGTCGCGGAAGAGGCCGAGACCGTCAATTACGTCTACGTCATCTCACGCGACGACGAGTCGCTGCTCGGGGTCCTGCCTCTCTATCGCCTGGTACTCAACCAGCCGAACACGCTGGTCGGGGACATCATGGTGCCCGACATCGTCACCGTTCCGGTAGACGCCGACCAGGAAGTCGCGGCCCGACTGGTGAATGACCTGGATCTGCTCGCGATCCCGGTCGTCGACGACAGCAACCGGCTGCTCGGCATCATCACCGCCGACGACGTCGCCGACATCCTCGAGGAGGAGGCGACGGAAGACATCGAGCGCCTCGGTGGCTCCCAGCCACTGGAAGTCCCATATCTCCGGGCGAGCCCGTTGCTGCTGTTCCGGAAGCGGATCGTCTGGCTCCTCGTACTCTTCTTCGCGCAGTTCTTCACGGTAACCATCCAGGAGCACTACTCCACCATCCTCGAAGAGGTGATCCTGCTTTCCGCGTTCATCCCGATCCTGATCGGCACCGGCGGCAACGTCGGCTCCCAGACCGTCTCGACGATCATCCGTGCGATGGCGGTCGGCGAGGTGCAGACACGCCACCTGCTCAAGGTGGTCGGGAAGGAAGCTCTCACCGGTCTCGCGCTCGGTGTGGTGATGGGTGGCCTGATGTACTTCCGGGCCGAGCTGAGCGCCGGGAGCTCGGTGCAGATCGGACTGACGGTTGGCGCGACCGTGCTCGTCCTCACGATCTGGGCGGCGACCGTGGGCGCGGTGATTCCGATCGTCCTCAGCAAGCTCAAGATGGACCCGGCCGTCGTCTCGGCGCCGTTCATCAGCAGCTTCGTCGACGGTACCGGACTCATCATCTACTTCACCCTCGCCCGCTACTTCCTCAACCTCTAGCTCGCTGCCGTCGGCAACCCGGCACCGTGCGATCCACACCGGGCTGTCCTTTCTGGCAAATTCCTGCACCTCTTCCCGCTGCGCGAGCATCGCAAGTCGGGCTACAATCGCTTGTGCCACACAGGCACACACCCGTGAACCGCGACTGTCGGCTTTTCCCGCAGGCAAACAGGCAGGTAGATCCATGCAGCCTTCCGCAATCGCCGTTATCACCGAGCAAACCCAGAACGATGTGATCGCCGCGCTGCACGCGGCGGGGGTTGGGCATCTGACGCGGGTGATCCGGCAGGAGCGTGGCCGGATCGTCGACCAGCTGCGCCGCGCGGGCGTCGACACCAGCAGGATCCCCACCCCGGTCGTCGAAGCCGACCGGGTGGTCCTCGTTACCCCCGCGCCACGTGCCATCGAGACGGCCAGTCTCGTTCTGCAGCGGGGCGCCACGAGCGCGTGGATGGTCACCGCCGAGGCGGAGTGGGAAGCGGTGGATGACCGCCTGATCGAGATCGCCGCGACACGCGAGCTGCCAGCCCGACCGATCCCGCCAGCCCATCGCTCCGGTCGCACCTTCCGCAAGCCGAACGTGAGGCGACGCCCTCGGCACGGGGTCTCGACACCGAACCGATCCTCCGGTGCTGGCGACTCCACATCGACCTAGCCTTACCCCATCGTGATAGCATCCTCCCGAGGAGGAGGAAGGATGTCGGGGCGACGCGAAGGGGTGACCGAGACACCACACCAACCGATCGCCACACAGGCGACCGCCTTCGCGCGCGACGCAATGGGTGGCCGACGCGGGCTCGCCGTGCTCGCCGGTCTTGCGGTCGTCGTGGGCGCGGGGTTGATCGCGCCGGGCCATTCACCTAGCATATGGGTGTGGGTGCGCGTCCTGGCGATCGCGATCCTCGTCTCGCTCTCACTCTCGACCATCGCAGCAGTCCGCGACGGGTCCTGGCGATCCGAGGCGATCTCACCGGTGATCATTTGGGGCAGCCTCCTGCTTGCCCTCAGCTTCAGCCTCAGCTTCAGCGTCCTCACCGCCACGATCGCGGCCATCACCCTCGTGCTGCTCCTGCTCCATCTGTCTGCGGCGGCCAACGACAATGGCACCGTGTTCTGGGCGCTCGTCGCGACCCTGGTTCCCCTGTGGGTCTGGAGCGCATTCGACGCGTGGGACCGCTGGCTCCTGATGCTGGTGCCCGTGGCTGCGATTGGCATCGTCTCGCTCGAACACGGGCTGCGGGCTGACCTGGTTGACGATGGATCCAGAGAGCGACTGGCCGCATGGATCGGTGTCGTCGCCATCGGCGCGATCCTGCTGCTCACCACGCTGCTGACCCGCATCGATGCCTCCTGGGTGATCGGCGGCAACGTCATCGTGGCAGCGCTCGTGCTGATCGACACGTTCATGATCGGGCACGTTCAACGGAAGCGCATCCCGTCGGTTGGACTGCCCGTGGTCGCCCTGGTGATTCTCATCTTCTCGTGGCTGATCGCGCTGTGACCGAGACCATCCTCGCCATCGACATCGGCACCTCCTCGATCAAGCTGCTTCTCGTGAGCCGGGACGGAGACGTGCTGGCTCGGCGGCGTATCTCCCACGACACGAGCCACCCCGTACCGGAAGCCGCGGAACAGGATCCCGACGTCTGGTGGAGCAACCTCGCCGACGGCATCCGGCACGTCACCCGTGTGATCAGGGCGGGCATCTCGGCCCTGGCGGTGACCGGCCAGATGCATGGGCTGGTCGTGCACGACGCGCAGGGTCACGTCCTGCGTCCGGCGATCACCTGGCAGGACCGTCGCAGCGAGTCCACGCTACCGCACCTGCTCGACTCGCTCGCACCGGTGACCCCTCCGGTTTCGGCCGGTTTCCAGGCGGCGTCCTGGCACTGGCTCGCGCAGGCGGAGCCCGCGGTCGGCGCGCGAGCGCAGCGCGTCCTGCTCCCGAAGGACGAGATCATCTACCGGCTCACCGACCGACATGTCACCGATCCCAGCGATGCGGTCGGCACTGGGTGGTTCGACCCGATAGCCGGCACCTGGGACCGACGAACCGTGGAGACCGCTGGGGCACGGATCGACCTGCTGCCGGAGATCGTACCGTCGGGATCGATTGTCGGAGAGCTGCCCCCCCATGCCGCGATGCAACTCGGTCTCACGCCAGGCATTCCTGTGGTGATTGCCGGCGGAGACGCCGCAGTCGGAGCGTTCGGGGCTGGTGCGACGCACGAATCGACGCCTCTTCTCATGCTGAGCACTGGCTGCCAACTCCTGGTCCCCACGGACGAGACACCATCAGGCAACGACCATAGGTGGGCACTCTGGCCAGCAGCAACCGTGCCGGGTCACGCGCCGTGGCTTCGTGTCGGGGCCACCCTCAACGGTGGCAGTGCGATCGGCTGGGCGCGATCGACCTTCGGCGATCACCTGGCACCGCCAGACGACTCCGGGCCGATGTTCGTCCCCTATCTCGCCGGCGAGCGATTCCCGGTCTCACGCTCGAGCTCGACCGGAGCGTTCTTCCATCTCGGTGGACACCATGGGCCCGGCCACCTCCTGCGAGCGGTCTTCGACGGGGTTGCGCTGGCAACAGCCGACGCGCTGGCGGCCATGGGCGGAGCGCTCTCGACCGACGTACCGCTCCTCGTCGGAGGGGGCGGGGTTCGGGACGACGCCTGGGTTGCGGCGATCTCCACAGCGTTCGACCGCCCCCTGCGTGTCGTGTCCGAGGCGGATCTGTCGGCGTGGGGAGCGGCAAGACTCGCGGCGTCGTGCCTCGGGTGGATGGACCCCAACGACGAGCCGGAGGCGTGGCTGCCACCGATCGGGGAGATTGAGCGACCTGCCATGGCCGAGGGGATGGCCCTCTCCCGGCTCGAGCGATTCCGTCTCCTCGCCAAGCTGGTCGGGCTTACCGACGAGGGGGGCAACGGATGATTCGGCGAAACGACATCACCCTGGTGCAACGGTCGACCGCCACCCGAGGATCCGGCGAACCCGGCACCGTGCTCGACCGCTACCTGGGATCCAGTGAGGGAGCCGCAGTGGCGACCTACTGGATACCGGATGAGGCGGAGCGAGGGGGCGTTCTCGAGGTGCGGCTGGTCGACACGTCATCCCTCGAGCCCGAAATTGGGGCATCCAGTGCACGCGTGCATTGGCACCTGCTCTGGGCGCGGGACGAATCCAGTGCAGCGGTGACCCTGTCGTCGGATCGCAAGGAGCGCACCTGGCCGATCGCACCCGGCGATACGGTCAGCGTCCCGGCCGGTTTCCGCCTCGCAGCAAGGGGTGGACACCTGGCGCTGGCCATATCGGTCCGGTCTGACGAGGCCATCGATGTCGCACCGCATCCTCCCAGCCATGGGACCGACTTCTTCGCCGGGCACAACCGGCGCACGACCATTCCGGTGCCGGGCCCGGTGTCACTGTCGCGGTGGAAGCTCACGCAGCCGCTGGACGTGCGAGAACACCATAAGGGCGACCTGCTCCTGGTGGTGCTCGCCGGCGAGCTAGCCGTCCTTACCGGCACCACAGTGCTCGCACCACGCCGAGGCGAGGTGGTCTTCGTGCCCGCCGATACCAGCCCACAGGTGCTGCCCAACGGCCTCACCTATCTGCTGGTGATCGCTCCCGCGTGATGCCGGGATCCCGTCTGGCCAGCCGACCGCGTCACGCCAGTCCAGACCAGCGGCGGGAACCTTCATCGCCCCCGCGCCCGTGGGTCGAGCGCATCCCGCAGGGAATCACCGAGCACGTTGATCGCCAGAACCGTCAGGGAGAGGAAGACGCCGGGAAACGTCGACGCCCACCATGCCTGCTGGAGGCGCGCCTGTCCCGCGCTCACCATGCTTCCCCAGGTGGGCACGTCTGGCGGCACACCGGTACCCAGGAACGACAGCGATGCCCCGGCGAGGATGGCGAAGGCGACGACGAACGTGGCCTGCACGATGAGTGGGAACAACGAGTTGCGCAGGATGTATTTCCACAGGATCCGCCAATCGCCCATACCGATCACCCGGGCGGATTCGACGTACAGCTCCCTGCTGTTCATGAGCGTCGTGCTCCGCACCAGGCGCACGATGTTGGGCGCGTAGACGACAGAGAGCGCAATGATCACGTTCTCGATCGCGGCACCGAAGGCGGCCATGATGGCGATGGCAAGGAGGATGCTCGGGAAGGCCTCCAGCCCATCCATCACCCGCATGAGCGGCGTATCGATCCTGGGATAGCAGCCGGCAACGAGGCCCAGCAGCGAGCCGATCGCGGGCGCGTCGATCATCACGGGATTCCCCCAGCTCGACAGAGAACTCGCCCCCTCGAAATGCTGGGGAGTGTCTTCGACGGCTGGTGTCTACGCACAACCCAGGGTCTACTCGGCCCTCCCGCATCGCGCCACGTTCCCAGCTGGAACGAGTGATCTCCACTCCACGGAGTCGCCTCGGGTTACGAACGAGGACCATAATTGTCCGCTGTCGCAGTCATCATGGTGGCATCGGATTCGGAGGAGACCTGTCGTGAGCGAGAAGCGAATGGAGCGCGAGATGCTGCGTGGACTGGCCACGATCACCTTCCAGGCGGATGACCTCGCGGACGCGAGGAAATGGTACGCGGAGGTACTGGGCACCGACGCCTATTTCGAGCGACGCGTCGCGCTGCCGGGTGAGGACGAGGAGCGTCTGGCGTACATCGAGTTTCGGATCGGTGACTACCAGCAGGAGCTGGGCATCGTCGACCGCGCGTTCGTCCCAAATGGCCAGGTACAGGGCCCGGCCGGTGCCATCGCCTACTGGCACGTTGACGACGTGAACGCGTCGTTCGAGCGCCTGATCAGCCTGGGTGCGACGGAGCACCAGCCACCGATCATGCGCGGGGAAGGGTTCGTCACGGCCAGCGTCGTCGACCCGTTCGGCAACATTCTCGGCGTCATGTACAACCGGCACTACCTCGACGTCCTGGCATCGAGCTAGGCATCTCGCCGGAGACGCGCTTTCGAGTACCGCCTGCCAGTGACGGCAGGAGAGACTCAGGAGCGACCATGGACGACCAGCGACCGATGGGAGACCGCGACCCACTCACCACGTTCTTCGTTCGATATGGAGATGCGCTCGCATCCGGCAACCTGCCGGGGATCTCCAGTTGCTACGATGTGCCAGCGCTGGTCGTACATGATCGTGGTGCCATGGCCATCGATTCCCGCAGGCAGGTCGAGGACGCATTCGACGGCGCAGCCGAAGTACACCGGGCGGCGGGACTGGTCGCCGCCCGTCCGACGGTACTGACAGTCGAGCCACTTACCGATGTCCCTGCGATCGCGAATGTCCACTGGGACTACTGCGACGCGGAGGGACGCAGCCGGGAGCAGGACGGGTATCGGTATCTGCTGCGCTACACCGCCGGCGGACCGCTGATCCAGGTCGTGGTCGAGACGCCACCAGCCCGATCTGCCTCGGCACCTCAGGTCATCGACGATCCGTCACCATCTTGAGTGGTCCAGCACCAGCGGGATGCCGAGCACGCTGGAGCCGAAATGGTCGCCGTGGCCAACATCGACCATCTCGACATCGGCACCATGCCCCTCGAGGGTCTCCCCGGCGTGCTCGGCATTCGCGCCTGGCACATCTCTATCGCGGCTGGATGCGTGAAGAGTCACGGGCACGTCGGGGCGCCAGGCGCAGGTGGCGTCCGCCACCGCGAGCGCCTCACGCAAAGCTCCTTCCGGATGTTCCAGACGGTCGGAGAACCCAGGAGTGAACAGCTCATCAGGTCGCGAAACCGGGATGCCCTCGAACACCCCGTCGGTAGCGTGGTTCCCGTCGATCAGTATCTCGACGACCGATGCGTACGGGTCAAGAAATGCCTCCTCCGGTGCCCCGAAGAGCCCATGGTGCCGATTCCAGGCAACGATCAGGCAGGGGAGATACTAAGGAGTCGATGCGATGTCGCCACCCAGGCCAGACTGGAGCGAGCCTGTGAAAACGCATGGTCCGCTGATCTGCGCGAGCGCACCGGGCCTGAACGCGCCGTCCATCGTCGACCGACGTGCCTGACCGAGTGTCATGATGGCAGGGCCACCTTGTGAAAAGCCACTCACGAGCACACGATCGTCCAGGTGCCGCTGCTCCTGTACGTCGACGGCGCGTGTGACACACAACGCGTCGACGGAGGCGGTTACCGTTGAAGGGACATGGTCGTATGGGCAACGATCTGGACCGAGTCCGAGCCCAAGGTCGTCGGGCGCCGAGACAGCGTACCCAGCCGACGCGATGGCGAACGCGATCATGCGGTCGGCACGCTCCACCGACACCGAAGCCGCATCCCCGCGATACACGGTCGTCCCAGGGAGCCAGCTGACGATCGGCAGCGCATCTTCACCTTCATGGGGCAGGACAGCGAGCTCGCTGGCAAGGGTAGGCTCGCCATCCGGATGCGTACACAACCTGTCAGGCGTCGACGGCATGGCGCGCGTGCCCGGTGCCGAGGCCGACCTGTCTTGCATAGCCGACTACCTCCCCGGCGGACATCCTAGCGACGGGCCTGACAGTGAGAACCTGCCCTCGCCGCTCCAGGGGTCGACTGACGTGGCCTCGGTACCGGGCGTCTGCTCCGCCGCGGTCGCGGCCGGGATATTCCGTGTCGAGGCGACGACGGGAGCGCAAACGGCGAGCGTTGCGCCACCAACAAGGGATCTCGGCATATGACTGCGAACAATGGGTACGGTACATGGGTATGACACCCTGGCTCACCTGAATCCACCCGACTCGCTTCAAGCTGGGGCACCATGATGGCAACCATCGCCGCGAATGTCTCCCTCGCCAGCGGGCGATCGAGAATGGGAATTACCCCGGTCACGGGCGGGTAGCTGGATCCCTGCCCCTGGATCCGCCCCGGAAGTGGATGCAGAAACCGACGAGGAGGCTGGGCGGTGCCCAGCCTCCTCGTCTTGTTCCCTGGCCGCCAGGATTCAGGGCGGTCCTGCCCCCGCGGCACGATTACCCGCTTCGCTTGAGGCGCCCCGTCCGCTTGGCGAACATCTCCCCCTCGTGGAAGAGCCAGAGCCCCAGCGGCGGGAAGATCAGCCCCATGATCAGTAGCGGCCACACGTTCTCCCACTGGCTCGCGAACGATGCCCCGTCCAGAAGCATGTCGCGGATACCGTCGAGCGCGTAGGTGACCGGCGACATCACGGAGAGTGGCTGAAGCCAGCCCGGCAGGACATCCACCTCGTAGTAGATGCCCGACACCAGCAGAAGCACGGCCGTGACGATGCTCGTCACCTGCTGCCCCTTCTCAGGGGAGAGCAGCGGCATCACCGCCGCAACCATCCCGAACCCGACGAGCGACACGCTGCAGATCGCCAGCATGCCCAGCGCTCCAAGGTAATTCGCGTCGCCGAGACTCATGTCGAAGAAGAGCGAGATCACGCCGAGCATGATGATCATGCGCACGATGCCGTAGAGCACGGCATAGACACCCATGCCCACCAGCTGGGCCGCCCGACTGGCCGGGCTCATGAACGTGTACTCGATCGTCCCTTCCCAGCGCTCCCAGCTCACGGTCTCCGACAGGAGGTCGAAGATCATGGAGAGGTAGCTCCAGATCAGGGTGCCGATGAGCAGGTAGGTGGTCACGCGGGCAGCATCCTCGCTGGTACCGCCGAAACCGACCCCGATGAACCCGATGGTGAGCGCGTTCATCACCGAGTAGACGAGCCAGACGAGCTCCCACATGAAGTAGCGCTTCGTCAGGAAGTAGTTCCGCTGCACGTAGCCCCAGATCGCGATGGCCTCGCGCTGCCAATTCGGTCTGGTCTTCAGTCCCGCTGCGAGGTGCATTGTCCTACGCTCCTTGCGCGACCGGCTCGGCATCGAGCTCGTCCGCGTACTCGGCTTCCTCCAGCGTGGAGCCAGTGGCCGCCATGAACACCTCCTCGAGCGTCGGCAGCACGCCGTCCTTCTGGTAGTGCTGCTTCAGCCCCTGGACCGTATCGATGGCCACCAGCTCGCCGTTGAGCAGGATGCCGATCCGGTCGCAGAGCTGCTCCGCCTCATCCATGTCGTGGGTACAGAGAAGGATCGTGGAATCATGGTCGGCACGGATGCGCTGCACCAGCGCCTGGACATCCTTCTTGCTGCGCGGATCGAGACCGGTGGTCGGCTCGTCCAGCAGCATCAGGACCGGACTGGTGAGCAGGGCCCGCGCGAGCGCGATCTTCTGCTGCATGCCACGGGAGAGGTGCTCCATCGGCTCGTTGATCCGCTTGTAGTCGAACCCGACGCCGTCCAGGATCTCCTTGATCCGCGGCCGGCTCTCGGAATCGGAAACACCGTAGAGCTTCGCGCCGAAGAGCAGGTTCTCGAGCGACGACATCTTCTTGAAGAAGCTCGCCTCGACGCTCACCCGGTTCATGTAGCGCTGGACCGTCTTCGCTTCCCTGACCGCATCGTGGCCGAAGATCCTCACCTCGCCGGAATCCTGGGTCGTCAGGGTGGAGATGACGCGTACCAGCGTGCTCTTGCCCGAGCCATTCGGACCGAGAATGCCGACACACTCGCCACGCCGGAGCTCGAGCGAGACCGACTTGAGCGCGTGGGCGTACTCGTTGCGCTTTTTCCTGAAGGTCTTGCCGACGTCCCGTAGCTCGAGGGCAAGGTCCTGGTTCGTGTAGGTCACGGGAATCGTGCTCCTGTGATCGGCTGGCCCGGAGCGTCCGGGCCAGCGTGCCGTGTGCCGGTTGGGTCCGCGATTGGGTGTCAGGCGCGGCCCAGCCGCCTCGTCATCGCAGGGTCCGCTGTCGGGGTATGCCCGCCTGTACCTCGGGTGCCCGGCTCGATGCGCGTGCCGAGATTGATGAGCCAGCGCCCCAGGCTGCGACGAATCGCCATCAGTGATCCATACGCGAAGTCGGATTCGCTGAAGTAGCGATGGATCTGCGGGTAGTTGCGCTGAAGCTCCTTGCGGATCATCAGTTCATGTTCCTGCCGAACGTATTCAGGCGGATAGTATGGCTGCATCGTTCTTCCTCCGATGAGCTTCGGTCGTCGTTGACCGCGACGATCCACCACGGTCGATGTGATGGATGATTGATTGGGATCCGGGACGACAACGCCGCTCGGGCACAAATGTCAGATGGCAGGGAGAGGCATTGTCATGACCGGGAGCACGCCACGCGGACGTGCCGGTGCTATCGATCAACGGTGCCGGCGACCGCGATGCCCCCGGTCGGGAGGCTCTCACTGGTCGGACGCCGCTCCTGTGCGACGCGGGTACCGGCCGCGACCAGCCACCGTCCAAGGCGCCTGCGGAGCATCAACATGACACCGCCGGCGCGCGTGCTGGTCCCGTTGTATGCGTGCTCCGGCAAGGCATGCCGGAGCGCCTCGTGAATCCTTTGCTCGTGTACAACCCGAATGAACTCGGGCGCGAGGACTGACTGCATGATCGATTCTCCGTTGATCAATGTCGGTCTGCTGCGACCGTGGCTGCCCGCCACGTCGTTGTGCGGGCGTCCGATGGAGTCCCATGGCAGGATCGCTCGTGACCGAGCGCCGATGATGATCGGAGCGATCCGGCCTGCCTGGCGCTACCGCCTGGTTGTCGCCGCCAGCGTGATCTCCCCGGACGGAAGTCGGTTGCTGGTCGGTCGTGGCTCCTGGGCGATGCGGTGGCCGATGGCCACCAGCGCGTTGCCGGCGCTGATCCGGACGGTGCTCAGCACACTCGTCCCGGGCATTTGCTGCACACGGGCGGCCTTGCGGGCCCGATCGGAACGTACGAGGTCGAGAGTCATCAGGTGGAGTTCTGGGCTCTGCATGGTATCGGTCTCTTTCTGTGGCGGCTCAGCGCCGCGGAAATCGTGTGTTCGAGATCAGGTCGATATCGTTCCTGGAAGGCGGCGAGCTCGCTGGTCTCGCCGACACTGCCAGTCGTGTTGCCCTGCCATGCGGGGCAGATCTGCATCAAGATCACTGGATTCCTCACTTTCCATTGGTGGACGCGCGATGCGCGTCGGTCGTCGTGCGCCAGATGACGGTGAGCATCGTCGCTCGCTTCGACACGGTCACGACTCCTTTCCGTCTCCCACCCCGAACGGCGTGGGCTCGGCCCAATGCGGCCAACATACAACCTCAACAATTGTCGAGGTCAAGGTGTTTCAACATGTGTCGTCCGCCGACTCTGTCTGATGTTCATGCCGGCGATGCTCGGGTCTATCGCTCGGACTGATGGTCGATGGGATGTGACATCGCACTGGCTCCTCAACTCACGGGGCGTTCGTATCTGGATGCTGTGCACACAAAAAGCCCCTCTTCGGCTCGTACCGTAGAGGAGTGCTCTCGTGCGATGGTTGTGGGTGCCGGCTACCTAATGCAGCGACACCTCCGATCGACGGGCACACTCCTCCCCTGCAGCGCCACCGTAAGGCGCCAGGCACAGCACGAGCGTGAACATGTAGGTGTTGGTGTTCAGCACGTCGTCCTCCTGGTGCTGCAAGGGCCCGAAAGGGGCCGCCAACCGGTCAATGTGGTCCCTGCTACGGAACCATCCTCAGGCATCATATGGGAGCCACATCCATCCGTCAACCCCCTTCGGCACTTCCCGACACTCGCGATGGTGCACCCCGCCATCGACGAACCGGCACAGCGCTGCGCACGGAATGCAGAACGCTCAGTTGGCTCGCGCGCCGGTGGGCGGCCCGTGGTGGTTATTGACGTGAACATATGACCATGCGAGACTGCCGGTCATCGGCACATTCCCAGCCATCGTCTTCCCCTGGATGCCACCCGGCATGCGCCAAAGGAGCGAGACATGAACCGTCGTGACCTGATCGACTGGAGTGTTCTCAGCGGGCCCCGAGTGAGTCGACGTACCCTCATGCAGGTGGCAGCCGCGAGCGGTGCCACCGCCTACGCCATCCGTCTGGCGCATGTGTCGGCCCGGGTCACAGCCGGTGGCAAGCCACGACGCCTCGCGCGCAGGCAGGATGTCCAGCAGGGCGGCGAGCTCCGGTGGGGCTACAGCATCGGCCAGATCCCGACCCTGGACCCTGCGCAGGTCAACCTCGGCGCGGTCGCCGGCGAGCTGCTGGCCAACATCTTCTCCGGACTCGTCCAGTTCGATGAAGAGCTCGGTATCATCCCGGACCTCGCGGAGGACTGGACCGTCAGCGAGGACGGCCTCGAGTACACCTTCAACCTCCGCTCGGGCCTGACCTTCCACAACGGCGATCCCCTCACCGCCAACGACCTGATCTTCACCTACGAGCGGACGACCAACCCCGACGTCGCCTCGCCTCACGCCAACAAGCTCGAGCTGATCGAGGAGATCACCGCACCGGACGACACAACCCTCGTGATCCGCCAGAGCGCGCCATACGCCCCCTTCCTCGGGACGGCATGCAGTCGCGGTCCGGGTCGGGCGCTGCTGCCCATCTCGCAACGGGCAGTGGAGGAGATGGGCGACGAGCAGTTCGGTATCGCGCCGGTCGGATGCGGTCCGTTCATGATCGACCCGGATACGGTCGAAGTCGGTGGCGGGTTCGAGCTGCTCGCCTTCGAGGGCTGGTACGGCGGACGACCGCCGCTCGACAAGGTCATCGTGCAGCTCGTCGCGGAGCCATCGACGCTCGTCAGCGCGCTGGAGGCAGGTGACGTCGACATGGTCGATATCCTGCCGGCCACGGGTTACGACCAGATCGCGGCGGTCGACGACATCACCATCGTGGAGGCGGCCGGCACCAACTGGATCGGCCTCGCCATGAACTACAACCGCCCACCGTGGGACAACCCCGATGCCCGCATGGCCGTCGCGAAGGCGATCGACCGTGAAGACCTCATCAACACCGCCTTCTTCGGTCGCGCCACCCCTGCCATCGGACCGATCGCGCCGGCTTTCGGCTGGGTCTACCAGAGCGAGGACGAGGCGGAGAACCCCCAGGCGTTCAACCTCGACGAGGCCCGCCAGCTCGCGGAGGCCGCCGGTCTCGACGGCGTGCAGGTCAATCTCATCTCGAATCCGGACACCCGCGTCCAGCAGGCGCTGCGCAGCCAGCTCAGCGAGATCGGTCTCGACATCCAGATCGAGCAGATGCAGCAGAACGCCTACACAGAGCGCCGCAATTCGGGCGACTACGACATGGATGTGCTCGGCAGTGTCGTCGACGTCGACCCGGACGACAACATCTGGAACTTCTTCCACTCCGAGGGGCCGTTCAACACCTACGGATACAACAATCCGGACGCCGATGCGCTCTGCGACGCGCAGCGCGAAGTTGGCGATCAGGAGGAGCGCGCGCAGATCTTGCAGGACCTGCGGCTGCTCGTGGCGAACGATGCGGCCTACGCGTTCCTCTACCACCTGCCCGACGTCACCGCGTTCTACAACTACATCCAGGGCTACGTCCCTGTCCCCGAGCAGCGCTACCTGGAGCATCTCTGGATCGAGCAGTAAGCGGGGAGGATCGCACTCCCCGCCATGGCCGAGAGGAGCACACCATGGCCAGGATCGACTGGAGCGTCCTCAGTGGACCTCGCGTGAGCCGCCGAGCCCTGCTGGAGCTCGCGGCCGCCAGCGGAGCAGCCGGATATGCCACAAGGATCGCGCATACTGCCGCCGCACCGGTGAAGCACAACGCCGCCAGAGCGCGTCATCAGGAACCTCAACAGGGCGGCGAGCTTCGTTGGGGATTCGGGCTCGGCCAGATTCCGACGCTGGATCCCGCCCAGGTGAACCTCGGCGTCGTCGCCGGGGAGCTGCTCTCGAACATCTTCTCCGGACTCGTCCAGTTCGATGAGGAGCTCGGCATCGTCGCCGACCTCGCCGAGGACTGGACCGTGAGCGAGGACGGGCTGGAATACATCTTCAACCTGCGCTCCGGCTTGACGTTCCACAACGGCGATCCCCTCACCGCCGAGGACCTCGTCTTCACCTGCGAGCGCACCACCGATCCCGACTTCGCGTCTCCCCAGGCGAACAAGCTGGCGCTCATCGAGGAGATCACGGCTCAGGACGAGACCACGCTGTACATCCGGCAGAGTGCACCCTACGCGCCATTCCTGGCGACCGCGTGCAGTCGCGGGCCAGGACGTGCCCTGCTCCCGATCTCCCGGCGAGCCGTCGAGGAGATGGGCGACGAACAGTTCGGCCAGGCGCCCGTCGGGTGTGGCCCATTCATGATCGATCCCGACTCCGTCGAGGTTGGCGGCGGGTTCGATCTGCTCGCCTTCGAGGACTGGTACGGTGGACGTCCGTACCTCGACAAGGTCACCGTCCAGCTGGTGGCTGAGCCCTCGACACTCGTCAGCGCCCTCGAGGCGGGCGACGTCGACATGGTCGATATCCTCCCGCTCACCGGCTACGAGCAGATCGCCGCGATCGATGACATCACGATGGTCGAGGCTGCTGGCACGAACTGGTATGGCCTGACCATGAACTACACTCGCCCGCCGTGGGACAACCCTGACGCCAGGATGGCGGTGGCGAAAGCGATCGACAACGAGGACCTCATCGCAAGGGCATTCTTCGGACACGGCACGCCGAGCGTGGGTCCGCTGGCTCCTGCCTTCGGCTGGGTCTACATCCCGCCCGATGAGGTCGACAATCCCCAGGCATTCGATCTCGATGAGGCCCGTGAGCTCGCGGCAGCCGTGGGCCTGGACGGCGTGCAGGTCAACCTGATCGGCTCGGCGGACGACCAGCGCGAGACGGAGATCATCCGCAACCAGCTCAGCGAGATCGGTCTGAATGTCCAGGTCGAGCAGATGCAGACGAACGCCTACGTCGAGCGCCGGACCGCCGGCGAGTTCGACATGACCCTGCTCGGCAGCGTGGTCGACGCCGACCCGGACGATGGCGTGTGGAACTACTTCCACTCCACGGGACCGTCGAACAACATCGGCTACAACAACCCGGACGCTGACCGCCTGGTGGACGGTCAGCGTGAGACCGCCGACCAGGAGGAGCGAACCCGACTCCTTCAGGAGCTCCAGGCGCTCGTTGCGGGCGAGGCGGTCTACAAGTTCCTGCATCACCTGCCCGACGTCACCGCGTTCTTCACGTACGTGCAGGGATACAAGCCCATTCCCGAGCAGCGATATCTCGAAACGCTCTGGCTGGATCGGTAACCACAAATCAGCCCGCCGTTCAGTGGTTCGTCCGGCGGGCTGACGGGAGTTGGCAGCTTGACCACCTACATCCTGCGCCGGCTGGTTCACAGCGTCATCATCGTGTGGGGGTGTGCGACGCTGGTGTTCTTCATCATCAGGGCGATCCCGGGCGACCCGGTGATCCAGATGCTCGGCACCGAGTACACCCCGGAAGCGGCGGATGCGCTGCGGCACAAGCTTGGTCTCGACGAGCCCGTCTACGTCCAGTACGTCAAGTGGCTCGGTAACATGGCTCGCGGCGATTTCGGCTCCTCGATCACCGGAGCGGAGCGTGTTGACAGCGCGATCATGTCGGGACTGCCCAAGACGATGAGCATCTCGATCCTGTCGTTCGTCATCGCTGTCGCGATCGCCGTACCAGCTGGCGTGCTGGCCGCCCTGAGACGCAACACCTTCGTCGATTTCCTTGTCAGCCTCATCGCCTTTCTCGGCGTGAGCATGCCCAGCTTCTGGTTCGGAATCATTCTCATCATCGTCTTCGCCGTGAACCTCGGCTGGCTGCCCTCGCTCGGCTACGCATCGCTCACGGAGGACGGATTCATCGAGTGGATCCGCCACCTCATCCTGCCGAGCCTGGCGATCGGCGCCGGGTACGCTGCGATCCTCATGCGATTCGTCCGGGCCGGACTGCTGGAGGCACTGAGCAGCGACTACATCCGCACCGCCCGGGCGAAGGGTCTCGCCGAGCGCCACGTCGTCGTCGGCCACGGCCTCCGCAACTCGATGATCCCGGTCGTCACGGTCGCAGGCATCCAGGTTGCCCTGCTCCTGAGCGGCACCGTGGTGATCGAGACCGTCTTCTCGATTCGCGGGATCGGCCGGCTCCTTGTCGGCGCCATCTTCGACAAGGATTACCCCATGGTGCAGGGGACCATCCTCGTGGTGACCGTGATCTTCGTGATGGCGAACCTGATCGTCGACATCCTCTACACGTGGCTCGACCCCAGGATCAGCTATGGCTAGCGCTACCCTCACCTCGACCGACGTCTCCCGGGCAGCGACCACCGGTACCTCGGCGCAGCGGCGGTTCTGGCGACGCCTGCGCGGGGAGCGCAAGGCCATTCTGGGCATGGTGATCGTCGCGATCCTCACCGTCCTCGCCATCGTCGGGCCCGCGCTGGCACCGTACGATCCCGAGGCCGATGACTTCGACCTCTTCGCCGAGCCCAGTCTGGAGCATCCACTCGGCACCGACTCATTCGGGCGGGACATCCTCAGCCGGATGATGGCCGGAACCCGCATATCCTTCACGGTCGGAATCTCGGTGGCGCTCCTGTCGATGGCGATCGGAGTGACGCTCGGGCTGCTCGCCGGCTATTTCGGCGGATGGATCGACAGCCTCATCATGCGCTTCATGGACCTGCTCTGGGCCTTCCCGGAGATCATTCTCGCGGTCGGGATGGTGGCCGTCTTCGGCGCCGGCATCCGCAACATCATCATCGCGATCTCGATCGCCTACCTCGACGACTTCGCCCGCGTGGTGCGAGCCGAGGTCCTTCGGATTCGGCAGGAGGATTTCTCGCTGGCCGCGAGGGCGAGCGGCGCGTCGCACGGCCGCATCATGTTCCGGCACATCCTGCCCAATACGGTCGCACCCATCATCGTCCAGGCGACCTTTGCGGTCGGCCTCGGGATTCTCGCGGAATCCGGCCTGACCTTCCTCGGGCTCGGCGTCGACCCATCGACCCCAACGTGGGGACTCATCATCAACGAGGGTCGGGACTTCGTCCGTCAGGCGTGGTGGATCAGTGTCTTCCCGGGCGTCGCCATCATGGTCACCGTGCTCGGGCTGAACCTGCTCGGCGACGGTCTTCGCGACACGCTCGACGTCCGCGGCGTGCGGGATTCAGGCTAGCAAAGGTCTCCACGCCATCTGGCTCACATGCCAAGTCTGCCGATGCCCAGAATCAGGCACGCGTCCTTTCCCTGATCTCGAACACGGGATGGTTCTGGGCAATGGCAGAGAGCTGGTCGAGTGTCGCATCCTTCGGCACACCGAACTGCCTGCTCACCTGCCAGTACCAGCGATCAAGATAGGCTCGCAGGATCGGCGCCTTTTCGTCGTCGGGAAGCTCGCGCGCCACCTCGAACTCATGGCGGCGCTGACCGACACGCAGTACTCCCTCACTCACGACGCGGAGATTCTTCACCCACTGCGTCTCCCCGCGAGGCGCGACGAGGTACCGCCTGCCGTCGAGCTCGAGCGGGTTCACGGGGACCGTCCGGACCACACCGGACGTTCGCCCGCGAACGTCCAGCAGCTCCGCCCCGCCAGGGGACCTGCCGAGCCTGCCAATCACCCAACCCACTACCGCGTTCGGGGCGTTCATGAGGGTGCGTTTCAGATCGTTCGCCATCTGCGCTCCTTGTCCGGATGTGTCCAGACGATGGTCGTGTCTGGTTGCAAGTATGCCGGGCACAATCGAACATTTCGTCACGCTGAACACACATCGGAAGTGCCCGCATGCCGGACGTATCTGGTACCTTGCCGGGAATTCGATCGCGAACCTGAGCAAGCCTTGCCTCTGGAGGATGACCACCATGCCGAACGCCTCGTCCCCGGCCGATGCCATCTCCGTCGTAACGGTGATCGGCGCTGGATTTCTGGGTCGCCAGATCGCCGCGATGTGCGCCGCTTCCGGGCGCGAGGTGCGACTCCACGACGCCGATCCAGGGGCTGCCGAGCATGCGGGCGCCATGCTGAGAGACTACCTCGATACACCCATCGCATCCGGTCAGCTCTCCTGGGATCTCGACACCGTGCTCACCAGAATCACGCCGGTCCACGACCTCGCCGAAGCCATGCGCGACACCGATCTGATGATCGAGGCCGTGCGTGAGGATCTCGCGACCAAGCGGGAGGTGTTTCGCGCAGCCTCGACGGCAAACCCAAGGGCCTACCTGGCCACCAACAGCTCGTCGATCATGTCCGCTGAGCTCCGCGATTGCGTGATCCAGACGGATCGCCTCGCGAACCTGCATTTCTTTCCCGAGTTCTGGTCCCGCTCCATGGTGGAGCTGATGGGATGCGGCGAGACATCGGCCGAGTCAATGGAGACCCTGCGCGAGTTCTGCGAGTCGCTGGGAATCTACTGCGCGATCGTCAGGGGCCAGAGCAAGGGGTTCATCATCAACCGGGTCTGGCGTGCCGTGAAGCGCGAGGCGCTCCGGGTGGTCGACGAGGGCCACGCCGATCCGGAGGATGTCGACCGCCTCTGGGCGTTCTTCTGGGGCATCAGGTACGGACCGTTCGCAATGATGGACCGCGTCGGGCTCGATGTCATTGCCGATATCGAGGACACCTACATCGCGGTGGCCACGGACCCGGCTGATGTACGCTCGCGCACACTCCATGAGCTGGTGGCGCGGGGCGAGCTCGGTGTCAAGACAGGATCCGGCTTCTACTCCTACCCGGATCCCGCCTACACCGTGCCTGGCTGGCCCAGAGCCACCACCGATGACGAGGGTTCATGACCCACGTGACCGTCATTGGCACTGACGCCGTGATCGGCGATGCCGCTGCCAGGTCGCGTTGATGTACGCACCGAACAGGAACAAGTGGGCCAGCACGTAGAACCAGATCAGCACGAGCGACAGCAGACCCGCCGTGCCTCCGATCAGGTTCCACCCGGACACGAGCCGCAGGTACACCGGGAACACCTGGGCGACGGCGACGAAGGCGATTCCGATCACCACCGCGCCAGGCACGACATCCTCGACCTCCTGACGTGCGGCGGGAACGATCCGGAAAATCACCCCGAACAGCAGGATCGCGACGAGAACCGCGATCGCGTAGGAGAGCGCCTGGTAGAGACTCGAGAAGACCGGCCAGCGCTCGAGCCCCAACGGCAGCGTGCGCTTGTCGATGCCGAGCACCACGGTCGGCACGGTGGCGGCGATCACCGTGATCGTGAACAGCAGCGAGAAGACAATGATGCTGATGAATCCCCGCACCCGCTGCTGGAGCGGTGGGCGGTCCGGAACGCGATAGACGCGATTCATCGCACGGCCAAGCGCCGCGAAGAAGGTCGAGCCGATCCAGAGGAATCCCGCGAGCGACGCCAGCCCGAAGGCCGCACTGCGATCACGCAGGCGCGGCAGGGTCTCGACGCCCTGACTGGTCAGACCCTCGGGCACGATCCAGAGGATCAGGTCCACCGCGTGGCGGTAGCCCTCCTCACTTCGGAGCACAAGACCGATCGTCGAGATGAGGGCGAGGATGGTTGGCACGATCGCGAGCAACGCGTAGTAGGCGACCGAAGCTGCGAGATCGTTGGCCCGGGAGCGGCGAAACCCCGTAGCCATCCATCGGTACGTCTGGCGGACCAGCGCGAACCAGCTCCCGTGCTGCTGCACGACCTCGCCCGGTCCGGGCATCGCCTCGCGAAAGTCGCGTGCACGGCGCTGGAGCACCATGATTGTGGTCTCGGTGGGCTCGCGCGGCCCCTCGAGAGACACGCCGAGCTCAGATGGCGTGCGCGACCCGCTGAACGATCTGCTGCAGCGTCTCGCGCACTCCAACGCCCCGGATTGCGACCGATTCCACCACCGGCCAGTCGCCCGCACCGATGCGAGCGGCGATGTCGGACCCCGTCTGGGTCCCCGCCCGATCCATCTTGTTCACTTGAAGCACGATCGGCATGTCATCCAACCTCCGGCGTTGTCGCTCGAGGTGGTCGGCCAGCTCCTCCAGGCTCTCCTGGTTCGCGCGAAGGCGATCGGGACTGGCGTCGGCGACGAAGACGATCCCGTCGACGCCGGAGAGGATAGCACGTCGGGTTCGCTCGTAGGATTCCTGCCCAGGCACGGAGTACACCTGGAAGCGAAGCGACCACCCGCCGATGCGAACCGGCTCGACTGGCAGGAAGTCGAAGAAGAGCGTCCGCTCCTCCTCGGTATCGATCGACCGCATCGGCCCCCGCAGCTCGGGCGGGATACGCTGATGAAGATTGACAAGATTGGTGGTCTTGCCGCTCAGGCCCGGCCCGAAGTAGATGATCCTGGTGTCGATCTCGCGGTCGGCGGTTCGAATCACCGTCATGGGATCACCTCGCAGCTCCGTCCGCGCAGGTGATTCGCCCACCTTCGCGGGTACTGCCCAGCTGGGCACGGACTGCGGTCGGGAGCGATGGCAGGCGCCACTTCGGCGATGATCGGACGATCAGCACGACAGCCCCTGCACGGCCGACTCGTCGCTGGTGACCCGCGGGATGATGGAGCCGATCAGCTTGCCATCCGGGAGACGCGACATGACCTCGTCGACGTTCTCCGGTGCGACCACGAGCACGAAGCCGATGCCCATGTTGAACACGCGGTACCGCTCGGCGACCGAGACGTGCCCAGCATTCACGAGGTGGTCGAGGATGATCGGCGTCTCCCACGACATCGGGTCGAGACGGGCGATGCAGTGCTCCGGCAGCGTGCGCGGCAGGTTGTCGGAGAGTCCGCCCCCAGTGATGTGGGCCATGCCGCGAACCAGACCGTCCTCGAGCAGCGGCATCACCTCACCGACATAGCTCCGGTGAGGCGCGAGCAGTGCCTCGCCGATCGTCTCACCGGCGACCCCGCCCGGGAGTGGCCGGTTGAGCACCTCCCGGTCATGCTCGAGGTCACCGGTCATTCCGACGATCTTGCGGGCGAGGCTGTAACCGTTGGTGTGGAGGCCGGTGCTCGGGAGACCGATCACGATGTCGTCGAGCTGGATCCTCGATCCGTCCACGACGTCGGTGTCACGCACCGACCCGACGATGCATCCGGCGAGGTCGTATTCCCCGTCGGCGTACATGTCGGGCATCTCGGCGATCTCACCACCGATCAGAGCCATACCGTTGGCCGCGCAGGCATCAGCGAGACCATCGACGACACTCGTCACGGCCTCGGCATCCAGGCGACCGGTGCCGAAGTAGTCGAGGAAGAAGTGTGGCCGTGCCCCGAGGGCGAGGATGTCGTTGGCGCAGTGATTGACGATGTCTTCCCCCATCCGGTAGTGCGCCTTGCCGCCGAGGGTGAACGCGAGGCGAACCTTGGTGCCGACGCTATCGATGCTGGCGACCAGTATCTGCCCCGCCGCACCCGGCATGCGATATGTGCCACCGAAGTGCCCGATCGGCCCGGCGTCCTGTCCGAACGTCTTCGCGGCGCGCTCCTTGATGTATTCGATCACCGTCATCTTGGCATCGATGTCGACGCCGGCATCGCGGTAGGTGACTCCGGTCTCGGTCTGGGCTCCGTTGGGGTGATTCTCGTTCACGGTCTGCTCTCATCGGGGTGAACGGCCGGCGTGTGAGCACGCCGGCCAGGGCGATGGTCAGGACGCGACACGACCGTCGCGTGGTTCGTCGGCGGTATCGGTGGCCTCTGCCATGACGGCTTGATTGCTCTCATCGGCTGCCGCATCGTCGATCATCAGCCAGGGCTCGAAGCGCCCGACCTCGCGGCGCGGCAGCTGCCCGCGGATCGTCGTGCCGTGCTCATCGTACGTGTGGTCGTCCACCCGACCGAGCTTGTGCAGGAGATCGACGAGATCCGTCCGGTCGAACGGGATGGTACCGGTCACCGGCACGAAGTCGGCCTCGTTCTCGAGGGTCTCCTCGATCCGCGCGAGCAGCTGGTCCAGGTTGAGGCCGGTTTGCGCCGAGATGCCAATGGCATCGTCCGGCACGCCGAGGTGTCGGGCGACCTCGGGCAGCCGCTCGCGTTCCTCTTCGGACAACCGATCGATCTTGTTCAGCGCGTAGACGACCGGGCGGTTGTCGACCGCGAGGTCTTCCAGCGTCGCGTTGACGGTCACCACCTGCTCGGCGGCGTTCGGGTGTGTCACGTCGACGACATGGACGAGCACGGCCGCCTCGCTGATCTCCTCGAGCGTCGCCCGGAAGGCGGCGATGAGCTGGGTCGGGAGGTTGTTGATGAATCCCACCGTGTCGGTGAGCAGAACCTCCCGTCCACTCGGCAGCTCGACTCGTCGGGTCGTCGGGTCGAGCGTGGCGAAGAGCTTGTCCTCGGCGAGGACCTCGGCACCCGTAATCGTGTTGAGCAGCGTGCTCTTGCCGGCGTTGGTGTAGCCGACCAGCGAGACGACCGAGATCGGTGTCTGCCGCCGGCGCTTGCGGTAACGCTCGCGATGCTCGTGTACCTGAGCGAGCTGCCCCTTGATGAACGAGATACGCTTCTGCGCCTCGCGCCGGTCGGCCTCGAGCTGGGTCTCACCCGGACCACGCAGACCGACGCCACCGACCCCCTGCCGGGAGAGGTGTGTCCACATGCGTGTGAGCCGGGGCAGCCGGTACTCGAGCTGGGCGAGCTCGACCTGCAGGCGCCCCTCATGGGTCTGCGCACGTCGCGCGAACACATCGAGGATCAGCGCGGTTCGGTCGATGATCTTGACCTCGAGTGCCTGCTCGAGATTGCGCTGCTGTGCCGGCGAGAGCTCGCCATCGACCATGACCAGCGTGTACTCGAGCGACTCCTTGAGCTCCCTGATCTCCTCGACCTTGCCCTTGCCGACGAATGTGGCGGGGTGCGGCGCTCGCAGCTTCTGGGTAACCGACCCGACCACTTCGACCTCAACGGTCTCGGCGAGACGTGCCAGCTCCTCGAGGGAGTCCTGTACGGCCCACGTCTGACCGTGGGTCTCGACGGCGACCAGCAACGCGCGTTCGGCGTCGCCGACCTGGAGTGCTGTATCTGCATCGAATGGTGTAGCTATGGGTGGGTCCTTTCAGGCGTCTGAACGGTCTCTCTGTGCATGTCGCCGCACAGTCGTGACCTGTGCAGCCGGGTCAGGCAGCGGTGCCGACCCACGGTCGCCTGTTGATCATTACGTCTCTCCCTGGCGTCGGAGTCTCCGAACGCGGGCCGCCAGTCATCCCGCCCACCGGAGCTCCGTCTATCATGATCTGCGATCGCAGCGCATCACCCTGCGGCGCGACCGCGGCCCACGCCTCGCGCGGAGCCCGGACCTGCACGACGAGCGAGGTCGTCCCCTCGACCACCGTGTAGCAGTCGATCCGGATCGTGTACTCGTCATTGGCACGCGACTCCTCGAGGGGCTCGATCGTGTAGATGATCCAGCCGTGGCCGGTGGTGAGCCCACCCGGCCGCTCTCTCTCGTCGTCGCTGCCCACGGTGATCGCGGCTCGATCCTCCTCCTGACGAAGGCGATCGAGCTCGTCCAGCACGCACTGTTCCGGATCACCGTGATGGTTCACGATCGTCTCGAACGTGGCATCCATCCGCTCCGAGCGCAGGTATAGATAATCATACCCACCTTCGGCAAATCGATCTCGCTCCTGCCACAGTTCCGTGTCATAGGTCAGGGACCATGGAGCCACCGGACTCTCGTACACACCCGCTCGGGACTCACTCGCACCGGGAGTGGCCGGGTCCGGTGTGGCAAGAAGCGATACGAGGGCGACATCGGCGCAGTCGCCATCAGTCGCGCATGTCGCCTGCCGCTGCGCCCACGCCTCAGCCGCTCCGCGGTCGATCAACGTGCTTCCCATCGAGCGAATCGTGAGCTGCGACACCGTATCCCCATCGACAACGGTGATGCGATATCCGGAGTACCGTCCTCCCACTCGGGTCTCACCGGAGATCGCATCAACGGTCACGCCAGGATCCGGCGATTCGACCGGGGTACTGTGCTCGCTGGCAGCGAACGTGTCAAGCGGATCACGCAGCAGCTCCTCCACGTCAGCGATAGCCGGCGATGACCCGAAGCGTGCAACGGCGACGCTCACCGCCACCCAGTTCTGGCTCGAGGTCTCCGCCGTCTGCCGGGCGATCACCACCTCTTCCAGCCCTGGCGGGAGCTCGGTGGAAGCGACGGTCTCGAGCTCACCTGCCGCCGGCACCACCGTGCCATCAAGCACGCGGTACCAGGTGTGGGCGAGCGGCGACTCGGTCGGTACCGACACCGGGACGAGTCGATCGTCCTCGACCAGCACCAGTCGCTGGCTCAACCCGGAGGATTCGCCGCGCTGCACGCGGTCGAGTCGCGCCAGCGTGCCATCCACCACGACGGCGTGCGAGTCGGCATCGGGGGTACCAGTACGATCGGCACTGACGATCTCGACAACGAACCGATCGTGCCTGGCTACCGTGACCAGCGCGTCATCCTGCGATGTCACCATGCGCCACGTTGTCGCCCCCCTCTCGATATCCTCGAGCTCCTCGGCACCATCGATCGGGGAGCCGGTCATGAGGGCTTCCAGCACGATGGCGCCGTCGGCCGAGTCGAGCTCGTGGACCGTGGTCGTGACCGAGGCGAGCGGATCACTCGTGCGGATCGCCCGATCCGACAGCAGCACGAAGGTGCTCGCGTAGCCCTGCCGCCACGATCCGCCGTCGAGGACGGCGTCGATGGCATCTTCGTCCGCCACATACCGCTCCCCGAGCAGGTACCGCGCGTCCGCATCGGTGAGATAGCCGCCCCTCGCGAACTGGTATCCCACCTCGGGCAGCTCCTGGGGCAGCAACGGCACCGCCGCCAGGTCGGTCGGCACGTCCGCCGGATGCCACGCGACCGTCCTGCCCCCTCCCGCGGCGCCGGCAAGCAGCGAGAACAACACGAGGAGGGTCCGGATCAGGATCATGGTCGCTCCCGTCACGATGGTGTGGTCATCGGCCTGGGGGTCCTGCCCCAGCGCCTCGTGCCGACGATGACGGCCGTCCCGGCAGCAATGAGGGCAAAGCTCAGCCAGTACGCCGCCGGCCAGGGTCCGATCATCAGGCTATCGGTGCGAATCCGCTCGATCAGCAGACGGGCGACGCCGTAGGCAATGAGGTAGGATCCCGTCACGTCACCGGGACGCAGCCAGGTTCGCTTCGGAATCTGCAACACCAGCCAGGAGAGGACGATCGCATTCGCGACGTTGAAGATCGACTCGTAGAAGAATGTCGGGTGGAACGTGGCGACATCGGCATACCCGGCGGGCCGGTTCTCGGGATGGATGGTCACCGCCCACGGGAGATCCGTTGGGGTACCGAACGCTTCCTGGTTTGCCCAATTCCCCCATCTTCCGATCGCCTGACCGACCGCCAACCCCGGAGCGATGATATCCGTCCAGACGAGCATCGACTGGTTGTGGCGGCGCGTGTACCACCAGACGACCAGCACGCCGGCGACCAGTCCACCGTGGATCGTCATGCCGCCGAGTCGCACGTTCAGTGCTTCCGATGGGTGATCGAGGAAATACTCCCAGCGGAGCATGATGTAGTAGACCCGCGCCCCGATCAGGGCACCGATGACCACGAACGGCGCCAGGTCCAGAAGGAAATCGGGATCGAGACCGCGCCGGCCCGCCAGCCAGGAGGACAGCCCGATGCCGGTGAAAATGCCGGTCAGAATGAACAGCGCATACCAGCGCACATCGAGCGGACCGAGCGAGAAGGCGGTTGGGTCGTGCAGTACGGGCATGAGTGATGGCTATCCCATGGGCGTCGATCTGGAACCAGCGGACGCTCCCACCACGAGAGGCAGTGAGGAAACCGACGAAAGTCGCGTGACGCAAAACGCACCGGTACGGCGCCGTGTCGTCACGATGATGCCACACCCCTCGCCTGCCCGCGCTCCCGCAGGAAGGACTCGATCGCCCGACGCGTCGGCAGTCCCGGCCAGGCGCCCGCCTTTGTGGTGGCGAGAGCACCGGCGGCCATCGCGAAGCGGATGTCGTCGTCCTCGGCCGGCATCCATCCTCGCTCCAGCATCCGCGCCGTGATCGCCGCCGTGAACGCGTCGCCGGCCCCGGTCGGCTCCACCACCTTGACCGGATACACAGGCAGGTAGTGCGGCTCCTGACGCTCGTTCCGATACCAGACGCCGCGCCCGCCGTCCGTGATCACGATCGTCCGAGCCGGATACTGCTCGAGCCGCCCGAACACCGCCTCTGGCGTCTCGGCGCCCCATACACCGCGGGCATCGTCCATGCTCACCTTGATGAGCCGGGCGCTGTAGAGGAACTGCTCGATCGCGATACGCGCCTGGTCCATCGATCGCCAGAGCGTCGGTCGCAGATTGAGGTCGAATACCACCGGCACGCCGTTCGATGTGGCGAGATCCAGGGCGGCCACCGCGCCTCGTCGCGACTCGCGATCGGACAGCACGACGGAGCCGGCAACCAGCGCCGCCGCCTCTGTTGGCCGAGCATTGTCGGCATCGGTGTCCGACAGCAGACGATCGGCCATGCGCAGAAGCTGGAATTCCCCGTCGCCGCGGTCGTTCGTCCAGGCGAGCGCCAGCGAGGTGGCCGCCTCGGACGTCATCCGCAGCGCCCTGGTGTCGACGCCCTCGCGGTCGAGGAGGTCGCGCAGGCGATAGCCAAACGGATCCCGGCCGACGACCGCACACAGCTTCACAGGCACGCCGAGCCGGGCGAGCGCCACCGAGACATTCGCGGGAGCGCCGCCCTCACGGATCATGAATCGATCCGCGCGCATCAGGTCCTTGCGGTCCTCCGCGATGAGATCGACGAGGCACTCACCGATGCAGACGACAGACCGGTTGGGATCGACCATGCCTGCCTAGCTCGCCCACGCCTGCCTGGCGGTGGCGGAATTGTCACGCTGCACGTCGAGAACGTCGCGCACCGATTCGAGACGGTGCATGACGCGGCTGAGGTGCCTGATGCCCTCGACCTCGATCGTGAGCAGCAGCGTGACGGTGCGATCGTCGTGCGTCTGGGTGAGTACGGAGAGGATGTTGACGTGATCCTCGGCGAGGAGGATGCTCATATCCTTCAGGAGGCCGACGCGATCGAGTGCGGATACCCGTACCGATACCGGGTAGGTCGCCTGGCTCTCCTTGCCCCAGGACACGGGCACCAGCCGATCGGGATCGGGCACGTTGGTGATGTTGGTACAGTCGCGATGGTGGTAGATGATGCCCCGACCACGCGAGATGTAGCCAACGATCGGATCACCGGGAACCGGCCGACAACAGTTCGCCTGCGTGGTGAGCAGGTTCCCGACACCGAGCACCTCGACACGCGCGGGCGACGAGGGCGCACGCACGTTGGTGTTGGTCGTGAGGACGTCCCTGGGCGTCTCGTCGAGCTTGGAGACGATTTGGTGGGCGGAGACCCCGCCATAGCCGATCGCGGCCAGGAAGTCGTCCAGCTTGCTGTAGCGCGGGAAAAGCTCGAGCACGTCCTCCAGCTTCTTCTCGACACCGAGACGCTTGAGCTCCCGCTCGAGGATCTGGCGGCCCTGGGCGATGTTCTCGTCGCGCTCCTGCCGACGGAACCACTGGCGGATCTTCTCGCGCGCCGACGCGGTCTTGACGTACTCGTCGCCCGACTGCAACCAGTCACGGCGCGGACCGCTGACCGTCTTGCTGGTCTTGATCTTGACGACCTGACCGTTCTGCAGCTTGTAGTTCAGCGGCACCATGTGGCCGTTCACGGTCGCGCTCACCGCGTGGTGCCCAACCTGAGTGTGAATGCGGTAGGCGAAGTCGACGGGCGTCGCACCGTTCGGCAGCTCGATGATATCACCGGCCGGCGTGAAGCAGTACACCATGTCCTGGAAGACGTCGGACTTGAGCGACTCGACGAACTCCTCGGCGTCGGCCACCTCGTCCCGCCAATCCATCAGCTGCCGCAGCCAGGTGATCTTGGCCTCGAGTCGCTGATCGGCCTTGCCGCCCTCCTTGTACCGCCAGTGCGCCGCGATACCGTACTCCGCGACCTGGTGCATCTCCTTGGTCCGGATCTGGATCTCCACCGGCTGCCCCTTGGGACCGATCACGGCCGTGTGGAGGCTCTGGTACATGCTCTCCTTGGGCGTGGCGATGTAGTCGTCGATCTCTCCGGGCACCGGGTGCCACCGACCGTGGACGATGCCGAGCACGCTGTAACAGTCCTGCACCGTATCGACGATGATCCGGATGCCGATCACGTCGTAGATCTCGTCGAACGCGCGGCGCTTCCGGTTCATCTTCCGGTAGATCGAGTAGATGTGCTTCTTGCGGGCGCTCATCTCGGCGCGGATGCCCGCGGCCGCGATCAGGTCCTCGAGCTCACGCAGGATCGGCCGGAAGACTTCCTCGCTGTCGGTGCCTCGCTTCTTCAGCTCGGTGGTGATGCGCTCGTAGTCAAGCGGCTGGAGATAGCGAAAGGCCAAGTCCTCGAGCTCGGACTTGACCTGCCAGATTCCCAGTCGATTCGCCAGCGGCGCGTAGATCTCCATGGTTTGCTGGGCGATGCGGATCTGCTTGTGAGGGGGCATCGACCCCAGCGTACGCATGTTGTGGAGGCGGTCTGCGAGCTTGATCAGCACGACACCGATATCGTCGACCATGGCAAGGAACATCTTGCGGAGGCTCTCCGCCTGCTGCTCCTTGACACTCCGTTCGGTCTCATCCGGCGCCCACTTGAGGCGGCTCAACTTGGTGACCCCTTCGACGAGACGGGCAACGCGCTCGCCGAACAGCTCCTCGATGTCCTCGCTCGTGTAGCTGGTGTCCTCGACCACGTCGTGCAGCAGCCCGCCGGCGATGGTCTCGGCATCAAGGTGCATGGTCGAGAGAATGGTCGCCACCTCGACCGGATGCACGAAGTAGGGCTCACCCGACTTTCGATTCACACCGTCGTGCGCAACTGCCGCGGTCAACACGGCCCGCGCGATCTTCGGCATGTCCGCGATGAGCGTATTTTCCTCGACAGCGTTTGCCAGCCTCGACAGCGCATCGAGCACGCGCGGATCGCTCTTCTGGATATCACGCAGGTCAAGTCCCGACACCGGGCGATCCGGCGCCTCGAGCCGTGCGAGTTCTTCCCAGAGTGATTGCTGCGTCACAGTCGACATCGTGCTGTCTCCAATGCGAGACCGGCAGACCCATGATCATCGATCGTCATCTGCTATCTGACCTGCGATTTGTGCTGCATCGTTGCGGGGGTCTGCGAGACGCTCCGTCGTCGCTGTCGGAGCGTGATTGCTCAAGTGTATGCAAGAAAGAAAATCCGCGCAATTACGGGATAGTACAGACCTTCACAATGACAATTGGACACATCCGGCGCGTGCTCCATGACATCTAGCCCCCTGACGTCTGCGGCCGGTTATGTCTAACCCTGCGTCTAGTGTACTCCTCTGACGCCCCGATGACAGCACAACGCATGTATTTGGCGCACCAGGCGCAAGCTCGTTGCCATGATCGTCCGGTCCCCCTCCACGAACCACATGCGCATGCCATCCGTGCCCAACGGGCAAACCGCAATCGGAGCGCGACAAGCTTCACGAATCGAACCGCGCCGACGCATGGTAGGATGCCGCCATTGAGCGACCCACTCGTCACTGGCATCACCAGGAGCGCTTCCTCGAGGACACCATGGCTGACGAAACCTACCTGCAAGAGCTCGATCGGCTGCGTCCCCCTGATGAGGCGCGGCGCATCATCGAATCCCGGCTCAGGACCCTTCCGACCGAGCATGTCTCCCTACCGGCGGCGGTCGGTCGGGTGCTCGCCAACGACATCACCGCTCCGTTCGACCACCCACCCTTCCCGGCCTCCACGATGGACGGCTTCGCGGTGCTGGCTGCGGATGCCTCGCCGTGGCGCGAGGTGATCGGCGTTCAGGCAGCGGGCAGCGTGATCGAGGAGGAGGTCCATGACGGCCAGGCGGTGCGGATCATGACCGGAGCGCCGATCCCGCCGGGTGCCGACGCGGTCGTGCCGGTCGAGCAGACCTCCCCCACCGAGGACCATGTGATCATCCACGCGGAGGATGTCCAGCCGGGAGCCAACATCCGACCTGTCGGATCCGATCTCGCTGCCGGGGAGCTGGTCCTGTCGGCCGGCACCCGCCTTGAGCCCGCCCACGTCGGGCTCATCGCCAGCCTCGGGATCGACCGGGTACCTGTCGGTCGCCGACCTCGTGTGTCCATCCTGGCAACGGGAGACGAGGTGGTCGAGCCCGGTACGCCCCTGGCGCCCGGACAGATCTACGACGCGAACCGGTTCAGCCTCGTCGCGGCCGTCACCGAGGCCGGTGGTGAGGTCACATGGGCGGGCCTCGCTCCCGACAATCGGGAGCAGCTCGAGGCCCTGATCCGCGAGCGAATGGAGATCGATGACATCATTCTCACGTCCGGCGGCGTCTCGATGGGCGACCTCGACCTGATCAAGGCGATCCTGTTCGACGCGCATGACGTGACGGTTCACTTCCGCAAGCTGTTCATGAAGCCGGGGAAACCCCTCAACTTCGCGACCCGAGGCGATACGCTCATCTTCGGGTTGCCGGGGAATCCGGTCTCGTCGCTCGTCACCTTCGAGCTCTTCCTCCGGCCGGCGATCGCGATCATGTCGGGCAGCTCGACGCCTGACCGCCCTCGCGTGCCGGTCATGCTGGGGAGCCCGGCGGCTCCGTCGGACCGGATCGAGTACCAGCGGGCGCGCGTGACCGTGTCGTCCACCGGTACGCTCGTCGGCAGCAGCACCGGTCCGCAGCAATCGTCGAGGCTGGCCTCGTTCGTGGGAGCCAACGCGCTGCTCGTCATCCCTCCCCGCGAACGAGCCTACGAGCCCGGCGAGACGGTCGAGGCGATCCTGCTGGCGCCACCCGCTGCCGAGACCACCTAGACAACGTCACACTGCAGAGACACCTGCGCCGTCTGCCATCGCTCGATGGATGCACCACACCCTGACATCCTTCTCCAGCTGGATCAACGGGCTCCCACCGCTCGCTCCAGCTGACCTGACCCGAGGAGCACGAATCCATGCCGAAATCCGTCACCCTCCCCGATCCCGGCTGGGACGAAACCACCATCGCTTCCCGAAAGGCGACGCCACAGCCACGGGATGGCCGCCCCATCACGATCGAGGATCTCTATGCGTTCCAGATGGTCGGAGACCCGCAGGTATCGCCGGATGGCGCTGTCATTCTCACGACCGTGCTGACCATCGATCGGGACACCGACGTGTACCGGGCGTCGATCTGGCGCATGGACGCGGACGGGACCAACGCGCGGCAATTGACCTCGGGTGCGTGGCGAGACAGCGCCCCGCGCTGGTCCCCGGACGGTCGATGGATCGCGTTTCGATCGCGGCGGGACGACTCCGGCACCCAGCTTTGGGTCATGCCTACCGACGGTGGCGAGCCAATTCGGATCACGTCCCTAGAACACGGCGTTCAGGATCACGCCTGGGCTCCTGACAGCGAGCGCCTCGTCGTGGTCAGTGCAACCGAGATCAGGCACGACGACCGGGAGACCGATGCCGATGTCAGGGTGATCACGTCGGCACACTACAAGTTCAACGGCCGCGGCTTCCTCGACGACCGCTATCCGCAGCTCTTCGTGGTATCGCGAACGAGCTCCGGGGAGCCTCAGCAGCTCACATCTGGCCGATATCTCCACCGCTCACCGGTATGGTCGCCGGACGGACGCGAGATCGCCTTCGTCGCCAACCTCGATCCGGACTGGGACACCTCGCGCGTGAGCGACATCTGGACAATCCCGGCTCGGGGCGGCGAGCCGCGCCGGCTCACGGACGGGACCGGCTCCTATGGCCAACCCACCTGGTCACCTGACGGCACGCGAATCGCCTTCGTTGGAACCGCCACACTCGACGAGGGCTATCGAAATTCCCACATCTGGGTCATGCCGGCCGCAGGCGGCGAGGCGACCAATGTGAGCGGTGCGATCGACCGGTCCATTGGCGATTCATCGATGAGTGGCCCGAAGGGCGATGTCTCCGGGCCATCGATCCGGTGGACACCTGACGGTACCGCAATCGACGCGCTCGTCAGCGATCGGGGAAGCACGCGCGTGGTGCGCTACCCGATCGACAGCGGAAAGGTCACGGCCCTCACCGGTCTGGACCAGCATGTGATGGGCTTCGACCACGTCGATCCTGACCGGCTGGTCATCACGGTCGCCGACGCCACCACCCCGGCCGAGCTTGCCGTCATCACCCGCGAGAAGCTCACGCGCATCACGAGCTTCAACGCAGACTGGATGTCGGACGTCGCGGTGGCAATGCCGGAAGAGATCGTGCTGGACGTCAACGGCACGCCGATCCAGGGCTGGCTGCTCCGACCGAAGCACCGTGTGCCAGGGACGAAGTCGCCGCTCATCCTCAACATTCACGGGGGCCCACACGCCCAGTACGCACCAGCATTCTTCCACGAGCTGCAGGTCTACGCGGCAAACGGGTACGGTCTGCTGTACATCAACCCTCGTGGCAGCGTCGGATACGGGGAAGGCTTCGCCAGGGCCGTCAGCGGGGCGTGGGGTATCGCCGACACACAGGATTTCGTGGCCATGCTCGAGCACGTTGTCGCGCAGGGCGAGTGGGACGCCGACCGTCTCGGCGTGACCGGCGGCTCGTACGGCGGGTTCATGACCAACTGGCTGCTGGGACACACCGACCACTTCCGCGCGGCGGTTACCGATCGCAGCATCAGCAACATGACGTCGATGTACGGCACCGATGACATCGCGCTGATCAGCCTCGATCCGGAGCTGGGTACCCCGTGGGACCATCCTGATCGGTACTGGGAGCTCTCGCCGATCCGCGCCGTCGCGAACATTACGGCACCGCTGCTCATCATCCACAGCGAGGAGGATTACCGCTGCCCGATGGAGCAGGCCGAGCAGCTCTTCATCGCCCTCAAGCGGCTCGGGCGAGCGGTTGAGTTCGTCCGCTACCAGGGCGAGAACCACGAGCTGTCACGGTCCGGCAAGCCGAAGAACCGGCGCGATCGCCTCGATCGCACGATTGGGTGGTTCGATCGACATCTTTGATGGATATCCCTCGTGGCCCCGCTATTGCGATGCGCCTTCATGAGCCGGAATGTCGGCAAGGGAACATGATTGAAGGAGAGGCACATGAGCGCGCATCAGCACGAGTTCACGGTCAGCGATGTTGAATACAATGTGATCACGACGTTGAGCAACCTCCTCCAGAGCGAAGAGGTACTCCAGAAATACGCGAATGACGCGAGAGAAGCAGGCGATCAGGAGCTTGAGCAGATGTTCCACAACCTCCGGGAGCAAAACAGCCAGGTTGCGGCCCGTCTGCACGAAAAGCTCGGAAGGCTCATCAACCAGTCCTCCTGATCGCCCGCCAGAGGGGCGAACTGCAACGTGAAGGTAACCGTCCGGTTCTTCGCCATGTTCCGTGAGCAGCTTGGAACCGGTGAGAGACAGCTCGAGATTCCCGAAGGCAGCACCGCCAGGGATGGCTACGACGCCGCCCTGGCGGATGCGCCTGCCCTCCACGGCCTCGCCGGGTCCGTGATGCTGATGGTGAACCAGGAGTACGTCAGCGCCGACCACGTCCTCGAGGACGGCGACGAGCTGGCGATCATCCCACCAGTGAGCGGCGGTGACCATCCGAAGCGCTTCGCCGTGACGGCCGACATCCTCGACCCTCGCGCGGTCGAGTCGCTGGTCGCCGGCCCCGGCGAGGGCGCGATCGTGACCTTCATCGGCACCGTCCGCGACAACGCGCGCGGCAGGACCGTGACCCTGCTCGAGTACGAGGCGTACGAATCCGCCGCCGAGAAAATGCTCGCCCGGGTCGGCGACGAGGCCAGGGAGCAGTGGCCGGAGGTGAGAATCGCCATCACCCACCGCACCGGAGCCCTCAAGCCCGGCGAGGCGAGCATCGTGATCGCCTGCGCTTCACCGCACCGCGACGAAGCCTATGCCGCGAGCGCCTTCGCGATCTCCCGCGTCAAGGAGATCGTCCCGATCTGGAAGAAGGAGCACTACGAGGACGGCGAGACATGGGTCGGGAGCGAGGCGGACTACCAGCGGCTCACCGGCCGCCTGGCGTAGCGCACCTACGACCTGAGACGTCGCCCCCGGTGTCCATCTCGCGAGTCGTCGTGATGGCCAGCTATGTACAGGCCCGAACACGACGACATGGTGCTGTCAACCGGCCGCCCGGGCCGAAGCTTGCCCGTGATCGAGAGGCCCTGTCCATTCACAGGGCAGGGCTTCGATTCTACGGGAGCGTGCTAGGCAGTAGCGACCGAGCCCGCACCGAGATGCGCCGCCACGGCATCGAGTGCCTGTTGCACATCGTCGACCAGGTCATCGGTATCCTCGATCCCGATGGAAAGTCGAATGACCCCGTCCTCGTCGAACGGCCACACCAGCGAAACCGCATCGCCCAGACTTACGGCCTTGTAGGGAATTTCCAGCGCGTCGAGGAAGATGTTGCGGCTGCGCTCGTGATCCACCAGTCGCAGCGACACCATCCCGCTGAACTGGCCACCGGTCATGCTGGCGGCGAGCGCATGTCCCGGGTGGTCCGGGAGTCCGGGGTAATTCACCGTCTCGACCGCATCGTGCGCGGCCATCAACCGGGCGACAGCCATTGCCGTCGTGCTGTGCTGGCGCATCCGCAGTGGAAGCGTCCTGATTCCATGGAGCAGCTGCCAGGCGTTCTGCGGGCTCATCACCCCACCGAGCTGCTCGATGCGGTTCCGCATCGCCCGGATCGTCCCATGGCTCCCGGAGATGACCCCACCGACGAGGTTACCGTGTCCGGAGAGGTACTTGGTCGCACTGTGGACCACCACATCGGCGCCGAGGGCGATCGGCTGCACGAGGGCCGGACTCAGGAAGGTGTTGTCGACCACGAGAGCTGCCCCGGCGTCATGCGCGATTTCCGCCAGCGCCGGGATATCGGATACCTGCAGCGTCGGATTCGAGAATGTCTCGACGTAGATTGCGCGAGTGTCAGCGGTGATCGCGCCGCGGACAGCGTCGAGATCGGTAGCGTCCACCATGGTCACCGACGCTCCGTAATCGGCAATCCCATCGCGAAAAAACTCGCGGGCGATGGGATAGAGCGAGTCGGACACCACCATGTGCCCGCCACCCGCGACGAAATGGAGCGCAACGGTCGAGATGGCGGCCATACCGGAGGCAGTCGCGAGCGCCGTGTCGGATCCCTCGAGATCGGCGATCTTGAGCTCGAGACAGCGCACGGTTGGATTGCCGTATCGGGTGTAGATGTAATGCGGTACCTCTCCGCTGTTGAACCGATCGATCTGATCCGCCGATCGAAACGCGAATGTGGAGTTCTGATAGATCGGTGTACCGATTGCGCCAGTCGCCGGATCCGGCGCCTCGCCGGCGTGCACCGCGCGTGTCCCGAGCCCTCGCGGGCGCCTCTCATCAGCCATCGTCGCCTTCCCTCGATTGATCCGCCAACGCAATCTGGTCCCGGAACGCGGGGAGCGTCCTGCCGAAATCGGTACCCCACGCGCCCCGCTCCACCAGCATTCGCAGCGGCTCCTGATCCTCCGGCGTCAGCGCGAACCGCATCCTGCCAGTTATCTCCGCAAGGGAGTCGGCATCGACTCCCGACGTCTCGCGAACGAGCCTGCGGATATCGCGCCGGCGCTCCCAACCGGTGGTGAATGCCGATCGGAGTGCCGCCATCGCGGTCTCCGCACCACGTGCCAGAGCCCGCACCCCGATCACGGTCACGTGGGACACGTACGCCTTGCCGGTCATGATGAACCAGCTGCGCGCGAGATCTTCGCTGAAGCCGTGCTCGGGCCTCACGAGCGCGTCTGGCCCCTCGACGACGAGCACCCTCGCGTCCTCAGGCGACTCCTCTGCCCGCTCGAATCCTGTTGCCTCGATCCCGAAAAAGGGCTTGAGCAGCGCTCGCACGAGCGCCTCGCCCGCCACGCCGACCCCCTGGAGATAGACTGTCTCCGACTCGATCTCATCGGGGCGCACCGGTGTGCGCATGGCGAGCATCCCCACGCCATCGAAGACCACCGCGGCCGAGCGATCGATGACATGCGTGCGCGTGAGGAGTGTCGCCTCGGGCGCTGGTATGAGGGCGACATCGTCCTCGCCGACATCGGCGGCGCGCAGACCGGAGCGCAGCTCGAATGGCTCCTCCGAGGCGACCCACCCCTCCCGCACCGGGATAGCCTGAAACATGGTCGCCGCAGCGTCGTCAATCAGGATTGCCATCGCATTCTCATTCCTCGTGATCGGAGCCGTCTCAGGCTGCCATCTGCCGGCTGTCCCACCCGCAGACAGATTCTCAGAGCGGGCGGAACGAGGCGCAGCGTGGACATGATCAGGCCTGGGCCGGAGCCTGCACCATTTCCTTCAGCTCCTCGATCGGAAAGCGCGGATAGGAGCCGAACACCTTCAGCATGGTGGAGAATCTCTCGATCTCGGCGAGCACGTCCTGGACTCGCTGCTCGGCACGATGCCCCTCGAAGTCGATCAGGAACACGTAGGTTCCCAGCCAGCCCTTCGTGGGCCGGGACTCAAGACGGGTGAGGTTCAGACCCGCCTCGGCGATCGGCCGGATGATCCGCTCGAGCACCCCCGGCTCGTCGGCGTCCGCGGTGATGCCGATCGACGTCTTGTCGTCGCCGGTCGGCTCGGCATCCTCGAATCGAACGGCCACGAAACGTGTCAGATTGATCGCGTTGTCCTGGATGTCTTCCGACAGGACAACACCGCCGTACAGTTCTTGTGCCGGGCGGGGGCCAATGGCGACCGCCGTCGGCTCATCCCCCTCGACGACCTGCTGGACCGCTCCCGCGGTCGAGAGGGAAGCAACCTGCCGGGCGTGAGACAGATGACGATCCAGGAACCGACGGCACTGCCCGAGCGCCTGCGGGTGGGAGATGACCGTGCGGACCGACTCGAGCGGGATGTGCTCCCGCGCCACCAGCATGTGGCGAATGGGCACGACGATCTCGCGAAAGATCTTGAGGTCGGTCTCGTGAATCAGGAGGTCAAGGGTCGCGCTCACACCGCCTTCGATCGAGTTCTCCAGCGGCAGCACCGCTTCCGCGACGGCGCCGGACTCGACCGCCTCGACACAGGCAGCGATGCTCGGGAACGGAACGAGCTCCCGCCTGTCGCCCGCATGGACGAGAGCTGCCGATTCACTGTATGTGCCGCGTGGTCCAAGGAACGCTATCGACATGTCATTCACTCCGTGCCGCGTCGACCCGACAGTCTGCCTAACCATACCCGGAACCGGCCTCAGGTGGCAGTCCCAGAGGCGGCCCGTATACTCGAGCCATGACACGTGACGAACGCCCTCGCCGGCAAGGAACGGGCGCCGGCAAACGCAGGAAATTCGTGAAGGAGCGTCCCGCGCCGGAAACGGTCGATACCGACTGGCGGCTGTTCCTGGCTGTGCCGATTCCCGCCGAGGTACGCGCGCGGATCGGAGCACTGATCGAGCGCCTCGAGCCAGAGGGATGGCCAATGCGCTGGATCGATCCCGAGAATGCCCACATCACCCTCCATTTCCTGGGGGACACCCCGCCGGAGCTGGCCGCCATCCTGAGGATGGCCCTCCCATCCGTCGTTGCCCAGCACTCCGCGTTCGATCTCCGCACGGCCGGTCTGGGCGTCTTCCCGAAGCTGAAGCGGCCACGGGTGCTCTGGCTGGGGATGTATGGTCCTGCGCACCGTCTCGAGTCGCTCTACAACGATCTCGGAGACACCCTCGCGGACCTGCAATTCGACATCGAGGAGAAGCCATTCAGCCCGCACATCACCCTGGGTCGCGTGCGCAGCTCGCCCAACACACCCATTCGCACGCTGCCGGAGCAGCTTCGGCAGGCGATCGACGTGATGGCAACCGAGGGCCTGGCCGATCCCAGGCGGGCGCTGCCGTTGCCGGTCGAGGAGGTCCTGCTGGTCCGCAGTCACCTCGAGCCGACGGGAGCGTGGTACGAGGTGATCGAGCGCTTTCCGCTCGCCCCGAGGGAAGGTGACTGACGCCGCCTTCTCGGCATGACATCGTCCGCGGGCCAAGGACGAGGAAACCCTGCCAATCATCGAGCGTCCCGCCCCGACAGGTAGCCCCGGGCTGCACATGCCCGGGGTGTCGTCCATCAGCGACAACTCACCAGCCCATCGAGCCTCGATTGCAACCGTACAATCCGCCCATTTGCAGGGCGGGGCTACCGGAACGCGGACATGGATTCCGCCATCCCTCGACGTCGCGCGGGGTGACGATTCTCGGGGAGTTGGAGCCAGTCGAGTGGCCCGATGCGGGGCGCGTGCCCGCCCGTCGAGGGGCGGGCGCATCGATCATCGGATAGTCACGCCGGAATGGTGTCGTCTACTGGTAGATGACGACATCCGGCGTCGGCTGGAGCGCCATGACCTCTGCTGCCGACATGAGAGGCTCATCGAGCTGATAGAAGAGCTTGATGCCATGGTACTCGATCGGCTGCTGACTGATCACGACATCGTAGGTCTCGCGCTTCATGTCCGGCGGGCCCCAGCCATCCTCGTCGATCACGAGATCGACGCCATCCACGGGCTGGATCTGATCCTTGTGCTCGATCATGGAGACATGGAACTGATGGACCACCAGGGTCTTGCGCGAGGTGCCGTACTTGTTGGCGATGTCGACCAGCCAGTGCTGCGCCTCGATAACCTGATCCGCGGTGACGTGTCCGAGGTCCGCTCCCGGAACCTCGTCGCCCCACATCTTGAATTCCGGATCGATGCCGAGGTGCACGTGGTCATACTGCAGCCAGCGCTCGAGCCCTTCGTAGTCCTCTTTCGGCTCCTTGCGCCCCATCTGGACGTCGAGGACCAGCACCATGTCGTTCGCCGCCGTGAACTCGGTGTAGAGGTCCAGCCAGTCACCGTCGGTGTCGGCGACGTAGGTGTTGTCAGGCTGGGGGTCGCCCTGCGCGACCGACGCGATCAGCTCGAAGCCGAGCTTCCACGGTCGCGAGCTGTCGGCCGCCTCATACTCCGCCGCCTGCTCGCGCAACAGCTGCAGGCACTCCTCGGGCTCATACTCGCCCAGGATGCCCATCAGCGGGTTCTGGGGAAATCCGTAGTAGAGAAGGAGACGATTGTCGGGCAGCAGTCCCTCGTTCTGACGCATGCCCGGTCCGGATGACCCCTGGGATTCGGGCGCCTGCGTGGCCTCCGCCGGGGCTTCGTCGGTTGCATCGATCTGGTTGTCGCTCTGGGCGGCGAGGCCACTGGGAAGGATCAGGCCGCCCATGGCCGCCGCACCCCCGGCCAGGAACTCCCGGCGACGCATCGCGCGTCGCGTGACTGCTGGATTCACTGGTCGCTTCAACTATCTCCGCCTTCCGTCGATTCGTCTTCGCCTACCGGCCTGGCGACACCGACACCGGCGCGCCAGCGGAGGAAGTATCGCGCATCTGCGTGCCGAGGGGCACGAACCTCTGGAACTGGCTCGTCTCACAGGCCCGTTTCGCCATCAGGCACAGCTGGGCGCTGATGAGCCCATCCTCAAGCGTCGCCCGGCTCTCCCCTTCCCCGTAGATGAGGTTGAGGAAGTCCCTGGCCAGCTCCATGTCGCCGCCGAAGTGGGCCCCACCACCGCTCGAGCCACCACCACGCCTGCCCGAATGCGGGATTTCGCGACCGGAGTAATCGTGACGCTCGACCCGGCCAGACAGGTGGTGATGAACCGTGAGGTCACCACGGTACCAGTCGAACTCGACCGTGCCCTTGTAACCGATGAGCGCGGCTCCACGTTTCGCGGCGGTCCTTCGAGCGTAGAAGTTCTGGGTGTATGTCAGGTGCGCTCCGGAAGCGTACTGGAGGATCGCGGTGGCGGCATCGTGGTTGCCAGTATCGACCGCGAAGCTGCATTGCCAGCGCCCCGCCCACCAGTCCTCCTGATTCTCGAGCGTGTCCAGGATCCCCTGCAGCGTGAACAGGTTGTACTGGCTCTCCGGGCAGGTCTTGTATTTCGGACAGTCGATGCAGTAGAGCCCGGCCGGCATGTCGCCGGTAAAGACCGTCTTCGACTCGACGGCCACGATCCGCTCCGGCAGCTGGCCCATCAGGTAGGTCAGGTAATCGAAATCGTGCGTCGCCTTCTGGAGCCACAAGCCTCCGGTGATGGAGTCGTCGCGCATCCAGCCGTGATAGTAGTTCGAGCCGTAGAAGGGCACGTTGTTGATCGCCTGGACGTTCTCGACCGTGCCGATCACGCCGCTGTCGATCACCTCCTTCACCGCCTGCAACAGGGTCGAGCTCCGCAACGGGAACCCGACCACCACCTTCGGCTCGTACTGCCTCGAGGCAGCGTAGAGCCGGTGCAGCTGTTCCTCATCGATCGACACCGGTTTCTCGAGGTAGAGCGGCAAACTGCGCTCGAGCACCTGGATGGCGAGGTCGGTATGGAGATCGCAGCGGGTGCCGATCATCACCCCATCGAGACCCGCCTCGTCGAGCATCGTCTTCGCATCGGCGTAGAACGTAACCCCCTCGAGCAGGTGCGGGAAACTCTCCCTGAGCTGCTGCTCCGCCGGGTCGACCACCGCCACGACCCTGATGTCGCGTCCGAATCGCTCCAGCTCCGCCACCATGTGACGGAGTCGACTCCCATATCCGATGATTCCGAGACGCTTTCCGGCCATTACTCCCGATTCCTCACGCAAGGCGACCTCTCCCATGTGTGTGGGGATAGTCTGCCGAATCGGTGCGATCGTCAACCTCGCCCCAATCGGATTGGCTCCTTAATGACGCGCTAGAGCTTTCCAGACAGTCGCAGCATGAACTCGTCTCGATCGAACGGATTCATGTCCGTCCGTCGGCGAACCGGCGGCTCGCCGGCGACCGGCACGTAGTCGCTGAAGCGGGTAGCGAGGTCGAATCGACCGTTCGTCAGGCCCGGGAGCGATCGCGAGAGCGCGCGCATCTCCCGCGCCGGGATCGTACCTCGCACCACGGCAAGACTTCCTGCCATGTCGGTCTCGACGACACTGCCTCGATGGATGGAGAGCAGGTGAATGATCGCCCCGACCGCGTCTTGCGGCACCCGTATCTCGACCTCATGGACCGGCTCGCACACGACCGTGCCTGCATCCCGAATCGCATCCGCCATCACCAGCATCGCCAGCCGCCTGTAATCCACCGGCACCGAGCTCACGAGATAGATCAGGTGGGTGACGTCCACATCCCAGTCGATCACGGGCCAGCCGTACATCCCCTGTTCGAGGACACTGCGACCGCCCACCTCGGCGGCATCGAAAAACCCCTGCCTGGCCTTTCCAGGCGTGTAGTGCCAGGTCGATTGCTCGCCCCGCTGCGGTGCGATCCGGAAGCCTACGGTGGCGTAGAACGGCGGCTTCGTGTCCGGGAAAATCTCGGCGGCCCGTCCTGCACCCCTGAGCCGCTCGACGTAGACCACGGTGGGCTCTCCGAAGGTCGCGGCAACACCGTAGTCGTTGGCAAGCGTCGCCTCGATCACCTGCTGCTGTACCTCGCCATAGAGGTGCACGAATGTCTCGCCGGTGATCGGATCGCGCCGCACCCCAATGAAGGGATCCTGGTCGGCCAGCTCGGCCAGGGCGGAATTGAGTCGTATTCGATCCTCGGGATGTGCAGGCTCGACTCGCGACTCGAAGGCGGGTGGCTCGAAGCTCGACACACGCTCCCGCATCGGCTCGCCGAGCCAGTCTCCGATCCTCGCGTCGGGCAGACCATGCAGCCGCACGATGGCACCGGCGGGAGCCTCCTGCCACGGCTCCACACAGCCATCGCGAAAACCGTCGATACCGGTGACCTTGGCCGGCTCGGGCGTCGTGCCATCGGCACCGTGTGGGAGCACAATCGGCAGGACTGTCCTGTTCTCGACCACGCCCGACCAGACCCGGCACAGCACCACCCGCTCGCCACGCGTGAGTCGCTGAACGTTGAAGACCTCCGCGGAGATCGGCCCTTCTCTCGGGGCACTGTATGGAGGCAGGAAGTCGACGATCGCCCTGAACAGCGTGTCGATTCCCGCACCGGTGATCGCGGAGCCGTGCGCGATCGGCGTCACGCGCCCGCTGGCAACGTGCGCGCGCATCGCGTGCATGACCTCCCGCTCCCCGAGCGCACCGTTGCCCTCGACGTACCGCTCCAGGAGGTCATCATCGTGGCGCGAGAGCACATCGACGACGTGCTCGATCGTCTCCGACAGGCATGGATTCCGATACTGGACCGAGGCGCCGGACGTCCTGATATCCGTCACGTCGGTGAGCACGACGAGATCCCGCTGCAGCTCCCGACCGATCTCCTCGATGAGGGCAGCCGAGCGGGCACCGACGCGATCGATCTTGTTGACGAAGATGAGACACGGTAGCCCGAGGCCGGCAATGGCGCGAGACAGGCGACGAGTCTGCGGCTGCACGCCCTCGACCGCCGAAACGACGAGAATCACGGCGTCGAGCACGCCAATGGCCCGCTCGACCTCCGCGATGAAATCGGCGTGACCGGGTGTGTCGATCAGGTTGATGGTGAGGTCATCGATTCGGAAGGCAGTGATGGCAGCTCTGATCGTGATGCCACGCTGTCGTTCGAGATCGAGGGTGTCGGTCTGCGTCGTGCCATGGTCGACACTGCCGATCGTCCGAATGACGCCGGCGTTATAGAGGATATGTTCGGTCAGGCTGGTCTTTCCGGCGTCAACATGCGCCAGAATCCCGAGGTTGAGCGATCGCTGCATGCACTCGTCCCGTGTCGAGAATCGGATGGGTCATCTGTGTTCTCGACATGGCTCGCATTGGGATCGCTCCTTCAATCGATGGTTATGCCAATCAACTCGCCCATCCTAGCAACCGCGTGCCCCCTCGTCAACGGCCACACGAAGGTGCGGCTGCACGTCGGCAATTGCTCACCTGCCAGCCATTCGATTGGGGATCCGCTCGACACGGGTGTCGGCATCGACAGGTGCATGCCTTGGCTCGACGGTGCTTCGTCGTCCATCGGCGCGAGCGTGGGCGCACGCCAGAGCTCGCCGCTCCTCCGCAAGGTACGCCGCAAATCGATCGACCAACCTCAGGTCGGTCAGCCCATCCAGGAACAGGAACTGTCCCTGCGGATTGACCTCCAGCCACACAGGCTCGCCCTCCGGCGTGAGCTTGAGATCGACGATTCCCATTTCCAGGTTCAAACGGTCAAGGACCGCCCTGACCCTCCGATGCAGGCTTTCCTCGACCAAGCAAGAGGTGATCGGCACATTCAGGTTGGGACGCCAGTCGATATCCTCACTGTCGATCAGCGCGGCATAGCTGTTCGGCCAGAAGCAGTTCAGTCGGAGGTGTCTGGTACCCGCAATGTACTCCTGAAACAGGGTTGGAGCCGCCATGTACGACTCAGGGTCGAAACGACCAGGATGCTCGACCTTGGCGGTTCGGAGAAAGGGGCCGGGAGCACCTACGACAGTCTTTACGATCACCTGCCCGTCACAGGCTGCAAAGAACGCCTCGACATCCCGTTTCGACTGGGTCACCAGGGTTCTCGGTATGCGAAACCCGGATTCATGGGCGGCCTTGAGCTGCGCGATCTTGTCGGACGCTGCATACGTGGCCTCGAACGAGGATATCCACTTGCCGTGAAAGTGGGTCGACAGGTATCCAACCAGCGCCCCACGACAGTCATTCTCGATGACGGTGACGGCACTTTCGTCCGGCATCTCGGTGGAGATCTCCTGGTCCGACGCAAGTGTGCGGAGCCACAGCACCTCGCCGTCCGACACGGAGATCGCCTCGCCATCCGACGAGACGATCCTGTCCTCGATGCTGTAATTCAGGCCGTAGCTCATGACATCACGTTGCGCGATGCGATCGCACTCGATGATGTGGCAGTCGCGCACACCGGCGGAACGCAGGGCATCCCGAACCGACAGGGCGTGGAGGTCGTTGGCGACGGTCACGATCAGGATCATTTCACGTGCCTCGAGCATGGTCATCGACTCGCGCAGAGCCCAATCACCAGTCCTGCCAAAGGGTGCAGATGGCCTCGAACCGAAGTCGACGGTGGGCACGACGGTTGTGTAACGCACCCACCGACGACGAGATCCTGCCCTGCCCCTTGGCTCCCGCAGCCGTGCACACCGAGCATCGACCTGACGATGAGATCAGCGAGCAAGCATCCCACAGTCGTCCGTGCATCCTGCGGAGCAGGTCTCGCACGCACGTCCGCCGAGATTGGATGCATCGAGGGAAACACCGTAGAAGTTCTGGAGATCCTCCTCCCATTGCCTGAGCTCCTCAGGCTTGTCGAGGACGACGTAACCGAAGCTCTGCGTCTGCAGCACGATGGGGACCGCGCCGAACTGGATCTCCTTCCCTCCTACCCGCGCACCTTTCTCGAGTGGCGTGCCAAGGGCTGTGGGGACCTCGCGCTTGCTGGCCATATCTCGGTCCTTTCCGAAATACGCGACACATGTCCTAATAGGGCTCCATCCGTGACTCTATGCTTGAGGTTAAGTAAAGTCAATATGACCACCAAATATCGGTAAGATGGAACCAGCCAGCAGGAGGCATCGCCCGGATTGTCCGCCACCTACCGAGTCGCGGACCATGGCCGGGAGCGGAAGCGAAGGAGATTGGGTTCTCGCATTCACTGGGGAGAGGCGTCGACGATGATCGTGTCAGCCGCGAGAGCCAAGCCCGTGTGACCAGTTCGCGGGCAGCTCCGGCACGTCCCACTCGGGCTCCGGACGCCACCCTTCGAGACCGTGTCCGAACGGCCACTGCCGTGCCTCGACCTCGCCGATGAAGCGACGCCCCTCCGCCCGGACGGCATGGAGCAGCACCGGCGAGATCAGCTCGTGCTCGATCGCGATGGCGAACTCATCCTCATCCTTCCAGCGCCACGAAAGATCCGGCGTCACCACGATGTCGAGCAGGTAGTCTTCGGTGTCGAATCCCGCCTCCGACCTCTCCAGCGGCGCCTGGAGGTTGACGTAGTAGCTCTGGAACGACCAGTCGGCATCGCTCCACAGGAGCCAGACCGCGCCGAGCCGGTGCGGCTCGTGGATCATGAGGGTGTGATTCCTGGTCCAGGTGTCGTCCGCAAGCGACGCGACCGCCCGTTCCCGCTGCAACAGCGGAATGGCACGCGGAAGCGGCCTGCCCTCGCGATCGGCATGGACCTTGATCGGGCTGCCGGAGGCGAGGTAGAGCACGGTCCGGCCGCTGCTGTCCTCAACGACGCGTACGGGGGCGATCAGATCCGCCGGCCGGTGGCGCAGCCAGCGCAGCGCGACGATGTCGCCAGGCTTCCTGTAGCCTGCGTCGGTCCCTTCCGGTGGGATGCTCATGGGGGTTCAGTGCTCCGGTTTATACTTGGAGGTCAGGACACACCGGTCGTGACCTCGAAGGCGTTCATCTCACGCGGAGAAGCATCTCACATGGCTGCCACGTTGCAGAGCATCAGCGACAACCTCAACGAGCTGGAACGGCGCTACACCGAGCTCGACCATCTGATGGCCGATCCGGCGGTCGCGACCGATCCGGAGCAGCTCATGTCGCTGGGCAAGGAGCGCGCGGAGCTGGAGGAAATCGTCGCTGCATGGCGCGAGTTCCGATCCAATGAGGAGCAGATCGCCGAGGCTCGCGTGATGACCGAGGACAGCGATCGCGAGATCGCAGAACTGGCGCACGAGGAGCTCAAGGAGCTGCGCAAGCGCCAGGCCGAGCTCGAGGCGAACATCCAGCGACTGCTGGTGCCGAAGGATCCGAACGACGAGAAGGACGTCATCGTCGAAATCCGCGCCGGCACCGGCGGTGACGAGGCGGCGCTCTTCGCGGCCGATCTCTTCCGCATGTACACCCGATATGCCGAGCGCCAGCGCTGGAAGGTTGACGTGCTGTCGGCCACCGAGACGGACGGTGGTGGCTTCCGCGAGATCATCTTCGAGGTGAAAGGGGACGGCGCCTACAGCTACCTGCGTTACGAGTCCGGCGTGCATCGCGTGCAGCGGGTACCACAGACGGAGAGCCAGGGTCGCATCCACACCAGCACCGCCAGCGTCGCGGTACTGCCCGAGGCCGAGGAGGTCGACCTCGAGATCAACGAGAACGACCTGCGCATCGACGTCTTCCGCTCGTCGGGACACGGTGGCCAGAGCGTCAACACGACCGACTCCGCCGTCCGCATCACCCACATCCCGACCGGTGTGGTCGTGAGCATGCAGGACGAGAAGTCGCAGCTGAAAAACAAGAACAAGGCCATGGCAGTGCTTCGCTCGCGCCTCTACGAAGCCGAACAGCGGCGCCTTGCCGAAGAACGCGGAGATGTGCGCCGATCGCAGATTGGGTCGGGCGAGCGCAGCGAGAAGATTCGAACCTACAACTTCCCGCAGGACCGCATCACCGATCACCGCATCAAGAAGAGCATCAGCAACATTCCCGCGGTGCTCAACGGCGAGCTGGACGACCTGATCCAGGATCTGCGTGCCGCTGACGAGGCGGAACGCCTCGCCGAAGCCGGCATCACCGAGAACACCTCCGCCGCGGTTTCCTGATCATCCGCACCTCCAGCGAACCAACCGCTGGCACCGGGCGCATCGTGTGATGCGCCCGGTGCACGTTCGTGCCCGTGACCTGGAGGGGCCGACGGTAGCCGTTCGGTACCGCCGAGCGCCTGGCCCCTACCAGCCAGCCGGAATTGACAGTCACCGACCATGTCCCTAAGGTGACGATCAGAAACTAGACAATAACTGACACGAATCGAGTCCGTCCGTCGAGCTCCAGCCCTACACAAGCACGCCGCCCACACCGGCCAGATGCATTGGAGAGCGTCATGACATCGCCTCGTCTCCCTCGCAGACTCGGCTTGCCACTTGTCCTGCTCCTGGTCGTCGCGTTCCTCTCCGTCTCCGAAGCCGCCGCCGTGAGCTCCGTCTGCATCTCCCGTTATGGGCAGACGGTTGTCCAGCGTGGCTCGGCTCGCTGCGAGTCCGACTCGACGTCCGTGGCCATCGTCCGCGGCGACAACAGCTACGCCACTGCCTCCAACCACGGAAGGGCCACCGTCAGCGGCAGCTCCAGCGAGGCACATGCGCACGACTTTGGGGGTGCGATCGTCAATGGTGATCGGTCTTCGGCCGACGCGGCGGGTCAGGACAACATAGCCACGGTGAACGGCACTGGCAGCGAAGCTGTCGCGACCAACGGAAACAACAACGTGGCTTCCGTGGTCGGCAACTTCAGCAACGCCTTCGCTGGAAACGGCGACAACAACGTGGCAACGGTCAGCGGTGACGAAAGCGACGCGCTCGCCGGCAACGGCAACAACAACAAGGCGACCATCAATGGAGACATGAGCCAGGCGGCAGCCCAGGCTCCTGCCGGCTGCGACGCCGTGGTTGCCGTCGACAACGGCGCGGAAAGCTGTCCATAGCCCGCCCGCGACTCTGCAAAGCTTCAGGGTTCGGGACCAGTCGGCATGCCGACTGGTCCCGAACCCGGCTACTGCCCGAACTCGACAGCGTAGACACGTGCCGGCCCGCCAGTCGCGTTGACGTGCTTGGGGCCACCTACGACGATCATCGTGCCCACTGGCGGAACGGAGCCGAGATTGGCGAGATTCTCGAGACCGTAGAGCCCGGCCTGCAGGGCATTGACGTGTGCCATGAAATCGGTTGACGGACCTGGGTCGAGGCTGAGCGTGTCGACCCCGATGCCGACCACCGTACGCTCACCGGTCAGGAACGCGACAGCCTGTGCCGACCATCCGGGATAGTGCTGCACCCCGTCGGCATCGAGATTCACGTAGCTCGCCGGGTCACTCAGACGAGACTCCCAGCCGGAGTACATCGCCACGAACGCACGGTCGGGGATCGTCCCGTGGATCGCCTCCCACTCCGCAATGTCACCGTCCGTCACCTCGGCGTCGGGGTCGTTCGCCGCACGCTCGGAGATATCGATCACGCAGAGCGGCGCGAAGAAGACGCTGGGATCGATCTTATCCGCCGTGACGCCGCCGGGAATGAAGTGCGCGGGAGCATCCATGTGGGTCCCGGTGTGCTCATCGAGCGAGAGCCAGTACTTGCTGTACCCGTTCTCCTCGATGGTAACGATCTGCTCGATCTCCATGGGGTCATCCCCAGCGAAGACGGGGAAGTCGGGAGAGAGGACATGGGTGAGATCGTGGATCCTCGAAACCGGTACTCCGGTGGAGTAAACCGCACTGGGTCCAACAGGGGTCGCCGCGGCCTGTGGTGTTGCGCCTGGGTTGTCACGCTGTGCGCTCGCCACCACAGGCATGGCAAGACCGCCGGCCGCGAGCGCGACACCACTGGTCAGCACCGTGCGGCGATCCATCTGCCCCTCCTTTCCACCGATCGCCCTTCGTACCGCCGCCGCAACACGTGGTGAGCACATGGTCGACTCCCTCCGTCACATGGGCCCGGCCCGATCGACATCGTACACTTGCCTCGCGGTCCCGACGTGCCCTCGGCCCGCTGATCGATTGATCGAGATGTACTATTGTAGCGAGATCCATGCCATTCGAGCGGACCCGGAGCCAGTCATGACGAGCTACGCCGACCTGCTGGTCGCCGGTACCCGGAGGCTTTCGACCAGCATGTCCCCTCGCCTCGACGCCGAGGTCCTGCTCCGGCACGCGGCGGGACTCGACCGCGCCGGCCTGATGATCGCAGTACGGGAAACCGCGCCACCGGATGTCCGGGCACGCTTCGAGGAGCTCATCGAGCGCCGCGCGACCGGGACGCCGGTCGCCTATCTGACAGGAACCCGGGAGTTCATGGGGCTGTCCTTCACGGTCGACAGCCAGGTACTGGTGCCGCGGCCGGAAACCGAGCTGCTCGTGGAGTGGGCGCTGGCATCGCTGGACCGCTTCGACCACAGGCGGGTGCGAGCCGTCGATGTCGGTTCCGGATCCGGGGCAATCGCGATCGCGCTCGCCGCGCTCTCACCGGAGCCGCTCGACGTCACGGCAATCGAGCCATCGCCGGGAGCACGATCGGTAATCGAGCGCAACCGCGACGAGCTGCTGCCAGGGGATCGGCACAGTCGCTTCCGGATCGTGGCCGATGACCTGCTGACGGACACCGACGGCTCCTTCGAGCTCGTTCTGGCGAACCTCCCATACCTCACTCCGGAACAGATCGCCGGCAACCCCGATCTCGACGCGGAGCCACGCATGGCCCTCGATGGAGGCGCGGATGGACTCGATCTTGTTCGTCGACTCATCGCCCAGCTTCCCGGGCGAGTCGCTGACGCATATGCCATCGGCCTGGAACTGGATCCCTCCCAGGTACGACCGGTGGTCACCCTGCTCGAGGAAACCCTGCCCGGCACCGATGTGTCGATCATTCGGGACTACGCCGGTCTGGACCGGCACGTGGTGGCAACGCGCTTCCAGGACTGACGGGCCATCCTCGGCCGCCGCGGGGAGACACCAGGTGTGGGAACCCGGCTGCCAACGCTGGTGCACGGGCAGAACGATCCCACCTCGCCCCGATGCAGGCATCTCGGATGAGCGACAGCAGGGTCTTCGGACTCGAGCCGATTGACTTTCGCCCCTCGCCCCACTACGATGCCGTTGGGACTTGGCATGGTGCCGGGTCATACGTCTGCAGGACTTCCCATGGGCGGCATGATCTTCCAGAAAGCCATCATCGCCATTTCGCCGACCAGCGGCCCGTCACGGGAGGAGTGTGCCCTGCTCACGACGGATGCGCCTGACTGACCCCTACGCACCGAAACGACGCACACACACCTCCCTTCGGCCCCAGCCGAGGGGATTTTTGTTTGTCTGGCATCCATTTCGGTCCGATCGATTCGCTTGCATGACTCCAGGAGAGGTCCCGTGACCATCCTCATCCAGGTCGCAGACGTGTCCTATGCCCACGGAGGCAACCAGATCTTCGAGAACACCTCGTTCGTCATCCACGAGGGAGAGCGAGCCGCGCTGATCGGCGGGAATGGCAGCGGCAAGAGCACCCTCTTCCGCCTCATGTCCCGTGAGCTCCTCCCGGACAGTGGCACCGTGACCCATCGTCGCGGACTCTCGGTGGGTTACCTCCACCAGCAGTCGTCGCTCGACCCGGCACTGACCGTGAGGGAAACCATGGCACGAGCGGCGGGCGATGCCTCGGCAATCGAGGCGGCGCTCCATGAGCTCGAGGCCAGGCTCCAGCAACCGCTGGACGACGAAACGATGGCCGATGTGATCGAGCGCCATGGCGCACTGCTCGAGCGTCTGGATGCCGTCCAGGACATCGATGTCGAAGCGGAGCTCGCCGAGATCCTGGGAGGCCTCAGCTTCCCGAGCCACCGCTGGGACCAGCGGGTCGGCGAGCTCTCCGGCGGCGAGCGGAAGCTGGTGGATGTCGCGAGATTCCTGCTCAGCCAGCCGGACGTCCTGCTGCTGGACGAGCCCGACAACCACTTCGACATGGAGGCACGGATGTGGCTGGAGCGCTGGCTCACCACCCGGTATCAGGGAGCAGTCTGCCTGATCACCCACGATCGCTACATGATCGAGCGCGTGGCCAACACCATCTTCGAGCTGGAAGACGGCCAGATCCGCCAGTATCCAGGGAACTACTCTGCATACCAGGAGCTGAAGCGATCGCGTCTGGAACGAGAGGCGGAGCTTCGTGAGCTGCAGGAACGCGAGTTCCGCAAGCTGAAGTACAGCGCCGAGCAGCTGACGCAGTGGGCCCGGCAGAATCCAAAGTTCGCCTACCGTGCCGAGAACCAGCGTCGCAAGCTGGCCATCGAGCGGGAGCGACTCGAAGCGACGCCCAGGCCGGTCCTGGAGCGCCGCACGATTGAGGTCGAATTCGACGTCGAGCGCGGCTCGACCGACGTGCTGGTGCTGGATGGCGTGAGCAAGGCATTCGCCGACCGTACCGTGATCGAGCCATTCGATCTGTTGCTGCGCCACGGTGACCGAGCGGCACTGGTGGGGCCGAACGGTGCCGGCAAGACCACACTCGTTCGGATGATCCTCGGGCAGGAGCCGCCGACCTCCGGCACCATCCGCCTGGGACCGAGCGTCACCGTCGGGTACTACGCCCAGGAGCAGGAGACGCTGGATCCAGAGATGACGCCGATCGAGACGCTGAGGAAACTCGAGCCGATGACGGAACAGCAAGCGCTCTCCCTGCTCGTCGGCATGCTGTTTGATCGAAACGACGCCATGAACAGGGTCGGGGCGCTGAGTGGAGGCGAGCAGGCTCGCCTGCAGATCGCGACCCTCATCCTGAGCGGCGCCAACCTGCTGATTCTCGACGAGCCGACCAACAACCTCGACATTCCATCGGTGGAGGCACTGGAGACCGCACTGCTCGACTTCCCGGGCGCGATCCTGACGATCTCGCACGATCGCTTTTTCCTCGACCGCAGCTGCACGCGAACGATCGAGATACAGGACGGCATCGTGCGGGACTTTCCTGGTGGGTATTCGTACTATCTCGATCACCCGGACAGAGGCACGCCGCTGACACGTCGGCTCCAGTTCAGGAAGGAAGCGTCGCCCCAGACAGGCAAGAAGCGCAGGAAGGCCAGTGTGTAGCCGATCCCAGCTCGCGGCACGAAACAGGCCGTGCCAACGCAATCAACGCAACACCGGCATCATGAGCTCATGATGCCGGTGTTGCGTAGGTAGTCATATCGTTGCGCCAGGCGAGAGCGGACTGACTCAGGCACATCCCTCCCAACCTGCAGGCCAGCAACGCTCCTGAGCGGTCCCCAGCCTTCGCCCAGGACGTGGAGGCAAGGATACCGGTGCTGCACCGCAGAGCGACGCAGGAGAGCATGGAGCGGGTCACCGACATGTACGTTGCATCTGGTCAATCGGGCCATCCCCAGGGCGCCTGGCCGATCCGCTACATCGTCGCCTGGTGCTCGCCGAAGACATCCCGAAGCGCATCGGCGATCTGGCCGAGCGTAGCGCCGGCCAGCAATGCCTCCTTCATCACCGGCAGCAGGTTGTCTGTGCCCTCGGCGGCCCGACGCACCCGGCCCAGTGCACCATCAACCGCGACACGATCCTGAGCCTGCTTGTACAGTGAGACGCGCTCCTGCTGCAGCGCGACCATGTCCGGGTCGATCGTGTGCAGCTGCATGTCGAGGTCGCCTTCGTCCTCAACGTACTTGTTGACGCCGACCACTATCTCCTCACCCGAGGATCGTGCCACCTCGCGGCGGTAGGCATTTTCGGCGATCGCGTTCTGCACGAAGCCCTTCTCGATCGCCGCGACCGCTCCGCCCTGCTCGTCGACCAGCTCGATCCACTCCCGGGCCTTGTCTTCGACCTGGTCCGTGAGCGATTCGACGAACCACGACCCAGCGAGCGGATCGACGGTGTCCGGCACCCCGGTCTCCTCGGAGAGGATCTGCTGGGTTCGCAGCGCGAGTGTCGCCGCCTCCTCGGTTGGGATCGCAAGCGCCTCGTCATAGCCATTCGTGTGGAGGCTCTGGGTGCCTCCGAGTACGGCGGAGAGCGCCTGATAGGCCACCCGGACGATATTGTTGAGCGGCTGCTGCGCTGTCAGCGTCACCCCACCGGTCTGCGTGTGGAAACGCAGCATCTGCGCCTTCGGGTTGGTGGCACCGAAGCGATCCTTCATGATGGTCGCCCACAACCTCCGGGCCGCCCGGAACTTCGCCACTTCCTCGAAGAGGTTAGAGTGGGATGCGAAGAAGAAGCTCATGCGCGGCGCGAATCGATCGACGTCGAGCCCGGCACCGACCGCCGCCTCGACGTACGCGATCGCGTTCGACAGCGTGAACGCGACCTCCTGCGCTGCCGAGGATCCCGCCTCCCGGATGTGGTAGCCGGACACGGAGATCGTGTTCCACTTCGGCAGGCGTTCCGAACAATAGGCGAACGTGTCGGTCACCAGCCGCATCGACGGCTTGGGCGGGAAGATGTAGGTGCCCCTCGCCGCGTACTCCTTCAGGATGTCGTTCTGGATCGTCCCTCCAAGATTCGCAGGGTTGGCACCACGCTCCTCGGCGACGATCTCGTACATGAGCAGCAGCAGCGAGGCCGGTGCATTGATCGTCATCGACGTCGTCACCGTCTCCAGGTCGATCTGGTCGAAGAGGCGGCGCATGTCATCCAGCGTCGAGATCGCCACGCCCACGCGACCGACCTCGCCGAACGCGCGAGGGTCGTCCGAATCGAGTCCGAGTTGCGTAGGCAGGTCGAATGCAACGCTGAGGCCCGTCGTGCCTCGCGACAGCAACAGTCGGTATCGCTTGTTGCTCTCCTCCGCCGAAGAGAAGCCGGCATACTGCCGCATGGTCCACCGACGGGACCTGTACATGCTCGGGTGGATACCGCGTGTGAAGGGAAACTCGCCAGGAGGGGCGTGCATGACCGGCTCCTCCGGCGCGTCGTAGACCGGGTCGATAATGATGCCGGAATCGGTTGTGATCTCGTCGCTGGGGGTCGTCATGGAATCTCCTCGCCTGGCAGGTACAACTGCACTGCGGGAATTGTGCCAGTTCGCGAAGGTGAAAACAGGTGGGAGCGGACATCTTCCAGTCGGAGCGTCCCGACGATAGCCAGGGGCTTGCGTCAGGAGCCCGATGCGGCGACGATGCCGCCATCCAGAACTGCCGGAATGGCGACAGATGACCGCAAATGCGCAGGAGGAGCAGACATGGTGGACACGCAGGAACGCCCCGAAGATCGGGTGAACACCGCATCGCGCCCGAACGAGCTCAGGATCACCGACCTGCGCACGGCCACGGTGGGGTGGGACAACTGGTACTTCACCATCGTCCGGATTGACACCAACCAAGGGCTGAGCGGCTACGGCGAGGTGCGCGACTTCGCCAGCAAGAACTACGCCCTCATGCTCAAGCACCTGCTGCTTGGCGAGAACCCGTGCAACGTCGACAAGCTCTTCCGCAAGATCAAGCAGTTCGGTCATCACGGCCGCCAGGGAGGTGGCGTCTGTGGTGTCGAGATGGCGCTGATGGACCTCGCCGGCAAGGCCTACGGGGTACCCGCCTACGCACTCGTTGGCGGCAGGTTCCGAGACCGGATCCGAATGTACTGCGACACGCCGAACGAGCCCACCGGCGAGGCAATGGGCCGCGAGCTGCTCAAGAAGATCGAGCAGGGCTTCACCATGCTGAAAATGGACGTCGGCGTGCACCCGCTGATCGGGGTGGAGGGCGCACTCAGCTGGCCCCAGGGCATGCTCCCCGGCGACCTGGAGGACGAGGAGCTGAGCCGCTACAACAGCACCGAGATCATGCACCCGTTCACCCACGTGCGGCTCACCCCAAAGGGCATCGACCTGATCTGCGAGTACGTGGCAGAGGTCCGCTCGATCGTCGGGGACAAGGTACCGATCGCCGCCGACCACTTCGGCCACATCGGGATCGATGACTGCATTCGGCTCGGGCAGGCGCTCGAGCCCTACAACCTCGCCTGGCTGGAGGATCTGGTGCCCTGGCAGTACACCGACCAGTGGGTGCAGCTGGAGCGCACACTGAACACGCCCGTCTGTACCGGCGAGGACATCTACCTCCTGGACGGCTTCAAGCCGCTCATCGAGACTCGTGCCGTCGACATCATCCATCCGGATCTCGCCACCAGCGGCGGGATCATGGAAACGAAGAAGATCGGCGACTATGCGCAGGAGCACGGCATCAGCATGGCCCTGCACATGGCCGGCACGCCGATCAGCACCATGGCGAGCGTGCATTGCGCGGCTGCCACGCAGAACTTCATCGCGCTCGAACACCACTTCAACAAGGTGTCGTACTGGGGAGACTTCATCGACGGCGTGCCGAAGCCGATCATCCAGGACGGACATATCGAGGTTCCCGAGGGACCCGGGCTCGGTTTCGAGCTCAACTACGACGTCGTGGAGGAGCATCTCGTGCCATGGGATCAAGGTCTCTTCGAGCCGACTCCCGAGTGGGACGAGCTGCACAGCCGGCATCGCCTCTGGTCGTGACGCAACGATCCGGCCTCCGTCACGCTCACTGCCCGCTGATCATCGACCGCGACGCTGGATCATTCCGTCCGGGGGCAGCAGCCCCCGATCTACCGCGCCCTGGAAGATCCTGAGGGCAAGGTCCCAAAGGGTGGGGAATGACTCAATCGTCGGACGCTTCCGCTCGATCAGCCAGGTCGGTGTGAAGTTGTGCTCGGGATGCCCGAACCCACCCTCGGTCCAGCTCATCACAAGCGGGTGCAGACTGTCGATCGCGCGTGCAAGCCGCGCCTCGCCCGTCTCCTGATTGAGGAACTCATTGATCAGCGCGTCGAAATGGTCGCGGACGTCCTTCGGGAGGTGTCCCAGCAGCTGATACGCCGCCTCGAGCTCTCGCTCGGTCTCCGATCCCTGCAGCTCCGTGTTCCAGAGCGGCGTATCGCCGGCGTAGACCTCGACCAGGTCGTGGACAACGAGCAGAGCGCACACCCGGCTGTGATCGGTGCCCTCTGGAGCGATGTCCTGCAAGAGCATGGAGAGCAGGATCGCGTGCCATGAATGCTCGGCCACCGACTCGTAGCGAGACACGGTGTGAATCCGGTTGGCTCGCCGCACCTCCTTGAGTCTGTCGGCGATCAGGAAGAAGTCGAGGCGATCGAGGAACTCCTGTGACTCGGGCGACAGATGGACGATTCGTCCTCGCTCCACCACGTGATCGGGGGGCAGCATGCCGCAGCTCACGGCTCCCTGTACGGTGTGGAGCAGGCAGTCCCAGAGATGCGGATACGCCTCGATGGTGGGGCGCTTGCGATCGAACAACCTCGCCGGGGTGATGTCGCCGTGGGAATGCCCGTGCCCGCCCGGGCTCCAGGACATGAGCACCGGGTGGAGCGTATCGATGGCGCGGGCGAACCGTGCCTCCTCGGTCTCCTGTGCCTGGAACTCGCGCCAGAGCGGATCGAATCGGGGAGCGACGTCGGCGGGCAGCAACGCCATCAGCCGCTCGCCGGCGAGCATCTCCCGCTCTTCCGAGCCGGGTTGCAGGGCATCGTCCCAGAGTGGGGTATCGCCGGCGTAGACCTCGACGAGGTCGTGCACCACGAGCAGATCGCGGACGTGGTCGTGATCGACGCCATCGGGAGCGGCGTCGGCGAGGAGCATCGCGAGCAGGAGCACGTACCAGCTGTGCTCGGCGACCGTCTCATGGCGCTGGCGGGAGTAGATCCAGTTGGCGCGGTGAATCTCCTTGAGGGCGTCGGTGGCGAGGAAGAATGCCAGGCGGTCGTGCAGATCGGTCACGTCTTCTCTCCGGTCAGACGGTCGTCATTCCAAGCATAACGAGCCCTCGCGCCCGTTGCCGAATCCGGGAAGTCACGGAGGGAACTCTTGAAAAGGATGCGGGCGCGGATCGCGGCCAGGCATCCATCGACCGGGCGCGAGCCCAGCCGGGTCGGTCTGTGCCGTTGGCGGCGATGCTCCAGGTGCTCACGTGCGCATCTGGAGCATCTTGAGCATGTGGGATCGATCTGCCCGGGACGACGGGGGTTCCCAGGTGCTCCAGATGCTCAAGATGTTCGTGTATGGGATGGGTGAGCATGTGGGCGACGCAGATCGGACACGGCGCGGTTCCACCTCGGGCCGCGACAAGGTCGACCCCTCCGAACGCAGGCGGGAGAGGCGGCCGGTTCACCCACGACACCACGACGAGGGCCGGGACAGGGTGCCATCGCGGGGTGCCACGAGATGCCGCCACAGGGGCGGCACGACGGATGTCCGATTGCCGTCGTTGGGGGACGGGGTGGACGCGGCCGGATGTGGGCATGGGACGGATGCCATCGCCGTGCCGCGGGGCATAGCCTGACGGGGGACACGACCCGACCTCCTTCGCCTGGGCGCAGGACTGGCTCGGTCGGGCCCGACAAACAGGACCAGGTGCTCCAGATGCTCAAGATCTCCACGTCTGGGGGTAGTGAGCATGTGGCGATGATGAGCGCCCGGCTCGACCGTGCCCGCGACGATGCGCCTCGCGCGGGAAGGGGCCCACTCCCCGTACCGGGGAGGTGTCGGGGGTGGCCGACGTGAGTCCGGCAGTGCCGGGTTTCGGCGCAATGGAGCGTCACGGGAGATGCGTCGTGCATTGTCCAGAGCACGAGAACACCCCGCATATGTTGGCGCCGTGCGGCTGCGGATCCGGGCCGACACGAGGTCGGCTCCTACGGCTGCAGCGCCTGCACCACAAGACACGACAACAGACCTGGAGGGTGATTCATAACCCTGTTTCACGTCTGTCGTCGAATCGTGGCCTGTCGGGCCGCCTGACACATGAGGCCGCTGCGCGACCACCAGGCCGACAACTGCTACGCAGGTCGGCCCCTACAACAGCGGATCCGCCCCTATGAGGCAGGTCAGCTCCTGCAACGGCAGGTTCGCCCCACGAGGCACAAGACCTTTGACGGGCCGATCAGCTTGGTGGAGAAGTACGGGCGGATTGGGGCCGACTCAATGTCGGCCCAGGCGAGGAAGGGCAGGGCACTCCCAAACGACTGACGTTACACCTGGACGAGCTCGGTCAGCACCCCGTTCGTCGATTCCGGGTGAATGAAGGCGATCTGCCAGCCCGCATGCGCGCCATCGCGGGGCACCTCGTCGATCAAGCGCACGCCGGCGTCGCGGAGCCGCGCCAGCTCCGCCTCGATGTCGTCCACCTGATACGCAACGTGGTGTACGCCCTCGCCGCGCTTGCCCATGAAGGCGGCGATCGGTCCCTCAGGGTCCGTCGGACAAATCAGCTCGAGCCACTGCCCCTCGCCGGCCGGGTAGACGATCGCCTCGATCGCCTGCTCGGGCACGGAGACCCGCTCGCCATCGGCAAAGCCGAGCGCCCGATAGGCTGCCTCGGCGGCATCGAGATCGCTGACCACGACACCGGTGTGGTGCAGCCGCCAGGTGGCTGCAGCGATGTCAGTCATCGGCGCTCGCCGTGCTGATCGTCGAAGGCGCGGTGTCGATCTTCTTCGTGAAGAGCTTGCGGTCGTTCGAGGTGAGGCACTTGCCCGTCTCGAGGTCGAACTGCCAGCCATGGAGCGTACAGGTGAGCACACCGTCCTGAACCTCACCGAAGCGGGAGAGGTCGGCCTTCAGGTGCGGGCAGCGGCGCTGGATCATGTACCCCTCGCACTCGATCAGCGTCTGATCCGGACGCTGCTCGACGTAGTACCCCTCGGCGTACTGGATCCGCTCCGGCGAGAGGCACTTGAAGAAGCTGTAGAGGAACTCGTTGTACTGCCCCTTGCGCTCGGCCTCGAACCGGCACGAGAGGAAGATGTAGTTCACCCAGTCCTCTTCGTGGTTGATGATGCAGTACTCCACCAGCGCCGGGTCGATGATGAACTTGAACCGGGTCGGCGTCACCCCGTCCCACTCGTAGACCTTGCGCTCGATGAAGTCGATAACGATCTGTCCGCCCTCGCCGAGATCGAGCAGCAGCAGGTCGTCGATGCCGACCGCCGTCTGGTCGGCCATCTCGAGGATCGGCTCGAACCACTCCTTGAGCGCTGGCAGGATCTCCACCTGACCCCGAGGCCACGATGCCTTCTCGGCCGCCAGCACGTGGGCCTGGCGCGCCTTGTACGCCTCGCAGTGCCCCCGCTTGTCGGTGAAGATCTTCATCACCTCATCATCGGGGATCGGATGCGTGACCTCGACGTGACCGGGGGTGATCTCGAGCACACTCTCCGGAATCACCAGGTGTCCCTTGCAGAAGCCAGCCTTCTCGACCAGCTCGAGGAACACAGTGGCGTCCGGAAAGATGTTGGTCGGGTCGCGATCGAAGTCATTCAGGTGCCAGAGGTCATCGTCGAGGAAGCACGGCGGGCCAGCGCTCGGAATGATGTGTGGCGCACCGATCTGCTCGGCATAGCGAAGCGCACGCTCCATCTGGGTCACTCGCTTCTTCGAGCTGAGCGCGTCCTTCATCTTCTGCGGGAAGCGGTAGACCATCGGGTACCAGATCGCGCCCGAATACTGCAGAAAGTGCGCGTCGTACGGACCGAACGCGTCGAACGCCTCGAAGTCGACCGGTCGCGAGTCGTTCTGATTGAAGATCCGCACCTCGCCATCATCGAGGCTGAGCCCGGAGTCCCCCAGCGGACCGTCCGCCGGTGCGACCAGCGAGGTGATCATCACCTTCAGCCCGTTGACATCCATGGGCTGGCCGTTCTTCGTCTGGATGAAGTTCCTGAACCCGAGCTTGCGCAGCCACTTCTCGACCAGTCCCAGCGGGTGGTCGGGCAGGAGCACCGTGGTGTCCTTGTTGACGTGCTCCTCGAGGAATTTCGCGTCGAAGTGGTCGAGGTGCGTGTGCGAGAGGAAGAGGTAATCCGGGTTCACATACGGTGAGACGTCCATCTGGTCGTTGGCCGGGAACGGGAACCAGGAGCCAAAATACGCCGGGTTGAAGAAGGGGTCGCACAGGACGGATCCGTGCTTCGTCTCGACGTACATGCCGGCATGGCCGAGGAAGGTGACTCTCACAGTTGCAACTCTCCAGATCTCGATGCGCGCTCACGACTGCGCAGGATTGCGGTGCTCGTTGTCTTGCGCACAATGGGCGTCCCTGTTCGGGATGCGGTTTGCGTAGATTCTACTATCGGTGATCTCGTGCTGATTCCCCGGTCGTGGCACGACGTACACTACATAGCAACGACGGCCAGACCCGTCACACCGCTGCATTCGCATCGCCACGGAAGTGCGCCACATGGTTGACTGCTTCGATCGAATCGCCGTCCAGATGACCGAGATCGCCCTCGAGCCGATCCAGCAGCTCGCCCACCGGCCGATGACCATCTCGGCTTCGGTCCGGCTGCCGAGCAACGGCAGGCGGGTGCAGCTGACGGTACGCAAGCGCTTCCTCCAGGGAGAGAACGGCACCCCGGTCTACGCGTGGCAGCTCGACCGCCTCAACGAGACCGGCGACCCGGTCGAGCACCTCGCGGCGAGTCCGGCCGTCCAGGCCTACCAGTCGCCAGAAGACGCCTTCTGGGGCGCGGTCGACGCCCTGCGGGACATCAACATGGGCCGGCAGTCAGCGGGGTAATAGCCGTCTCATCCCACACCTGATCACATTGCGGGTCACCTCACACGGTGTTCGGGACACCGGAGCCTGTCCTGAGCGAGGGCATTCTCCTCATCGGTACCGGCGACGAGGGGCAGGCCAACATCACCGTCCACGGGCTCGACGAAATGCCTCATGCGCCTACCCACGGCGGGTCGGGAGGATGATCCGGGATCGTGTGCCCGGGTCGGTGATGGATGCGGGCGGGACTGGCGAAGCACGGCTTTTCGCGAGACGGGCCGACACCAGGTCGACCTCTACGGGTCGGATGATTCGTCGATCCAGGGAAACCCGGTCGGCGTGATCTCTTCGCTTCGCCCCCTCACGCTCGCGAGCCGGTGGCGAGTGGGTCGAACTGCCGGGGTTGGGATCGGCGGGCGCCCGGCCCACATCGAGGCAACCGCCCATCGATCAAGCTCACGGAAGTCCAGGGCACGACATCGGTGGTTTGCAGACGGACGCACGACGACGGATACCGGCCCCTCCCCGGGCTGGCCGGGGCTACCCTTGGGCCCACGCGTGACCCATCTGCTACACCGGCATCTTCTCCTTCGGGAGCACGAGACCGCGCTCACGGCGGCCGGTGAGCTCGAAGTAGGCACGCAGCGTCTCGTCGGCGACCGGCACGGCCACCGTGGAGCCCTCGCCACCGGCCTCGATCACGACCGCGATGGCGATCTCCGGGTCGTCCCAGGGTGCGTAGCAGGTAAACCAGGCGTGCGTGTCGCGCGCGCCCGTGTTGAGCTCATCGTTGTCGTATCCCTCGTCGGCCTCGCCAAACTCGGCTGTTCCCGTCTTGCCGCCGATGAGGATCTCCTCCTCGCCCTCGGGATTGGTGAGTGGCCACTTGGTCCGGCCGTTGCTCGCATGCGCGGTACCCTCCGGCGTGTGGACGACGCGGCGCATCCCCTCCTGGACGACGGCGAGGTGATCCTGGTCGATGCCGAGCTCCCCGATCTTCTCGGCGCCGATCTCGGTGACCTTCCCCTCGGCATCGGTGCGGCGGGCGACGAGGTGCGGCCGGAAATAGCGACCGTTCATGGCGAGGGCACCGACATTCATCGCGATCTGCAAGGGCGTGGCGGTGAACTCACCCTGCCCGATCGACACATTGATCGTATCGCCGACCGACCAGCCCTCGCCGATCGTCTCGAGCTTCCAGTCCCTGTCCGGGAAGAGACCGGGCTCCTCGGGGATCTCGATACCCGTGCGGCGGCCGAACCAGAACTTCGACTTCATATCCTCGGCAATCGGGTCGATGCCGAGCCCGTTGAAGACGTGCCGCTCGTCGCTGACGATCTCGCTCGCGTTCAGGTTGTAGTCGTAGTAGTAGACTGGCTCGAACGAGTCCGACGGCTCGATGTATTCGACCGCGACGTTGTAGAAGAAGACGTCGCACGATTCGGCGATGGCGTCGTAGACGTCGGTCTCCTCGTGCGGGGTGCCATCCTGCCAGGCCACCCAGCAGGCGTAGTTGTTGCCCTGCGCGAGGTTGTAGGTGAACGGCACGCGGATCGCGCCCTTGCAGGTGTAGGTCTGGTCCGTGGAGAGCGTGCCGCGCGCCAGCGCCGACGCCGCGAGGAAGACCTTGAAGGTCGAGCCAGGCGGGTAGACCTCACTGACGGCGCGGTTCACGAACGCCTTGCCCTTGGCTGGATCCGTGTAGTCCTGCCACTTGCGACCCGAGAGACCCGAGACGAAAAGCTGGTTGTCGTAGTACGGGTACGACACCATGCCAAGGATCTCTCCCGACCGGGGATCATAGGCGACCACCGTGCCGGCGTTGGGGATCTTCCACTCCCTGAGTCCCTTGGCCTTGCGCTCGGCGTTGGTCTGCCGCTTGAGGTCGGCCGCCTGCTGGATCGCCTTCTCGAGGGCCTTGCCCATCGCCTGCTGGAGCTCGAGATCGATCGTCAGGGTGATGTTCTCGCCGGGGACGGGGTCACGCTTGGTGTCCGGAATGATGCGGGTGCGGACGCCATTGACGTCCACTTCCTCGAACTGGTTCCCCTTGGTTCCCCGCAGGTACTCCTCGAGCGCCTGCTCCACGCCGGCCGCCCCGATCACGTCGTGCTGGTCGTAGATCTGGTTGCCACCGGGGGTCATGTTGCGCGGGTCATAGAGCGAGGCGGCGTCGATCGGGCGCACATAGCCGATGACGTGCGACATCACCTCCCCGCCCCGATAGACACGGGAGAGGGAGGAATCGTCGATCTCGACACCGGGCAGGTACATCAGATTCGCCTTGAGCTGCAGGGCGACCTCGCGGGGCACGTCGGTCTTGACAGTGACGGGCAGGCGCGGTGCCCAGACACTGCCGATCTTGTAGTCGAGCTCGTTCATCACGCTGACACCCGGCAGCTCGGAGGTCGCCGAGCGGAACCGAGCGGCGCCGTCGATGTCGAGATGCGTCACCAGGATGTACCCGACACCGGTCTCGATCTGGCTCTTCCAGTTGCTGATCTCGGCTTCCGCCTGCTCACCCTCGAGGCCAAGCATGTTGGCGACCCGCTGCAGGATCGTGTCCTGCGAGCCGCGCGGCACGGCTGATGGCCGGATCGTGAGCACATCCTCGAGACTCAGGGCCGCCACCAGCGTATCGAGCACGCGAGTGCGCTCGGGCGTACCCACCGGGGGCAGGTCGGCCTTGACCACCCTGACCTCCCACGAGCGCCGGTTCTCGGCAAGCCGCCGCCCCTCGCGGTCAAGGATCAGGCCGCGCGGAGCGGGGAGCTTCACGGCCCGGATGCTGTTCTGCTCAGCCTCGGCTCGGAACTCCTCACCCCGCTTGATCTGCATGATGCCGAGTTTCGTGGCGAGCGCGCTGAACGCCGCGACGACCCCGGCCTTCGCCACGAACATGCGCCGGCTCAGAAACATCTGATCCGCCCGCATGAAATCACTTCGGCGACGCCGGCGCTTGCGCTTGTGAGGCGGATCGTATGGGATGCGTTTACGTCGCGCCATGGTGAAGATTCCCTGAGAGAGCGATCGCTCGAGGTCCGACGGTCATTCCGTCAATCGAGCCAGCGAAAGGCGAAATACAGAAACGGAAAGAGCACGGCATGCATGAGCGCCTGCAACGCGATCGTCATGTCAGGCATGATGCCGCGAATCAGGCACAGGATGAGTGCATGGAGCACCGTGACGACCATGATGAGCACGATGGGGATCAGGATGTTCGCCCGGAACACCGGCTCTCGCGCGGGGCCCACCAGCAGCACCGCCGGCAGCATCGCCAGCCCATTGGCGCCGAGCGGATCCATCGCCAGCACGTCGGTCACGATTCCAGCCACGAAGAGCCATCCCAATCCCTCCCGGACACCGCGATACATGGTCACGATGAAGAGGAGCAGCAGGACAACGTTCGGCGAGACGGATAACGGATTGAGCGCCGGAATGATGGTGGCCTGCGCGAAGAGCATCGCGAACAGGACGATTCCGAAAATCAGTCGCGCCATAGGCCGGTTATCCGTGCTCCCTGGTGCCGTCCGTGGGGTCGCGAGCCCACCCAACGCGGGCCATCCGAGGCGGGTCCACCCTGCCGCAGGATCAGGCTGACGATCGACTCACGGGGGCGCCACAACGTAGGCGAGTGTACCATGGCACCGACCGGGGTCAGGCAACGCGAACGGGACATCGATTCAGTCAGGGAGCACGCCAGTGACGCCAGGAAGAGACATCGAGCAAGGCCTCGCAGGGCGCTACGACGAGGTGTATGCACGCGCTCGAGGACAGCATCCCGCCTCCGTCCCCTGGGCGCACGGCGCACCGCATCCGCTGTTCGCCTCGTGGCTGGACGATGCAGATTCCCCTGCACCCCGGCGCGACGCCGCGCTGGTCATCGCCTCCGGCCTCGGTGACGACGCCGAGGCGCTGGCCGATCGCGGCTGGAAGGTCACCGCCTTCGATGCCTCACCACAGGCGATCGCGTGGACTCGCGAGCGATTTCCGGATACCCGTGTCACCTACCGGGTCGAGGACCTGTTCGCCCTGCCGGAAGCGTGGCACCGGCGCTTCGACCTCGTTGTCGAGATCCATACGGTTCAGGCACTTCCGGTCACCTACCGGCAGCGCGCGATCGAGGCGATCGCCGACACGGTCGCCCCTGGCGGGACGCTGGTGGTCATCACGATGACCCGCCTCGCCAACGTGCCGCTGCGTGGCTACCCGATGCCGCTGACCGAGTCTGAGCTGGCATCGTTCCAGCGACACGGCCTGGAGGAGACCGACCGCCACGTCGCCAGCGTGCCGACGCAGCACCAGCCCGGCCGTGTCCGATGTGTATTCACGCGCCCAGCGGGTACCTACGAATGAACAGGGAAGCCATGAACCAAACGCTCGATGAGGTGGTGGTCTCGCTGGACTGGCTCGTCGCGCACCTCGATGACCCCGAGCTCGTGATCGTCGACGTGCGCCCCCGGGACCACTTCGCCGCAGGCCACATTCCGGGAGCGCGAAACCTCGACCTCTATCCACTGAAGCTGCTCGCCTCGGATCCCGAGACGATCGATGCATGGGTGGCAACGGTCGAGACGGCGCTCGAGCGGGCCGGCATCGGCCACAACGACCGGGTCGTCTTCTACGAGGACTTCAGCGGCACCGTGGCGGCACGCGCCGTCTGGCTGATGCACGCGCTGTCGATCACGCCCCATGCCGCGTTGCTCGATGGCGGGCTGACGGCCTGGCTGCAAGCGGGCCAGGCGGTCTCGACCGAGCCGGCTCAGGTGCAACCGACGACACTCACGGCACGGCTCGACACCAGCCAGCTCGCGACCGCGAGCGACATCCTGACCTCGCTGGGCGACGACGCCGACCGGACGACGATCGTCGACACGCGCAGCGATCTCGAATGGATGCAGGGCACCATCCCGGGCGCACGGCATCTCGAGTGGGTTCGCCACCTGACACCCGACGGTCGCCTCAGGTCCCCTGACGAGCTGAGGGCGCTTTACCGGGAGGCCGGCATCGCCCCGGACCAGCCCGCCATCACCTTCTGCGCGACGGGATACCGAGCCGCGCACACCTGGCTCGTGCTCAGGCTGCTCGGCAACGACGCCGTGCGCAACTATGCGCCCTCATGGGCCGAGTGGGGTCGGCGAGGTGACCTGCCGATCGAGTCCCCCCGGTAGCATGCTGGCGCCTCATCTTCGGCCAACGTGGCACAATCCGTGGATACATTGAGCAGGAAGGCAGACCTCGAAACAGGAAGTCAGTCATGAGTACAGCCCCGTCCACACGCCGCGTCGTCGTCACCGGCATCGGAGCCATCAGCTCCCTGGCCCCCACCGCCGAAGAGACATGGCAGCGCATCGTTGCCGGTGAGACCGGCATCCGCCGGCAGGAGGATCTCGACCCCGCCCTCCACTCGTGCCTGCTGCTCGGAGACGTCGACGACTCCAGGGTGCAGAACCGATTCCTCGATCGCAAGGCACTCCGCAACACCTCGCGATACAGCCGCTGGGCGGTGGAGGCAGCCGGAGAAGCCCTGATCCATGCCGGCCTGCTCGACGACGACCTGCAGCCGGTCATGGACCTCTCGGCAGCCGGGTCGGCACTCGGCACATGCGTCGGGGGCACCTATGACGATCTGCTGCCGGTCCATGAGGCCGCGCTGAAGCGGGGCAACTACTCCCGCGTGCCACCGCATCTCCACGTCATGTTCCCGCACAACCTCGCGGCATACACGATCCAGAACCGATTCGGCCTGGGCGGACCAAGCTCCACGGTGGTGACGGCCTGTGCGACGGGTACCCAGGCGGTGGGCAACGGCTTCCACGCCATCAAGTACGGGCAGGCGCCGCTGATGGTGGCTGGTGCCGTCGAGTCTACCAACCATCCGCTCTTCGTCGCGGGGTTCGAGGCGATGCGTGCTCTCGTGACCGACGCCAACGACGACCCCGACAAGGCGAGCCGACCCTTCGACGCGACCCGCGCCGGGTTCGTGCTGGGCGAGGGAGCCGCCATGTTCGTGCTCGAGGATCTCGAGCACGCGCAGCGGCGGGGTGCCACGATCCTCGCAGAGATCACCGGCTTCGCGACGTCCAACGATGCGTACCACCCGATCGCACCGGAGCCGCACGGCTTCGGGGCCGCGAGGGCAATCCGGGCGGCACTGGCGGACGGCTGCACCGACCCCGACGAGGTCGACCACGTCAACGCGCATGCCGCCTCCACGCCCGCCGGTGACAAGGCCGAGGCCAACGCCATCCGGGAGGTGTTCGGCGACCGCACGAAGGATATCCCGGTGACCTCGATCAAGGGCGCGATCGGGCATTGCATGGCCGCCGCGGGGGCACTCGAGTTCCTCTCGGCCGTGCGCACGCTCACCGACAATCGCATCCCGCCGACCCGGAACCACCGCAATCCGGACCCGGAAATCGATCTGGATGTGGTGAGCGAGCCGCGGGACGCCACTGTGAACGTGATCTCGAAGCACTCCTTCGGGCTCGGGGGCCAGAACGCGGTCGTGATCCTGCGCCGATACACGGATGCCTGATGGCGATGACCGATGATTCAGCCGCCAGCGTGAGCACGGTACGCGACCAGCCGGAAGGCGCGCCTCCGTCGCAACCGGTGGTGATGCTGGCCGTGCGATTCGTGCTGGAGCTGATCGCCTTCGGCAGCATCGGGGTGGCGGGCTGGACGCTCGGTGACGGCGGCATCTTCGGCGGTGTGCTGGCCGCGATCGCCGTGGTGACGGCCGCGGCGGCCTGGGGAACCCTGGCGGTACCCGACGACCCAACCCGTAACCCGAAGGCAGCGATCGCCGTGCCAGGCTGGTTGCGGCTGGTGATCGAGCTCTCCATATTTGGCCTGGCAGCCTGGTCGCTGTGGGTCTACGTCTCGCGAGCAGCGTCGGAGACGTTCCTCACCGCGATCGGCATCATGATGCTCGTCGGGTGGGATCGCATCTGGTGGATGCTCCGACGTCGATAGGACCTGCACGCGCAACACAGAGAAGGAAGAAGCACCTCATGCCTTACGATCTCAGCGGGCGGGTCGCGCTCGTCACGGGCGCCACGCGCCTGATCGGCATCGGCGCCGCGATCTGCCGATCGCTCGCCTCGTACGGCGCGGACATCGCCTTCACGAGCTTCGCCGCCTACGATTCCGCCATGTACAAGACCGACGTGTCCGAGCCGGACCAGCTTCTGGCCGAGCTTCGCGGGATGGGCGTGCGAGCGACGCATCTCCCGTGGGATCTCGAGCCGGCCGACACGCTCCCCGCCCTGCTCGACCGGGTCGAGGAGGAGCTGGGCCCGCTCACGATCCTCGTCAACAACGCCGCCTACTCCACGCGGGATGGCTGGGAGCATCTGAGGAGCGACGAGCTCGACCGCCACTACCACGTGAATGCGCGGGCGACGGCGATACTCTCGGTCGAGTTCTGCCGGCGTTTCCAGGGGGACGCTGGTGGGCGAATCATCAACTTCAGCTCGGGGCAGCAGCTCGGCGCGATGTCGGAGGAGCTCGCCTACGCGATGAGCAAGGCCGCGATCGTGACCTTCACCCAGAGTCTCGCCCCCGCGGTGATGGGCAGGGGCATCACGGTGAACGCGGTCAACCCGGGCGTGACGGACACCGGATGGATCGACGACGAGCTGGGGGCGGCACTGCTGCCGATGATGCCGGCCGGACGCTTCGGCACCCCGGAGGATGCGGCCCGCGTGGTGACCTGGCTCGCCTCGGACGAGGCCGCCTGGATCACCGGCCAGGTCATCAATTCCGAGGGCGGATTCCTGCGCTAGAGTTGTCAGCGACGTGCGCCGCGGCCCCGCACTCGACGGGACGGGCCCAGGACCGTCTGCGAGCGCTGACGAACTGGCGCGCTCGCCGCGGGCACGCGTGTGCCCCCAGATGCAGCGCCGGGGGAGGACCGGTGCGTGCGCGTGATTGCACCCGAGCGACCGAGAGACCGGACCACACAAGGGAGAGGTCATGACACTGCAGGACATCGACGGGAAGCGGATCGGGCTGATCTTCCCCGGCCAGGGAAGCCAGACCGTGGGCATGGGCAAGGACCTGTACGAGCGGTCCGAGGAGGCACGCGCGGTCTTCGACGCGGCGGACGCGACCCTTGGGTTCTCACTGTCCACGCTCTGTTTCGAGGGACCGGCGGAGACGCTCGAGGGAACGCACAACGCCCAGCCCGCGCTCCTGACGATGAGCATCGCGGCGCTCAGCGACCTCCGTGCCCGGGCGTCGGAGGCCGGGGTGACGCTGTCTCCGATCGTCACCGCCGGACACTCGCTCGGCGAGTTCACGGCGCTCGTGGCGGCCAACGCGATCGACTTCACCGACGCGCTGATCCTCGTGCGTGAGCGCGGACGGCTCATGAAGGAGGCTGGCGATGAGCGTCCCGGCGGCATGGCGGCGGTCATCGGGATGGATGACGCCGCCCTCGAGCAGGTCGTCCAGGACGCCGGCTCCCTCGGCATCATCCGGATCGCGAACGCGAACTGCCCCGGCCAGACCGTGATTTCCGGCGAGATCGCGGCACTCGAGCGAGCCGCCGAGCTTGCGCAGGAGCGTGGGGCCCGCAAGGTCGCGCGACTCGGTGTGAGCATCGCCTCCCACTCCCCGCTGATGGAGGGGGCGTCGCGGCAGCTTGGTGAGCTGCTTGCGTCGGTGACGTTCCGCGATCCCGAGATCCCGGTGGTCGGCAACGTCTCCGCCGCTCCGATCACCACGGTGGACGGCATCCGCGAGGAGCTCAGACACCACATGGAGCGACCGGTGAACTGGACGGGCTCGGTCACGACGATGGTCGGGATGGGGGTCGAGGCGCTCGTCGAGCTCGGACCGGGCAATGTGCTGGCTGGCCTGAATCGCCGCATCGACCGTAGCGTGCCGACACTCGGCATCAAGGATCTGCAGGAACCCCGGTAGTTCCCGGATTACAATTCCCGCTACACTATCCGGAACCATGCGGTCGGCAATGGCGCCGGCGGCCGGGTTGCCGTGCGTGATACATGGTGAATGATCTGACGGGAAAGGAAACGCGACGTGACGCGAGCGGTCGTAACGGGTTTGGGGGCGGTTACCCCGCTCGGTATCGGAGTTGACGCATTCTGGGATGGCCTGACGGCGGGACGCTCCGGTATCCGGCAGATCCAGAGCTTCGATACGGCCGATCTCGAGGTCAAGATCGCGGGTGAGGTCCCGGACTTCAACCCGGCCGACTTCATGGATCCCAAGATGGCGCGACGCATGGACCGCTTCGCGCAGTTTGCGGTGGCGGCCTCGCGCGAGGCCATCGAGAGCAGCGGACTCGAGATCACCGATGAGAACCGCGATCGCATCGGCATCATGGTCAACACGGGCGGTGGTGGCATCCCGACGATCGGCAACGAGGTGCGGGTGATGGCCGAGCGCGGCCCCAAGCGGGTGAGCTCTTTGCTGATCCCGATGTTCGCGCCGAACATGGCGAGCTGCCAGGTCGCGATCAACCTCGGCATCCATGGCCCGACCGTTACCTCGGTGGCGGCCTGTGCCGCCGGGGTGCAGGCGTTCGTCGATGCGGTCTACATGATCGAGCGTGGTGACGCGGATGTCGTCATCACCGGAGGGACGGAGGCCGGCATCATGCCGGTGGCGATCGCCGGTCTGACCAACATGCGGGCCCTCTCGCGGCGCAACGACGATCCGGCCGCGGCGAGCCGGCCGTTCGACCTCGACCGCGACGGATTCGTGTTTTCGGAGGGGGCCGCGGTGGCGGTCCTCGAATCCGAAGAGCATGCCGCGCGACGCGGTGCCACGGCGATCGCGTACGCCCATGGTGGCTCGTACACGTCGGACGCATTCCACATCACCGCGCCGGACCCCACCGGCCGCGGGGCAACCATGGCCATGAGGGGCGCGATGCGCCGGGCGGAGCTGGCACCCGAGGACATCGACTACATCGCTGCCCACGCCACGAGCACCACCATCGGCGACATCGCCGAGACCAAGGCCATCAAGAACGCCCTCGGCGACGCCGCCTACAAGGTGGCGATCTCGGCGAACAAGTCGATGCTCGGTCATCTGCTGGGGGCGGCGGGCGCGGTCTCGTCCCTCGCCTGCATCCTGGCCATTCGGGACGGCATCGTGCCGCCCACGATCAACCTCGAGACACCCGACCCGGAGTGCGACCTCGACTACACGCCGAATGTCGCCCGCAAGATGGAGGTCAAGGCTGCTCTCGCCAATGGGTTCGGCTTCGGCGGCCAGAACGCGTGCGCGGCCTTCACGGCGGCCGACTGACGCCGATCACACCGCATCACCCAGCAAGCAAGGATTCCCGGGCTCCACGTGGGGCCCGGTTCCGCGTTTGGTCGGCTGCGAGTACCATCAGCAGCAGCCGATGGTGATACCTCAACGAACCGGGAGATGAGAGAACATGTCGACTTCACAGGCGGCGCCTCAGGAGCGAACGGCCATCGTGACGGGTGGCGCACGGGGGATCGGCGCGGCGGTGGCACGCCAGCTGGCTCGGGACGGGTTCAGGGTCGCCGTCGCGGACATCGACCTCGACGCCGCGCGTGCGACAGCGGCGGAGATCGGTGACCAGGCGATGGGCATCAGGCTCGATGTGACCGAACCCGAGAGCTGGAGTGCGACGGTCCGTACCGTGACCGACACGTTCGGACCGATCACCGCGCTCGTCAACAATGCGGGCATCGCTGGCCGGGCCGCCCCTGCCTGGGAGCTCTCGATCGAGGAGTGGCAGCAGGTGATCGCGATCGACCTCTCCGGGGTCTTCTACGGCTGTCGCACGGTGCTGCCAGGCATGATGGAGGCCGGGTACGGGCGCATCGTCAACATCGCCTCGATCGCGGGCAAGGAAGGCAACCCCAACGCCTCGCCCTACTCCGCCGCCAAGGCCGGGGTGATCGGGCTGACGAAGTCCCTCGCGAAGGAGGTCGCCACGACCGGCGTGCTCGTCAACGCGGTGACCCCGGCGGTGATCGCCACCCCGATCCTGGAGCAGCTCACCCAGGAGCACATCGATTACATGACCAGCCGGATCCCGATGGGGCGGGTCGGCCAGCCCGAGGAAGTAGCCAACCTGGTGGCGTTCCTGTGCTCGGACAAGGTGTCGTTCTCGACCGGCGCGGTGTTCGATATCTCCGGCGGTCGCGCCACGTACTGAGGGTGTCGACGAGCCGATACATGTAGTCCGCAAGCGACACGTCACGCCCCGGTCGACATGCTGCCGACCGGGGCGTGGCGCATCATCGGCAAGGCAAGACACGCTGTGAGGCTGCGGCGCTGAGGCTAGCCGGTCACGCGAGCCACCTGGAGACGGACGGTCCTGATCGCAGCGTCGCCGAGCTCGTACCAAAGGCTCAGGGCAAGCGATGTCCCGGCACGCGTCCCGGACGTGGCAGACACCGATCTCGATCGAGCAACAAGGAGTACCGATGCCTCGCGGCGAGAGGCCAGCTGCCGGTCGATCGCGAACACCGCGGCGGGCATCTGCTCGAAGAGCTCGGCAATCAGCTCATCGATGAGATCGCAGCCGCCTACCGCCACCGGTCGCTGGTCGCGCACGACCTCCACGACCGCATCCTCGGCCACCATCGACCGCAGCGCATGCGCATCCCTGCCGTTCAGCGCACGCAGGAGCGGCTCGACGAAGGACCGGGCATGGGAGCGCCCGGGGAGCTCGGTGCCGGTCGCGACACCGGTGTCGCTCAGGCGCAGGAGGAAGAGGTCGATGGCGGCGAAGGCCTGCTCGGCACCGCCGCCCAGGAAGACATCCCGTCCGGAGGCGAGAATGGTCTGGACGGTACAGTCGCCGATCGTCTCGCGCATCCGGTCGGCCACGTCCGACGAGAGCATGCTGCGCTGGCCCCGCAGCACCAGCGTCGGGACATCCACGCGCGCCAGCACCTCCCAGTCGGATCGCGGCAGGGCGGACTCCTCGATCCGGGCGATGAGGTCGAGGTTGTAGCGCCAGGTGTAGCCCGCTCGCGATCGCTTCAGGTCGAAGGGGATGTCGTGCAGCGCACGCTCGAGCGGCAGGCCGAGCTTCATCTGGTAGAAGGCGTGCGCCTCCTCGATGGTCGCGAACGAGCGGGGCAGCGACCGAGTCGCCTCGATAAGCTGCCTCGCCCGACCGTCCGTGACTTCAGGAGACGTCCCGCCGAGAACGAGTCCGGACAGCGCCTCCGGATGCCGCGCGGCGAGGTGATAGGCGACGACACCGCCGTGGAGGCGGCCGATGACCACGGGTCGGTCGAGATCGAGCGCGGCGATCAGGCCGGCAACGTCGCCCGCCATCGTCCCGGGGTCATAGCCGTCGGCAGGCTGCGCCGTGTGTCCACGTCCCCGCAGATCCGGCACGATCACGCGTCCGCGCCGGGAGAGATGGGACGCCAGGTTGGCCATGCCCTCGGAGGACTGCAGCGCGCCGTGGAGGATCACCACGGGAGGGATCGTTGGCTGTTCCGGCCCCATCCAGTCAAGCAGACTCATCCTGAGACCGTTGACATCGATGGTACGTCGCACGGATTGCAGTCGGACCCGGCCTCGCCGTCCACCACCAACTTCCGGCTGTAGCGAAATGCTCATCGCGCCTGACACTCCCGATCGTGCCCCGCATCCGCCTCCACAAGGTCGCTGTAGGATCCGGCCTCCACCGGCCACGCGCCAAGACCGAGCGTCTCGATCATGTGCCGGTGCTCCGCCGCGGCCTCGTTGTCGGCCTGATTGCCGATCACCGTCTCGAGCTCCACAAAGGTCCCCAGTCGCTCGACATCATCTACATGAATACGAGTCGCGCCGTGCAGGTAGATCTCCCGCCGCTTGCGGACTACAACCCGAACTGGCAACACCTGTGCCAGCGTCGTGGCGAGGGACTCGGCGGTGGCAGACTCCAGTGGCGTGATCGCATAGGCGCTCCAGCGGGAGCCTCGCTCATCCGGCCGGCGGTAGGCGATCAGCTCACAGCGGGCATCCTCGCCCTCGCGCGCGATCGTGCGCAGCTTGAGCCGGCCACCGGGCACCGTGAAGTAGCGATCCTCCTGCCGCTGTACCTCCCGCACCGTGTCCCCGAGGTGGTGGATTGCGTCGCGCACGACAGCCAGCTCGGGACGCGGGACACGCACCTTCAACTCCAGGTTTCGGCGGGCCGCTGTGGTGTGCCGAAGGTCGGGGACGGTCATGCGAGGATCCTCACGAAAACGCGTTACAATACCTCTCGAGTGCCGACGGGTTGCCATCGTCTCGCGATTGTGCCCGTGTTCAATCGCAAAAAGCCAGGTAACTATACCGCGTGGAGGAACCGTACATGGGTTTGTTCTCGGGTGGAGCAAAGGCCCGACTCAAGAAGGCAATGGCCGTCGTGCCGAAACCGTTCTTCGATGGGTACCAGTTCACCCTCAAGGGTTCCCCACGGCACTACGACGACGTCCGCGCGATCATTCAGGGTGGTGGCGAAGCCGAGGTGTACTTCGGTGAGGCGCTCGCCTACGAACGTGGGGCCGGCATCGCTCTCTGGCGGATCCGTGCGAAGGAGTTCGGCTGGCTCGACCGTCTCTATGACTGGTGGGCCGAGGCCGAGCGGGTAGAGCCGATCAACTTCACCTTCCACCTCTATCTGCCGGACAACCTGAAGTACCCCGCACTCGACCTGCGCAACCACACCCCAGAGGAGGTCGCGGCGTTCATCCGTGAGAACGCCCCCTACGTGCGGGGCGAGTGACCGTCCAACCGTAACCGAACACCTGTTGCGAGGGGGAACGACGATGCGTTCCCCCTTTCGTCCGCCTGCACGGGCTCCGGCAGGTCGACCGTCGCCATGGAACGAGTGGCCCTGACCGGAACAGCCGGTCAGGGCCACTGACATCCCCGTTGGCTGGGACGCCAGCACGCGGCGATCCGACGTGTCCGGGTCGTCGCGTGTCAATCGGCCGCATTCTCCTCCTCGCCACTGGCGCGGAGGGCGGCCTCACGCTCCGGGTGGGCCTGCCAGCAGTCGACCAGGTGCGGCGTGCGCATGCACAGCAACGCCTCCTCCTCGCTGTGGATCGCCCAGCCCATCGAGCACCGCGGCACTCGCTGTCCCTGAGCGAAGGGCATGCCCAGTCGCGTCCGGCTCAACATCGGACACCCGAAGGTCATGCCGTCCGAGGTCACGAGATCCTCGATCCTGCGCAGGATGATCTTGCCGGACGGCTTGATATCCCGAACCTCTTCCCGCAGGACCTCGGTCGGCATGGCGGTGATCACGGGGCGACGGTTGGGTCGACGCTTGCCGCGACTGCGCTTGCGGGCGCTGCCAGCCGGCCGTTCCCCCTGCTCCTGACCGGCCTCGCGGGCACGCCTGGCCTCACGTGCGGGGGGGCGCGCTTCCTGCGCCGGCTCGGGCCGTCGCGACTCCTGCGAAGGATCTTGCTGGGTTGTCTGCTCGCCCGCCGGCGACTCGACCTGGCGTGGCCGCTGTCCACGTCGTCCGCGCCGCCGCCTGTTGCGGCTGGGACCTGTCGTCATGGTGTCTCACTCCCACGGCGCGCCATCATCCTGGACATCCGGCGACCGAGCCGATCGAGCTGTCTCCAGCTCCACCGGGCACCGTCGGTCACGCCGATGCGTACGAGGCGGCGGATGGCGGCGAGATCGTCGTCGATCGTCGCCACATCGAGCTGGTATCGCTCGAGGTAGTCCTCCGCAACCTCATCCGGGACTGTGCGCAATGCCTGCCGGATCGCTATCAGCACGACATACACGTCGTCGATCTGGCCCACGACCGGGATGATGCCCGGGATCAGGTCGATCGGCGAGACCAGGTAGGCGCCACCCGCCACGAGCATCGCCCGAGCGCCGTTGGACACCCGGGGATCACGGGTAAGGGCGGCGGACAACCGGGCGTAGGCCGGGAGCCGCCTGACCGTCTCCCAAAACGCCGCCAGTGCCTCGCGCCGCTCCTGTGCGCGGGCATCACCAACGATTCTGGCACCGTCGATCGGGATGGGCGCGGTCGGTGTGGAATCGTGCGACATCAATCACGGCCTTCTGCTTCAACGATGCGTCGGGTCTACACGACCTGACCGTCCCAACATCCCGGTTTTCGGCATGTTGGGCCTGTCCGTATTGTCCCACGCCTGAGCAACACGCGCTGTCCGCGCGACCCACGCGAGAGCGGAATCCGGTCGGCATCTATAACATCAACTACACACATACGGATGATGCTATGATGCTAACGGTACTTTCCTCGCAACACATCGAGACCTGGTGCGAGCAGTAGCCCCAGTCAGGGACCCGTGATCGGAGAGATATCCATTTGAGCGTTGAGTAAAGGAACGACCATGAGCGATGAGGAACTCTACGAACATCACGGGGCGATGCTCACCCGCAGGCAGCGGCAGGTTCTCCGTCTGCAGGCATACGGCCTGACCCACCAGGAGATCGCGGATCACCTGGGGCTCAGCATCTGGACGGTCAAGAACCACCACAAGCAGGCTGTGCGGACGCTGGCATCGTCACTGCGATCCGTACCGCGCGAACGGGTGCGAACCTCGCTGGCATGTTACATCCTCGGACTGCTCGACGGTGGATGGACGCCGCGAGACGTCGCCCGTCACCTCAAGGAGGTGTCGCCGCCGCTCCAAACGTCGACTCCCAAGATCCATCCGCTGGCCGACGCCACCGACGACGAGCTCGCCCCGGCCGCGACCTGATCGATCCGCGCAGCCGGTGTCTTGGGAGGGGAAGCCAGGGCGCGGTCGCTATCCGAACAGCTGACGAAGCACGAACAAGGCGTTTGCCGGGCGTTCGGCGATCCGGCGAGAGAAGTAGGCATACCACTCCGTGCCGAAGGGCACGTAGACGCGCATGCCGTACCCCTCCGTCGCGAGCCGCTTCTGCTCGTCCTGCCTGACACCGTAGAGCATCTGGAACTCGAACGAATCGAGCGGGATGTGCCTGCGCCGCGCGTGGTCCTGTGCGGCCGAGATCAGGGCGGGATCGTGGGTGGCGAGGGCCGGGAATCGCCCCTCGTCCATCAGCAGCTTCATCAGGCGCACGTAGTTGCGATCGATCTCTTCCTGACGCTGGAACGCCACCGACGCAGGCTCGGCATAGGCACCCTTCACCAACCGCACGCGCGCCCGCCGCTCGATACACGCCCGCACATCCGCCTCGGCTCGGTGGAGATAGGTCTGGACCACGATGCCGACCTCATCGGGATAGGCGTCGTGGAGCTCGTAGAACAGGCGCATCGTGCGCTCGGTGTAGGCGGATCCCTCCATGTCGATCCGCACGAACCCGCCGACCTCGCGGGCGGCCCCGAGGATCGCCCGCATGGCGTCACGAGCAACGTCGTCACCGAGATCGAGCCCGAGCATGGTCAGCTTGACGGAGATGTTCGGCTCCAGCTGCTCCTGGTGCAGCCGTCGCAGCACGTTCACATAGGTGTCGGTGGCGGCCACGACCTCCGCCTGGGTGCTCACGTTCTCCCCGAGCTGATCGAGCGTCAGCGCCATGCCGGACGTGGCGAGCTCGTGGCATGCGACCAGTGCCTCATCGAGCGTCTCCCCAGCCACGAACCGCTCAACCAGCCCTCGCACCAGCGGGCTCGTATGGAAGAACCTCGAAACGAGCGGCCTGTCGGCAATCCCGATCACCGCCTGTCGCATGACACCCAACCTGCACCTCCACCGGACCGCTGTCGTCACTGGTCCACGTCACGTACGTATCACCAGCATTATCGCACCGGCGATGGGCCCGCCACCGGACAGGTACTGCTACAACCGAGCAGGATTGTCACGAATCACGAGGGGGAATGGCGGGAAGGCCTTTCGGGCCGGCTCCCCGCGCTGCCGCCGTTTATCGACCTGGCGATCAGTAACGGAGTCGCAGGCGACCTACCCTGCTGGACCGCGCTCGGTAGCGAGCCAGTCGAGCGTGACCGCAGCCGTCCACGACTGGTCGAGCGAGCCCAGGGGCTCCCCGCTGAACGGCTCGACGTATTCGGCGAATCCGACGGTCTGGACCTGATCGATGCTCTCCCGCACCAGGGCGCTGGCCTCGTCCGTCGCGCCGCTGCGCCGCAACGCCCAGCCAAAGAGCCAGTTCATCACCGGCCAGACCGGTCCTCGCCAGTAGGTCCGTGGTGAGAACTCCTCCTCCATCGGACTGGTGCTGGGCGGCAGCTTCCAGCGGAGATCGGGATGGCCGAGCATCTCGCGGGAATACCAGGACTCGAGCAGGGAGGCCCGACGCGCCGGGGTGAGATCGCCGGCGATGAATGGTGCATAGCTGGCAATGGTGCGCACGGTCACATCCCGCTGAGCGACGAGATCCCGGTCGCGACACATGACCAGGTCCTCGCTCCACTGCTCGGCCAGGCCACGCCGTCCGCGCTCGATCCAGCTTTCGATGATCTCGATCTGCTCGATGCTCGCCCCCGCGATCGTCCCGAGACGCAGCAGCGCCTCATTGGCCGCGACCAGGATCGCGCTGAAAAAGACGTCCTTCACCCGGAAGGGGAGGTCCTCGTAGATCTCATCGACGCGATAACGACCCTCGATCAGCCGATCGACGATCCACAGGAAGCGATCGTAGTCGGCCTTCGACGGACGCTGGGATGGATCATCGACGTGGCGGAGATCCGCCCGCTCATACGGCGCCAGGCGCTCGGGATCAACCTCGATCGCACGCATGGCAGCGGTCCAGCGAGGCGAGTTGTCCATGCCGCTCTCCCACGGATGGACAATGGTGACGAGGCCGGATCCCTCCGGATCCCGCGCCGAATGGAGATATCGATGCCACTCAAAGAGCGGTCGGAACGTCTCGGCGGCATATCGAACCTGCCGCTCGTGCTCCACCGCGGTGACGGCGCGGTGCACGGCTATGGCATGGACCGGGGGCTGCACGATCCCGCTGGTGCGGACCCGCGACGGGGCATCGGGGGCGGCCTCGCAGGCCCAGCGATCCGGCCCCGGGAAGTACTCGCCGTCCGGGACGTCGGGATTGAAGACGATGTGAGGCAGCATCCCGTTCCGCCATTGCCCCCGGAACAACGAGCGCATCTCCTCGATCGCGCGCTCAGGATCCACATGGACAAGCCCGATCGCGATGAAGGCGCTGTCCCAGCTCCACTGGTGCGGGTACAGCCGCGGCGCGGCCCTGGTCCAGCCCGACAGCCGGTTGCCATCGAGCACGTCAACCGCGCGTCGCCACAGATCCTGCCATTCCGCCTCGCCCATTTGGTTCACCCGTCGCTCCGGTTACGTGGCACACTAGTATCGACCTGCGAAGCTGCTCATGCCTTTGTAGCATGCATGCCGCATCGGCTCCATACCGCGCACCCAGGATCCACCATGACCGCATGGCCACCGGCCCGCACCGCAGATGAGACCCGTGCCATCGCCGATTGGTGGACGGCCCTGACGATGCACCCGCTCGGAGAGATCCGCGACGCGCTGTACGACAGGATCGGGCTCACGCGAGACGACCTCGCGCTGATCGACACCCAGGAGTTCCAGCGACTCGACCGCATCCAGCAGCTCGGCTTCGTCTCGCGCATCTGGCCCGGAGCCAAGCACACCCGGTTCGAGCACTCGCTCGGGGTCATGCACCTCGCGCGGCGCGCCGCGGTACGGCTCTCCCAACGCCCGGCCGGAGCCTGGATCACCCTCGAGGACATCCGCACGATCTCCGCGGCCGCCCTGCTCCATGACATCGGCCACTACCCCTTCTCCCACGCCATCGAGGAGCTGGGACCGCCGGTGCTGACCCATGAGGAGGTCGGCCGGGAGCTGATCGCGTCCGGATCGCTCGCCGACGTGCTGCGGGACGACTGCGACCTCGACCCGTCGAGGGTTGCCTCGCTCATCCACGGAAAACGGGTCTCCCTGCCACCGAGGGATCGCATCCTGTACCAGATCCTGTCGGGCACGCTCGACGTCGACAAGCTCGACTACCTTCCGCGAGACGCGCGCGCGTGCCACGTGCCGTATGGCGGCGTCGATACCGACCGCCTGCTCGGCTCGCTCGATCTCGCAACCATCGACCATGCCGAGGGCGAGCGGGACGATGTGCGCGTGGTCGTGAGCCCGAAGGGCATCAGCTCACTACACTCGCTGATCAACGCGCGCCAGGAGATGTTCGACAACGTCTACTGGCACCATACGAACCGCGCCTGCATGGTGATGCTGCTGCGCGCCGTCCAGGACGCCCTGCTCGCCGGGACGATCTCCCCGGAACAGCTCTGGCGGCTCGACGACGCCACCCTGCTGCAGGCGCTCCGGACCCAAGAGATGCCGGAAACGACCCGCCGGCTGGCCACCGCGCTCACCACCCGCAGCTTTCACAAGCGCGCGCTCGAGGTGAGCAATCGCGCGATCGAGCTCTACGGACGCCTGGGGAACCTCTGGTTCGACCCCGCCGCGCGCCGCGAGGTCGAGCTCCAGATGGCCGACGCCCTCTCGCGGCGCCTGGGCCGACCGGTGGGAGAGGCGGCAATCCTGATCGACATCCCCAAACCGGAGACGTGGAAGACCGACGTGTGGATCGTCTACGAGCGACCACCGATCGGCATGCAACGCCAGATGCACTGGAAGGATGTGGTCGGCCTCGAGGACCGAGACTTCAAGCAGTACGAGGAGCACCGCCGGCTGATCCGGATCGTGACCGAGCCGGAGCTGCGTGACGTGGTCGCGGAGCACTGGGAATCACTCATCTACCCGCTGCTGGGCGGCGTGTTCTAGGTGATTGCAGGCGCCAGGGAGCCGAATGCGGATCGCCCTGCCGGAATCCGAATTCCTGAAACCGGAGGTAGTCGATGTCGAATGACCGAATGGACACGCGTATCTCCACCGTGGAGATCGTCGTCATGGCCGGGGTGCTGGCGCTGATCGCCATCCTGGCGATCATGGTGATTGCAGCCATGTAGCGAGTGACGTGCCCGAATCCGGCTGGACGGGGCCGCATCGGGAACCGACACGGGCATGCCGATCGCGTCACATCGCAGGCAAACAGGACGGGGAGGCCAGATGCTGGCCTCCCCGCCTCGTGTCTCGTCCGGTCGGACCTCTCCCTAGTTCGGGTTGACGTCCTCGGTCAGGAGGGTGGTCGCGCCATGGTCGGCCTGGCGCACGAGCAGCGCGTACTTGGCCATGACGCCGTTCCGGTAACGACTCTCCGGCGCCTTCCATTCCTTCATGCGCTCGGCGATCTCGTCGTCCGACAGCTCGACGGCGAGGATCCTGTTCTCGGCGTCGATGATGATCTGGTCACCGTCACGGAGAGCGGCGATCGGACCACCGACCTGCGCCTCGGGGGCCACGTGGCCGACCATGAGCCCCTTGGTGGCGCCGCTGAAGCGACCGTCCGTGACGAGGGCCACCGTATCGCCGAGGCCCTGCCCGACGATCGCGGCCGTCACGCCCAGCATCTCCTGCATGCCGGGACCACCCTTCGGTCCCTCGTACCGGATGACCACCACGTCATTGGGCTGCACCTTGCCGGCGAGCACCGCTTCGTGCGCCTCGGGCTCCGAGTTGTATACGCGGGCCGGACCCTTGTGGTAGGTCCGCTCGTACCCGAAGAGCTTCACGACCGCGCCGTTCGGGGCGAGGTTGCCCTTCAGGATGTGCAGGCCACCGGTCTTCTTGATCGGATCGGCGACAGCGTGGACCACATCCTGGCCCGCGGTCTCCTGCGCAGTACCGACCTCCTCCGCGAGCGTGCGACCGGTCGGCGTGATGGCGTCACCGTGGAGGAGCCCCCCCTCGACCATGCGCTTGGCCACCAGCTGGATACCGCCGGCCTTGTCGAGATCGGCCGCCGCATACTTGCCGCCCGGCATCATGTCCGCAATGAGCGGCGTGCGGCGGGAGATCTCGTCGAAGTCGTCGATGTCGAGAGCGACGCCCGCCTCGCGCGCGAGCGCGATCAGGTGCAGCACCGAGTTGGTGGAGCCACCGGTCGCGCAGACGCCGGCGATGGCATTCTCGAACGCCTGTCGGGTGAGCACGTCCCGCGGGCGAATACCGCGCCGGAGCAGATCCATGATGACCTGGCCGGCCTTCTCGCCCACCTCTTCCTTGCGGGGGTCGACCGCGGGTGGCGAGGCCGTCCCGATGGGCGACATGCCGAGAAACTCCATCGCCATCGCCATGGTGTTGGCGGTGTACTGGCCACCGCAGGCCCCGGCGCCGGGGCAGGCGTGATTCTCGAGGTCGATCAGGTCCTCATCGCTCATCTTGCCGGCGGCATTGGCGCCGATCGCCTCGTAGACCGAGCGAATCGTGACTTCCTTGCCTCTCCAGAAGCCCGGCATGATGGAGCCGCCGTAGATGCAGATGCTCGGCACGTTCAGCCGAACCAGCCCCATGGCGAGACCCGGGAGCGTCTTGTCGCAGGCACCGAGCGCGATGATGCCGTCGAACATGTGTCCCCGCCCGACAAGCTCGACGGAATCGGCGATGACCTCGCGGGAGATCAGCGAGGTCTTCATGCCCTCGGTGCCCATCGTGACCCCGTCGGAGATGGCGACGGCGTTGAACTCCATCGGCGTGCCACCCGCGGCACGGACACCCTTCTTCACCGTCTCGGCGAGCCGGCGCAGGTTGTAGTTGCAGGGCATCGTCTCGATCCAGGTGTTGGCGATACCGATGACCGGCTTCTTCAGGTCCTCGTCCGTGAACCCGATGGCCTTCATCATCGCCCGGGCACCTGCCCGCTCGTTGCCGTCATAAAGCGTGCGACTGTTGAATCGCATGTCCGCTTCGTGGTGGCCGTTGGACTTGCCGTTCTCGCTCATCGAAACCTCCAAGATGGCTGGGGTGTGCTGCACTCGGGAGCCAGACGTACGCCACAGGCGGAGGACTGCTCCTGCCGCAGCTCCGACCTGATCACGATGGCCGACTCCGTTGTCGTTGTACGCACCTCAAGTGTCACCTGACATGGGCGTCTTGGCAAGACTATTGTATACAGCGACACTCGGTCATCGGACGCAGCGCCAACGGCATCGGCAAGGGGGAGACATGCCCGCACCGTCGCAGCCCACGTATGAGTTCGGCATCCACACGATTCAGACCTGGACCTGGCCGGAGCTTCGCGATCGATGGCGGTGGTTCGAGGCGCTCGGCTTCGACAGCCTCTGGCTTCCCGACCACTTTTTCCCCACGATGGGCCGCGACTACCCGATGTTCGAGGCCTGGACGCTGCTCTCCGGGCTGGCGATGGTCACCAGCCGGGCCCGGATCGGCATACTCGTGAGCAGCAACACCTTCCGCCACCCTGCCCTGCTCGCGAAACAGGCCGTTACCGTCGATCACCTGTCGGAAGGTCGCCTCGAGCTCGGCATCGGCGCGGGATGGTTCGTCGAGGAGCATGAGGTCTTCGGGCTCGAGTTCCCGGAAACGCGGGAGCGGGTCGACCGGTTCGCCGAGGCCGTCGAGCTCGTCGATCGGTACCTTTCCGGCGACCAGACGTCGTTCGAGGGCACCTTCTACCGGCTCGACGGTGCCTACAACCGGCCGGCGCCCGTCCAGAAGCCGCGTCCGCCGCTGGTGATGGGCGCGCACGGACCGCGCATGCTGAGACTCGTCGCCCGCTACGCCGACACGTGGAACTCCTTCGCGCCGCCGGAGGAGCTCGCCAGACGCAACCGGCACCTCACCGAGATCTGCGAGGAGATCGGTCGGGATCCCGCCAGCATCAAGCGCTCGATGTTCTACGGGGTCAACCAGTCACGCGAGGAGAACCCGTGGGCATCGGTCGATGCCTTCGAGGACTATATCGGCCGCTACGCCGAGGCCGGCATGCAGGAGTTCATCCTGCAGCCACCGCCGCCCGACAGGCTTGCGATGGTCGAAACCGTCGCCTCGGATATACTGCCGAGACTACGGAGGCAACACCCCTAACCCGCAGGAGGGCTCAGATGGCGGATTCGCCTGGATCGGCGCGCTCGTTCGGCATACAGACCATCCAGACCTGGACCTGGCAGGAGATGTGTGATCGCTGGACCTGGTTCGAGGATCTGGGCTGGGAGAGCCTCTGGCTTCCCGACCACTTCGTGCCGACGGCGAATCCGGAGGGTCCGATGTTCGAGGCGTGGACGCTCCTTGCCGCGCTCGCCACCCACACCTCGACGGCGCGCATCGGGGTGCTGGTGAGCAGCAACACCTTCCGCCATCCGGCGCTGCTGGCCAAGCAGGCGGTCACGATCGACCACATCTCGAATGGCAGGCTGGAGCTCGGCATCGGGGCGGGCTGGTTCGTGCACGAGCACGAGATGTTCGGGCTGGAGTTTCCGACCACGAAGGTGCTCGTCGAGCAGTACGCCGAGGCGGTCGACCTGCTCGATCGGTACCTTCGGAGCGACCAGACGACGTTCGACGGCGAGTACTACACCCTGCGCCATGCCTGGAACCGGCCGGCCCCGGTGCAGAAGCCGCGCATGCCGCTCATGCTGGGCGCGCACGGTCCCAAGATGATCGACATCGCCGCGCAGTACGCCGACACGTGGAACAGTCGCGGAACCCCGCAGGAGATGCGCGAGCGAAACCAGCGGATGGACGAAGCCTGCATTCGCCACGAGCGCAACCCGAAGTCGATCAAGCGCTCGATGCTCTACGTCGTTGCCCAGATGCCGGACGAGCACCCGTGGGATTCGGTCGACGCCTTCACGGATTTCGTGGGGAGGTTCAGCGAGGCCGGGATACAGGAGTTCATCTTTCAGCCGCCCCCGCCGGACCGGCTCGACATCGTCGAGCGCGTCGCTACTGACGTGCTGCCGGGTCTCAGGTAAACCGAGCCAGCAGGTCGGTATACTTAGGCGGAATCGTGTGCGAATCGGGCAACCCCCTCGCGTATCAGACAAGGACCGCTGTACATGGGCGTCGAGCTCGCCAATATCCTGCTCTCCATCATCCAGATCCTGAGCCTGCTGATCTTTGCGCGAGCCATCTTCTCGTGGTTCGACCCTGGCTTCAGCTCGCAGATCGGCCGGTTTCTGTACCAGATCACCGAGCCGATCATCGCGCCGATCCGGCAGGTCCTGCCGCCGATGGGGATGCTCGACCTCTCGGTCTTCGTCACGCTGATTCTGCTGATGATCCTGCAGCAGCTCATTCGCAGCGCCCTGATCGGGTAGAATCCGGGTATGGTCGCCGGGCGGGCGTTGCCGTTCGGTGGCCGGATGACGCAGAATCGCATAGAGTCAGACGAAGCACGCGGCTTCGCAGCGCCTCTCCATGCGTGGCTGGGCGAGCGCTCCCCAATGGATGCGGGCCGCTTTCGATGAGTCAGAGCCGCAAGGGGAACAGGCAGGAGATACGGTCATGATCGTGCGCATGGTGATGTTGCTGGTGCTCATTGCGCAGTCGGCATTCACTACCATCGACACCTCCAACGACGACGATGAGCATGCGGAGCTGGGCGGTGCCGGCTTCGCCAACATCATTACCCTCGTGGCCATGCTTGGCGCGCTGGCGCTGGCGGTGCTGATCGTGCTCGCGATCCTGTCGCTGACCGGCCAGTTCGAGATGGAGTTCGTCGATCCGGAGGTCTGATCCCTCCCCCCGAATCGAATTCAGGGTACCGCCCGGTGAGCGTCATGCTCACCGGGCGGCGTGCATTTGGGACGTGGAAGGAGCCACCGGGTGCCGAACCACGATGATCTCACCCGTCGACTGATTCGCTGGGGCACCCAGCGCGGCGACGTTCGCGCCATGCTCCTCACCAGCACGCTGGCCGTCCCGGGCGCCCGCGTCGACTCACTGTCCGATCACGACGTGATCCTGGTGGTGCGGGATATCCGACCCTACCTCGAGGATCGGCAGTGGATCGAGGATTTCGGCGAGGTGCTCGTCGCCTACTGGGATCCCGTGACGGTGGATCCGGGCACGGGCGTCGAGCAGTCCGGCAACGTCGTGCAGTACGCCGCCGGCCACAAGATCGACTTCACGCTCTGGCCGACCGGGCAGCTGGAGCGGATCGCGTCGTCGACGTCCCTGCCAGACGAGCTCGATGCCGGGTACCGGGTGCTGATCGACAAGGACGGCCTCGCGGACCGCCTGGCAACACCTTCTTACAGCGCGTACAGCCTGCGGCGACCTGACGACGCGACCTACCAGCTGAACGTCAACGATTTCTTCGTCGGCCCGCCATACGTCGCCAAGTGCATCCTGCGCGGTGACCTCCTGCCGGCGAGGTGGTGTCTCGACTACGACATGAAGCACGTCTACCTCCGGCCCATGCTGGAGTGGCGGGCGGCCTGCGACCACGGGTGGTCCATCCGCATCGGGGCACTGGGAAAGGGACTCAGACGGTACCTGCCCGCCGACATCTGGTCCGCGCTGGAGAACACGTATGTCGGCGGAGGCAGCGAGGGCGACTGGGAGGCCCTGTTCCGGACCATGGCGCTGTACGGCAGGGTCGCGCGGGAGGTCGGCGAGCGTCTCGGATATCGCTACCCCGGGAACCTCGACGCCAGCGTCTCGACGTTCGTGCGGCAGATGCGCGACTGGCGTGTGGAGCCCAGGTAGGGGATCGGCCGAGGATGCCCGCAAGACGAGCCGGTCGCAGCGTGCTCGCTAGCGGATGGCCAGCATGAGGAACAGAAAGAGCCCGAACACAATCCGGTAGATGGTGAACACCAGCGTGCTCTGTCGCTGGAGAAACCGCAGCAGTCCCCAGATGGTCGCGAACCCGACAAGCGCCGCCGCGATGCCGCCGAGCAGGTAGAGCATCATGTCACCGCCGTCGGCACCATCCTGTACGACGTCGAACACCGACTTCAGCCCGGCGGCGAGGATCAGGGGCATGCCAGCCAGAAAGGAGAATCTCGCGGCATCATCGCGCTCGAGCCCACGGAACAGTCCTGCGGTGATCGTCGCTCCGGAACGCGACGTACCGGGGATGATCGCCAGCGCCTGCGCGAGGCCGATCGCGATGGCGTCGGTCCACCGCATGCCCGGGATCTCGCGCGTCCGCTTGCCGACGCGCTCCGCGATCCACAGCACGATACCGACGACGATGAGCATGGTCGCGATGGTGGCGATGGCCGTGGTCGAGTTCTCCTCGGTGTGGAAGATCTCCTCGACCATCGGCTCGAGCAGCACGCCGGCGATCGCGCCGGGGATGGTCGCGATCACCAGGAGCAGACCGAGGCGTGCGTCCGCCTGCTCACCACCCGAGGACGGCCGCGTGAGGATCCCCACGGGGTCGCGCAGCGCGATCGGGATCGCCCGGAGCATGCTGACGATGTCGCGCCAGAAGTACACGACGACGGCGGCAAGGGTGCCGAGGTGCAGGGAGGCGTCGAAGGTGAGACCGGGCGTGTCCCAGTCCAGCAGCCACGGGAAGATGATGAGGTGACCCGATGAGGAGATCGGAAGAAACTCCGTCAGCCCCTGCACCACACCAAGGACGATCGCCTGCCACCATTCCATTTGCGCGCTCCTCCATCCACCCAACGCCGGACCACACGAAACCGTCCGGCGCGAATGGTACCGTGCCGTTTCGTCGAGGATGTCACTGACGCGTGGAAGATCGATGTTGAAGCGAGCCCACGCGGTACCGCACCCTACACGTTGCCGCTGCCACGCTCCGCCTGGATCACCGGCCGGTCGCTCACCGCACCGTTGCCGAGCTCCTCGCCGTTGGCCTGGATCTCCCGCCAGCTCAGCTGCTGGCGGAACCACTCGAACACGCCCCAGATGGTGATCGGGAAGTAGAGCACGGCGTGGACGAGGATCGCATAGGCAAGCGCAGGGCCTTCCGGCACCCCGAGCGCGCCGCTGAGCACCAGCTTGACGCCGTACTCGAACTGGCCGATGTACCCCGGCGATGACGGGATGAGGGTTGCCATATTGGCGACGCCGGTCGTCAGCAGGGTCGCCGCCGCGCCCATCGCCTCCCGCACCGAACCGCCGAAACCGACGGCGAGGACCCAGTACATCGAGGCCTCGAAGAGCCATGCCGACAAGGACAGCCCCGCGACGACGAGGAGGTCGCGCCGGTTCCGGAAGATGCCGAGCCCGGTCAGGAAGGATTCCGCCATCCGCTCGACCCGATCCGCGAGTGCCGTCGGCATGGGACCGAGGACCAGCTGGAGCAGGCGGTCGACGAAGCTGCCCCCGAGGGTGAGGAGGAAGAGACCGACGAGCAGCACCGTGAACAGCACGAAGGCGATGATGGCGAGATTCTCGAGCTCGCTGGTGAAGGTGACGAAGGCCGTGGCCAGCAGCATGAAGGCGAGCATCGTCAGGCCGTCGAAGAGGCGCTCGACGGCGATCGTCGCCAGCGCCGAGGTCTTGCGGATCCCGAACTTCTGGCGCACGACGACGGAGCGCACCAGCTCGCCCGTTCGGAGCGGCAACACGTTGTTGGCCATGTAGCCGACGATCACCACGGGAAAGAGCTCACGGGTGGAGATCGTGCCGAGCGGGCGCATCAGCACGCCCCATCGCATCGCGCGCAGCCAGACACCGGTAAAGTACAGGACCAGCGCCGGCAGCACCCACCAGAGGTTGGTTTCCCGCAGCGCCTGCCGGATCTCACCGAGATCCTGCCCTCGGAATGCGAAGTAGAGGAACACGAGGCTGATGGCTACACCGACCCATGCGCGCCAGGACCTCACGAGCGGAATCCCCCATTGTCACGGGCTGCTGGGACGCGAACGAGGGCATTGTGGTAGCTCAACATGCTGCTGCACTTCACTCAGGACACGGACGTACAAAGGCCGGGCTCGTGATCCCGGCCTGCCTTGCTTGTGTGTCGCCGTTCTACCGATGTCGGAAGGTGATGCGACCTCGCGTGAGGTCGTACGGAGACAGCTCCACGACAACTCGGTCGCCCGGGAGAACGCGGATGTAGTTCTTGCGCATGCGGCCGCCGAGATGACCGAGCACGGTGTGCCCGTTGTCGAGCTCGACCGAGAACATCGCGTTGGGCAGTGCCTCGACCACCTTGCCCTCTACTGCGATTGCATCCGGATTGGTTCGACGTGGTCCTTCGGTCGTCGGTGCGTTGGGCCCCTTGCCCTGCTTACCCTTGGGAGTCTGTGCCTTCTTCGCCAAACTGGGATCCTCTCCTGAGTACCTGTACGTGAGTTCTCGCCATGCGGCGGCTACGTGGAAGATGCGGAAGCATACTGGCGAGCACGCAGGGGAGTGCGCGCTCGATAACCACTATTCATTTTACTTCAGCGTGGCAAGTCGCCTGCCACACCGCCTACGTCGACTACCGAAATTCCGGATATCCCCACGGAAACCGGTCCCTCTGTTCCGTATGCTGGTAATTGCGGGCGTTTGCGCGCCCCCTGCCCGCCCGCCATCGTGGCCGGACGGGTAACGGCAATCTGGAGGTTTGCGAACATGAATGGTCTTGGATGCGGGCTCTCACTCATCGCGGGGTTCTTCCTGCTGCTCGGGCTGATTCCATTTCTCGGATGGCTCAACTGGATCACCACCCTGCCACTGGCCGCGCTGGCGGCGATCTTCTCCTACCAGGCCATGAAGCATCGACCGGATGACGCCATGGCGAAGCTCGGCCTGATCGCGAGCGTGCTGATCTTCGCGTTCGGAACGTTCCGTCTGTCGCTCGGGGCCGGTATCCTGTAACGACACATCGACCCGCATCGGGAGAATCCCTGGCCATGACGAACGCCGAGAACCCGGAACAGACCCTTGCACGCCAGGCACGCGCCATCTGGGAGCGCAACTCGGAATTCTGGGACAACCACATCGGCGAAGGCAATGCCTTTCACCTGGAGCTAATCCGGCCCGCCGTGGAAGGGCTCCTCGCCCCACGCCCAGGCGAGGCCGTACTCGACCTGGCCTGTGGCAACGGCGTCTATGCCCGACACCTCGCCGGCATCGGGTGCGAGGTGGTCGCCTGTGACTTCGCACGCTCCTTCATCGAGCTCGCCCGAAAGCGTGAGGAAGGCGTGAGGCGGGTCCACCCTATCGACTACCGGGTCATCGACGCGGCCGACCCGGCGCAGCTCGACACGCTCGGACAGAAGCGGTTCGACGCGATCGTCTGCAACATGTCGCTCATGGACATCGTCGACATCAACCCGCTGTTCGAGCGGCTCCCCCGCATGATGAAGCCAGAGGGGCGATTCGTGTTCACGATCATGCATCCCTGCTTCAACAACGTCGAAGCCGTGAAGGTCGCCGAGCTGGACGAGCAGGTCGACCCACCCCGCGTGCGCCACGCGATCCGCGTTTCCGGCTACCTCGATATCCCTCCCCAGAAGGGTCCCGGTATCGCGGGGCAGCCGGAGATGCACTATTACTTCCACCGACCGCTCAGCGAGATCCTCAACCTCGCCTTCGACCACGGCATGGTCATGGACGGCATCATGGAGCCGGCCTTCACCGAGCCAGCGAGCAACGACCATCGGCTCGCATGGTCCAACCTTCCCGGAATACCTCCGGTTCTCGCGGCCCGGCTCCGCATCGCCGCCCGAAACAGGTAGCACACCATGACATCGATACCCATCCGTCCGCTCACCATCCACGACTGGGACGCGTGCTGGGCGCTGCGCCTCCAGGCTCTCCGTGACCACCCGGACGCGTTCGGTTCGGATCTCGATGAGACCCTGGCTGCCGGCGAGCAGGCATCGAAGGCCCGGTTCATGCCAATGGCCGAAAGCACCCGTGACAGGATCTTCGGAGCGTTCACCGAGAACGGTGTACTGGTGGGTGTGGCGGGGATCATGGGCAATGATCGCCGCAAGACCCGGCACCGCATGGACATCTGGGGCATGTATGTCGCACCGTCCGCGAGGGGCATCGGCACGGATCGCCGGCTCATCGAGGCGTGCATCGACCATGCCCGCGGCGTGGTGGGCGCACTCCAGATCCACCTCACCGTGGCGAGCCACAACGCGTCGGCCGTCCGGCTGTATGAGCGCTGCGGCTTTCGGCGGTATGGAACGGAGCCTCGCGCCCTCATCCTGCCGGACGGGAGGGAGATCGACGAGGACCTCATGGTCCTGCTGCTGGACACGGCACCGCCCCTGCCGTCCTGATGCTGTTCCCCTCGCGATGACGTTCTGTTGACGGTGTAGACGTAACGTAGCGGCAACGGACCACCTCGAATCACGCCACGTGTGGAGGAGCCCCCCCATGCCGCTGCCCGCCACGCCGGACCTCACGAACCTTCCCGATTCGCCCTCAACACAGACCCTGCCCGTTCAAGAAGGCACCACAACGGCCGTGCGCGCGCTCACCGAGAACGACTGGACCTCATGGTGGCGCCTCCGTCTGCTGGCGCTGGCCAGCCACCCGGATGCCTACGCGCAGGACGTCCGGGACGCGCTCGCCGAGGATGTCGATCAGGCTCGCGAGCGGTTCCTGACCCATCGCATCCAGGGAGACAACCGCATCTTCGGATCGTTCACCCCTGACGGGGAGCTCGTCGGCATCGCCAGCATCACGCGCAGCGACCTGCGCAAGCTGCGACACCGCATGGACATCAGCGGCGTGTACGTCGCACCCGCGGCCCGGGGCAATGGTGTCGGGGCCCAGGTGATCACCGCCTGCATCGATCATGCGCGAGCGATCGATGGCGTGCTCCAGATCCACGTCGGTGTCGCCAGTCACAACGACACGGCCATCCGGCTTTACGAGCGCTGCGGGTTCGATCGATATGCCCGGGAGCCGCGGCTGCTCCTGCTTCCCGACGGCACCGTCGTCGACGAGGATCTGATGGTGGTGATGCTCGACGCATGAGATCGATGGCGTACCATGATCAGCGCGAAAACCGACACGCGAGCGGCGGGTATCGCCGCTCGCGCCTACCTGGAGCGCAGCATGGTTCACGCCCAACCGACCCCCGCCACCTTCGCCAACGCGACCTGGGACGACATCGCCCCGTGGTATCGGGATCTCGCCGAGCGTCCGCTGAACCCGCGTGACACGGCCGCGATCGAGCAGTGGCTCGCCGACTGGTCCACCCTTGAATCGGCCATCCTCGAGGCGCACTCGCGAGCGAACGTCGCCTATTCCTGCGACACGGGCGACCCGGAAAAGGAAGCGACGTTTCTCCGCTTCTCCCGCGATATCGGGCCGCGCCGCAACGAGGCCTCGGTTGGGCTCGCCAACCGCCTGCTCGACACCGGATACAGTCGGGACGACCTCGCCGTCACGCTGAGGAAGTTCCAGACGGACCGAGCGCTGTTCCGCGAGGAGAACATCCCGCTCGAACAGGAGCTGCAGGCAACCAACGCCGAATACAGCAAGCTGACCGGCGGGATGACCGTCGAGTGGGATGGTGACGAGATTCCGTTGCCGCGCCTCGCGAAGTATCTGCTCGACCCGGATCGTGACATCCGCGAGCGGGCGTTCCGGCTGCAGTTCGCCCCGTACATCGAGCAGCGCGACGCGCTCGCGGACATCTTCGACCGGCAGCTTCGCCTCCGCCAGCAGATCGCGCGGAACGCAGGGTACGAGACCTACCTCGACTATACGTTCGACGCCAAACACCGCTACTCCTACGATGCGGTGGATTGCCGGGCGTGGCACGAGGCAGTGGAAGCGACGTTCGTGCCCGCCGTTGGTCGCCGTCTCGAGCGACGCAAGCAGCTCATGGGTGTGGCCACCCTCCGTCCCTGGGACACGGATCATGACCCGCTCGGCCGCCCGGCGCTCCGTCCGTATGCGCACGTCGACGAGCTCACCGGAAAGGCGGCGACGATCTTCGCCAACGTCGACCCCGCACTCGGCGCCCAGTTCCAGACGATGATCGATGAATCGCTGCTCGATCTGGAAAGCCGCAAGGGCAAGCGACCCGGTGGGTTCTGCACGAGCTTCCCCACCAGCCGGCGTCCGTTCATCTTCATGAACGCATCCGGCGTCGCCCGGGACGTCCGAACCCTCCTCCACGAGGCGGGGCATGCCTTCCACAGCTTCGCGGCCTTCGACCTGCCGTATCTCTTCCAGCGGCATCCCGGCAGCGAGATGGCCGAGGTCGCCTCGATGTCGATGGAGCTGCTGGCGGCACCGAATCTCGCCGAGCGCGAGGGTGGCTACTACGAGGAGGCGGACTACCGGCGTGCCCGGGTCGATCACCTGGAGGGCATCCTCGCGCTCCTGCCGTGGGTTGCGACGGTCGACGCCTTCCAGCACTGGCTGTACACGAGCCTGGACGCCACGGATCGGGATGCGCGCGATGCCTACTGGCGCGAGCTGTGGGATCGATTCGATCCGCACGCCGACTGGTCGGGGCTCGAGGCGGAGCGGACTGCGCGGTGGTACAAACAGCTCCACATCTTCCTCTACCCCTTCTATTACATCGAGTACGGCATCGCGCAGCTCGGGGCGCTGCAGGTGTGGCGCAACAGCCTCACGAATCACGAGCAGGCAGTCGCCGACTATCGCCGTGCGCTGGCCCTGGGGGGCACCCGACCACTGCCGGAGCTGTTCGAGGCGGCGGGGGCGCGCCTGATCTTCAACGCGGACGGCATGGGGGAGCTGACCGATCTCATCGAGCGGGAGATCGCAGCCCTCGAGGCGTAGGCAACACCGTGCGCGACCTCGATCGTGCCGGTGCCGGGTGGCGGCGGGCGACCATCCCTGACAACCGCGAAACAACCAGCCCGTCGAGCGCGCGCGCTGGACGGATGTGTCGGCACAAGACGTAGCACAAGCGGTCCCGACCACCCTGGGGCGGGACCAAGGATTGAGGGCATATTGGTTGCAGATGATGGCGTGGCCAGGGGTGGATCGAGCGCCCGCCCACTGGCACGTCGGGCCAACCGGGTGGCGGGTGAACGGTGATGCGGATGCGTCGCCTGCGGTGGAGAACGCAGACCAGCCAACCCGCGGGGCGGCCACGACTGGACGTCCACCCAGACGGTGCCGAAAGGGCGGGCGCCCGGAACAACGAATGGGCCGACCTGGTGTCGGCCCATTCGTTGTCATGGACGGCAAGCGAACGCCCAGCGCGCGCTCGCCGGTCGATGGGCGCGACAGGACCACGGCGTGGAACGCACCGTCCGGGTGAGAAGCGGACCGGACGGGTGTCGGCCCGTGCACAACCGATCGCCCCTACTCCGCGACGGCCGCTTCCACCTGGCGATGTTCCGCGATCCGGAGCGCCTCGACCAGCTGCCGGTAGAGCGAGTCGGTGGCGAGCAGCTCGTCGTGCGAGCCCTGGGCGCGGATACGACCATCCTCCATGACGATGATCCGGTCGGCGTCGATCACGGTCGAGAGGCGGTGCGCGATGGTGATCACGGCGCCTCGCGACGATCGGTCGCGGATCACCTGCTGGATCGCCGCCTCGGTGATGCCGTCGACCTGCGCGGTAGCCTCGTCCAGCAGGAGGATCTCCGGGGTCCGCAGGATCGCCCGGGCGAGCGCGATCCGCTGGCGCTGGCCCCCGGAGAGATCGGTCGATGTCAGCGATGTATCGAGGCCGTCCGGCAGCGACCTGACCTTGTCATCCAGGTGCACCTCGCGCAGCGCGTCCCAGAGCTCACCCTCCGTCGCGTCCGGATGCGTGACCAGCAGGTTCTCCCGAATGGTACCGGGCACAACCGGTGTCTCCTGCTCCACGTAGGCGAGATGCTCGCGGATCTGGTGGTGCGTCAGCGTCGAATACGGTTGCCCGTTGAGGAGGATCTCGCCGGAGTCCGGCTCGATGAAGCGCAGGATCAGGGAGAACGTCGTCGTCTTGCCCGCGCCAGAAGGTCCGACGATCGCGACATGCCCTTCCCAGGGGATGCTGAAGGAGATGTCCCGCACCGCTGGCTCGAGATCGGCACCATACGAGGCGGTGACGTTCCTGAACTCGACCACCGGACCGTGATAGCCGTCCGGCCGGACAGCGCGGGCCGCGGCGGGCGCCACGGAATCGGTCTCGAGCTGGATCCCCTCGATCTCACGGATGCGCCCGGCCGCCGCGATTCCGGACTGCAGGGTGGTGAGATTCTGGCTGATCTCCGTGATCGGCCCCATCAGTCCAAAGGCGTAGAGGAGAAAGGCGATCAGGCTCGACACCTCCAGCGCACCGTCGGAGACGCGCCATGCCCCAACACCGAGGATCACGATGATCGCGAACTGGATCCCCGACCAGGCGATCACCCACGCCAGCGCCGTCCGTCGCACCGCCCGGATGCTGAACTCCGCGGACTCCTCCGCAGCTTCCAGCACCTGCTGTGCCTGGCGCTCCTCCGCACGACTGGCCTTGACGGTGCGGATCGCCCGCAGCGCACTCTCGAGGATGCCTCCAAGGCGACCGACCGCTTCCTGCGATCGCTCCTGCGCCTTCGCGATGCCGGGCATGAGGATCGCGAAAAGGGCCACCACGATGACGACCGCGACCAGCGTCGTCCCGAGCAGGGGCAGATCGAGCACACCCATGAGGATCAGCGAACCGACCAGCATGATCGCACTGTTGATCAGCCCAACGATCGACGACGAGGCGGCCTCACGCAGGAGAACCGAATCGGACGTCACCCGCGTCACGAGCTCTCCGGTCGGTCGGCTCGTGATCTCGCCGACCCTGGCGGCCAGGTAGCGCGTCACCATGCCGGCACGCGCCCGCAGGACGATGCGCTCGGCGAGCGTGCCGAGCAGGATCCACTGCCAGAAGGTGATCGCCGACCCTACGATCAGGAGCGCCGCGAGCGCCAGGATCGGACCGGAAAGCGAGGCGTCGTCGGCCAACGAGTCAAGTACCCACTTGGTCACCATGGGACTCGCGAGACCGGTCGCCGAGCCAATCAGTGCCAGGAGCAAACCGAACGACAACGTGGGAAGGTGTGGTCGCCCGAACGACCAGAGGATCTTGAGTCGGCTTGGCTGAACGTCCATTCCGCCCTCCAAGGCGAGGCATGCGAATCGATGGAGACCCATAATAGGACAACAGTGTACCATTATTGGTTTTCGACGTACCATGTCGGGCCGTCGTTGTACACTATCGGACATGGAACAGGGTCATGCTCTGGCGGACACGCCCACGCGAACACGAACACGGAACGCCATTCTCAGGGCGGCGGCCGGCGTCCTCTCGCAGAACCAGGCGGCTTCCCTTGGCGAGATCGCGGATGCCGCCGGCGTCGCGCGCAGCACGCTGCACCGCTATTTTCCGGAGCGCTCGGACCTGATCGAGGCGCTCCGGCGGTACGCGGATGAGCAGATCAGGGCGGCGATCCGGCGGGCGCGACTGGACGAGGGCTCCGCCGTCGATGCGCTCGCCCGCCTCTGCCATGAGTATTTCGACCAGTGGGACACGATCACCTGGGCGTACATGGAGAGTCTGAACGAGCGCGACGAAAACTGCTCGTTCGACGACCAGTACGACCCGCACGTCACGGCGCTGATCGAGCGTGGGTATCGGGAGGGGTCGATCGACCCGTCACTGCCGAACGCGTGGCTCCAGCAGATGCTGTGGGCGCTCCTCTACTCCGCCTGGGAGTACATCCAGCAGGGCGCCTCGAAGCACGAAAGCCTGACCCTCATGATCGAGTCGCTCCGCCGCATCACCGCCCCTCGCTAACGCTCACCCAGGCGCCTCGCGACGGCATCGACCGAGCCGGTTTCGCGTTCAGTCGGGCAGCAGAAGGATCCTGAGCCCGGTCGGACGCCCGTCCGAGGCCACATCGCGATCGCTGGCGAGCACCGCCGGGAGCCAGCCGATCCTGCCGGACGGCAGCTCGACCCGATACCAGAGGCGGTAGGCGTGGGCGCTCGTCTCCGTCGAGGCGGGGTCGCCGATCTCCGCACCAACCACCCTGAATCGATCCCCGGCGCGCAAGGTGATGTCCTCCACCTCCGAGGCACGGTGGGTGGGGGCCGAGCGAACGGGCCCGCTGAGCCCGTCGGCAGTGCTGGCCACCACGACCTCCGTCATCCTGCCGCTCGCCACCAGGGCGCGGTGGATCACGTGCTGCGGGTTGCGCCAGCCGATCTGGGCCGGGTGCTGGGAATCGTCGATCGGCCAGTAGCCGGGCCCGGGCGGGCACTGGTATCCGCAGTTGAACCCGTACTTCGGCGTCTCACCATTCACGATGGGGTGATAGAAGAAGGTGCGGATCTCGAAATGGAGGTGGCTGGGTGCACGCCCGTCCGTCCACGCGAACACGCGGCCGAGGAGCTGTCCCGCCTTCACCTTCTGGCCCACCACGACATCGACGGCGTAATCGAGGTGCCCGTACATGCCGTAGAGCCCGTCCGGATGCTGGATCAGCACCACGCGGCCGGGATAGTCGCTGCCGATCCAGAGGACCTCGCCCGCGGTCACGGCGAGAACCTCGGCCCCCGTGGTCTCCGCGTCGTCGGCGCGATACCAGTCCTCGGCGGTGTGCCAGCACCCGAGGCTGAACCACGTGTTCTCGCAGGCGAAGCCATGCCGGACGGTGAACCCGTTGCCCGGTGCATCGCCCGCGTTCCGAATGGGCAGGGTCCACTCGGCGGTGGTCGCTGGCTGCGCCGCGAGGGTGGAGTTCGCGCAGAGCGCGGTGATGAGCGATGCGGCCACGAATTGCCGCCGGTTGAGCGAGATTGTCATGACACCTCCTGGTCGCATCATACAATCTGGCGATCGACCAGCACAGCAGGTTTCGTGGCCGCTTCGTGCGCCGGCGAGCGGTCACCCGGGGCACGTCCGGAGCTCATGCCGGAGACCCGCCACCCCTCCCCGTCGGCAGGCGTGGACGCTATCCGTGCTCGTTGCGAAGGCGCGGATCGAGGGCATCCCGGAGGCCGTCGCCGAGCAGGTTGAAGCCGAGCACGGTCAGGGCGATCGCGACGCCGGGGAAGATCGCGGCCCAGGGCGCCAGCTGCAGGAATCCGTACGAGCTGGACACCATCGATCCCCATGACGGGGAGGGCGGCCGGTTGCCGAGACCGAGGTAGGCCAGCGAGGCCTCGGCGAGCACCGCGTAGGCGAAGTTGAGCGACGCATGGACGATCAGCGGCGCCGTCACGTTCGGCAGCACGTGCTTCCACATCACCCTCGAGGTGGACCCGCCCACCGAGATCGCTGCCTCGACGTAGGTGGTGCGCCGGACCGACAGCACGGCACCGCGGATCACCCGCATGAAGGTCGGCGCGTTCACGATCCCGATCGCGATCATCACGTTGGCAAGCGAGTTGCCCAGCATCGCCATGATGGCGATCGCCAGGAGGATGGTGGGGAACGAGTAGAGGACGTCCATGAGCAGCGAGGCGATGTTGTCAACCCAGCCGCCGAAGTACCCGGCCACCAGTCCGATGACGACGCCGATGAGGGCCGAGATGCCCACCGCGATGACGCCGACCTGGAACGAGATGCGGGCACCGTAGAGCAGCCGACTGAAGACGTCGCGACCGAACTCGTCGTTGCCGAACCAGAACTCCGAGCTTGGCCCCTGGAGGCGATACTCCGAGAACTGCTCGGTCGGGCCACTGGGGGCGACGATCGGTCCGAACAGCGCCACGAGGGCGAAGAACCCGACGATCACAAGGCCGATCACCGCGAGACGCTGGCGCAGGATACCCGCCCAGAGCCCGCGCCCCGATCCACCTGTCCCCTCACTCCGTGCGACGCGTGACGATGCCGCAAGCGTCTTTGTATCGCTAGCTGCCATGGCGCCCGATCCTCGTCTTCCCGTTCTCGCTCATGTTCACCGTGTCCTCAGGCGCGGATCGAGGAACGCATACAACACGTCCACGATCAGGCTCACCAGCACGAAGATCGTTGCCATCACCAGCACGACGCTTTGAACCACCGGATAGTCGCGGTTGGCGATGGCCTCATAGATGTAGCGGCCCACCCCTGGCAACCCGAAGATCTGCTCGACGATGACGGTGCCGCCGAGCAGCGCCGCGACCTGAATGCCGGCGATCGTGAGGATGGGGATGCCGGCATTCGGCAGGATGTGGCGCAGCAGCACCCGGCGCTGGGGCAGCCCCTTCGCGCGGGCCACCCGGACGTAATCCTGCCCCACCACCTCGAGCACCGATGAGCGCGTGAAACGCATCAGCACGGCCATGAATGGCAGCGCGAGGCTGATGGCCGGCAGGATCATGGTTTTCAGGTTCTGCAGCGGATCCTCGGTGAAGGGCGTGTACCCGACGGGCGGGAGCCATTTCAGCCTGAACGAGAAGATCAGGACCAGCACCGTCGCCAGCAGGAAGTTCGGCACCGATATGCCCACCATGGTGAAGGCGGTGGTGAGCCAGTCGAAGCGGGTGTTGCGCTTCAGGGCCGCGGCGACACCCAGGACGATCGCCGGGACGGAGCCGATGATGGCGGCGAGGATGGTCAGCTCCGCGGTGACGGGCAGGCGCAGGCCGAGCTCCGTCGTCAGCGGACGGGTCGTGCGAAGCGACGACCCCAGATCCCCCTGGATCACGTGCCCCATCCACCGGAGGTACTGGACCGGCAGCGGCTGGTCGAGCCCGTAGGCACGGCGGATGTTCTCGATCTGCTCGGGCGTGGCGCGCTGGTCGAATCCGATCAGCACCCGCACCGGATCGCCGGGGATCGACCGCACGATGATGAACGTCACCAGCGATACCCCGAGCAGGATCGGGATCATCAGCAGCACACGATTGATGATGAACTTGAACATGCGATCGCGCCCTCTCCCCGTGGCGTGTGTCTTCGGTCGCCGCCGGCCCAGCCGTGTGTGAGCCGGCGGCGACCGCTACCTGGACCGGATCGACGCCACATCGATCCCGCAGGCGGCCAGGCAGCCGCCGTGTCGCTTGCCGTTGATCCGTTGCCATGTCCGGACGGCGGACCCGCTTGTTCCGCCGCCGTTACGACTGCAGCCGCCCCCTACCCCTCGAGCCAGGTATCCCTCAATCCGTGCAGCGTCCCCGAGAGGTAGTGCGTGAACCCACGGACCCGATCGCTCAGTCCCTCGAATGTCGAGGACGTGTAGAGATTGACCCACGGCGCGTCGTCGATGATCAGCTGCTGGATCCGCTGATAGATGTCGGCGCGCGCGGAGATATCCTGCGCCTCGAGCCCCTCGGCGATCAGGGCATCCATTTCGGGGTCAGCATAACCGGAGGTGTTGTTGGCCGACTCCGAGAGGAAGTTCTGCTGGATGAAGTCATTCGGGTCGACGTATCCTGAGGCGCCCATGACCGCGATATCGAAATCGAACGAGTAGAAGCGCTCGATGTAGGTCGCGTTCTCCTCCGACTCGATGACGCTCTCGATTCCGAGCTGGCGCAGCTGCTCCTGCACGACAACGGACGTCGCGCTCAGAAACCCGTACTGCGCCCAGGTGAGGAGTCCCGGCTGAAGATCGGCGGGGACTCCGAGCTCGGCGAGCTCGGCGGCGGCGCCGTCCGGATCACCCTCCGGCACATCGCCCTGGTATCCGAACCAGAAGGACGGCGGATACATGCCGACAAGCGGCTCTCCGTAACCGAACACGGCGGCATCGATGATGGGCTGCCGCTGGATGCCCCGAGCGATGGCCCGGCGGACCTCGGGACGATCGAACGGCTCGCGGCGGGTATTGAACACCAGCCAGCGGAGGTTGGTGGTCTCGCCACCGGCGAGCGACACACCGTCAGAAGCCTCGACGATCTCGATGTCCTTGTGGGGCACCTGTTCGATCAGGTCGACCGTGCCCGATACGAGCGCGGTCGTGCGCGCAGTGTCGTCGGGAATGATCTGCAGCTCGACGCCATCGAGGTACGGCTTGCCCGGTTCCCGATAGGCGTCGTTGCGCTCGAGCGTGATCGAGGTATTCGGAACATATTCGACGAACCTGAACGGCCCGGTTCCGACCATGCGCTGACTCAGACCGCCGTCCTCCTCGACGACCTCCCGCGGCACGATCACCAGGCCGCGGCGGCCGAGACCGGCCAGGAACGATGCATCCGGCGAATCCAGCGTGATCACGACATGTCCCGCGTCCGGGGCCTCGATGGAGGCGATGCGCTCGGTGTACGGGACGTACGGGGATCCCGTTGCCGGGTCCATCACACGCTCGATGCTGTAGACGACATCGTCCGTCGTCAGCTCGCGACCGTTGTGGAAGGTCACGCCCTGACGGATCGCGAAGGTGTAGGTCAGCCCGTCATCCGAGATCTCCCACGACTCGGCGAGGGCGGGTTGCGGCACCAGGTCCGGTCCCTCGTGAACGAGTCCCTCGTAGACGAGGTCGACGACGAGCTCGGTGGCGGCAAGGTTCGACCGGGCCGGATCGAGCTCGGTCGGATCACCTTGAACCCCGACGCGCAGCGTGCCGCCGGGAGTCGGCGTCGCATCCGCCTGGTGCCTTGCGAACGTGAGGCCGGGTACCGCGGCGGCACCGAGTGCGATCGAGCCGGCGGCGAACGCCCGGCGACTCAGGCCGACACCGGCCGGTCGAATGCGGTTCTGACGATTGGAGACGGTCATGAGGATGACTCCCGGGTAAACGCGGTCAATGCCCAATACCCGGATCGTATCGCACGGGCAGGGGCCGGGACGTAGCGTCACCGACCCCTGGATATGCCCCGCGACGGTGGTGGAGCGTGCGCGCTACTGCTGGTCCAGCCAGACGCTCCGGATCGATCGATTCGATCCCGTCGGAATGTGGACGTAGCCCTTCACGTAGTTCTTCATGGCCTCGTACTGCTCGGCGATGAAGAGGTTGATCCAGGGCAGGTCCTCGAGCAGGATGCGCTGGATCTCGCCGTAGATCTCCGCCCGCTCGGCCTGGTCGGTCGTCTCGATGCCTTCCTGGATGAGGCGGTCGACCTCGGGGTTGCTGTAGCCCATGCCGTTCGACGCCTGGCCCGTGCCGAAGTTGGACTGGATCACGTCGTTCGGGTCGACGTAGGCGCTCGTGCCGGTCACCGAGAGGTCCCAGTTCCCGCTGAAGTAATTCTCCAGCAGCACGGCGTTCTCCTGCAGGTCGACCTCGGCCTCGATGCCGATCTGGCGGAGCTGCTCCTGGATCACGATGGCCGCGTTGGAGAGGAACGGGTACTGCGCCCACGACTGGATCTGGCACTCGAAGCCGTCGCCGAGACCGACCTGCTCGAGCAGCGCCTTCGCGCCATCGATGTCCACCGGGGGGATCTCGGAGGGGATGCCGGCCCAGTAGGACTCGGGGAAGATCACATTGGTGGGTGTACCGTAGCCGAACACGGCGGCGTCGATGATCGGGCCGCGATCGATCACCATCGACATCGCCTGCCGAACCTCGAGCCTGTCGAACGGCTCGCGGGTGACGTTGACGCCCATGTACCGGATGTTGGTGTTCTCGTTGCCCGTGACCTCGATCGTCTCGTCGTCCTCGAAGATCGGGAGGTCCTGCACCGGCGCGTACTCGATGATGTCGACGGTACCCTGCACCAGCGCCGTCGTGCGCGCGGTGTTGTCGGGGATGATGTGGAGCTCGAGGCCGTCGAGGTACGGCAGCGGGCTCTCCCAGAAGTCCGGGTTGCGCTCGAGCGTGACGGTCGAGTTCGGCACGTACTCCACGAACCGGAACGGGCCGGTGCCGACCATCACCTGCATCAGGTCACCGTTCTCCTCGACGACCTCGCGCGGCACGATGGCGATCGAGCCGCCCATCAGCTTCGCGAGGAACGAGGAATCCGGGGTCTTGAGGTTGATCACGACGGTGTAGTCATCGACAACCTCGATGGTGTCGATCGACGCGAGCTCGTCGACCACCGGCGAGGCAGTGGCCGGATCGAGGATGCGCTCGTAGCTGTACTTGACGTCGTCCGCGACGAACTCGCGCCCGTTGTGGAAGAGCACACCCTGGCGAAGGTTGAACGTGTAGGTGATGCCGTCATCCGACACCTCCCACGACTCGGCGAGGGCGGGGACCGGCGCGAGCGTCTCGTCCGTGGTGACCAGCGTGTCGTAGACGTGCTCGATCACATGCCACGCCGCCGTGAGCGAGGTCTTGTGCGGATCGAGCTCCGCCGGGTCGGCCTGGACACCGAGCCGGAGGGTGCCACCGACGACCGGCTCCGGAGAGGCATCCTGCCGTGCCGCCGCGGCCGCGCCGACACCACCGGTGAGGCTGTGCAGCGCCAGCATCGACGGCATCGACAGACCGAGCGCACCGCCCCGCAGGATCGCCTCACGCCGGGTGAGCCGGCCACGGCGAACCGCCTCATGCAGGCGCCGGACCTTGGATACCTCCGACCCATTCGAACGAATGTCAGCCATGATGATTCCTCCAATACGGAACAATGCCGGTCCGGCGGTTTCCCCTGCCGGCCCCTCGAACGCCCTGTGCGGTCCTTTTCGGCAGGTACCATCGACCCGCCATCACAGGTGATACAACCCAATGCACCACGCCATCGAGGTGTCTTGGTCCCGAATAGCGCTCAGTATACGGCGTGGATTTCGCCGGTACTACAGGACGCGTTCTGCCGTCATCACCGGGAAGCGTCGCGGGCCCCCTTCGGAGCGCCGCGACGCCTGTCGAGGCGAGGCACCAGCGGCTGGGTCAGACTGTGCCAGTGGTGCAACCCATCGGGTCATGCGGGTGATGCATCCACTCGAATGGACGCTTTATCCGGCAGAAACGCGCGTCGTCTCGTTGGTGCATAGGAATAAAGTACTATGTGCATGGTCATCAGACATCGGCTAAGCTTAACATATTGCAGTGGGACGCAGGGCACCGGAAAACCAAGCACCAGATCGGGTGAACCCTGCGAGCTCCTGCGCCGGGTATGGCGAGACTGCCGAAGTGCACCTTCAGCCAGCGGCCCATCGGCGATCACGTCTCCCATGGCACCACGTCGAGGTCGCTGTCCCGCGCCAGGCAGCGCTGGCACGGGGAACTACACGAGCGATGGAGTCCGCTCCAGGGACATGAACGGAACGCTGTCGTGACCGACTAGTTCGTTTGTGCCTCCCATGAGCGCTTCGGATGCCTATAATGAATCAACGGGTTGCATCATCCGACATTCAGATACATCCGCCTGAGCCTGGGTCGGGCTGTACCGGTCCAACACCTGCGCGATAGCGCCCCGGCACCGCAGCCAGTACACCAGCCCCAACCGTTTGCAGGCGTGGACAGGCGCATGCGCGTGGAGGTGCCCATGACCGAGCGTGGTCAATCCATCCCACCACCAATCAAGGCAACCCTCCTCGGGAAGGTCCGGATCAGCGTCGGCGATCGAACGATCGATGAAGACGCATGGTCGCTGCGTAGCGCTCGCTCGCTCCTGCTCCTCCTGCTGATCACACCTGGACATGCGGTCGCGAAGGAGCGAGTGCTCGACACCCTCTGGCCCGAATCGAATCCCGAAGTCGCGCGGAACGCCCTCTACAAGGCGCTCCATCTCCTGCGTCGGGTCCTCGAGCCCGACCTGGCAAGCTTTCGCAAATCCTCGTACATCGAGACCCGTGGCGCCACGATCCGGATCTCACCCCAGGCCGAGGTCTGGGTCGACCTCGACGCCTGCGAGACGGCCCTGCGGGAATCTCGCGTCGCCGACGTCGAGGAGCGCCGCAAACGCCTGCGACAGGCGGTCACGCTCTACGGTGGCGAGCTCCTGCCCACGGATCTGTACGAGGACTGGCCGATCGCGCGCCGGGAGTCGATCCGGCATGCGTGGGAAGGCGCCGTCCTCGAGCTCGCCACACTCGACATGGACGCCGGCGAGCCACAGGCGAGCGTGCCATCGCTCGAGCTGCTGCTCGCACACGACCCGACCTCCGAGCCCGCACACCGGGCCCTGATGCGGGGCTATCTGGCCGCCGGCCAGCGCGACCGGGCCCTGCGTCAGTACGCACGCTGTGTGGCCGCGCTCGAGAGCGAGCTGGGTGTCGAGCCGGACGAGGAGACCCAGGAACTCTACGCGTACATCAAGGCCACCGAGCCCGAGATCCAGGCTCCGGCAGCGTCCGGTCCCTTCAACAACCTGCCCACACCGCCGACCGCGATCGTCGGTCGCGATCGCGAGATCGACATCCTGCAGGGGACCCTCTGGCGACAGGACGTCCGCCTCGTCACCCTGGCCGGGCCCGGCGGCGTCGGCAAGACCCGCCTCGCACTCGAGATCGCGTCGCGGCTGGTTGACGACTTCGCGGACGGGGTTGCCTTCGTGCCGCTCGCCGCGGTGCGCGAGCCGGAGCTGGTGATCCCGGCGATCGCCAACACGCTCGGGCTCGCCGAGGAATCGACCGCCTCCCCGGCGGCGGCGCTGAAGTCGTACCTGCGCAACCGCGAGATGCTGCTCGTCCTCGACAACTTCGAGCAGGTCCTGGACGCGGCGACGGACATCGGCGACATGCTGGAACACTGCCCCTCGCTGACCGTCCTGGTGACCAGTCGGGAGCGGCTCCAGCTCCGGGCCGAGTATCTCCACGAGGTCGAGCCACTGGCGGTGCCACGACGGGAGCGCCTGCCGGCCCCCACCGTGCTCTCGCGGTTCGGATCGGTGGCCCTGTTCACCCAGCAGATGCAGCGGATCGACCCGACCTTCGAGGTCACACGCGAGAACAGCGAGACCGTCTCCGCGATCGTGAGCCACCTCGAAGGGCTTCCGCTCGCGATCGAGCTCGCCACCGCCCGGGCACGGTTCTTCTCGCTGAACAGCCTGCTCAAGCGGCTCGCGAGCCGTCTCGATATCGAGGAGGGCCCGCGTGACCTGCCCGCCCGGCAGCGAACGCTTCGGGCGACGTTCACGTGGAGCCACGACCTGCTCTCGATCGAGGAGCAGACCGTGTTCCGGCGGCTGGGTGCTGCCGTCGGAGGGTGCACCCTCGATACCGCCACCATCATCTGTGGTGACGGGGATGAGGGTGTCATCGAGCACCTGCACTCCCTCGCCGAGAAACACCTGATCCGGTGGGACGACACCGACGATGGTCCCCGCATCACCATGCTGGAGACCATCCGCGAGTTCGCCATGGAGCGCCTGCGCGCGAGTGGCGAGGAAGAGACCGTCAGGCGGCGTCACGCCATCCACTTTCTGAACTACGTGACGCGCGCCGAGAGCCATCTCGTCGGTGGCGACCAGCTGGCCTGGTTCGAGCGACTCGAGCTCGAACAGGGCAACGTGCGGAACGCCCTCGACTGGGCCTTCAAGCTCGACGGTGATCTCGGCATGCTGGCAGTGCGCAGTGCGGCCGCACTGTGGCGCTACTGGCTGCGGCGCCGATCCCTGAGCGAAGGGATCACCTGGCTCGAGCGTGCCCTGGCGCGGCCCGGCACCGATGATTACCTCCGTGCCCAGATCCTGCTGGCGCTCGCGCATCTGCGTGAGGCCCAGAGCGACTACGAACGCGCCGAGGAGCATATCGATGAGGCCCTGCCCATCTGCCGACAGCTCGGTGATCACGAAGGCATCGCCCAGGCGCTGAGCGGCCTCGGCGAGATCGCGGAGGATCGCGGCGACTTCGAGCGGGCCGCAACCCTCCACCGGCAGGCGCTCGCGATCTACCAGGAGACCGGTCTGCGGCGCGAGAGTGCGAGGTCGCTGAACAACCTGGCGACGGTCGCCTACTACCAGGGTGATTACGAGACCGCCACAAGGCTCTGGGAGGAGTCGGTGGCGATCTTCAGGGAGCTCGACGACAAGTGGGCAACCGGTGTGCTGCTCGGCAACCTCGGTGCGGTCGCGATGGTGACCGGCGATTTCGACCGGGCGGTGGCACTGCATGAGGAGAATCTCGACGTCGCCCGTCTCCTGAAGGACCAGGGCGCGATCGGTCGGGGGCTTCTCAATCTCGCCGAGGCCCTGCAGGTGCGCGGCGACGGCGACCAGAGCGAGCTCCTCACGGAAGCGCTCGAGCTGCACCGTGAGACGAACGACCGGCAGTGCGAGATCTCCGCCCTCACGTTCCTGGGCAACAGTGCGCTGAGCCGAGGCGAGCCCAGACGCGCGGCGGAGCTCTACGCCGAGAGCCTCTCACTGTGCCAGGCCATCGGTGACCGGGCGACGATGGCGAACATCGCGCTCCTCGAGCGGGTGGCGTCGCTCGCCCTCACCTCGTCGCAGCCGCGGCACGCGGCGCGACTGCTCGGTGCCAGCGAGGCCATGCGCGAGGAGCTCGGAACGCCGATGATGCCCTACCTCCGTGCCATCCGCGAGCACTGTCTCGAGCAGCTCGAGGCCCGCATGGACTCCACCGTCCTCGCCGTTGCTCTGGCGGAGGGTCGGGCCTTCTCGACGGATCACACCATCCAGGAAGCCCTGGACGTCTGCACCCGCGCGCAGGCAGATCCGGCCGCCACGGGAGCCCGGATCGAGGACATCCTGCGCAGCATTTCCTTCCAGGCCGCCACCATCTGAGCCACGGAAGATTTCTGGAAGATCCCCTTGATACGCTGCCGGCATGGTGGTTGCGGGACGAACGCAACCACCCGGCATCGAGAAATGCGTCCGACAACGGACATGAAATCAAGGGAAAACCACCATGCGACGTCTGGTTCAGAAGATCGTTGTTGCTACCGTCACCGGCTCCGCTCTCCTCGCCACCCTCGGTGTGTACGACGCCGCCGCGCAGGTCATCGGCAAGGTCAACTAGCTCCTTCCCGGATCGCCAGGTAGAGGGGACCTTGTGTCCAATGTTGGCGCGTCAGACGCGCAGGGACGCCAGGGAGGAAACCCGGCCGAGCGAGTGCGCTCATGCGACGACGGTACGTCGTTCAGGACGGGCGCGGGCCCGCAGCCAGGCTGCCAGGTCACGATCGCCACAGCATCTCCGTCAGCACCAGTCGCAATGAGCAGGGCGTGGCTATGTCACGCGGAGTGAAGGTGCGGTTCCATGCGGGTGCTTCCCGCAGTGACCGATGATGCAGCCTCACCCGACCACGCCATCGTTGGGCCAGTCACCTCAGTGCGTCAGCATTGGACACAAGGTCCGTGCTACCGGTTGCGATCCCGGTGCCAGCCCCCTGCACGAACGGTGCGGGACATGGCCCGGCACACTGCCCGATTGTCCAACCACAGCGGTGACGAACGGGCCAACTCGAAAGGCAAGACGATGGTCGCGAATATTCCAACCGCGCACACGCCTCGTCAGTACGACTACAGCAAGCCCATCGAGCAGCGACCACGTTCCCGGACTCGCCACTACGACTCGTTCGTGGTTCGCCTCTGGCAGGACGAGGGGTCGGAGGACATGCTTCGCGTGGAGCTGCAGCACGTCCAGGCAGGGCTCTCGATGGAGGCCGTGCAGGTGCCTCTCGACTGGGTCCTGTCGAAGATCATGGGTTGCCTGAATGCGGGAAAGGATGAGCAATCGGGCGCATCCGTCGACCGCGACGACGCGCAATAACATGAGCCGAGCCGATCGCCGCAGCGAGCTGGCGTGGGACCCGAACCGAAGGCGGACACACGTTCGGTGCCATCTCGGGTACCCCGTCGCCATGCGTCGTGCGATACTTTCGGGACGGTTGCAGATTTCTCGGGGGAGAATCGGCGCCGCCCCCTGTATCGGTTTTCGGCGTGAGATGAGCATCGCTCGTCACCTCCGGGCATGTCCCGGAAGATCTGGCCTCCGGCTGGCAGCAGGCAGCACCCGTCATCGCACGACGGCGTCAGCGTTGCCCGGACGAGCAGGACACCGATACACCAGGATCGACTCTTCCATGCTGAATGGGATGGTCTCCTAAGGGGATGATACTGTGAGCATTTACTACAACATCGGCGGGCAGGGCCTGCAGGGGTCCTTCGAAGTGAGAGATGCTGTGAGCACGTATGCCATTCGCAGGCGGGGCCTGCAGGCAGAAATCCAGGATATCGTTAAGCGATATATCATCGATCACCGCTTCAAGCCTGGCGACGCCCTGCCGGGTGAGGGCGAGCTCGCCAAGCAGATGGGCATCAGTCGGCCATCCCTGCGCGAGGCCATGAAGGTGCTCCAGACCATCGGCGTGATCGAGACCCGCCATGGCTCCGGCACCTATGTCGGCTCCCTTTCACTCAACCCCTTCGCCGAGGGCATGGCCTTCCAGATCCTGATCGCGGCCCAGCACAGCGAGACGGCGCCGCAGGAGCTCCTCGACCTCGTCGGTCTTCGCGAGGCGATGGAGACCAGCCAGATGCGCAAGGTAGTGGGGCTCCACACCGACGAGCAGATCGCCAGCATGCGGGCGCTCGCGCGAGACATGGCCAAGAGCAAGTCCCGCGCAGCCGGCTTCGGGGAGCGCGATCTCCAGCTGCATCAGCTCTTCTACCAGCCGATCCAGAGCCGGGTGTACAACGAGTTCATCCGGATGTTCTGGAAGATCAGCAACCTCACCATCACGTCGCTCACCGAGGAGCAGCGCAAGCAGGTGATCGCCGAGCACGACCGCATCATCGATGCGATCGCCGCGAAGGACACTGACGAGGCCGTCGAGGCCGTGCGTGACCACATCGCCGCGCTGGGCGAGCTGATCCGGACCTCCTACGACGCGTCGGCGTTCCATCTCGATGCGCTCAATACCTTCGACACCGAGGAGGCCGCCTCCTAGGTCGTTGACCTCATCCGAAACCTGTGAGAAGGTGCTGTCACCCGGTCAACAGCCGTCGGGTGACGGCACCTTTTTCTTCATGCTGGCGATGCCTCCTCGTGGGGTGCCGGCATGCGTCCGGGTAGCTGCCAGGATGGACCGGGCAGCGGGCATAGTGAGGAGGTCATCGATACGATGAGGTCACTGATTCCCGGGTCACAAATGGTCCGCTGGGCGCTGGTGTTGCTGCTGGCGGTCACCGTGTCGTACCCGGCGGTCGCTGCCGGAGGACAGGCGGAGGAGAAGGTCCTCACCGGCGGGTTCGACGTCGGCCCCGGCGGGTGTGCCGAGTGCTTCAACGCGCTCCAGGCCGGCGCCGGCTTCACCTGGCTCGAAAAGTACTTCTCGACGCTGGTGCTGTACAACGTCGAGCTCACCGAGATCCAGGGCGAGCTCGCCGAGAGCTGGGAGGTCTCCGACGATGGCCTGCGGTACACGCTGCACCTCCAGGAAGGCGTGACGTGGCACGACGGCGAGCCATTCACCTCGGAGGATGTCCGCTTCACGATCATGACGGCGAAGGATCCGGAAAGCGCGAGCTGGATCGGCGAGAAGTTCACGGGTGTGGTCGACGTCGAGACACCGGACGACCTCACCGCCGTGCTCGTTCTCGAGGAGCCCGACGCCGCCATCATCGACGCGCTGACGTTCCTCGTCATGCTGCCGGAGCACGCGCTGTCGGACATGACGCCGGCCGAGCTGGCCACGTCGGACTGGTGGCGCACCAACCCGATCGGCACCGGCCCGTTCAAGTGGAGCAACTACCAGGAGGGTCAGTTCGTCGAGCTGGTCGCCTACGACGACTACTGGCGCGGTCGCCCGAACATCGACCGGATCGTCAACCGCTACTTCCCCGAGGCGGGAAGCGCCGTCCTGGCCCTGCGGTCTGGCGAAATCCAGTTCACCTACCTGACGGCTGACGAGGCTGCCGACCTGGAAGGCGAGGCAGAGCTGACCGTGATCGCCGGACCGTCGCTGGTCGCGAACGTGATCACCTGGAACCACCTCGTGGAGCCATACAACGACCCGCGCATCCGGCAGGCATGGATGTACGCCATCGACGAGGATGCGATCGTGGAGTCGCTGTTCGCCGGCTCGGCGACGAACATCCCCTGCATCTTCTCGAGCGAACAGTACATCCCCGAAGGGCTCGCGGACTACCCGTACGATCCGGACATGGCCCGCCAGCTCCTCGAGGAGGCCGGCTGGTCGCAGGACGGGCCCATCGAGTTCTTCACCTACTACGATGACCAGCTCTCCAACGACGTCATGCTCACGATCCAGCAGTTCCTCGCGGACGTGGGTGTCGAGGTCGACATTCGCGTGATGGACGTGCCGAGCTTCACGGAGCGCGTCAACACGACCGAGGACTGGCACGTGTTCTACGGCGGTGCCGGGAACGGGCCGGACCCGGCCATCACCCGCGCCTACTTCCACTCGGAGGCCTTCCCGCCCAACGGCGTGAACCGTGCCCGCTACGCAAATCCGCAGATGGATGAGCTGTACGATGCCGGGCAGGTCGAGGCCGATCCCGAAGCACGTGCCGCCATCTATCAGGACGCCTGTGCGTTGCAACAGGAAGAGGCCCCCTGGGGCTTCCTGTGGGTGAGCGATCGCTTCGGCGCCGTCTCCAACGACGTCGAGAATTTCGTCTGGACGCCCGCACCGGGCGGCGGACGCTACTACGACGCTGCCCACGAGTGGGACATCGCGTCGTAACGGACCTTCGAGGTGACCTGGCGGGCGTGCCTCACGCCATGAGGCACGCCCGCCTCCGTTCCCTACCCAGCATGCGACTGGAGCACCTCCATGGGGAGATACATCCAGCGACGCCTGATCATCAACATCCCCCTCCTGCTGATCGTGACGATCCTGTGTTTCCTGCTTCTGCAGGCAACGCCGGGCGATCCCCTGAACGCCTACGCCCCGCCCGACGCTCCCCTCTCGGTGGAGCAGCGCGAGGCCCTGCGCGAGCGCCTGGGTCTCGACAAGCCGCTGCCCCAGCGTTACCTGATCTGGCTCGGCGAGGCACTGCAGGGGAATCTCGGCGTGAGCGCGCGAACCGGACAGGACGTCCTCGGGGTGATCGGGGGACGCATCGGCCCGACCCTGATCCTGATGGCGACGGCCCTCGTGATCGGCGTCTCGACAGGCATCCTGCTGGGGATCCTCACGGCGATCAGGCGCAACTCCATCGTCGACATGGCCCTCTCATCGGGGGCACTGTTCGGGATCTCGGTTCCCGTCTACCTGGCCGGGCTGGTGGCGCTCTACATCTTCTCGGTCCGCCTCGGCTGGTTCCCTACCGGCGGATACACGACCCCCGGCAACGGTGACCTCGTCGACCGGCTGCATCACCTGGTCCTGCCCGCGCTCGTGATCGCGATCCAGTACATCGCCAGCACGATGCGGTACACCCGCTCGGCCATGATCGAAGCACTCGCACAGGACTACGTCCGGACCGCCCAGGCCAAGGGGCTCCCCTTCCGCCCGGTCGTGCTGCGACACGCGCTCAGGAACGCGCTCATTCCGATCGCGACCATCATCGGCACCTACATCCCGAACCTGCTGGCCGGCGCCGTGTTCATCGAGACGATCTTTACCTGGCCGGGCATGGGCCGGCTCTTCGTCGACAGCGTCAATGCCCGTGATTACCCGGTGGTGATGGGACTCACGCTCATTCTGGCGATCATCATCCTCTCGACCAACCTGCTCACCGACGTCACCTACGCGCTCATCGACCCGAGGATCCGCTATGACTGAGTCCATCGCGACCGATACGGTCGAGCGCCGGTCCAGGATTCTCGACCGTGAGGTGACGATCGAGCCTCCCTGGCGCATCGCGGTGCGGCGCTTCGTCCGCCATCGCGCGGCCGTGATCAGTCTCGCGCTGCTCGTCGTCATCGGCGTGGTGGCCGCCGCGGCACCACTCATCGCCCAGCACGATCCGTCATCGATCGACCTGCGGGCCCGCAACGAGGGTCCGTCGCTGTCCCACTGGTTCGGAACCGACCGTACCGGGCGCGACACCTTCGCCCGTACCGTCTACGCCGGCAGGGTGTCCCTGCTCGTCGGCGTCGCGTCAGTCGCGATATCGATCGGCATCGGCGCGCTGCTCGGCGCGATCGCCGGATACCGAGGCGGGTTCATCGACAGCCTGATCATGCGGTTCACGGACGTGATGATGACCTTCCCGGCGATCATCATCATCCTGACGGTCGCGGCGATCACCGGGCCGGGTCTGTGGAAGACGGTTCTCCTGATCGGCCTGCTCAACTGGACGGTGCCGTGCCGCCTCGTGCGCGCCAGGTTCCTGCTGCTGCGCAATCTCGAGTTCGTGCAGGCCGCCGAGGTGCTTGGAGCGGCGGACTCGCGGATCATGCTGCGCCATGCCTTCCCGAACGTCATTGACGTCCTGATCGTCAATGCGACACTGGGAGTGGCGGCGGCCATTCTTCTCGAAGCCGGCCTTTCGTTCCTCGGTCTCGGCGTGCAGGCGCCGACCCCGAGCTGGGGGAACATGCTCGAGGTGGCGCGGAACATCAGCGCCATGGAGAACGACCTCTGGCAGTGGGCACCGGCCGGTATCGCCATCGTCGTCTGCGTGCTGGCGATCAATTTCGTGGGCGATGGCCTCCGGGAGGCACTGGATCCTCGACTCTGAGACACGAACCGATCATGAGCGGCGCCCGCTGGATGCTCCTGCGGTGTCGCGCGATCAGCGGGACAGGCCGTCCCATACCTGTCTGACCAACATTCACCGGAAAGGTAGCTTCATGACCCTCGATCCCTCCTCGTTGCACGGTGTCATCCCGCCGATCAGCACGCCGCTCACACCCGACCGCACACTCGACGTGGAGAGTTTCCGTCGACTCATCGACCATCAGATCGATGCCGGTATCCACGGGCTCTTCGTCCTCGGCTCCACCAGCGAGGCTCCCCTGCTCACCAACGCCGTGCAGGACCAGGTCATCGCGACCGCCGTGGAGCAGGTCGCGGGGCGTATTCCGGTGCTGGCGGGCTGCATCGACTTCACGACGGCGCGCGTGATCGAACGCGGGCTTCGGGCGAAGGAGCGCGGCGCCGACGGCATCGTGGTCTGCCCGCCCTTCTACGTCACCCCGTCGGCCGGCGAGATCGTGCGTCACTACGAGATCGTGAATGAGACGGTCGGACTCCCGATCCTCGCCTACGACATCCCGTCCGCGACGCAGGTGAAGCTGCAGCGTCCGGTTCTCCACGAGCTGGCCGAGTCCGGAGCGATCACGGCACTCAAGGACAGCAGCGGGCAGGACGCCAACTTCCGGGGCGTGATCCTCGACAACCGGGAGAACCAGCGGTTCCGCATCTTCACGGGATCCGAGCTGACGGCGGACAACGCCCTCTACATGGGTGCGCACGGACTCGTTCCGGGTCTGGGCAACGTCGATGCGGCGGGGTACGTGCGGCTCTACGACCTGTGCGTGTCGGAGGACTGGGACGCCGCCCGTGCCGAGCAGGAGCGCCTGATCCGGTTGTTCGACATCATCACCGTCGCTCCCCGATCGGATTACGGGGTCTCCGCGGCCGCCCACGGCGCGTTCAAGGTCGCGCTGTGGCTCCAGGGGCTGATCGACCATCCGCACACGGCCCATCCGCACACTCCGCTCACGACTGACCATCATCGGCAGATCGCATCGATCCTCGAGTGCTGCGGCCTCACGGTGACGCGCCAGACATAGCCGGGCAGGGCGGATTGTGCGACGATTCCTGTCAGAAGACGCAACGTCAGCGCGGCTGGCGCTGCTCCCGGGACATGACCAACCGAAGGAGGAGTGGATGGAACTTTCCGGCGAACATACCTTCAGCGCCCCACGGGACCGTGTCTACGCGTTCCTGCTCGATCCCGACACGCTCAAGGCCTGCCTGCCGGGCTGCGAGAAGCTGGAGAAGGTCGGCGAGGATGAATATGCCGCGACCATGAAGATCGGTATCGGCATGATCAAGGGCACCTTCAGCGGCAGGGTCAAGATCAGCGACAAGCAGGAGCCCACGAGCTACCGCATGCTCGTCGAGGGCAAGGGTCCGCAGGGCCAGGTCTCGGGCGAAGGCACGCTCGAGCTGTTCGAGCAGGACGGCGGCACGCTGGTGAAGTGGTCCGGAGACGCCAACGTGCGCGGGACGCTCGCCCGGATCGGCAGCCGCGTGATCAGGCCCGCGGCAGCAACGATCGTGGGCCAGTTCTTCAACTGCCTCGAGTCCAAGGCGACGGCCCAGGCCAGCACCCAGGGCTGACCGCCGGACACGGCCGGGACACACATCGTTCGTTACTCCGAAGGAGATCCATACGTGTCACCCTCGACAATCTCCGTCACAGCGACAGTCAACGGGACCCAGCACACGGTCGATGTAGAGCCCCGCACACTGCTGCTGCACATGATCCGGGAGTCGCTCGGATTGACCGGCACGCACACGGGCTGCGAGACCGGCCAGTGCGGGGCCTGCACGGTCCTGCTCGACGGCAAGGCCGTGAAGAGCTGCATGGTGCTCGCCGCGCAGGTGGAAGGCCGGACCGTCACCACCATCGAGGGCCTGGCGGAGTCTTCCGACAACCTGCACCCGCTCCAGAACGCCTTCTGGGAAGAGCACGGGCTCCAGTGCGGCTACTGTACCCCGGGAATGGTTCTTTCCACCCTGGCGCTGCTTCGCGACAACCCGCATCCCGACGAGGCGGAGATCCGGCACGCGCTGGAGGGCAACATCTGCCGCTGCACCGGCTACCACAACATCGTCAACGCGGTGAAGGCCGCGTCCGAGCGTCTGAGCGCCGAGGATCTCGCCGAGGTCCCGTCGACGGTGGAGGTCTGATCCATGTTCCCAGCACCGTTCACCTACCATCGTGCGACGTCCGTGAGCGAGGCACTCTCGCTGCTGCAGCAGCACGCCGACACCGGCAAGGTGCTCGCCGGAGGGCACAGCCTGCTGCCGATCATGAAGCTGCGCCTGGCCCAGCCGGAGCACATCATCGACATCTCGGGGATCGACGAGCTTCGGTCGATCTCATTCGGGGCTGACAGCGTCACCATCGGCGCGCTCGTCACCCACCGCGAGCTCGCCACCAACAACGAGCTGGCCGAGGCGGTGCCGCTGATCCAGCAGATGGCACGTGTGGTCGGCGACCAGCAGGTCCGCAACCTCGGAACCATCGGTGGTGCTCTCGCCCATGCCGATCCCGCAGCGGACTATCCGGCGGGCATGCTCGCGCTGGATGTGACCGTCCTCGCGACCGGCCCAAACGGGGATCGGGAGATTCCCATCGTCGAGTTCTTCCAGGGGTTCCTCACCACGGCGCTCGAGCCGGACGAGCTCCTGACCGGGATCCGCATTCCGACGCTGCCGGCAGGTGCGGGCAGCGCCTACGAGAAGCTGCCGAATCCGGCATCCGGTTACGCCACCGTGGGGGTGGCCGCGGTGGCCGTGAAGGCCGACGATGGCTCGATCGCCGACCTTCGCGTGGGCATCACCGGCGCCAGCGACGTCGCATGGCGAGCCACCGTTGTCGAAGAGGCGCTGAAAGGCACGTCGCCGGACGAGGCGGCGATCAAGGCCGCCGCGGCACAGGCGACCGACGGGGTCGAGATGCTCGACGACAAGCACGGCCCCGCCGACTACCGGGCGCGCGTAACCCGAAACCTGGTCCGCCGCGCCATCGCCCGGGCCATCGCCTGACAACGGAGGCCAGTGCGCTTCATGCCGTGAGAACGGACAAGGGAGGGGTGATCCCCTCCCTTTTTCATGCGTGAACGACTTGCGGCGGGCCATGTTCCTGCAGCGACCGTATCCGGAGCGCCCACGACTCTCCCACGGAGCTCACGCGCCGGCAGCGTCGCCACCGGACTCCCACGTCGGCTCGATCTTGTCCGACTCCTCCATCTCCGCGTGGACAAGCAGCGCGGTCGCGAACTCCTTGCGCCGGAAGAAGAGCCTGATCTCCCGCCACAGCTCCGGCTCGTTCTGTCCGATCTCCATCAGACGGCGGGAGAACTGGATGTCCCCCTGTGCCCGAAGCTCCGTCATGAACTCGGTCGACAGCAGCTCCGCGAAGTAGATCGGCCCGATGTCGGAGAACTTCTCCCGGTAGTACGCCATGAGGCGCAGGACATCCTCGGTGTCTAGCGGCTTTCCGTCGTCGGTCGCGAAGGCCCCCCGCCAGTCGACACAGTTGAGGAACTCGTCGATCAGCGAGATCCGCGCGCCCTGGCGCACGCGGTCCAGCAAGGCGTCGACGCGCGTGCGATCGATCGGCAGCTCGTGTGGCGTCTCGGGCAGGCTCCGGCCGGGACGCACGCCCCCCACAGCGGCTCGAAAATCGTCGGTTCCCATCAGCACCAGTCCCCTGCTTCCATGCATCGGCGCACCCTACGGGGTGCGCATCATCCTGAGCACGACCCTACCACGTCGCACAGTCACATCGAGCGCTCTGGTACCATTCACCGGGATATCGCGCACGGTGGCGAAACCACCGTGCCGGTTTGCTCGTATCAGCAACGAACCGCATTCGCCCGAGAGGGGCACCTCCCCGATCCACCATCTGTCTGCCCGGAGGAAGCATGGCGAACGGACGCATCAGCCGATCGAACCTGCGACACGCCGCCGCGCGGCGCCGGCTCGCGCGGTACGGCAACAGTCGTCGCGGCAAGCACCACCGGAAGCTGCCCCCGAACCTGCTGCGCCACAGCAGCGGTCGGGCCGACTCGAAGGGAATCCTCTCGATCCCGCGGGTAGCGATCGTGCTCGGCACGATCAGCCTGGTCGTCGCCGGAGCCTTCTTCCTGATCACCGTGATCTCGTCGGTCCTCGGGGTGATGGGAACGCTGGCCGCCTATCGCGACATCAAGGAGGAGCTGGAAGTCTCCGAAGCAGCCAGCATCTTCACGGACACCTTCCAGACGACCCGCATCTACGACCGTGACGGCGAGCTGCTGCAGGAGGTCGACAACCCCGACTACGGCTGGCGCACCTTCGTCCCCCTGGAGGACATCTCGCCGTATCTCATCGATGCCACCGTCGCCGCCGAGGACGCCACGTTCTGGAACAACCCCGGCATCGACCCGGTTGGCATCGTGCGTGCCGGCGTCATCAACTTCAGCGGCTCCGGATCGTCCGGTGCCTCCACGATCACCCAGCAGCTGGTCCGCTCGCTCTACCCCGAGGAGATCGGGTTCGATGTGACGCTGACGCGAAAGGGACGTGAGGCCCTGGCCGCCATCGCCCTCGACCAGCAGTACTCGAAGTCGGACATCCTGACGATGTACGTCAACCAGATCTACTACGGGAGCCGTGCGTACGGCATCGAGGCGGCGGCACAGACCTACTTCAACAAGCACGCGTCCGATCTCACGCTCGCCGAAGCGTCATGGCTGGCCGGCATGCCACAGTCTCCCAGCTACTACGCCGACAACTTCGACATCGCCAAGCGGCGGCAGCAGTATGTCCTCGACCAGATGGTGAAATACCGGTACATCACCAGGGAAGAGGCGAACGCGGCCTGGAACGAGCCGTTGCAGTTCCGGGACAGCCGCACGGGCGCCGTCCAGAACGCGCCGCACTTCACCGAATACGTGCGCGAGTACATCGTCGAGCACTACGGCGTGGATGCCCTCTATGGCGGCCTGGAGATCACGACGTCGATCGACCTCGACCTCCAGCAACAGGCCGAGCAGATCGTCGCCGAGGGCGTCCGGGACATGGAGGCATTCCAGCGCAACAACGGCGCGGCGGTGATCATGGTGCCCTGGAGCGGGGAGGTGCTGGCCATGGTCGGCTCAGCCGACTTCAACAGCGCCCTCATCGGCGGGCAGGTGAACTACGCCACCAGTCCCATCCAACCAGGCTCATCGATCAAGCCGATCGTCTACGCCGCGGCCTTCGAGCAAGGGTGGCACCCGGCAACGGTCGTGATGGACGTGCCCACCGTGTGGGACTCTCCCGGCCAACCGGAACCCTACGCACCCGAGAACTACACCAGGCAGTTCTACGGCGCCGTCACGGTTCGGACCGCGCTCGCCAACTCGCTCAATCTGCCCGCCGTGAAGGCGACCGAATATGCGGGTGTGAACGGCGTGATGGACGTCGCCGAGCGCATGGGGCTGAAGGACAGCCTCTCCGAGGATGCCAGCTTCTATGGCCTCTCGCTCGGTCTCGGTGCCGGCGAGGTGGAGCTCCTCGAGCACACCAACGCCTATGCAACGCTGGCCAACAATGGCACCTACGTGCCGGTCCACCCGATCCTGAAGATCACCGACAGCCAGGGGAACGTCCTGTTCGAGCTGAACGAGGAGCAGGTCGAGAAGGAACGCCAGCAGGCCATCGCCCCCGGGCACGCCTACCAGGTCACCTCCATTCTCACCGACGACGAGGCCAGGGAGATGGTGTTCGGCCGTGGGAACCTCTTCGAGCAGACGCAGGCGCAACTCGGTCGACCGACTGCCGCGAAATCCGGTACGACCGAAAACTGGCGTGACCTCTGGACGATGGGCTACACGACTGACGTGTCGATCGGCGTGTGGGTCGGCCGGAGTGGTGAGACCAACCCGACCGAATTCCTGCCCGAGCTGGATGGTAGCCAGGCCGCCGGTCCGATCTGGCGCGAGCTGATGGCCCTGGTGCACGACAACCCCGAGTTCTCCCAGCTTCTGGTTGGCCCTGACGGTCAACCGCTCGACGAGGAGTTTCCGGTGCCACCCGACGCCTACGAGGGCGAAGTCTGTGCCGCCACCGGCAACCGCGCGACTTCCGGCGCGACCCGGGAGGACTGGCTGGTCCGGGGCAAGGAGCCACAGAACGCCTGCGGGGACCTCACCGACTACCAGCGCGAGCAGCTGAATGATGCGCTCGAACAGGTGCGCCGCGGCAACGTCCGCTGGGCGAGCGGGGCGGTCAGCAGCATCCGCGAGTACGACGCCGCCGCAAACGGCAGGAGCTCGATCAGCACGTCATCCTCGTCGTCCTCGCGAGACAACGATGAGGACAACGACCAGGAGCAGATCATCGAGCCGATCGACTGACGGAAACCCGGTAGACAGCGAGAGGGGGCGGACGTGACGTCCGCCCCCTCTGTTCATGTCGCAGTACCTGTTGGGCCAGGCGCGCCCGTCGCGAGGTCCACTACATCTCGGCGGCGCTCGGCTGCTGTCGTCGCCGAATCCCTCGCTTGCGACGGCTGACGACGTCTGGTGGCGGCATGATGGCCGAGTCCCGGAGCGGGATCGACAGGACCATCTCGGCTTCGATCGCATCACAGGTCTCGCCGATCCTGTCCATTAGATCTTCCAGCTCCTCGGTGCCCGAGAAGTGGGCACGGGCGACGAAATTCCTCACACCGCTGACCCGGATGACCTCCTCGACCGCATCGTGGTTGCGCAGCACATCGAGGAATGCTTCCTGATTGGCAGACTGGACCGTCGCACGCAGCATGACCGAGAGCGGTCTCCCGATCGCAGCCGGGTCGACGAGCCCACGGTATCCGGTGAGCATTCCCCGCTCCTCGAGCCGACGCACGCGCTCGATCACGGCTGGACTCGACATTCCGATCTGTTCGGCGAGTGCCTTCATCGTCAACCTGCCGTTCTCCTGCAGGCTGGAGAGGATCCGCTCGTCGAGACTGTCAAGCTTTGGCATATGATCCCTCACTACGCAATCTGGAATCGCCTCCCATCCGGGGAGTAGCCGCGTCTATCGCGTCTGTACAGCTCGCATAAGGGCGCTCTCATGCGCTTGCCGTTCAGCGGCATCCCCTAATGATCTTAGCGCTACGCCAGATTCATGCCGTCGTTGCAAGCCAGCCTCAAGTAGCCAGTCAGCTAGTTTCGGATTCTTCGGCAGGAGCGCCCCGTGCAGGTAACATCCGACGGCATTGCGATATCGCGCACCTTCGGTGCCATCCTTGCCGTTGTTGCCTCTCCCCACGCGCACCCGCCCCATCGGCGTCGCCGACTCACCCAGCCAGGTGAGTCCACTGTGATTTTCGAACCCGACCAGCGTTCCCCACTCGTCCGTGTCGATCACCACGTTGCCGATGAACCGCTCGGGGCCTGCTTCGGACACGACATCGAACACACCGATGCCGGGCAAGGGCTCCGCATTGTACGGACGATACTCGTGGCCGAGCAGCTGGTAGCCTCCACAGATGGCCAGCATCGCGGCGCCGTTGTCGATGGCGGCGCGGAGCGCCTGGCCCTTGTCGCCCGCGAGGTCCTGCGATACCGCGATCTGCTCCTGATCCTGACCGCCACCGAAAAAGAAGATGTCGACGTCATCCGGGATCGAGTCGCCGATGCCGATGTCGATGACCTCCGGCTCGATCCCGCGCCACCTGGCCCGCTGCGCCAGCGCGATCACGTTGCCGCGGTCACCGTAAATGTTCATCCGAGACCCGTAGAGCCAGGCGATCTTCACCCGGGTGGACGCATCGCTCATGTGGCTGCCTCCTATTGCTTCCAAAAGGTCTCGACTGCTCCGCGATCGGCGAGGATCTTGCGGATCTGCAGCATCGCCGTGTAGGTGGGCAGGATATACCCGGCGCCGCCCTCGGGGATCGTGTCGACGAAGGCATCGAGGGACGACTCGAAGTCGTCCGGATACCGCGTCAGCCGCTCTTCCGGGATACCGGCGTACTTGAGACGGTTCGCCATGTCGGCACCGCGGATGCCGGTCGCTCCCAGCGGGCCCCCCCCGCTGGCAAGTAACTCGAAGTCTACATCCCACAGCCAGCTCACATCGCGACCGTCGGCATAGAGGTCGTTGATGGCGATCAGCGTCGGCACCTCGAGACCGCCGGTCTCGGCAGTCAGCATGCGCAGCACCTCGTTGAACCCCACCGGGTTTTTCACCAGTGCGAGCGTCAGCGTGCGACCACGATACGCGACCCGCTCGATCCGACCGAATGCCGATCGGAATGCGTGCATCGCTCCGACGATGACCGGCATCTCGACACCCATCGCCCGGCCGACAGCGGCCGCGGCCAGCAGGTTGTACGCGTTGTAGAGTCCCGGCACGCCAACGTGGATCGGGGTCGAGGTCTCCCCTTCGCGTACGCACATGTCAAGCGATTCCACGCCGTGAAGCTCGATGTCCGAGCCGGTGAAATCCAGGACCGGGCGAGCGTATCCGCACTGCGGACAATACCAGTCGCCGAGATGCGACACGTAGAGGGCATGGTAGGCGAGGTCGGCGCCGCACACCCTGCAGTTCGCGGCGTCGGCCGCATGCGACAGTGTGTCGAGGCGATGGTTCGCCTCGTTCATCCCGAACCGCACCACCTGCGCGCGAATGTCGCTGGTGATGGCAGCCAGGGTCGGATCATCGGCATTGACCACGACCGTTGTGTTCGACGGCAGACGCTCCAGCGCGGGGCGCCACCTGTTGGCGATCGCGTCGAGCTCCCCGTAACGATCGAGCTGGTCCCGGAAGAGATTGCTGAGCAACACCACCCGTGGCGCCACCATCGCCAGCAGCTGCGGCAAGGCCGCCTCGTCGGCCTCGATCACCCCCACGGTGCCACCCGGTGCTCCGGCAAGGCTCGCCTGCGCGGCGAAGGCCGACACGACCCCACGCACCAGGTTCGAACCGGAGCGATTGTGCACCGGAGGCATCCCGGCTGCTTCCAGCAGGTCGGCAACCATGCGCGACGTCGTGGTCTTGCCGTTCGTGCCGGCTACCATCACGACGCCGTGCTCGAGCCGGCTGGTCAGCTTGTGCAACAGACCCGGGTCGACGCGCTCCGCAACCAGCCCCGGCGCCGAGGTACCGCCGCCCCGTCCCGCCACCCGAATGCCGGCCGCGGTGGTCTTCGCGACCAGCAGCGCGGCCGACAGCCGGAGATCGATCCCGAACCCGTTCGCCTTAGTCGTCATTTGGCATTACCACCCAAACCGTATGCAGGCTTTCGAAGTCGACCGCGGGGCGCACCTCATATGACACCTCGTTGGTCCGCTCGGTGGGGATCGGCTCACCGAAAATGGTGCCGATGAGGATGTCGGGCGGGACACCGCGCGTCTCCGTCGCCACCGAGCCGGACGTCACGACCCACTCGCCATCCTTGACCTCGGCGTCGCGATCGACGTGCTGGATCTGCAGCCGGCCGCCCACCTGCCATTGCCCGACGACGATCCCATCGGCGCGGCTGTCGATCAGCTGTGCCCCGACCTGGGCACTGGTATCGACGATGAACATCACCTTGGCGGTGTGCTCGGTGACCTCGACGACCTGCCCCACGTAATAGTCCGGGTCGGTCACCGCCATCCCCACCTCGACGCCGTCGGCACTCCCCTTGTCGATCATGATGAAGTGCTGATGTCCGGTCGGGTCTCCACCGGTGACATGAGCGGCCACGAAATCGAGGTCGGGACGCTCGGATTCGACGCGGTTTTCCTCGTCGATCAGCTTGTACTCCTCGATCATCGCCTTGAGGTTCGCATTCTCCGCCCGGGTCGCGTCGAGCTCCTTCTGGACGCGCTCGAGCTCCTTCTCGAGATCGGTCCGGAAATCGGGTCCCTTCGCGACGGCGTTGAACCCGCGCGCGACGGGGGACACCACGCTGGACAGGCCCTCACGAACCGGATCCAGCAGGTCGCGACGATCCATGATGATCAGGACGGAGCTGACGATGACGAACACCGCCGCGAGGGAGAGGGTTTTTCTGAACGATATCGTGGTCATGCGGCACCCTTCGTCCCGCGACTCAGCTACCGGCGCAATCTGCGTCCGGGTAGCTGGCGATCGAACGCGAGGCGACTACCCGCGGCGCAGCTCCTGGCCACCGGCGAGCGCGCGCTGGTAGAGATGCAGAGCCTCCGCGACACGGCCCGTACCGCGCGCGACACAGGTCAAGGGATCCTCGGCCCGGTGCACCGGCATGCGCAGCTCGCTCTGCAGGCGGCGGTCGAGGCCCATCAGCAGGGCTCCACCGCCGGCCAGGGTGATGCCATGTTCCATGATGTCCGCCACCAGCTCGGGGGGCGTCTCCTCGATCGAGTTCTTCACCAGCTCGATGATCGTGTTCACCGGCTGCGAGATGGCGTCACGGAGCTCCACGGAGCTGACCTCGACGGACTTGGGCAGCCCTGTCAGCAGGTCGCGCCCGCGCAGGGGAACACGGACCTCCTCCTCGAGCGGGTACGCCGAGCCTGCCGCCATCTTGGCGTTCTCCGCGGTGCGCTCGCCAATGACGAGGTTGTGGTCGCGACGGGCGTACTGGATCAGGGCGTCGTCGATCTCGTCACCGGCCACGCGGATCGAGTGGTTGACGACGATGCCGCCCAGCGAGATGACGGCGACCTCGGTGGTGCCACCGCCGATGTCGACGATCATGCTGCCAATCGGCTCGTTGATCGGCAGACCCGCTCCGATCGCGGCCGCCATTGGCTCCTCGATCGTGTAGGCCTCGCGGGCGCCAGCGGACAGCGCCGCGTCCTTGGCGGCGCGCTTCTCGACCTCCGTCACGCCACTGGGAATGCCGATCACCACGCGCGGGTGCGGTGCCATCAGGCGCTGCAGATGCACCTTGCGGATGAAGTGGTGAAGCATCATCTCGACGGTGTCGAAATCCGCGATCACACCATCCTTGAGGGGACGCACGGCGACGATCGATTCGGGCGTCTTGCCCATCATCGCCTTCGCCTCCATCCCGACCCAGAGGGCGCGCTTGGTCTTGGTGTCGATGGCGACCACGGAGGGCTCGGAAATCACGATCCCCTTGCCGCGGACATAAACGAGCGTGTTGGCCGTCCCGAGGTCGATGCCGAGATCCCGACTGAAGAAGCCGAAGAGGGTTGAGAGGGGGCGGAACAAGACCGGGGACCTCCGGTGGTTACGCCATGCCCGCACGCGATGAACGCGGCACGGCCGAGAACAGAATCTGCATGCGAATCAGATGGATCGGCAGGCGAGCCGTGCAGGTTCGACTATGCGACGATCGGTACGCACGCCCCCTGTTTCTCTCCATAATCCGCAGGGCAGTATATCACGATGCCCCCCCTCTCCCGGGAGCGTTGGTGCACGAGCGAGGCATCCGTCGTCGCCACATGAACACACCGGCCGGGGATCGTACCGTCCCCGGCCGGTGTGTTCATGGTTCGAGGTTGATCGAGACGGGCCTCGGCGAGCGTACCGTCAGGTTGCACGCTGACGATTCAGGGAGGGGGCTCGCCGCTCGGGGTCCTGGTCGTCCTGCCGGCCCAGCTCGTGCCGCAGGGCCTGCTCCAGCGTGGGCAGGGCGAACGTGAATCCCTGATCCAGGAGCCGGCGAGGCTCGACACGCTGGCTGGCGAGCACCAGCTCATCCGCCAGCTGCCCGGCCGCGATCCGCATGATCGCAGCGGGCACGCGCATGAACGACGGCCTGCCCAGGACCCGCGCCAGCGTCGACGAGAACTCGGCATTGGTGACTGCCTCGGGCGCCACCGCGTTGACCGGTCCCCGCAGCCCGTCGTCGGCCAGTGCATATTCAAGGATGTCAACGAGATCCGTAAGCGCGATCCAGCTCATGTACTGCGAGCCACTGCCGAGCGGGCCACCCAGCCCGAGCCGGAACGGGAGCGCAACCAGAGGCAGCATGCCGCCCTCCACCGCCAGGATGACCCCGAAGCGAGGATGCACGACCCGAATGCCCGCCTCGGCGGCAGGAGCGGTCGCGGCCTCCCAGTCCCGAACCACGCCGGCCAGGAACCCGTCGCCGGGCGGCGAATCTTCGGTCAGAATCTCGTCGGCACGGCTGCCGTAAAAGCCGACGGCCGACGTCGATACGAGGACACGAGGCGTGTGATCGAGGCCGGCGAGCGTGCGAGAGAGGAGATCGGTGCTCGACACGCGGCTCTCGCGAATCGCCGCCTTCCGCTTGCGCGTCCAGCGTCCACCGAAGATCGAGACGCCGGCCAGATGGATAACGGCGTCCACCCCCTCGAGCGAGTCCGCATCGATGATCGATCGCTCCGGGTCCCAGAAGACTTCGTCACTCGCCGAGGTCGCTCGGCGCACGAGCCTGAGGACGTCATGCCCGGCCGAGCGCAGGGCCGGCACGAGCCGGTTCCCGACGAGACCTGTCGAGCCGGTGACGGCAACGCGCATCGACGGTACCCGTTCCGAGGCGTCGGCATGATCCGGATCGTGACTGGCGGGAATGACATCGCTCATATGCTCTCTCCTGGCGATACCCGGGTCGCACATGACCCGGGTATCGACGTCGCCCCAGCGGGCGAGTTGCGGCTACCTAGCTGGCCGGGGTGGCAGTCATCGACGGCACCACCAGTACCGTCAGCGAGCCATCACCGAGCTGACCGATGGCGAAGACATCGTAGGACATCCCCGCCTCGAGGACGACTCCGGGGAGCGCAAGCGCAACATCCGTGCTGCCGGCCGCACGCACCTCGAGATCGTAGGTTCCCGCCGGAACCTCAAGCATATCGCTGGCATTCGGGAACTCGAGACCGGCGATCAGGACGTCGCCACCGCTGACGGCGACATCGACGGCCGGCGCATCCGGCGACGTGTGGATCACCCGCACCCGGGCGTTGCCCTGCTCAACGGCGGTGAGATCGACCGGGTAGACCTGCGGGGCGATGCTGGTGAGATTGCCGGTGGCGGCCACCTGGTAGGCAGCGCCGCTCTCAAGGGTCAGGGTCGCGTCGATGACCGCACTGTCGACCGGCTGACCGACGGCAGTGACCTGGACGTGATGGTCACCGGCAGGAACCGGCACCCAACCGGAGAACGCACCGAACTCGAGCCCCTCAAACGCCAGCTGACCGTCGACGTAGACGTCCACCGCCGGGGCGTCCGGCGAGGCATGAACCACATTGACGCAGGCATCACCATCGGCACCGATGCCGAGGGCAGCCGTGCAACCGGTCGGCGCGCTGTCGGCGACACCGCCGACGATCGGCGACGGGATGACCAGCGCGGCGAGAGCACCGTTGGCAGCCGTACCGATCGCGAAGACCTCATAGACGGTGCTCGCATCGAGGGCGACGCCCGGGAGCGGCAGGGCGACATCGGTGGTCCCGGCGAGGCGAACCTCGAGGTCATAGCTGCCAGCAGGAACCTCGAGGTATTCGCTCGCCTCCGGGAACGTGAGACCCGGCACCAGCACGTCGCCGCCCGTCACGGCCACGTCGACCGCCGGAGCGTCGGGAACGGTGTGCACGACACGCACGCGAGCGTTGCCCTCATCGATCGGACCGAGATCGGCCCGGTAGATCTGCGGGGTGATCTCGGCGAGGAACCCCGTCGCGGCGATGTGATAGGCCGCGCCGGCCTCGACCGTCACCGTCGTGTCGATCACGGCGGTATCGGGGGCCGAGCCGGTGGCGGCCACCTGGACCTGGTGGTCACCGGCCGGGACAGCCACCCAGCCGCCGTACCAGCCGAAGGCGAGATTCGACAACGCGAGCTGGCCGTCGAGGTAGATATCCACGTTGGGCGCGTCGGGCGAAGCATGGACCACGTTGATACAGGCGTCACCGTCTCCGCCGATTCCCAGTGCGGCGGTGCAGACACCCATGTCGGCGCCGGCCGCGGGCGAGGCATCCTGTGCGGCAGCACCGCGCGCGGCGAAGGTCATCATGAGGGTCAGGACGAGGAGAAGAGCGGTTCCCAGGCCGGATCGCCGGGAGGGTCGAACAGTCATCGTGTGCTCCTTGAGAGATTGATCAGATCGCCACATCACCAGCGGCGGCCGTCCGCTGCTGTATTTAAACTTATAGTATAGGTTTATATTTGTCAACCCCCGGCTGCACCAGGCGTGTTGCATGGCATCCGGACACCGGGGCTCGCGATTGCGGTGCCCGAATCGGCGTGGTACACCGGATCTGAACTGGAGGTTGAACCTTGGGCGCTGACAGCAGCCAACCTGGAGACGCAGACGGACCGCTCATGCCGATCGGCAAGGTCGTCGACGAGATCGGCAAGGTGTATCCGTCCGTCACCCCGTCGAGCCTGCGATTCCTCGAACGAGAGGGGCTCATCGTGCCGACCCGGACCCCGGGCGGCCATCGCCTGTACTCCCCCGCCGACGTGCGCCGGATCCTGCAGATCAAGGAGTGGCAGGCCCAGCGACTGTCGCTGGAGGAGATCCGGCACCGCCTCGAGCAGCGCGATCGCCTGCCGGACCCCGCGGTGCTCACCGAGACGTTTCTCGAGGAGGTCCTGGCCGGCAACGTCGAGACGGCACGGCGCACGGTCCTCGCGGCGGATGATGTCGGGATGTCGCTGAGCCAGACCTTCAGCGAGGTGATCGAGCCCGCGCTGATCCAGGTCGGGCAGGGCTGGGAGGCGGGTACGATCCTCGTCGCGCAGGAGAAGACGGTGTCGGAGCTCGTCCGCGACCTGATCGCCGAGCTGGCACACCGGCACACCCCGGCCGAGAGCTTCGGGCCCGTCATCATCGCCGCCTGCGTGTCTGGCGAGCGGCATGAGCTCGGACTCCGCATGATCGTCGCGCTGTTGCGGGCCGAGGGTCTGCGAGTGCAGTACCTCGGCGCCGACGTGGACGCCGCGTTCCTCCTCGAAGCCGTCCGGCTTCACCAGCCGGCCGCGGTGCTGCTGTCCGCACGAAACGAGCACCACCTCAGGGCGCTGGAGGAGTCGATGGCTCGGCTCAGGAATGAGCTTGGGGAGGGCGAGCTGCCGGTCATCGTCGTCGGGGGGCTCCTTGCACAGACGCACGCCGACGTGCTCAAGACACTCGGGGTTGTGCCGATCACCGGAGCCAACGCCAGCGAAGCGATGCAGCGCGCCGTACAGATCCTCGAACCCGTCATCGGACGGACATCCGAAGGATCGGAGGGCTGATGCGCATCTGGGATATCCCACCGGCCCAGATGTGCCGGCAGCACCTGCTCGGGGAACATCGGGAGCTCCACGGTCTCTGGAACATCCTCACCCAGGGAAAGACGGGGTACAGCCGGCACCCCGAGACCTTGCGATGGCATGGAAAGCTCGCCGCGCTCTATCGCCGACACGAGGAGCTGGTCGCCGAGATCGAGCGTCGGGGGTACCGGCACCGCTCGCCCCTCGACCCGACACTCGCCACGGGCGCGGACGTGCAGGACGTGTACGTGGATCCACCCGCCCGGCAGTATGAGCTTCTGCGCGCCAAGGGATGCGGCTGCCTCACCTCCCCACCAGCGGAACCCGACCACGGCGGGGATTGACCTATCGAGGTGGCGGAGGCGACGATACCCGGAAACGTCCAGTCTGCCTCCCGTGAAAGGACTCGCTGCAGCATGCCGACCGATCCCGGCTCCTCACCCACCCCGGACTGGGGACCACTCGCCGCCCGACTCGCGTCGGTACCCCCGACGATGCAGGTCGCCGTCTCGGCACGACACCTCGGCTCGGGCAGCACCCTCGACCACGACAGCGACCGTGCGATCCTGTCCGCCAGCACGATCAAGACCCTGATCCTCGTGGCGGTCGCCCGGGCGCTCGACGCGGGCACGCTGGCGCTCGACACCGACATCACTGTCCGCGACGAGATGCGCGTCGGCGGCAGCGGCGTGCTCAACTGGCTCCACGACGGCATCACGCTGCCGCTCCAGGACATGGCCTGGCTGATGATCGCGATCTCGGACAACACGGCCTCCAACGCGCTGATCGACGCGGTCGGGCTCGATGCGATCGCGGAGGCGGCGGCTGCCCTTGGCATCGAAGGGCTGCACCTGCGACGCCCGTTCATGGGCAAGCTTCCGCCGGACGAGACGCGACGAAACGAGGTCACCGCACGCGGGCTCACCGATCTGCTCACCGCCATCTGGAACGACACCGCTGCCTCGCCCGATCGATGCGACTGGATGCGGCGGCTCCACGCCGACCAGCAGCACCGCGACCGGCTGCCCCGATGTCTGCCCGAGACAGTCTCGTACGCCGGCAAGACCGGCACCCTGACGGGCATCAGCCACGACATCGGCGTGATCTCCGGGTCGGGCGGCGATGTCGCGATCTCGGTGCTGGTGGAGAGCACGGCCAGCAAGTACGAGGACGATGCGTTCATCGGCACCATCGGCCAGGCGGTCGCCGAGATCGTGTCCTGACGACGGTAGCGGGCACGGGAAGGACGAGGATCCGTCCCGCGTCCCGGCACACGTGACGGAGCCGATACCGGGCTCCCGTATGGGAGGAGCCAGTCCCTGACCCTCCCGAAACCCTGAGAGGAAGCATCCATGCGAATCACCGGCGTCCAAACGTTCATCGTGGGCAACCCGTGGAAGAACTGGCTCTTCGTGCGGCTCGAGACGGACCAGGACGGACTCTACGGTATCGGCGAGGGCACACTCAACGCCTTCGCCAAGTCCGCCGAGGCGGTCATCCACGAGCTGACACCCCGCTTCGTGGGCACTGACCCATTCCAGGTGGAGACGATCATCCAGCGGATGACCCGCGACCTCTACTCCGAGGGCGGTCAGCTCCACATGAACGCCGTCGCAGCGATCGAGGTGGCCTGCTGGGACATCATCGGCAAGGTCACCGGCCGGCCGATCTACGATCTCATCGGCGGGCGCTACCACGAGTCACTTCCCGCCTACGCCAACGGCTGGTACGCCGGCGATCGCACACCGGAGTCCTTCGCCGAGCGCGCGGTCGAGGTCGTCAAGCGCGGCTATCGGGCGCTCAAGTTCGACCCATTCGGCCATAACTGGCGCTCGATGACGCTGCCGGAGCGACACCTCTCCGTCGAGATCGTCCGAGCGGTGCGCGAGGCCGTGGGACCCGACGTCGAGCTCATGATCGAGGTCCACAGCCGGTTCAGCGTCGCGGAAGCGGTTCATGTCGGCGAGCAGATCGCCGAATTCGAGCCGACGTGGTTCGAGGAGCCGACCGGTCACCAGAACATCGCCAGCACGGTGGAGGTTGCACGCAAGCTGACCATCCCGGTGGCGACCGGCGAGAGCTTCTCGAGTCCGCAGCAGTTCGCCGAGCTGCTCTCGCACGACGCCGTCCACATCCTCCAGCCGGAGCCCGGCAGCATGGGCGGTATCTGGCGGACGCGACAGGTCGCGGCGATGGCGGATGCCCACTATGGCGTCGTCGCCCCGCACAACGCCCAGGGACCGATCTCCACGGCGACCTGCATCCAGATCGGCGCCGCCTGCCCCAACCTGCTGGTGCAGGAGATCTTCGACGAGTTCAACGTCGAGTGGGAGCGGGAGCTCGTCGACCACCATGCGGAGGTCGTGGACGGCCGCATCCAGATCCCTGATCGTCCGGGGCTGGGCGTCGACCTGAACTGGAGCGAGCTGGAGAAGCACCCGTACGAGGTGACGAACTTCCTGCCGCTCTTCGCGCCGGGATGGGAGCGACGCGAGGGCGAGCGGCCGCCGCAGGATGATCCATCCGTCCGGCGCACCGGCGCCTGACCAGCCGGGCAGATTCCGCAGGTCGGGCGTGGATGGCGTCGTGACGGTGAACAGATGCAGAACGCGCCCGGGCGGACGGAGCAGTCCTGCCCGGGCGCGAAACCGTGTGGTGCCGGGTGTTCGGGTCAGGTCTGGCTGGCCGCGTACGCCTCCTCGTATTCGGCTCGAATCTGATCGCCGCCGCGGCTGCGCCACTCATCCGGCAGACGCTCCAGGGCGGAGAGGTCGTCCCGGCCGGTGATCACATTCGACAGGGTGTCCGCAACCAGCGTCGACAGCGTGCTGCCTTCGGCGAGGTCCGTCTCGGAGAAGAGATTCGCCGAGGGATCGTCGATCCCGATTTCATAGATCGCCTTCGCCTCCTCGGTAAGGAGGGGGCCGATCTCCGGGTTGCTCGGCACGGCGTTCACGCCGAGACTGCCGCCGATGTATGCGGTGAGCGAGCCGTTCTCCTCGGCATACCGCTCGTTGGTGATCGGGAACCCGTTCTCATCGAATTCGAAGTGGGTCCCCTCGATCCCGCAGTTCTTGTAGAGCCACTCCTCGGAACCATAGGGGGCGGACAACCAGTTCAGGATGCGAAGCAGCTCGCGGATCTTCTCATCGTTGCCCTCGTGCTGGAACGGGATCGCCGTGAAGCCGAAGATGCCCGGCAGGTTGTAGGTCACACCCTGCCCGCCGTCGTGGCCGAAGGGGATCAACCGCGTGACCTCGGCATCGGGCTGATACTGCCGGATGGTACTGATGAAGCCCTTGCTCGAGCCGGAGTCGTACAGGCTCCCGCCATCGGCATGGAGACCGACCCGTCCGCTCTGGAAGAGCTCGAGTGCCTCCTGGAATCCCATCGCAGCCGAGTCGGGGTGGAAGGCGCCGTTCTCGTTGAGGGACCGCAGGAACGCGACGGCCATCGCGTATTCCTCGGTCTCCACCTGGTGCGTGAAGGCACCGTCTTCGCTGACCCTCCAGCCGTTCGGCACCCGAAACATCGGATAGAAGAGCCCCATGTCCCAGGAGGTCGAGTACCGACCCAGCCCCCACGTGTCATCGCTGCCGTTGCCGTCCGGATCGTCCGATGTCATCCGGGTGAAGAGCTCCATCGCCTCCTCGGCGTTGGTCGGGGTGCCACCGATGAGGGCGTTTGCCCAGTCCTGCCGGAAGGCCCCGACCTGCCCGGCACGGCCGCCGGGACAGGGCACACCGTAGATGCGCCCATCGGTCATCGTGGCCTGCCACATGAAATCGGGGAACGTCGCGAGGTTGGGATACTCCTCAAGGGCGTCGCCGGTGAGATAGTCGGTCAGGTCAACGAACGCCCCCTCCCTGATGAAACTCTGGAGCGGTGTCAGGGTCTGGTTGAAGTTGAGGTAGAACAGGTCGGGCATGTCGCCCGACGCGATGATCGCCGCCGCCTTCTCGCCGTAGCTGGCATTCGGAACCTGGATCGGCTCCCACGACACCCCGAGCCGCTCGTTCAACCCCTGCCAGTACTGGTTGCTGCCCATGTCGCTGGCCGGCGCATCGTAGATCATCACCATCGCGGTGACGGTGCCACCGCTGCCAGGCACGTCGTCCACCGATCGAACCACCTCCGGGAACCTGGTATACGCGTCGGGGATACCGGGGATACCGGAGGGGTAGTACCCGCTCGCATCGGCTATCGGGCTGGCGGCGGGCGTCGATTCCTGGGCCAACGCGCTGCGGAACCCGCCTGCCGCGGTACCGGCCGCAACCCCTGCTCCCGCCTTCAGGAGCGTGCGACGTTTCATGGTGGGAGCCGCCCCCTTCGACGACGTCCGGGTCCCCTGCTGGTGTCCATCTCGCATGGTGATCTCCTTCGTTGCGGCCTCGGTCAGTCCGGATGCGCGCCGGCCCGAACAGCCAGCGCGGTGCCGTACGGCACACATGGGCTCAGCCCTTGATCGCGCCGGTCAACACCCCCTTCGTGAAGTACTTCTGCAGGAACGGGTAGACGAGCAGGATCGGGAAGGTCGCGATCACGACCATTGCCATCTGCAGGGACTTCGCCGGCGGTGGCGGCTGGTCGGGAGCGAAGTCGGCGGCTGAGGTGATGGCCGCGCCTTCCAGCACGTACTGCCGCAGGACCACCTGGATCGGCCACTTGCTGGCGTCGTTCAGGTAGAGGATGCCGGCGAAGAAGGTGTTCCAGAGCGCGACGCCCATGAACAGCGCGATCACCGCGAGGACGGCCTTCGACAGTGGAAGCACGATGTGCCAGAACACGCCGAAGTCCGACGCACCGTCGATCCGCGCGGCGTCGAGCAGCTCCTGCGGCAGGTTCATGAAGAAATTGCGCATGATGATCAGGTTCCACGCGCTTACCAGCCCAGGCACGAACAGTGCCGCATAGGAGTCGATCATGCCGAGCTCCTTGACCAGCAGGTAGACCGGGATCATGCCGGGTGTGAACAGGAAGGCCCCGAGCACGATCCACAGGAAGAAGCGAGAGCCCGGAACTCCCGGTTTGGAAAGCCCGTAGGCGAGCATGGTCGTAAAGGTGAGCTGCACCGCCACCCCGACGACCGTGACACCGGCGGTCACGCAGAGCGATCGCAGCACTGTCCCGCCGGAAAGCAGCACGCGGTACGACTCGAGCGTCGGGTTGCGCGGAAAGATCGTGAAGCCGCCCTGGATCACATCCTTCGCCGACGAAAAGCTGACGGCGACCACGTGGACGAAGGGGAGCAGCATGGAGACCGCGATGAGGACGAGCGTGAGCCCCTTGAGCAACCGCAGCCACAGCGGCGTGTCCTCCATCCACGGGGCGAGCTTGCGTCGCTGCCGTCGACTGCCGGTGGCGGCACGGACGATGGCGGGCGGGGCCGCGCTCGCGGAGAGGTCGGTGAGGTTCTGTCGCGTGGCCATCAGAGAATTCCCTCATCACCGAAACGCTTCGCCAGCCAGTTCGCCACAACGATCAACACGAACCCGACGACGCTCTTCACCATGCCCACGGCGGTTGCGAAGCCGTAGTCGCCGGCCTGGATGCCGCGGAAGTAGCCGAACGTGTCGAGCACCTCGGACGCCTCCGCGCCGACGGCATCACGCTGCAGGAAGTACTGCTCGAATCCGACAGAGAAGGCGTTGCCGATGGTGAGGATGAGCAGGAGCACCACGATCGGACGGATACCGGGGAGGGTCACATCGCGCATGCGCCTCCAGCCACCAGCGCCATCGATCACCGCCGCCTCGTAGAGGCTCACATCGATCTTGGTGAGCGCCGCGAGGAAGATGATGGTCCCCCACCCGACCTCCTTCCAGATCCCCTGCGCGACCACCAGCGGCTTGAAGATGTCGGGGTTCTGCATGATGTTCACGGACCCATACCCGAGATCGTGCAGGATCTCGTTCAGGAACCCCGTGCCACCGAAGAACTGCTGCCAGACCGAGATCACGATCACCCACGAGAGAAAGTGCGGAAGGTAGACGATCGTCTGCATCGTCCGCTTGACCTTCTCGCTCACGAGGCTGTTGAGCAGGAGAGCCAGCGCCAGTGGTGCCGGAAACGCGAAGAGGAGCTGCAGAATCTCGATCTGGACCGTGTTCGAGAGGGCGGTGAGAAAGTCGGGATCGCTGAACATGTCGCGGAAGTTCTGCAGCCCGACCCAGGGACCGACCAGAAACCCCTGGATGGGCCCTTCCCGCGCCGCGGAGAACGGCGACCAATCCTGGAACGCGATCACGTTCCCGGCCAGCGGCAGATAATTGAACACGCAGAAATAGAGCACGCTCGGGAGGATGAACACGTACATGACCCGCTCGCGCCAGATTGCCGTCAACAGCCTCCTGGCTCGCGACGGTGGGGAGTAGACCGGCAAGGTACCCGAAGTCCTCCTGTCCGTCGCCTGGATCGATGCCATGTCACCCTCCGGTACTAGCTCGGGACCTCGGCAACGCGATCGTGCTGCGGACCGGTGTCAGGATCCATCTGCATGTCCGCAACCGATTCGCGCTGGATCAGATGCGTGCCGAGCGACAGGTGCATCGGCGCCGCGTCGGGCCACTCGAGACGGTATGCCAGCAGCTTCACCGCGAGACGACCGAGCCCCTCCTTGTCGACCGCCATGGTTGAGATCGTTGGATGGATGTGTCTGGCGTCCGTGGTGTCATCGAAGCCGATGAGCGAGAGCTCGCCGGGCACCTCGATGCCCGCACGGCGGGCGGCGTGAACGATGAGCGTCGCGGTGTAGTCGTTGGCGCAGACGAGGGCGGTGAACGCCCCCCGACGCTCCTGCAACGCGATCCGCAGGCGATCCAGGTTCATGCCGACATCGAAATCCTGCGTGGGCAGGCCATGCTCCCGCATCGCATCCACATAGCCGGCACGCCTGAGATCGAAGTTGCGATCGCCCCCGGGTGGCGGTCCGGCGAACCCGATGGAGCGGTGTCCCCTGGCGATCAACGCTCGCGCGGCGTCGGCCATCCCGGCGCGATGCTCCGTCGTTACCGAGTCCACCCGAAGATCCGGGGCCATGTTGTCGACGAGGACCATCGGCGTGCTCCCGTCCCCCAGCCGCTCCTTCACATTGGCGACCGTTCCCTCCTTGAAGGCGCCTACGAGAAGGACCCCTGCCAGTGGTTGCACGCCAAGCATGTCCGGGAGCGTGGTCGCCTCGTTGTCGAGATTGACGGGAATCGTGCCGAGGTTGAGGTTGATCCGGTGGCGACTGGCGCCGTCCTGAATGCCGGTCAGAACCCACGAATAGAAGTGGTTGAGGGCGGGCGCCGACCGCTCCTCGGTCCAGTCAGGCGTACGGAAGATCAGGGCGACGTTGCGCAGTGGGGGGACGTCGTCGCGCGAGTCCCGCTGCTGGGAGACGTAGCCAAGACGATGCGCCGCCTCGAGGATCTCGGCACGACGCTCGCGGCTCACCCCGGCCCTGTTGCGCAGGGCGAGTGAGACGGTGGCTGGGGATGTATTGCAAGCCGCAGCGATGTCCTCGAGCGTGACGCGCTTCTTCATGCCTGCTCCTGTGGTACGTGGGCACACGATAGCACGGACACAGGCATTCTTCAATACTCTTTAGCTAAAGTTATTGGAGATTCACTAAAGAATCATGGACGACTGCTGTGTCGGCGGAAGCCGGTCAGGGGCGCCCGACGCGTATTGACGACGTTGCTATAATCTAAAGTCTGGGTCTCTACCTTCGGTCTTTTCTCGAGTACAGACGAATGTCACATCGCGAAGCCGGGCGATCTCACACGCGTCCGGTTGCTGCGTCATTGGGTCACAATGGGGCTACGGTCCCATTCGCTCTGACGTCGAGCACAACACCGTCCAAGGAGTTTCACCAGATGCCGTTGTCGCCTCCAGGAGAACGGAACACGGGTCAGACGAAACATACGAGCATCTCATTCACTACCCTGGTCGAGCTGTACGGCCCGGATCTCTACCGGTTTGCCTGGTCGATCACCGGCACATCGCACGATGCCGAGGATGTCTACCAGGAAACGCTGCTCAAGGCGTTTCGCGCCTGGCAGAAGCTCCCGGCGGACGCGAACCACAAGGCATGGCTCTTCCGAATCGCCTCCAACACCTGGATCAGCGACCGGCGCAAGCAGGGGCGCGTGCACCAGTTCGGGGACGACCATCCCGACCTGCCGTCGCGGGAGCCGGACACCGCGACCCAGGTCCTGGCGCAGGACACCCTCGATCACGTCACGAACGCGATCTCGACGCTTCCGCCCAAGCAGCGCACGGCACTTGTCTTGCGCAAGTACCATGGCATGTCATATGAAGACATCGGTGAGGTGCTGAGGTGTTCCGGCGAGGCAGCGCGCGCGAACGTCTACGAGGCGCTCCGCAAGCTTCGTAGCCAGTTCGCGACCGCATTGATCGATTAGCAATCACCACCAGAAGGACCCGAACATGACCCTCTCATCGAATCATCACATTCCCGGGGCAATCATCGAGGAATCGGTCAGCAGCGCCCTCGATGTGGCCGACGATCCGTGCGAGATTGTCGAAGAGGCCATTCCGGCCATGGTGATCGGCGATCTCAGCGAGGACGACATCCACGCCATCGACCGTCACTGCGCCACCTGCAGCTCCTGCGCCGACGCCAAATCGACCTGGGAGATTGGCCTCGCCGAGCCCGTCCTGCCTCCGGACTACGGGCCGCCGGAGCCCGCGAGAGCGCTCGGTCTCCATGCCGGACACTACGGCATCATGGAGAGCCCCGTTGGGGACCTTCTGATCGTGGTCACGGATGATGGCGTGGCCGATATCAGCTATCTCGCCAGCCGCGGCCGCGAGGAGCGGTTCGCCGAGCTCGAGGAGCGTGGCATCCTCGCAACCGAGCGTTCGGCCCTGGTGGAGCCGGTCCGTGAACAGCTGCGCGAGTATTTCGCGCGTCATCGTTCGCACTTCACGCTTCCGGTCGATCTCTACGGCGTCACCCCGTTCACCCGCAGCGTGCTGAACGCCACCATCCAGGTCCCCTTCGGCCAGGTGATGACCTACCAGAACATCGCGGACCGGATCGGCAAGCCGAAAGCCACCCGCGCCGTCGGCAACGCCCTGGGACGCAACCCTGTCCCCGTGATCGTGCCCTGCCACCGGGTCGTTCGCGCCGACGGATCGATGGGTCTGTACACCGGTGGCGCCCATATCAAGCAGGTGCTCCTCGAGATCGAAGGCGTGAGGTTTCCCGTGAAGGGTGCCGATCAACCGGGACTGCCAGGCTTGAACTGACTCGCGACGCGTCTCACGCCACGACGCGGCAACGAGGACCGCAAAGCAGATAAGGCTCACCGCTGTGTGAGACGGGCTCCCGCCGGCCAGCCAGCCGAATCGCTCGTCGCATCAGCCCGGTGACTACCCGGATCCTGGTAGCAGGTGTCCGGGTTCCTGCGCTCACCATCGTGTGTGACGCAGCCCCATCCCCACTCGATCAACGCAGCCCCAGATCGAGCAGCGCCCGCCATGTCGCCGGCGCATCCCTCCCCCCGCACCGCGCAAGGTGCTCCCGAAGCAGCTCGAGATCCGCCTCGACATCCACATCGAAGGTCGGCTCCACCTCCGCCACCAGCAGGCCCTGTCGACGCGCATGATCGATGACGCCCTCCGCCGCCGATGCGGTGCTCATCGGAACGCCCTCGAGGATCGACCGGTACCCCCGCTGGCCGATGAGGTAGTACCCGCCGTCGTGAACCCTGCCGAGCACGACATCGTGGTCACCAAGTGCCTCGAACGCCGCCGAGATCGCCGACATATCCATCTGTGGGGAATCGGAGGCGACGAGCACCGAGCGCTCGTACCCTTGCGCATCGCCCCATTCGAGCAGTGCGTCCTGTCGCCGCCCCCAGTCATCGTCCGCGATCTGCGGCAGGAAGCGAACGTCACCCGGCACGGCTCCAACCACGCCACCGAGCTCACGCCGGAAGTCGATGTCGGGGGGCGAGTGCGTCCAGACGAGATCGTAGGCGTGGCCATTCCGCGGCATGACCTTGGTCGAGATGTCCACGAGAAAGGCCTCGTACAGGCGCGCGGCTCGCTCCATACCGATCGTGCGCCCGAGCCGTGTCTTGGTCTCGCCCGGATGCGGTGCCCGGGCCGCAACCATGAGAACGTTTCCACTGCCGTGCGTCATCGTGCGCTCGTCCGTCGTTCGAGGTACGCCGCGAGATCGGCGGGGAGCGGGGTGTCATCCCGCCGGGCCCGGAAGATGGCCGCCATGATGCGATAGCCTGCCGTCACGGACGCTCTCATGTTGCCGCTCACCTTGGAGACACCCCCGGCCCGATTTCGATAGGTCACCGGCACCTCGCGAACCGTCAGCCCGCCCCGCACGGCACGGACGATCATCTCGATCGACCATCCATACGTCATCTCCCGCATTCCCAGACCGAGCAGCCTCTCCCTGCCGATCACCCTGAAGGGGCCGATGTCGGTGAGGCGAACGCCGTACAGGATGCGCGTGACGAGGGCGGCAATTCTGTTGCCGACGATCTGCTGGGGCAGCAGCGATCCCCGCTCGTAGGTACCGAGCATGCGGGATCCGATCACCAGGTCCGCCTCGCCCCGGAGGATCGGCGCCACCAGCCGTGGGAGCTCCGCGGGTACGTCCGACCGGTCGCCATCCATCAGCACGATGTAGTCCACATCGCCGCTCGCCAGCACGCCTGTCAGGCAGGCCCGACCGTACCCGCGCCTCGGCTCGGACACGACCTCCGCTCCGGCATTCCGGGCCATTTGGGCCGTACGATCGGTGCTGCCGTTGTCGACCACCAGGATCCTGTCGATGCTGACCGGTGTCACTGGGTCGTCCCGCACCGCTATCACATCCTCGACGAGCCCACGGACCGCTTCCTCCTCGTTCAGGCACGGGACGATCACCGCGGCCGTCGGCTTCGTGCGGGATTCCGTCACGACGCGTCTCCCAGACGGGCGCGCTTGACGACCTTGCGCTCGCGCAGCCGGCGCTCGGCCTCCGAGAAGTACTCCTTCACGTCACCCTGGGTCGCGACCCACTCCAGATACCGGTCGATCCCCTGCTCCAGCGAAACGGTGGGCCGATACCCGAGCGCTTCGATGCGCGAGATGTCGCTGATGAGCGCGCGCATCTCGCCCGGCCGGTACTCACCGGGAAGCACGGGCTCGATGTCCTTGCCGAGTCGCGCGGCCAGCAGGCGAGCCAGGTCGCCGATCTCGGCCGCGGTGCCGGTGCCGACGTTGAAGACCTTTCCATCGGCGCGAGGATCGGTAGCGACCATGAGGTTGGCCCGGGCGACATCCTCGACGAAGACCAGGTCGCGCGACTGGTGGCCGTCTTCATAGACGACCGGCGGCAGATCGTTCATCAGGCGCGTGCAGAAGATCGCGATCACGCCGGTATAGGGGTTGAAGAGCGACTGGCGCGGTCCGTAGGTACAGGAGTAGCGCAGCGCGGTCACCGGCAGCCCCGTGGCGCGACCGAAGGAGATCACCAGGCGCTCCTGATCGGCCTTGCTGATGGCATAGACGTTCTCGCCACCCATCGGTGCCACCTCATCGGTGGGGACCGGCCTAGACGGGCGGCCGCACACCGGGCAGTGCATGGTGTAGTCCCCGGACTCCATCTGGTCGATGCTGCGGGTCTCCCCGTAGAACCGCCCGTGCTCCTCGCAGCGGTAGGCGCCCTCGTTGTAGACCGCCTGCGATGACGCAAGGACGAGCTTGCGGATCGGAAGATCGTGGTTGCGGATCGTCTCCAGGAGCAGGGCGGTGCCGTACGAGTTCACGTGGATGAACCTGGCGATCTCCGGCATGTAGCCACCGTAGGCCGCCTCGTGGAACACCACGTCGACGCCGTCGAGGGCGCGCCGCCAGTCGTCCGGGTTGCGCACATCACCCTGGATGAACTCGACGTCGGCCGGGATCCAGCCCGGTCTGCCCTCCGCATGCGTCTGTGGCTCGAGGTTGTCGAGCACGCGCACCGACCAGCCTCGAGCCAGCGCAGCATCCACGATGTGGGACCCGATGAGACCGGCGCCGCCGGTCACCAATGCTGTCGTCGCCTCTGCCATCGGCACTCCTTCGCTCTCTCGACAGGTCTGGACGGCGATGCATCCGGCCACGGACGGTGGCGCGCGACGGAAGGATCTGGCGGGGCGATGCCTACCTCAATCCATCGAGCGCCTGCCCAAGATCGTGGATGAGATCCTCGGGGTCCTCGAGGCCGATCGAGAAACGCAGTGCGTTCCCTCGGCCGCCCTCGTCGGGGTCGTCGCCCGCGAGCAACCGTGGCGGATAGCATACCGTGGTGATCTCGCCTCCAAGGCTCGAGACATAGGGGATCAGGCGGAGCCTCTCGATCAGCGCTGCGGCACGGGCGTCACCGTCCGGTCCGGCAAGCTCCACCACCATGATGCCCCCCTGGCCATCTGGCAGGAGCCGTGCCGCGAGCTCGGCCTGCTGGTCGTCACCCGCCCCCGGGTACCGCACCGCGGCGATCTCGGGGCGACCCGCGAGGAACGTGGCCACCTTCCTCGCAGTCTCGCTGATCCAGGTCATCCGCGGCACGAGCGTGCGAATCCCCCGCACCGCCAGCGCGGCGTCATGCGCCCCCGGCACGGCGCCCAGCAGGTACCCCACTCGCCGGATCCGCCGCATGTACGCCTCACTGCACACCACCACGCCAGCGGAGAGGTCGTGGTGGCCACCCAGGAACTTGGTCGCGCTGTGCACGACGATATCCGCGCCGTGCTCGATCGGTCGGCACAGCACCGGCGTGGGCAGGGTGTTGTCGATGACCAGTGGGATGCTTCGTTCCCGGGCGATTCCGGCCAGTGCGGCGATATCCGCGAGCACGATGCCGGGGTTCGAGATCGTCTCGGCAAAGATCATTCCCGTCTCCGGCCGGATCGCGGCCCGCACGGCGTCAAGATCACGGACATCGACCAGTGAGGCGGTGATCCCGAACCTGACCAGCTCGTGAGCGAGGAACTCCTCGGTATCGCTATAGCCCCCGCTCCCCAGCACCAGGTGATCGCCATGCGACAGAAGGGTCAGGGCCACGAGCGAGATCGCTGCCATCCCGGACGCGGTGGCGTATCCATGCTCGGCACATTCGAGGTCGGCTACCAGTCGCTCGAGCTGCAGCGCATTCGGGAAATGATCCCGGTTGTACGTCGGCTCGCCACGCTGCTGTCGATGCCGCATCTGGTCGGGGCTGCGCGTCGCGTAGGCGGTGCTCGTGACGATCGGCTGCACCACGGGCCATGCCGCGCCTTCCCCGTCATCGTGTCGCACGCTGCGGGTACGGGCGCGTCGCAAGGCGTCGCTCATGGTGCCCTGATCGTCTCTCGGGGTCATGCGTCCTCCTTGATCCGGACGGCTCACTCCGACGCCGGGCTCGCGGCCGGGGACGGGCTCGCCACGGGCGTCGGCGGCGACTCCTCCGCGCCGCCCAGCGGCCGGTTCCAGAGCCAGCCTCCCTGCGCCTCGCTGCCACCGACCACCGGGAAGGGAAGATACCACTGCTTCACCAGGTGGACATAGACCGGGTCGTCCTCGAGCCACTGGTCGTACTCCCTGGTTTGTACCCGGACATACCCCCGCAGTGTCGACGGGTCGGTGGTGACGATGTAGCTGGAATCGGTCGGCTTCGCATAGAACGTGAGCCACCATGGTGACCCCTTCGGAGACCGGGATCTCGTGATGTTCTCATCGAGCATCACGGTGTAGAGGTGGTAGCCATCCCACCCGGACCCGGCATCGAGCCGGTCGTTCTCCACCCCATTCTCGTTCGCGTAGCGGGCCATGTCCCAAATCGCGTCCATGAACACCAGGTAGTCACGCACACCGGCGACGGAAAAGATGGCCACCGCTGCGAGCGCCAGCCACGACAGGGGCTGAACGAAATCGACGTCCCGCAATGCCCACAGCGTGGCGATGATCAGGATGGCGATCACCGGCAGGAGATAGCGATCCAGGGTGACCCCACGGTTCGTATAGTGGTAGGACGGCGGGAAGACCCCGACCAGCTGCCAGAAGCCCACGAAGGCGACGAGCCAGAACCCTGCCCGCTCCGGGCTGGCTTCCGCCAGCAGCCGGCGGCAGATGACCAGGCCGATCAGGATGGCGCCGATCGCCGCCACGATCGTGAGCGCGATGGTGAGCTCCGAGCCGCGCTCGATCAGCCGCTGGCGGCTGCCGCGCACGTCCGGGGGTCCCAGACCGCCGAGCCCCACGAACTGCGGCGCGAACGGCATCTCCTGTCCCCGCCGCCCGGCATGGTAGAGACCGGCGAGCACAACGGCCATCCAGGCGATGAAGGCGTAGAACGGCAACGGTGACGAGAACAGCGTCAGCGATCGTTCGCGCCTTCGCCACGGGACGATGGCGACCAGCAGGGGCAGCAGCAGAAGCCCGGCATAGAAGAGCGTATAGATCGGGATCCGCCGCAGCAGCAGCCACGTGCCGTCCCATCCCTTCCTGCGGATTTCGTCGAGAAAATCCTCCTGGACCTCGGGCACATCGTTGAACCAGCGCAGCCAGACGTAGTAGCCGAGGACCATCACAGCCGGCAGGAGGGCAACCGCAAGGAGGCGGCGCAGCGCCGGCCACGAGAACCCGAGACGCCCGGTCAGGAGCAGACAGGTCGCGATCCCGAACGGGATCAGCGCTCCCTGCTGGCGAATGAGGAACGCGAAGCCTGCGAAGAACGAGCCGACGACGATGAAGCGCAGGTTTTCCCGGTCCGGTCGCAGCCCTCGCACATAGAAGGCGAGCGAGATGAGCATCACCGAGGCGAAGTGCGCGTCGGTCATGAAGCTGTAGGCAAGTGACATGGTGAGCGGGTTGAACAGCCACACACCCATGCCGAGCGCCGACCGGCTGCGAGAGACGCCGAGCTGGCGGAGGATCGCATAGAGGGCGATCCCGCCCAGCGCGACCATCACCACGGTGGAGACGCGCATCATGCCGAGCGACATGCCGAACACGGCACCGAACAGCGCACCCCACAGGATTTGCCCAACGGCGGTCGCTGCGACGACGGGGAAGACCTTGAGCGTCCCCTCGTCCAGCAGAATCTCCACGGATCTGGTGTACCCCCAGTCGTCCGTGGTGGCGATCTGTGTCATGGTCGGCACGATGAAGGCGGCGATGGCGAAGGCAGCGAGGACGAGGAGCAGGGGCCAGTTGCAGGTGGCCGCCGCAACCACGCGGGTCGCCAGCGGCGCTTCCGGGTGCTCCGGGATGTCGGGCTCGGAAGCCGGCGGAGGAGGGACCGGGGCAGTCGTCTCGATCTCCGGCCCGGCCGGCATGCTCGCCTCACGCTCTTCCGGCGGCGTGGGATGGAAGAATCCGTCATCGCCCCGCAAGGAACGACGCTCCTGACTCTCGAACCCGGCGTCGGACCGCGACTCGCTCACCCAGGCATCTCCATCGTGTGCCGATTCGCTCGCACAGGCTGCCTTCCCTCGCTCGATCGCCTGTGTGACCAACGATACCGAACCTTGCGGTCGGTACGCGCGCGTGGCACTGTTCCAGCTACAGTAGCATCAACTGCAAATTCAGCCCGCTGAAAGGACCTGCTGAAAGGACCTCTTGTGGCGCGGAGTGCACCGATTTCACCCCAGCGATCACCCGCACCTTCCGGCAGGGCGGTTTCCTGCCCGCTTCCCGACGACTGGGCAGCGTGCCGCGAAGTGACCCGGGCCCACGGGCGTACCTTCTATTTCGCCTGCAAGCTGCTGCCCCCGGCGAAACGACGGGCCATCCATGCGATCTACGCCTGGTGCCGCCACGCCGACGACATCGTCGACACCGCCGCTCTCGGCGACGCGGAGGCGGTGCATGCCGCGCTCGACGCGTGGCAGCAGGCGATCGTGGATCCGATCGACCCGGTTTCTCGCGCCTTCGCATGGGTCGTCGACACCTACGATATCCCACTCGAGCCGGCCCACGATCTCATCGCCGGGGTGCGCATGGATCTCGACGAGCCGCACTTCCGCACCTGGGAGGAGCTGCGCTGGTACAGCTACTGCGTGGCCGGCACGGTCGGACTCATGACCGCACCCGTCCTTGGCTGCTGCGACGATGCGATGCTGCCTCGTGCCGTGGACCTCGGGGTGGCCATGCAGCTGACCAATATCCTCCGCGACGTTGCGGAGGACGCCTCGCTGGGCCGCGTCTACCTCCCCGACGAGGATCTCGCCCTCTTCGGCGTATCTCGGGAATCCCTGCTCGCCCTGCGACCGGACGGAGACTTTCGCGGGTTGATGCGGTTCGAGATCGAGCGGGCACGACGTCTCTACCAGCAGGCGAACACGGGCATCCGCGCGCTCTCGGTTCCCGGTCAGCTCACCACGATCGCCGGCAGTCATCTCTACCGGGAGATCCTGCGGAGGATCGAGGAGCAGGATTACGACGTGTTCCGGCAACGCGCCACCGTCAGCACGGGACACAAGGTCGCCGAGATGCCTGCCGTCGTGGCGATGTTCCTGCGGATCCAGTGGTCCGGCATCGGCGGGCGCCTCCGGATCTAGGCCTCAGCTCACACACGTCCCGGTCCGGCCCTCGTCCCGGTACGCACCAGCCCCACGCTCCAGCGACCCGTCGTCACGCGACCCGGGCACGCCGCTCAGCTGACCTACCAGGTGCTCGAGCCGGCGTCGCAGGGTGTCGTCCGTCTCTTCCGCCTCGCGCAGGACGGGCGGACCGATTCGCATGTCGATCGCCCAGCGACCACCATTCAGGGGTTGGTACTGGTAGCCGACCGGCACCAGCGGCACGGCCTGGCCGATCCTCCGCTCCGCCAAGGACGCGAGCCGCACCACACCCTGCTGGAACGGCAGGAGACCATCTGGACGCTCCCGAGGGGTGCTGGCATGCGGATCCACGACCGGGTACCCCTCGGGGAACACCACGAGCAGGTCGCCGGCCTCAAGAAGGTCGACCGACCGCCGGGTCGCTTCGAGGAGAAGTCGCCGCATCTCGGCACGCTGGCTCGCTGCCACACCTGCCCGCTCGACCGCGTCCGGCCGCATCATCAGCGGCCAGTCCACCATTCGACAGAGCAGCTCCATGCCGCGACGCACGAGCCCCGTACCGGCCCAGTCGAGCCCCACCAGAATATGGAGGGGCCGATCGGTCGCCTGATACAGGGCACAGCCATCGAGCAGATTGTGGTAGTGACGCGCGACGATGAGGCACGGGCCCGTCTGCGGGATGTGTTCCCGACCGGTGATCTTCAGCGTCGCCTGGCGGGAGAGCACCGCTCGTCCACCGCGACGGAGGATCTGTTGCCCGATCGATGCGGCGGGACCGGATCGGGTCATGAGGGGGTGGTACGACTGCCGCGCAGCACAAGCAGCGACGGCAGGAAACCCAGCACGAGCGCGAGCAGGATCGGCACCCACAGGTCGACGCTGGCACTGAGTGCGGACGCGAAGACGATGTTGGCGGCATAGACGGCGACCGGGAACCAGATCGCCAGTCGCGTGGCGTCGCCGGGCGGGTCACTCATCCAGAGGACGCGCGCGACAACCATGAACACGACCGCCGTCAGGGTCCAGCCGATGAAGTTCTGCGTCGGCATCCCGAAGTAGGGCCCGGTCTCGTCCCACACCCAGAACTTGACCGCCAGCGACTCGTGCGCCATGGCCGGGTCCAGCACGAGGTCCCACACGGTGAGCAGCCACGCGCCGAAGATGACGGCGTAGATCCAGCGGGGCTGGAGTCGCCATTGGGCGGCGAGGGCGTGTCCGATCATGTAGGTGGCGAAACCGACGTAGAACCATGAGAGCGGAATCGAGAACGGCACGTGGTCGAGCACCTTGTACCCCAGGAAGCTCGTGTACTCGTAGTTGCCGAACGGCTCGCCGGTGCTGGTACCGAGGAGCTCCGAGGTGAGCGAGATGGGCACGGCGGCGGCGAAGAAGATGGCGGTCCGCCGGAAACCGATGGCCGCGATCCCCCAGCAGAACATGGCGGCCGCGCCGAGGATGATGTGGAGCGAGCCCGCGTAGCGCATGCCGAAGTCGTAGACGCGCAGCCCGAGCTCCGAATCCGCCCAGAGATCCGGGTTCGGAATCGCGATCAACAGGCCGGCCAGACCGAAAACCAGCGCCGCGAGGTGCCCGACCAGGAGACCGATCGCGAGCTGCATCGGCCGCACCGTGGACAATCGCGCGATCGGTCTCCGCCAGCCCGATACCGGTCGTGCTACATCCGCCGAGACTCCCTGCATCACCAATCCTTCTGCCAGCTCACCGACGAACAGCTCGTCCGCGCCAGCGATGCTCCCGACGAAGCGCCTGGATCACTATCACCGCCACGGCGATCGGGTCTACCGCCACACCGAGCCAATGCGTGTGTGGCAACTCGACGTACGCACGTGCCATGCCCGCCTGTGTGCCGAGCCTGATCATCATGAGGACACCGCTCACGCGAACGACGAGCGCACGCAAGGGCATCGCCTTCCATCCGGACGCGATCGCCAGCATGAACGCCGGCAACCCCTGCGTGGCGGTCATCTCGACCATGCGCACCCACCAGGACGCTCCCGACTGGCGATCCCGCATCGGCAATGAACGTGACCAGTTCTTCAGGGCATCGTACCAGCCACCATACATCTCGACCGTGACCATGGCTGCAGACCGCTCCGGCTCGTAGAAGCCGACGGGGATTCCCATCGCGGCACAGCGACGAGCGAGTGACACATCCTCGACGATCGATCCCGCCACCGAGGCGAAGCCACCCGCCTGCACCAGCGTATGGCGATCGATGAGAAAACACTGGCCGTTCGCCTGGACGTCATCCGGATCGTCGTAGGCGTGACCCGGGATGCCGTAACGATAGACGAGCGAGGCCAGCAGCGACGTGTGGACGGGAGCCTCAGCCATCCCCGACACCCGCTGGGGAGTCGCGACGCTCATCACGCGCAGGTTTCTGGCGGTGGCATGCGCCAGGAGCGACGACACGAGCGGTGGTTCCGGACGGACATCGGCATCGACGGTCAGGATCCACCGGGCATCATCGCTCGCGTTCTCGAGACCGACCTGCAGCCCCCACGGCTTGCCGTTCCAGTCACTCGGGATGGGATTGGCATCGATCAACCGGATGCGGGGATCACGCCCACCCCACTCCCACACCAGTGCGGCCGTGCCATCGCGCGAGCCGCCGTCGACGACGAGGATCTCGCCCACCTCCGGTCCCTGCTTCGCCAGCCCGGCAAGGCAGGGAGCCAGCCGCGCCTCCTCGTCACGTACGGGCACGATCACCGAGACCGTGCCAGCATGCTCGGGTCGTGAATCGGCCCGGGCGATGCGCTCGCCCCGCCCTGTCCGCACCAGCCGGAGGACAACCCGGCAAGCCGAGAGGATCTGCACCATCAGGACGGCGAGGACACAGGCCCGGGAGAAACCTCTCATCGGGAGAGCCTCGCATGCAGCTCGGAGAAGGTCTGCGCCAGCAACACGCGCAGCTGCTGCCACGAGTCCATGCTCTCGAGTGGGATGAGGTGGTCACCCGGGAGCTCGTGGTAGGTCACCGGACCGCCGAGGTGATCCACGAGCCAGCGCGAGTTGCGGTGCCCGACGATCGCATCCGGGCGTCCCTGGAAGATCGTGACCGGCTCCCTGATGTCGCCGGCCCTGCGTCCCGCCTCCCGGCCGACGATCCGGCAATCGTCGACGAGGCGTGTCGGCATGATGAACTCGTTGCGGATTGCGTCCCGCACCCGTTCATCGTCGAGGTCGAGTCCGGGTAGTGCCCGGTGGAAGAACTCGCGGATGTCCGGATGGTCGAAGTCGAGTCGCTGGAAGGGCGCCATCTCCCGGATGATGTACTTCGCCAGGGGCAGCACGAACGCGCGGGGATCGGCGATCCGGATGAGCGGCGCCATCAGTATCATCGCGTCAGCCGGCCGCGACGCGGAGGCGATGATCGACAGCGCACCGCCGAGCGAGTAGCCGAGCAGCACACGGCGGCGATATCGCTCGGTGAACGACTCCCAGGTCCGACAGACCGCCTCGACCCATTCCTGCCTGCCGACCTCCCGGAATCGGGCGATGTCCGACGCCATGCCGGGCAGGTTCATCACCTCCACGTCGAATCCCGCCTCGTGTGCCAGGTGGGCGGTCGGGCGGAGCTCATCCGGCGTGCCAGTGAAACCGTGGATCATCAGGATCCCGGGACGCTCGCCCGGCTCGTCCCGGTGAGTGAGCGCAAATGGTTGGTATCGTGCCTGCGCGTACCAGTCGATCATCGTCTCGAACGCATCCTTCCCAAGCTCGACCACACCGTCGCACGCCGCGTGCCGCACCAGGGCTACACTTCCGCATCGACGCCCCTGCCTCCACCGCGTAGCCTGAAACGAGCGACATTCCGACGCAACCCGGAGAAACAGGCAACGCATGCGAATCATCGTCATCGGCAGTGGGTTCGGCGGCCTCGCAGCCGCGATCCGGCTCGCCGCCAGAGGCCATGATGTCACGTTGCTCGAACAGCGGGACCAGCCCGGTGGGCGAGCCTACGTCTATCGCCAGGACGGGTTCACCTTCGATGGCGGGCCCACCGTCATCACGGCGCCGTGGCTGATCGAGGAGCTGTTCGATCTCGCGGGCGAACGCATGGCCGACCACCTCGAGCTCGTTCCGCTCACCCCGTTCTACCGCATCTTCTTCCATGACGGGGACCAGGTCGACTACGGTGGCGATCAGGCGGCGATGGAGGCGGAGATACGGCGCCTCACCGGCTCGGAGGACGATGTCGCCGGCTACCGGAGATTTCTCCGGATGTCCGAGCGGATCTTCGACAAGGGCTTCACCGAGCTGGCCGACAAGCCGTTCCTGCGCGTCACCGACATGGTGAAGGTGGCGCCGGATCTCGCCAGGCTGCAGAGCTACCGTACCGTGCACGCGCTGGTCAGCAGGTATGTCCGGAACGAGATGCTGCGGCAGGTGCTCACCTTTCACCCGCTCCTGATCGGCGGCAACCCGTTCCAGACCACGAGCATCTACAGCCTCATCCATCACCTCGAGCGCCAGTGGGGTGTCTGGTTCGCCATGGGCGGCACCGCGGCCATCGTCGACGCACTCGTGGCGCTCTTCCAGCGACTCGGCGGCACCCTGCGGCTCAACACGCGGGTGACCAGAATCCACACCCGCCAACGCCGCGCCTCCGGCGTACGGCTCGCGGACGGCACCGACCTCAGCGCCGACGCGGTTGTCGCGAACGCCGAGGTAACCCAGGCATACCGTACGCTCATCCCGGAAGCTGAGCGTCCCCACTGGTCGAACGCCAGGCTCGATCGCCTCCGGCAGTCGATGTCGCTCGTGGTGATCTACTTCGGCACCAACCGGCTCTACCGCGGGCAGGACGGCCCGACGCTCGCCCACCACAACATCATCCTCGGGCCGCGCTACCGTGAGCTGCTCACCGACATCTTCGAGCGCAAGGTGCTGGCGGACGACTTCTCGCTCTACCTGCACATGCCGACGCTGACGGATCCGTCGCTGGCACCACCCGGTCACGAGGCCTTCTACGTGCTCGCTCCGGTCCCGAACCTCCGCGGGAACATCGACTGGCAGCGCGAGGCAACGCCATTTCGCGACCGGATTATGGGCTTCCTCGAGGAGCGATACCTGCCCGACCTCTCCTGCCACCTCGTGTCGGAGCACATGATCGATCCGCGACACTTCGCGACCACGCTCAGCTCATGGGCCGGGTCGGCGTTCTCGATCGAGCCGATCCTCACGCAATCGGCATGGTTTCGGCCCCACAATCGCGCCGAGGACATCGAGAATCTCTACTTCGTCGGTGCGGGCACGCATCCCGGGGCAGGTGTCCCGGGTGTGCTGAGCTCGGCAAAGATCGCCGAGCGCCTGATCGAGGAAGAACGAGCCCGAAGCCGCTGACACCCGACACACCACAAGCCCCGATCCTCGATGGATCGGGGCTCGCTCACCTGTCCTGTCAACGACAACGCCTATGGATGGTACTCGCTGGTATTCGCCGCGGCCTGCTCCCAGCCTGGCCTGGCGCTGCCGTTGCTGAGGTTGGGCGGCTGTGGCTCGTCCTCATAGTCTTCCTCGTCGCCCCAGCGCTCCTGGTCCTCACCATCGTCCGCGTACTCGTCGTTGTACTCGTCCGGGCCAGTCTCGTATTCGTCTTCGTCGTCTTCCTCATCGTCCTCGTCGAGACCCAGGGCCTCGCGGACGAGCGGATGCTCCATGTTGAGCTCGGTGGTTACCAGCTCGTTGCCCTGACCGTTGATGGTCTGGCGCTTGACGAGCACCCGCTTGCGAAGGAACTCCATCACCTTCGCCTCGATGTGCTCGGACGGCAGCTTCGACCGATCGACGAACCGCCAGAGCGAGCGGCTCATGTGGCTCTGCGTCGGCACGAACCCGTCATGGAGCTGCTTGACGTAGGCGTCGATCGCCTGGATCACGGCGATGTCGACGTCCTCGCTCTGCTCGATCTCCAGCGGGTCGGCTTCGCCCGCCGCGGCCACGAGGTCGGGGCTGATCGAGCCCGGCACGCCGCAGATGATGACCCGCAGGCCCAGGCGATTGCGCAGGGTGGTCACGAGCCGGATGAAATCCTTGTCCCCGCTGAACAGCAGGAACGTCTTGATGTCCGGCCGGACCAGCGCGGTATTGATGATGTCAACCACGAGATTGAGATCGGACCGCGAGGCGAGCTTCTCCCGCCCCTGGGAATCGGTGGTGCGCTTCACCGGGTAGTGATGCATCTCGAATCCTGCGACGTCGAGACGCGTGCGCACCTGCGGTGGATGCTGGTCGAAGTCGGCGTAGGCCTTCGCTACCGACATCAGGCCATACTTGAGGGCCTTGTCGCGCCACGCCACCGGATCCGGCTCCTGCCCGTAGGAATTGATCGTGGAATAGCGGATATTCTCAAAATCGACAAATACTGCAACTTCTTCAGCACGGCCAGTGCGCCCGGCCAGGCTTCCTTCTGCCACGAGCGAACCCCCAATTCAGTTTTGGGATGGAAATAACACGATTACCAATCGATTGCGTCATGTCGCCCCCGGAAACCACCACATTCGGTCTCACGGGCACGCCAACGAGTCGGGTCCCATACACCCCGGTACGACAACTCCCTTCTCACGTGAACCTTAGCAACAACCACGAAACACAACGATCACTTGGTGGAACATTATCCGGACGATACCGTGTCGTGCGATCTCGACCTTCACAAAATCTGATGAACCTGAGGACGCGAGTCACGCACGATAACTCCATGATATAGGGGAGGCCCGGTAGTGTCTACTCCGGGCCTCCCCTGTACCGTTCAGGCGATTCGCGTGGCGTCAGCGTCCTGCCGCGGCGTCGGCGGCGAGGACCGCCGCTCCCACGACACCGGAAAAGTCTCCCAGCCCGGCCCGGACGATCTCGACCGCATCACCGGCGTGCGCGAGCGATTGCCTGCGGGTCTCCCGCTCGGCGACGTCGAAGAAGAGGTCCAGGGACTCGACCACCCCGCCCCCAAGGATGATCCTCGTCGGGTTCAGGAAATTGACGACATTGGCGAGCCCGAGCCCGAGGTACCGCGCGCCCTCCTCGACGATCTCGCGAACCACGGGATCATCCTGCTCGATGGCCTTGCGGAGCACGCTCGACTTGATCGGCGCCACGGCCGGGTCGGCCGGATCCACACCGGGCAGCAGTTTCGTGAGCACCGAACTGCGACCTCGGCGGATCTCGCCCCACAGCGCGCGCGTCATGCCCGTGCGGGACGCATATGCCTCCAGGTGCCCCCGCCCGCCACAGCCACAGATGCGACCGTTCGCGTCGACGGTGGTGTGCCCGAGCTCGCCGGCATTGCCCGCCGACCCCCTGATGATCTCCCCGTCGCGAACGATGCCGCCGCCGATGCCGGTGCCGACGAACACGACCACGAAGTCGTCCACATCCTTGCCGGCGCCGAACCGGTTCTCGCCCGCCGCGGCGATCTGCACGTCGTTCCTGATGATCGCGGGGATGCCGAGCTCTTCGTGAAGCAACCGCGCCATCTCGAGGTTGACCACCGACCGACTGAGATTCGCCGTGCCAACCAGGATGCCCCGCTCGGTATCCACCTGACCGGCGATACCGACGCAGATCCCCACCATCTCCGACATGTCGGCGCCGGACTTGCTGACAGCCTTGCGGGACACGTCGTAGATGCGCGACATGAGCTCATCGGGACCGTCGGTCGGATCGGTCTTCTTCTTGCCGGTTCCCCGGATCTTGCCCGAGTCGACATCAACAACGCTGGCAAGCACCTTGGTGCCGCCGAAGTCCACCCCGATCGCCAGTCGTGCCATGGTCCCGCTCTCCCCTAAACGCAGTCGTCCTCGTCCCACACTACCAGCCGGGCCGGACGCTAGCCCTGATACTTGTCCAGCAGCTCGATCACGCGACCGAACGCCTCGATCGACTGCGGCGTCGAGGGATCGAGTCCCGCCACGAAGTGCTTCATGCCTGCCGCCCTGAAGCCGGCGATCTTCTCGGCCTTCTGGATATCGTCCCCCTCGATGGGGTTCGGCCGCCGGCCGAGGTAGCCCTCCATCGCCACGTTGCCGCCCGCGGTCCGGACCAGCGATTGCGGCGCTCGCCCGACGTGCAGGCACGCCTCATCGACCTTGTCCATGAGTGGATGCACGGCCTCGGCATCGTTGTGCCACACCGTGTTCCACGCGTCGGCGTACTGGGCGATGATGCGCAGCATGCGCTCCCCGGTCGATCCGACGAGGATCGGTGCCCCTGCCGGGCGCGGTCCCCGTGGCCGGTTGACGGCGCCATCCGCCGAGTAGAAGCGGCCCTCGGACGTTGCCTTCCCCTCCCGCAGGAGCGGGTGAATGATCCGGATCGCCTCCTCGAAGCGGGTGACCCGATGATCGAACGGCATGCCGAACTGGTCGTACTCAGGCTTGTGCCAGCCGGCGCCCAGCCCGAGGATGAACCGCCCGCCACTGATGTCGTCGATCGCCTCGGTCATCTTGGCGATCACGCCCGGGTTCCGGAAACCGGTGCAGGCGACGAGCGACCCGATCCTGACGTCCGGCACCCGCGCCGCCACTGCGGCCATCACCGTGAACGCCTCCCAGACGCCCCGCTGCCCCTCCTCCGGCGTGCCGAAGGTGAAGTGATCGGCGAACCAGAGCGTATCGACGCCGATGTCACGGGCGATCTCCGCCATCTCGACGATGTCGGAAAAGTGCGGGGTTCCTCCGAAGGCAGCCTCCTCCGAAATCGGCATCATCAGGCCGATCCCCATCGGCCGGGAATCGGAGACCCAGTGGTTCGCCGCCAGCCGAACATCCCCCGATCGCATGTCACTCATCGTTGCTCACTCCCCCATGTGCAGGCTGCAGACGGCCGCGGCGTTCACCTTCGCACGGACGGTGAATGCCTCGCAAGATTCATTCGAGGTTTATGCGGCGAAGACGCCACGCCGACAGCGCCAGGGAGATCACGACGATGGCCACGATGGTGATCGTCGCGGTCGACAGTCGCGACGCATTGGACAGCGTCACGGCGTCGTCGTCGAGCATCCTCACGAAGATCGACTGCATGTAGTGCCGGATGCTGATCGTCCTGATCCCGGGCAGGAAGCCGGAGAGGGTCGCCTCCCATACGAAGACATAGAAGACGCCGAGGACGAGCGCCCGCTGCATGACCAGGCTGATCAGCATGAACAGCCCGCTGAAGCCGGCGATTCCGGCCAGGCTCGCGGCGAGCATGGGCCACACGATGTCCCTCGTGACCTCGAGGTTGCCCCACGAGATGATCAGCCAGACGCCGATCAATGCCGTCCATGCGATCGGAACGGTGATCACCAGCGTCCCGACGAACTTCTCGAGCACGATCCGGAGCCGGCTGATGGGCTTGAGGGTCAGGTACTGGAGGGTCTTGTCCTCGACCTCGTCGCCGAGCGCGGCCGTGGAGAGAACGAGCGCGGCGAGCGGCAGCAGGGTCGAGCTGAAGAGGCCCTGGAAGATCACGACAGCCAGGGTGTCGCGCATCTCCCAGTCGCGCATGTCCGAGTCGGCGAGGCGCAGGATCACCGCCAGCAGCAGCGGGATGGCGCAGATACCCGCCACCACCAGCACCGATTTCGCACGCAGGAACTGACGTATCGTCAGCCGCATCACCGTCAATTGCGCAGTCACTGATCACTCCATCGTTGACGCGGCACGGATCGGCCCCGGGCACGGAACGCACACGCTGACATGGCGCCACTCATCGCTCGACGAGATCCGAGAAGACCGAGGCCAGCGATTCGTCGAGAGCCTGGACCTCGTACAGCCGCACCCCGTGCTCCTTGGCCAGCACCGGGACGAGTCGGTAGAACTCACGGACATCCTGGGTGTCGGCAACGACGCGGTCATGCTCGTCGATCTTCACGGCACGCACGATGTCGGTATCGATGAGGGCGCTGGCGAGCCGGCGGGGCTTGTCCACCCGCAGGCGGATCTCCCGGTCGTGCGCGTCGATGCGCTCCCGGATCGCCCGGAAGTCGCCCACTGCCGCGAGCCGACCGTTGACGATCACGATGATGTTCTGGGCGAACCGCTCGACCTCCTCCAGGACATGTGACGAGACGATCACGGTCTTGCCGGATCGGCCGAGCTGGCGGATGAGTCCCATGAGCTGCACCCGCTGGACGGGATCGGTGCCGTTCAGCGGCTCATCCATGAGGATGATGTCGGGATCGTGCACGAGGGCACCGGCCACCTTGATGCGCTGTCGCATACCCTTGGAGTACCCACCGACGCGTCGATCCGCGGCGGACTGCATCTCGACCATCGCGATGGCACGCTCCACGGCCTCGTCGACGTTCGGGAGTCGCTGCAGCTCCGCGTTGAGCCGCACGAACTCGCGCCCGCTCATGAACGGATAGATCGTCTCGACCTCGGAGACCAGCCCGAGACGCCGGTAGACGTCGGGCCGCCCGCGGACGGGCTCACCCTCGATGGTGATCGTGCCACTGGACGGTGCGAGCAGGCCACAGATCATCTTGAGCGTCGTCGACTTTCCCGCCCCATTGGGTCCAAGCAGACCCGTCACACCGGGTGCGACGCCAAAGGTGACATTGGAGACGGCGACGATGTCTCCGTACCATTTCGACACCTGGTCGACCAGCACGGTGGGCGTCTGCCCCTCACGAAGGCCGGGTATGGTCGACGATCGCTCCGCCTGCACGTCCGCAGCAACGGCTTCCTGGCTCGCGATCATGATGCATTCCTCGGTGAGTAGCGCCAGCGAACGAAGAGCGACCCGGCGACGATGATGAACACGACCCAGGCGAAGTAGATCCAGGTATCGAGGTTCGCCTCCTGCACTTCCTGATCGGGCACGACGTCGAACAGGGACGAGGCGATCGCGTTGAAGACGGCCTGGATCGACCCGAGGATGAAGTAGTTGCTCCACCCCATGTCGAGCTCCAGAACCGCCACCTCGGAGATGCCGGTGATCACCAGGAACCCGATGATGATCACGCCGATGGCAACGCCCTTCCGATCGGTCATCGACGAGATCACGAGCGAGATGGTGCCGAGCGTCAGCGCGATCAGGGTCCCGAGCAGGACCACCCGTCCGAGATCCCCGATGTTCTCGCGCATGGCACTGGCGGGGGACTCGGCGGTCAGCTGCGTTCCGAGCCAGAGGATGATCGCCGGCAGCACCGAGATCGTCATGGTCAGGACCGCGGCGGCCGCGAGCTTGGCGAAGACGTAGTCGAACCTGGTGATCGCGCGGGCGAAGTAGAGCGGCAGGGTCTTCTCGCGGCGGTCCGGCACCAGGATCTCGGGGATCACGGTCGCGCAGAAGATGCCGACGATCATGAAGATGCCGCCGAAGTAGTCGATGTATGACGCGACATTGAAGTCCGGGGCCAGCGCGGCGATGCCGATGATCACGATGAGGGGCACGAACGACGAGAAATAGAGCAGCGCGGGCAGGATCTTGGCCGTCCACGACTTGCGAATGCCCATCGCCCGCTTGATCGAATAGAGGAACAGCGACAGCACCGCCCGCCGCCGCCCCTCGCGGGGACCGTCGTAGTGGGCGTAGCCCCGATCGAAGACCTCGCCGTAGCTGGCCTGCCGGGCGGTGGGTGCAGGGGCGTTGGCAGCGTCACTCACGGGCACCAACCTCTTCTCGTGTCGCCCCGATATTGCCGAGATAGATGTCCTCGAGCGACCGTGACCGACCCCGCAACGACCGCAGCAACGCGCCCTGCGCGACCGCGATGTCGCGAATGAGGTCGTAGGTACTCTCGTTCTCGACCTCGACGATCAGCTCCTCGAAGCCCATCTCGAGATCCGCCTCGCGCACGGTGATGCCCTGCGCCTCGAGCGCCCGCCGGAACGCCTCCTGGTCGCCCTCGATGTGGACGATCACCTCACCGCCGATGTCGCCGAGGTCGCCAAGCGACTGGGCGGCGATCAGCCGTCCCTGATCCAGGATGACGACGTAGTCGCACACGCGCTCGACGTCCTCGAGGATGTGGGTGGAAACCACCACCGCGATGCCGAGCTGCCGGTAGATGCGCTCGATCAGCTCGAGCATCTCCTCGCGTCCGCGGGGGTCGAGCCCCGCCGTGGGCTCGTCCAGGAACACCAGCTTCGGGTCGTGGACGATCGCCTGGGCGAGCTTGACCCGCTGCCGCATGCCGGTCGAGAAGCCCTTGATCAGCCGGTATCGCTCCTCGGCAAGACCGACCTGGTAGAGGACGTCGGCGGCACGCTGCCGGGCGGCCCGGGGTGGGATCCCGCTCATCTCGGCCATGTGGCCAACGAAGTCGGCGGCGGTGGTGTTGGATGGCAAGCCCTCCGCCTCGGGCATGTACCCCACATACTCGCGGACCTTCGTGCCCTCGTGCTGGGTGTCGTAACCGACCACCGTGGCCGTGCCCGAATCGGGAGCGATCAGGCCGAGCAGCGTCCGGATCAGGGTCGTCTTGCCGGCACCGTTGGCGCCGAGGAGCCCCACGGACGCCCGCGGCACGGACATGTTGATGCCGTCGAGGGCCACGAACGAACCGAAGGTCTTGCGAATCCCTCGTACCTCGATGACCGGTGGCGCATCCGTGTCCGTGACCCGGCGGGTGTCAGTCTTTGTCTGCAGCATGCACCTGGTCCTGTGTCAGATTCGATCGTCGTCATGACCCGCATGGCTCTCGAGCCGTGTCAGGTTGAGTATACAGACAGGCATGAAGCGGCTCCCCTTCCTGCGCTGCCTTATGCTCAACGCACGAACCACGGCACGTGGTACAGGTTGCCTGGCGGCGATCTGGGCCACGGGCCCGAACGAGCGGCTGGTACGTGCACGGATAACACCGGATGGGCCATACGATACCCAGATGCGGCGTACAGAATGCTATGCTGGATGCAGAGAACCAAAGGCCGTCACTCCGCTCGGTGTGTGGGGGAATTCGCTTCACCCACTGGCGGAGACGACTCCTGAGTTCTGGATCGATCCCGGTACGGCCGGGGCGTCCGGTAGCAGGTTGATCGAGGGAGGTACATGGAATGCCCTCACCACACTCGCCATCCACGTCACTGACGCTGACACGGGCGATATCAACCGATGGGCAGACCATTTCGCCCGACCGGTCCGACACCGGCGCGCACTCCCCGATCGTCGGTCTGGTCTCCGCCTATCGGTACCAGCGCCTGCGGCTCTCCCTGCGTCTCTCGTCGCTTCCCGGCTTCCGCCTCGTGACGCTGTCGCCCCAGGATGTGATCATGCCGAGGCGATCGGTGGCGGGGATCATGGAGCCGCCGTGCAGCCTGTTGATCGTCGAACCGGGCGACCTGCCGAAGTCGACGCTCGACGAGCTGGTCGACGTTGCCCGCATCCACCACCTGCCGCTGATCTGGCTCGGTGAGCCGCCGATCGCGCAGCGTCTTGCCACCGCAGCGATGCCGGGCGGGATGATTCCGCCGCAATCAACGGTGGAACAGATCGAGCGCACGCTCCAGGCTGCCGAGGTTGGCCTCAACGTCGTGCACCCGGACTTCGCCCACGTCGTCGACCAGACCGAGGCCGATGTCGAGGCTCCCACGGAGCTGCCGAGCAACGAGACGCCATCGGTGCTGTCCCCGAGGGAACAGGAAGTCCTGACGCATGTCGCCAAGGGTCTGCCCAACAAGGCGATCGCCCGCACGCTTGGCATCACGGACCACACCGTCAAGTTCCACATCAGCTCGGTCCTGTCCAAGCTGGAGGCGGCGAGCCGCAGTGAGGCCGTCGCCATCGCGACGAGGCGGGGCATGTTGCCCGAGTAGATTCGTCCGGTCACCAACGAGCCTGTTCGAGGGAGGGGATTGCCCCTCCCTCTTGCCCTTTCCTCGCTGCTACAGGGGATCGGGCAGCGCCGTCCGATGCTCGGGGAACGCGTGCAGATCGAAGAGCTTCGTCGCCTCGGTCGCGGTCTGCGGGCTACGCGTCAGCTCGAGCGCGGCATCCGCCACCCGACGTCGCACGCCGTTCAGCGTTCGGTACATTGCATTGCCCGCGTCGATCCGCACCGCGCCGAGGTCCTCGTAGTGCCCCCACACCACCAGCCACCCCCTCGCGACCGGATGCACCTCGACGAAGCGTCCATGGTCGTTCCAGACGAACGACCCCTCTCGTGCCACCAGCATTGCCGACCCTTCTCGCGATCAACAGGAAAACCGGGAAGCCGCCAGCGGCCCCCGGTTCATGATAGTTCGTCCTGTCGACGCATCTCACGCCGGTACGGCTTCTACTGCGACTTGCGTGGATCGAGCGCGTCGCGGAGGCCGTCGCCCATGTAGTTGATGGCCAGCACCGTGAGGAAGATCATCGTGCCCGGGAAGATCGCCTCCCACATGTTGATGCTGAGGTAGTCCTTCGCGGCGAAGAGCATCTGGCCCCATGTCGGCACGTCCGACGGGAACCCGAGGCCGAGGAAGGACAGCGACGACTCGGTGATGATGGCGGCACCGACCTCGAGCGTCGCAGCAACGATGATCGGGCTGGCGACGTTCGGGAGGATGTGCTTGAAGATCAGGCTGGAGCGGGTCGCCCCGATCGAGGTAGCCGCCTCGACGAATTCCTTCTCCTTGACGGAGAGGAAGCTCGCGCGCACGAGCCGCGCGGTCGGCATCCAGGCCAGACAGCCGATCACCAGCACGATCAGGAAGAAGACGCCGAAGTTGCCGGTATTGAAGCGGTCGTCGAAGAACTCGACCATCGAATCCTTGAACAGGAAGGTGATCAGCAGCAGCAGCGGGAGCTGCGGCAGGCTGATGAACATGTCGGTGAACCGCATCAGGAAGCTGTCGGCCATGCCGCCGAAGAACCCGGCGACCGCGCCGATGGCCGTCCCGATCGTGATCGCGACCAGCGCCGCGACGAGGCCCACCGAGAGCGAGATTCGCCCACCGTAGAAGATGCGCGCGAGCACGTCCTGACCGAGCGAGTCGGTACCCATGAGGTGCTGCATCGAGGGCCCCTGACTGGTGTCATAGGCGAACGGATCGTTGACCTTCTCGTCGTACAGGAACGGCCCGACGAAGACCGCGACCAGGAACAGCGTGAAGACGATCAGGCCGGCCATCGCGAGCCGGTGCTTGCGGAACTGGTTCCAGGCGTTGCTCCACAGCGAGCGCTGGGGCCGCACCCGTGCCAGCGGGTTCGCTGCCTGCTTCGCGGCATCGGCAAGGACGGGCTGCTTGGTCCTCGTCGTGGTGGTTGCGTTCTCTTGGCGTACCATCGTTGTCTCCGTCGACGCGCGTTCGGCGCGGCCAGCGAATGGGCAGGCTACTCGTACTTGATTCGCGGGTCGAGCACCGCGTACAGGATGTCGGCAAGGACGTTGAACAGCACGACCAGGATGGACACGCCGAACGTGATCGCCATCACGACGGGCACGTCCTTCGACAGGATACCGTCGATCAGTGCGCGCCCGACCCCGGGCACGCGGAAGATCTGCTCAGTGATGACAGCACCCCCCACGACCGAGGGAAGCTGAAGCGCGATGATCGTCACGACCGGGATCATCGCGTTCCGCATGGCGTGGAGCACGATCACGGACCGCTCCCTGAGGCCCTTGGCACGGGCGGTCCGCACGTAATCCTGATTGATCGTCTCGAGCATGGAGGCGCGCACGAAGCGGGTGAGCTGCGCCGAGCTAAAGAGTGCCAGCACCGTGATGGGCATGATCGATTGCTTGATCGTGGCCCACAGACTGTCCTGGCTGGAATAGACGAACGGCAGCCAGTCCAGCTTCACGCTGAAGATGATGATCAGCACGAGACCGGAGAAGAAGGTCGGGATGCTGAAGCCGATGAAGGCGAACGTGGTCGCCACGTTGTCGAACCAGCTGTACTGCTTGATGGCGGAGATCACGCCCACCGGAACGGCGATGAGGATGCCGAGCAGGTAGGCCGTGCCGCTGATCCAGAGGGTGACCGGGACGCGGTCGAGCACGTAATCCTTCACCGGAACGCGAGCCGTGAGCGACTGGCCCCAGTCGAAGTTGAAGAAGTACGCCTTCGCCCACTTCCAGTACTGGATGTGGAACGGGTCGTTCAGACCCCACTGATCCCGGATGCGCTCGCGCACCTCGGGCGGCACGTTCGGGTTCGTCGCCAGCTGCCCGAGCGGGTCGCCAGGCGCCAGGTAGATCACACCGTAGATGATCACGCTGATCGCGATCAGCGTGATCACCGAAATCAACCCGCGTCGTATGAGGTATCGCCCCACGACAGACTCCTCAAGTGGGTGCACACGTCGATCGCCGATCCGTGGCTGTCGGGCAGCCACATTGCACCGGACCTCGCCCCGTCATCCCAGGGTGAATGCTGTACAGATTCTACCGAGGATACAAGATCCCCGTGTTGTCGCTGTCAGCCGCGACATGTCCCGCGAGGCGACGCTGCCCCGAGTGCATGGGAAAACGCGTGTATCGTACGTTTCGCGGAACCGCAACGTCAAGGTAGGATTCCCCACCAGATACCCGAATCCGGCCGAGACCCCGGTTATTGTTGTGCCCAATGCACAAACTGGCACGATTGATTGTACACCCGTCATTGGGATGAGGAATCGTGAGCACAAATCCCCCTTCAACCTGCTCCTCCGAGGATGCGCTGCGCCGCATGTGCGGTGGACTCGTGGTGTCCTGCCAGGCGCCACCGGGGAGTCCATTGCGCGCCCCCGCGATCATGGCTGCCATGGCGCAGGCGGCCGAGGCAGGCGGTGCATCCGGCATACGCGCCAACGGCCCGGATGACATCCGCGCGATCCTCGGGACCGTCTCCCTGCCGGTGCTCGGCCTCCACAAGGTCGACTACCCCGACTCGCCGGTCTACATCACCCCGACCATCGCCGAAGTCGAGGGATTGCTGGAGGCCGGCTGCACGCTGATCGCGCTGGACGCGACCGCCCGACCGCGCCCGGGCGGCGTCGGGCTGCGCGACCTCGTCGAGCGAATCCACGACGCGGGAGGTCTCGCCTTCGGCGACATCGCCGGGCCGGGCGACATCGCGGGCGCGCTGGAAGCGGGCGTCGATGCGATCGGCACCACCCTGAGTGGATACACAACGTCGGCGCCGCCACCGCCGGGTCCGGACCTCGATCTGGTGCGGACGCTCGTCGCGCGCACCACCGTGCCCGTCTACGCCGAGGGACGCTACCGCACCGCCGAACAGATCGCAGTGGCGCGGGATCTGGGGGCGAGCTTCGTCGTGGTGGGCGGTGCGATCACGGATCCGGTCGCGCTCACGCGCACGCTCGCCGCCCCCTTCACCGGGAGAGGTGGATCGACATGAGCACGGAGATCACGGCCTATCTCACCACGCTGCGGGAAGGCATCGACCGGATCGAACACGACCTCGCGGCGATCGCGTCGGCTGCGGACCTCCTGGCCCGATGCATCGGCGACGATGGCATCGTCCACGTCTTCGGCAGCGGCCACTCCGCCATGCTCGCGCAGGAGGTGTTCCACCGCGCGGGCGGGCTGGTGCCGTTCAATGCGATGCTCGACATCAACCTGACGATCTTCGGCACCGCCCACGCCACCCGACTCGAGCGCATGGAGGGCTACGCCCCGGCCGTGCTCACCAACCACGATGTCCGTCCGGGCGACGTCGTGATCGTGATCAGCACCTCCGGGGTGAACCCGGTGCCGATCGAGCTGGCGGAAACGGTGAAGCAGGTCGGGGCGCGGGTCGTCGCCATCACCTCCGCCGAGGCGTATCGCGACACCCGCTCCCGTCATTCCAGCGGCAGGAAGCTCGCCGACGTGGCGGACGTCGTGCTTGACACGCGGGTGCCGGAGGGCGACGCAGTCGTTCCCGTTGGCAATGCAGGAGTACGGGTTGGAGCGACGTCGACGGTGCTGGGCGCCACCCTCCTCAATCTGCTGGTGGTCGAGACGTCCCGCCTGCTGGACGCCATGGGCGTGCCTGTCCCTGCCTTCGTCAGCCAGAACGTGCCGGGCGGCGACGAGCACAACGCCCTCCTGATCGAGCGGTATGGCCGCCGCCTCCCCCTGATGAAGCCATGACGGATATCCAGCTGCTCGCCGGAATCGACGGCGGCCAGACATCGACCAAGGCCGTGCTCACGACCCTCGCTGGCGAGGTGCTGGCGACGGGCACGGGGCCCGCCTGCGACCACCTCAACATCCCGGGCGGACTCGAGCGCAACCGCCAGGCGATACATGGTGCGCTGCTGTCCGCCACGGCGGCCGCGGGCATTTCACCACATGCGATCGTCGCGATCGGACTCGGACTCACGAGTGCCCAGCGCGAGCTCGACCCGGGACCGCGCATCAGGGCGCTGGTTCAGGAGGTCGCGAATCCCGTCTCGATCTGGGTCGATACCGACTTCGTCTCCAACCTTGCCGGTGCCTCGGGTGGGCAACCGGGCATCGTGGTGATCGCCGGGGGCGGATCGATCGGATACGGGGTCGATGCATCGGGCCGGGAGGCGATCGCCGGAGGACTCGGATACCTGATGGGGGACGAAGGCAGCGGCTGGTTCCTGGGCATCGAGGCGCTGCAGGCCGCGGCAAGGGCCACCGACCATCGAGGGCCGGATACGGCACTGCTGCCGATGGTTCTCGAGCATTTCGACCTGCAGGATATCCGACACATCCTCCGCGTCATCTACCGCGCCGACTTCGAGCGTGGGGAGGTCGCGGCTCTGGCCCCAAGGGTCATCGACGTCGCCCGGCGTGGGGATCAGGTCGCAGGCGATATCGTTGCCCGGGGCGTCGACGGCCTGTCGCGCATCGCCCTCGGTGTCGCCGAGCAGCTGTTCGATGACGTGCCGGTCTCGATCTATCCCACCGGTGGCATCTTCCGCGCCCGGGACCTCGTTTTCGAGCCATTCACCCGAGCGGTTGCCGCCGCCCGGCCGAACGCCACGGTGCGCGAGCCGCGCTTCCCGCCATCCTGCGGGGCACTCATCCGCGCCGGTATCGAGCACGGCCTCACGATCGACCCGGCTTTCCTCGATCGCCTCGAAGCAACCCTGCCGACGTCGGAAACGACCCGATAGAGGCAGGACCCGGTGCTGGCGGGCTCCTGTGGTACCATTTGCGATTGTGTGCCGCGTGGCATGCGATTGCACCGTCGATGCCGATCTACACGATCGACGACCGCGATCCCGTTCTTTCTGGAAGTAGGAGTCATCATCTCATGGCAGATGAACTGATTCTGATGGCCGAACCACGGACCGTCCATGGGAAGCAGGTCAAGCGACTTCGTCGCGAAGGCAAGATCCCTGGCGTTGTCTACGGGCCGGTCGTCGAAAACACCATCTCCGTTTCGGTCGATCGCCGCGCGTTCGAGCGGTTCTACTGGCAGCACGGCCACTCCACCATCTTCAAGCTTCAGTGGGACGGTGGTGAGCAGCCCGTGCTGATCCGCGAGGTTCAGACGGATCCGATCCGCAAGGATCCGCTGCACGTCGACTTCTTCGCGCCGAACCTGCGCGTCAAGCTGCGCGCGATGGTGCCGGTGGTGCTCCACAACGCCAGCGCCGACATGGCCGGTCTCCTCAACACGATTCTCACCGAGGTCGAGGTCGAGGCCCTGCCGATGGACCTGCCGCACCAGCTCGACGTGGACATCTCGGAGCTCACCGAGGTCGGCGACCACGTGCGCGTGAGTGACATCACGCTGCCGGAGAACGTCGATCTGATCACGGACCCCGAGGAGACCATCGCGACGGTCGTGGCCGAGACGGTCGCCGAGGAGCCGGAGGAGGCTGCCGAGGGCGAGGAAGCCGCAGCGGAAGAGGCTGAGGCTGCCGAGGGTGAGGAAGCGCCCGAGGGTGGCGATGAGGACACCGAGGAGTAGCCCTCACCGCCTCACACACCTCCAGCGAACGTGAACAGGGTCGGGGCAAAACACCCCGGCCCTGTTCCATTTGTCCGTCGCCGTCCTACGGGGTAACGGGAGTCTCCGCAAGCTGCTCCCGCACGGCACCGGCGAGGAGCGTGAGCGTGCGGCGCACGCGCTCCTGCTCGACGCCGGCCGCGTAGACGTTCGCCAGCAGCAGATCGAACCCGAGCAGCTTGTGCTCGCCACGGATCTGATTCGCGACCTCGTCCGGTCCGCCGGCCAGCATGACCCCATTCTCGACCAGCTCCTCGGCCTTGGCCCTCGCATCCGCGCGACGGTCCGGCCGACTGCCCTCGCCACCGCCCTGGACCCGGTCATTGAGGCGCACGAGGTCGTCGGTGATCTCGTCCATCGCCCGCTGCGTGGATTCACCAACGTACACGTGGCGCATGAGCGCCAGCGCCCCCACCCGTCGTTCCGGTTGCGCGCTCCGCACGGCCTCCGACTGGCCCGCGCACCCGGCCCGCCAGGCCGTCACCGTCCCGACCAGCTGGTTGCTCGGCTTGAACCCCACCGCGAGGCCGTACCCGCGCGACCCCATCCAGTGCGCGGCGATCGGCTCGGTGCCCGCGAACCAGAGAGGCGGGTGAGGCTCCTGCAGCGGCAGCGGCCAGATCATCAGGTCCTTGATCGACACGCCCTCGCCTTCGAACGTCACCTTGCCTCCGGACCACAACGCCTGCATCACGGAGATGCGCTCCTGGAAGATGCGGACGCGATTCTCCGGGTCCACGCCGAGCGCGACCAGCTCCTCCACCCGGTGCCCCAGCCCGAAACCGACCTCGAGACGGCCGCCGCTGAGCTGGTCCGCCATCGCCACCTCCTCGGCCAGCTGCACCGGCTGGCGGATCGGCAGGGTGTACCCCAGCATGCCGAGTCGCATCCGGGAGGTGCGCTGCGTCGCCGCTGCCACCCAGGTCGTCGCGGAGGGGATGACGTGGTGCGGGAGGAAGTGCCGTTCCGCCGAGAAGGCGACATCGAAGCCCAGCTCGTCGGCAGCGGCGAGATCGTCGAGCCGCTGGGCATACATGGCTGCCGGGTCGAGGTCCAGAATCGGATCCACCTGCATGATGTCGAACAGGCCGATCCTGATCTGGCTGACCGGTGTGCTGGTGTGAGGGTTCGCGTCCGGGATGCTCAAGGCTGATTCGCTCCATCGGGCTCGCGCCACCTCGGCGACGCGTCCTGTTTCTGGCTGGCATTCGACCCGGCAAAGTATGACGGAGACCCGCAGCCCCTGACCACCATGAGGCGGACAAACAAAAAGGCCGGCCCCGGAGGGCCGACCTTCTTGCCTGGGCGTCCAGCGATACTGCTCGCTACGCGCGAGCAACCTCCGCTGTGACGCCCTTCGTTTCGAGACTACTCATGGGCATCACCTCCTTCACCCTGTCTGGTATCGGAGTACGGCGTGCCGATCAACCAGCGTTGACCGTATGTACAACCTAACATGCCGGTCATATGCCGTCAACAGGCAAAGTCGCCATCGTGTGTGACCATGGATACCCCAGGCGACTCCGGCCAGCGATATCGACTCGGCATCCGGTTGGCGACCGACGGGACCTGACGACGGACGCGGTCGAGATGGCTGAGATCGAGCGTGGCCGAGATCAGGGTCGGAGCATCGGACGCCTGAGCCACAACCACACCCCAGGGATCCACGATCATCGAGCGACCGTAGCACCACTGTCCCGGCGGGTGCTTGCCGACCTGACCGGCGGCAACCATGAACACCTGGTTCTCGATGGCGCGAGCGCGGATGAGCGGCTCCCAGTGGTCACGCCCCGTGGCGAGGGTGAACGCGGCCGGCACCATGATGATGTCGGCACCCTTCAGCGTGAGGATACGGAACAGCTCGGGGAACCGGAGATCGTAGCAGATCGCCAGACCGACCGTGATGCCGTCCACCTCGACCGTGACGATGTCGTCGCCCGGCGCGATGGTGGCGGACTCCCGGTAACTCGTGTCCTCGTCCAGATCGACGTCGAACATGTGGATCTTGCGGTAGGTTCCGATGATCTCGCCTTCCGGCGAGAACACCACGGTCGTGTTGTAGAGGCGCTCCTCACCCTCGACACGCTCGTAGATGCTGCCCGCGTGGAGGTAGATGCCGAGGTCGCGCGCCTTCGCGGCCAACTGGTCGGTCAGTGGGCCGGGAATCGTCTCGGCAGCGCGCTGATTGCCGCTGCTGGGACCGAGGTAGGTCCACACCTCCGGCAGCGACACGAGGCGGGCTCCGCGCGCCGCGGCCCGGTCGATGCCCGCCATGGCAGCCTGGATATTGGCCGCCTTGTCATCGCCGGAATTCATCTGCACGATCGCCACCTGGAGCTCGTTCGGCATTGCACTCTCCATGCATCTGACTCGCTGCTGCTACGCACTCATCATAACAAGGACGATCCCGAATGATGGGTCACGAGGCAGGAACATCCTGTCTCCCCCGTATACTGCCCGCAGGCATGTTCGTGTGGACGGCGGGATGTGACGATGGAGCTTGTCTGGGTCGGAATCGGAGGGGCACTCGGGTCGATCGCCCGCTATCTGGCCGGCCGCGAGCTGACGGAGCGGCTCGGGGGCTCGTTCCCTTATGGGACCTTCACGGTAAACGTCCTCGGCGCGTTCCTGATCGGCATCCTGTTCGTGCTCCTGACCGAACGCGGCATCGGCGACGACCGGCTCCGCCTGCTGCTGATGGTCGGGTTCCTCGGCGGCTTCACCACCTTCAGCACGTATACCCTCGATGCCTTCAGCCTGGTGGAGCGCGGCCAGTGGGTGATGGCTCTCACCTACGTCGTCGGCAGCAACCTGCTGGGACTCCTCGCCTGTCTGGCCGGGATCGCGTCGATCCGGTGGCTGTTCTGAGCCCTCACACCGCTCGCCGGGTCAGGCAAGGAGCAACGCTCCAGCCGCTTCGCTCCCCGGGTCGACGGACACGCGCGGCGCCGCGCATCGGCCATAAAGCGAGGAGGGTGGGCACGAGGGGTGTTCCGGCGACCACGCGCGCTGCAGATCATCCGGCGGACTCGGTGACAGCAAGCGTACCCGTATCCCGGTCGCAGAACGCAGGTACGGACGAGTCGCGCTACCGAATGAACCAGGCCCAGGTGAGAAAGACGCAGATCAGCAGCGCCATCACCAGCAGCACAACCAGGATCGCCACACATGACCGGGATGCTGCGCCAAGGTCGCGTGCCTGCTGGACCTCCGTGGCGAGGCTCTCCCCATCCAGCTCCTCGTCCGTCTCGTCGACGGAGCGCATCGTGCCCGGGACGACAAACGTATCGCGCCTCTCCTGATTGTTGTCGCGTTCGTCCCAATCGGTCATGAGGTCGATCCCCGATTGGATCCGGCGCCCGCTGCCACCTCGTGGCGCGTCACCCGCCAGACGTGGATCATCCGCCACACCGCCGTCAGGTGCGTGGTGACCGCGAGAACCCACAGGGCCACCATGGGCCAGTTGAAGATCAGACACAATCCGAGCAGGACGACCCGCTCCGGTCTTGCGGCGATGCCGACGGATGCCTTGTGACCGATCGCTTCGGCCCGGGCACGGGCGTAGCTGATCATGAGCGCACCGGTCGCCGAGATCAGCACCAGCAGCGAGCCGAGATGGTCGTTGTCGGTCGTGTTGAGCCACACGAGCAGGCCGATGTATACGACGATCTCGGAGTAGCGATCGACCGTCGAGTCGAGAAACCCACCGAAGGTCGAGGTGGTGCCGGTCGAGCGCGCGATGGCGCCGTCGACCATGTCGAATGCGCTGGCCACGAGCAGCATCGCGCCGGCGACACGGGGGTGACCCGACGCCAGCACGAGCGCCACGATCACGTTCAGCCCGAAGCCGATCAGCGTCGCCATATTCGGAGAGATGCCGAGCCGCGCGAGCGCCCGTCCCACTCCCAGCATGTATTGACGGACTGCCTGTCCGATCGGCTCCGAAATCACGGCTCCACTCTCCCCTCGCCCCGCATCCCGACCGTCCGGGAGCGCCCTATCGCATGGCCATGCGCCAGTCAGCGTGCCGCGCCCGCTGGGCTGCCCGCTGATACGACTCGAGCACCTGGGCAGCCACCCGCGGCCAGGCGAACCGCTGGGCGCTCACACGTCCCTCGGCACCAAGGCGCGCCCGCAAGTCGCGATCGGCCAGCACCCGCACGAGCCCCAGCGCGAGCGCCTGAGGATCCTTGGGCTCCACCAGCACGCCGTCGCGCCAGGGGGTCACGACACTGCGATACCCCGGGATGTTGGTCGCCACGACCGCCTTGCCGGCCGCCATCGGCTCCGCCACCACATACCCGAAACTCTCGTTGCCGGTCGATGGCACGCACGCCACCTCGCAACTTGCATAGTAGCGCGCCTTGTCCTCCAGGGAGACGAATCCCTTGAACTCGACATCGGTGACCCCGTACCGCTCCATCATCGCCGTGAACTTCTCGGGACGTCCGGAGCCGAGCACGATCAGGCGGGCGGTCGGGAACTGCTGCTTGACGAGGGGCATGGCGCGCAGGAGGTACTTGAACCCCTTGCGCGACTCCTCGAACCGCCCCACGAACAGGATCCGGGGGATGCTGTCGAAGGCCCACGGGAACGGCTCGACGTGGTCGCCGTACCGGTCGACGTCGATACCGTTCGGGATCACCTCGTATTCGCCCTCGAAGTAGTGACTGACGAAGTCGCGCGCGGGCGGCGACACGGCGATTCGGCCATCGAGGCGACCCAGCACGAACGACATGTATGGCTTGAGGGCCGAGTACCACGGCATCGAGCCGCTGTAGGCGTGGAAGGTGCCGACGTTCACGGCGGTAGAGTTCAGGAGGACCATGTAGGGTAGCACCGGCATCAGCGGCTCGTGCAGGTGAACGACGTCGAACTTCTCCCGCTTCATGATCGCCTTGACGTCGGCGTAGAGCGTGACGTCGAAGGTGAGCCGCATGCGGCTGCCGTTGCCGGGAATCGTGATGGTACGACCGATGCCGTAGTAGCCCTCGGACACTTCCATCCCGCCCCGCTGGCCACGCGGGGCCATGACCGTCACGGAATGCCCGAGTCGGATGAACTCATCGCGCAGGTGAGAGACGTGTTCCGGCACACCACCGGGTTGCGCCATTGAATATGGTGAGACAAGCGCAATCTTCACACCGGGATTCTACCAGCTACCGGGGTCAGCGCTGCATCATCGCGAAGGCGCGCGCGTACTCCGGGTCATCCCGCCGGAAGGTATCCGGGTGCGTGCCCCGTTCCACCGCGAGGCACCAGGCCAGCATCTGCATCGGCACCACCGTCAGCAGCATGGACAGCGGCTCCGGCAGCTCGGGCAGCCAGAACTGGCCGAGGGCGTCGACATCCTCGACAGGGTCTCCCACAATCCACAGGTCGATACCCAGCGAGGCCCACATCATGGCTGCCTCGGCAGCACGCCCGGCCGCGTTTCCCGCCACGCGCACCAGCACGATCACGTCGCCCGCGTTCACGGCAACCATCGGCCCGTGCATGAACTGCTCGAGCGGCAGGGCGTCGACCGGTACCAGCGCCGCCTCCCGCGCCTTGATCACCAGCTCGAGCGCCGACACCTCACTCGGCCCGGCGCCCGTCGCGTAGATGGCACGACCCACAATCTGGCGGGCTACCGTGAAGACCTCATCCTCGCGCGCGAGCACATTGGTCACCGCATCCGGGATGGTGGCGAGCGCTTCGGACCAGCCGTCCACCCGACCCGTTCCGGCCCGACCCGCCAGCTCGATCGCCAGCTGCGCGAGGACGGTCATGGCGCAGAGGTGGGAGGATGTGTATGCGGCCGACGTCTCCCGCTCGATCGTGCGCAGGATGAGCTGCGACCCTTCGTGCTCGGCGGTCGTGCTGCCGATCGAGATGACGGTGGCACCGGCGGTCCGGGCGACGTCCAGCGCAGCCGCCGACGAGAGCCGGGCACCGGTATGCGCCAACACGACGACCGCATCGCCTTTCCCGATGGACCAGGTATCGGGATAGAGCCAGATATCCGCCGCATTGATGGCGACCGCGTCGAACCCGGCACTGCGGAAGAGCCAGGACCCCGCCAGCGCGGCATGGTAGCTGGTCCCCACCCCGGTGAACACATACCTCCGCGCACCCTGCAGCAGATCCGCAGCCTGCCGTACCTGAGCGGCACCTTCCGTCAGCAGCCGTCGCACATCAGCGGGCTGCCGCTGCATGGTGCGGTACATCTCCGAGTCCGTCGTCGGCACCTTCGCCCGGTTCATGGCACCCTCCCTGTCACGATGTCGCCTTGGCTTCGGCTGCCTGGCGCGGCGTGGCCGCGCTTCTCGCCCGTTTCGCCATCTGCATCTGCGTCCGCTGGATGAGCATCAGCCCGGCCAGCACCACCACCGCCCCGGCAATCTTCAGCGGTCCGAACGATTCTCCGAAGACGATCACCGAAAGGATGCCGCTCACGACCGGCACGACGAGACCGGCGCTGGTTGCCGTCACGCCCCGCTGGCTGATTACCCAGTTGTACCCGATGTAGACGAGGTAGATGGGGAAGATCGCCATGTAGAGCAGCATCAGCCAGTGCGAGGTGTCGAGCGCGCCCCAGTCCTGGCCACGGGCATCGGGGACCGCGATGAGCAGCAGCGGCACGGTGCCGAACAATGTCGTGTAGGCGGAGACGGTGGTGGGAGCGTACTTGCGGACCAGCGGCCGGTTGACCAGGCCATAGGATGCGAAGGAGATCGCCGCTCCGGCGCTCAGCGCGTTGCCCAGGAGGCTGCTCTCCCCCGTCTGCCGATCCAGCAGGAAGACGACCACCCCGGTCACCGCGACGAGGACACCCAGCCAGGCCCCGGCAGGATACCGCTCGCCGAGGAGTGCGGCGAGCACCAGCGTGAACAGGGGCACCATCGCGATCAGAAGCGAGCTGGAGAAGGGGGAGGTATGGTCGAGTCCGACCGTGAACCCGATCTGGTAGAAGGTGTAGCCGAGCAGACCGGAAACCACGAAACGCGGCAGGTCGGCCCGGTCGACGTGCCACATGCGCCGCCAGCCCCTGCCGAGGGACTGCACCGCGAGCACGGAGAGCGACAGGGCGAGAATGATCGAGAAACGGGCGAAGATGAACGAATAGGGTGTGAAGTCGTCGAGCGCGTCCTTGGTGATCACGAACGTGGACGCCCAGATCAGCACCACCGCGGCAAGGATCAACTCGGGCAGAAATGCCCCGACGCCCCGCGACTCGTGCTCAGACTCCATCGCCACCTTCACACCCCACTGCTCATCACCGATATCGCTCGTGGATCGGCTGGACGCATGCCTTTCCTGTGATACGGACGCACAGCTCGGTATCGACGTGAGACATCGACGACGAGGTGTGTGCCTCCGACATGGCGTTCGGCTCCATACGAAACGATGGACGACCCGCGGCCGTCCATCGTCATCATAGCGCTGTTCGCGTACCCCCACGGCGGTGGGATCCTGTCGGTTACGGCTCCCGGCGCAGGCGAACCGCGGTGCCCGACACGGTGACCATCAGCATGCTTCCGCTGCTCACGGTCTCGTAGTCGAGGTCCACACCGATCACGCCGTTGGCGCCGAGGTCGGATGCGGCCTCCTCCATCTCGCCCATGGCGATCTCCCGCGCGCGGCGCAGCTCCTTCTCGTAGGCACCGGACCGGCCTCCCACGATGTCGCGCACACCGGCGAAGAGATCCTTCATGAATGTTCGCACCGAGGATGGTCTCACCGGTGACCACACCGAGATACTCCTCGACCACATACCCCTGCACGACTGCCGTGGTAGTCACAATCATCTGCGTGTACCCCAGATCCTTCAGTCAATGTCCAGCCGCCAGCGAGGCGCGGCCGATTCATCGTGTCGAAGCTGCTCGCGGCCCCTAGGCTGCGTCGCGGAGCCTGACCGCGGTACCCGATGCCGTGACGACCACGGTCCCGGCTCCTGCCACGGTCTTGTAGTCCACGCAGACGCCCACGACGGCGTCCGCTCCCTGCTGCCGGGCCTCTCGCTCGAGCTCGGCGAGGGCGAACTGGCGCCCCCGACGCAGCTCCGACTCGAGCGGTCCGTATCGGCGGCGCTCATAGTCACCGGCCACGATCCGGGATCCGATCGTGTCGCGAATGCTGGTGACGATGTCCCTCACCATGCTCGCGCTGATCGGCGCCTCTCCGGTGACGACACCGATGTACTCCGTGACCGATTGACCCTCCACATTTCCGGTTGTGGTGACGATCATGAATGACTCCTGACGGGATACGGATCCAGCTCGATCCTGACCCTGCGGGCGTCGTCATGCTCCGGGTTCACGGTCACGCGCATGCCATCGCTGGCCAGGTCGAATCCTGCGGGCAGCTCCGGGGCCACCTCGTCGTACCTGCCCATATCGTGGGCGACGTGTGTGAACAGGGTGTGTCGGGGATGTATCGATTCGGCCACAACCAGCGCCTCGTCCAGCGAGAGGTGCGCCGGATGGGGCGTGCGCCGCAGGGCAGTGAGGATCAGCACATCGAGCCCCTCGAGGAGCGGCATCGATGACTCGGGTATCGACTTGACGTCCGTCAGGTAGGCGATCGAGCCGAACCGGTAGCCGAGGATCGGCAGGCGACCGTGCATGACCGGCACCGGAATCACCTCGATGTCGCCGACATGGAAGGGATCCGTGTCGATCTCGTGCAGGGTGAGATCGGGAATCACACCGTAGACCGGATAGGAGTCCTTGAAGACGTAATCGAACCGGCGGGTGATGTCCGCCAGGGTGGCCGAATTCGCCCAGACCGGGAGGTGCTCCTGCTGCAGGTAGTTGTACCGCCGCAGCTCGTCGAGCCCGGCAGTGTGGTCCGAATGGGCGTGGGTGAAGAGGATGCCGTCGATCCGCTCGACCGGCTGGCGCAGCATCTGTTGGCGCAGGTCGGGCGAGGTATCGACGAGAACGGTGGTGTGCTCGCTGCGCACCACGACGGACGAGCGGAGACGGACGTCGCGCGGATCGGGCGACCGGCACACATGGCAGTCACAGCCGATGACCGGGACACCCGTCGAAGTCCCCGTTCCGAGAAAGGTCAGCTCAATCACGAGTGCCGGTCTACTCCTCCGAGCGTTGCGATTGCTCCAGCGGCACCTGAGTGCGCTGCAAGTATACCGGTCACCTCGTGCGGCCCTATTGCTTCAGCGCATCCTTCGCCACCGTCAGGCGGACGGTGTCACCCTCGACGCCGGCGATGTAGCCAGGATCGATCAGAGTATCCCGCTTGAAGAAGCCACCCGTGTCGATACGCACGAAGCCACGTCGGCGCCGTCGGTTCTCGGCGGCCTCGGGCTCGTCGTCGATATCGAGGATGTCGAGCAGTCCGTCGCCATCGTCGTCGCGGCCGAAGTCGAAGAGCGTACCGGGACCCTCGTCCGTGCCGGCGACCTCGTCGGGCTCGTTCGGATCGGCCATCTTCACGAACCCTACCTTGCCGATGTCGTCGCCGTTCGAGTCGACGACGTGCATGCCTTCCCTGATCCGGGCAAGGAGATCGTTTTGCTGGGGATCGATCGCCATGGTAGCGGCCTCCGTTTCCTGTCCAGGCGAATGCTCCGCACACCATGATCCGTGCAGGGTACGTGCCACCGACGCCCCCTCAAATGGCCCGGCCGCGTCGCACCACACACGGGCGTTCGGAACGTGGTACGATCGGGCTCGCAGCCGCGTCCATGCGGCACCTTGACGACGGAGACCTGACACGATGATGGAGACATGGCATTCGGACTACATCCGAATGATGGAATAACCGCTGTCCTGACCTGAACGCGGTGCAACCCACCGCCAGCGCACGTGGACAGCGGAGCCTGCGCGCTCGACAGGCTCCCGAATTCGGGAGTGATTTTCCCCATGTCTTCAAACCAGTCTCCGGACAACGACGTTCGGCGTCCCCTGCCCTCGTGGCTTCCTTCCGCCATCCGGAACGACCGTCTCTGGTCCCATCCTGATTTCGTGCGCCTCTGGACCGGCAGAGCCGTGTCCCAGTTCGGCACGCAGGTCTCCCTCGTGGCGATCCCCCTGTACGCCGTGCTCGCGCTCGACGCGAGCGCGCTGCAGATGGGCATCCTCGCCGCGGCGGCCGGCATCCCGCGACTCCTCATCGGCTTCATCGCCGGCGCGTGGGTCGATCGACTCAGGCGCAAGCCGATCATGCTGGTCACCGACCTCTGTCGCGCCCTGACCATGGCCACCATCCCGCTCGCCGTCGCACTCGGGATCGAGTCGTTCGCGCTGCTGGTGCTGGTCGAGCTCCTGATGGGTGTCTTCACCGTCTTCTTCCAGGCGTCGTGGGCGCCATACCTGCCCGGCCTGGTGGGACGCAGGAACCTCGCCTCGGCCAACAGCAAGATGCTCGCGAGCAACTCGGTCGCCCAGGTGGCGGGGCCATCACTGGCGGGCGCCCTCGTTGGTGCGCTGGGCGCGCCGATCACCCTGGCTCTCGATGCCGCATCGTACGTGTGGTCCGCCCTCTGCATCGGCAAGATCCGGCACGTGGAGTCCCCACCCGAGCCCATCAGGGAGGAGCGGAACCTCCTGCGCGAGATTCGGCAAGGACTCAGCGTGCTGGTGACGTCTCCGATGCTGCGGGCACTCACCGGCAGCCACGCCACGATCATCATGGCCGGCAACCTCTTCCTGGCGGTCTACCCGCTCTACATGGTCGATGTGCTGGGTCTGCCGGCACGCGGGGTGGGCCTGATCTACGCCGCCGGTGGCGTGGGCGGGCTGCTCGGCTCCCTCGTCACGACGTGGACCATCCGTCGCATCGGCACCGGCCCGACCATCGTGTGGTCCGCCGTCCTGTTCGGCGTCTTCGGACTGACCATCCCGATGGCGGTGCTGGCACCTGACTACGCGTTGCCGCTCGTGATCTTCGCCGAGTTCGCCCAGTGGATGACACTGGTGATGTTCCAGATCACGGAAGGCAGCCTGAGGCTCGCCGTCACGCCCGACCGCCTGCTGGGGCGCGTCGCGGCGTCGGACCAGGTGCTGTCGAATGGCTTGCAGCCGGCGGGCGCGCTCGTGGGCGGCGTGCTCGGTGAGCTCATCGGCGTGCAGGGCGCACTGCTCGTCGGGGTGGCAGGGATGTTCTGCGCGGGCGCGTGGGTGTGGTGGTCGCCCGTGCGGGAGATCGCCGCGATGCCGACGGCGCCCGACCCGACGCTCGAGGAGCACGGCGACTTCCAGATACAGGGAACCCCGGCGAGCTGATCGCTCGCCGGGGTTCCGGCCCGCAGGCGTCCGTTACTGGTGAACCGGCTTGGCGACGCCATCCGGCGGGGTCACCGCCTCGTCCTCCGGCTGATCGCCAACGCCGCGCTTGCCGGTCGGCTCCAGCCAGTTCTCGCGGAACCACTGGGCCTGCCATGGGATGTAGGGATTGTCGTGGTTGCGGAAGTCGACCAGGAACTGCGGGATTCCGTGACTGCCCCGGGGATTGATCCTGGTAATGACACCAACCGCCCCATCGAACTTGGCCTCGGCCGACGTGATGTACATCAGGTGCACGCCCTTCACCCCGCGGTTGTTCCGGCCCTCGGGCATCCGAACCTTGACCTCGTCGCCGACCTTCAAGTTGAGCATGTCGCCTCTCCTCCGCCCTGAGGGGGCGGGGCAGTTGTACCGTCCACTCCCGCACTATCGCTGAACGCGATTATACCGCCATCCCCTGCCGTCGTTCCGCCGCGATCGGCCACGCACGCCACAATGCCATCTCCAGAGACACCCAGTGTCGTTAATCAGGGCGTCAATGACGTCCATATTCATGATATTCAACATCAGTATTGACTTTTTACAGCCGCCCGGCTAGCATGGGGGCGTGGTCAGCGAGAGCGGCACATCGCCGCCACAGAACCGATTCGACGCGACAACCGACCACCCGACACATCAAGGAGCACCATCGATGAGCCAGGCAGCCGCCAATTCCCAGCGACACCCCGTCCCCGACAAGTGCCCGATCTGCAGCCACGAGCTGACAGTTACGCATCTGCACTGCGATGCCTGCGGCACCGGCATCGAGGGCCAGTTCACCTTCAACCGCTTCGCGCGCCTCACGGGGGACCAGCTCCGCTTTCTCGAAGCGTTCGTGAAGAACCGCGGCATCATCAAGGAGGTCGAGGCCGAGCTGGGAATCTCCTATCCCACCGTTCGCGCTCGCCTCGACGACCTCCTCGGGACACTCGGGTTCGCCCCGTCCGGTCCGGACCAGAAGCGTCCCAGCCAGAACCGGGATGCGCGTCGCGAGATCCTCCAGGCGCTCCAGAACAAGGAGATCAGTGCGAGCGAGGCTTCCCGCCGGCTGGCCGCGCTCACGAGCTCAGGGTCCTGACCCATCGACCGATCGCACTGCCCGCCCGATCAGAAAGGACAGTCGTGTACACCATGACCACCGACCAGATCTTCACCGTGACCGACGATGGCAGAAAGCTCGAGACCGACGTCTCCTTCAACGCCGACGCGCCGCTGACCCTGTCGGCGTCCAACGCGAGCGGCTCCGTCGATGTCATGACGGACGTCACGCTGCCCAGCGGGACCATCCGCGTCTCCGCGACCCGGACCGATGGCTCAGAGTTCAATGCGGATGACCACCACTTCAACGTCAAGGTGGACGGCAACTCGATCTCCATCCACCCCGACTGGCAGTTCGCCTCGGGTGTCTCCGGACTCGCCCGCCGGATCCGGGATCAGCTCCAGCATGGGTTCCGGCCGGAGGACTGGAACCTCTCGCGACTCAAGCTGAGCCCCGAACTCGACTTCGACATCACCATCTCGCTCCCGGCCGCGCTGCGACCCGGCTCCCAGGTCAAGATCCGCACCGCCTCGGGCGAGGTATCGGCGAAGGAGATCGTCGCCAACGTGAGCATCGTCACCGCCTCGGGTGACGTCCAGGCTCGCAACCTCACCGGCACGGTCGCGATCCACACCGCCAGCGGCGACGTCGAGGCCGACAACATCACGGAGAGCCTCGAGATCAACACGGCCAGCGGCGATGTCTCCATCACCGGTGGCGATGCCTGGCTCGCCGCACGCTCCGCCAGCGGCGACGTCTCCATCCGGGGCATGACCGTGCGGAATTCCCGGATCACGACCGTGAGCGGCGACATCACGATCGATTCGATCTTCAACAACGCCGCGAACTACGGCATGGAAACCGTGAGCGGCGATGTCGACCTGCGGATCGCCCTGCCGGGCAGGAACGCGGCCGCGACCCTCGGCTTCGGCACCCTTTCCGGTTCCAGCCGGGTGAATCCCGACTGGGAGCAGCGCAAGCGCCGCGAGTGGTACGCCGGTGAGGGCGACAACCGCATCACCGTGAACGTCAAGACCGTCAGCGGCGACCTCGCCGCTCGTGCCCGGCTCGACGAGTCGATCGAAGCACGCGCGATCGAGGTACCGGTGCAGACGCCGGCAGAGGACGTCGTGGACGACGACTTCCGGCAGGAGATGAAGGCGTTCGGCGAGGAAATGAAGAAGATCGGACACGAGATGAAGCATATCGGCCGGTCCATCCACGCCACCACGCCGGTGCCACCACGCCAGACGGACTCCGTGCCGCCGGTGCCGCCCACCCCACCGGCAGGGCCGCCGCGCTCCGGTGAACCGGCCGAGGATCACTCGCACATCTTCACGTCCGGTCCCTCGGGCCAGGACTACCGCCAGACGCCACCGACGCAGTCGCAGCAGACCGAGCCGGTGAGCCCACCGACACCGTTCACCGAGGAACCGGCCGAGCAGCCACGTGAAGCGGAGATCATCGCCATGGAGTCCATCGAGCCCGAGACCGACACGCAGGAGACCACATCGGGGGCCCAGACCGACGACAGCCGCGACGAGCGCATCCGCGTGCTCGAGGCGCTCGAGCGGGGCGAGATCGACATCGAAGACGCGCTGGCACAGCTCGAGAACGATCCCGACAAGTCCACGTAACCGTCGCCAGGCTGCCGCTCATCGGGCTGACAGGAAGGCATCACTGCAGGAGCACCAGCCATGCAGCATCCGGATCTCACCTTGATGATTCATGAATCCTTGCAGCGAGACAACGAGGCACGGGCCTCCCGTCCCCGCCTGCACGACCAGCTGGGACCCATGTCGACCTTTCGCGCCCTGATGGGCAACGGGCTCATCATCCTCGGCACCCGCATCAAGCCCGCCCCGCGAACCCGCCCGATCCCCGCGACCATGCCGGGCATGCCCCTGGCAGCAAGTCGCACCCGAGCCTGATCACTTCCCCTTTCCCCTTCCCCTCCCCCCAGAGCGCCCCGGCATTGCCGGGGCGCAGGAAGCTCCCCATGACCTCCACCGGCATCTCCGGCCCGCTCGGGTCGCCCACGACCAGCCAGGATGTCAACCGGTGGCCCGTCTGCTGGATGCTCACCGCGAACCTCCTCTCCAACCTGGGCAACCAGATTACGAACCTCGCGATCCCGTGGTTCGTGTGGCTCACGACCGGGAGCGCGAGCCAGATGGGTCTCGTGGCGGCGGCGACGCTGGCACCGCTGGTGATCTCCACCTTCGTCGGTGGCGCGCTCACCGATCGCATGTCTCACCGGCAGCTCGCGGTCACGGCCGACATCCTCAGCGGGGTGACGGTGGCGGCGATCCCCGCTCTCTACTTCACGACCGGTCTCACCATCGCCACCCTGATCGCCCTCGTCTTCCTCGGCGCCATCTTCGACGGCCCCGGCATGAACGCCCGGCAGGCGATGGTTCCGAAGCTCGCCGAGCGCGCCGGCATGTCGCTCGAACGCGTGAACTCGGGCTTCGGCATCGGGCGCTCGCTGATGGGGCTCCTCGGCGCGCCGATCGCGGGCGGCCTCATCGCGGTCATGGGGGCGGCCGGCTCGCTCTGGGTCACCGCGGCGACGTTCGGCATCTCGGCCACGATCGTGCGGTTCATGCTGCCGGCAACGACCCGCCCCGAGCCAACCGGCAGCACGATGCTGCAGGACATGCGGGAGGGATTCCGGCTCATCTTCCGGTCGCGACTGCTGCGCTCGGTGGCCTTGACCGGAACGGTCCTGAACATGGTGCTCAGTCCCGTCTTCGCGATCGGCCTGCCGATCTACATCTCGAACGCTGGGTACGATGTCGGCACCCTGGGCCTCCTGATGAGCAGCGTCGCCGCCGGATCCCTGGCAGGATCGCTCTTCTATGGATGGAAGGGTGAGGCGCTCGCGCCGCGGCCTACGGTGATCGCCGCCCTGACGATGCTCACGCTGCCGCTGTTCGGCGTGGCGACACAGCCGAACCTGATGGTGACCTGGCTCCTGCTGTTCGTGATCGACTTCGGCGCCGGCATCATCAACCCGCTCCTGATGTCGTATCTCCAGCGACACACGCCCGAGCACATGCTGGGTCGCACGCTCGGCACGCTGATGTCCACCTCGATGCTGGCGACTCCGCTCGGCATGCTCATCGGTGGGGTGCTGATCTCTTCGCAGGGCTTCGGCGCCGCGATTGCGATCGGCGGCATCGCCATGGCCCTCGTCTCGCTCATGCTGGCAGGCAATCGCACCCTCTCCGAGCTCAGCGGCCCCTCTTCGCAGCTTGCCGACGCAACATCGTAGCGGCACCCGCTTCAACGTCCTGCGATCAATCCGGCCACGATCTGACCGCACCGGACCGGTATGGTGCTCTCAACCGCCCCGCGTAACGGTCTGTACCGCCCTGGGAGGACATACATGGACCTGCTGGACCGCATGCTCGGCCACGACCGGTGGACGACCGATCATCTCATGGAGATGGCGCTGAGCCTCTCCGACGAGCAGCTCGACCGGGAGATGGACATCGGCCACCGCACGCTCCGAAAGACCTTCGACCACATGCTCCTGGCGACCGAGTTCTGGAGCGGCCTGATGAACGGCGAGCCGGTGCCATGGGAGCCGAGACGCGCCTCGGTGGCGGAGATGCGCGAGCGTCACCAGCGATCCTACGACGCGTTCGAGGCGGTCGCCCGCGACGTGGCCGCGTCGGGGCGACTCGACGAGACCTTCATCGACCACTATGACTATCCGCAGAGCTACGGTGCCACCGTCCTGCATGTGATCGACCACAACGTCCAGCACCGCGGCGAGGTCCTGCACTTCCTGCAGCGACTCGGCATCGAGAACATCCCCGAGGGCGACCCCCAGGAGTGGGAGCACATGACCGGACGCATCCAGGTCACTCGCTAGCGCTGGGGCACCACGTGCCGGCGACGGCTGACCAAGGATCGAGACCAAACACCAACCGCCCGGCCAGATCTGGCCGGGCGGTTGGCTGCACTGTAGAGGTCGGGCCGGATTCAGGCAGGGTAGACCGCCAGCGACATTCCGTCGAGCACCTTCCACATCCCGATGAACTCATCCCAGGTGTAGAAGTCGAGCGACGCCGAGGCCGGGTCGGAAACGTAGACGCCGGCATCGTCATAGCCGTAGGCCGTCACCACGTGAATCCCCGCGGCCACCGAGTAATTGCCATCGTCGCTGAGCCGCTCGCGGGTGTCGCCCCAGAAGCCGAGCCAGACCACGACCGGGTGGCCGGCATCGATGTGCGCGATCAACTGGTCCGCGGCGCCCTCGCTGTAGAACACCTCGCCGACGTATCCGAAGTCGTTGAGGACCGGGACCAGCGGTTCGGCGTAGATGCCGTAGTCATCGGTGTTGCCCCACCAGCCGTCGATGTTGCCGCGGTAGCCGTTGTGCGGATTCAGCGCCTTCGGCACGCTGTTGATGTAGACGTGCTCCTCGATGGCGTTGCCGAACATGGCGGTCGCGATGTGGACCGATGCGTACTCGCAGCTGAGGTTCCGCTGCTGCTTGTAGGTGATCACACCGGGAACCGTGACTGCTCCCGTCGCGGAGGTGCTTTCCGACTCGGAGCCGTCGCGGACAGGCGGAATCAGGATCCGGTCACCCGGCATGATCGACGCCGGGTCCTCGATGCCATTGAAGTCCGCGAGGGCCACGGGGTCATGACCATAGATCGCCGCGATGCTGGCCAGCGTGTCCCCGGACTCGACCCAGTAGGCGGTCTGCACCCACGGGCTCGTCCCCTCGAGCTCTGCGGCCATGAGCGCCGCATCGGACGGCGACTGCCCGGGATCCGGGATCACGATCACCTGTCCGGCCTCGAGTGCGTCGGGGTTCGGCATGTAGCTCGAACGACGGATCGCCTCGGGATCGACGCCGAAGGTCGTGGCGATCGAATCCAGCGTGTCCCCGGGCTGCACCACGTACCGCTGCTGTGCGAGACCGGAACCGACCGTGCTCATCAACAGCACCACCACCGCCACCATGGCGATCACGGCGCGCCTGGGCGAGATCAGCATCTGCGGGTGCACGCCACGCAGGATACCGCCCAACCGCCTCGTCCCTCGCTCCCTCACGATCCTCTCTCCTCCCACGCGAAACCGCCGAAACTCCGGCGTGGAGCCCGCGTAGATCGCCTCGTAGTGCGCATCGGCCCCTCGACCGAGCTGCACGGTCTCCCCCATCACCGCCACCGGACGCCGATGCGTGGTCATGCCACGGCGACGGCCACAGACGGTCCGGTGCTCCTGCTGGACGCGAAACGAGCGCACGATGCCGTCGGTAAGCCGATCGAGCCGGCGCTGATAGGCTGGCACCGCCGGCCGCTTCCGACCGGGCCACGCGGGGTGCGCGTCGTTGGGCACCATCCGTGGCGGTGTCGTGCGCACCTGGAGCGGTGTGGGCCAGGTCTGCTCCTCACGCGGCCGGTCGATCGCGACCGGTGGTCGCGACGGGCGGTACCTGGTCCGGTCGGCCCCGCGCCACCTGTGGTCACGCGCCGGTCTGGACTCATGCCCACTCACTCGCCAGACATTGTGTCGCTCCATGCGCCAGTCCCTTCCCCCTGCGTCGCCACGGCGGGGCCCATCCTCCCCGCCGCGGCGTCACCTCCGACACCAGACCTCCACAGAGGCGATGCTGGTGTACGTACACCACATCCTACAAGGCCGGGGTGCCGTATGCAAGCCATCTCGTGACTCGAAGGAACAGGAACGGCCGGATTCAGACCGTTATGTGGACCCGACGGCCAGAATCATCGACAGCAAGGCAACGAATCCGGGCGCGCCAGGCCGGCGCCGGTTGTCGCGTTCCGGAACCTCCCCTAGAATCAGGGGCAGACGACCGGGAGCCAGGCGGAGGACCGAACATCGGGATGTCGGAGGCAACGACCACGGACCAGCTCTATCAGACGGACAGTTACCTGCGCGAGTTCGACGCGCGGGTCGTCGCCGTTGACCCGGAGCGGCACGGTGTCATGCTCGATCGCACCGCCTTCTACCCCGGTGGCGGAGGCCAACCCGCCGACCACGGCACCCTCACCCTCGACGGCACCACCATCCCCATCATCGGCAGCACGCGCGATGGCAGCCAGATCATCCATCTGGTGGCCCCGGACGCCTCCCTCCCCGCCGCCGGCACCGAGGTGCACGGCAGCGTGGACTGGGAACGCCGGTACGCGCTCATGCGCATGCACACGGCTCTCCATATCCTCTGTGGCGTCGTCTACCGGGACCACGGAGCGCTCGTCACGGGCGGCAACATGGAGCCGGACCACGCGCGCATGGACTTCGAGATGGACAGTGCCGAGTTCACACCCGAGCGTGTTCGGGAGATCGGCGAGAACGCCAACGCCGAGATCGCCGCGGCGCGCGACGTCCGGGTCGCGATCCATCCCCGGGACGTCGCCATGCAGATACCAGATTTGATCCGCACCAAGGTGAACCTGTTGCCCGATGCGATCCAGGAAATCCGAACCGTGGAGATCGTCGGGCTGGACCTCCAGGCCGACGGTGGCACGCATGTCGCCAACACCCGCGAGGTCGGCGGCATCGAGATCACCGGCACCCGATCGAAGGGACGCATCAACAAGCGGATCACCATTGCCCTCGCCGAGCCACCTACCGGCGCCTGACGATCCGGGTTACCCGGCTCGTGCAGGCTGACCGGAGCATCAACGCCTCGTCTCCACGAGGCGCCTGCTCGCATATCTCTCGCCCTCCAACACGGCAAAGGACGTTTCCCCATGGCGACCGATACCACCAAGTACGCTGAGGCCCTGCGCAGGCGTGCGGCAGAGCGCACCAACGCCTATGGCGATTCCATCTGGTACTCCATCCTGCAGCTGCGCAAGCACCACCCGGATCCGATCTACTTCGGCGATGGCGCGCCGGCCCCCGAGGCGATGCCGGTCCAGCGCCTCCGCGAGGCGGCCGCCCACGCCTGGGAAGAAGCGCCGGCGGTGCTCGGCTACGGCGAATCGGAGGGGTATCTCCCCCTCCGCCAGTTCATCGCCGACTGGATGACGCCTCGCGGCGTCGAGGCGACCGCCGAGGACATCATGATCACGGCGGGCAGCACGCAGGGGATCGAAGCGATCTGCCGGGTGATGCTCGATCCGGGCGACACCGTGATCGTCGAGAACCCGACCTTCCTCGGCGCCCTTGAGATCTTCGAGAGCTACGAGGCGAAGGTCGCCGGCGTGCAGATGGACGAGCACGGCATGGTGATCGACGATCTTCGCCGGGTGCTCGCGAGCGAGCCGAACACCAAGATCATCTACACCATCCCGACCTTCCACAACCCGACCGGCACCACCCTGCCGGTCGAGCGCCGCCGTCAGCTCCTCGAGCTGGCGCGTGAGCACACCGTGGTCGTGGTCGAGGACGATCCCTACGAGGCCCTGCAGTACGACGGTGAGCGCGTGCCGCCCCTGCGGGCGCTCGATCCCGACGTGGTCCACCTCGGCACGTTCTCGAAGACGATCGCCCCGGCGGTCCGCACCGGCTGGGCCGTGGCGCCGCAGCCGGTGCTCGAGCTGATGCTCGCCGCCCGACAGCTGATCGACCTCCACAACGACCGGATCCAGATGCGCACCGTGTACTACTGCGCGGACGGCTTCCTGCGCGACCATATCGACGGCATCCGCCACATCTACCGGGACCGGCGCGATGTGATGCTCGCCGCGCTCGAGGAGCACCTGCCGGAAGGCTGCACCTGGTCACGTCCGAACGGCGGGTTCTTCATCTGGGTGACGCTGCCCGAGCAGGTCGACGTCAACACCTTCGGCGAGATCGCCGCCGACCACGGCGTCATCTACTTTCCGGGCAACTGGTTCATGCCCGAGGAGCCGCAGAACAATGTCATCCGGCTGAGCTTCTCGACGGTGCCCGAGGATCGCATCCGTGAGGGCATCGCTCGCCTCGGGACCGCCGTCCGATCCGTCGTCGGCGAGGGGTAACACCAGCGTCACGAGGCCTGGATACGAGACGTTCCAGGGGGCGTGCGCCGGATCCGGCGCACGCCCCCCTTGTCTGGACCCTGTCGCTGCAAGCATGCACCGTCGGACGCGCGTGGAGGAACCGTGTGACTGAAGATGGGCGACACGATCTCCCGTTGAGCGGACCGACACCCGGTCGGCCCCTCCGGTGCGGCTGACTCGTCGACGGACGAGTCACAGTGACGGCGCGGCGGTCTTTCACGCGAGCTCGGGTGTGATGCCCGAGCTCGCCAGCGACCCGTGGGTGACCTCGCACTGGCTTCATCCATGCTCCCGGATCGGAGCATGGCGAGCGGATCAGGCGCGCACGGCACTCACCGCATCGGCCACCCGCGCCAGCGCCTTCTCGATGTTGGCTTCCGAGGTCGCGTAGGAGAGCCGCAGGTATCCTTCGCCGGCCGCGCCGAAGCTGGTGCCCGCCAGCGCTGCCACGCCGTGCTCCTCCAGCAGGAGGTCCGCGAACTCCTTGCTGCTGCGACCGGTTCCGGTGATGTTCGGGAATGCGTAGAACGCGCCCTTCGGCAGCACGCAGGAGATGCCTTCGATCTCGTTGAGACCGTTCACGATCAGGTCGCGGCGTCGCCGGAACGCCTCGCGGAACTCTGCCACCTTGTCCTGCGGTCCGGTGAGGGCCTCCAGCCCCGCCCGCTGGACCGCCATCGAGGTGCAGGAGACGCTGTTCACCATCAGCTTGCTGATCGGCGCTGCGAGGTCGCCCGGGAAAAGGCCGTAGCCGAGCCGCCAGCCGGTCATCGCGTAGGTCTTGGAAAAGCCGTCGAGAATGATTGTGCGCTCTGCCATGCCGGGCATGGTGGCAATCGAGACGTGCTCTCCCTCGTACAGCAGCTCGCTGTAGATCTCGTCGGAGAGCACAATGACGTCGTGCTTCACGGCAAGCTCGGCGATTGCCGCCAGGTCCTCCCGCTCCAGCACGCCGCCCGTCGGGTTGGCGGGGCTGTTGAGGATGAGGAGACGGGTGCGATCACTCATGAGGGAGGCGAGCTCGTCGATGTCGAGGCGGAAGTCGTTCTCCTCGCGCAAGGGGATCGGCACCCCCTTCGCCCCGCTGAAATCGATCATCGATCCGTAGATCGGGAAGCCGGGATCCGGGTAGATGGCTTCATGGCCACGCTCCAGCAGCGCCAGCATCACGAAGAACATCACGGGCTTGCCGCCCGGTGTGACCACCACCTGATCGGGCGTGTAGGAGGTCCCGCGCGAGCCATTCACGTAGCTCGCGATCGCCTCCCTGAGGTCGGGCAGGCCCGCGGCCGGGCCGTAGTGCGTCCAGCCCTCGCGGAGCGCCCTGGCGCCCGCCTCGACGATATTCTCCGGCGTGTCGAAATCGGGCTCCCCGATCTCCAGGTGCACCACGTCACGTCCCTGTGCCTCGAGGGCGCGGGCACGCACCAGCACCTCGAACGCCGTCTCCGTCCCAAGCCGCTGCATGCGGCTCGCCAGCTCCACGCTCATGAACCCCATCCTCCGAACACTGACGTCGCCGCTGGCAACGTGATTGCGGCGTGCCGATGATCCGCGTCAAGTTTCGCAGGTTCCCCGGGCGTTGTCTGCGCTCGCCCGGGTATTGACATAGAAAACGCGCAGTCGGTAATGTTCACTGCATACTGTGTGCGAAAATCGATTGAATGCGACGTGATCGCGACCGGACCGCACCGTCCCCGCGTCAGCGCCCCGGTGCCGTCGTCGCGAGCCGGTGAGAACGAAAGAAGTACACATGGACGACTCGAACGATTCAAGGACTCCGATCATCCAGCGCCGCAACCTGGGCGACGACGTCTACCGGATCCTCTGGGCACGCATCCTCTCGCGCGACCTGCACCCCGGCGACAAGCTTTCGGATCTGCGCCTGAGCAACGAGCTCGGCGTCTCGCGCACACCGGTACGGGAGGCGCTCCATCGGCTGCTCCAGGATGGCGTCATCCGGGCCCAGCCCAACCGCGGGTTCTTCGTCAACTCCTTCAGCGCGCGCGACATCGAGGAGATCTTCGAGATCCGGGCAGCGCTCGAAGCCCTCGCCCTCAGAAGCGTCGTGAGTCGGTTCCCGGACGAGGATTACTCCTGGGCACTGGAGAAGCTGGACGCGGTCGAGTCCATGATCGAGACTGCCGAGAGCGAGGAGCAGATCGTCGCCGCGAACGAGCGATTCCTCGAGGCCGACCAGGAGTTCCACAAGTACATCGTCGAGCACTCGGGCAATGAGCGCCTGATCACCATGATCAACGGACTGTGGGCCCAGATCGCCGTTTTCCAGAAGGCCGGCACCCACGTGCCCGGCTATGTCGAGGTCGCCCTGCGACAGCACCGCGAGATCATCACCCTCCTCCGGGCAGGTCGACACACCGAAGCGATCGACGCGCTGCAGACGCATATCAGGGATATGAAAACGCGAATCATCGCGGATCTCGCCGAGACCGAAGCGGAGCAGAACAAGGCATGAGTCATCCCACCTGGGAATACCACCTCGAGCCGGTGCAGGACCTGACCAAGGCGCGACTGGATGAGCTCGGGCTCGCCGGCTGGGAGCTCGCCGCGATCGATCCGGGCTCCGGCAAGGCGATCTTCAAGCGACCGGGGCCCGATTTCCGCGAGCGGATCACGATCGCGCAGCGGGAGAAACTCGACGCAAGCGAAGGAGGAACCCGGTGAAGCGAGGCGGCATCCTCCACCCCGGCATCTCGCATCTGCTGGCCAGCACCGGCCACACCGACTACTTCCTCATCACCGACCGCGGGTTCCCGGTTCCGATGGAGCCGGAGCGCATCGATCTCGCGCTGGTCGACGACCTGCCTACGGTGCTCGACGTGCTGCGCGCCGTGCATCAGGAGTTCGAGATCGACCGGATCGTGGTCGCGGAGGAGATGGAGCAGTTCTCACCGAACCGCCTGCGGGAGCTGCGGGAGCTTCTGGGCGACATCCCCATCGAGGCGGTCTCCCACATCGAGCTCAAGCGTCTGGGCCATGACGCGCGTGCATCGATCCGGACCGGTGACACGACGCCGTATGCGAACCTGATCGTCGTCTCAGGTTGACGTGATGCCGCAACTGCACGAATTGCCGTGGGATCCACTCACCCCCGCCGATGTCGCCGAGCTGTTCCGCGATTGGCATCGATTCTGGTGCATCGCGGGCGGTTGGGCGATCGACCTGGTCCTGGGAGAGCAGACACGTCCCCACGCCGACATCGACGTGCTGGTGCTGCGGGACGATGCCGACGAGATCCACGCGCTCCTGTCCGGATGGGAGCTCTACGCAGCCGATCCGCCCGGGTCGCTGCGACGCTGGGCCCGGAGTGAGCCGCTCCCCGGGCACATCCACGACATCTGGTGTCGGCCCACGGGAACCGAGCGGTGGCGATTTCAGCTGATGGTGATGGAGCACGATCCGGAGCGCTGGATCTTCCGGCGGAACACGGCGATCGGAGGTCCGCTCGAGACGCTGGCGATCACGGCGGGCGGGCTCCCGGTCATCGCGACGCAGATCCAGCTGCTCTTCAAGAGCAAGGGATTGCGGCCGAAGGACGTGGCCGACTTCCAGGCGATCCTCTCCCACCTGACCACCAAGCAGCGCCAGTGGCTGCAAGCGGCACTGACCGCGCAGGATCCCGCTCACCCATGGCTGGACGAGCTCGTCGCGGACGCCGCCGATACCTGACCGGGCGTCAGCCCCTGTCGCGACGGGACGCTATGCCTGTGTCTTCAGGACCTCGATGATCTCGCGGAAGAGACGCAGATCCTCCATGGAGTCCTCCGGTGTCGTCTTCGGCGCCACGTTGTTCGTAACGACGTTGTGGAAGTACTCGAGCTCGTGTGTGTACGGGTCCTTGAAGGTGGGGCGGTGGATCGTCTCGGTGTACGCGTCGCCCACCGTCTCGCGGACCTGGAACGTCGTGGGCAGGTGCCGGATGTACGGCGTGTCGTACTGCACCCGCAGCTGCCGGGAGTCGCCGTAGACTTCCAGATGCGCGTCGAACCGACGCTGCCGGTCGACTCCCATCTCGAACGTGCCGTTGAAGCCGTCGAACTGGAAGATGGCGTTCATGAAGGAGCCACCGTTCCACTGCGACGCCGCCAGCACCTTCCGCGGCACGCCGATCAGCTCCCGCATCGCGGAGAGGTCGTGGCTGCCGAGACCGAGCAACATCCGGTACGACCGCACCAGCTCGGGTGACACCTCCCCGACCGCCTCCCGCACGAGCGCCTGTGCCCGCTCGGTCCGATCGTTTCGGGCACTCTCCGGGATGTCGTCGAAGCGATGCACGAGGCTCGACTGCTCGATGATGAGGGCGTTCTGCCCGATGATGTCCCGCACCCGAACGTAGTTGATCTTCTCGAGGGCGCGCACCTCGTCGACCGCCCGGGTGAAGGCGGGGGCGTAGCGCCGCATGTAGGCGACCATCACCTGCCCGCCGCCGGCATCCCGCGCGGCGACGATCTCCTCGGCCTCGCGCAGTGTCAGGCACATCGGCTTTTCGACCAGCACGTGCTTGCCGGCGCGCGCGGCGAGTATGGTGTGCTCGGCGTGGTACTCGTCGCTGTTGAGCACGAAGACGGCGTCGATGTCCTCCTGCGCCACGAGGTCGGCCGCCCGGGTGTACCGGCGCTCGATGCCGTGCCGGTCACCGACTGCCCGCAGCAACCCCTCCGATACGTCGCAGATGGCTGCCACCTCGTACTGGTCGGGCAGCGATCGCAGGATCGGCAGGTGGATGATCTGGGCCACCTCGCCCAGGCCGACGACGCCAACCTTCACTCGCTTCACGGGTGCTCCTCCACGCTGCCCACCGGCAGCCTCAACCCTTCACCGCGCCGCATCGTTCGGTCTCACCACCCACAGGGCCAGCCGGGTCCCGTTCGGGCGTCCGTCACGGTCGACACACGCAGAGGCAGCCGACGTCAATCGCTGTCCGGATCAAATCCTGCATCACCGCGAGTGTCAAGCTCGATCCGGCAATCGGCCCATCTCTGCGGGGTGCATCCGACTCCGGCAGTCCCGCCCAAGGAGACCGGAAATGCCGCCCGAAGCACAGATGGTCCATTCACAGCAGGGCCGAGTCTGTATACAATCTATGCGCCAAGGCCGGGACAGCCGAGCGCCAGCATCGACGCCCACCACGTTTGCCAGCAGTGCGCGCTGCGTGAGCCATTCGCAGCGCCGGGAAGGAGCACCTGTGTTCAGACTTGATGGAAAAACCGCCCTCATCACCGGCGCCGGATCGGGCATCGGCCGCGAGATCGCCCTCCTCTTCGCCAGGCAGGGAGCGACCGTCGCCGTCGCCGACATCAATGACGAGGGAGCCGCGGCCGTCGTCGACGAGATCACGACCAGCGGGGGGGCCGCGTTTCCGCTCCACCTCGATGTCTCGAACTACGACTCGGCCTATCAGGCCGTCGCGACGATCGTGGAGCGCGCCGGTCGCCTCGACATCCTGGTGAACAACGCCGGCATCGGCATGGTCGGCAGCCTCACGGAGACCGAGCCCGCCGACTTCGATCGTCTCGTTTCCGTCAACATGAACGGCGTCTACTACTGCTCCCAGGCCGCCGTGAAGCAGATGATCACGCAGGATCCACAGGGCGGGAGGATCGTCAACATCGCCTCGGTGGCGGGACAGGTGGCCGTCGCTCGCCGCTTCGCCTACGGGACCACCAAGGGGGCCGTCATCTCGATGACCCAATCCATCGCGATGGACTACATCGACAAGGGCATCCGCTGCAACTGCATCTGCCCCGGCACCGTCGAGTCCCCCTTCGTCGAGGCATACCTCCAGCGCTACCACGCCGGCGAGATCGAGGAGACCCGCAAGCAGCTCCATGCCCGCCAGCCGCTGGGCCGAATGGGGCGACCCGACGAGATCGCGCCGCTTGCCCTCTACCTCGTCTCCGACGAGGCCTCCTACGTCACCGGCTCGCAGATGGTCATCGACGGTGGCCTGACCGCCCGATAAACCCGCTTCCACGAACGGAGTCCATCCATGGCACAGATCTCCAACCTCTCACCCCTTTCCGGCTCGCGCGGGCCCGTCCCGCTCAACGAGGTGGCTGTGCTGCTTCATCCCGACGATGACGTGGTCATTGCGAAAAGCCCGCTCCTGCCGAAGACGACCCTCCTCCGCGAGGACGCCGACGACATCGTGGTCGCCCGGATGATCCCGCCCGGACACAAGGTCGCCACCCGGCATGTGGCCGAGGGGCAGCCCGTGCGCCGCTATGGCCAGATCATCGGCTTCGCGACGACCGACATCGCGCCCGGCGATCACGTGCACACCCAGAACATCGCCGTGCACCAGGGTGAGCTGGAGCTGGATTATGCGTTCGGGGCGGATGTGAAGCCGGTCGACTATGTCCCGGAAGACCAGCGCCGCACCTTCATGGGCTTCCGGCGACCGGACGGCCGCGTCGGCACCCGCAACTACGTCGCCGTGATCGCGACCGTGAACTGCTCATCGACCGCGACCCGGCGCGTCGCCGACTACTTCCGCAACCCGGAGATCATGGCGCAGTTCCCGAACGTGGACGGGGTGATCCCGTTCCCCACCAAGGGCGGCTGCGGTGCACACTACGGCTCGCCGGACCTGGCGCAGCTGCAGCGCACCATGGCGAACATCGTCGATCACCCCAACGTGGCGGGGTACGTGATCCTGAGCCTCGGCTGCGAGGTGAACCAGCCGGATGACCTCATCAACTCCACCGGGCTCGCCACCAACGGCCACCAGCCGCTCGTCCTCACCATCCAGCAGGGCGGCGGCTTCGAGAAGACCGTGCAGGCAGGTATCGCCGCGGTGATGGACCTGCTCCCCGAGGCGAACAGGGCCCGGCGCGAGGAGGTTCCCATCTCGGAGCTCAAGGTCGCCCTGCAGTGCGGCGGCTCCGATGGCTGGTCCGGCGTGACCGCCAACCCGGCGCTTGGCCGCGCCGCGGACGAGATCGTGCGGCATGGCGGCACCGTCGTGCTCGCCGAGACGAGTGAGGTCTACGGCGGCGAGCACCTGCTCACGCGCCGGGCGGTGTCCCCGGAGGTCGGTCAGAAGCTGGTCGATCTCATCCACTGGTGGGAGAACTACACCGCGATGTTCGGCGCCTCGATCGACAACAATCCGGCTCCCGGCAACAAGGTGGGCGGGCTGACGACGATCTACGAGAAGTCGCTCGGCGCGATCGCCAAGGCGGGCACCACGCCGCTGACCGACGTGGTTCGCTACGCGGAGCGGGTCGAGGCGAAGGGGTTCGTGCACATGGACTCCCCTGGCTACGACCCGGTCTCGGTGACGGGGCAGGTCGCCGGTGGCTGCAACATCGTCACCTTCACTACCGGCCGGGGCTCGGCGTTCGGCTTCAAGCCGGCTCCGAGCATCAAGATCGCGACGAACACCACGCTCTACCAGAACCAGGAGCCGGACATGGACATCAATGCCGGCAAGATGCTCGAGGGCGTCAGCCTGGACGAGATGGGGATGGAGATCTTCGAGGAGATCATCCGCGTCGCATCCGGCGGCAAGAGCAAGAGCGAGCTCGCCGACATCGGCGAGGAGGAGTTCAACCCCTGGATCATCGGCGCGATGCTGTAGGGGCCTCGGCGCACAAGGCGTGGCGGTTCCTGCGCGCCCTCGATCGTCAGGTGACGCTCCTCCGCGCGGTGACCTACGATTGAGAGCCGGCCCACGTTCGGCCCGAACACGACAGCGTGCCGCTGGCACGATTCCAGGTGGCTCGCAACGCTTCGTTCCGCCTCGCTCGTCGTCGCTCGGGGCGGGCCCGCCAGCTCAGGAGGTGGATCAAGCGTGCGGATTGCAATCCTCACCGCGATTCGTCCACGGTCCCATGTCGACTCGGGGTCGATGTGACAGACTGTTGAAGCGATACGAGGCCCTCCGATGTCACCGCATGGGGACCGATTTCCATGGCAGATTCCTTCGACACTCCACCCGACACCCTCTACCGGCGGTTCGAGACGGCCCTGACGGGGGTCGGCGGCGCCTGCCATCGTGTTGCCGACATCCCGTTCGCGGCGGGGGCCATCGAGAACATCATGGGTGGCGCCGACGAAGCCATCTGGGCCGCGCCGCAGGTCAACGAGACATTGCCCGATCTCATCGAGACGCTTCAGGTCGCCGGTGTGACAGTCAGGTACCCCGAGAGCGCTGCCCAGGTGCGCGACCAGGCGTTCGGTCTGAGCGTGGCGCGGCAGGCGATCGCCGAAACTGGCTCCGTCGTGCTGGTCGAGCGGGAGCTGACCGATCGATCGGTGGGGCTGGTGACGGAGACACACATCGTCGTCTGCGCGCTGGACGACCTTGCCGCCTCTCTGGACGACGCGGGCGCAACACTGGCCGCGGTCGGCGCCAGTCGCGGCTCGTATGCGACGCTGGTGACCGGCCCCAGCCGCACCGCCGATATCGAGCGCCAGCTGACCGTCGGCGTACAGGGTCCCGCCCGGCTGCACGTGATCTTCATCGAGCTGCCTCGCAACCCGGCCCGACCCGATCGCCAGTGACCGTCCGGGTGGAGATCGTGACGATCGCTACACCTGTGGTGGCCCTTGCCGGATCCGTTCGAGGAGCGACTCCGCCGTTCTCCCCTCGTCCCATCGACTCTCGATCCACCATGTAGCGCCCGCCTCGGCCAGTGGCGCCAGCCGCTCCCGCGTTCCCTCGGGATCGGTCCCGTCGGTGACGCCCTCGACCACGATGTCGAATGGCTCGTACGGGTCGCGGTGCTCCTGCATCCAGCTTCGGATCCGGGCAATGGTCTGTGGTGACACGTCCGACCCCAGCTCCATACCTGGGGACATGTCCGCCGCGATAATGCCATCCCAGCGCGCCGATCGGGCGAGCGACCGCTCGTGCGGCCATGCCCCGACGGTCCAGACCGGAATCCGTGGCTGTTGAACGGGTCGAGGCTGGAACACCAGGTCGGTGGCCTGGTAGTGCTTGCCCTCGAAATCGAACGGCTCGCCCGTCCACGCCAGCTCCAGGATCGCCAGGCACTCGTCCAGCCGCTCACGCCGCACCTTTCGACCGGGTTCATCGGTGTTGACCCGGGAGTATCCACCATCCCACTCGCCACCGAATCCGACCGGGATCACGAGTCGCCCGTTGGAGAGGTTGTCGAGCGTGAGTGTCTCCCTGGCCACCTTCCAGGGTCGTCGCCGAGCCAGCGAGAACACCATGGCGCCCAGCGCGATTCGCTCCGTAACCATGGCGATCGCTCCCAGTGCCACCCACGGGTCGAAGACCTCGGTCGGACCGATGCAGATGTCGTCCCACACGAAGATGCCATCCCAACCATGCTCCTCCGCCTGGCGCGCCATCTCCACGTAATCGTGGATCGTGCCGTACGATGTAACGATGCCGTATTTCATGTCGATGCCTCCAGTGCGGTCGATGCCGGGAGCGACCGACCGTCTCGCGGGGGGTCCAGGACGGCAGCCCCTCAGGACGCAAGTGTGGCCACAAACCACGTCAGCCTCCGTCAAGGTTTCAGCGCCGCTGTGACCATGGCTCGAGGGACAACAGCCTGCGTGACAGAGCTGGTGACTGCGGCGACAATGACACATCCAGACCGGTATCATCCGATACCGCCGAATCGCCCGCCGGGGGATGCCCCCGCAGCAACACCTGGAGCAACCATCACGCCATGACCAGCCCGGCGACCAAGTCGACCCCGCCCGAGGTGACACACGACGAGACGCCGTTCAGCGAGCGCTACGAGACCGCGATGTCGAACGAGCGGCTGGCGGTCAGCCTGACCAGCTTCCAGCAGTCATGGCGACGGGATCGCGCCAACGTCATGGCCGAGGTGGAGTTCGAGCGCCTCCAGCGGCAGATGAAGGGCGCCAAGACGGAGGCGATCGACAATCTGGACCGATATCTCGACCAGTTCATCACGGCCGCCGAGGAATCCGGCAGCACGGTCCATCTCGCGGCCGACGCAGCCGAGGCGAATCGGATCATCGCGCGCATCGCGGTCGAGCATGGTGTCGAGGTGGTCGCCAAGTCCAAATCGATGGTCACCGAGGAGACGGAGCTCAACCACCACCTGAGCGCGCTCGGCATCGAGGTCGTCGAGACCGACCTCGGCGAGTGGATCGTCCAGCTTCGCCACGAGCGGCCGAGTCACATGGTGATGCCGGCGATCCATCTCGCTCGCGAGCAGGTTGGCGCTGTTTTCTCGGAGCATCTGCAGCGCGAGATCTCCCGTGAGGACGTCACCGAGCAGGTGGGAGCCGCGCGTGACGCCATCCGCGACGTCTTCTTCCGGGCCGGCATGGGCATCACCGGCGCGAACGCGCTCATCGCGGAGGCCGGCACGGTGATGATGTGCACCAACGAGGGCAACGGCCGCCTCACCTCCTCCCAGCCACCGGTCCACGTGGTGGTTGCCGGGATCGAGAAGCTGGTCCCGACCTACGCCGACGCCATGAACCAGCTGCGGCTGCTCGCCCGCAGTGCAACCGCCCAGCGGATCACGGTCTACTCGACCTTCATCCAGGGCCCGACTCCCGGTCACGAGCAGCACATCGTCCTCGTCGACAACGGTCGCCGCGCGATGCGCGAGCGAGAGGAATTCCGGGAGGCGCTGCACTGCATCCGGTGCGCCGCCTGTGCGAACGTCTGCCCACCCTACCGGGAGGTGGGGGGCCACGTCTTCGGCCACATCTACTCGGGCGCGATCGGGCTGGTCGTGACCCCGTTCCTGCACGGCCTCGACGCAGCCGCCGGTCCGCAGAGCCTCTGCCTCTCCTGCAACGCCTGCGAGACCGTCTGCCCCGTCGGCATCCCCCTGCCCCGCCAGATCCTCGACGTGCGCGCGATGGTGGCGGAACGAAAGGGGATCAAGCCGGTCAAGCGAGTCGCGCTCAACACCTACGCGCACCCTCGCGCCACGGACATCCTCTTCAAGATCGGCAGCAGGGCGCAGCTGCCCCTCACGCGCGGCAAGGCGTTCGTGCGCGGCCGGCGTCTCCCGATCCTCAACAGCCAGACGAGATGGCGCAGCTTGCCGGCTCTCGCGCGCACGCCCCTGCGGGACCGCATCCGGGCCCGCAAGGCATCGGTCTCGACCACTCCCAGCCAGGCCGCGACTGCTCCGCTGGTCCCCAACGAGGCGGCGGGCAAGCGCGTGGCGCTGTTCCCTGGCTGCATGACCGATCGCCTGTACCCCGAACAGGGCGAAGCCATCGTGACCGTGCTCGAGGCGCTCGGAATCGAGATCGTGCAGCCGGACGGGCTCCACTGCTGCGGGCTCATCCACCAGAATTCCGGCGACCTGATGCACATGCGCTCGATGGGCAGGCAGACGATCGCCGCCCTCGAACGAGTCGATGCGGACTACATCGTTTCCGGCAGCGCCAGCTGCGTGGCGGTGCTGCTCCAGGACTATCAGCACCAGTTCCGCGACGATCCCGAATGGCGCCAACGCGCCGAGGCACTGGCGAGCAGGGTACTGGACTTCACCTCGTTCCTCGTCAACGTCGCCAGGCTGCCGGACGGCGCACTGGCGTCGATCGACGGCACCTCGCGCACCGTGACCTACCACGACTCCTGCCAGGGGCTCAACGCACTCGGTCTGTCGGCGGAGCCGCGCCGCCTCATCGAGGGCGTGATGGGTGACACCATCAGCGAGCTTGCCGAAAACACCCTCTGCTGCGGGTTCGGAGGCACCTTCAGCCTCGACTACCCGGATGTATCGAAGCGCCTGATGGACCGAAAGCTCGACAACGCCGAGTCGACCGGTGCCCGCACGATCGTCACCGACAACCAGGGATGCATCATGCACCTGCGCGGCGGCGCGGACGCGGAGGGTCGTCGGCTGGAGGTGCGGCACCTCGCGGAATTGCTCGCCGAACGGGTGCGAGAGCGGCAACCTGGCGTCTGAGATGCCGCTGGGTGCATGTGGTAGAGTGCCGGGCGCAATGTCTTCGGTCGCCGGCACACCTCCCGGGCCAGTGCCTGAACACAGGGGAGATCCATGCACCGCCCACTCCCGCCCATCGTCGAGTACGAGCTTCCCATCCGCGATCCCGGCCCGTATGACACCTCCGTCGGCAGCGACGGAAGCGTCTGGTCGACCCTGCAGCGGGCCAACGCGATCGCCCGGCTGACCGATGCCGGGCAGGTCTCCACTCACCCCATTCCCACCAGGGATGCGGGTCCGATGGCGATCACGCCCGGACCAAACGGCACCCAGTGGTTCACCGAGTATCGGACCGGGAGGATCGGCTGGGTGACCCCTGGGGGCGAGATCGGTGAGCATGCCCTTCCGGACCCGAATGCGGCCCCATACGGCATCACGCATGGTCCCGACGGAGCGATGTGGCTCACGCTCATGAACGCCAACGCCATCGGTCGCCTCTCGCCCACCGACGGCCGGTTGGAGTCGTTTCCGGTCCCCAACGAGATCTCCGGCCCGGTCGGGATCACCGCTGGACCCGATGCTGCCATGTGGTTCGTGGCGATCGCCTCGGGCACGATCGGCCGGCTGTGCCCTGACGACGGATCCGTCCGCCACTGGGCACTGCCGGATACGCAGGCTCGTCCCCGCGCCATCGCCAGCGGGCGCCACAACGATCTCTGGTACACAGAATGGGGCGCACATCGAATCGGCCGGATCACGACTGACGGCGACATCGCCACCTTCCCGATCCCGACGGCGAACGCGGTGCCCCATGGCATTGCCGTCGGACCGGATGGCTCGGTCTGGTTCGCCGCAGAAGTGGGCAGCATCGGTCGGATGACACCGTGAACTCGTCATGATCCACCTGTGTCGAGCTGACCCACCGACCGCAAGCGTACGAAACTGACGAGAGCCGATCACCCCCAACCCCGATCTGGAATACCTCGGGGACCCAAGGAGCGAACGATGGACGCCATCCCGCCCCTCTCCATGGAGTCGAACATCCAGTCCGTGTCGGAAGCCTGGCTGATCTCCGGCATTCCGGGCGCCGGCAAGTCGACGGTTTCGCGCATGCTGGCCGCCACCTTCCCGCGGGGCGTGCACATCGAGGGCGATCGTCTCCAGGAATGGATCGCGGCCGGTGCCGTCTGGCCGAACCAGGATCCTGTCACCGAAGCCAATCGGCAGATCGCGCTCAACCGCCGAAACCAGTGCCTGTTGGCACGCTCGTACGCGGACGCCGGGTTCGTGCCGGTCATCGACTACGTGGTCGTCTCGCGCTCGCTCGTGGCCGACTACCTTCGCCTGCTGGCCGGACTCGAGCTCAGACTCGTCGTCCTCGCCCCAGGCACGGAAACGGCGCTGCAGCGCGACCGGGAACGTGCCGAGAAGACCGTGGCCCACTTCTGGGTGCACCTCGAGGACGAGCTCAACCGCGAGCTCGGCGGCGTTCGGCTGTGGATCGACAGCCGCAACCAGACTCCCCACGAAACCGTTGCCGAGATACGCGCCCGCTCCCCGGAAGCATGCGTCACGTACGACTCGATCGCCTGAGACCATGGACACGAGGGCGAACTGCAGTAGAGTGAGAGGAACTGACGAAGCAAGCGACTGCCTGCCGCGTGGCTACCCTGACCGACGATTCGAGCACGGTCTGCAGCCCGAATGCGGCCGACAGTGCCAAAGCTGGAGGAGAGGCCATGCCAATCTGTCGTTTCCACACGGGTGATTCCACCGCCGCCAGGGTCGGGCTGCTCGATGGTGATCGGGTCATCCCGTTCACATCCTCGACGTCCCCCTCGTCCATGCGCGACCTGCTGCGACTGACCCGCGCGGAGCTTTCGGCCGCGGTTGCGCGGGCACGCGAGGCGGCCGAGCGCGCGATCCCGGCAGGCGACGCGATCCTGCTCGCCCCCATCGACGAGCAGGAGGTGTGGGCCTGCGGTGTGACCTACCTTCGAAGCCGAGACGCCCGGATGGAGGAGTCGACCGAAGAGGACGTCTACGAGCGCGTCTACAACGCCGACCGTCCGGAACTGTTCTTCAAGGCGACGGCGTCGCGCGTATCGGGCCCCGGGGAGCCGGTCGGCATCCGCGCCGACTCGACCTGGGACGTCCCTGAGCCCGAAGTGACCCTCGTCATCAACGCGCACGGGGAAATCGTCGGCTACACCGTCGGCAATGACATGTCGTCACGCTCGATCGAGGGCGAGAACCCGCTCTACCTGCCCCAGGCCAAGATGTATGCGGCATGCGCCGGGCTCGGCCCGGTCATCGCGCTGACCGATGAGATTGCCGATCCGCGCAGCCTCACCGTCCGGCTCACGATCGAGCGCAACGGCGAGGTGCTGTTCGAGGGCGACACCTCGACCGACCAGATGGCGCGCAGCTTCGAGGACCTCGTGGGCTTCCTCCACCGCCACAACACCTTCCCGAACGGTGTGTTCCTGATGACCGGCACCGGCATCATCCCGCCGTCAGAGTTCACGCTCGAGGATGGCGACGTGGTCAGCATCGCGGTGGACGGTGTCGGCACGCTCAGGCAGCCGGTCACACGGCTGAGCTAGCAACCAGGGGAGGCGTCGGCCCCAGCGACTATCCGTGCGCGCCATCATTGTCGAAGGTGCGCGGGCCGGCCCGCGCACCTGGCTGCTGCACCGGCATGGACCTGACGGAGCGTTGCCGACGGATGAACGGCACGACGAGGCACAGGATCCCTGACACGCAAGGCGGATCGTCAGGGGACAGCTGTCACGGCGCGACGTCGTTCGATGTGAAGACCTGGCGACGGGATCTCTCGACCCGTTCGACACTCGCCTGCGATTCTGAACCAGCGCGAAGTGACGGATCATCGTTGCCGATCCACGCGGCATGACGGCTGATCGCAATGGCCGTTACCGCGGCACCGTCAGCGGCGACTATCCTGATACCAGGTCGAGAGACCCACGACGATCCCGAACCCGATGGCGAGCAGCAAGGTGGTCCCGTTCGGGGTGGAGATCAGCAGCGCGACGAGCAGGATGGCACTGGTGACGAGTGCTCCGTAGAGCACCCCCTTGGCACGAGGCGTCACGGGCCAACCTGGCGTCCGGTGATCCACTGCGCCACCAGCGCGCAGATAACGGCGATCGCCAGCGACGCCCAGAATGGCACGCCGAGGAGCATCGTCACTGCCAGGACAGCAACGAGGGTCACGATGCCCATGATGATCATGGCGTTGGACCGGCTCTTCATCTCGCTTCCTCCTCCGTGATCCCGTTGCCACCACCGGACGCGGCGCAACACAGCACACAGGAAAGATACACCGATGACCGAACAGCGTACTCCAGAGGGCAAGTCGGGTCTCACCCATTTCGACGAGGCAGGCAACGCCCGCATGGTCGACGTTGGGCACAAGCCCGAGACGGAACGGGTGGCGATCGCCACCGGGCGAATCACGATGGCGCCGGAGACGGCCGCCGTGATCCGGGAGGGCCGGGCGAAGAAGGGGGATGTTCTCGGGGTGGCGCGAGTGGCGGCCATCATGGCCGCGAAGCGCACCGCGGATGCGATTCCGATGTGCCATCCCATCCCCATCACGCGCGCCGAGATCGATTTTCAGCTCGATGACACGGGCGTGGACATCCAGGCCCGCGTCGACACGAAGGGGCAGACCGGCGTTGAGATGGAGGCACTGCACGCGGTCAGCGTCGCGGCCCTGACGATCTACGACATGGTCAAGGCGATCGACCGCGGCATGACGATCGAGCGCATCCGTCTCGACTACAAGGAAGGTGGGCAGTCCGGTGTGTGGCAGCGAAACGCCGGGGAGCAGGCGGGATGAGCCCGTCTGGTACGACCTGATCGATCCGGCGACGGAAGCTATCGTTGGCCAGGTGACTCGTGGCGGCGAGGTTCGCTCCGACGACCCGGAGGTCGTCGCGCGCGTGCGCCGGGTATTCGACCGGGAGCTTCTCACGCGGGACAGCGAGCTCGCGGAGGAGCTCGGGGTTTGCTTCGCCGACATCGAGACCGTCTCGCCCGATGACGCCGGGCACCACGACCTCGTCTTTCGGAGCCTCGGCGTGCTGACGGGGCTGATCCCGGCCCTGCCCGAGGACGCCGACTCAACCGGGTAGATCGGGTGCTGGTTCCCGGCGCGGCCGTGATTGTCGGCGTACAATTGTGAAAATCGTTGACGCGAGACGCGATGTTGCCGATGATGCCCGTGCCGCATGGGGAGTCGGTGATCGCATGACGATCGGGCTGGCAGCAACGCGGCAGTCAACAGGAGACCACGACTTCAACGCGGGGAGGATCAGTCGAGCATGGCCTCGATTTCGTCAGAAAAAGGCCGGTCCGTATTTGGCATGATCAGCTTTGCTGGCAGCGAGCGACTCGCATGGTACTTCCTGCGGGTCTCCGGTGTGGCGCTGATCGTCTTCGCGCTCGGTCACCTCTTCATCACGCACTACCTGAACGCCCCGTCGGAGACCGATTTCGATTTCGTCTCCGCACGCTGGTCCAACACGCTCTGGCTCACCTTCGACAGCATCCTGCTGATCGCCGCGCTGTGGCACGGTCTGGTCGGGTTCCGCTTCACGCTCACCGATTTCATTCCGCGCCGGCACCGCGCCATGAGCTACGGCATCCTGTGGCTCTTCGGACTGGTCTTCACCGTGCTGGGGCTGGTCAACATCTTCACCTTCGATGAGGAGATGGCGCGCAACAACTCCGGTCCCCTCGCCGGCGAGATGTGGATCGGGGATATCCTCGGGTATTCGCTGTACGTCTTCGCGGCCGTCACCTACGTGGCGGTCATCGCCCTGATCGTCTGGGTCGTCCGCAACCTGCGAAACGGCGTGGCGACGATCTACAACGGCGATGTCGGCCAGTACGCGTGGGTGCTGCACCGAGCCACCGGCGCAGGCATCCTCTTCTTCCTGCTCATCCACATCATCGACATCATGCTGATCGGGCTCGGGCGGGACGTCTACAACCATACGGTCGAGTTCTACGCCCACCCGTTCATCATCCCGATGGAAGTCATGCTCGTGGGCGCGGTGATCTACCACACGCTGAACGGTCTCCGCATCATCGCCGTGAACTTCTCGTCGCGCGGCCCGAGCATGGAGAAGAAGTATTTCTGGTGGGTCCTGGCGCTTTCGGTGATCCTCACGATCCCGAGCGTGATCGTGATCTTCGCCAAGGAATTCTTCTAGGCCGGATCGACACCACTGCACGACACGGAAAGCCCCGATCGCCGATGCGGCGATCGGGGCTTTCCGTGTCTGCCTTGCCTGGAGCGATGGGTCGGCGCGGGGCCAGCCTCTACGGGCGAATTGCCGGCAATGAGAAGGGGGACGGTTCGACGTTGACGTGGTCCGGGTCAAGACCGGGTCCGGTCGTCAGGTCGCCACCTGCGGTGGGGTGAGATCACGCGCACATCCCGGGACTGGTCTCCGGATCGAGGCAGGACGGATGGTGCCGGTTGGATGAGCGGCAGCACGGCACGAGGGCCGGACTCGTCCCACCCCGCACACGATGTCGAAGACCCCCGGTTGATACCCTCGGTCCGGCTACGACCCGATGGGAACTGTGACGCGCAGGTTCCCGCCACAATGCGTCGCAGCGAGCCCTTTCGGAAAAACAGGACGGCTGGCGGGCGGGTGAGGGCGGCTCGCGGTCTGAACGAGCACCAGCGCGTACGACGCGATCTCTCCACTCCGGGCGCAGGCGCTTCGGTCAGGCTGTCCATTTGGCGTGGAGGATGCGAGTCATGCGCAGCGCGCCGTCAGCCGCGAAGCAGCTCCGTCCAGTCGGCGAGGTTTTCCAGCAGCTGCTCCACGAGATCGCGCGAGGTCTGGTCGGTCAGCTCTCCCAGCTGGTTGAACTTGTCCGGGGCGAAGGTCACATAGACCTCCGGCTCCGGCACGGGCAGCATGCCGATCTCCACCGCGATCTGGCGCAGGTGCAGCTGGGCTCGCATCGTCCCCGAGCGACCCACCGACGCCCCCATGATCGCCAGCGGTGTCCCCCGAAGAATGGAGTGTCGCGACGGCCGTGAGGCCCAGTCGAGCGCGTTCTTCAGCACCCCGGGGATCGAGTACGAGTACTCAGGCGTGCAGATCAGCACGGCGTCCGCCCGCTCCAGCTGCGCGCGAAAGTCGCGCACGACGGCGGGATAGCCGCGCTGCTCGATGTCCTCGTTGAAATATGGGAGGTCGTGAATCGACACCTCGTAGAGATGGATCCGGTCGGGCCGCAGCAGCATCGCTGTCCGCAAGAGCCCACGGTTGTACGAGTTTCGGCGGAGGCTCCCGACAATGGCCGCCACCTCGATGCGTCGTTCCGACACCTATTGTCCCCCTGACCCGATGATGTTGCCTTCCCTTCGTGCCCAGGTCCAGCCACCCGGGCATGGCGGGCCAATTCTACCAGTGCCACCGGCCAGCAACCCATGCCCGTGGCCGACGTGGCTCACCCACCACACGATGGACCCGGTCGCCTGGTGACCGGGTCCATCCGAGCAGTCAGCTGAAGCGGCTGGCTCGCGCCTCGATTACGCGTCCAGCAGCCGCCGCAGAACGGTCGGCAGGATGCCGCCGTTGCGGTAGTACGTGACGTCGACGTTGCTGTCGACGCGGGCCAGCGCGTTGAAGCTGAAGGTCGAGCCGTCGGCTCGCGTCACGTCGACCGTGACGATGGCGCCTGGCTTGAGGCTGGCGTCCAGATTGCGGATCGTGAACGATTCGTCGCCGGTGATCCCGAGGGTCTCGGCGTTCTCGCCCTCCAGGAACTGGAGCGGCAGCACACCCATGCCCACCAGGTTCGACCGGTGGATGCGCTCGAAGCTCTCCGCGATGACCGCCCGCACGCCCAGCAGCAGCGTGCCCTTCGCCGCCCAGTCGCGCGAGGATCCGGTGCCGTACTCCTTGCCGGCGATCACCACGAGGTCAGTGCCGTCAGCCTGGTATCGCTGCGACGCCTCGTAGATCGACATCTCCTCGCCGGTCGGGTGGTACTTCGTCCAGTTCCCCTCCTTGTCCGGCGTGAGGCGGTTGCGCAGTCGGATGTTGGCGAACGTGCCCCGGATCATCACCTCGTGGTTGCCACGGCGGGAACCGTACGAGTTGAAGTGCATCCGCTCGACGCCCTTCTCCAGGAGATACTGGCCCGCGGGACTGGTCGGCGCGATCGAGCCGGCCGGCGAGATGTGGTCCGTCGTGACCGAGTCACCCAGCAGTGCCAGCACGCGGGCATTCACGATGTCCGAGATCGGCTGCGGATCCGGCGTGAGCTCCGTGAAGAACGGCGGCTCCTGGACGTAGGTGGATTCGGGATCCCACTCGTAGATGTCGCCCTCGGGCACCGGCAGGTTCTGCCAGCGCTCGTCGCCCTCGAAGACCGAGCTGTATTCCTCGCGGAACATCTCGGCATCGACCGACTCGGCCATCACCTGACGGATCTCCTCCTCGCTCGGCCAGATCTCGTGGAGGTAGACCGGATCGCCGTTCGGGTCGTAGCCGAGCGGGTCACTGGTGAGGTCGATATCGACACTACCGGCGAGCGCGTAGGCCACGACCAGCGGCGGCGAGGCCAGGAACGACGCCCGCACCTGCGGGTGAATGCGTCCCTCGAAGTTGCGGTTGCCCGAGAGCACCGACGCGACGATCAGGTCGTGCTCCTCGATCGCGTTCGCCACCGGCTCCGGCAGCGGACCGCTGTTGCCAATGCAGGTCGTGCATCCATATCCGACGGTGTGGAAGCCGAGCGCGCTCAGGTACGGCAGCAACCCGGCCTTGTCGAGGTAGCGGGTCACCACCTGGGAGCCTGGCGCGAGGCTGGTCTTGACGTACGGCGCCGAGTCGAGCCCGCGCTCCACCGCCTTCTTCGCGAGCAGGCCGGCGCCCAGCATCACCGACGGGTTGGAGGTGTTGGTACAGGACGTGATCGCCGCGATCGCGACCGACCCGTGATGGAGGCGCACCTCCTGGCCGTCCAGGATGACCGGCACCTCGCCGAACTTGCGTCTGGTCGGCGCCAGGGTCGCCGTGCCACCCTGCGCCGCAGCCGGGCTCGGCGTGTCGGACTCGTCACCGGCGGAGGAATTCCCGCCCGCCATGGCTGCCGGCGGATCACTCGCCGGGAACGACTCGGCTGCCTCCTCGTCGTAGCCCTCGTACTCGGCCTCCTCGACGTGCCCGTCGAACTGGTCGCTGAAGGCGGATCGGAAGACAGTGCGGACCTTCTCGAGGGCGACGCGGTCCTGGGGTCGTCGCGGACCGGCCACGCTCGGCTCGACGGTGGAGAGATCGAGCTCCAGCAGCTCGTTGAACTCCGGATCCGGCGTCTCGTCCGTGCGGAAGAGGCCCTGCTCCTTGCAGTACCGCTCGACCAGCTCGATCTGGTCCTCGCTGCGACCCGTCAGTCGCAGGTACTCCAGCGTCTCGTCGTCGACCGGGAAGAGACCGGCGGTCGCGCCGTACTCGGGTGCCATGTTCCCGAGGGTGGCGCGGTCGGCGAGGCTGAGGTTGCTGAGCCCGGTGCCACAGTACTCGACGAAGCGGCCAACCACGCCGTGCTTGCGAAGCAGCTCGGTGACGGTCAGCACGAGGTCGGTGGCGGTGGCGCCAGGCCGCAGCGAGCCCGTGAACTTGAGCCCGACCACGTCCGGCTTGAGCAGGTAGAGGGGCTGGCCGAGCAGGACGGCCTCGGCCTCGATCCCACCGACACCCCAGCCCAGCACGCCGAGTCCGTTGATCATCGTGGTGTGGCTGTCGGTGCCAACGAGGGTGTCCGGGAAGGCTACCGTCTCCCCGCCACTCTCCTTCGTGGCGACGACGGACGCCAGGTACTCGAGGTTGACCTGGTGCACGATGCCGGTGCCCGGCGGCACCACCCGGAAGTTCTCGAACGCCTTCTGCCCCCAGCGAAGCAGGGCGTAGCGCTCGCCGTTGCGCTCGTACTCGAAATCGACGTTGCGCTGGAAGGCCAGCAGCGTCCCAAAGCGGTCCACCTGCACCGAGTGGTCGATGACGAGGTCGGCCGGCACGAGCGGGTTGATCTTGCGGACGTCGCCACCGAGGCGAGCCATGGCCGAGCGCATCGCCGCGAGGTCGACAACGGCAGGCACGCCCGTGAAGTCCTGCAGGACCACGCGCGCCGGCAGGAACGGGACCTCGCCACCGTCATCCCCCTCCTCGGGGGTCCAGCCGGCAACCGCCTTCAGGTGGGTATCGTCGACGAACTCGCCGCCGTAGTTGCGCAGCACGTTCTCGAGCAGGATGCGCACCGTGAACGGCAGGCGATCGATCGAGTCGAGGAGCCCATCCTCGACCAGCTTCTGCAATCGATACACGGTTACGGTCGTACCAGCGCTCGTCGTGATCGTCGAGCGGGCACCGAGGGGATCGACCGTATTGGTGACATCGGTCATGAGGTGATCCTTTCGGGAGTTGGCGTCGCGGGCCACCGTCGGCCAGCGCCGCACCGGGTGCGCATGACCGACACCGCTCCGACGCCATGACAGGCCATCCGGACCGGTATCGAGCGCACGTTCTAGCCCCTAGTCTACGCCAAAAAGGGCTGGCGTTTACGGCGATTTTCGGGAATGTTGTAGCTCCGCAATCCGACCTGGACCGGCTTGACACGACCGGATCGCTGGGCGATGGTCCCTCTGGTCGCCGCACCGTCACGACGTGGGCGAACCGATCGCCAAACCGCAGCAGGAGCAGACAGCAATGGCATCAATCGGCATGGTCGGCGTCAATACGTCGCATGCAGACCAGTTTCTCCGCATCCTCAATGGCAGCGAGCACGAGCCGGCGCTCGTGGAGGACACCCCCGTCACCATGATCTGGGGAAACGACGATGACGCCCGCGTCCGGGAGCTCGCCGGGCGACACGGCGTACCGGAACCGGTCACCGACCCGGCGGAGATGATCGGCAAGGTCGACGGCGTGCTCATCATCGACGATACCGGGGGCGGCGCCACCCACCCCGAGCTGGCGATGCCCTTCCTCGAGGCGGGGGTACCGACCTTCATCGACAAGCCGATGGCCCTCTCCTGGGAAGACGCGAATCGACTCTTCGAGACGGCCGAGCGTCACGGAGCGCCCCTGTTCAGCGCCTCCGCGCTCGCCTTCGCCGTCGAGCGCGAGGCCTTCCAGCCGGAGCTCGACCGGATCGGCCACTTGAGCTCGGTCGTGAGCATCGGACCGGGCGAGTGGTTCTACTACGGCGTCCACGCCGTCGAGATGCTCGGCTCCGTCGTCGATGCGCGCGCCACGAGAGTCCATCGTCACGCCTATCCCAACCGGGACATCGTGGTAGTCGAATACGACAATGGCCCATCGGCCGTCGTGGAGACCCTGCGCGATGCCGCCTATGTCTTCCACCTCACCGCATACGGTGCCGGCGGCCACGCCAGCATGGACGTGCGGGACGCCCTCGGCTTCTACACCAACACCATGAAGAAGGTCGCCGAGATGGTGCGAACCGGCACCGCGCCGATCCCTGCGAGCCAGACGCTCGACGTGCTCGCGATCCTGGAGGCCGGCAATCGCTCTGCCGAGCGCGGTACGGCCGTCGACATCAGCGAGATCACCGGGGTGGAGCGATGACGGGCAGCGAGAACATGCCCCGGGTCGGCATCGTCGGCGCCGGGACGATCGGCATGACCCACGTTCGCGCGTGGCAGGCGAACGGCATCACGCCGGTCGCCATCGCGGAGCTGAACGAGGAAGCGCTCAACCGCGCGGCCGGTGAGATCGGCGCACAGCCGTTCCGGTCCGCGGCAGACATGCTGGCGTCGGCAGCGCTCGACATCGTCAGCATCTGCACGCCGCCATTCACACACGAGGAGCTGATCCAGGCGGCGATCGAGGCCAGGCTCGCCATCGTCTGCGAGAAACCCCTGGCCCACACGCTCGAGAGCGCGGAGCGCATCGGGCAGATGGTGTCAGCCTCCGGTGTCCTGCTGACGGTCGGCTTCTGCCACCGGTTCCAGCCACAGGTCGAGATCATGAAGCGGATGATCGCCGACGGCGCCATCGGGACGCCGATGATGTTCCGCAACCGCTTCGCCGGACACAAGGCCGACGCCGCCACCACCTGGTTCTCGAATCCCGCGATGTCCGGCGGCGGCCCGATGATGGACACGAGCGTGCACTCGGTCGACCTCTTCCGACACCTGATGGGCGACGCCGTGCGGGTCTCGGCACTCACCAGCACGAAGGAGACGGACCTGGGTCCGGCGCTCCAGACGGAGGACACCGCCGCGATGCTGCTGCAGACGGCGGACGGCACGATCGGGGTGATCGAGTCGAGCTGGCGCACACCGGTCCCAGAGTGGCGGGTGACGATTCACGGAACGGGCGGGGCGCTGGACCTCGACTACGGCACGCTGGTGCTGCGCCACTGCCCGGCTGGAGGGGAATGGCGCAATGTCCCGGTGCCAGAAGGTGACCGATTCGCCCGCGAGATCGCGCACTTCATCGGCGTGTGGCGTGGCAACACCGAGCCGCGCGTGACGGTGCAGGATGGCGTCGCCGCGAATCGGATCCTCGACGCCGCCTACCGCGCCGCGAGCGCGCCGGTGACGATTGGCTGAGGGCCCGCTCGGACGCCATCCGTGCCATTTCGCACGAGCGCTGGCCGGCTCGGGATGTGCGCCGCCGCACGCATGGAGAGATCATGTCATGCGGCTCGAACGACATGATCTCTTCACTCCGCACGTTGACGCACGCTTCGGTCGAATTGACACGCAGGTCCTGGACGGAGCAAACTCTCCACCCTGCGCGCTCGACCGGGTTCCAGGGCGGGCTCACGATGGACGCGTGCACGGGATCTCCATGACAGGCTTGCCCAGTCGTCTGCTCATGTCTGCGCCTGGGCAGCCTCCACCCTGCGCTCAACGGCATTCGGGAATCGGGTCTCGAAGTCCTGGACTGCGACCCATTCTGGCCGGACAAAGATCACTGTCATCTCGGGTGTGATCTGGCGCATGTTGGCGAGCCAGCCCTCGGCCATCCCCGGCTCCATCATCCGGCGGGTCATTGCCTCGTACTCCGCCGCGATGCCCTCGACGTGCTGGAGCCGTACGGAGCCGCGCACCAGCAGCACCCTGTACGGCATCGTATCGCTGTCGATCGAGAGGGCTACCCTGGCGCCATCCTTGAGCGCCTGCATCTTGGGAGAATCGGGAAATGTACCGAGCGCAAACTCGGAACCGTTCCAATGAAAGCCGATTGGGACGACACGGGGTGTCCCGTCCGTCCAGGTGTAGGCGAGCCGGGCAGGGATCGACGACTGGAGCAGTTGCCGCGCGACCGGGTCGTTGAGAAGGTCAAGGGAACCCTGATGCGTGACCATGACGGCACCTCCCGACAAACGATATCTCGTCGCTACGTCGACTGCTCTTCGTCCATCACACCCGCAGGAGATCGGCATCGACTCGACAGCTGACGCCGAGCACGCCTCTCAGGCTTCCGTGCGCATCCGCTCGAAGGCACGTTCGACCGCATTCGGAAAGCGTTGCTCGAAGTCGAGGATGCCAACCCACTCCGGCCGCACGGAGTACCGCGCCATGGTCGGGAAGGCACGAGCGATGGTGTCCACCCAGGCTGCACCGTCCTTCTCTCCGAGGACCTTCCTGGCCGCAGCGGCATACTCGGGCGGAACTCCGCCGACCGACTCCACTCGCACGGTGCCCCGTATGCTGAGGACCTTGTACGGCATCGTGTCTGTGTCGATGGTGATTGCGACCTCCGTGCCATTCCGCAGCACATCCATCTTCGGAGCGTCCGGTGGGCTGCCGAACACGAGCTCCGATCCGTTCCAGTGAAACCACAGAGGAGCGAGGCGTGGGGTGCCGTCGCGCCACACGTAGGCAAGACGGGCGGGAAGCGGTGAGTGCAGGAGGCGCTGTGCGACCGGGTCGTTGAGGAGCGAAACATCGCCCTGCTTCGTGACCATGGCTCTCTCCCGGTTGTGCAATTGTCACCAACTCGATGTCCCAGGCTCATTCTGCGCCCCGTCGATATTTCTGTCAATCACATATGCGGCGTGCCGGTCGGTGCCCTGTCAGCAGGAAGAGCCGGAATCCCTGCGAGGGGACCCGGCTTTCCGATCGTCGGTTTGGCAACCGACGTCGCTATTCGACAACCACGCGCTGGAACCGCTTCTTGCCGGCTCGCAGGATGACGGCCCTGGCTTCGCCGAGCACGCTGACGAAGGGCTGGTCGACGTCGGACACCTGCTCGTCACCGATCCGGGCGCCGCCCTGGCTCGCCAGCCGGCGAGCCTCACCCCGCCCCTTCGCGAGTCCGGCCGCCACGAAGGCGTCGGCGATCGTGAACGCCTCCGTCACGTCGTCCGCCGGGATCTCCACGGTGGGCAGCGAATCGTCGTCGGCGGAGATCTCCCGGCTGGCGCCGCGGAAGAGCTTGCGAGCAGCCTCCTCCGCCTGGTGCGCGGCATCGATCCCGTGAGCCAGCGCCGTCGCTTCCAGTGCGAGCACCCGCTTCGCCTCGCGCAGCGCCTCGCCCTGGACCGACGTGAGGTCCTCGATCACCTCGTTCGGCAGGAAGGTGAACATTTTCAGGTAGGTCTCCACCATCCTGTCGTCGGTGTTGACCCAGTACTGGAAGTAGTCGTACGGCGAGAACATCTGCGGATCGATCCAGACGCGCACGCCGCTGCCCGTCTTGCCCATCTTCTCGCCGGTCGGGGTGGTGATCAGCGGGCACACCAGCGCGTACGCCTTGCCCTGATCCGCCCGGCGGATGAGGTCGACACCGGCCACGATGTTGCCCCACTGGTCGGAGCCGCCAAGCTGCAGCAGGCAGTTCTCCGTGCGGTAGAGGTGGAGGAAGTCGTACGCCTGGACCAGTCGGTAGTTGAACTCGACGAAGTTGAGTCCGGTGGTCTCCAGCCGCTGCCTGTACGTCTCTGCCGCCAGCATCTCGTTCACCGAGAAGTGGCGACCGATATCTCGCAGAAACGGGATGTACCTGAGATCCAGCAGCCAGTCGGCGTTGTTCATCGAGATCGCCGCCGGGTTGTCCCCGAACTGGCCGCCCTCGTAGTCGAGGTAGCGCCGCAGCTGCACCGTGATCGCCGCGATGTTGGTGGCGAGGTCTTCCTCCCGGATGAGCTCCCGCGCCGACGTGCGGCCCGAAGGGTCTCCGACCATGGCGGTGCCTCCACCGCCGAGCGCGATAGGTCGATGCCCCATGCGCTGCAGGGTGCCGAGCATCATGATGCCGACCATGTGACCGGCGTGGAGCGACGGCCCCGTCGGGTCGAAGCCCTGGTAGAGGGTAACGGGTCCGGCCTCGAACAGCTCCCGAAGCCCTTTCTCGTCGCTGATGTCGTAGACGAAGCCACGCGAGCGCATATAGTCGACGGGGTTGATCCCAGCCTCACGGGCCAGGATCGGGGCGCTCGGGTGCCCCGTTGCCGTCGTCTCGATCTCCATCGCGCGTGCGCTTGTCTCCGTCATTCGTGTCTCTCTTTTCCGCCAACTCTGCTGGCGAACATGCTTCGCGTCGGAGCCGGGCTGGCCCCGAGTGTCCGGCTTCCAGTGTACCAAGGCGAACCGGGGAGCGAGCCCCAAATTCGACCCATACAGGGTGGCGTGCCGATGCCCGGAACGCCTGCCGGCAGGAACACCGTGTCCGTCGCCCCTTCGCGTTGCTCGGGACAGGCTCGCCTGCGGCAGTACGCGGAGAGGAGGCGCCGCCCGGGCGCGTGGTCGACCCGACGGGACAGGATGGCCGGGTGATCACTGTAGCCAGCTACCGGCCATCCTGTAGCACGACGGGCTGCTCCAGGCGCCTGCCGGGATCAGGCCAGATCGCGATCACTGACCGTTGAGGAACCCCTGCACCACACCCGGCAGCACGCTCCAGTCGCCCTGATAGACCCACATGCCGTTCGCCACGGTATCCCCCCAGAGGTACCCCGTGAGCGAGCCGAAGGTCACGAGCGCCGGATCGATGTTGCCGAAACCGGCGATCAGCGACGCCTGGACGTCCGCTGGAATCGTCGTGCGGACCGCGTCGCGCGTGGCCTCGACCAGCGCGGGGAGGTTCGGCAGGATCTCCGGGCTCTGCAGCTTGTGCAGCATCGCCTCGAGCACGAGATGCTGGCGCATCACCCGGCCGTCATCTCCGTCCTGGTGCCGCGTACGCACGAACTCGAGCGCCTGCTCACCGGTGAGGGTCTGTACACCCGCTGGGTAGAAGATCTCCTTGATGCCGTAGTCGAACGTCGGGTACTCGGCGTCGTAGAGGTCGTACGGGTTGTTCACCTCGACCCCACCGACGGCGTCCACGATCGCCTCGAATCCCTGGAACGTCGTGAGCGCCACGCCGTCGATGGCGAGCCCGAAGTTGTGCGCCACGGTGCTTGCGCAGAGGTCGGCCCCCGCGACCCAGTCGTTCCCGCTGGCCTTCGAGCCGTAGTCGTAGGCTCGGGTGATCTTGTCGTAGCCGATCCCGGGGATCTCGACGTAGAGGTCGCGCGGGATCGACATGGCTCGCACCGCCCCCGCCCCGAGGTCGACACGGGCAACCATCAGCACGTCGGTGTTCTCGGGCTCGTCGACCGTGCGCGTGTCGAGACCACCTACCACGAAGGTGTAGACCCCTGTGCTGTCCTGGCGGGCGACCGCGCCACCGGTACCGGCGAGCATCGCAACTGTCGCGCCTGCACCGAGCTGGACCACCCGACGTCGGCTGATCGTCTTGAGCGAAAGGATTCCTGGCATGGTGAAACGTGCTCCTTGCGGACGTGCCGGTGCGACGATACGGTTGGCATGGGCCAGGGTCCGCAGCTTCAACACAGACTGGCACCGCTCATCTCAGCGGACATCGCCGTGTCACGTCGTCACCGAACCGATCGCGACCATACTACGCGATACTGTCCGTACAGCGCATGGTCCCCACGAGGGGTTTCGGCAAGGAGTGCGTCCATCCATGTCCCAGGTACAGGTCTACGGTCATCGGGATGTCCTCCGATCCCACCGCGAGCAGCTCTCGAACTGCATCCACGGCTGCCTCATGGAGGCGCTGGGATTGCCGGAGACGAAGAAGTTCCAGCGCTTTTTCCCGCTGGATCCCGAGGACTTCATCCACCCGTCCGACCGGTCGGATCGATACACCATCATCGAGATCAGCATGTTCTCGGGTCGCTCGGAGGAGACGAAGCGAAGGCTGATCCGCCTGCTCTTCGAGCGCATCGAGCGGGAGGTTGGCATTTCCCCCCAGGATGTCGAGATCACGATCTTCGAGTCGCCGTCCGCGAGCTGGGGCATTCGCGGCAAGTGTGGCGACGAACTTGCGCTGAACTACAAGGTGAATGTCTAGCGAATACATGCGCTCTATCGCGACAAGCAGCCACGGCCCACAGGGGCCTGTAGCCTAGCCTCTCTGTACGCGGCAGTAACTATTGCTGAGCGTTCAGAGGCAATCAGGGCCAAGGGAAATGCGATAGTCCGTAGCGTGCGAAGGACGTGTTGCTCGTGACAATTCCTGACTACCAAACGTTGATGCTTCCGCTGCTCCGCGCTATGGGCGATGGAAGGCCGCGACACGTCCGCGAGTTGAGTGACCTACTTGGTCAGGAGTTCGCTCTCTCGGATGACGAACTCAGACAACTCACCCCTGGTGGTGGTTCGTTGCTGTTCCATGGGCGTGTAAGTTGGGCAAAGACGTATCTGTCACAGGCAGGACTTGTCGAGCAGGTCAGCCGAGGCGTGTACAGAATCTCGCAAGCCGGGAAGCAGGTCCTGACCGAGAACCCTGCCCGTATCGACAACGACTTCCTCATGCGTTTTCCAGCATTCCAGGACTTCAAGGCCCGCTCGGGAACTCGCGGGGGGCGCTCTCGAGATCACCTATCGCCTTCCAACCACGACGTTGAGGAACAGTCTGGTGATCCCACCGAACGCCTCAACGCCGCATACAGGGAGATACGTGCTGCGCTCGCGACCGAGGTTCTCGACCAAGTCAAGCATGCGACACCACAATTCTTCGAGTCTCTTGTCGTTGACCTGCTCGTCGCAATGGGATATGGAGGTTCACGCGACGACGCGGGGCTCGCGGTCGGCAAGAGCGGAGACGGCGGCATCGACGGAATCATCAAAGAGGATCGGCTTGGCCTCGATTTTGTCTACATACAGGCCAAACGATGGGAACAGCCTGTCGGTCGCCCAATCGTTCAGGGCTTCGCCGGCAGCCTTGAGGGCGAACGAGCCCGGAAGGGGGTGCTCATCACGACCTCCCGCTTCACCACCGACGCAATGGAATATGTTAATCGGATCGACAAGCGCATCGTTCTGATCGATGGAGAGCAACTTGCAAACTACATGATCGATTTCGGCATCGGTGTCACAGACGTGACCACACTGCACATCCGAAGGATTGATCTGGACTACTTCGAAGGCTGATGCTCCGCAAACAAAAGGGAAACACCATGACGATCGACTGGCTGCGAGACTGGGACGAGGCCGTGAGCGCGGCTCGGAAGCAACGGAAGCCGATCCTCCTCGACGTCTACCAGGACAACTGAGGCGGCTGCGACAAGCTGGATGCCGTGACGTATCCAGACCACCGCGTGAAAACCGAGATCGCCGAGCGATTCATCCCGGTCCGGCTCCACCTGCTCGAGGATCGGCAACACACCCGCCAGTTCCAGGTGTTCTGGACGCCGACGATCCTCATTGGCGACCGGAGCGGCAAGATCCGCTACACCTCGGTCAACTACCTTCCGCCCGACGAGTTTCTCGACATTCTCGACATCGGCGAGGCGCTCGTCGCCGTGCGCTGGCGAGACTACGACACCTCCATCAGGCGACTCATCAGCGTCGACGAGCGTCGCACCGACGGCCCGCTCAACGCCGAGGCGCTCTACTGGCTCGGGATCACGGAGTACTTCCGACAGGGTCGAAGTCCCGCCGCCTCCCACGCCGTCTGGGATCAGCTCGTCGCGCGGTTCCCGGACTCGATATGGGCGAAACGGGTCCCGTAGCGAGCGTCGGTCCCCGCCATCGCCCGATTGCTCAGCCCGTCGCGAACACGCTGATCCTCGGCCCGCGATGGACCGGAGCCGTCAGAGGATTGCGTGTGGCTCGTCCCCGTCAGCGCGAGTACCGGGTGTGACTCGCCCGTCGTTTCGACCCTGTCGCTTCGACCCGGGATTGGGTTGGCTGACGTGACCGCCCGCCCGCGCGACGGTGCCCGATGCAGGGTCGCGCCGGAGAGCGCCTGGACGCAATGACAGGATTACGAGGGGCATCGCCGGGCGAAGGAAACGCCACCAGGGCTCGCGGGCCAGCCCCGACATGCGCCAATCAGCTCGCGAGGATCCTCTCGATGTAGCCGCGGTGCTCGTCGAAGTGCTCGCATCCGTCGCTCATCAGGATCTCCATGAAGGGCCGCGATCGCGCCTGCTCGCGCTGATCGGGACACAGCTCGGTCGTCGATTCCCAGAGCTCCTCGAGGCTGGCGCTGCGGACGGCATCGACCAGATCCTCGTGCACCTGCCTCGCGTCGGCCATGACCTCCTCGTACGTGTGGCCCCTGGTCTGCGCGCGGATGATCTCGTTCATCTCGTCGAAGTCCATCGTCGCGAACTGATCGTCGGTCAGACCGAGCGCTTCGTGACGGGATCCGCCCTGGAGTGGCTCCAGCACCGAACGCTCCCAGGCACTGACGTGCGCCATGTGATCCAGCGCCGTCCACCCGGCCGGGTCGTGCTTCGCCGTGTACGCCTCCACCGGATGGGCCGACATCGTGTCCATCAGGCGCTGCCACGCGGCGTCCATCTCCTCGACGAGTCCATCGATCGTCTTGCCACGATACTGCTCGACAGCCATATTCGGTTCCTCCAGCGCGTATGGGTTTCGGTGTGCCTTTGATCGCAGAAACGCGCCGTGCCGCCGAGCGTGAGATCGCACTCCCGTATCGGCCGCCAGAGCGATCGCCGCTCCACCATCGACGCAGGCATCACGCAGAGAGGATCTTCTCGATGTACTCCCGGTGCTCGTTGTAGTGGTCGATGACGTTCTCGGTGAGGAGGACATCGATCTGCCTGCCGCCCTGGGACTCGTAGTCGAGCCGATCCAGATCCGCGTTCCGCAGCGCGTCGATCAGCGCCTCGTGTCCTTCCCTCGCAGCGGTCATCACCTCCTCGAACGAGTCATTCGCGGTCCTCGCCCGCAGGATCTCGTTCAGCGAGTCGTAGTCCATGCTGAACTCCTGCTCCGTGACGCCCAGCCCTACATGCCTGGGCTCGCCCTGGAGAAAGGCAGTCCACGAGCGCTCCCAGGCAGTCACGTGCGCCATGTGGTCGAGCGCGGTCCATCCGTTGGCGTCGCGCTTGGCAGTGGTGGCGACCTCCGGATACGCCAGCATCGTCGACATCAGCTCCGACCATGCCGCCTCGATCCGGTCGATCAGGCCCTCGATGTCGTTGCCGTTGTCATCAGGAGCGTCGAGGATTCTCTCGATGTATTCGCGATGCTCGTCGTAGTGGTCGGCGAGATGCTCCACCAGCAGGGCACCCAGGTTCTCGATCTCTTCCGGGGTGGTGCCCTCCAGCGTCTCGTACCGGAGGGAGTCGTACGACTGAATGACATCGATCAACTGCTGGTGGCTGCCAATCGCAAGCTCCATGACCTGCTGGTACGACTTTCCGGCCGTCTGCTGGCGCACCGTCTCGTTGAGCTGGTCGATGTCCCCGCCGAACTCCTCCTCAGTGACGCCGAGCCCCTCGTACCGTGGCAGTCCCAGCAGCCAGCCCCGGCGCGACCGCTCCCAGGCCATCACATGGGCAAGGTGGTCGACGGGCGTCCAGCCGGCGGCATCGCGCTTCGTTTCGTACTCCTCCTCGGACGCTCTCGTCATCGTGACCATGAGGCGATCCCACGATGACTGGATGCGCTCCAGCGCCTCCTCGAGCGACACGTGCTCGCGTTGTGTTGCCATGAGACTTTCCTCCCTCGGGATGCGGCAGGCGCACCCTTCCAAATCACCACACCATGCGCGTCAGCCAGATGGTGACGACACCAGCCAGCATCGCGAACAACAGGTTCCCGCGCCACCGCATGACCACGGCCGTCGCGATCAGTGCGATCACCCCCGGCACCCCCTCCTCCAGCACGGCCGGTACCACCAGCGACGTCAACACGGCGCCCGGTAGATAGGCCAGCATGGCGGTGACGCGTGGCGAGAGTGTCACCCTGCCCATGATCCAGTAGCCGCCGGCTCGCATGGCATAGGTCACGATGGCCATCAGCACGATCGCGAGCAGGGCGGACGGATGCACGCTCATCCCTCGCCCTCCGTCGTGCCGGCCGCCATCACCCTGGCGGGATCGATCGTCAGGGCCGCAACGACGCAACCGGTCACGGCGCCGATCATGATGTACCAGGTGCCCGGTAGCCACTCCGATGCCGCCCACGCGGCAAGACCCGCAGACGTCCACGGCACGAGGTCGAACCGGCCGCGCCAGCTCCCGACCAGCATCGCCGCGAAGATGCTGGCGAAGGCGAAGTCGAGTCCGATCGCGGCGGGGTCACCGATCTGGCTGCCGATCAGGAACCCGACGACGACCGCCGGCAGCCAGCCGATCGGCACCATCGCCAGCGCCCCCACCAGAAATCCGACATCCCGCTCGCCACGGACGTAGCGGTTCATCGCCAGCGCCCAGCCTTCATCGGCCATGATGTGCAGCAGCGGATAGACCTTCCGGCCAGGGTAGCGATCGAGCCATGGCCGCAGCGCCGCGCCGAGGAGGAGCAGCCGCATGTTGATCAGCAACGTGGTGGTGACGATGGCGACGATCGGCAGCGGATAGGACCAGAGGTCGAGCGCGGCCGTCTGGGCCGCCCCGGCGAACACCAGCACGTTCATCAGGATGACCTCGAGCAGGGTCAATCCGACCTGGCGCGCGAGCACCCCGAAGACGACACCGTAGGCACCCACACTTACCGCCACCGGGATGCCCGCGATCAGTCCTCGTTTCAGGCCGGCCAGCGTCCAGCTATGCCGGGTCGCGGTCATGCGCGCCGGGTTCTCGGCCATCGACTCCATCCGGTACGACCACCCCTCCCTCATTCCTCGCGCGTGCCGCGGGAAAAATGAGTACACTCTCCGCGGAGCGCAGCCGGGCACTCCACGTTCCCATGCAGGATGACAGAGTATGACCGACCCGAACCGCAAGGCGCTTGGCGAGCAACTGAAGCAACACGTCCGGGACATCCCCGACTTCCCGCATGAGGGCATTCTGTTTCGGGACATTACCACGTTGCTGGCCAATGGCCAGGCCTTTCGGGCCGCGGTCGATGGCATGGCCGCCGGCTTCGAGAACATCGACAAGGTCGTCATCATCGAGAGTCGTGGGTTCATCCTCGGCACGCCCATCGCCTACGTGCTCGGGGCGGGCGTGGTGCCCGTTCGCAAGCAGGGACGCCTCCCCGCCAGCACGATCGAGCAGCCGTACTCGCTGGAATACGGCGCCGATGTCCTCGAGATGCATGAGGATGCCATCGCACCCGGCGAGCGTGTGCTGATCGTCGACGACCTGCTCGCCACGGGCGGCACCGTTGCGGCGACGATCAAGCTGGTCGAGAGGCTCGGTGGTGAGATCGCCGGCATCACGGTGCTCGCCGAGCTCAGCGATCTCAACGGGCGCGAGGTCGTGGGCGACTACGGGGTCCACTCCCTCATCGTCTACGAATAGGGCGCATCGTTTCGCCAGCGCACCGGTGCGTGATCCATGCGCCGAGAACGCACGCTCCGCTGCATCGCGGCCACGACATGGCCCCACCCCTGGGTGCAGCTCCCTTCGACGCTCGCAAGGATGGGAGGCGCCCTGATCTCCGTGGCCGGACGCGACGCCACTCCGGCTCGATCCCGGAGCTGCGACGCACGCCCTCGGCGCTGTCCTTCAAGGGGTGGCTGCGTCGGCCCTCAGGATTCTCCCTGCTCCACGCCCATGGACCTGCGCCTCCCCTTGGCGGCAGCGCAGGTCCATCGCACAGGGGCACTGTTCCGCGTCCAGCACGAATCACAGCGCCGCCGATCGCGACGTCGGGACACCGCCTGGAGCAACGGCATGATCCCCGCGGCGGCACCCGTTCCGGGGGGGACGCGCTGCGGCAACCGACCGGCGAACGACGCCGCTCGAGGCCCGAGACGGGTCTGCCTCACCCGGGCCACAGACCGTCCAGAAAATACGTCATCTTCTACTTGTGTCGAGGCTGCGCCACTGCTACTGTAGCCGCAGGCCACCAATCTCACCGACCGGTGAGCAACAAGAGGAGAGCCGATGGACGAGCGTGAGCTTCACAGGGACCCTCGGAATCCGCAAGCCGAGCCGACGAGCTCCGGGCTCAGCCGGCGAGCGTTGCTCCAGGCCGCGCTCGTCGGCATGGCGCTCCCCGGCGTCCGAGATGTCTCGGCACAGGCAACCCCCGTCGCCACACCGCTCCCACAGCCGGCGCCCATTCCGCTTACGTCCATGGAGACCTGGCGAGAGCCGTGGGTCTGGCGGCCAGGCAGCTGGCCCGGCCAGCACCTCGAGCTGAATGTGGTGGAGAACGAGAACCCCGGCGAAACCGTCGGCTTCGGCAACCCCGGCGCGATCCTCTTCTCCTACAACGGCGCGACCCCGGGACCGACGATCCGCATGCGGGGCGATGAAACGCTGCTTCTGAAGCTTCGAAACCTGCTTGGCGCCAACGACGGCGAAACCTATGTCGGGCCCTATCCCGACCCGGCGGGACTCCCGGATTGGGTGCCAGCGGCACAGGTCGAAGCCAGGGCGCAGGACCTCGGTCACGTCTACCTGGACTATTGCCTGGGCGAGCACACCAACGGCGTCCACTCCAATCGTGTGACGAACATCCACACCCATGGCCTGCACGTTCGTCCCGGTCGCAACCCGGACGGCACCCATTCCGACAACGTGATCCTCCGTGTCATCGACCAGTCCGATCTCGAGCTGCGTGAAGAGCAGGCCGCGAGCCCGCAATGCTCGTGGCTTCGCGATCCGGAGCAGACGACCTACCTGCGTGACGACGAGACAACCGGGTTCGCCGACTATGAGTTCCGCATCGGCGACGTCCAGGCCGAAGCCCGCGAACGTGCGGGCCTGCCGCCGCAACCCCACCCACCCGGCACCCACTGGTATCACCCGCACTGCCATGGCGCGACACACAATCAGGTCGCGAGCGGCATGGCGGGTTTCCTGATCATCGAGGGCGATGTCGATGCCGCCATCAACCTGGAGCTGACCGGTCAGCGGGTGCCGAACCCGGAGCTCAGGACGGGACCATTCGACTACATCGAGCGCCTGATGCTCATTCAGCGCGTGTTCGTGACAGCCACCGATCCGGACGCTCCCACCCAGCAACTGAAGGGCGGTGGCACCGCGTCTCCCTCGATCAACGGCGACCAGACGCCGATGGTCATCACCATGCGTCCGGGCGCCATCGAGCGGTGGCGGGTCCTGAACGGAAGTGTGGACGGGCAGGGATATCAGCGTTTCATGGTGGTGAAGGGTCAGTACGACGTTGACGAGACGACGCTGCCCGACGGCGGGGGCACCGTCTACACCCTGGTGAAGCAGCGGGAAGATTCGACCTTCACCCCTGCCAGTCGTGCCGAGGTCTCGGCAGACAAGCAGCAGCTCTACCAGCTCGCCTTCGACGGCATCACCCTCGTGGAGGGAGAGGGCGATGACGCCCGCTACACCATCCTGGACCTCTCCCAGCAGAACGCCGGCACCGAAAACCCGCTGGACCGAGAGCTCACCGGCAACCCGAACCAGGCCATGCTGGCCAACTACGAGGCGTGCTTCCGGGATGCCGACAGCGTGCGAAACACCTTCGTGCGTCCCAATGAGGTCTATCTCGCACCGGGAAACCGAGTGGACCTGTTCTTCAAGGCTCCACGACCGCAGTCGTCAGGTGGAGAGATCTACACCGTTCTGTCCAGAGGCGTGGTCGTTCACTCGGACAACTACCAGAACGCACTGCAGAGCAGCTACACGAGCGACATGCTCACCGCTGACCCGCAGGATATCGTGGTGGCCTACATCATCGTGGCCGAAGACGCGGGATCGGACGGCACCCAGCCACCGGCAATCCCGGATTACGACGTGATGCACCTCATCGATGTCCTGCCCGAGGTCCCCGCGTACCTGCGGCCGATCGCCGACGACGAGGTGATGGTCAGACCGGCAGCCGACGGCGACCCTGGCGATCCGGATGCGGAGCTTCCCGATCGCGCCGGCATGTTCAGGACACGAACCATCACCTATTCGGGATGGGGCTCCGCAGACTTCCCGCTCGTCACCACGGAGGGCGACAGCGAGACGGCGAGGAAGTTCCGTGCGTTCGTCGAGCGCGACCAGGCAAATGGCGGCGAGCTCGAGCAGCTGATCTACGCGGCGATCCCTGATTCCAGTGAGTACGTGCTGCTGGCGCCGAACATCCGGACGATGGCGATCTCCGGCTCGACCTCGCCCGACGTCATCGACGATTCCGACCCGTCGTTCCCGGTAACGGCGAACATGGGACGCAAGTTCAACCCGAACGACCCGCAACGCCCGCGGATGCTGGAGAACACCGCCGAGGAGTGGGCGCTCTACAACTCCTCGATCAGTCTCTGGGCCGACACGTCCCAGAAGCCTCCCGGCCAGAGTGGTGGTCACTTTCCCGGCCAGCCGCTGCTCCGGAGCGAGGGACAGGCGCGATTCGCGGAACAGCCGACCGACGCCAAGACCTGGAGACTGCAAACCAAGGCCGTGGATCACCCATTCCACATGCACCAGAATCCCTACTGGGTGATGCGCGTGGAGGTGCCCGACGAAAACGGCAACCTGGTGAATATCCTCGATCGTCCCCGCTGGCAGGACGTTGTCTGGATTCCACGCAACGGCGGTCGCGTGGTGATGCGATCGCGCTTCCCGGACTTCATCGGCGTGTTCGTCAACCACTGCCACATCCTGCTCCACGAGGACAACGGCATGATGCAGGCGGTCGAGATCACGCCCTTCGCGGACGAGGCAAACTACGAGCCGAAGGAACGTCTCGCACGCGCCGATGATTCACCAGAGGCGGTCTCCGACATCTACCCGAGGCTCGACCAGACCGCCGCATGGCGCCAGAGCATGCAGTTCGTGGATTCGAACCATGGGACGGGCCAGAAGTTCCCCGGCTTCCTCGTCGTGGACCCACCGATCGGGTGATCGACGTCGAGGTGGCACGACCCGTGCCGACGGCAACCCGGCGATTCGGGCCACCGCCAGCGCAACGGCCGATCGCGTTGGGTCGCGCTGCGCGGAGAGGCCTGCTCATACCTGCTGGCCGAGGACTTCGGCCGCAGGTCGCTGGCGCTGGTCGAGGACATCGATCGGCTCTGCGAGTGGACCCCGAAGGAGCTACCGACCGCCCGATTCCTCTTCGATGAGATCATGGTGAGCGAGCGGCCCGACCGCACCCCGATCGACCTGCTCGATCTCACGCGCTGGTGAAGCAGGTGCGGATCATCAGCAGGCTCGAACCGGACCGTCTGGCTGGAGCGCTTCGTGGCGAGCGCGTGGGAACGATCGTCTGGAAGGACGACGCGTCGCGGCAAAACAAGGCGCTGGGAAGCGCCAGGTTATCCATCGCAGGACGTTGCCGCGGTCGCGGCAACGTCCTGCGGCCGCGGTCATGCATCCGGCTGCCAGATCACGTGCCCCAGGTGAGCTCCAGCACGCGAATCCAGTTCTGGTACCCGATCTTGCGCAGCGCGTCGTCGTCGTAGCCACGCGCCCTGAGCGCCTCCATCAGGTTCGGCAGCATGCTGGCATCGGCGAGATCGTCCGGCATCAGGGCACCGTCGAAATCGGAGCCGAGCGCCACCCGCTCCAGACCGACCTTGTCGACGAGGTAGTCGATGTGATCCGCCATGACCTCGAGCGGCATGTCGCTGTGCCGCTCGCCGTCGGGTCGCAGGAACGGCACATTGAAGTTGAGCCCCACCAGGCCGTCGGAATCCCGGATCGCGGCCAGCTGCTTGTCGGTCAGGTTGCGCGTCGACGGACAGATTGCGTGCGCGTTCGAGTGGGACGCCACGATCGGCTTGGTGGTGGTGTCCACGACATCCCAGAACCCCGCTTCGTTGAGATGGGAGACGTCGATCATGACGCCGAGATCGTTGCAGGCCTTCACGAGGGCCTTCCCGGCGCTGGTGAGGCCGGGGCCGGTATCGGGCGATGCACCATGCCCGAACGGCACACCGTGGCCGAAGGCGTTCGAGCGGGACCAGACGATCCCGATCGAGCGCAGCCCGACCTCGTAGAAGGTCTCGAGCGCGCTGAAGTTCGTGTCGATCATCTCGGCGCCCTCGAAGTGCAGGATCGCCGAGAACTCGCCCTTTTCGATCTGTTCCTGCAGACTCCTGGCCGAGGTCGCGATGGTGACGGTGTCCCCATCGTCCGCCATTGCGCCGTCATTGCGCCGGTACGGCGTGCCGTTACCCACTCTCAGACGCAGGAGCGCGGCGACCTCGGCCATCGCGAACTGCTGCGCGAAGGCGAGTGTCGGACCGTCGTCGTTGGCAAGGATGATGTCATCGGGGTCACCGCCGAGAATCTCCTCGAGCGAGACCTTGTTGCGAGCGCTGAACTCCTTCGGGTCCGGCACGAAGACGGCGAAGAATCCGCCAACCATCCCGCCCTTCCTCGCACGAGGCAGGTCGAGGTGCCCGATGTCCCCCTCCCGGAAGAAATCGCGTCCTGTCGTGAGCAGACTCAACAACGTGTCGTTGTGTCCATCGAACACCGGGATGTGCGGTGTGGTTTCCGGTTCCGTCATCAACGCTCCCTCGCCTGAGGTGATCAACTGATAGAATCTTGCCCGAAGGCTCGGCCGCATTCAGCGTGCTAGGGACCCTTGCTAGGAGACAAGATACCGCGTCCGGAACGTTTGTGAACCATCGCTCCGATCCCGGCCGGCAACGAGAAAGGAACCGGTGTGTCCGAGACAGCTACGACGCATGCGAACAGCGTGCTCAACGGCAAGACCTGCGTGGTCATGGGCGTGCAGAACCAGTGGAGCATTGCCTGGCAGATCGCCGAGGCCATGGCGCATGCCGGTGCCAATGTAGCCATTACCTACGTCGATGACCGGGCGAAGAAGAACGCCGAGCAGCTTGCCGCCACTGTCCCGGGCATGAAAACGTTCGTCTGCGACGTGACCGTGGACGAGTCGATCAGCAACCTGGCGACCGAGCTCAAGAACGAGTACGGCTCGATCGATGCCCTCGTGCACAGCATTGCCTATGCGCCGGCCGACGAGCTCAAGAACCCGTTCCTGCAGACCACCCGCGAGGGATTCCGCGTCGCGCACGATATCAGCGTCTACTCGCTGATCGCCGTGGCCCGCGAGCTGGTGCCGATCATGAACGAGCGCGGCTCGATCATGACGATGACCTACCTCGGCTCGACGCGCGCGTTCCCCAAGTACAACGTCATGGGCGTCGCCAAGGCGGCGCTGGAGGCGAGCGTGCGCTACCTCGCCTACGATCTCGGCGAGCGCAGCATCCGCGTCAACGCGATCTCCGCAGGACCGATCAAGACGGCCTCGGCGCGGGGCATCCCTGGCTTCTCGGACATGGCCAACATGGCCGCCGAGCGCTCCCCCCTCGGCAAGGTGTTCAGCCCGGAGCATGTGGCCGGCACCGCGGTCTTCCTGGCGAGCGACGCCTCGGCCGGAATCACCGGCGACATCATCTTCGTCGACGGTGGCTACCACGCGACCGGGATGTAGCGTTCACCATCCACGCTTGTGGCGAAGGGCGGCCGGGTTTCCGGCCGCCCTTCCTCATGCGACAACCGTGATCCGGCGCATCACCGCGCCGGCGGGATGTTCTGGTTGAAGCGGAAGATGTTGTCGGGGTCGTAGCGGGCCCTGACCGCGGCGAGGCGCTCGCAGGTGCCACTCGGGTACGCCTCACGGATCCGATCCTCGCCCTCGTGCTGCAGGAAGTTGACGTACACGCCCGACCCTTCGTGGCGAATCGCATCCCACAGGGACCGGATCCATGCCTCATGCTGGCCCGGCTCCTCGGCAGGGTCGTACCGGACGCGGATGAGTGCCACGAGGTAGCGACGCTGTCGGTGCGCGAATGCGGTGGCAGCGGGTGCCACGCGAGCCAGCGCCCCGCCGAGCCCGCGAACCTGCACCAGGCTGGCGGGAGCGGTCGCGTCGCGCACGGCCGCGATCGAGGCCTCGATCGCGGCATCACCGAGGTCGTCGGCGAACATCATTCGCACCGTGCCCTGGCGCCACTCATCCGCCCCTGCCGCCGTGTAGTCGCGCAGATCGAGGGGTAGGGCATCGGGCCGGTCAGGTCCGCAGTCGGCTCCGCCAGCGCCCGCAGCGGCGCAAGGGCCTTCTGGCCCGCCCCGACTTCGCCGGTCCCCACCAGCAGGATCATGAGCATGGGCTTGCTCACCATCCCATCCGGCACGAACGGAGCCGGCGGCGCGGGCATCATGTTCCCGATGGTGGTCAAATCGTCCGGGGCCGAAACCGAGGAAGTCGAGGTAGCCCCGGACCACCTCACGCGTGGCGGGCAGCATCAGCGTGCCGCCGAGCACCGTACCCACCGGGGCCATCCTGAACTCGAACTCGGTGACGATGCCGACGTTGCCACCGCCACCGCGGATCGCCCAGAAGAGATCGGGGTGCGAGGTTGGGCTGGCGGTGACGATCTCACCACTGGCCGTGACGATCCGCGCCGAGAGCAGGTTGTCGATGGCCAGTCCATACCTCCGCACCATGAAGCCGATACCGCCGCCGGTAGTGAGTCCACCCATACCGACCGTGGGCGTGTCGCCGGTCGAGAGGGCGAGACCGTGCTCCTGCGCCGCGCTGGCGAGCTCGGCGGAGGTCGCCCCCGCCTTGACCCGGGCGGTGCGGTTCGCTGGATCGATCACGATCCGGCGCATCGCGGCGAGATCGATGACCAGCGCGTCATCGACCACGCTGAAACTGGCCACGCTGTGTCCGCCACTGCGCACCGCCACCGGTAGCCCGATGTCGCGCGAAGGCGACGGCGGCAGCGACATCGCTGTCGTGGGCCGGCCGAACGATGACGGCCGGGTGGCGGTCGACGGCGAGAAAGGTCGATCCGCGCGCTTCGTCGCAGGCGGCAGTGCCCGGGCTGAGCACCTCGCCGACGATCCGCGTGCGCAGCGCATCGACCGCCGGTTCGAAGGCTCCGGCCTCCCTCGTGGCGGGCGCAGATGTTGTGATGACGTCCATGACGTACTCCATTGCCAGGCTGGTCGAGAGGTCGCAGTGTTGGACGGTCCAGCCTGCCGGGGCAGACCCGGCGCTGTGCCTGGCCCCACCGGGATCGGTGGTGATCGACGTCGATCACCTGTAGTCAGGCTGGGGCGATGGCATCAAGCGAACGTCAACGTGGTCGTCAACGGCGCAAGGCTCGAGGGGCGCCAGCCAGCATCGATCGATGGTGTGTGACGATATGCGTGACGCCTTGGGGAAGCGCCGGCGACTTGACCGTACCCGACGGTTCTGGTTTGCTGCCTCCAGCCAGATGCCGCAGACCGAGGAGCATGCACATCGTGAAGATCACCGCCATCACGGCCACGCCGATCGCCTTCGCCGACCCGCCGCTGCTCAACTTCGCCGGCCTCCACCAACCCTATGCCCTCCGCACCATCGTCGAGGTGGAGACGGACGAGGGCATCAGCGGCTTCGGCGAAGTCACCGGCGGCGAGAAGCTTCAGGAAGCGTTCGCCATGGCCATCCCGCACCTGATCGGCATGGACGCCTTCAACCGCCAGGCGATCCGGCAGAAGCTGTTCGGATCACCCGAGGACGCGCTCGAGGATGTCCACCAGATCATGCCGGGCATGAAGGATCAGCGTCGCCGCGAGCTCGTCTTCAGCGCGATCGAGGTCGCCCTGCTCGACATCGCCGGAAAGGCGCTGAACCAGCCGGTTCATGCCCTGCTCGGTGGGAAGGTGCGCGACACCGTCGATTTCTCCGCCTATCTCTTCTACAAGCATGAGGGTGGCGGCGGGCTCGACGACGACATCCGCGAGGACGTGTACGGGCCCTGTCTCACGCCCGATGAGGTCGTCCAGCAGGCCAGGGCATTCATCGACGAGTACGGCTTCAGAAGCATCAAGCTCAAGGGCGGTGTCTTCCCCCCGGAGCAGGAGGTCGAGGCGATGCAGGCGCTCCATGCCGAGTTCGGCGCTGGTGTGCCCCTCCGGCTCGATCCCAATGGCGCCTGGAAGGTGGAGACGTCCGTCAAGGTCGGTCTTGCCCTGGATGGCGTCCTCGAGTACCTCGAGGACCCCGCGCCGACCATGGACGACATGGCGGCGGTGCGTGGCGAGCTGGTCTCGAAGGGCGTGATGATGCCGCTAGCGACCAACATGGTCGTCACCCGCTTCGAGCGCATCCCGGAGGCGTACGAGAAGGACGCGGTGCAGATCATTCTCAGCGACCACCACATCTGGGGCGGGCTCCAGGCCACACACGAGCTCGGTCGCATCTGCGAGACGTTCGGATTCGGACTGAGCATGCACTCCAACAGCCACCTCGGCATCTCCCTGATGGCGATGACGCACGTCGCGGCGGCGACCCCGGTGCTGACCTATGCGTGCGATACCCATTACCCGTGGCAGTCGGAGAAGGACGAGATCATCCAGGGAGGACGCGTCAGGTTCGAGAACGGCGCCGTGCGGGTGCCGGACGCCCCGGGTCTCGGCATCGAGATCGACCGTGACAACCTCGCTCGCATGAACGAGCGGTACCGGACCTGCGGCATCCCGGAACGCGATGACGCCAAGTACATGCGTGAGCGCATCGATCCGAGCTTCAGTCCCGACCCCGCCCGCTGGTAACGAACATGTTCCGATGATGGCTCCGGTACTTGCCGGGTCATCACCGGGGCGCTGCCAGGCAGACCTGCGGAACTCGCCGGTGGGCCCTCGAGCCCGATCCTCGCCGGAGCACCGACACGACCATGGTGGGCCAACGACGCGACGTCCTCGAGAACCCATGGCTGCACGATGCCACCGACGTCGCTGATGCGCTGGGCGTCGACATCGACGCTGGCCTGAGCACTGCGGAGGCGTCCGAGCGCCTGCGCAGGTACGGACGAAACGAGCTCGAGTCAGCCCAGCAGGTGCCGGCCTGGCGCAGGTTCCTGTCGGAGTTCGCCGATCCCCTGGTCTACCTGCTCTTCGGCGCGATCGCCATCTCGATCGCTGTCTGGCTCATCGAAGGTGCCGACGGCGTGCCGTACGAGGCGGTGGTCATCCTGGTGATCGTCGTCCTCAACGCGGTACTTGGGTACGTCCAGGAGACCCGGGCCGAGCAGGCGGTCGCGGCCCTGCAGCGCATGGCCTCGCCCTCCGCTGGCGTCCTGCGCGATGGTCGCGACCAGCGAATCCCCACGAGCGAGATCGTGCCCGGCGACATCCTCGTGCTCTCGGAGGGAGACGCCGTTCCCGCGGACGCGCGTCTGGTCGAAGCCGCCTCGCTCACGGTCGCCGAGGCGGCCCTCACCGGTGAGAGCGAGGCGATCGTCAAGCGCAGCGCCACCCTCACCGAGCCCGCAGAGCTCGGCGATCGCACCAACATGGTGTTCAGCGGCACCGCGGTGACGCGAGGGCGCGGTCGTGCCGTCGTCACGGCCACCGGCATGGCGACCGAGATGGGCACCATCGCCCGCCTGCTCAGTCGCACGGAGGAAGAGGAGACGCCGCTCCAGCGAGAGATCGTCCAGGTCGGCAAGGCGCTCGGGATCGCCGTCGTTGTGATCGCCGCCATCGTCGTGGGTGTCATTCTGTTCACCACCGACGTCGAGCGGCTCTCCGACTTCGTCGATGTCCTGCTCATCGGCGTCTCGCTGGCGGTGGCGGCGGTCCCCGAAGGGTTGCCGGCGGTGCTTTCCGTGGTACTGGCACTCGGGGTGCAGCGCATGGCGCGCCAACGCGCCATCGTCAAGCGCCTGTCATCGGTCGAGACCCTCGGCTCCGCGTCGGTGGTCTGCTCGGACAAGACCGGCACCCTGACGCGAAACGAGATGACCATCCAGAAGATCATCACCGCGTCGGGCGAGGTGGATGTCACCGGCACCGGCTACACCCCGGAGGGCGAGCTCCTCGTCGACGGACAGCCGCTCGACGACGACACATTGCTCGCCGAGATTCGGTTGGCGCTCGGCGGCGGCGCGCTTGCCGGTGATGCATCGCTCTACCGGGATGAGACGGGCGCGTGGCAGGCCACGGGCGACCCCACCGACGTTGCCTTCCTGGTCGCCGAGCGCAAGCTGGAGGGGCTCGCGGAGGAGCGCGGGCGTCGCTTCCGTCGGCTCGCCGAGATCCCATTCTCGTCGGAGCGCAAGCTGGTGAGCACCATCGAGCTCGACGCCGACCGGGACGGACGGGTCGATGTGATCACCAAGGGAGCTCCCGACGTGCTGCTCGCTCGGTGCGCAACCGAATGGGTCGCAGGCGAGGAACGGCCGCTCAGCGACGACCGCCGGCGTCAGATCCTCCGTGACGTCGACCGGCTCGCGGATCTGGCCCTGCGCACCATCGCCGTCGCCTGGCGCCCACTCCAGGAGGTCGAGCCCCCGAGCGTTGACGAATCAATCGAGCGAGACCTCAGCTTCGTCGGGCTCGTCGGGATCATCGATCCACCGCGCGATGAAGTGCACGACGCCATTCGCGGCGCCACCGCCGCCGGGATCCGGACCATCATGATCACCGGGGACCACCCACGCACGGCCGCACGCATCGCTACCGAGCTCGGCATCGTCGAGCCAGGCGCTCCCGCGGTCACCGGCTCGCAGATCCAGGACATGGACGATGGCCAGCTTCGGGACACGGTCCGAAACGTCTCGATCTACGCGCGTGTGGCGCCAGAGCACAAGCTCCGCATCGTCGACGCCCTGCAGGCGGACGGCAACATCGTCGCGATGACCGGTGACGGCGTGAACGACGCCCCGGCACTGCGATCGGCAGACATCGGCGTGGCCATGGGCATCACCGGCACCGATGTCACCAGGGAAGCGGCCGACATGATCCTCGCCGACGACAATTTCGCCACGATCATCAACGCCGTGCGAGAGGGGCGCGGGATCTTCGCGAACATCCGCAAGTTCATCCGCTTCCTGCTGTCCTCCAACATCGGTGAGGTCCTGACCATGTTCCTCGGGGTGGTCCTCGCGGGCGTGATTGGACTGGACGACACGGGCGAGGCGGTGGCGGTGCCGCTCCTCGCGACACAGATCCTGTGGATCAACCTGCTCACGGATACCGCCCCCGCCCTCGCGATGGGGGTGGACCCGCCACCCGCCGACGTCATGCGCCAACCACCCCGACGCCTGCAGGACCGCATCATCGACCGGCGCATGTGGGGCGATATCGCCTGGATCGGGAGCGTGATGGCCCTGGTTACCCTCGCCGCCCTCGACCTGCGACTCGAGGGCGGCATCCTCGGCGGGGATGGGCAGATCACGGAGGCACGCACCATGGCATTCACCACACTTGTGCTCGCACAGCTCTTCAACTGCTTCAACGCCCGGTCGGATCGTGCGAGCGCGTTCAGTCACCTGTTCACCAACCGGTGGCTCTGGGGCGCCATCGCCCTGTCGATCGTGCTGCAGGTCGCCGTGGTGCATGCACCGCTCCTCAACGATGCCTTCGATACGGTTGCGCTCTCGCTCGAGGACTGGCTGGTCTGCACCGGGCTGGCCAGCGTCGTCCTCTGGGCCGAGGAGGCCCGCAAGCTGCTCCGGCGAGCGCCACGGCGCTGATCCCGCCGGGCTCGCAGGCATCGGCCCCGCTCCGGCTCGTATACTTGCCGGCGGGCGGTACCGCCCGCGTCGATACTGGCCGCAGGGATTCGCCATCACGGGATCCCCAACCAGGATGAACCTGAACGTGCCTGACGTGTCCCTGACTTCGTTCGACTGGCTCCCGCTGGGCCCCTTCGACTCCCGGCTGTGGTGGCTCCTCATTGGACTCTTCGTCGCCCTGCTCTTCACCATCCAATCCGTCGAGACGGCCGTCGAAGGCGCATGGCCCCACCAGCGTCGCCCGTCCAACTTCCTCCCTCGCGCCCGTGCCGTACAGGCCGGGTGGGCTGTGGTGGCCCTGCTCATCATTCCCGGTGGTCTCCTCGCGATCGCCAACGTCGCCGTGGCGATGTGGCAGGATGCCGGCCGCACCGATGCCCAGGTGCTCGGTGGGTGGCTGCTCGGCCTGAGCTGGGTGGTCTTCCTGCTCGGGAGCCTCAACCTGTTCGGCTTCACGAAGCTGCTCAACGTGATCGGCATCACCGGCACCATCGTGCTCGTGCTGGTGCTGCTCGTCGCCGATATCCTGCTGCTCTCCTCCCTGCTCGACATCCTGCCGGAGTGGGAGGTCGTCGAGGACGGGATCCGCGACGGACTGGAGCGGCTGATCCCGTTCCTCGAGGAGGATTGAGCCGCGACACGGCGCTGTCCGTGCGACGCAGCCGATGTTGACAGCGCCGGGGAATGTCGCAAGGATGATCACGGAGGGACGCGGCGCCAAACGATCGGGAGACAGGACGCGGCATGACGGATCGTGACGGCCAGCACCAGCGCACTGCCAGCCGACCACCGGTGCCACCGGTCCGCCGGTCGTTCCAGCGACGTGCCCCCCTGCAGGCTCACCATCGGGTGCGCCGGAGGTCGCCGTCACACCGGATCGCCACCGTGCGCCGCACCAACGGGCGTCACCGGCCACGCCTCACGGTCGAGGCACATCCCATCGCGGGGTTGTTCAGCTCGAACCAGCACGCGCCGCCCCCAGCGGAGCGCGTGCGCCGCTTCGGACGCATCCGGCGTCGAGGTCGCTCGCGAGCGACCAGCATGGAGAACCCGTCGCTCCTGAACGATGCCGACTTCCGCACGCTGTGGCTCTCCCGCATGCTGTCACAGACGGCTCAGGGTGCGCTCCTCTACGCGATGCTGATTCTGGTGGTCGACCTCTCTGACCGCTCGATCTACAGCTCGCTCTTCGTGCTCTGCTCGATCGTGCCCTCGATGCTTTTCGGGCTCCCCGCCGGTGTGGTTGTGGATGTCGTTCCCCGTCGAGGGCTGCTCGTCATCCTGAACCTGCTGCGCTTCGCCTTCATGCTCTTCATCGTCTCGGCGTCCGAGCCCTCGCTGAGTGCGGTCTTCGCTGCCACGCTCGGCATCTGGGTGATCCACCAGTTCTACTCGCCGGCCGAATCGTCGGTGATGAGCTCGATCGTGCCGGTGGCGCGCTACACCTCGGCACAGGCTCTGTTCAATCTCGCCCTCACCATCGCCCAGGCGCTCGGCCTCGTGCTGCTCGCGCCACTGCTCCTCCGCGCCGGTGGCCCCCGGCTGGTGTTCGCCTTCTGCGGCCTGCTGTTCCTGAGCGCGGCCGTGCTGACGATGCTCCTGCCCGCGGTCGGCCGGGCACAGCGCAGGCTTTCGCACCAGCGCCGCCGGATCTCCGACATCCTGAGCGAGGGCTGGCGCTTCGTCCGGGGCGACCGGCAGACGTTCGAGGCGATCCTGGACGATGTCCTGGTCAGCATCGGCATGAGCGCGCTGGTGGTGATCGTGCCGTTCTATCTCGAACGGGTCCTGGGCACCTCGAAGGAAAACACCGTCTTCGTGTTCGCGCCGGCCGCCCTCGGACTCGTGCTCGGTCTCCGGATCGCGCCGTTCTTCGGCAAGGTCATCGGCGAGCGCATGAGCGCCACCCTGTCGCTCTTCGCATTCGCGGTCTGTGTCGCTGCCCTCGGTTTCGTGGAGCAGGCCTACGATATCCTCACCGACACGCTCCGGCTGCCGCTCGACCGGATCGCAGACGTGCTCAGCATCTCGCCCCTGATCCTCGTGGCCATGCTGATCTCGATCCCGGCCGGTTTCGCATCGGCGGTCGTCAACGTGGCGGCACGATCGGTCCTGCTCGCCCGCACGCCGGAGCCAATGCGGGGTCAGGTGATCGCCACCCAGGGGCTGATCGGCAACATCGGCTCGCTCGTCCCGACGCTGCTGGCCGGTATCGCCACCGACATCTTCGGCGCGCAACCGATCGCCGTGGCGATTGCCCTCGCGATCGCGCTGGTCGCCCTCGCGGCGCACGCCTGGGGACGACGTCCGCCCGTCCCGATCGAGACGGCTTCCCTGGCCTGACCGGCCGCCTCACCACGCCGGTGTCAGACACACCTGCTGCCCAGACCCTCCAGCCGACCGGGAACGACGCGCACAACCGGATCGTCTGCGGACCACTCGGCAATGAGCACGGTGGGGGCGTGATGGTCCCATGACGACCACGCCAGTCCGGCCGCCACCACCGTGCCCGAGACATCGAGCTCGATCTCGCTGGGCGCCACGGGGGCGGGTGGATCGAGAGGCACCGTGATCACCGCCGTCTCTCGGCGCCGAAGGTCGGCCATCCACAGCTCCACCTGCGTGTTGCCCCCCTGCAGATGGGCGACCGTGGCCCCGCCATCGCCGATAGCGGTTGAAGCCAGCTCGAGCCGTCGGTCACGGGTGTCGTCGAGCACGATCGTGCCGGTGGCGATCTCGACGGCCAGCAGCCGGAGCGATCCCGAACCGAGGTGGTCGGCCTCGATCAGCGCGCCATGGAACCACCACGCCACCGTGCCGGACGGCAGGCCGGGCTCAAGGTCGGGAGGCAGCTCGATGCGGTGCCACGCACCGTCCCAGCGCCACCAGCCAGGATCGCCATTCTCCATCACGACACGTCCGATGCAGGCCGTCTGACCTGGCGTCGCCATCCAGTAGTCGATCTCGCCCGGGACGGATCGGGTCAGAGCGGCAGGTAACGCGGCGGGAGTCGCCAGCCCGGTCTCAGGCGAGCCGACGGCCATGTCCCGCCCGCAGGGGATGACCCTGCCCGTGGCGGGGTCGACCGTCACCAGCGCGTCGCCCTGCCGGACGACCACGACCTCGCCGCTGCCGGAACCGACACCAGGCAGGGCCGCGCTGGAAGTCAGCGACCCGAGCGTCACCGCCAGTGACAGCTTCAACAGGCGTCGCCGCTGCATGATCGCCCCTCTCCGGGAACCGGCAAGGGCGCGGGAAGATCCCGCGCCCTTGCTGTACATCGCATCGAACGGAAGGTCAGGACGCCGGCACCTCCTGGATCCTGATCTCCTTGATCACCAGGAACTCGGCGGGCATCGACGGCTCTCCGCTTCGCCCCGGTATGACCGGGGTGTCGGCGATGTCGTCGAGCACCTCGCCGCCCTCGGTCATCTGCCCGAAGATCGTGTAGTTCTTCTCGAGGCCATCACCGAGGTCATCATGCACGATGAAGAACTGGCTGCCCTGGGTGTCGGGACCGGCGTTCGCCATCGCCAGGGTACCGCGCACGTAGTTGAGGTCATCGCCCGGCAGCTCGTCCTCGAACCGATAACCCGGCCCGCCGGTGCCCGTGCCGGTCGGATCGCCACCCTGCACCATGAAGCCCGCGATGACGCGGTGGATCGGAGTGATGTCGTAGAATCCATTCGCCGCCAGACAAACGAAGTTGTTCACGGTGTGCGGCGCCGCCTCGGTGTTGAGCTCGAAGACCATCTCGCCCTTGTTGGTGATCACGGTGGCGACATAGGTCGCATCCTCGTCGATCACCATATCCGGCGCGCTGTCCCACTGGGGAAACCCGGCCTCATCGCTCCTCGCGTCATCCGACCAGCACCCCTCCGGCACGAAGGCGTCAGCGTCCTCCTGCGCGACCGCCGCCACGCCGCTGGTGGACAGTACCGCCGTCACCATTCCGATCGCGGCCAGCCGCCGCATCCTGCTCCAATCGATCACGCGGTGTTCCTCTCAATCTGCCGGCACGACGCCGAATTCTGACGGGTCCAGACTCGCACGATAATGCCACGAACCGACGCGGTCGTGCCCGCCTCAGCTGGCCCCGAACCAGGCTTCGGCAACGCCCCGTGCGGAGGGCGGACTCGGCGCCTCGTACCCCTCGACACGCACCCTGGCACCATCGAACCACGGCATCCGAAACAGCGGGATCACGGGCACCTCGCGGGCCACGAGTCGCTGGATCTCACGATAGAGCGCCCCACGGCGGCGAATGTCGTCGACGGCTCGCGCCATCGCGAGCAGCTGGTCGACGCGGCGATTCGAAAAACCCGCGGCATTGCGCGCACCCTCACTGTGGAACCACGGGTGTGCCAGCTCGTGCGGATCGTTCCAGTACGGCAGGAAGGTCATCATGAGGTCGAAGTCCCCCGACGACCGTGCCTGCTCCACCTCGCCGGCGTCGAGGAGGTCGATGCCGACCGCGATTCCGGCCGCTGCCAGCTGCTCCTGGAGCATGATGGCCGCGTTGGCGAGCACCGGCACATCCTCGGGGCAGACCAGTCGCACGGGCCATCCCGGCAGAAGCCCGAGCGCGGCGAGCCGCTCGCGAGCCTCCCCGATCTCCATCGGGGCTGGCGAGTCGGTATTCGGCGAGCCCGCCCAGTGATCCGCGGGAAAGAGACTGTTGGAGACGCGTGCCGTTCCCGCCGTGGCACCCTCGACCAGGGCCTCGCGATCGATCACCGCGGCAAGCAGGCGACGCACCTCGACATCGTTCAGCGGATGCTGATCGAGACGGACGATCACGGCACACTGCTGCCGCCCGATCTCTCCGGAAAGCCCGACGCCGGGATCCTCCTCCAGGAGGGGGATGTCGAGGAGCGGCACACTCGGCACGATGTCGACGATCCCGGTGACCAGACGCGAGGTTCGCTCGATCTCCTGGGCCACCGCGATCACGTCGCACCCGTCGAACCGTGGTCGCGAGACCTCCCGATACAGTCTGTTCGGACGAAAGCGCAGCTGACCGTCATTCGCGTTGGCGATCACGAACGGCCCCGTGCCGGGCGGCAGCTCGGCGATTGCAAGGGGGCCGGTCGGCGTGCCATCGGGCATCACCGGCACGATGGGCGAGGCAAGCGTCGCTGGCAGGGTTGCGTCGAACGATGCGACATGGAGCCGGACCCGCTCCTCGGAAACGACCTCGACGGATGCGACGCCCGACCATCTCCAGGCATCCCCGTCCGGTGTGCTCTCGATCGCGCGCTCCAGGCTGGCAGCGAGGTCACGGACCGTAACGACCGCGCCGCTCGACAGGAACATGCCCTGTCGGATCGGTATGTCGAGGGAGCGGCCATCGGGGTCCGTGAGCAGGCCGACCCCGACGCCGGCGACGATGTCCCCGGTGGCCGTCACCCGCAACGGTGTGTCGTACACCAGCGACTGGATCCAGCCGGTCTCCCAGTCGTCACCCACGACCGTGTCGACACGCTCCGGGATCCGGGGCAGCGCGATCCTCGGCACGCCTCCACGCCTGGGCTGGCGCGCCGCCATGGCAGAGCGCCCTGCCCACGGTGCGAATGCCGCCGCGGCACCCACAACCAGCTGGCGGCGAGTGAGCCGGCTCGCTGGCATGGCCACCTACCTCCAGCAGACGAGGGTGAAGCCGGTGCGACACGAAACCACCATCACGAGCCGAGCACGTCCCCGAAGGCCGCCAGAAGCTCATCGACCTGCTCCTGCCCGTAGATCAGGGGCGGCAGCAGCCGGATGACGAGATTGCCGGCCATCAGGGCCAGCACACCGCGCTCCTGCAGGGCCTTGAGCGTCGGGGTCGCCTTCGCCTTCAGCTCGACGCCGATCATCATCCCCGAGCCGCGCACCGCACGAACCTTCGGCGACTCCAGCGCCTCGATCCCTGCCTTGATGGCCGCACCGCGCTGGCGGGCATTCTCGTACAGTCCGTCCTCCTCGAGAATGCGCAGGGTTTCTGTGGCGACCCGACAGGCCAGCGGATTGCCGCCGAAGGTCGATCCGTGCGCACCGCCCGGCATCGCCTCGCTGATGGCCTCCGTGACCAGCGTGACGCCGATCGGGAAGCCGTTGGCGATCGCCTTCGCGGTGGCAATGATGTCCGGAGTGACGCCGGCCTCCGTCATCACGAACGGCACGCCGGTCCGGATCGCCGACTGCACCTCGTCCGCGATCAAGAGCGCCCCCGTTGCCTCGGTCACCTCGCGGGCACGGCGCAGGAAGTCGGCATCTGCCGGATGGATCCCGCCTTCACCCTGCAACGGCTCGAGGATCACTGCCGCCGTATTGTCATCGACCGCGGCCTCGAGTGCGTCACCGTCATTGAAGGGCACGTGCTCCGCCGGGATCGGCAGCGGCATGAAGGGCTCGCGGTACTTCCTGTCGGCCGTGGCCGAGAGTGCGCCGAACGTGCGACCGTGGTACCCGCGCCGTGCCGCCACGATCTTCTCCCGGCCAGTTGCCGCCCGTGCGAACTTGAGCGCGGCCTCGATCGCCTCTGTGCCGGAGTTGCTGAGGAACGCGCGCCGCACCCCATCCGGCGCGATGGTCATCAGGGTCTCGAGGAACTCCGAGCGAGCGTCGTTCCCGAAGCTCTGGTGGGTCGTCGTCAGTCGCTGTGCCTGGTCGACGAGCGCCTGGGTGTATCGCGGGTGGGCATGGCCGAGGACCGCGACACCGTAGTTGCTCATCGCATCGAGATATCGCTTCCCGTCGTTGTCGTAGAGGTACGGTCCCTCGCCGCGGACCAGCACGATGTCGCGCTTGGCGTACAACGGTATCTGCAGCGCCTTGTCGACGCCCATCAGGTTCTCGGTCGATCGATGTGTCGCTTCTGTTGCCATGGTTTCTCCAGGGTCACATGCCGTGGTGGTCACAATCGCGAATGGTTGACAGGATGCGCGTCGTTCCGATCCCGTCGGGGCAACTCGTCCGAAGCATCTGGGGGACATGCCGACGCTTCCGTTCCCATGCCTCTTCTGGCAAGCTCCTCTATTCCTGCGACGGCGTCACCGACCGATTCTTCGCGAGCGGACGGCATATCAGTCGATCCTTTCAGGAAGCGTGATCGCGCGATACAGCTCCTCGACCGCCATCCCCGACTGGTAACGCACCACGTCCGGCTCATCGACGGGAGCCTCGAACGCATCGACGATCTCCCGGAACGATGCATCGGGCACATCCGTCCGTCGAGGCTGCGCACGGTTGGCGAGCAGACGCTCCCGGGCGACACCGACGGGCACACCCACCCAGATGCAACGGAATGTCGCACCAGCCCTGCCGGCCACGCGTCGGCACCGGTCACGGTTACGGCGGGTATGGTTGGCGCTGTCGTAGACGACCGAGGTTCCCGCCACGAGCTCCTGGTGCGTCCGCTCCAGCCCGACGGCCATCGCCCGCGCCCAGCCTGCCTGATTCCCGGCGTCGCGCCCGAGATCGATGTTCATCTCCGCCACGATCTCGTCGACCGATACCAGCGACAGCCCCCACGCCGTTGCCACCTCCCGGGCAAGGGTCGTCTTCCCGGCGAACGGAATGCCACACATGGCGACGAGGGCGGTCGATCGGGTATCAGCCATCGCTCGCCTCGATCTCGTAGAGAATCTCCCGCAGCTGTCCGAGCCGATCGATCTTCCAGCGGACCGCCGCACTCTCCGGCCAGCTGGCCTGGATCGTGCCCCACGGGCCGCGCCGAATATGCACCGCATGCATCCCGAAGTCGATGGCGGGCAGGACATCGTTGTCGAGCCGGTCACCGACCTTCACGATCTGGTCCGGCTCGAGATCGAGCTCGTCGCAGAGCCGCTGGAAGAAGGCCGGATCGGGCTTCGGCACGCCCCACGCCGCGGCGGTGCCGATCACCTCGGCGCCGAGATCGAGCGCCTCGATCTGCTCGGCGACACCCTCGCCCTGATTCCCGGCGATGGCGATGCGATAGTGCTCGGCCCGCAGCTCCTTCAGGGTGCGCACCACATCCGGGTAGAGGTCCGCTCGCTCGATCCGATACCCGATCAGGTTGGGGTCGACCGACTCGATCTGCAGGTAGCCGAAGATGCTTCGGTGGTTCTCGCGACGCTCGATCAGGCCGCCGATCGTCCCCGCCAGCGTGAACGCAGGCACCCCGACATACTGCGCGACCTCGTTCCAGAACCTGGTCTCGTCGATGAGGGTCTCGCCGACGTCGAAGCAGATCGCCTGGATGCGTCGCTCGCTCATAACACTGCCGCTTCCCTGCGGATCACGGTCCCCTGTCCCGCCAGGGCCGTCGTCACCGGCCGCTCGACGCGCGCATCCCCGAAAATGACCTGTCCGACACCGCGCTCGACCGCCTTGATCGCCTGCTCGACCTTGACGACCATCCGTCCCTCGGCGGCAGCCAATGCCGACTCTGGGTTGCCGGCGTCGATCGTCCGGATCAGGGTCGACTCGTCATGGCGATCGGCGAGGAGACCGGGGGTGTCCGAGAAGAAGAGCAGCCCGTCCGCGCCGAGGCTCTCGGCCAGCTTCTGTGCGAGCTTGTCGCCGTCGACGTTGATGGGGACACCCTCGTGCGAGAGCGCCGGCGGCGTCACGAGTGGCAGGTAGCCCGCATCCATGAGTGTCCGGATGAGCGTCGTGTCGATCTCCTCGATCGTCCCGGCATGGTCATCCCGGAAGACCTTCTTCCTGCCGTCGATCTCCCCCCGCAACACCGGCTTGCGCTTGCCGACGGCGATGCCACCGTCCATCGCGCTGAGCCCGACAGCGTTGACTCCGGCGTGACGCATGGCGGCGACGAGGCGCTTGTTCACCTTGCCGCAGTACGCCATCAGCATGGCGTCCATCGTCGGCTCGTCGACGTAGCGGGAAACGCGTCCTGTCGACGAGGTGACGATCTGGGGCGGCATGCCGAGCTGCTCCGAGAGACGGCTGAACTCGGCGTTGCCTCCGTGGACGATCAGGATCTGATCGTCCAGCGTCGCGATGTCGTCCGCGAAGTTGGCGAACGCCTCCGATCCGATCGCCGCACCACCACCGATCTTGATTACCAGCATCCCGATTCTCCAAAGAACTTCAGTCAGGCGATCTGACCCATCTTACGCATTTCCATCCCGAGCGTGGCGAGCGATCCGCCGCTCCGGGTGCGACCCGAAGACCACTCCGGGCCGGATCATCCCCCACCCATCATGACTCAGATCGCGACACGACGTCCGCTTCGCTTCGATCACGGCGAAGGTCCGATCCTGTCGCCTGCCCTCGGGACGCTTCTCCCGCAACCGCGTGGCGATCGTACACGGCAGCCCTACACGGCATACCGACACAGCTGGTACGCGGAAGGCTGGCAGGGATGTCTCAGCACCCTTCCCTGCCCTTGGGGTTCGTCGCTACGCTCAGGATCAGGATGACATGTGGGTAACTTCTTGGGGCACCATACCAGCCCTCAGGCGGGTTTAGCCCACCAAGGGGCCAGCAGCCAACCGGCCCACCTCACGGCTCCCGGCAATCTAGATCGGATGCAGACCGGGGAACTCGAGCCCCGTGGTCTCGTCATACCCCATGCGGATGTTGAACGCCTGCACCGCCTGACCCGCCGCGCCCTTCATCAGGTTGTCGGTCGCCGCCATGACGACCACCCGCTTCGAGTGCGGGTCCTTCTCGAAGCCAACGTCGCACCAGTTGCTGCCAGAAAGCAGCTTCGGCTCCGGGTATCGGTGGACCCCCGCGTTCTCCTTCACGATCCGCATGAACGGCTCGTCCTTGTACGCCGCCCGGTAGATCTTCCACAGATCCCGGTCCTGCAGATCCTCCTTGAGGAAGACATGCGAGGTCGCCAGGATGCCACGCACCGCTTCGACCGCGGTCGCCGAGAACGACACCTTCGGCGCGCAGCCGTTCACGGTCAGCTCCTGGATCACCTCGGCGGAGTGGCGATGCCCGGTTGGCTTGAACGATCGCATCGCGCCGCTGCGCTCGGAGTGATGCGACCCGAGATTCGGTGACCCACCGGACCCGGACGACCCCGTCTTGACGTCGGCGATCACCGGCATCTCGAGGTCGACCACCCCCGCCTGGAAGAGCGGATAGAGCCCCAGGATCGTGGTCGTCGACATGCAGCCCGGGCTGGCGATCCAGTCGGCTTCCCGGATCTCGTCACGATGGAGCTCCGGCATCCCGTAGACGAACTTCCCGAGCGCGTCGAGATCCTCGTGCTCGTGGCTGTACCACGTCGGGTAGTCGTCGGGGTTGTTCAGCCGGAAGTCGGAGCTGAGGTCGATGATGATCTTCGCCTTGTCCCGCAGCTCGGCCAGCTTGCCCATCGACACCCCGTGCGGCAGCGCGAGGAAGAGCACGTCACACGGCTCGATCTCCTCACTCTTCACGAACTTCATGTCCGAGACCTTGCGCAGGTTGGGATGCACCATGCGCACGAACTTGCCCGCGTACCGCTCCGAGGTGACCTGCCTGATCGTCACCTCCGGGTGAAAGAGCAGTAGCCGCACCAGCTCCCCACCCGCGTAACCCGACCCGCCAATGACCGAAACCTCAACCATGATGTCCGTTTCCTGTGTGATGGAGACCGGCATGCCGGTCTCACCGTCATCCGTTCGCGACCATGTCACAGGGTCGCTGCGAGCCACGATGTCGTTTCCGTTGCCGTTCCCGGCCAGTGAGGACACGCTCCTCGCCTACGACGCGGCAGCCTCCAGCTTCGTCTCCCGTCCCTCACGTGCGACGGCAAGCGTGTAGTCGACGATCTTCTCGGGGATGTTGACGCCCGTCGTGTCGATGCTGTTGCGAAACTCCATCGTGTAGTTCACTTCATTGACCTTGAGCCCCTCGGGTGTCTCGAACAGGTCCACCGCGACGACACCGCCCCCGACCGCTTCTGCCGCTGCCCGCGACAGCGCGTCGAGCTCCGGGGTCACCGGGCAGTTGCTCGCCTTCGCCCCGCGGGCGGTGTTCGTGATCCAGTGTGGGGATTCCCGGTAGATCGCACAGATGGTCTCGTCGCCGACCACGAACGAGCGAATGTCGCGTCCCTGCTTCTCGACGTACTCCTGAATGTAGAAGGCGCCATGATGGAACGAGCCCAGCGTCACCTTGTGCTCCAGCAGCGCCTCGGCGGCGTCCCGGTCGTTCACCTTGGAGAGCAGCCGACCCCAGGAGCCGATCGCCGGCTTCAGGACGACCGGGTAGCCCATCTCCTCGATCGCCTCGAGGGCCGACTCCGGCGTGTAGGCGACGCGGGTCCGTGGCACCGGCACCCCGGCCCTCACCAGCGCGGCCGTGGTGAGGAGCTTGTCGCCACAGGTATTGGCGACTTCGAACGTGTTCACCGTCGGGATGCCCCAATCGTTGAGGATGCGCAGGGTGTACTCGGCCCGAAGGTGGTTGATCGCGCGCTCCAGCACCACGTCGCAACCGGAGATCGGGTGGTGAAGATCGAGCACCAGCTCGCGATCGTCGAAACGGACAACCTCGACGTTCTCGCGGCGGGCGAGCTCCGCGAGGAGCAGCTTCTCCTCGACGCGGACCCGCGACATCAGCACCCCGACGACCAGCGGGGCGGCTTCGTTGATTTCGGCCATCCGGGCGTCCCTTTCTTCCTCATCACTCATGCCGACGAGCGCACGCGGGCACCCCCGCGAGCGGCACAAGGCCGGTGCTGCCGCGTCGGACGATGACGCTGGGTGCCTCGACCACCTCCCTGTCGCGATGTCGACGGGTGCGATCGGTCACGGCGCGTGGGCGAGCACGCCTGACGACGCGCCCTCGATCATCCAGCGTCTTACGAGACAGCGGCAGGTTTCATCGCGCCGTCCCGGGCCTCGCGTGCGACCCGCACCGCCTCCTCGACGATCTCGCCGGCAATATCGCGGTCCGTTGTGGTCATGAGTCCCTTGAACTCGCCACCGGTGTTGATCTCGATCACCTTGAGTCCCTGGTCCGTCTCGATCAGGTCGACACCGGCCAGTCGCGCCCCAACCGCCCGGCAGGCCGCCAGGGCCAGCTCCTCGATCTCCGGCGTCACCTCGCACGGAACCGAAACGGCGCCCTTGGCTGCGTTGGTGATCCAGTGTTCGGAGGTGCGGTACGATGCCGCCACGATCTCGTCGCCGATCACGTAGGCACGGATGTCCCGCCCGGGCTTCTCGATGAACTCCTGCACGTAGAAGATCTCATGATGGAAGGAGCCGTGCTCGGCCTTCTGGGCGATGATCGCCCGCGCCTGCTCCGGGCCGTTCACCTTCGCCAGCAGCCGGCCCCACGAGCCGGTGACCGGTTTGAGCACGGCCGGGTAGCCGACCGTCTCGCATGCCTCGATCGCCGAGTTGGCTGAGTAGGCGACGAAAGTTTTCGGCGACGGTATCCCGGCGGCTTCCAGCACCATGCTTGCCCGCGCCTTGTCGTCACAGATCGAGACGGCGGCGGCGCTGTTGAGCGTCGGAACTCCCCACCGCGCCATCGCGTGCAGGGTGTACCCGGCACGCGAGTGCACGACGCTGCGGTCGAGCAGCACGTCGATGTCGACACCGCTCTCTGCGGCCGTCGGCGCCGAGAGGTTCAGCACGAGCTCCCGGTCGAAGATGGGCACGACATCGATGCCACGGGCGCGCGCCGCGGCGAGGATCAGCTTCTCCTCCTGGCGCAGGTAGGAGACGAGGATGCCGAGCTTCAGCGGCGTTTCGGAGAAGATGGTCATGCCGCTCCCTCCTTCGGCGTCGAGAGCGACACCAGCACCTCCCGCAGCACACGGATGGCGAGCAGGTACTCCGCCAGGTCGATCCGCTCGTCCGGCGTGTGATCCAGTGCGGAATCGCCCGGCCCATACGCAACGATCGGGCACTTCCAGACCGGTCCGACGACATTCATGTCGGACGTGCCGAGCTTCACCTTGAACCCCGGCGTGCCACCGGCCGCACGGATCCCGCGGAGGAACGGTGGGATGAGTGCCGAGCGCTTCGTCGTGCGATATCCCTCCTGGATACCGTCAACGGTGATCTCGGCCGGGCTCGCGAGCTCGCGGATGCGCCCCAGCAGGCGCTGGATATCGATTCCGGGCGGGAGTCGCAGACCGATCGAAAGCGTCGCCACGTCCGTGAGACCGTCGCCCTGCGTGTTGAATGAGCGCAGCGAGTGACCGATCGAGCCGAAGGCATTGGCGGCGTCGGCGTTCCAGACGTCCAGCTCGGCGAGCAGGGCGTTCCAGAACTGCACCGCCACCTCGGCCACCGACTCCCCCGGTCCGGCGGTATGACGGGTCGACTGCTGCAGGCGATAGATGAGTGACATCGTCCCGCGATAGCCGAGACAGACGCTGTCCCATCCGCTGGGCTCACCGATGATGCAGTACTCGGGTGCCTCCCAGCCGGCGACCTCGTTCGCACCCGGCGAGCCGATCACCTCCTCGCCGGTCGCTCCGACGACGGTCACCCGGCACTGGAGCTCACTGGCCGCGGCTGAGGCCGCGGCGACAAAGGTCGCCAGCGGCCCCTTGGCGTCGACGGCGCCGCGCCCCCACAGCACGCCGTCCTCGACACGAACCGGAATCCGGCCCGGCACCGTGTCGATGTGCCCGAGCAGGACGATGTGCCGATCACCGGCACCGATCGTGCCGATCGCGCTGCCCGCCTGCGAATCGAGCAGGCGAAACCCGCGCGACGCCATCGCCGATCGCAGGAACGAGACGGCGGGACCCTCCTGGTGGGAAAGGCTCTCGATGGAGACGAGCCCGCGCAGCAGCTCGATATCGGCCACCGACTGGGGGGAGGTCAGGTCGACCTCAGGCCGTGAGTGAGACGCCAATAGCGCCATGTCTCACCTCGACTTCCCACCCCTGCTGGGCGATCGCAACCTGCACGTCCTCCTGCGCTGTCGCCCGCACCCCGAGTCGCTCGCTGGCCAGTCGGGCCAGGGCATCACCGACCGTTTGCGATCCCACGACGGTCGCCGCGCGGAAGTCCGCCACCGCCGTCACATCCCACACGACGAGCTCGCCATCGATCCGGGCGACGTCGACCGCAATGCTCCCCGCACCGAGCGCCCGCGCCGCCTCGACAGCAAGCTCGCGAGCGTCCCGATCGACCTCGGCACCTTCGACGGCGACCACCTCGCTCCCCACGACATGGTGCCGGCCACGGTGGTCCTCCCGCGGCGCGCCTGCCTGCAGCAGGACGATCGCCTCACCGTGCGTGCCCAGTACCACCCGATGCTCGATCACTGCCTCGGCGGTGTCGTGGTCCAGCAGCGCGGTGGCCTCACTCCCCGATGCCTGCGGCAGCAAGGTGGCCGGATAGCCCAGCCGCGATGCCGCCTCGATCGCCGCGGCCTCCGACATGGCGATGAACGACTGCGGACGTGGCAACCCTGCCTGGCCGAGGGCGGTCGCGATATCGAGCCGGCTGCCCGTCGCGGCGACACCGGCGTCGATCACCTCGATGCCGCTCAGCTTCAGCAGCGGCAAGGTCGCGGCGGCAACATGCCGGTTCTGGCACCGGTCGATGACCAGTCCGAGGGCGTGATGCTCCGTCAACTCGACATCGTGCTGCCGGGTGCCCAGCGCCGCCAGGTCGGCGGACGCCGGGCCAGGAGGCAGGGGGGTACTCGCAGGAGGAACGGGCATCGCCACCGCGCCGGCGTCCGCCAGCGAGGCGATGATCTGCTTCTCTTCCACGCGCACACGTGCACACAGCACTCCGATTGCCGTCACGTTGTAACCCCTTCTGCCTCTGATTGCCGCCCTGCGGGTGGCACCGGGCGATCGAATCGCCCGTTCCCTTGCGGGAGGGGACGCGCCCCTCCCCTACGGATTCACCGTGGGAGCCGACCCTGTGCCGGCCCGTTCGCTGACGAGGTCGGCGACGACTACTCGCCCCAGTCCTCGCCCTCTTCCGGCGCGAGCCCGAGCTCGACCGGATCGACGCTCAGCACCTCGAGATCGGCACCGCACTCCGGGCAGGGCACGATCTCGCCCTGCTCCACACCCTGTACCTCGACATCCGCTCCACACTCGGGACATGCCGCCATGATTGAACCCCTCCTGGGTCGGGCCGAACCGGTCCCGCCCAACATTCGTCTTCCGATAGCTCGCTCAGCTGACGGCCGCCGGGTCGTCTGCCGACCCCTGACGCTCGTCATGCAATGCCTGCAGCAAGACCGCCTTGTGTACATGCAGGCGGTTCTCGGCCTGGTCGAAGATGATCGACTGCGGACCGTCCGCGACCTCGGCCTCGACCTCCTGACCGCGATGCAGCGGCAGGCAGTGCATGAAGACCGCCGATTCCTCGGCCATTGCCATCACCTGTGTGGTCACCCGATAGGGTGCCAGTGCCATCAGTTTCCCCGGCACCTCCTGCTCTCCCATGCTCTCGTGGACGTCGGTGTAGACGGCATTCGCGCCGGTCACCGCCGCCTCGATCTCCTCCGTGATCAGCACCTCCCCACCGGCTTCCGCCGCCAGCTTCCGGGCCGTCTCGACCACCTCGGCATTGGGCCAGAACGCCTTCGGCCCGGCGTAGGCGAACGACACGCCGGTCGCCGCGCAGGAGAGCATCAGCGAGTGACAGACGTTGTTGCCGTCGCCGAGGTAGGCGAACCGCACGCCCTCGAGGGTGCCGAACCGCTCCTTGAGCGTCATCAGGTCGCCAAGCGCCTCGATCGGATGGTCGTGGGACGTCAGCCCGTTGAACACCGGCACCGTCGCCCCTCGCGCGAGACCGAACAGGTCCTCACGATCGGCGGCTCGCACCGCGATGGCGTCCACGTAGCGACTGAAGATGCCGGCGGTATCCTCGATCGTCTCGCCCCGCTTCAGCTGGAGATCCTGCACGCCGAGGAAGATCGCCTGCCCGCCGAGCTGCTCCATGCCGGCCTGGAAGGCCGTCCGTGTCCGGGTGCTCGGGTGCTGGAAGATCATGCCGAGCGTCTTGCCGGTCAGCCATGCGTGCTGGATGTGCCGCTTGCGGAGGTCCTTGAGCACCAGGGCGAGATCGACGATGGCGTTGATCTCCTCGCGACTGAGATCGGTGTCACGCAGGATGCTGCGGCCACGCAATGACGGCATCAGCTCGACGTAGTCCGTCATCGCGCCGCCGCTTGCCTTCACTTCTTCCGCCAGATCAACCATGTCGTTCTCCCCGGTCGCCAATGCGACGCTCCTCCTAACACAGCGTGTGCAGCAGCAACGCCTTGTGCATGTGCAATCGGTTCTCGGCCTGGTCGAAGATGATCGACTGCGGACCGTCCGCGACCTCGGTCGCGACCTCTTCGTCGCGGTGCATGGGCAGGCAGTGCATGAACACCGCCTTGTCATCAGCCTCCTTCATGAGCGAGGCAGTGACCTTGTAGGGTGCCAGCGCCACCGCCCGCGCGGCGCCATCCAGCTGCCCCATGCTGACATGGACATCGGTGTAGACCGCATTGGCCCCCTTCACCGCCTCGACCGGATCGTCGGTTACCTCGACGGTCGCGCCGGCGGCCTTCGCGAGCCACTGGGCGTGGTGGATGACGTCGTCGCTCGGCTGGTACTGCTTCGGCGAGGCTACCGAGACATTCACGCCCATCACGGCACACGAGAGCATCAGCGAGACGGCCATGTTGTTGCCATCACCGAGGTAGGCGAGCTTGAGCCCCTTCAGCTCGCCGAAGGTCTCCTGCAGTGTGAGGAGATCGGCGTACGCCTGGAGCGGGTGGCACCGGTCGGACAGGCCGTTCAGCACCGGGATGGTGGCGGACCCCGCCAGCGCCACCAGGTCGTTGTGGTCGGCGACCCGCGCGACGATCGCATCAACGTATCGGCTGAGTATCTGGGCGGTGTCGGCGATGGTCTCGCCCCGCTTCATCTGGAGATCGTTGACACCCAGGAAGATCGCCTGCCCGCCGAGCTGAGCCATGCCCGCCTCGAGCGAGACGCGCGTGCGGGTGCTCGGGTGCTGAAAGATCATGCCGAGCGTCTTGCCGGCGAGGTAGGCGTGCGGCTGCCCGCTCTTCCACATCCGCTTGATGCGGGTAGCGGTATCGAGCACCTCGCTGATCTCGTCGGGGCTGAGATCGGTGTCGAGCAGCACGTGTCGGCCCCGCAGCCGCGTGCTGACCGTGAAGGCAGGCAGGCTCGACGTCTGCTGCGCGCCGAAGACGACGGTGCGCTCCAGCGCGGACGCGTTCGGCGACTGCGGCGTGGTCGGCACGGAGCGGAGCTCCGGCGCCTTTACCGGTGTGGTGGTATCAGCAACGGGTGCGGAGGACTGGTGATTCACGGGACTTCCCCTTCGTCGTTCGAATCGTCGAAGACGCCGGTTCGGATCGACCGTCGATCTCGAACCGAAGGGGCGAGAGGCGTCACATCCCGCGGTACCACCCTTCTTGGATGCGGCCTGCCGGACGGCGACGCATCCATCTCTCGGCTGTTTCGTCCATGGGAGCCACCCATCCGGACCTACTTGCGGCGAGAATCGCCAGCTTTCTTCGGCCGGCCGCTCGGGGGCGCGTTCCGCATCGTTTCGGCTCCGGGCTCCCACCATCCCCGGATCGCTCATGTGGTGATGCGTACTCTTCCCCGTCATCGCGGGCTGCCCGTCGTTCACGGACAGAGGCGAGTATTCGGTCTGTCTACCTGTGGCGGCGCTTCTGCCGCCACAGGGGAGAGCGGGAAAGCAGCTCCTGCTCGATGCCGCGATGGAGGTACATCATGCCGCGCCCTCCAGCCCGAACACCGCCGGGATCCGGACGAGGCCGTGCTCGCCGGCGTTTCCTGCACTATGGGATGGCGCGTTGGCGCCGCTTGTCTCGAAGGTGGTCATGAGGATCGTGCTCCGTGGATCGATGCGCGTCGCGTACAGGGTGAGCGCCCGCCGACCGGCGGACAAGTCTACCTGGGGCGACGAGGGAGACGCCCTGCAGGGATGGCAGGAGCGTAACGTTTGCGCATCGGGAGCAGTCGCATAACGGCGAACATCCTCGGTACGAAGGCCACTGCGGGTGGCACAAATGCTGAGCAGGCGTCCAGAGGACACCCCACCTCGTGCCTGTGAGAATCCTCACGAGCACGCCCCCAGCGTAACGGGTCGCTGCCGGGATGTCAACAACCCGAGCCGGGATTTGATGCGTTTTTCACAATCTGGTTGTGCAGATGCCCCACCCTTCGGACCTGTCAGGAGAAGGACATGACGCCATCCAGCATCGACGCGCGATCACGCAGGCTGTCTGCGTCTCCCGGGACCGCGAGCCATGCAGGGTACGGCGGATCGCCTGGGTTCCGTAGCTGGTACTGGGTACAGACCCGCAGCACGTCGCGCGCGTCGTCGAGCTCGGTCAGCTCCTCGCCGACCGCCTGGCGAGCCGACCACGACCGATCGTGCCGCTCGTGAACCCACTCGGGCGCCTGATCCATCCGCGTGCGAACCGAACCGTCATCGAGGTCGGACATCGTTCGAAGCTCGTCCACGAGGTCATGCCTGCCCCGCGCCCTCGCGAGTCGTTCGAACCGCGTGCCAACCCGGCCAAGGGATGCGTCGCTCTCGAGCCATGCCTCGAGCTGCCAGGTCCGGAACCATTTGACAGCTTCCCCGACGGCAACGGCGGCTCCCGGCGCATCCCCACGCGTGATCGCCTGCGAAAGCTCCCGTCGCGCCGATGTAGCGGCCTGGGCCGCCCGGCGTTGCCGCAGCTCAGCGATTTGGTGCTCGAAGCGATAGGTGTTGAAGGTCCTGACCAGCTCGGCGACGTGTCCATCCGGATCGAGCACTGGTCTGCCGCCATACCCCTTGTCGAAGCTGTGGTACCAGCGATCGTCATCCAGAAGGGAGGGCACCGCATCGGCAGGCACGGGCAGCACCGCAACCAGCTCCTCTCGGGTGAAGTAAAGCCGCCCGATGTCGACACTGGTCCACCAGCCCTCCGTCAGCCACTGCTCGACGAGAGCGAGTCGGTTCCGCTCGATCTCGGCATGAGCCGCGTCGACCCGATCGAAGTCGAGAATCGGAATCATGTCGATGTCGGAGAGGGGCCAGTGACGTCCTCGACCGATGCTGCCAGCCAGGATCAGCCCGCGCACGCCATCGATGCCACCAATGACACGTGCGGCCTGCTCCACGCGACGATCGAGGATCCGCTCCCAGTCGGCGAGGAAGCGATCAAAGCGATCTCGCGGCACATGTCCGCCGATCACGTCTTCCATGGACGCCCCTCGCTTCCCCATCGTCATCGCTGCTCGCCCGAGGGCAGCGGCGCCGTGCCGGATCGGCGCTTGGTCCGTATCCGACACGACATTCGGACACCAATGAATCTGAAGCCGCCGTCACATTGCCAGATGGGGCGCTCGATGGCCACGTGCCGATGGTCGTCTGACCCGACGACACATGGCTCACGATCACCCGGATCAGGCGCCCACGTATGCTGCGAGGTGCTCGCCGGTGAGCGTCGAGCGGCTCGCGACGAGCTCCGCCGGTGTCCCCTCGAACACGATCCGACCGCCATCGTGACCGGCGCCCGGGCCAAGGTCGATGATCCAGTCGGCGTGCGCCATCACGGCCTGGTGGTGCTCGATCACGATCACCGACTTGCCCGAGTCGACGAGTCGGTCGAGCAGACCGAGCAGATGCTCGACGTCGGCCAGGTGGAGCCCCGTGGTCGGCTCGTCGAGCACGTAGATGCCACCCTTCTCGCCCATGTGCGTCGCCAGCTTCAGGCGCTGGCGCTCGCCACCGGACAGGGTGGTGAGCGGCTGCCCGAGACTGAGATACCCCAGCCCGACATCATCGAGCGCCTGGAGAATCTTGTGCGCCGCCGGGATCCGCGCCTCACCGGTGCCGAAGAACGTCTCCGCCTCGGCGACCGACATCCCCAGCACCTCGCTGATGTCCTTGCCGCCGAGTTTGTATTCCAGCACCTCGGCCTGGAACCGCTTGCCCTCGCACTCCTCGCAGGTAGTGGCGACACCGGCCATCATGGCGAGATCGGTGTAGATCACTCCCGCGCCGTTGCACGCCGGACACGCGCCCTCGGAGTTGGCACTGAAGAGCGCCGGCTTCACCCCGTTCGCCTTCGCGAACGCCTTCCGGATCGGCTCGAGCAGGCCCGTGTAGGTGGCGGGGTTGCTGCGTCGCGAGCCCTTGATCGGGGTCTGGTCGATCGCCACCACCCCGGCATCGGCCGGCATCGAGCCATGCACCAGCGAGCTCTTTCCGGATCCGGCGACACCAGTCACCACCGTCAGCACCCCGAGCGGGATGTCGACATCGACGTTCTGCAGGTTGTTGGTGCTCGCGCCCCGGATCTCGAGCTTGCCGGATGGCGTGCGCACCTGCGGCTTGAGCTTCGCCCGATCGTCGAAGTGGCGCCCGGTGAGCGTCCCGGACGCCCGCAGACCTTCCACGGAGCCTGCGAAGCACACCGTGCCGCCGGCCGCGCCGGCCCCCGGCCCCAGATCGATGACGTGGTCGGCAATGGCGATGACTTCGGGCTTGTGCTCGACGACCAGCACGGTATTGCCCTTGTCCCGCAACTGGAGCAGCAGGGAGTTCATGCGCTGGATGTCGTGAGGATGCAGCCCGATGGTCGGCTCGTCGAACACGTAGGTCACGTCGGTCAGTGACGAACCGAGGTGGCGGATCATCTTGACCCGCTGCGCCTCACCGCCGGACAGCGAGCCAGAGGGCCGCGCGAGCGAGAGGTATCCCAGACCGATCTCCACGAACGAGTTGAGCGTGTGCCGCAGCGAAGCCAGCAGCGGCGCCACCGAGGGCTCGTCGAGCGAGGCGATCCACTCGGCCAGGTCGCTGATCTGCATCGCACAGGCGTCGGCGATGTTGATCCCATCGATCTTCGATGACCGCGCCTCCTGGCTCAGACGGGTTCCGTCACATTCCGGACAGGTGGTGAAGGTGATGGCCCGGTCCACGAATGCCCGGATGTGCGGCTGCATCGCCTCGCGATCCTTGGAGAGGAACGATTTCTGAATCTGCGGGATCAGCCCCATGTAGGTCAGGTTGGTCCCGTCGACCTTGATCTTCGTCGCCTCCTTGTACAGCAGGTCGTGCAGCTCCCGCTTGTTGTACCTGGCGATCGGCTTGTCCGGATCGAAGAAGCCACACCCGCGGAAGATCCGGCCGTACCACCCCTCCATGCTGTACCCGGGGATCGTGAGCGCTCCCTCGTTCAGCGACTTGGTCTCGTCGTACAGCGCGGTGAGGTCGAAATCCGTGACCACGCCCGTCCCCTCACAGCGCGGACACATGCCACCGAGTCGCGTGAAGGTCGCCTTCTCGGCCCTGGTCTTGTTGCCGCGCTCGACGGTGATGGCGCCGCTGGCCTTCACCGAGGGCACATTGAACGAGTAGGCGTTGGGTGGACCGATCTGCGGCTGCCCGAGCCGGCTGAAGAGGATGCGCAGCATCGCGTTGGCATCCGTGACGGTGCCGACCGTGGAGCGCGGGTTCGCTCCCAGTCGCTCCTGGTCGACGATGATCGCCGTTGTCAACCCCTCGAGCAGGTCGACGTCCGGCCGGGCCAGCGTCGGCATGAAGCCCTGCACGAAGGCGCTGTACGTCTCGTTGATCAGCCGCTGCGATTCCGCCGCGATCGTGCCGAACACCAGCGAGCTCTTGCCCGAGCCGGACACTCCCGTAAACACCGTCAGCCGACGCTTCGGGATCTCGACCGAAATGTCCTTGAGGTTGTTCTCCCGCGCGCCCTGCACCCGGATCATGTCGTGGCTGTCGGCAAGGTACAGCGCGGGCGCCTGGCGTTCCTTCGTCGTTCCCGTGATCATCGTTGCTCCATCTCAGCGCGTAACCGGTTCGGTACGCCGGGTCACTCCGGCAGGTCGTCGCTGCCTCGCGGATCGTCAGGATTCCATCTGCTTGCGCGCGATCAGCTCCTCGACGGCGCTCGGCAGGGTCGTCTCGAAATCCAGCACCTTGACCCAGTTGGGGACCACGCGGATACGATACATGGCGTCGTACAGGGATCTCACCGCGACCTCCCATGCCTCGCGCTGCTCCGGAGTCATGTACCCAGGGTCGTTCATCTGCATGTACTCATCGGGGATGCCATCGACCAGCTCGAGCTCGGCCCTGCCGCGCAGAAGCAGGACGTTGGGCGGGAAGTCGTCGGTGTCGATGGTCAGGGCCACATCCGGATTCACCTCCAGGGCCTTGACCTTGGCGGCGTTGGTGGCCGTGCACATCACGATGGCCGAGCCATTCCACACGTATCCGATCGGGATGACGCGCGGTGTGCCGTCGCGGGCAACATAGGCAAGCCTCGCGATGGCTCGTTGCAGGAGCCTTTGGGCGACGTCCTGCGCCATGATCTCGTCGATTCGCTCCTGATCCATGGACGCTGTCCTCCTGGCGCGCATCGTTCCAGCAGCACGCGTCCTCGACCGTGCGCGTGCCAGGGGTCGACTTTACACCATGGTGACGTCATTGCCGCCGGGACGGGGTGCAATGCCCGTCCCGGCGGCGACCTGGAAGACCGCGACCACATGCCGGACGCCAAGCCATCGGGGGCAGTATCCGAGCATCGATCGGGGATCAGGATCGCTTTCGCCCGATCAGCTCACCGCCTTCTGCACGAGCTCGGCGATCCTCGCCTCCTCGGCTTCGGTCAGCTTCGTCAGCGCGAAGGCCGTCGGCCACATGTTGCCGTCATCGAGGTGCGCGTCCTCGTTGAAGCCGAACGTCGCATACCGTGCGCCGAACTTGGACGAGCTCTGGAAGAAGCAGACGATCTTGCCGTCCCTGTTCGCATAGGCCGGCATCCCGTACCAGGTCTTCGGCGCGAGCTCGGGCGCGGTCTCCCGAACGATCGCGTGGATGCGCTCGGCCATGACGCGGTCTGACTCCGGCATCTCGGCGATCTTGTCGAGCACCTCCTTCTCCGCCAGCGCGGCCTTCTCCTCCTTCGAGAGGCGACGCTTCTCCGCCTTCGCCTCCCTCGCGCGCTCCACCATCGCCGCGCGCTCAGCCTCGGTGAATCCGCCCTGCTGCTCGTCGCTCATCGCTTCCTCCTGTTCAGTCGTGATGTCAGGGATCCTGGCCTGCCTGGGTCATGCTCGGGCCACCGCCCGATCGTCTCACGCGGCCTCGACCACCGCCTGCAGGCCGTCGAACCAGCCGTTCCAACCCTGCTCGGAGTAGGTCTTCGCCGGTCCGGCCAGACCCGCGTGGGTCAGTGTCAGCTCCGTCCCCGTGCCCTGCGGCTGGAGCTGCACGGTCACCACACCCTTGTTGGTGTCGTCCCCCTCCATCTCCCAGGTGAACTCCAGCAGAGACGGCTTCTCGACCTTCCTGAACGTCCCGCGGAGCCGGATCGACATCCCGTTCTCCCAGCTCATCTGCACGGCGATGGGGCCGCCCACCCGCACATCGAGCTCCTGGACCTCGGTGGTGCTGCCGGGCTGGACCATCCACCGCGCCAGCTCGGCCGGGGACTCGAATGCCTGAAACACCCGCTCAGGTCGCGCCTTGAACGTTCGCGTGACGGTAACCGCTTCCGATGTCGTCATTCGCCTGACTCCTCTTCGTCATCGACGATCTCCGCCAGTGCTGCCAGACTGTCCGTCCAGAAGCTGCGGTAGAACGCAACCCAGTTCTCGACGTGCCGCAGCGCCTCCGGCCGCAGCATCACTCGGGTCGACCTGCCCTCGGCCATCTTCATGACCAGACCGGCGTCCTCCAGCACCTGGAGGTGCTTCGACACCGCCTGCTTCGACATGGAAAACGGCTCCGCCAGATCCTTCACCAGTGCGCCACCCTCGGCGAGCCGCTGGAGGATGGCGCGGCGGGTGGGATCGGCCAGCGCGTGAAAGACCATATCGAGCCGGGCATCTTCGTCAACCATATGGTTGATAGTAATGCGCCAGCCGGTTTTTGTCAACCATATGGTTGTCTATCCTGACCGTGGTGACCTTGGCAGGTGTGCGCACGATGGCTGTCGCCCCAGAAGAGCTGCCGGCGCGAGGCGGTAGACTGGTGGTGATCGCGCCGGACCTCGCTTTCCCCATCCCGATCGCGACCGGCAACTGGGAACCCACCCACTGCTCCCGCACACGCACCCAGGATGATATCCACCCGTGGCTCAGACCAGGGACCAGACCAACGACCTGCGCCGGTGGCACATACGTCACCTCGAACCCGGTGAGCCGTTGCACGTCACCCTCATCCGGGCGCACACCAACGACGTCTACCGCGTCGAGACCGGCGACCGACGCCTCGTGCTCAAGGTCTACGGAGCGGGATGGCGCAGGGATACCGAGATCCGATACGAGATCGACCTCCTGCGCCACCTCGCCGCCCAGAACATCGCCGTGGCGTCCCCGATCCCTGGCAGCGATGGCGATGCCCTGCACCACATCAATCTCGCCGGAGCCACGCGACAGGCGGTGCTCTTCGCGTATGCCGACGGCGAGAAGCCGTCGCCTCCCTTCACCACGGAGATGTATCGACGTCAGGGGATGGCCACCGCCGCACTGCACCGGGCCGCGGACACGTTCACGAGCGCGCACGACCGGTCTCCGCTCGATCTCGCCTGCCTGATCGATCGCCCGCTGCAGCTGATCACATCGCTGAACATCGACGATGTCGCCCGCGACACGCTCGCCGCAATCGCCACATTCCTCAGGGAGAGGATCACCGAGCTTGCGCACCGGGGCCTCGACTGGGGCGCCTGCCACGGCGACCTGACCTTCGACAACGTCCACATCACCGCGTCGGGCGAGACCGTCTGGTACGACTTCGACTCCGGCGGGCCGGGCTGGCGCGCCATCGACCTGCAGGGATGGGCGCTTGCGTCTCCGGAGCGGCAGGCGGACTGGCGCGCCTTCCTCGACGGCTATCGGTCAGTACGTCCGCTTGGGGACCACGACATCGCCGCCGCACCCTACATGTGGCTCGCACGGGTCTTCTGGGGGATCGGCGTGGATCTGGAGCGTCGCGTGCTTGGCGAGGGAGAGGAGCGGATGCGAGCCTGGCTCACCGCGCGCTGCGCCGCGCTCGCGGAGGCGATCCGCACGATCGAGCAACGGTCCCCGCCGAGGCATTGGGGCCGTCGACCTACGGCGTAAGAACGTTCCTGGCGCAGGCACGCAGCGCCCGACCTTCAGTTGTCTCACAGGGATTCGCGTCCTCCGTGCCGGCACCGACGTCGGAGGCGGAGGCCGGGCGCACCTCGGTGGCATCCGATTCGGGAACCTGGAGCTCCGCGGGTGTCGTCCGATAGACCACCGCGCCCCCCTCGCTCCGGTGGGCGGGGTACATCGTCTCCCGGATCACCCTGGTGATCGCCTCCTCGTTGACCCAGTCGTGATCGAGCCGGCCGTTGTCGGCGATGATCCAGGCGTTGGGGTGATCCTCGAGGATGTCGGCAAGCGTGCGCGTCGAGACGATCGAGTCGGCGCCGATCCAGTAGTCGATCAGGCGCCCGTCCTCCGCCCAGCGGGTATAGCGGTCGGCGCGAGTCCAGCCCTCGGAGCCGGCGAGGAAGTAGACATCGTCACGCTCGGTCTCGTCGACGCTGAGGTATCCCACCGGCGGCAGCGTGACGATCACCGGCTCGCCCGGCTGGTGATGCTCCGCAACATAGGCCATGGCGGCGTTGTAGTCGGGCTGATGGACCGGGTTGTCGAGCCGCCAGAGCAGGCTCGCACCGATCGCGACCAGCACGGCCGCGATCACGCCGTACCACGGGAGCGTCCTGGTCGCTCCGCCTTCCTGTCGACGCTCCCGGGCGGCCCGCTGCAGGACTTCGACCGCCAGCACCGCGACGAAGATGTAGCCGAGCAGGTGCATGTGCAGGAGGTACCGGACTTCGGGCGAGATGGTGAACCCGATCACCAGGAGGAGCGGCAACCAGTAGAACGACATCAACGTCAGCACGGCGATCCGCATGTCCCGGTCGTCGGCATGTGTCCGCAGCAGGTGGCGCGCTCCGATGATGGCCGACACCGCCACGATCAGACCCGGAATGAGCCAGTACAGGGTGATGCCCGCCGTGATGCGCTGGAACACGTCGTCGGTCGGGATCGCCTTGATCGACGCCAGCGGCGCCAGCAGGTTGTCGCCCACGAACTTGAACGACGACGAGCCCGATGACTGCACCGGCTCGTTGGCCGTGCCGAGCACCCGGTTGATCGTCAGCAGCGTGACGGACGCGAGCGCGCTGGCTCCGAGGGTGACCAGCAGCCGCCACTGCCGGATGACGTCGCGTCGATAGACGAGCACCGCCGCCAGCGCCATCGCCGCGCCGAGGAGGCTCGCGCCGACATGGGTGAAGACCGCCAGCCAGAACAGTCCCACGACGATCCCGATCTGGCGCCAGCCGGTGTGACCCTGCAGCAGGCGGATATACGCCCAGACGAGGGCGAAGGTGAGCGCCTGCAACAGGCCATACATGCGCACGTGTGCGCTCCACTGCACGCTCACCGGGTCGATCGCGACGAGCATCGCGGTGATCGCGCCGACGCTCGCGCTGCCGGTGATGGCACGAGCGAGTCGGTAGCTGAGCCAGATCGCGACGGTGCCCGCCAGCACGAGCACCATGCGCATCAGCGGCAGGTGGTGGATCTCTCCCAACCCGAGCCAGACGAATGGCTGCAACAGGTAGGAGAGAGTCGTCCCCTGGAAGTACGGCGTTCCAGACGGCAGGATGGGGAGACCGCGCTCGGCCACCATGTGGGCGGCCAGCACGCTCGACGGCTCGTCAACGTGTGGCGTGAGCGTGACCGCCGCGATCACCCTGACCAGAAAGCCGAAGACGATCGCGCTCGCGAGCAGGGTCGTCGTGGCCCCGAGGCCGGAGCGCACCCATGACAGCGGATCCGCGATGACGTTCCCGCCACCGGCAACCTGCCGGCGCGCAGCCGCCTCGAACCGCGAACCCTGCTCCTGTGCGATTTCCGACATCCCTCAACAGACCCTTTCCGCCAATCCGAATACCCGAGTCGTTCGGTCCGGTTGGCGTGCGTATTGCCATTTCCGTGCCAGCGCGCCCGGAAGCGCAAGGGGTAGCCTCCGGTGCGCGCGCAGTCTAGCGCACCCTGTCCGGACAGGTCCCACCGCGAGTGTGACCGCCGCTTCACAGCCGAGAGCGCCCGAGATGGCACCGAAAAGGGGAATCGAGAGGCCCTGGCGGCAACCACGACCGCCCGATCACGCGTTGCCAGAGCGCCCCGACCGGTGGGGGGCCTGCAGGGAGGTGCAAGCAACGCGGATTGCCGAGCCCGCCCGCACCTGGGAACCGGGGGAGAGACCGTCGGAGGAACGGGACGCGCCGCCCACCGATGAGGCACCGTGATGTGCAGACCGCTCGAAAGCACGTGCTCGGCTCACCCGGTCGGAACTGGCGCAGCCGAGGCATTCAGCACACGGGGAGCGCCGCCTGTCCCGGAGCGCTGCCATCAGTCGACGTCACCTGAGAAGTCTGGGCTCACTCGTCCTCGTAGACGCGCAGCTGGAGCCCCTTGTGGTCGAGCTTCTCCGTGTCGACCTCGTCCTGGTAACTGGCCGGCACCGTGACCGTCTCGGGGTTGCCATCGCTGACGAAGACGGGCGTCGCGCCGCTTGCGATCTGCTCCTGCCAGTAGGCGAGGACACCCGGCTCGGAGGCGATCCGGTAGGTCTCGGCCGGGAAGAACGAGACCGAATACGGCGAGATCGCCGGCCCACCGTTGACGGCGAGAACGAGATCGAGGTTGACCGGCTCACCGAGGTACCAGAACCCCTCAGCAAGCCATGAGCGCTGGTCCGGATGCAGGTCCCAGTCCGGGAAGGCACCGAAGGGCATCACCAGCACCTCCGAGAGGTTGCCGGGGCCCTGCGGGATCCGCTCGTTGATCCAGTTCTTCATCGAACCGATCGATTCGGTAAAGAACTCGGGACTCACGTCCGTCATGTCGACGTGATCGTAGGTATGGTTGCCGATCTCGTAGTCGTGCTCGATCAGCCAGTTGAGCCGTTCCTCGCAGGTGGAGGGATCGTCCTCCGATTCGAAGCAGTTCCACGGCAACACGGCGAAGAAGGCGGGTCCGGCGAACTCGGGGTATTGCTTCGCGTACTCCTCGAGCACGCCAACGGCCGTATCCGGCTTGACTTCGTACCCGCCGCCCGGGGCTTCCTGCAGACCGAACTGACCCGCCGAGGCATCGTCGAACGTGAGGATGATCGGGCGCTTGCCGGCCGGGACGTCGAACCTGCCGTCGATCATGCTCTGCATGCCGACCATCACGAAGTCGTTCTCCCGGAACCAGTCGAGCTGCGCCCGGAACTGATCGAAGGTGAGCGTCCACTCGTCCGTGTACGCGGGATCATGCACGAACGCGTGGTACATGATGATCGGCACACCGCCGAGCTCGTTCGGCTTCGTCTGTGACAACGTGGCCAGCTCCGGGATCACGGACGCGGAGCGAGTCGCCATCTCCTTCTGCGGACCGGGCCCCGCGCTCACCGGGGGCGGGGGAGGGGTCGCGATCTGGAGTGCCTTCGCGAGCTCCGCGGCGGTCGGCTCATCGTCGCCATCGTCGCCCCCGATGACGCTTGCGAGCGAGATGTCCGGCGCAGGGATCGAGATCGAGGGGGTAGGGATGGACGGCGCCGGCACCACGACGGCCAGCACGACCAGCACGACCAGCAGGGCTGCCGGCAGGTTCAGCCAATGACGATCCCATCGCTCCCAGCGAGTCGGCGGGAGCTCCTTGTCGAGCCAGTGTACGGGGATATGCCCGTCCGAATCCTCCCGTCGTGAAGACGGCATTTACGAAATCCTCATCCACACATGTGCGCTGCGGGACGCCGTGTCCCCGTGCGGGTAACCCACATCACCCGTTCTTGCATGCCATCCCAGGAACCCACCGGCTAGCCTCGCACACGGGTGCATCGGTGTCCAGCCGGCGGGCTCCCCACATGGTAGCTGCCCGCTACCCTGCGCTGCCCGAGAGGATGTCCCGGATGATCCTGATGATCGCCTCGACGATCGCGTCGACGGGGTCGGAGCCTGCGGACTCCAGCCAGTCCTCCGCGACCCAGCCGGTGCCCTGCGAGGTCTCCACCCGCCACCACGTGTAGCCGGACCCCGTTCTCGGGCCATCGACGACGGTGCCGATCGTGCCCGCCTGCAACACGGCAACGACGGTGCCGGTCGTGCTCGGCGCCGAGCGCATGTTCACGGCTTCGGTGGTTCGGACCCGCTCGTTGATCTCGAACTTGTCGGACGGATCGGGTCCCGGTCCGTTCGTCTTCTCGAGCCAGTCCTGCACGGCCCAGCCGGTACCGGCTGACGTCTGGAGCTGCCACCAGGTGTACCCGTTGGCATTCTCGGGTCCACCGACGACCTTGCCCGTGGTACCCGGGTCGAGCACCGCGATCGTCTGGGACGAGGTGCTCGGCGACGTTCGCAGTCGCAGCGATTCCGTCACCCGCGCGGTGTCGCCGATCTGGAACTTCTGGACGGGCGAGCCGACGCGGCGCAGGGTGTTCTCGACCACCCAGCCCCCATCGTCGTTCTGGGTATAGACGCCGTACCAGATGTAGTTGTTCACGGCGACGGGTCCCTGGGTGATCTCCATCCTGCCCCCGGTCCCCAGCGTCGCGATCACCGTCTGGGCGAGTCCGGGTCGGGCCCGGATGTTGATGGGCTCGGTCGCCTCGACCATGTCCCCGATCTGGAACTGGCCACCGGGGTTCTCGTCGAACGGTGCCGCGGCCAGAAACTCCTTGGCCGACCAGCCGTCCGGACCGCCCTCCCATCGCACCTGGTACCACTCGTACCCATCCGCCGTGAGGGGCCCGGCCAGGACGAAGCCAAGCTGGCCCCGCTGCTTCGTAGCTACCACCGTCCCGCTCGTTGAGGGCGTGGAACGCACGTTAACGGCCTGTGCCGCGTAGATGTTGAGCCCGTAGGGGAAGTCGTCCTCATCGAACGGCGGGGGCGGGATCGGCGCGATCAGGAGGTACTGGGCCGTGACCCAGCCGACGACGTTGCTGTTCTCGGCATCGATCCGGTACCAGTTGCCGGTACTGGTCTCCTCGGGCCCATCGACCACGAAGGCGGTCGCCTTGTCGGGCAGCGAGCCGACGATCGCACTCGACTCGCCGGCGCTGGCGCGCACGTTGAGCGCGCTGCCATCGCCCGTGTTGACCATCACGCGATCGCCCGGGACAAGACCGCCAGGGAATGGCGTCTCGAGCTCACCAGCGTCAAGGGTGGCGGCCACCATGTCGCGGATCTCGGGAAGGTCGTTGTAGAGGAAATTGCCCGGGCACGTCGTCGCGTTGACGTCGCGGTGGGCACAGATCACCGGCAGGTTGGGTGCCTCGAGGAAATCCTGCCGCCCGTAGGGATCGAGGTCGCGTCCGACCCAGGCAACGATCGCGACGAGGCCCGCGAGCGCCGCATCGGGCACCGGAGTGTCCTGGAAGTCGCCGATGATCGAGATGCCGGAGCTGCCGACGGCGTACTGGAACGAATGCCCGCCGATCACATTCTGGCCGCCATAGCGCCCCTCGTAGATGCGTCCGTCGCGGCCGACCAGGTAGTTGTATCCGATGTCGCCCCAGCCCTGCGTAACCGCGTGGTAGTAGTAGATCGATCGCACCGCGGTCGGAATATCCTGGGTATTCGGTGTGTCCGTGTGGTGGATGATGATGTGGTGGACCGTCTCGTACTCGGGCGGCCAGATCTCGCCGTACGAGTCGAACCGGTACGACTCGTTCGCGCCCCACTGCGCACGCGTGATGATCTCGGGCGGGGTACGCGTGTCGGTCGTCATGATCCCGACATCGAGCGTGCTCTCGGCGGTCGTCGCGGCGATATCGTGCTCCCACGGACCGTCCGTCGCGTCGATGTAGGTGAATCTCAGCCCAGCGACCTCACCGGGGTTGCCGTCGATGTCCACCGTCCGGTAGCGGACGTACTGGGAGCCGTAGGTGTGGATGAGCGGCGTGTAGAGGCGATCGGCGGTCGCGTTCGGACCACCCCCGCCGTCGGCACTGGCCGCGAGCCTGAACGTCTCGCTCCACGTCTGCTCGTCCGCGCTCAGCTGCACCTCGACAACCGGCCAGAGGCCCACGCTCGCGTCCCAGCTCGTCCCGATCGCGAAGAATGGGAACTCGGCGGCGAAGCTCTGCCAGGCATCGCTCGAGGCGATGGCGAGCCGTGCCTCTTCCTGGGCCGGCTCCCACTCGCTCGCGCGCGTGGTCCACTCGCTGCCCTCCTGTGCGACCGCGCGAGGCGCGGTGGTACCGATGCCACCGGCGGCGGCGATCGCGGCGACCCCGGCCGCCGCCTTCATCACCACGCGACGGTTGACAGGACGCCCGGACACACCCCTGAACCGGCGTGACCTCCGCGTTCCTCGCTCTGGTGCATTGGTCATGGGCTCTCCTACCCTCCCCCGAGCGCCTCGCACGGCATACTGCCCGTCTGCACGCGGCCCCTGGATTGCTTGCCTGTCAGTGTCGTCGATGCCTACGCAAGTACGTGGCACCATAATACAACGTTATGTCCGTACAGCAGATGCAGGTTCGCGAAACCGCCGGGCCCATCGCAACGACAGACCCGGGCCACACGGTGAACCCGGGTCTGCGTTCGCGTCGCTGCTGGTGTGTCCTACGTGGCGGCCGGCGAACGGCCCTGCATGTCGGGGCTGACCGTCCAGACGTTGCCGTTGCCGTGATAGACGCTGTAGAACTCCTGCTCCCGAACGGTGCCGTCGGCATAGGTGACCGTCACGGTGAACACCGCTTCGGCCGGAAGTCGCGGCCACTCGGTCTGCTCCATGAACCCGGCCGGCTTGGTCTCGTCGACGACCTCGAGGTCGTCCGGATACTCGGTGGCGGTCCAGACGGTCGCGTCGCTGACCTCCACCTGGCGCCCATCGTCGTTCCCGTAGATCTCCACGATGTGGTACGGGTAGTCGGTCCAGCTCTGGATGAGCAGGTACCCACCGGTATCGTTCAGGAACCTGAAGTCGCCCCACTCGGACGGGTCGCCGCCCTCCCACTGCAGGATGGACGCATCGAACCCGGCGGTCCAGCCGTCCTGCTCGTAGATGGGCAGGCGCTGGGTGTGCTCGGCCCAGTCGGTGATGGGCAGACCGGCGAGGATCGTCGCGCGGAACACGGTGGTCGAGACCTGGCAGACGCCGCCACCGTCACCGGTCGAGGCGCGCCCGTTGACGATGACACCGGACTCGACGAAGCCGCGCTCCTTGTTGATGACCCCGATGGCCTCGTTGAACGAGAACTCCTCGCCCGGCCGGACGAGCGTGCCGGTCAGGTAGTTGGTGGCCACCTCGATGTTCTCGTCCCGCTGCCAGCGCTGGCCGCCGTAGTTGGAGTCACCGCGCGCCAGCCGGGAGTTGATCTTGAGCGCCTCGAGATTGTTCGAGTCGATCTCGGGCTTGGTCACCACGACAGGCACCTCGACCGGACCGCTCGCGCTCAGGAAGCCCTCACTGACGAGCTCGGCGAAGGCGCTCGACCGCAGGGCCGCACCATCGGTGCTCGGCTCCAGCGCGAGCAGTCCCTCTCCCTCGCGCCACCCGATCCGCGCGTCAGCCGGAGGCCGGTTGATCTCCCCCGCGAATCGCTCGCGCAGGAACTCGGACAGGCGCTCGGTATCCATCGTGAGCTCGACCTTGACGCCATCGTTCGATTTGACGTCGATCGTCAGGAACTGCGCAAGATCGGTCGGGGCGATCTCCCACTGCCGCCCCTCAAACGTCACCACGAATGGGGCCGCCATGGATCGCTCGAGCTGGGCACGAGCGTCCTCGAGATCGGAGCTCGTCACCAGCGGATGCGCGACCGTCGTTGGCAACTCGGCTTCGCTGGGCTCGAGAGCGGAGAGCGAGTCCAGGATGAACGCCGTGGCGGCCTCACGATCCACCACCGTTCCAGACTCTTCCGGAACCACCGTGACGGCGCCGCCCTCGACCACCAGTCTCGCGTCGACGGCCGGATCGTTGAGATCCGCATCGACCGAATCGAACCACTGGTTGAGGACGGCGGGGTTGATCGTCGACCTGAGGGGTACGGACTGGTCGTCCTTCAGGATCTGGTTGGCGAACCCCAGCCTGGAAACGGCGTTGTCTTCGCGGCCGAGATCGTAGGCGGCATCCACGGAGGACTCGACGTCCACCGACGCCCCGATCTCCGACAGCGACGGGGTCCATGTCTGACCGTTGAACGTGAAGGCGATCGTCCCGTGCTCGAGCTCGGCGGCACGCGCCTCGACGGCAGCTGCAGCCTCGTCGACCGTCATGCCCCCGACATTCACATCCCCGACGGCGATCGCGGGGTAGATGCGGTCGCTGTAGACGGCCCTGAAGATGAACACCCCGAGCGCCACCAGCAGCAGCGCCAATGCCACGATGAAAAGGACACGTGACACGAGCCGCGCGACCACGCCGGACGACGTCCGTCGCGACCGCCCACGCCCCTGCACGTCACCGCTGGCCGGCAGCACCCAGTTTCGAACAGCAGTCGAAACGTTGCCCCACCATCCGAGAGTCGACGTGGCAGGGTCAGGCTGTAGTGATCGCTGTGCCATTCGCCTGGATCTCTCCTGATATGGCGATTGCCGGAACGGCGTCCCAGCTCCCACCCCGAGTGTTACTCCCCTTCGTACGTGGCTCCTCGCGATGTCAGCGATGGCATGTTGTTCCCGAGGTCACACACGGTCGAGCATACCACTGGACTCCATAACAATGTCAATCTGGGGACACCGAGACCAGCCCCGCGTCGCGAGGCGACGGGGACTGGTCATGGGGGAGGAAGCTCTTCGCTCAGTCGGCGGCCTGGGCCCGCCCGACCGGCGATTTGCCCTTCATGTCGGGACTCACGACCCAGACGTTACCGCTGCCCTGATAGCCGCTGTAGAACTGCCGCTCGGCGACCTCGCCATTCGCGTAGGTCACCGTCCGGGTGTAGACCACCTCGTACGGCTTGGTCGGCCACTGCCGCTGCTCCATGTAACCGGCCGGCTTCTCGGCGTCGACGACTTCCTTGTCCTCGTACTTCCAGTCGGGCACGTTGGTGACCGGCTCGGAGAGCTCGACCGTGCGACCGTCGTCGTTGCCGTAGATCTCGACGATGTTGTGCGGGTAGTCGTTCCACGCCTGCACCAGCAGGTAGCCGTCGGTGTCGTTCAGGAACCTGAAGTCGCCCCACAGCGCCGGATCGGATCCGGCCTGAAGGATCGAGGCGTCGAACCCGGCGGACCAGCCATCGCGCTCGTACCCCTGCAGGCGCAGGCTGTGCGGCCACCACTCGGTGATCGGCAGACCCGCCATCAGCGCGGCCCGGAACACGGTCGTCGACACCTGGCAGATACCGCCTCCGACGTCACGGCCGATCGTCTCCGCCTCGATCACTCCGGCCTCGACGAAGCCCTTCTCCGGCGTGATCTCCCCGACCGCCTGGTTGAAGGAGAACTCCTCTCCCGGCGCCACCAGCTCGCCGTTGAGCAGCTCGGTGCCCACCTCGATGTTCGTGTCGCGATCCGGATTGCCACCCTCGTAGTTGGAGTCCCCACGGGCAAGCAGCCCGTCGATACCGAGCGCCCCGAGATTGTTGGCATCGACCGCCGGCTTGGTGACGACCACGGGGATCTCGACCACCGACTGGTCCCCAAGGAAGCTTTGGGCCACGGCGTCGGCGAATGCGTTCGCCCGCAGCGCCGCACCATCCTGGCTGGGCGTCAGGGCCACGAGGCCACCCTGACTGGTGTCCCATGCCACAGTCGCGTCGACCGGCGCCCGATTGACCTGCCCCGAGAATCCATCCCGCAGGTAATTGGAGAGGGCCTCGCGGTCGAGCTGCATCTCGACCTTCGTGGCACCGTCCACCCAGGCAACGTCGACGGTCAGGAACTGCACGAGGTCGCCCGCCGGGATATCCCAGGACTGCCCCTCGAAGGTCGCGACGATCGGACCGTCCAGCGCGGCGAGAAGGCGCTCCCGGTGCGGCTCCAGGTCGCTCGCGTAGATGTTGGGCTCCTCGACGCGCGTCGGCAGCTCGGTCTCCACCGGCTGCAGCCCGCGCAATGCGCCGAGAATGAGGTCCTTCCCGGCCTCGCGATCCACGATCACGCCGGTCTGCTCGGGCGTGATCGTCACGTCGGTACCGTTCACGGCGAGCGTGGCGTCGACCGCGCGCCTGTTGATGTCGGCGTCGACCGAATCGAACCACCGATCGAGCGCCTCGGGATCCACGGTCATCCGGAGGGGCACATGCTGGTCGCTCCGAAGCAGCTTGTTGGCGAAGCCGAGCCGCTCCACGGCGTTGTCCGACCGGCCGAGCGCATAGGCGGCATCGACCGATCCATCAACGTCGACCTCGGCACCGATCTCGGCAAGCGTCGGGGTCCACGTCTGCCCCCCAAAGGTGAAGGTGATCGTGCCCTGCTCGAGCGCCTCCGCGCGCTGCTGCACGGTCGCCGCGGCCTGGTCCACGGTCATGCCGCCGACGGCGACGTCGCCCACCACGACCGCCGGGTAGACCTTGTCGGCGTACGCCACGCGAAACACGAAGAACGCCACCGCCAGCCCCAGCAGCAGGATCGCGGCGACCAGGAGCAGACGCGGGACGAGGCGCGCGAGCCGCAGCTGCCACGCGGGTGTCGCCGCGCGCACACCGCGACGGCTCCTCACCTGCGCCGGGCTGCTGGCTCGCCGGGAGGGCATCACGGTCTCGCGGAGCCGGACGATCGGTCCGCTCATCAAGGATGTCGATGCAGACCGGTTTCGACCCCCAGCTGCGTCAGGAAGTGTTCGTTGCGCCATGTTCACGCCTTTTCGCCCGATAGCCCCAGTGTACGGACGCTCCGTTGCTGAGCACACAATACCCCATTTGCTCGATCCGAAAAATGGACCGTGCCGGCAGGCAATGACCGATGTTCCACACCTTTGGGAATTGGAGATTGCGTCACGGAATGGTACTCGTGCGACTCGGGGCCCCTCCGCCCCGGCACGCCATTCGTGTCGCAAGTAGGATACCACTCCCGGTCGCCTGCCCGCCCGAGGTCGGCCAGACAACCCGGAACGCCAACTCCGATCGAATGTCCACCTGCGGACGTGACACCGTGGCCACGCCCGCCCTCTACCTGCCTATACGGTCACCGGCCGATTCCGGTTGTATCGTCGCCATCCCGAGTATTCCGCACATCCGGCGAGCATCCTCGCCCTGACACAGAACTGTGACACTTCGGCCATGGTTTCGCGGCAGTTGCGCGCAATACTGCAGATGTTGCGAGTGAGATCGCTCACCAAAACCGGACAATCCCCCTCCGGAAGCGTTCCACCGCGACCCTTCATCCCTCCCCCCTCCCTTCGACGGAGGCGCGAAGCCAGCCCATGCATCTGCGCCTCCGTCACTCCTCCTCACCGGGGTTACACTCGACACCAAGAGAATCGAATGATCGCATGACACACCTCGAGGTTGATTCCGTGGCGCACATTGTCGTTGTCGAGGACGAGAAGGATCTGGCTTACCTGATCGCACGCACCCTTCGCGAGGATGGACACACAACAGAAGTCTTCGTCGACGGCCAGCAGGCGCTCGACCGTCTCACCAACTACGCCATGGCCGAGCCGGACGTCATCGTGCTCGATCTCATGCTTCCCGGCGTCGACGGGCTCTCGATCACCCGGCGCATCCGGCAGGAGCGCTTCGTCCCCATCGTCATGCTCACGGCCAAGTCGACCGAGATCGACAAGGTCCTCGGCCTCGAGCTCGGTGCCGACGACTACCTGACCAAGCCCGTCTCGATGCGCGAGCTGCAGGCCCGCATCAGCGCCATCCTGCGGAGATCCCAGATGATGGCCGCCCAGTCCAAGATGGCAGAGCGCACCGACGTGCCCATCGAGGATGCCGGACTGCGCGTCGACCCGATCAGCCGTGAGGTCCACATCAACGGCAAGGAAGTGGTCCTCACCGCCCGCGAGTTCGACCTCCTCTACCTGCTCGCATCCAATCCCGATCGCGTGTTCAGTCGCGACTACCTGCTCAACCGCCTCTGGGGTGACGACTACAGCGGCTTCGAGCGCACCATCGACACCCACATCCAGCGGCTCCGCCGGAAGCTCGGCGGCACCGGCAGCGTGGCCGACCGCATCACCACGCTCTGGGGCGTCGGCTACAAGTACGACCGTCCCGACCAGGATCAGTAGGCCCAGCGATGAGCGTTCTGCGGCGCATCAAGTTCAAGCTGATCTACCTGATCACGACCCCGTTCCGGCTCTTCCGGCAGCGGACCATCGTGCAGCTCATGGTCAGCCATGTCGCCGTGGTGCTGCTCACGTTCCTGCTCCTCAACGTCTTCGCGGTCGCCGTGCTCGTCGGCTGGCTGCCGGGCCGGAGCCTCGTCGGCTTCGAGTCCGCCTCCCAGGACTTCTTCCTCGGCGAGCGCACCCGCAGTCTCGCTCTCTGGATCGACACGGACGACATCGTCAAGCAGTATGGCGCCCTCGACGGACCGGAAGCCCGGGCCGAGCTGGATCGCCTGCTGCAGATGATCGTGAACAACGAGGTGCCCGGCTACGTCACCGAATCTGCCTCGAACCCGGCGAGCAGCGGCATCATCGCCTTCGGTGTCCCGGAAGCCGCCCTCATCACGGACCCCGAGGGCACCATTCTCGCCACCTCGGATCCCGCCCTGGGGGAGGTCGGGCAGCCCGCACACAGCATCACCAGCGGGGTCACCCGAAACGCGATCCTCGTGGCCCTCGAGCAGCGCGAGCGTGCCGCGAACCCCGAGGCCACCACGGTCACCGTACGGGCCACGGGCGACATCACGAGCGCGGCCGCCCCGATCTTCAACGAATCGCAGGAAATTGATGGGTACCTCGTGTTCAAGGGGTACCCGCTACCCACCATCTTCGCGCAGGCTCGAGGGGAGCTCCTGAAGACGACCATTCTCGCCGTGCTTCAGACCTCGGGCATCTATGTGATCCCTGCCATGCTCGTCGCCCTGCCGTTCGCCTACTGGCAGTCGCGTTCGACCTCACGCCGCCTCGAGCGGCTCGCCAACCTTGCCGACGCCTTCGCGGACGGTGATCTCCACACCCGCATCCGGGTCACGCGACGCGACGAGATCGGTCGCCTCGCCGAGCGGTTCAACGAGATGGGTGTCCGTATCGAGCAGGATGCGCGCTCGCGCCGCGCCTTCCTCTCGAACGTCTCCCACGAGCTGCGCACACCCGTCGCGGTGATCCAGGGAACGGTCGAGCGCCTGCAGGAGAAGCGCTGCAAGACCCCCGAGGAGGCCGAGCAGGCGATCGCGCTCGTCAGTCTCGAGACGCAGAACCTCTCCCGGCTCATCGATGACCTGTCCACGCTCGGTCGACTGGAGGAAGCGAAGCTGCGACTCGACCTCCAGCCGGTGGACGCCCACGAGATCGTCGACATGGCGGTGAAGGGGCTCAAGAACATGGCATGGTCGCAGCGGAAGGTGTCCGTCGAGAACATCGTCCCGCCGGACCTGCCGCCGGTGTTCGCCGATCCCGGCAGGCTGCGCCAGGTCGTCCACAACCTGCTCTTCAACGCGCTGCGCCACACGCCGGAGGGTGGTCTGGTCGTCGTCCAGGGGGCGGTCGGGGGCGACATGGTCGAGATCTCGGTGAGCGACACCGGGATCGGCATCCCGCCCGAGAAGCTCGACGAGATCTTCAACCGCTACTACCAGGTCGAGATCGCCAAGCGCGTGCGCGAGGGCAGCGGACTCGGGCTCCACATCGTCCGGCAGCTCGTGGAGGCCCAGGGTGGGACGATCACGGTCGACAGTGTGGTTGGCAAGGGCACGACCTTCCGGTTCACGGTGCCGCTCGCGCCCAAGCAGAGCCACCGCGCCCCGCTGCGACTCTCCCGCCGGGAACCTGCCGCTGAACGCTAGTCAGAACAGGTCCGGGTGGAGAAAGCGGCCCAGCGCCGAGACCACGGCATCGCGGAACACACCCTCCCTGGTCAGCACATTGTTGGTCAGCAGGCCGATCAGGCCGGTCGCCTGCTTGCTGTTGCTGGTGCCGAACACCCGGTCGTTGGCATGCCCCAGCTCCATGCCCTGCAACACCAGCTCCATCGAGGGCAACGGCACCGGCCGCAGCATCGAGCTGGAGATCCCCTCCCGGCCTTCGACGTCGACAATCACCACCCAGCCCGAGCTGAACCAGATCCCCTCGATCCGCTCCAGCCCGCTCTCGATGCCGACCCCGAAGGTAGCATCGGCGATCTCGCGCGCCCTGATCGCGCGGTTCCGTGCCCCGCGGATGCTCGAGCCGTTGCTCATCGGCTGATCGCTCACACCGGAATCGACATCGCAGTCCTCGAAGCGCCACTCGCGCTCCGGCCACACGCTCGCAAATCCCGCTCGCGTCGCTTCCAGCTTCACGGGATTCCGCGACCCAACCGCAACCAGCATCGACCTTCCCCTTCCACGACGGCATCCGCATGGCCTGGAGTATTCCCTGCCACCGACCTTGACACGCATGGCAACAATCAGTACATTTGTACAAGGTTATTCGTTGTACGTTTGTACAGCTTTTCGTCGCCACGAGGTTCTGCGGCATGATCGGCTGGCTCTTCCTTGCCATCGCCATTGGCGCGGAGATCGGCGCCACCACGGCGCTCCGCTCCTCCAACGGTTTCTCCAACCTGCTCCCGTCGGTCATCACCATACTCGGCTACGCGGTCGCGTTCTACAGCCTGTCGCTCGCGCTGCGCACGCTCGATCTCGGCATTGCCTATGCCGTCTGGGCGGGGGTCGGCACCGCCGTCGTCGCAACGATCGGCATCGTGGCTTTCGGCGAGCCCGGGACGCTCGTCAAGGCGTGCGGTCTGCTGATGATCATCGGTGGCGTGGTCCTGCTCAACCTGCAGGGGGCGCATTGATGGTGGATGTCGAGACCGACGGCAGGGTGATCCGTGGCCGGGAGCGTCGTCAGGAGATCGCCCAGGCCGTGATCGAGGTGGTGGCCGAGCACGGCCTGCGGGGTCTCACCCATCGCCGCGTCGCCGAGGCGGCGGGCGTCCCCCTCGGATCGACCACCTACCACTTCAATTCACTCGATGACCTCATGGTGGCCGGTCTCGAGCTCGCGGCGGCGCGCAACCTCGAGATGATGGACGCCGCCGCCACGACGCTGCGGCAGGGACGCGATCTCCCGGAGTGGCTCGCCGACCTCGTCATCGACATGGTCACCACACAGCGCGAGTCGAACATCGCCGAGCGCGAGCTCTACCTCGAGGCGATTCGCACCCCCGCCCTGCGACCCGCGGCCACACGGTGGGACGACCAGCTGGCGGAGCTCCTGGCACCGCACGTTGGCTCATCCGATGCCGCCCGGCTCGTGGTGATGGCACTCGACGGTCTCGCGGTCACCCTGCTGATCGCCGGCACCCCGCCCGACCGCGAGTGGGTGCTTGCGCAAACGTCCCTCCTCTGCGAGCGCCTGACGGACGCCTGAGTGGGCACCGGCACGACCTGGCCAACGCCGTTCAGCCACGAGACGCCGATCAGTATCCGAGCGCGCCGGACCTCCACGCTCTGTCAACCGGTGGCGGGCTCCACGTGTGAGGAGAAGCGGCGCATGAGTCGCAGCGCGATCACGATGAAGCCGACCCCGAGCAGGAACATCCCGAGGATGGCGGGCCACTGCCATGGCTCGGGGAGAAAGAGCGGCAGGAACCACACCCTGGCATCCTGGTCGGTGATCCTGAACACCGCCGCCACCAGCGACTGTGGAACGATCGCGATCATCCCGGCTGTCCAGCACAACCCGACCGCCACCTGGCCCAGCAGCGGCATGGACTTCGACTCGTCGGTCGCAGGGGAACTGACGGGCGCCGCCGCTCCGTGACGCAGGATCGCGAGCAGCTCGGGCCCATCCCGCTCCAGCTTCCGGATCGCGCGCTCACCGCACCACCAGAAGGTCGCCACGCCCACCGCCAGTCCGAGCACGATGCCGGCAGTCTGGATCTCCAGGCTCCCGCTGTCGACACCGAGCCAGGTAACGGTCAGGGCGGGCACCGAGAGCAGCAGCACGAGCAGCATGGTGAGGTACGCCGGCCCGGTGGTGTCCCCCGTCGCCATCAGGTCGCCACTGCGGCGGGCCGCCTCCGGCACCGGCACCACGGCGTGCACGGCGATCAGGATCATCACCCCCGCTGCGATGCCGACTCCCCCAGGGACGGCAGCGAGCCACCATGGCCACGCCCAGTGCAGACCGGTCACGAGCGTGAGCACGGCACTGGCCAGCACCGCCACCGGCCCGAACAGCAGCACGAATGCCCCCTGCCGGGCACGCACGTCGATGCGCTCGGACCCAGGTGCCATGAGGACGAGCCAGAGGGCCGATCCCTCCAGCCCGTACGCGTTACTGGCGGCGAGCGCGGCCATCACGACGAGGATCGCCCCCGCGAACGGCAGCAGCTGGTTCCAGCCGACAGCGAGCGGGATGCAGGCCATGAAGATCGCCGACAGGTAGGCCACCCGGAGCTCGATGGCGCTGCGCGGATCCCGAAACCACCGCAGCGTCTCGCGCCAGATGGTCGCCTGGAGCGGCGTTCGCAACGCACCGATCGGACCTGCCCAGCGCGCCCGCGCCGACGCCGATGGCCGGTCCACCAGTTGCCCCCGGATGATCCGCGCCCACGCGAGCAGCAGCGCCACATTGATCGCGCAGAGCCCCAGCACCGCCAGGGCGGCGAGCCACCAGCGATCGTCGCCGACGGCACCGACCGCCACCGCCCCCCACCCGGTCGGCAGGAGTCGCAGTGTCGTCGCGGCGATGGACGGCATGTCCCCGTCGAGCCACGCACCGAGACCCTCATCGCTGCCGATCGCACCCAGCAACAGCCACCCGACGCTCGAGAGCGAGATCAAGAGCGCCCACTGCAGTGCCACCATCTCCACGCCGATGCGCGTGCGCAGCGCCAGCCCCGCCACGCTGACCAGCACGCGCGTCAGCACCAGGCAGAACAGGACGTGCAGTACGAGCGCCGGAACCGCCATCAACGCCGACCCGGTGCCCAGTCGCAGCCCGCTCAACAGCAGACTCCCCGATGCGACGACCAGAACCAGCGTGCCGGGACTGATCGCCGCGGCGGCGAAGAGCCCCACCGCGAGCCGGCGAGGTGGGATGGGCAGCAAGGCGAAGTGCTGTGGCAGCAGGTCACTCTCGCTCGTCCCGGACTGCAACGCCAGCAGCACCATGCCGAGCGTCCACATCGCCAGCAGCAGGGCCACCACCGAGGTCTGGGTCCCGGCGTCAGCGGAGTCGGCGGGAACGTTGGCGAGGACCACCAGCGCCAGACCGAGGCCCACCCATGTCTTCCAGCCCCACCAGCCTCCCGCCTGGTGACGCAGCATCGCCAGGCGCATCCGGATCAGGAGACCAGCCATGACAGCCCTTCCTGTCCGGAAGCCTGCTCCTGCACCAGATCGACGAAACGCTCCTCCAGCGTCAGCCCGTTTCGCACCGCGTCCAACGGCCCTGACGCCACCACGACGCCCCGGTCGATAACGGCGACATGATCACAGAGATGCTCGACTACCGGCAGCACATGGCTGGAGACCACCACGCTGCCGCCACCTGCAACGTATCGTGTCAGGACCGTCTTGATCGTGGTGGCCGACACCGGGTCCACCGCTTCCAGCGGCTCGTCGAGGACCAGCAGGCGCGGGGCGTGGATCAGCGCCGTGGCGATCCCGATCTTCTTGCGCATGCCCGCCGAATAGTCGGTGACGAGCGTATCCTCCGCCTCGTCGAGCCCCAACAGGTCGAGGAGGTCCTCCACGCGCCGATGCACCTCACCGGCATCGATCCGGCGCAGCAGCCCGAGCCAGGTGAGCAGCTCCCGGCCGGTCAGGCGCTCGGGCATCAGGAACCCATCGGGCAGGACGCCGACCAGCGCCTTCGCACGCACCGGGTCCTGCCACACGTCGGCGCCGAGTATGCGCGCGCTGCCGGAGTCCGGCCGCAGCAACCCAACCGCCATCAGGATCGAAGTGGATTTGCCGGCACCATTCGGCCCCACCAGCCCGAAGAATGACCCGCAGGGAACGCTGAAGGTCACGTGATCGACGGCGACGTGGTCGCCGAATCGCTTGGTCAGCCCCTCGACCTCGAGCGCAGGTGTGCCCGTTGCCACACGCGCCTCCTTGTGTTCGCATGGATATTCGCGGTGATTCGACTGGGGCCCGGTGTGGACGATCGACACATACGGGCGGCATCCAGCGCGTCCGATGGTCTCGTTCTGGAGAGAATGCTACCCAAACACCGGCGAATCCGCAGACACCCTGACGGATGGTCACGACCGGGCCCGCCACCCGGTCGAGGATCTCGATGCCATCGGTCGTCCGCATGCCGATACAATGCCAGCGACACCGATCCGCTTCGAGACACCCGGCACAGGAAAGGAACCGAAACCTTGGCATCGGACACCAGACAGCTGGCGGACTGGCAAAACCCCGGCGTGATCCACCGAAATCGCGAGCCGGCAAGGCCACTGCTCATCCCGTATGCCGATGACGCCACCGCGATTGCCGGCGATCGCACCCGGTCTCCCTGGTACCAGTCCCTAAACGGTGAGTGGCTCTTCCACTACGCGGAATCCGTGGCGCTCATCCCCACGGACGCGACCGATCCCGACGCCGACGATTCGGGCTGGGATACGATTCCGGTCCCGTCGGTCTGGCAGATGCACGGGTACGGCACCCCGAACTACACCAACGTCAACTATCCGTTCCCGGTCGATCCACCGTTCGTGCCCGACCATCCTGTCGGCTGTTACCGGCATACGTTCTCCGTCCCGGAAACCTGGGGTGACCGGCGCGTCCGTCTGACGTTCGATGGTGTCTGCTCCGCCTTCACCGTCTGGCTGAACGGCGCCGAGGTCGGCTTCTCCAAGGGCAGCCACATCCCTGCCGAGTTCGACATCACCGATCTCCTCGAGTCCGGTCTCAACACGCTCGCGGTGCAGGTCCATCAGTGGTCCGACGCCAGCTACCTCGAGGACCAGGACATGTGGCGATTCAACGGCATCTTCCGGGATGTCTGGCTGGCGGCCCTGCCCGAGACGCATATCCTGGACGTCTCCACCCACGCGACCCTCAACGAGCAGCGCACCTCCGCCACCCTCGAGATCGAGGTCACGCTCGGCGGCGACACCGCCGCTAGTGTCGCCGTGGAGGCGATCCTCGTCGACCCATCGGGCAACCCGTCCGGCACGGTTGCGCTCGAGGTCGACAGGGCACACAGACGCGGCGCGATCGCCGTCGACGAGGTTCTGCTCTGGTCCTCGGAGACCCCACACTGCTACACGCTGCTCCTGCGCAACCTCGATGCGGAAGGCACCGCCCGCGAGGTCCAGCGCCAGACGATCGGGTTCCGGGACATCGAGATCCGTGACCAGCAGCTATGGGTGAATGGGATCTCGATCAAGATCCAGGGGGTGAACCGGCACGACGACCATCCCGACTTCGGGTACGCCGTGCCCTACGACGCGATGGAGCGCGATGTCCTGCTGATGAAGCAGCACAACGTCAACACCGTGCGGACCTCCCATTACCCCAACGATTCGCGGTTCTACGAGCTCTGCAACCGCTACGGGCTGTACGTCATCGACGAGACCGACCTCGAGACCCACGGCTTCGCCAGGGTCGGTGACTGGTCCCAGCTCGCCAACGACCCGGACTGGACGGCAGCCTATCTGGATCGAATCGTGCGAATGGTCGAGCGCGACAAGAACCACCCGTCGATCATCATATGGTCGCTCGGCAACGAGTCGGGGTACGGCGCCAACCAGGACGCGATGTACGCATGGGTGAAGGAGCGCGACCCATCGCGGCCGGTGCACTTCGAGACCCAGCTCGACCGCGAGAATCCGTCCCCTGCCACGGACATGCTGAGCACCATGTACCCGACCGTCGAAGAGGTGATCAGGCAGGGTGCGAAGGACGAGCCCAAGCCGTACTTCCTCTGCGAGTACGCCCACGCGATGGGCAACGGCCCCGGCAGCCTGAAGGAGTACTGGGAAGCGATCCGCGCCTCGAAGCGCAACATCGGCGGCTGCGTCTGGGAGTGGTCGGACCACGGTATCCGCCAGTTCACGGATGACGGCGTCGAGTACTTTGCCTACGGCGGCGACTTCGGCGACTACCCGCACGACGGCGTCTTCTGCATCGACGGGCTCACCTCGCCCGATCGCGAGCCGCACCCAAGCCTGATCGAGCTCAAGAAGGTATACGAGCCGCTCGCCTTCGAGGCGGTCGACCCGGCCAGCGGCACCTTCCGGCTCACCAACCGTCGCTATTTCACGCCACTGACCGACCTCGATCTCACCTGGCATCTGCACACGGCGGGGAGGATCGTCGCCACCGGCCGGCTGGACGGGGACGTCGCACCGGGGGCCTCGACGGAGGTGTCGATTCCTGCCGTAGCCGAGCACGCCGGCACCCCCGACACCTGGCTGGACCTCGTGGCCACGCTGGCCTACCCGACCAGCTGGGCACCGGCCGGGCATGCCGTCGCCCATTGCCAGATCGCCATCAACGAGCCCCGGGACGCGGGTGTGCCCGCCATGCCGCCCGCGCGCGTTGATGTCGAGGACATCGGGCTGGCGATCCTGGTTAGCACGGCCCGAGGGGAGATCATCATCGACCGGGGCATGGGGACGATCGCCAGCTGGAGCGTGAACGGCCAGGAGCTGATCGCGGCCGGTCCCCAGCTGGACCTGTTCCGCGCCCCGACCGACAACGACAAGTACATGCTCGAAGCATGGGCGAATGCGCGGCTCGATCACCTCGACACCCACGTCCGCAGCTGTGAGATCGTCTCGCAGGATGACGCCCGCGTGGTGATCGAGGTGCGATCGGTGCTCGCCTCGCCCGCCCTGCGACCCGCCTGCGAGGTCACCACCCGGTTCGGCATCGAGGGCTCCGGTGACGTCTCGATCGAGACGCGTGCCATCCCGGGCGAATGGCTCACCGCGCTCGAGACGCTGCCGCGGATCGGGCTCACCATGCACCTGCCCGGCAACTTCGAGCAGGTCACCTGGCGCGGACTCGGCCCGCACGAAAACTACCCGGATCGACAGGAGAGCGCGACGTACAACACCTGGTCGAGCACCGTTTCCGAGATGCCCGTCGACTACGTCCACCCGCAGGACACCGGCAACCGAGGTGGCACACGGTGGGTCGCGGTCACACCGGCACACGGAGTCGGCCTGCTGGCCTGGAGCGACGAGCCGATGCACATCAAGGCGCTCCCGTGGAGCGCGCACGTGCTCGATCGCGCACAGCATACGTGGGAGCTCGAGCCCGGCGGCACGACGGTGCTCTCCCTCGATCACCGGGTGGCGGGACTGGGGTCGTCGATCTGCGGACCCAGGCCGCTGGACCAGTATCTGGTGCCCCCGACCCCCGTCTCGTTCACCGTCCATCTGCGGGCTGTGTCGCCTGATGCACACAACGCGCCGCTTTCAGGTACAATAGGAGAACGTTAGGTATCACAACCTCGCTCCGATGGTCTCGTATCGCCGGTACGGGGGCGGTACGACATCACGTGGTGTGGTGCAGATCCAGGCTGATACCACGTAACAGGAATACGGTGTGGGGCAGTTCCCGCATCGACGTCATCAAGACAGGAAGACCAGAGCTCCATGCCAAGCGGAACAGTAAAGTGGTACAGCCCGGAAAAGGGTTTCGGATTCATCGAGCCGGATACCGGCGGTGAGGACCTTTTCGTACACCGGTCAGCGGTCGGATTCGACATCCCCAGCGAAGGCGACCGCGTCGAGTACACCATCGGCGAGGGCCAGCGCGGCCCGACCGCGATGGACGTTCGTATCACCGAGTTCAATCGCAACCCAGCCCCGCGCCGTGCTTCCCGTGACCGCGGCCCGCAGGTTGACCCCACCACCCTCGAGGTCGTGACCGGCACCATCGTCCGCTACGACGAGGTCAAGGGTTTCGGCTTCATCGACGCTACCGATGGCTCCGGCAAGACCGGCATCTTCTTCCACCGCTCGGTGGTTGGCAACGAGCTGCCCGCGCCGGGCATCGCGGTGGAGGCGCGCGTCGCCGACACCGACCGGGGACTCCGCGCCGAATCGGTCACCTTCCTCGACTAGAGGAACGGCCCCGGCCAAACAACCTGGATCGCAGGAATCACCCTGGAGGGGCTCGCCCCTCCAGGGTGATTCCGTGTTCCGCACACCGCGCTGCACCAGCACACGTCCTCCACTGGCGCAACCGCAGTCTCGCCAGCACAGGGGCGCCCATTCCACCACTCCCCTGAGCCGTCGCCCGGGCTGCCGCTGTCGGGGGCTCGGCAGCCCGGGTTTGTCTTCCCCGGCTCCCCGGGTATGATGACCTCTCTCATCCGTACGACCGACCGATCCACGCCTCGGGCGGAACAGCAGGGAGGACACGAGCCCCACATGTGGACCTTGACCGGATTCGCAGACGAGATCTCGCCAGCGTTCGACGAGCAGCTGGCCACGCTCGCCGCGGAGGAGATGCGCTACCTCGAGTTCCGCAGCGCCTGGGACACTAGCATCCTCGATCTCAGCGACGAGCAGATCGATCGCGCGAGCGCGATGCTCCGGGACGCCGGTATCGCCGTCTCCTCGATCGGCTCGCCCATCGGCAAGATCGGCATCACCGACGACTTCGCCCCGCATCTGGAACGGTTCGATCGCGCGCTGGAGGTCGCGAGCCGCCTGGATGCCCCGTTCATCCGCATCTTCTCGTTCTTCATCCCGAAGGGTGACGACCCTGCCACCCATCGCGAGGCGGTGCTCGATCGCCTGCACCAGATCGTCGACCGTGCCGCGGGCCATTCGGTGACCCTGCTTCACGAGAACGAGAAGGACATCTACGGGGACGTGCCGGAGCGCTGCCTGGACATCCTTGCCTCCATCGACGCCCCGCAGTTCCGGGCGGCGTGGGACCCCGCCAACTTCGTGCAGTGCGGCGTACGACCCCACGACGGGGGTTACGAGGCGCTGCGCCCCTACATCGCCTACGTGCACGTCAAGGATGCGAGGCTTGCGGACGGCCAGGTCGTACCGGCCGGCGAGGGCGACGGCCAGGTTCGCGAGACGGTGCGCGCCCTGCGCGACTCCGGCTTCGACGGCTTCTTCTCCCTCGAGCCGCATCTCGCCATGGCGGGCACGTACTCCGGATTCAGCGGACCCGATCTCTTCCGGCTGGCCGTGCAGCGCTTCAAGGCGCTCCTTCGGGATGAATCGATCGACTGGGCGTAGCGACGCCTTCCACAGGCGTCACGGCAGTGAAAGCGAGGACCCGCCGTGCGATTCGGAATCTGTGCGCCTCCCGAGGACTCCGCCGCGATGGCCGAAGCCGGCTTCGACTTCATCGAGTGGCCGATGAGCCGGACCGTCGGCACGATGGATGAGGCGGCGTTCGCCGGTGTTCGCGATCTTGCCGCTTCCCTCTCGATCACCCCCGAGGCGTGGAACGTCATGCTCCCGCCAGCGCTGAAGGTCGTCGGTCCCGATGTCGACACCGATGCCTTCACACGCTATGTCGAGACGGCCTTCACGCGAGCAGCCACGCTGGGAGGCGAGGTCGTGGTATTCGGGAGCGGTGGAGCCCGCTCCGTGCCCGAGGGTTGGGATCATCAGGAGGCGATCCGCCAGTTCGAGGATGCCTGCCGGATCGCGGGGGACACCGCCCGACGCCACGGCCTCACCATCGCGATCGAGCCCCTCAACACGGCCGAGACGAACCTGGTCACCAGCGTGGACGAGGGAGCCGCGATCGTCGACCGCCTCCGGAATCCTGCCATTCGGCTGCTCTCCGACCTCTATCACGTCAAGCAGGAGGGTGAGCCGATCGCCGACACCGGCCGAGTCGCGGCGAAGCTGGCGCATGTCCACATCGCCGCCCCACACTCGCGCACGCTGCCCGAACCGGGCGAACACGATGCGGTCTACGACGAGTGGTTCGCGACGCTCGAGCGCGCCGGGTACAACGGCCGGATCAGCCTGGAGTGCCGCGAGGTGACACCTGACGCGGCCGCCCGCTCCCTCGCCTGGCTGCGGGCGCGCCGGGACGCCGTCGCGGGATAGCGAGAACTCCCGACAGTGCCCTTGCGGCGCTGTAGCCGCTGAGCGGCGATCATGTCAGGGAGGAGGGTCGCCGTTGGGGCGACCCTCCTCCCTGACATGGAGTTGTCGTGACGTACGGGCTCAGGCGTGTCGTCGCCGCGGCAGGTGACCGGAGGTCGCGTCGTCGTCCTCATCCGCCTTCATCGCGAGGAACGAGCCAGCCGAGGCGCCCGCGGCAGCCCCGATCAGGATCCCGGCCAGTGTCATCACGGGTCGATCGGCAAGGCCATCCAGACCCGGGGCCGCGATCCAGCCCACGATCGCGCCGATCACCCCGCCGCCGACCACACCGATGGCCGCGCCAAGCTCGGCGGTCGCGTTGGCCCGGCGATCGCCAGCGTTGTCCGGGATGCCATGCTCTTCCTCGATGCCGTAGACGAACCCGAGCGTGGCACCGTAGACGAGGTGCAACACGAGGTTCCCGATGAACGGGAGCGGACCGGCGCCCAGCTCACTGCCGAGGAACCCGGCGTCCATGAGCGGGAAGACCACCGCCACCGAAAGCGCGAACGGGATCAGGGAGAACAACAGTCCTTCGGTGATGCCCGGCATCGCGAACGCCGGCTCGAAGAACCGCGCGTAGATCAGCGCCCAGGCGATACCGATCACCACGTTCAGGACCATCCCGACCACGAACGCGTCTCCGACGCGCTCCTCGATACGGTTGTGGGCGAGATTGTCCATCCACCGGGCGAGCTGGCCACCGTTCGGGTCACCGAGCGCGTTCGCAAGCAACCAGGCGGCGGTCAGCGTCACGGTCATCGCGAAGGTGGCGATGAACCCGGCGAGGATACCGGTACGGACCCAGTCCATGCGGGATCCGGCATCGTTCCGTGTCGTGCGAGTCGAATAATCCTTCATCTGCACGCTCCTCTTCCTGTGGTGCCTGACCAGCCGTGCTGTTTGGGACCAAGAATACACCCGGTCTTGACAGTTGTGTTTAACCGTATACCGTTTACATTCCCCTCCGATCGATGTGACGAACCGGATTCACCCTGCAGCGACATCCGCCGCACCATGGATGCCTCCGGCCCGGGTCGATATTGTGAAAAGCTGCACTTGACACGCTCGCGGCTTCCCCGATAGGATGTTGCTCAGCAATTGAATAGCACTGCCTTATCCAGAGAGGTGGAGGGAATCGGCCCTGTGAAGCCCGGCAGCCTGCGATAGCGTTCTCGCTCGCGTAAGGTGCCAACTCCGGCAGAGAGATCTGCAAGATAAGGGATGGCGAGGATACGCCCCCTGCATTCATGCAAGGGGTGTTTTTTTGAATCCGGACCACCCGGGGTTCGCATACCCCCGATCCAGCGATCACCTGCCATCACACCGGTGCTCCCCTCTCCAACCAGGCCATCAACACCATGGCCGACCACGAAAGCGAGAGGGTGGCCCGTGACCAACCACATCGATGCCACCACAACCAATACCGGCGCCGCCCACCGCGGCCATCTGCGTGTGATCCGCACCGACCAGCCCGCGCGGAACGACGGCGTGCTGCGCCACACCAGCATCGGCCCGCTCGACCTCGAGATGGGCGGCCACCTCGACGACGTCACCGTCGCATGGCGGTCGTGGGGCAGGCTCAACGAGCGGGGCGACAACGCCGTGATCGTGCTCCACGCCCTGACCGGGGACAGCAACGCCGCTGGCGAGGGTGGCTGGTGGGAGCCGGTGATCGGTCCCGGTCGCCCCATCGATACCGACCGGCATTTCGTGCTCTGCAGCAACGTCCTCGGCGGCTGCCAGGGGACGACGGGACCGTCGTCGATCAATCCCGAGACCGGCAAGCCATGGGGCATGCACTTCCCGCTGATCACCATCGGCGACATGGTCAATGCCCAGCGAGCCCTGGTCGAGTCGCTCGGCATCACCTCGGTGATCCCGATCGGAGGCTCGATCGGTGGCTTCCAGGCACTGGAATGGGCGACCCGCCACGCTGACCTCGTGCGCGGCACGGGCGTCATCGCCGCCAGTGGCGCACTCGGCGCCCAGGGCATCGCCCTTCACGGCGAGGTCGGTCGCCGTGCCATCATGGCCGATCCGAACTGGCGCAACGGGGAGTACGCCGAGCAGGGCGTGTTCCCCGAGCAGGGACTCGCCATCGCCCGCATGGCGGCGATGGTCACCTATCACAGTCGCGACAGCCTCGGGTCGCGCTTCGGCCGCACCCCCGCCAGCCGTCCCGTGCTCTACCCCGGCATCGGGCCCACGTTCGACGTCGAGGGATATCTCCACTACCACGGCCACGCCCTCGTCCAGCGCTTCGATGCCAACAGCTACCTCTATCTCACCCGCGCGATGGACATGTACGACGTTGCCCGCAACGGCGGCGAGGAGACATGGCTTCGGGCCATCAAGGCACCGGTGCTGCTCGTCGGCATCAGCAGCGACTGGCTGTTCCCGCCGGATGAGATCCGCACGCTCACCGCGAACATGCAGCGCCTGGGAATCGAGGCCACCTATCGCGAGATCGACTCGCCCAACGGCCACGACAGCTTCCTGAAGGACTGGGACCAGCTCAACGCGATCGTCGAGCCGTTCATCGCCAGTCTCGGCGAGCGCCAGGCACTCCAGACGCATGCGGAGTGCGGCTCATGACCACCGTCGGCCATCCGGAGCGGTTCCACCCGCTCGCTCGGGAGTTTCTGATGCCCTGTCGGGCATGGAACATGTCGAGCGCATCACACGGGAACCAGCGACCAGTGGACATCGGGCGGGACGTGACCGCCACACAGGAGGAAAGGACACCAGCATGACCGAGACCGTACAGAAGACCCTTGGCTTCGAGACCCGCGCCCTGCATGCCGGACAGCAACCGGACCCCGCGACCGGCTCCCGCGCGGTGCCGATCTACCAGACGACCTCGTACGTCTTCGAGGACACCGACCACGCCGCCGATCTCTTCGGCCTCCGGGCACTTGGCAACATCTACACCCGGATCATGAATCCGACCACCGATGTCCTCGAGCAGCGCGTGGCTGCCCTCGAGGGCGGGACGGCCGCGGTCGCCTTCGCCTCCGGCCAGGCGGCGGAAACGCTCGCGATCCTCAACCTCGCCGGGGCCGGCGACGAGATCGTCTCCACCACCAGCCTCTACGGCGGCACATACAATCTCTTCCACTACACGCTGCCGAAGATCGGCATCAACGTGAAGTTCGTCGAGCCGACGGCCGAGGCCGTTGCCGCGGCGATCACCGACAAGACCAAGGCCGTCTACTCCGAGACGGTCGGCAACCCGGATCTCAAGACCCTCGACATCCGGGCGGTGGCCGACGTCGCCCACGCGGCGGGCGTTCCGCTGATCATCGACAACACCATTCCGACCCCCTATCTGATCCGCCCGATCGAGCACGGCGCCGACATCGTGGTGCACTCGCTCACCAAGTTCATCGGCGGTCACGGAACCTCCATCGGCGGCATCATCGTCGACGGCGGCACCTTCGACTGGGGCTCGGGCCGGTTCCAGAAGGAGTTCGTCGATCCCGATCCCAGCTACCACGGCCTCAGCTTCTGGGAGGTCTTCCAGGACTTTGCCGGCATGGGGAACGTGGCCTTCGCGTTCAAGGTCCGCACCCAGGGCCTCCGCGACGTCGGACCGGCGATCAGCCCGTTCAACGCCTTCCTCATTCTCCAGGGCCTCGAGACGCTGTCGCTGCGCATGGAGCGCCACAGCCAGAACGCGCTGCAGATCGCGCGCTTCCTCAACGAGCACCCGAAGGTGTCGTGGGTCAACTACCCCGGTCTGCCGGGCAGCCCGAACTACGACATCGCCACGAGGTACTGGGACCACGAGCTCTACGGCGCCATCATCGGCTTCGGCGTCAAGGGCGGTCTCGAGGCGGGCCGCAAGGTGATCGAGTCGGTGGAGATCTTCTCGCATCTCGCCAACATCGGCGACGCCAAATCGCTCATCATCCACCCCGCGACGACGACGCACTCACAGCTCACCGAGGAAGAGCAGGCCGCCACGGGTGTCACGCCCGACTACATCCGGCTCTCCATCGGGCTCGAGACGGTTGGCGACCTGATCGCCGACCTCGAGCAGGCGCTGGACAAGATCTAGCGCGACCACTCGCGACCGGGCCCGGGCGGGCCCGGTCCCCAAATTCGCGGGTCCTCCTCAACCCGAGCGCCCCCTCGCTCCTGTCCGGTCGGCGAGGGGGCGCTGCCTTTGACGGTTGGATGGACGTGCCCATTCGACCGCTTGCCCGGGCGGTGATCGCGACCCACGGCGGCTCCGGGAGTCTCCCGAAAGCCGCCCGTGCCGCTCCGACCGTCGCGGTCGTGATGGGGGCGCGCTGGCGACCGTATCGTGCCCGGGCCGGGTCGACACCAACACGCACCTGACTGCTGGATCCGTAACAGCGACTGAATATCAACACAACACAGCCAGGTACCCCCAGCATATCCACGCCGCACCCTCCCTTCACTGTGCCGTTTGTGGAATCTTTCACGATCTTTTTGGTCATCGATGCCAATGTCCCCGCCACACGCTCTGGCGGTGGACGGGCCCGATGGCAGGCACCTTGCTCTGTGCGTGCACGCAGGCACATGACGCTGTCGTGGAGGGAAGACATGACGGAGCCCCACCGCGTCGGGGATCTGGAGATCCCCGAGGACGTGCGGTTTCAGGAGCGAGAGTGGACGGCGGAGCGCATCGGCTGGGTCGTGCTGGCGATCCTCGTGCTGCTGGCGCTGGCGGGGCTCTTCGGAACGGGCCCCCTGAGCTCGGCGAGCGTCGACGACGCCGACGGCGCGCTCACCGCCGGCTACGAGCGGTTCGTCCGGCATGACGGTCGCACCACCCTGTCCATCGAGGTCGCCGGCGACCTGTCGTCGAATGGCGAGATCGACGTGTGGCTCTCGAGGGACTACCTCGACGCGTTCGAGATCCAGACCATCTCGCCCGAGCCATCCGACGTGATCAGCGCCGATGACCGGGTCATCTATGTCTTCCCCGTCGACGATTCGATCTCGACGCTCAGCGTCAGCTTCTCGCTTCGCCCGCAGGAGATGGGTCGCATCTCCTGCGACGCGGGCGTGCGGGACGGACCGAGCGTGTCCTTCGATCAGATCAGCTTCCCCTGAGCCACCCGTCCGATGCCACGAGAGGAACGAGGCCATGGATTCGGTACTGCGCGCCGTCGCGATCTACGTGATCCTGATGCTGATCTTCCGGATCTCCGGCAAGCGGTCGCTGGCCCAGATCACGACCTTCGACTTCGTGCTGCTCCTCGTGATCGGTGAGGCGACCCAGCAGGCACTCCTCGGGGACGACTTCTCCGTGACGAACGCCGTGCTCGTGATCTCGACGCTCATCGTGATCGACATCGGCCTGTCCCTGCTTCAGCAGCGGTTCACCTTCCTCGGCCCCCTGATGGACGACGTGCCCCTCGTGCTGGTCGACAACGGCAGCGTCCTCGGGGAGCGGCTGAAGAAATCACGCATATCGGAAGCGGACATCCTGCACGCTGCCCGCGCATCGCAGGGTCTCGAGAACATGGGGCAGATCAGGTACGCCGTGCTCGAGCGCACCGGCGAGATCTCGGTGATCCCGAAACAGCAGGGCTGATCCGGCCATGCGGTCGCGGCGACACGGTCAGCCCGGGGATTGTCAAGGTCTTGTGGACATCATACAGTGGAAACATACACCAATTCATGTCGTGGTCGAAGGCAGATGCAGGAGGTACTCCATGGCGAAACTGTCAACGGTCTCCCCGCGCAGGCTGAACCGGCGCTCCCTCGTTGGAGGTAGCGCCGCGCTCGCCGGAACGGCACTGCTGGGCCGTTCCGCGAGTGCGCAGGACGCCACCCCGGCGGCTGGCGACCGGGTGCTCACGCCGGACGACATCCCCGGCCCCATGCACAGCTACCCGCTGGTGCAGGAGAAGAAGACCTTCACCGCCATGGTGCCCAGCTACGGGACCGAGTGGATCGACAACGACATGACCCGGTGGTACGAGGAGCGTACCGGCGTACACATCGAGTGGCAGGTGGTGCAGTCCGAGGGCGCGATCCAGCAGCTCAACCTGGCACTCGCCAGCGGCGACTACCCCGACATCATCTTCGGTTTCAACTGGGCACCGTTCGACCTCACCATGTCCGCCATCGCGGCCTACGGCGCCCAGGGCATCTTCGTCCCCCTCAACGACTACCTCGAGGACAACGCCCCCCACCTCCTGACTCACGTCAGCCAGGAGTACCCGATCGCGATGGAGATCGTCACCCTCCCCGACGGCACCATCTACTCCATGCCCTACGTCAACGACTGCTATCACTGCCAGTTCTGGGATCAGCGCATGTGGATCCACTCGGGCTGGCTGGAAACGCTGGGTCTCTCCATGCCCGAGACCACCGACGATCTCGTGGAGGTGCTCACCGCCTTCCGCGACGGCGACCCGAACGGCAACGGGGAGCAGGATGAGTACCCGCTGACCGCGGAGGTCAGCAAGTCGCTGACGACCTACCTGGTCAATCCGTTCACCCACAGCCCCGGGACTCCCTGGCTCTACTTCGACGACTCCGGTGAGCTCACCGCAACCTATCTCCACGAGGGATTCTTCGAGGCCGCCGAGTACCTCGCAGGCCTGTCCGAGCAGGGCCTGCTCGACGCCGAGGCCTTCACCCGGGACTACGACGGTCTCCGGCGACTCGGCAATGCACCGGACGGCTCGCAGATCGGCATGGTGCCATCCGGCTGGAGGGAATTCATCCAGGCAGTCGATGGTGAGCCGGGCGAGTGGACCCAGTACGCGCTCATGCCGCCCCTCGTCGGTCCCGACGGAAACCGGCGGGTCGATCGCGACTTCGACGAGCCCCACCACGGCAACGTCTTCGTCATCACCGACAAGTGCGACGACCCTGCGCTCGCCGTGGCATGGGCGGACGGGCTCTACGAGTTCGAAGCCACCATGCGGGCGGTGGATGGTGTTCCCGGCCGCGAGTGGCGCTTCGCCGAGGATGGCGAGATTGGTGTCGACGGTCGCCCGGCCCTCTGGACGCGCATCCCGACTGATCCGGGGCCGGAGGGGGCGAACCAGACTCGCACGTGGAACCAGCTCGGTCCCTCGTACCGCTCCAGCAGCATCCGGCTTGGGCAGGCCGTGCTGGCTGAGCCCGAGCTGAACGGCGAGGTCATCCTCTACACCGAGACCAAGAACAAGCTGGAGCCGTACGCCTCGGGTCCGGAAACCGATCTGAGGCGTCCCGTGTTCACACCCGAGGCGGCGGGCCGCATCGTCGAGCTCGAGACCCCGATCACCCAGCTGGTGGAGGCGACCTTCGCCCAGATCGCCACCGGGCAGGGCGGCCCGTCGTGGGAAGACTTCCAGAGCCAGCTCCAGTCACTCGGTGTGGACGAGTACCTCCAGCTCTACGCCGAGTCGCAGTAGTCGCCATCACCCAGTCGTGGCGCACAGGCACCGTCATGGCTCACGCACGGGGGCCGGTCGCTGCGCCTGGACGGTGATGCCAACCCCAGGCAAGGCAGAGGCACGTCCTCCCGCAGCACAGGCGCACCCGTCTGGCTCGAGGCACCGTCTCCACGTCTGGAACGTGCTGGCGTGGTCCGGATCGCCAGGGTCGACACCCACGAAAAGGCCCTGCCCTTTCCTCCGAGGAAAGGGCAGGGCCATCACCTGCGACACCCGATCGGCGGTTATGCGTCTTCTTCCCCGGTTGCCACCTCGACCGGCTGCCACGCCCAGGTGTCACCCTCGCTCACGATCTCGCCCAGGCTCGGGAACGGATCGAAGTGGTTGAACACCGCCTGCGCCCCGCTGTCGGCGATCTCCGCGAACAGCCGCTCGCGCGTCGCGACGACCTCATCGGGATAGGTATCCGGCAGACCGATCGCTTCCGGGAACGAGATCTGCACGGCGTTCAGCGCCGCGTCTCCCATCACCCACAGGGTGTCACCGTCCGATTCCACCCGCAGGGCCATGTGGCCCGGCGTGTGACCGCGCGCGTCGACCGACGTGACACCCGGCACGATCTCCTCGTCGTACCCGATCAGCTCGATGGTGCCGTCGAGCGGCACGAGGTTGGCCTCCACATTCTCGAGGAACGTGTCGACGAGGTCCGCAGGTGCCTCCGCCCGGACCCGCTCGGCATCGGTCCAGAAATCCCACTCCTCCTGCGCCATCACGTAGCGGGCGTTGGTGTAGAGCGGGTTGCCCGTGGCGGTCAGGTTGCCGCCGACATGGTCGGGGTGCCCGTGGGTGAGCACCACCACGTCGATCGCGTTCGGCTGGATGCCGATCCGGCGCAGGTTGTCGATCAGGATCCCCGCTTCGGGAAGCCCGGACCGGCCGGCGCCGGTATCGACGAGGATGATCTCCGAGCCAGTGTCGATGACTGTCGACGTGTGATGGGCGACGAACTGGCTGGGGTCGACCCCTGCCTCCTGGATGATCGCCTCCGCCTCGGCTTCCTCCATGCCGCCGAAGGCCAACGCTCCCGTGAACGGTCCGGTGTTCGCACCATCACTCACTGACCAGCAGGTGAACGAGCCAACCGAGAACGCATGGGCGGCACCGGTCATGTCCGGTGCCTCGACCGCCACGGCCTCCGGCGTCGCCCCAGGTGTCGCATCCTGACCTAGCACCCGGAGGGGTGCGAAGGATGCGGCGGTGGCGAGTCCGGCGGTACCGAGCACGAACCGACGGCGCGATTGAGCAGGTGTTCGATATCTCATGGTTCGCATACCTTCCTTCGAGGCACGAAAGGGAGATGGCTGCCCCCTGGCCGCTCCAGCAAGCGACATGCCGCCACACGTCACCTCCGGCCATGCGCCTGGCCAATCCGGGTGGCGGCACGGCCCATGCATGAATGTACCCAATGGTGTGGAGCGCTGGCGTGACCCCGGGCACCGGTGCAGCGATTGGCGTTCTGCGACATGGACATTCGCGAGGGCATTGTGGAGGTGGCCGGCGTGCGGTCGCCGTGTATCGCGAGGCCGGGGAGGCCGTCGTCTTCGTCCACGGCAACTCGGGATCGTCGCGGGACTGGACCGCGCTCGTACGCGAGACGGGACAGTTCGCGCGTGCGGTCGCGCTCGACATGCCAGGATTCGGCCGTGCCAGCAAGCCACGGAACTTCGACTACACCGTGGACGGATATGCCCGGCATCTGGCAGGCGCCCTGGATCAGATGGAAATCCGCCGCGCTCACCTCGTGCTGCACGATTTCGGTGGTCCATGGGGGCTCGCCTGGGCCGCCTCACATCCCGATGCGCTCGCGAGTATCGTGCTCATCGACATCGGCGTGCCGCTCGGGTACCGGTGGCACAGCGCCGCCCGGATCTGGCAGACACCCGTGCTCGGCGAGCTGGCCATGGCGCTGACCACCGGGCCGGTGTTCCGGCTGGCCTTCCGGCGCGGCAACCCACGCGGAGTGCCACCGGGATTCGTCGAGCGCATGTACCGCGATTTCGACCGCGGTGTCCGCCACGCCGTGCTCCGGCTCTATCGATCCGCCCGGGACGTCGCCCGTGAAGGACAACGACTCGCCGAGGCACTCCGGCCCCTGGACCGACCAGCACTGGTCATCTGGGGCGGTCAGGATCCCTATGCTCCCGTCGACCTGGCGGAGCGGCAGCGCGAGGTCTTCCCCGACGCGCAGCTCGCGATTCTGGACGACAGCGGGCACTGGCCGTTCATCGACGATCCCGAGGGCGTGATGCGGTCGCTGCTGCCATTCCTGCGTGTGGTGACCGGGCAATCCCTTGAGGGACACGAGCCGCTGCCACACATCCCGCGTCAGCCGATCACCACCCGGTAGACCGACCCCGATCCCAGGTCGGCGAGATAGACCGTGCCGTCGCTTCCGAGCCCGAAGGACGAGATGGAAAGACCCGTCTCCACGGGCGATCCCGCCGACCAGACGCCATCGCCGCCCTGCGTCGCAAGCCAGACCAGCCCCGAGCAGAAGTCTCCGTACAGGTAGGCGCCATTGACGAAGGGCCCACCGGTGATCGAGCAGCCGCCCTCGTCATGGGTGTATTCCAGCGATGGCATCACCAGCCCGGTCGGGTCGCACGTCTCCGAGTCGTGGCAGGCGGTGCCCTCGAACAGGTCCCAGCCGAGATTCGCTCCGGCGGCCTCCTCGATCGGCAGGATAGTCACCTCCTCGAGCTGACTCCCGCCCACGTCCGCGATCGCGATCTGCGTCCCCTCGGCATCGAACGCGAACCGCCACGGGTTGCGCAACCCGTACACCCAGATCTCCGGCCTGGCGTCCGGCTCGTCCACGAACGGGTTGTCATCGGGAACCACGTATCCCGCGTCGCCCTCGAGCCTCGACGGGTCGACATCGACGCGCAGGATCTTGCCGAGCCAGGTGGAGAGGTTCTGACCGTTGCCGTCGGGATCGCCCTGAGAGCCACCGTCCCCGAACCCCACGTACAGCATGTCGTCGGGCCCGAACACCACGAGACCCCCGTTGTGGTTCGCATGGGGCTGCTCCTGGGTGAGCACGACCCGCTCGCTGTCCGGATCAGCGCTCAGACCATCTTCGGCGACGTCGAAGCGGCTCATCACCGAGTTGCCATCGAGCCCGGTGTAGGAGGCATACACGTGGTTGCCGCCATGGGATGCCGGCGCGAAGGCGATGCTGAGCAGTCCCTGCTCGAACGCATCCGCTCCCACGCGATCCGTGAGGTCGAGAAACATCCGGGGGGCGGACGATGGGTCGGCGGCGTTCGGCACTACCTGCACCGTGCCACCCCGCTCGACGATGAACAGGCGCGCATCTCCGTCGTTCGTGACGTAGGTGGGCTGCTCGAACGCATCGGTGATCCACTCCTCGATGCCGACGGAGGCCGGCTGGAGCGTGGCCGCACCTGCCGAGGCGGTGCCCCCAGCCAGGAGCACCAGGACGACGAGAGCCCGGACGAGCTGGTGGAGCGCAACCATCATGTGCACATCTCCGAAACTGCTCCCGCCAGCAGGTGGCGCTGGCAGGGCGGCATTCCAATGCACCCATCCTACAGATGGAACGGCCCGTCAGGTGTTGCCGGGCCACGCGCCAAGTGCAGTGGGTGCGGATCACCGCGCTATTCCGGCGAGACGAAGTTGCCCTGGACCGGTGCAGCATCGGTCTGTGGCTCGCCGTCGACAACCGCCGATGCGAAGACCAGCGGGATCCCGTTGGCTTCGAGATCGTACACGTCAGGCGTGTCCTGTACGTGGATGTGAATGTGCGGCTCCGAGGTGTTGCCCGAGTTGCCCGTCAGTCCGATCGGATCGCCGGCGCTCACCTGGTCGCCGACCGCGACCTGCACCGACCCCTGCTGCATGTGCGCGACGAAGACGTACTCATCCTCGGCCGTCTCGATCACCACGTGGTTGCCGGCCGGGTTGTGCGACGGGTTCCGCTCGCCCGGTGGCAGGTTCGGCTCGATGTCGGGAAGACCGTTCTCCACATTGACGACCGTGCCGCTCGCGGGCGCATACACCGGCTGCCCCCACGCCCAGTAGTCCTCGTTGCTGGTGCCATCGCCGCGGAATGTGGTGCCGTCCTTCCACACAACAAGGTCGTATGCGTAGCGTTGGGACGAGAATTCGGCGTGGTAGTTCCGCAGCTGGGTGTCGCCACCCCAGTAGACCCACCACAGACCCTCGAACGGAAGATGGTAGGTCGCCCGTGCCTGCGGGGCGTCCGGGGCCGCGGGCGGCGTGGGGATGGCCGGCAGCACCTGCACCGCGTTGGCCTGCTGCGTATCCGGATCGACACCCACCGAGACGCGAATCAGGTGGTCGCCCCAGGCGAAATCCGCCCGGTGCACCATGTTGGCGCCCCCGTGCGCGATGACGCTGTCATCGACCATCTCGCCAATCGGACGCTCCTCGAGGAATGCTACCTCGCTGAGCTCCGCGCCTTCGATTCCGAGCGCGGGGAAATCGAGCGTCGCGCCGAGGTTTCCGTCGTCGTTCGCCGAGAAGTCGACACTCAGCTCGGACTGATCCTGCTGCAGCGCACCATTGAACCGCCCCGAGGGCAGGCCGCCATCCTGCGGGATTTCCGCCTGAAGCTCGAACGGGATCGCGCTGTCACCTTCACCGAAGATCACGAACCCCTGGATCCCGCTGTCGCTCCACTGACCGAAGAAGTACGCATGCTCCTCCGGGAGAACCATCTGGACCTGACTGGTCGTGTAACCATCGATGATGTCGGCAATGGTCGCGTCCTGGAAAACCCCTGCGACCTCCGGCGACACGAGCTCGAGCAGCGTGTCCTGATCGCCGGCGACCACCGCCTCGAGCACCGGGTCGCTCACCGCCCGGATCTCGCTGACGATGTCGGCGTGCAGCGCGATCTGCTCATCGGGATCCACGACCACCGGTGTCGCGGCGACCGGTGAGGCCGGCGGGGGTGCATCGCCAGCGGGTGCAGGCGTCGCGACCGGGCTTCCTTCAGCAGCCGGAACGTCGGCAGGCGTGATGAAGAATCCGGTGATCAGCCCGGTCTCGGGGTCGACCGCGAACGCGATCATGACATGGTCACCGGACTCCGCCTCGAAGACGCCGATGAACTCGTCGGGGTTCCGGGTCTGGTCATCGACCTGGTGGAGCGGGCCCAGCTCCCCGGCGATCCGTTGGGTCGTGGCGATGAGCTCCGAGGCTGGCACCAGCTCGAGGAACCCCTGATCGAACCGCTCCTCGACCTCCGCCTCCGTGAGCGACTCGGCGCCGCCATCGAACAGACCGAGATACCACTCGAGGTGATCCTGAATGACCTGATCGGTTGCCGGGGTCGCCGGCTGGGCAGCCCCGGCGATCGACGCGGTGGAGCCAAGGAGCAGGATCATGGGGATCAGGACCAATCGCCTCAACATGTGCTGATGCCTTTCGTCTGGACAATCGTCACGTCGCTATCCTGGATGTCCGCTGGGACGATCGTCGCACATGCGTTGCCACCGGCGCCCGTGGCCCGGATGATGAGCCCCTGCATTCGAGGTCGACTTCAGCGTCAGGCTCAGCTCGCCGGTGTGCCGGCCGGGGTGGCCGGAAGATGTGATTCACGATGCATGGCGACATCGAGGTTGGTGATCAGTCCCGTCTCCGGATCGATCTCGACCATCACGATCACATCGATCCCCAGCTCGGACCTGAACAGCCCACGGAACATCACCGGATTGTCCGGATCGGAAAGATCCTCGACCAGCTCCAGCGGTCCGAGCACGTCCGTGAGCTGCTGAACCTCGTCGATGAACTGCTCGGCAGGATAGTGCTCCAGCAGCGCCGGATCGAGGTGCTCCTCAACCTCCTCGACCGTGAGGTCGTCGGCACCTCCGCCCAGTAACTCGATTCCCCATGCGAAATGGGACTCGACCAGATCCAACGCTGCGGGGGTACTCGTCTGTGCCAGCGCGATTCCCGGCGAGAACATGAGGGCGAGCAGCATGGCTCCCGGGAGGAACAGGCGTCGATTCATGGGGCAACTGGTCCTTTCTCTGTCACGCGAACCAGCGGCCACCCTACCATGAATTCGGACGCCTATTTGTCACAGAAGTGTGGCTACTCCCCGCAGTCTCCAGCCTGCTCATAGGTCGCGAGGCAGGTGAAGACCGGTCCCAGCACCGCCAGCGGCGCCCCCTGATCGACCACGCCGGTCGGATGGTTGAACCCGGCCGTGACGAAGAAGACGCGACCGTCGTCGCGCTCGAGCACGTAGGTCGAGTTCACCACCCCCGCCTCGTAGCCGGCCTTGAACCCGACGTGCGGCCAGACATCCTCCTGCCCGATCCCGCCGCGGTTGCCGGTGAGGATCTCTCGCACCGGCTCGAGTCCAGGCTGCGCGCCCATCGTCCAGAGCGCCACCATCGCCCGGCAGAGATCCTCCGCGGAGGCGAACCACTCGATGCCGTCGATCGCCGTCGGTCCGTTCCACTTGCCCCAGCCACCGGACGGGTTGATCTGCATGTTCGAGATCTCCGAGCTCAGCAGCGCCAGCTGCTCCTGGTTCGACGCGGCGACGTACTGGGTCATCCACGCCTCCGGCTGCCACATCTTGATCGCGAACAGCTCCCGGGTCAGCAGAAGCGGCACGTTGGCCTCGGGATCGGCATGACCGTACGCGGCGAAGGTGCGCTCGACGTTCTCGCGACCGAGGTGAGCGATGAGGTGGTCGGTGGCGGTGTTGTCGCTCTGCCAGATCATCGCCTCGGCGAGCTGGCGCACGGTCACCTGCTGCCCTGCCTGCGCCCACGCGAAGTCGCCCGACGGCATCGAGCGGAGAGAATCCGTGAGCGTGATGGGATCGTCCCAGCTCACCGCCCCCGCCTGGACCTGCCGCGCGAGCTCACCGAGGACGTAGATCTTGAACGTCGAGGCGATCGCCAGCTGGGCGTCGGCATCGACCGCGTGGATGGTGCGGCAGCCATTGCCGGAGAACTCGGCCACCAGCAGGTTGTGCTCGGGCGCGATCTGGTCGACCTGCTGGTCGATGGTGGACCATGCCAGACCCGGTGCGGCCGAGCCGAGCTGCGGTGCGACCAGCACCAGCACGGTCATGAAGGCGATCACGCCGATGAGAATGCGCGGCAGCATTGGAGCGGGATGGGAGGAGTGGCGCATGTGAGTCTCCACGAAGCACGCGTGCGGTTGGCCTGCCGGCCCGGGATCGAGTGTCGGGACCCGTACTGGTCGTACAGAGTGTCCGTACACTCCATGCTACACACGTCGGCGGAGCGCCAACAAGATGTGCCGGATTGTCAGAGGACGCCTTCTCGTGGAGGTCAAGCGGGCCGTCTCGTTGACGCCAGCGACCGGGACGGCATGCGGCATGCAGGCAGCACGGGCGGCTCTGTGGGCCGCCCGTGCTGCTTGATGATCATGACGTGTACGCTTCGTGCGACGCAATGGCAGCGACCGCGGCAGGCTGCCACGCCCGCGCCGGATTCGGCTCAGGCGCCCAGCTCGCCGGCCACCTTGTCCGCCGCCCGCTCCCCCGAGGCAATGCAGTCTGGCAGCCCGACCCCTCGGAACATGTTGCCGGCGATGGCGAATCCCGAGAGGGCGGCGCAGGCACCCTCGAGCGTGGCGACACGCTCGAGGTGGCCCATCGTGTACTGCGGCATGCCACCGTCCCACCGCACGACCTTCGCCAGCTCCGGCTCGGCCGTGACGCCGACTACCTCCGCCAGCTCCTGCCGGACGATATCCACCAGCGTGTCGTCCGGACAGTTCAGGATCTCCTGCTGTCCCGCGCGCCCGACGAACCCGCGCACCAGCGCCTTGCCTTCCGGAGCGCGTCCGGGCCACTTCGACGACATCCAGGTGGTCGCCATCACGGCCCGACGTTCGGTACGGGGCACCACATACCCGAACCCCTTGAGCCGGGCGGCAACGGCAGGGTCGTCGTAGCCGAGCGCGACGATCGCGGTCGATACGTGCGGGATGTTCTCGAGGGCCACGCTGGCGGCGTGATCCAGACCGTCCAGGAGCGGCGCGGCCGCCCATGCCTGCGTCGCGACGATCACCCCATCCGCGCGAATCACCTCCGGTCCGTCGTCCCGGTCGATGGTGACGCGGTAGCCAGCGCCCGCACGCTCGAGCAGCGAGACGGCCACGCCGGTGCGGATGTCGCCCCCACGTCCGCGAATGTCTTCCACCAGCGTGTCGACCAGCTCGTGCAAACCGGTGCGATACGTGATGAACCCCTGCCGTGTGCCGTTCGGGCTGGCAGTCTGCGCCTGCCTCCGCTGGGCCAGCACGCCCTTGATGAGGCCGCCATGCTCGCGCTCGGCACGACGCAGCTGCGGAAACGTCGCCTCCAGACTCAGTACCGAGCCGTCGCCGGCGTAGATACCGGCCATGAGCGGCTCGATCAGGCTCCGGTAGACTTCGCCGCCGAGGCGCCGTGTCATGAACGACTCCAGCGACTCATCTGCCGTCCCCGTGGCGGGCCGGCGCACGTAGTCACCGAGCATCCGCAGCTTGCCCAGCGGCGAGATCAGGCTGGACTTCGCAAGCGGCTTGAGCCTGGTCGGCACGAGACCGGTGAGGCCTTCCGGAAGCTGGTGCAGCCGCCCGTTGCGCAGCACGAAGGTTCGCCGGTTCTGCTCGAGCGGGGAGACGATGCGCTCCTCCATCCCGAGCTCAAGGCTGAGCCCGATACCGCGGGGCTTCGAGGCGAGCATCGAGTCCGGCCCGCCCTCGATGACATAGCCCTTCTTCTGGAATGTCAGGATCTTGCCACCGAGGCGCGTATCCCGCTCGATCAGGGTGACACGCATGCCTTCCCTGCCGGCCAGCAGGCGATGTGCTGCCGCCAGACCGGAAATGCCCCCACCGATGACGACCACATGGTTGCTCATTGTCGTCTTTCGTCAGCCGTTCACCCAGCCGGCATCGACGGCCCGCCCGCGCGCGACCTGTGCCAGACCGGTGAGCATGGCCGGATGATCGTTGAGCATCTCGATCCGCTCGAGATGCATGCCGAGCTCGTCAGCCTGCTGCCTGAACTCGACATCGATGTCGAAGAGGATCTCGACGTGCTCGCAGATGAAGCCGACGGGGCAGATCAGCACGTTCTTCTTGCCCTCGCGGTGCAGCTGCGCGATGACCTCGCTGGCGTCCGGGCCCAGCCACGGGTCCGCCGTCATCGCCGCGCTCTGGTAGGCCCAGTGCCACTCGCGACCCGGCAAGCGCTCGACCAGCGCGTCGACCGTGGATCGCAGCTCGTCCGGATACGGGTCATTCCGCTCGAGGATCCGCTCCGGCAGGCTGTGTGCCGTGAAGATGATGGGCACATCGGACCGCTCCGCTTCCGGGAACTTCTCGAGGGCATCCGAGATGCGGTCGTGGAGTCCGTCCAGATACCCCGGGTTCAGCGCCCAGCTCCTGACCGGGGCGATCTCGATGGAGCTGCCGGCCTCCTCGATCCGCTTGAAGTAGGCCCCGATGCTCATGTAGGAGTAGTGCGGCGCCATCACGAGTCCCACCGCCTTCGTCACTCCGGCGGCCTCCATCTCGGCGAGGACATCCTTGATGAACGGATGCCAGTGGCGCATCGCCACCCAGACCTTCCACCGCTCGCCTTCGGGTGCCAGCTCGTTGAGCGCCTCCTCGATGCCCGCCGCTTCGGCGCGGGTCAGCTCGAGGATGGGCGATCGCCCGCCGATCTGCTCGTAACGCTCGGTGATCTCGGCGACGATCTCGTCCGAGGTGGGCCGGTAGTTGCGGACATCAAGCAGGTAGGGACGGACGTCCTCCAGCTTGTCGGGACCACCATAGGCCATAATCAGGAGGTGATGCGTCGCCTTCGATGCATCGCTGGACTCGTGAGACATGCGATTCGTGACCTTTCTCCATGGCACGCTGACAGGCGTCGGCAACGGCCATCCAACTCGTCTGGCATTATGGCTACCACATTCCGGGGTTTTGCACCGTCGGGATAACTCCTGCATCGGTAGTCGTCATGTCGGATCGATACGGCAGGGAACACCACAACGATGGAACGGATCGGCAGGCAGGTGTGGGCGAAGCACTTTCGCCCCAGGGACATCTCGGCACTCGCGCTCGTGCTCGCGCTTTCCATCGCGCTCGTCGCGATCGTGAGCTTCGTGCTGTTCTAGGGCAGCGCGCCGGAGGACATCGCCATGTCATCGCCCGGGCCTTCCCGGATGCCTCCATTCGTGCTCGGCGGCATCGCGACGCTGTTGCTGCTCGCGCTGGTTGTCTACCTGCTCTTCTTCCGCGTCGACATCCCGTGGTACTGAGGCCGTCCCCCGGCTGATACCTCTCGCGTTCAGTCTCGCGTCCCCGGGCGCCCCGTCCACGTCCGGTCGCCCCCGAGCGACGACCGCCGCTCCCGCTGACGATTCTGGCAGACCTGCACGAGCAACGTCTCCGGCTCGTCATGTCGCCATGGGGCGAGGCATGCATCCGACCTCCTCTGGGCACGTTGGCGATCGCGATCGGCGCGGCCTCGTGCTGGCGCAACGACGCGCCCTCGTTGCGCTCCGAACCGGATCCCCACCTCGATCTCGCCGCGCTGCCTGACACCCCGTGCCTGAAGCAGGTCCGGGTCTCTCGAGTCAGGATGGTGGATGCCTTGACGCCCGCCATATGGTAACCGGATCGCTCGCCGGCGCGGTCTTCGGCTCGTGAGAGCACGGCCGGCAGGTCGTGGTCACCAACAGCGTTCCGCTCCCCTCGAACACCCGCACGCAGGCGTCGGTGTGGATCTGGCTGCTCACCGTGTCCTGAGCCGTGACGGACTCGCCACGGCGCACATGCTCCGAATCGATTGGGTCAGCTACAACCTGAGCATCGGATTGCGCAACAGACAACGCTCCGATCGCTTCCCTACACCCACGGATTACACCCGCACTACACCCAATGGCCGATGCGAAAACCCGGCGGAGTTCGCCACCATGGCGGTATCCCCTGGGTCCCTGTCGTTTCATCGCCGGAAGGCTCGTCATTTCGCTCCAGATCAGCCCACGGAACGTCCTTCGAGAAAGGAGTCCACGCGATGCCCGCACCGACCGACTCGACCGCCCAGGTCGCCGGCCAATTCGCCGAGGTCGACACGCCGGCCCACCACATCGACCTCATCCCAGGCGATGCGCGACCCAGGGACCGACACCGGCAGACCTGCGACGGGAGAGGGACGGCGTCGGGCTGCCGTATCGGCCCACCCACCGCAGGGTAGCCACCGTTCAACAAGCGATCGCCGGGCAAATGTCCGGCACAGGAGGGTTGCATGGAAACCAACCGATTCGACACGATCAGCAGGCTCTTTGCCAGTCGCACGTCACGCCGCCATGCCGTCGCCGGTGGGCTCGGGCTCGCCGCCGCCTCGATCGGTGGCCGCGTCCTCGCTCAGGACGCCACGCCGCAGGTAGCCACGCCGGCGGTCGACCCCGACGATCCCCACCCGAGCGCCGATGACGCCAAATCCGATCCCGAGTTCCTCTTCGTCCAGCCCTTCGACAGCGGTACCTGGGCCCCCAAGACCGGCGAGGATGGCGTCTACACCCTCACCCTCACCGGTGCGGCCGCCAACACCGTCTACTTCTCCGACCGCCCCGAGCGCATCGTCGGCTTGTCGCCGACGCAGGACTTCCTCGATGGTCTGGGGTTCACCCCTGCCAACCCGCCCAACGCCGCCGTGGTGACCGAGGGTGATGGTGGCCAGCAGGACGTGCTCGTGATCGAGCTGTTCAACCCCGTCTACGACGCCGAGGCGAGCACGCTCACCTACGACGCGAAGGTGCTCGCCGATTACGGCGAACCCAGCCTCGCCCACCTCGCCCGACAGCAGACCGACTACGAGCTGCCGGAGACCTTCGGCGCGGGCAGCCTGTTCATCGACGACTGTGCGGCGGGTGTTGGAACCTGCTACCAGGAAATCAATAACGAGCTGGTCGTCGCCGGAGAGCTGCAGAACATCGATTGCTGTTGGCAGTCGGATGCCAGCCCCCAAGGTTGCGGACCATGTGACGACGATGCGTGGTCCAGGGCGCATGGCAAGGCGTGTGCCGAGGCATTTCCGGAAACATGCCACTACTTCTCGGGCGACACGCCGCACGGCTGGAACTGCCTCGCGTGGGACATCATCTGCTAGTCGCCAGGACAGCGCACGGACCTGGACCGGATCCGGCGCACAGAGCGATTCGAAGACATGAACCAGGGAGAGATGGAATGGGTCACTTTGGGTTTCGCCCCTATCCCCAGCGGTTGACGCGGCGCGCGGCCATCTGGTCAGGTCTCGCGCTGGGAGGCAGTCTCCTTGCCGGGCTGCCGACCAGGAGCGTCGCAGCGCACCAGGCCACCCCTGATGCGTGTCCGGCGACCACCGAGGACGAGAATCTGGCGATCGTCCAGCGATGGTACGACATCCTCGACGCCGGCGACATCGACGCCTTCCCGACGGTCCTCGCTCCGGTCATCGTGCAGCATGCGGCCGACTTCGTGGATGCTCGGGGGGTCGAGGAGGTCCAGACAAGCTTCGCGCCGTTCCTCGCAGCGTTTCCCGACATGCGCCACGAGATCCATGAATGGGTCGTGGACGGGGACTTCGTCGCCGTGCATGTGACAGGGCGCGGCACGCATCAGGACGAGTTTTCGGGTGTCGAGGCGACGGGTCAGGATGTAACCTGGAACATCGTCACCATCTACCGCATCGAGTGCGGGCTCATCGCCGAACAGTGGTCGGAGGTCGACGCGATCGGTCGTCTGCAGCAGCTGGGGGCAATCCCACCGATCGATGCTCCTTCGGCCGGCACGCCGGTCCCCAGCTCGACGCCAGCCGCCGGGGGCACGCCCGACGACTGCCCCGTCACCAGCGAGGAGGAAAATGCGGAGCTGGTGCGACGGTGGTACGACGAGGTACTGACCCAGGGCAACCTCGACCGTATCGACCAATACGTGCACGAGGATCATCGGCACTGGCGACCACTGGGCTGGTACACCGGCGGCATCGATGCCCGAGCGGCGTCGATCCAGGGATGGCAGGAGGCGTTCGAGGACTTCACCGTCACGCCGGAGCTCATCCTGACCGACGGCGATCTGGTGGTGGCGCGCTGGACAGCCTCCGGCACGCACGTGGGTCCGTGGGAACGCATCGAGCCCACAGGCGCGAGCGTCTCCTGGACGGGGAACACGATCTTCAGGATCGCTTGCGGCCAGATCGTGGAGGAGCGGACGGAGTCGGACGCGCTGGCCTTCTTCCAGCAGCTCGGCGTGGTGCAGTGGCCACCGGAGGCGACCCCAGCGTCCTGATGATCGACGCCCCGGAGCGGCTGGACCGAGTATCGTCGGCAAGGAGAAAGACAGCACCGTCATCCCGAGCGGGCTTCGCATCGGTCGGCCTGCCTTGGTCCGAGACGCGGCCCGCCGATCTCGCGAGGCGCGAGATCGGCGGGCCAATCGATTTCAACGTTTGCGCACGACGGTGCACGCCAACGGCACAGGCGCGACGGACCCGACCGTGGCCTACGAAGCCCCGTTCTCGGCGAAGACGCTCTGGTACACCCGGACCAGCATCGTGCCCGGCTTTTCGTTCCGCCCCGGCGCGAGCGACACGCCCGGCTTCTTCTCCTTGCGGGCGTTGGCGACGGCCACCGTGACATCCTTGAGCACGCGCAGCAGGATCGCGTCGTTCCGCTCCGAGAACGGTTCCCGAACCTCGATCTCGCCGCGCTGCTTGATCACCACGTGCTTGAAGAAGTTGACCGGGGCCGGCAGACCGGGGCGGTAGATGCCGGCGGACTCGACCGCATCCTTCAGCGCCTGCCACGTCGTGTTGTACTCGGTCGACTTCGTCCCCTTGGGATCTGCCTGCTGGGGCACCGTGATCAGGTCGTGCCGGCCGACCGGGTCCTCAACGAGCTCGAACATCGGCTCGTTGGCATCGCTGTAGAGCAGGCTCCCGGCCTTGAGGGTGAGCGAGGCGTTGATGGTCATCGTGGCCGCCGGGGACAGGTGCTCGTTGTGGCTCCGGCCTCCGTACGCCACCATGCTGGCGACCTGCCCACCGGTCAGGTCGATGATGTGCAGGAGCTGTCCGGCACGCACCTCGAAGGCCGCCCCCTCGCCGCTCGCGAGCTGCTTCGCAGCCACCGCGCGCTGTCCCACCAGAACATTCGTCATATCGTTCGTGCTTCCTCACTCATGGTTCGTCCGGCGACGTGGCATTTCTCTTCCGTGTGCGTCGTCTCCCGAACCCAGGCATACGCCCCTATTGTCGCAGCCCCGATACCGGGCAGTCCAACCTGCGACCGGGCGCGTACCTCCGGCGACGTCCAGGATATCGATACGGTCGCCATATGACGGAGGTCGGAAAACGAATCCAAAAATCGCGTCCTATTGATTCATATTGTTTCGTATAGATATTATCCACGTAGAAACAGTGAGGGTCTCAGGCTAGATTTGGGAACCGGCTTGTTGTCGCCAACCACAGGTCCGCGGAGGAGCCGCATGTCCTCGGATCCAGGGAACGCACCAGTCGAATCAGTGGTCCATCGCACAACACCCCTGCAACCAGACACAGGCCCCCGCACAACGAAAGAGCCGCTCAACCTTCCCCGGTTGCCTGTCACCCTCACATCATTCATCGGTCGCGAGGAGATCATGACAGCCGTCGCCATGAGCCTCCACCGCCCCGACACCCGCCTGCTGACGCTGGTCGGACCGGGTGGCGTCGGCAAGACCCGCCTCGCGCTCCGTGTCGCGAGACAGCTCGAGCCGGAGTTTGCCGACGGGGTTGGGTTCATCGGCCTGGCCTCCGTCAATGATCCGCATCTCGTGCTCCCCACCATCGCGAGCCGGCTGGGATTGCGCAACGTCGACCGGCAGTCGCTGATGGAGCGCGTGCAGGCCCTGCTTGTGGATCGTTCCTGCCTGCTGGTGGTCGACAACTTCGAGCAGGTCGTTACGGCGGGACCGGTTCTGGCCGAGATCGTCGCTGCATGTCCCGGCACGAAGCTGCTCGTAACCAGCCGATCCCCGTTGCGGGTGAGCGGCGAGCGGCTGGTGCCGATCACGGCGATGCGCACCTCACCGCAACGTGACACGACGGATGACGACAAGCAGTCGGAAGCGGTGCGCCTCTTCATCGATCGCGCGTTGGCGGTACGCCCCGACATGACGCTGGACGATGCGACGATTGCCGCCATCACCGAGATCTGTCGCCGGCTCGACGGTCTGCCGCTGGCTATCGAGCTTGCCGCCTCCCGGAGCACCATGTTCACACCGGCCGCCATGCTGGATCAGCTGACGCACCGGCTTCCGCTCCTGACCAACGGCCCGCAGGATCAACCCGAGCGCCTCCAGACCATGCACAATGCCGTCGCCTGGAGCTATAACCTGCTTTCGGACACCGAGCAGGAGCTGTTCAGGTGTCTCAGCGTGTTCACCGGTGGGTTCACCATCGCCGCCGCTGCCGCGGTCTGCGCGCAGCGGGAGGCGTCCATCCTGCTCGGACTGGAGGCACTGGTTCACCAGAGCCTCGTGCAGATGGCTCCGGAAGCCGGTTGCGCACCGCGCTACCAGATGCTTGAGACCATCCGCGATTTCGGGCTCGACCAGTTGGCCCAGGAGGGGGAGCTCGATCATCTGAGCGCACTGCACGCCCGGTACTACGTGGCCTTCGCCGAAGGCATCGAGCACGACGTCGACGGTCGCGGCGCAACCTCGGTTCTTCCCAGGGTCGACGACGAACGCCACAACCTGAGAGCCGCCCTCGAGTGGCTGATCTCCGCGGAGCAGGCCACGGACGCCCTTCGTCTCGCGACATCGCTCTGGCCCTACTGGCGGATCCGCGGCAACCTGTCCGAGGGCCGGAACGCGCTCGTGCGGGCACTCGGGTTACCGGGACCGGTTCCCGCATCCCTCCGAGGGGACGCCCTCTGGAAGCTGGGGTATCTGCACTTCTACCTCGGTGAGTATCCTCAGGCACGAAGCCGCCTCGAGCAAAGCATCGCCGTGTTTGTCGACGTGGACGATATCGCCGGAAAGGCCACCGCACTGGACTCTCTGGGCACCGTGCTGCGAACCATGGGCGAGCCCGACCTGGCCCGCTCCTGTCACGAGCAGGCACTCGACATCCGACGCAAGCTGAACGACCTCGCGGGCCAGGAAATGCCACTCGCAAACCTCGGCATGCTGGCGCTCGATCGCGGCGATCTGGTCGAAGCTCGCTCGCTCCTGGAAGAGTCCCTCGACCTGTCCCGGAGATTCGGATCCAGCCGGTCGGTCGGCAATCGCCTGCTCAGCCTCGGGCGCCTCGAAGTCGCCAGTGGGCACCTGCGAGACGCACGGGAAACGGTTGAACTGGCGCGAGCGTCGTTCGAGCGCCTCGGAGACCAGGTTGCCATTGCCTCGAGTCTGGAGGTGCTCGGCATGATCGCGGGCGACGAGGGGCGCCGAGACGACGGCACCCGATTCCTGCTTGCCAGCCTCCAGATCCGCCTGAGGCTGGGACTGCGCCGGGACCTCACCAACCTCATCGAGCTGCTCGCGTGGAATGCGATGCCGCGCGATGCGGTGCTCGCCACCCGCATGCTTGCCGCCGCCGATGCCGAGCGGGACGCGACCGGTATCGGCCGGCTTCCGCAGCAGGCCAACATCTGGGAGCGGGCCATCGAAGCCGCGCACCACACCATCGACGACTCGCTGTTCGAGACGACCTGGCGAGCCGGGCAGCGCATGTCCCTGATCGCGTGCGCGCGAGAAGCGAGCGCGGCGCTCGCCTTGCCAGCGACGGCGACAGGCGATACCCCGTCGCCCGCGGGCGACTCCCCACTCACGCCTCGGGAAACGGAGATCCTGAGGCTCATCGCCAGCGGGAGATCGAACCGGGAGATCGCCGACGCGCTCTACATCAGCCCCACCACGGTCAAGCGGCACGTCACCAACATTCTCGCGAAGCTGGCCCTCCCCACTCGCGCTGCCGCGATCACCCATGCCATGCGGTCTGGCCTGATCGACCCCTGATCACTCCTGCGCCGATCGCATCGCCTGATCTACACCCACGACTACACCCACAGCTACACCATATGGCGGATAGTCGCGCCCATCCCGCCTCGACAAAATGACAGTGTCCCTGTTCAGACGCCTCTGGTTTCAGCCAGGAACATATCGGATGCGACTGTCGACAGGATCAGGGACGGGGTCATTCGAGCGCGGTTTCCGACCGTGACACGGTCAATCCTTCAACGTACGAGGAGGTTTCGCGAGATGGCTTCAGATGGGCACGCTCCCGCCCGGGCGCTCGTTGACACGGCCTGGGTAAACACCCACGGGCAGGATCCCGGGGTTCGACTCGTCGAGGTCGATGTCGACACGACAGCATACGACAGCGGTCACATTCGCGGAGCGGTTGGCTGGGACTGGCAGCGAGATCTCCAGCAGCAACCGGTACGTGACATTCCCGACCGGACGGCCTGGGAGGCACTCCTCGGCCGGTCCGGCATCGACAACGAGACCAGGGTGGTGCTGTACGGGGACAACAACAACTGGTTCGCCGCCTTCGCCTACTGGCTCTTCAAGCTCTACGGCCACCGGGAGGTCAGCCTGATGGATGGTGGTCGTCAGAAGTGGATCGACGAAGGCAGACTGCTTGTCCAGGATGCACCCGAGCACGAGCCCACGGTCTACGTCGCTTCTGAACCCGAGCCGGAGCTGCGTGTCTACCGCACCGATGTCGAGAAATCGCTCGCTCTCGATGGCATCAAGCTGGTCGACGTCCGCTCGCCCCAGGAGTATCGCGGTGAGCTCTTGGCGCCGGCCAATCTGCCGCAAGAGGGTGCGCAGCGCGGTGGGCACATCCCCAGTGCCGTCAATGTTCCGTGGGCCACGGCAGTGGCCGAGGATGGGACGTTCAAGTCGGTGTCCGAGCTCGAGCAGATCTACGGCCAGGTCGGCATCACCCGCGATACCCCGGTGATCACCTACTGCCGCATCGGCGAGCGCAGTGCGCACACGTGGTTCGCGCTCCACGAGCTGCTGGGATTGACCGATGTACGCAACTACGACGGGTCATGGACGGAATGGGGTTCGCTCATCGGCGCGCCCATCGAGCGGTAGTACCACCTGCACCGGAAACGCCGGCTCCCCGTCGCTTGCCTCGGTCCGCATCGCGGAGCTCACTGGAGACGCGCGGCCCGAGGCCGGCGGGCAGACCCGCCCCAGGAAGAGAATGATGTCAGGCTGCCAGGTCGGCAGATCGATCGCCCGACAGGCCCCGTTCATCATCGATCGCCGATCACCTAGCCAACACAGGAGAGAGCATGGATCCGACGCGCTTCGACTCCATTGCCAGGCTCTTCGCCAGTCGTACCTCCCGCCGCGCCGCGCTCGCCACGAGCGCCGGACTGGTCTCCGCCTCCATCGGGCGGCGCGTCTTCGCCCAGTCCACCAGCGCCACTCCGCCGGTGATCGCGGCCCCGCCGGGTACCCCCCCCAGGAGCGCCTCGTTCCTCTTCGTCCAGCCCTTCGAATCGGGCACCTGGGCGCCGAAGACCGGCGAGGATGGCGTCTACACGCTGACGCTGACCGGTGCTCTTGCCCAGACGATCTACTTTTCCGATCGCCCCGAGCGCATCTTCGGGCACATGCCCACGCCGGAGTTTCTCGACGAGCTCGGGTTCACCCCCGACAACCCGCCCAACGCCGCGCTGGTGGCCGACACGGGGAACGGCACGCAGGAGGTGCTCATCGTCGAGCTGCTCAATCCCGTATACGACGCGGGTGCCAGCGCGCTGACCTACGATGCCGTGGTGCTGGCCGACTACAGCGACCACGCCCTCACCCACGCCGCTCGCCAGCAGGCCACCGACACGTACCCCGAGACCTTCGGTGCCGGCGGACTCTACATCGACAGCCTCGACGATTTCTTCGGTATCCAGACGTGCGAACCTGTCTCCATTTCCTGCTACTGGGGCGGGCACGACGGGCGGATCGAATCGATGACGTTCGTCGGCGATCTCGAGACCGACTCCTGCATGGATCAGTCCGATGGCACCTGCTCGATCTGCAACCCTGACCTGACGGGGCCCGACTATGGATTCGCCTGCGCGGTCTTCTTCCCCGAGGATTGCTACTACCGGTCCGAGGACGAATACAACTGCTCGGTCCTCGTGAACTACTGATCGTGGCGGCCGCGTCTCCGTCGCGACGTGAGATCGGCTCCACCCGACTCGGGGGCAACGGCACGGATTCCGCTCACGCCGATTCGATCAGTCAACGGCTTGCCGGCGACACGATCCGCCACGTGCCGCGTCCGATACCGGACGCGGCACGTGGGCGCTCACGCAGGGCGACACCCCGGTCTGCGTGAGCGCCCCCACCACGTCACCATCGCGCTACTGCTCGCAACGTGCGGCATCGTATGGGGCCTCCGGATCCCGCGCATCACGCAAGCCATCTGATTCCTCGATGCACGGACCGAGCTCACCGAAGCCAAATACACCCGGGGCTACACCCAGAACTACACCCACCGGCCGATAGGCCGGGACCGACGCACTGGAAATACTGGGAGTGTTTCCAGAGGTCGACACGCCCCGATGAGGAGGTCCCTATGGACATGCTCTTGCTCTTCGCTCGCCTCGGTCTGGCGGCGGTATTTGCCGTCGCAGGCATCGCCAAGGTGCTCGATCTGGACGGCTCGCGCCGGGCCATGCAGGGGTTCGGCTTGCCGGCGTCCCTCGCCGGCCCTGCTGGCGTGGTGCTTCCGATCGTCGAGATGGTCATCGCGCTCTCCCTGCTCCCCCGCGCTACCGCCTGGTGGGGGGCAATCGCCGCGGCACTCCTGCTTGCCGCATTTATCGCCGGAATCACCACCAACCTCCTGAAGGGTCGCACACCCGACTGCCACTGCTTCGGACAGCTCCACTCGGAACCCGCCGGAAAGGCGACGCTGCTTCGCAATGGGGCACTTGCCGCCGTCGCCCTGTGGATCGTCGGCTTCGGTCAGGACGATCCAGGGCTGAGCGCCGTCGCGTGGTTCGGTGATCTCTCGACGGTCGAGAAGGTGCTGGTGATCGCGCTGGCGTCTCAGGCTGTTGCAATCGCCGCCGGCGGCTGGCTGATGTTCCAGATCATTGGTCAGAACGGTCGACTTCTCCAGCGAATGGATGAGATCGAGGCGAGCCGCACGCCTGCCGAAAAGCAGCCATCGGCTCCTTCGGAGGCGCCCCGCGGGCTGCCGGTCGGCACACCGGCACCGGCATTCACGCTCGACGACCTCGATGGACAGCCCGTATCGCTCGACGACCTGCGCACTCCCGGCAAGCCAGTAATCGCAATCTTCACCTCCCCACACTGCGGGCCGTGCACCATGCTGATGCCGGACATCGCACGCTGGCAGCGTGAGCTGGCCGATCGCTACGCCATCTCCGTGATCGCCAGCGGCAGCGCCGAAGCGAATCGCGCCAAGGCGCAGGAGCATGGTATCGAGCGGATGCTCCTCGATTCCGGTCGTACCGTGGCGCGATCGTACGAGAGCAGTCGAACCCCTGCCGCGGTGATGATCCGCCCCGATGGAACGATCGGGTCACCGCTCACCGGCGGTGTGGAAGCGATCCGCCGCCTCATGAGCCAGCTTTCCGCTCCAACGCCGCCGAAGGTTGGCGACCGGGCGCCCGTCGTCTCGCTGCCGGATCTCGATGGACGGACCGTTACGACGTCGGACTACCTCGGGCGTGAGCTGGTGATGCTCTTCTGGCGACCGGGTTGCGGGTTCTGCCAGCGGATGACGCCCGATCTGCGTGCATGGCTCTCCCGTCGCACCCAGGACGACCCCACGGTGATCCTCATCTCGTCCGAGTCAGTCGAGGCCAACCGCGCCATGGGGCTCGACGCGCCGATCCTGCTCGACGAGGGGTTCAGCACCGGACGCACATCCGGTGCTCGCGGCTCCCCTTCCGCAGTCAGGATTGCCGCCGATGGCACGATCGCCTCGGACGTGATCGTGGGTGCCCCGGCGATCATGGATCTGCTTGCCAGCGAGACCAGGACGTCGACCCGCGCCGCCGCGGATTGACCCGGAATGCGCTGAGCTCACTGGCACCCACACGCCTGATCGGGAACATCCCTTTCGGTCCGCTCGACAAGTCTCGACCAGGTCCGATTCCGCCCAGCGGACGGAGGTGACATCACCGTCGTCCGCTGGGCTCCGCCATGCGGTGCGCGCCCGAAGCACCACCCCGGGCACATCCATGGCCACATCACAACGCCTCTCCGGCACACGACTCACGCTGCATCGCACCCTGCTCGGGTTCGATCACATGGATCGCGTACACTCTCGGGTATTGAGCGATGCCGGGACTATCGGCGGGGGACCAGGTCAACTCGATGCCACCCCGCGGAGGAGATGCAGCATGAGACACTGTACGGTCTGTGGCGCGGAGGCACGCGAGGGGGCGCGATTCTGCACGTCATGTGGCGCCCGTCTCCAGGTCACCGGCATCGACACAGCCGCCTCGACCGACCAGACCGCCACAATGCCGGCGGTTTCCGACGAGACGGCGGCCCCACCCGCCGGGACGGAGCCCCGCGACGAGAACGCTACCCCGTCATCGGAGACAACCACCTTTGTCCCCGAGCCCAGCGACGGGGGCGAGGAAAACGCTGCGGCTGAATCTCCCTACACCGCCAGCTGGCCTCCCGCCGAGTCCACCCCGACGGCAGACCAAGCCACGGCCGACGCCGGGGAATCGGGCTCCGATGCACCTGAGGTGAGCTCGAGCTGGGCGTCCGCGTTCGTCGCCACGGAATCCACAACAACCGATACCGAAGCCACGGACATCGGCCCGGAGCCGCAGGAGCAGGTTGGCGCGGGCTGGGCATGGGGCGCGGCGAGCGAGTCCGGTGGAGGTGAGTCCGGGGAGGACGTCTCGGACGACACCTCGTCGCACCCCCCGCATGACCAGGGTGACGAGGAGATCGTCGAGGCTCTGGCGACAACCGAGACGGGAGATGATCACCTCGGCGCCTCCACCTGGGAGAGCTGGGCGCCCGAGGCAAGTGGCGCATCAACGCTGGATGAGCACGACGATCCCGCAACCCAGGTGCGGCGGTTGCTCAACGACCTCGCGGAGCGCATCGACCGCCTGATCAGCCCGGCCTCGCTCACTTCCCGGGCCATCGATCCGGACGATCTCGCCGATCAGCTCGACCGCTGGTCGCGGCAGGTCCCTGACACGGACGAGCTTCTCGGCATCGTGCAGGCCGTACGCAAGTCGCCCAGGGACCTCGACGCGATCACCAGGCTCGTCGACCGATCTGGCGACATCGAGCTCCTCGTTCGCCACTACCAGTCGATCACGGCGGCATCCAGGCGGTGGGCCAGCGATCTTCGCCGGGCGCGGTCCGGCGATGCGAACGAATCGGACACCGGGCAGGAGTAGCGAGGCGGTCGCCGCCTCATCACGAACACGTCGAAGGACGGTCCCGGATGGGCCTAGCGTCCGTTCGGCCCAACCAGCCCGACCGGCGGGGGTGGCATGAGCGGTGCCAGGTCGCCGGTGTGGATGAGCTGGGTCCAACGGTTCGGCACATCCGTGATGAAGTCGACCGCGACCACGGTCTGGTTCGTGGACGACACTCGTGCGTCCTCGATCTCCATCAGCTCGGCATACGGCTCGCCGGTGAGCTCGGAGGATGTCTCGTTCCACCGCACCGGGATCTGCCCGGCTTCGCGCGCCGCCATCTCCTCGCTCGCGTACCAGAGCCGCGCCTCGACCCGTGCGGGCACCACCTCTGCGTCCGCCGCGGGCTCCGGCTCCGGAGTTCCCTCGCCGACGAGTGCGAGCGGCGCGGAGCGCGACCCTGCCCGGACCCCGAACGCGAGGTACTCGATCCCGTCCCGGTCGGTATCAGGTACCGGCGACGCCACCGGACTGGCCATCCCGGGCTCGGAACGCAACAGACTCCCCGCGGCCGGTACCAACCCAACCAGGTCCGGCGAGAACGCCGATACCACCCCGGGCCACAGGTCCTGCTCCGCCATCGACGGAGCGACGTCGGCCAGGACCTGGGAGACGGCCTGGACATCCGCCTCCGTCTGGGAGAACACGAGAACATCGTCGGACACCAGGATGTGGTTCATCTGCCCGCCGCCGAGGCGACCGGCGGACGTGCCGAAATCGGGGTCGTTCCCGACGGACCAGTATGGACCTCCCGACTCCTGGAGCACGAGCTCGTAGCCACTCTCCTCGAGCGCGCGCTCCACACGCTCCCGATCGAACCCTCCCGCGAGGATGGAGGTAACACTCGGGCGGCCGAAGAGATCGAGCGACTGCCCGATCGCGAACGGGTTGAACCCGAACGTCGCGAACCACTCGGGATCGAGACCGGTCATGAAGGGCCGTGACGCCAGCGGCAGCGCCAGGGTCGCCTCGGCGAGCCCCGGCGGCAGGTCTGTGGGTGGCTCGGAGGGATCGATCCGCTCGATACCGGCTGCTGCCAGCTGTCCTGCCAGATCCGCGTAGTAGAACGAGATCGGTGCGTCCTCGTCGAACTCGCGCTCGGGCGCCGCCGCCAGCAGGCTTCCGATGCTACCGGCGAAGTCGACACCTCCGACCGGCTCCGGCGTCTGTCCAAGACTGTGGGACCTCGTCATCACGAGGCTCATGCCGGCCGTGAGGCTGGCAATGAGCTCACGACGGGTCAGCAGTGGGTATCGAGCCATCGTTCATCTCCTGTCATGCACGGGTCGATTGTCGGCGAAGCGCTATCCGGTTGGCACGAACGCCTCGAGATCGCGATTCTCGAGGATGCTGATCCACCGGCCCGCGGGTCCCTGGACCCGGAAATCGACGGTCGCTACGGTGTCATCTCGGTCGCTCACACGGGCTTTCTCCACCAGCATCAGCTCGGTGAGCGGCTGACCCGTGAACATCGACGCCATGGTCGACCACCGCCGGGGTATTGCCTCCGCCTCACGCCGGGCCAGGTCCGCGTCGACATACCGGATGCGCACTTCCACCCGCGCCCGTGTCTCCGGCATGTCGGCAGCCGCCGTGGCAGGCTGGACATCGCCGGCGGCATCGAGATCGCGGTTGTCGGCCCCCTCGCGCATGGCGAAGGCGAGCTGGCGGATATCTGAAACGTCGCCGAGATCGGCCAGGATCGACGGGTACACCCCCATCATGCCCACGACATCGGCTGAGAAAGTGGACACCATGTCCGCCCAGCCACCCTGCTCCAGCATCGAGGGGGCGCTGCCGTCGATGACCTGCACCACCTGCTGGATCATCGCTTCCCGGTGGGTGAAGACCACAGTGTCGTCCAGGATCACGGCCTGATTCATGCTGCCGACGCCGAGACGCCCCACGACGGTATCCGGGCTGATGCCCTCACCGAAGCTGAGGTACGACCCACCGGTGTCCACCTCGACTTCTTCATAGCCGGCAGCGAGGAGGGCCTCCCGCACGCGCTCCGGATCGATGCCACCGGCGAACAGCGTCACCGCGTTCCCCGGCGCTCCCACGACCAGCGTGCGAGCGACCTCCAGCGGGGCAAAGCCGAACGTTTCCCACCATTCCGGATCGAGCGCCAACCGGTAGGCAGTGCTCCGGAGTGGAAGTCCCTCCGTCACTGCGAGGTGGCCCTCCGGGAGCTCGTCACCCACCGGCGCCGGGACCCCCACCGCGCTGAGCTGCCGCTCCTGATCGGCGAAGGTGAGAGCCAGCATGGCGTCGCTGTCCATCCCCGCCTCACTCGGCACGAGCGCCATGAGGTCGTTGATCCTGTCGGCGAACGGCGCAAGCTCCAGGGCTTCCGGCGTCTGCGCGATACCGCCGCCCCGTAGCGCGAGCGCGATCATGCTGCCGGCCGCTCCCGCCACCAGCTTCCGACGTGAAGATGTCACCTGTCGTATGTTCAACCAGTCTCTCCTCGCGACGATGCTCATTCCGCTGAAACCCAGGTGAATGGCCCGAGATCGCGATCCTCGACGAGGGCCAGCTCGTTCCCGGCACCGTTCCGTGGGACGATCCTCGCCTGAACCATGTCGTTGTCGGGGCCGGTCACCACAACGTCCTCCAGGAGGTACCGACCCGACCATGCATCGTCCTCGACCGCGCGCTCCTCCAGCAGGCCGGGGATCGCCTCGATCCCGTCGGGTGGATCTTGGTAGACCATGGTCATCGTGACCGAACCCGCCGGGCCGTCGCTCGGAGTCCCCATGGCGAACACCACCAGGTCCACGGCCGGCACGCCCTGCATCGCCACGGCGGTACCGGCTGTAACAGGAGACGCCGCAGCCACCGGAATGGTTTCAGGCGGGGGAGGCTCCTGAAGCAGGTGACCACTGGCGACCACCACGCTCGGTGCGGCAACGACCTCGTCCAGCACCGCCACATCCCGGAGGCGAGCGTTGTCGAGCAGGGAATCCCCTCCCTGCACCGCGCGCAGCGCCTCGGCCATGCGCGACTGCCGCGCGGTGGCGATGATGGTGCCGTCCTCCAGCAGGGCGACGGTGTTCATCGATCCGAGCGCGGGTCTGCTGGCGGGGGCGGAGAGATCGATCCGGTCACCTGGAAACAGCGACCACACGGTGGTCTCCTCGACCTCGACCGCCTGGTAGCCGTTGGCGGTCCAGGTATTGAGCAGCTCGTCGGCGTCGTACCGTCCCGGCATGATCAGGATCTGGTTGGGAGCATGCCCGACCGCCAGCACCTGATCCACCTGACGCAGATCGAACCCGTACATCGCTCGCCACTCGTCGCTCAGTCCACGCGTCTCGAGCACCTCTGGCAGCGGCAATGGCTCCAGCGACCGCTCGAGCTCCTCGACGGTCGCATCGTTGCCGTCCACTCCCGCCCGGTCGAGCCAGGCCGTGAGGTTGGCATAGGTCGCCTGAACCGGCAATCCGTTCTCGGCGTCCTCCAGTGTGTCGGGGGCGATGGCGAGCAGGGCGGGCAGGGAGCCGGCGGGCCAGCGCTCGATATCACCTGATGGCGTCGCCGCGACAGGCAGCTCGGTAGGCGTGGCCACGACGTCAGCCCGCGGGACCGGCGTGCCCTCACCGAGATCGGATTCCCGTGTGACGATGAATGCGGAGAAGAGTGCCACGGCCAGGGCCACGGCGAGCACGACCGCGAGGATGCGTGACTGCCACCAGCGCGGACGTTGCGCGGCACCCACCGTCGGGCGATCGGAAGCCGGCATCAGCCGGCGCCGTTCTCGACAATCGCCCCGGTCTGCACGCTGAGCGGCATCCGTGCCTGGTAGGGACCCGACGTCCGGTAGACCGACGACACGCTCGCCCCGGCATGGATCCGCTGGATCGCCTCACCGAGGATGGCCGCCACGGAGATGACGGTCAGGCGGTCGAACTGCTTCTCGAGCGGCACGTTGACCGTGTTTGTCACCACAACCTCCTTCAGCACGCTCGCCCGCAGGCGATCGACCGCCGGGCCGCTGAACACTGGATGGGTGCACGTCGCATAGACCTCGTCGGCACCATTCGCCACGCAGACCTCGGCGGCGTGGCAGATCGACCCGGCGGTGTCGATCTCGTCGTCGACGATCACCACCTGTCGCTCCTCGACCGAGCCGATCAGGTTGAGCACTTCGCTCTTGTCCTCGTTGCCGATCCGGCGCTTCTCGATGATCGCCAGCGGTGCGTCAAGGATCTCGGCGAAGTTTCGGGCGCGCTTCGTGTTGCCGAGGTCGGGGGATACCACTACGGGGCGATCGAGGCGCTTCTCGAGGAAATACTGGGCCCCGAGGTACATCGCACTCAGCTCGTCGACCGGGATGTCGAAGAACCCCTGGATCTGGCCCGCGTGGAGGTCGATCGTCAGCACCCGATCCGCTCCCGCCTGCACCACCAGCTTCGCCACGAGCCGGGCCGTGATCGGCACCCGCGGCTGGTCCTTCTTGTCGGTGCGACCATACCCGTAGTACGGGATCACCGCGGTGATGCGACCGGCCGACGCCCGCTTGAGCGTGTCGAGCATGATCAGCAGCTCCATGATCGAGTCGTTGACGGGTGTGGCGAACGACTGCACCACGAAGACATCGTGCTGACGCACACTCTCCCCGATGCGGACGAACGTGTTGTCGTTTGAGAACTTGAAGACGTCCGCTCGTCCCTGCCGCAGGCCGAGGTAGTCGCAGATCTGCTCCGTGAGGTACGGGTTCGAGTTGCCGCTGAAGATCGTGATCTCGTCGTAGCGTCCGCTCACTCGACTCTGCTCCTTTTGCGGGACGGCGATTCCTGTTACGACTGGGCTTCTGGGCTTCGGGAGTCCGACCAGAGCCGAGCGTCGGCGGCCGGTCAGTCCGGCTTCGGAGTGCTGTCGACGATGCCGAGATGCGCCAGCGCCTCCCGGGCGGCCATCTGCTGGGCCTCGCGCTTGCTTCGCCCGCGCCCTTCGCCGAGCAGCTCCTCCCGAACCTTGACCACCACGGTGAACTCGCGCGCATGGTCGGGTCCGGCGGTTGCGATCGTCTCATACTCTGGCCCGACGCGCTCGCGCTCCTGCAGCACCTCCTGCAGTCGTCCCTTGGGATTGGCGACCGCCTCCTGCTGGAGGATCGATTCGAGGTCACGTTCCAGGAACCCCAGCACGAATCGCTCCGCGGCCTCCCGTCCCTGGTCCAGATGCACGGCTCCCACCAAGGCCTCGAAGGCTCCGGCGAGCATGCGATCGCGCGCGCTTTGGGTCACCTGCTCTCCGGTACCGAGATAGAGGGCTTCAGGGACACGCAACTCGCGCGCCCATCGCACGAGTGTCTCGGCACGCACCGCCGCCACGCGGTGACGGGTGAGCTGTCCCTCGTCGGCATCCGGGTCACGCTTGTACAGGTATTCGGCCGTGATGGCCCCGAGCACCGCATCGCCGAGGAACTCGAGCCGCTCGTTGCTCTGCAGGATCGCGGGGATGTCCTCGACGCCCTGCCAGTCGTGCAGGACGGATCGATGCGTCAGGGCCTGGCGGAGGAGCAGCGGGTTGTCGAACTGGACGCCCATGCGTCGGGCCAGATCGGCCTCCTTGCCGGGGTCCGGGAGCCGAAAGGGTGTCGGCGTGCGACCCTGCTCGGGGTGGGCGTCGGACCGCCCGGGTGTCGCCGTGGGTTCACTCACGGTCAGGCTGCTCCGTTGGGGGAATCGAACAAGTCATCGAGCCGCTGGCCGTTCGCCGCGGCGAGATCGCGCAACTGGTCCCAGTTCACCCGGATCACGTAGGCGTACTGCTGGTCGCCAACCTCCCGCGAGTGGGAAGAGGCCAGCCCGAACCGGACGAGAAAGTGGATCAGCGCGGCCGCCATGTCGTTCTCGGCGGGGTCGCGGTCGTCCAGCGTGACGTCCTCGCCACCACGCCGGTATCGATCCCACGCCCGATTCAGCCCACGGATGAAGGCGTCGGCCTGCCGATCAGCGACGGCGCGCTCGCGCGCGGCCACCGCCGCCTTGTCCGCCTCCAGATCGTCACCCTGGACCTGCGCGCGCGCCTCGCGGTCGATCGCGCGTTGCTCGTCCACGGTCGCGTACCTGGACACGATGTATGAGAGTAACGCTCGCATGCCACGACTCACAAGACGCCTCCGGGGAACGTGCCGGGCTCGACACGACAGTATCTCGCCACGATTATACGGTGACTCTCGCACCGCGCGTGCCGTCCGCGTCATCTGGCACCATCGGCCCGAAAACTCGCCCCCTGGAGCCGTGGCATCGCCCTTTCCGTTGTGTAGTATTGCAGGGTGCAGTTCGCTCATCTGCGCCGGGTCACGTTCCTTATGGCCCGGCGTCGCGCATTTTCAGGAGGACACGACCATGTCCAGTCGCCGCACCTTCCTTCAGCTCGCGGGAGGCGCGCTCGCGTCCGCCGCGCTCGTGCGCTCTGGCCTCCCCGGTGCCGCCCAGGAGGCCACCCCGAGCGCATCGCCCGTCGCCATCGGAGACATCTCCGTCCTGCCCCTCAAGGAGCCGGGCAAGCTGATCATCCATGCCGATCAGCCCCTCTACGAGCCATGGTTCGTCGACAATGACCCCACGAACGGCCAGGGATTCGAGAGCGCGCTCGCCTATGCCATCGCCGAGCGACTCGGGTTCACCCGCGACCAGGTTGAATGGGGCTACACCTCGTTCAACGCGTCGTTCGCTCCCGGACAGAAGCCCTTCGACTTCTACATCACCGAGGTGTCGATCACCGAGGACCGCGCCAGGGTCGTGGGCTTCAGTGACTCCTACTACGACGATCCGCTCGTCACCGTCACGAAGGCGGACTCTCCCGTGCTCGAGGCGACCTCGATTTCCGAGCTGCGCCCGTTCAAATGGGGAACCCAGGTCGGCACCACCTATCACGCCTATCTCACCGACGTCATCCAGCCGGAGCAGGAGATTCTCGTCTACGACACCAATGCCGACTCGCTCACGGCGCTCGACAACGGCACCGTCGATGCCGTGATCCAGACGCTGCAGATCGGTATCTTCAACGTCGAGATCCAGTTCGAGGGACTCGCCCTCGGTGGCATCCTGCCCGGCGGCGAGGGCGAGGGCATGGGGCTCGTGACCGAGCTCGACAGCCCCCTGATCCCGTACCTCAACGCCGCGCTGGCCGAGCTCAAGGCCGACGGCACCCACCAGGCCCTCGTCGACGAGTGGCTTCCCATCCCTCCGGGTCTGCAGACCTATTCGGAGGACTAGGGTATTCGGCTGGCACGCCGAGGGTGGCGGCGATCGCCGCCACCCTCGGCCCTTGCCCGATTCGTTTCGCGGCGACTGCATCGAGCTGGGGCACGCCCCACAGCGAGCCCCATGGTATCGTGTGCCCGCCCGGCGCGAATCCCTGCTAGGATTGAGCCGGATTCCGGCACGATCGCCTTGGTTCCTGGAGCGAGACTCCCGTGGCTGTCACATCAGGTCTTGAGGTACGCACCGCCAACGGCAGCGCCATGCCCACACCCAGCGGGCCTCGGCCGGCCCGATCCGCGCGTCACGATTCGCCACCCCGGACGATCGCACCACGATGAGCAGCCAAATCGCACCGGCCCAGCGCCCGCCCCTCACCGACGAGGAGCTCGAGCGCCTGCTCAACACCCCGCCGATGTGGCGGCAGGTGCCGTTCCTGCGCTCTCTCCTGATCGCGCTCGGCAGCACCATTCTCCTGTTCGGCGGTTTCGCATGGCTCCTGGCCCGATCCGAGGGCTGGGAAGCGGTTCGCGTCGCCTTCTTCAGCTGGCCCGACTTCAGGGAGGCCTGGCCGAAGGTGTGGGACGGCTTCAAGCTCAACGTGAAGATCTTCATGATCGCCGAGCCCATCGTGCTGATCTTCGGGCTGATCCTCGCCATCCTCAGGATCACCAGGAACCCGGTGTTCTTTCCGCTCCGTGCCGTCTCGATCTTCTACATCGACCTCTTTCGCGGCGCCCCGGCCCTCCTCGTGATCTTCATGCTCGGCTTCGGAGTGCCTGGCCTCCGGATCGAGAGCCTGCCGTCGTCCCCGGTCTTCTGGGGCACGGTGGCGTGCATTCTCACGTCATCGGCGTACACCGCCGAGACGTTCCGGGCGGGTATCGAATCGGTCCACCCGAGCCAGCGGGCCGCGGCACGCTCGCTGGGCCTGACCAACACGCAGGCCTTCATCTATATCGTGCTGCCACAGGGCATCCGGGCGGTCATCCCTCCGCTGCTCAGCGGCTTCGTCGCCCTTCAGAAGGAAACGTCCCTCGTGTCCGCGATCGGCCCGCTGGAAGCCACCCGCCAGGCCCAGATCTACTCGGCTCTCAATTTCAACTACACCAGCTACCTCGTCGCGGCACTGCTCTTCATCGCGATCACGGTACCGCTCGCGCGCCTCACCGACTACATGCTGTCGCGGTCGGCTCGCCTGCGACAGGTCGGAGGTGACGTATGACGATGCCGCTGCTTCGCTACGAGGGTGTGTACAAGGCCTACGGCCGGAACGTGGTGTTGAAGAACATCAACCTCGATGTCGAGGAGCACACCGTCACCTGTCTCATCGGTCCGTCCGGATGCGGCAAGTCGACGTTGCTGCGCTGCACCAACCTCCTCGAGGAGATCCAGGCGGGCGACATCCTGCTCCGTGGCGAGAATCTCGTCACGATGCGCCATCGGGCCGACGAGATCCGCCGACGGATCGGGATGGTCTTTCAGTCGTACAACCTGTTTCCGCACATGACGGTCATGCAGAACATCACCCTCGCCCCTCGGCGGGTGCTCGGCATCCCGCGAAGCGCGGCCCAGGCGGAGGCCGAGATCCTGCTCGACCGCTTCAACCTGCTCGACAAGGCCGGTGAATACCCCGACCGCCTTTCTGGTGGTCAGCAGCAGCGGGTCGCCGTCATCCGCGCGCTCGCCATGAAGCCGGATCTCCTGCTGCTCGACGAGATCACGTCGGCGCTCGACCCGGAGATGGTCGGCGAGGTGCTGGACATCATCGTCGAGCTGAAATCGCTGGGCATGACGATGATTCTCGCCACGCACCAGATGGGATTCGCGCGCAACACCGCCGACCAGGTGGTCTTCCTCGATCGGGGCGAGATCGTCGAGCGGGGCGATCCGAAGACCTTTTTCGACAACCCACAGCAGGAGCGCACCCGCCGGTTCCTCGACCGCATCCTCACCGCCACCTGACGAACGCCTGGATGACGCCGACCGCCGACGGGTGAGAAGGCGGCCAAGATGGCCAGGTTTTCGGATACAGGGAGCATTGGCCGCCTTGGAGAGGAACGGCCTGACATGGGTTTCGAGACGGCCCACCACGGGGGGCGGGCCCTACAAACGCTTGAGACGGCATCACTCCAGGCACGATGGCAGCGGTCTACAGGAACTCGACGATCTCATCGACCAGCCAGCGGCCGCCGTGCTCACGAAACAGCATGTAGCCTGTATCCGGCCCCAGGAACGGTCCGGTGGTGACGACGAAAGCGCCAACCCGTCCGTCGACCAGTAGCGAGACATCGGTGACCGCCAGCAGCGCGGTCCGCTCCGACGCCGGCACCGTCACCGGATCGCCGGTGAGGAACGCAATATCCTCGGTCGTGAGTGTTCCAGAATCGCCATGACTCTGAAGGTAACGATCGGTGACGAGCGCGAACGCGCGCCGCATATCGCCCGCGTTGAAGCAAGCGTGGAATTCGTTGGTCGTCGCGACGACCGCGCTCTCGATCTCCGGACCGGCCGGCTGGCCGATGGAAATCTCGACCATCTGTGTCGCGGAACCATCGGCGCGGGCGTGCCGAGCAGCGCGCGAAGCGCTTCCGGATCGCGCGGCGCCACCGTGCAGGCAGCGGGCGAGGGCGTCGCGGGGAGCGTCACGGGCGACGTCGCGCGCTGCATCCCGGCGACGAGCACGGGAGAACGTCCACCAACAAGCACGAGGATGACCAGCACCGGGGCGAGCAGCGACGCGGGCATGGGAGCGCCTCCGGAGCGAGGGCTCAATGCCAAACACACAGCCCATCGCGATCGGCGCGCGGTCCGCTCACCCCTATGCAGTTGCAGCGCTGATGCGACACCACGAGCGTAGCACGCCGGCATCACGCACCGCTAGCAGCTTCCCGCCGCGCGCCACTCGCACAAGACGTCTTCGCAGCCGTAAGGATCGCAGCACCGGTAGCACCAGCGTTCTCGCAGGGTGCCGTTATTGCAGCGAGATTCGACAAAACGCCAGTAGCAGGCAGCCGCTGGCGACTCCGCGCCCGCCCGTCTCAACCCGGGAATCGGCCAGAGCGCCCCGGCGACCGTGCCGATCGCGCGACGACGCGTCATCCTGCCCAACATCACACGTCCTCCTCCCGCTCACTCCTGCCCGGCATCCTGCGCCTCCATCAGCGCCTCGACTGCCTGGAGCGCATCGGCTTGCTTGAACCCGCCGTACGGGCCGATCGGCGCCTCGATCACCATCACATCGAAGATCACATCGCCGCGCTCCCAAATCAGCGACGCAACAGCGTCTGGCCGGGTATCCCGGGTGATCACAACCTCGGTGTCCCGAACGACCGCCCGATCGACGCCAGGTGAATCCAGCGTCACAGCTCCCGCCGTGATGGGAATCTGCACCACCATGATGGCGACACCGGCGTCATTGCGATAGAGCACCTCGACCCGATCGGCATCCGGCGTCGACTGCTCGACGCGCACCAGCCCGAGGGGCAGCTCCGCCGGGGCGACCGGTTGGAACGATGGCCGGCGGACATCGGGATCGGACGGCGCGACATGGCGAATGGGCACCTGCTCCTCGGGCGGCAGCCGCTCCGTGACGTCGACCTTGCCGAAGCGAACGAAGCGGTCCAGCGGAAAGTCGGCCCGGGTCACGGCCGGCACGGCGACCAGCGCTACGAGCAGGGCGACGCCGAGACCGGGCCCCTCGGGCACCCGTACGTAGCCATCGGCGTCGGGCGCGAGCGGCACGGCCAGCAGCCCCTGGAATTCGTCGATCTCGAGGGCAGGAGGGTCCTGCAGCAGCTCGATCCACGGCGCGTTGGGCAGCGAGGCGCTCAGGTGCAGGTGGGTGGCGACGCCGAGACCGTTGCCACCGTGGTGCGGCGCGATCGGGAGGTGGTGCATCTCCGCGTAGGCGGCCACCTTGCGGAGCACGCTCATGCCGCCGCAGACGAGCGCGTCGGGCTGGACGACGTCGTAACAGTGCTGGTCGATCAACCCGCGGAACTCGTGGAGGAAGACGTTGTTCTCCCCGCCGGCGATCGGCAGGTCGGTCGCGGCGGCGAGGCGGGTGAGATTGTCCCACTCATAGCGTCCGAGCGGCTCCTCCAGCCAGGTCACGCCCAGGTCGTAGAGCTCGCGGGCGGTGGCAAGGGCGCGGTTGTAATCCCAGGGGATCGTCTGCTCGGCGCCGGGCGTACCGGGCTCCTGCGCCTGGTTGGCGTCGACCATGATGTCCATCCGGTCGCCGACGGCGTTCCGCACGGCCTCGACCTGGGCGATGTCCTCGCGAATGGTTTCGCTGTGCAGCCGCAGCTTGATTGCCGTGTAGCCACGATCGACCAGGCGCAGGGCGTCGTCGGCGCGCTGCTCGGGCGTGCGCACCTCGACCATGCTGGCGTAGGCGCGGATGCGATCGGTGTGCGCGCCCCAGAGACGGTAGAGCGGCATTCCGGCGCGCTTGCCGGCGAGATCCCACAGCGCCATCTCGATCGCGCAGGCCATCGGCACGGCCGCCCAGCCGCCGGCGCCGTTGATGATGGTGCGGACGATGGGCTCGATGTGCGAGGCATCGCGCCCGGCAATCAGCGGCGCAACGACGTCGTTGGCCACGTCTGGGGCGCCTCGGCCGGCGCCGACGCCGACCAAGCCGTCCTCGGTCCGAATCTCGTAGATGGTGGCCTGGGTGCCCTGCCACCGGGTCCCGGGCGACCAGGCGGGCCAGACCTCACCGGTGTAGTCCGTCTTCACCACCCACGCCGAGAGCGACGCGATCTTCATTCCGTCCATCCGCCTCCACTGCCCTTCCGTTCATCGGAGCGGGAAGTCGCCACCGCGCTCCGTTTCGTCCGGTATGTGGAGACTCTGCCAGTTTTTCTCGATAGCGCAAGCCGATTGCCTGACGAAACGTGTCAGGCTTGCACGAGCATCTCTGTCAAGTCGTGATTCATCCCTGTACTGCGCCCGGAACGATCACAGGTCAGCGCCCGCGTCTCTCAGAATGCTGAGCGCCTTCGGACCGAAGCCATGCAGCGCCAGCAGCTCCTCGGCGCTCCTGCCGGCCAGGTCAGCCATGTTCCGCACGCCGATCTGAGCAAGCGCGACCTCCGCGGGGCGGCCGATCTTCGGCAGGTCGCTCGGACCGGTCGGCTCCACCACGTCCTTCATGCGCTCCTCGGCCATCGCCCGGTTGATCGGCTCCGCCCGCTTGTCCGACGCGGGGTCGAACTGCAGCCCGGCATCAGCCATCGCCGCCTCGACGGTGCGAAACGCCTTCGGTCCGAACCCGCGCAGCGCGGCCAGCTCCTCAGCAGACCACGTCGCGCAGTCCTCGAGCGAGGTGACGCCCGCGATTCGCAGCACCGCCACCGCGGACTTCGGGATTTTGGGCAGATCGGTCATGCGTTGCCCTCCACAGCAGCCTTCATGGCGTTGATATCAATCTTCTGCATGGTCATCATCGCCTGCATCGCCCGACCGGCGCGTTCCGGATCCGGATCCTGCAACAGCCTGGGCATCTCCACCGGAATCACCTGCCAGCGAAACCCGAACGTGTCTTCACACCAGCCGCAATCGCGCTCCTTGCCACCATCACCGACGAAACGATTCCAGAAATGATCAACCTCGTCCTGCCCCTCGCAATTGATGGTCAGGCTGACCGAGTCGTTGAACGTCTCACCCTGGCCACCATTCACGAACTGAATCTGCGTGCCGTTGATGCGAATACTGGCGGTGATCACCTGCTCGGTGCCGTCCGGCATCGGCGCTCGAAACACGTCCAGGATCTCGCCATCCGGGAAAACGTCGACGTAGTAGGTCGCCATCTCTTCCGCGGTACCTGGAACCAGCAGACTGGGGACAAGGGTCATTTTCGGTTCTCCATGTATCGATGAGTTCGAGCGGTTGACCAGTGCACCCATACGGTAGCGGCCGCGGTGGCGGTGTGCTTATCCGTTCTTGCCGTCACGCAGAGTCGGGCACCGTCGCGAGATGCGATCGCCCACGACACCGACCGCCGGTTCGTGCACTCATGCCGATATCTCGCCAAATGACTATCATTACCAGCAAAGGAAGCGGCGACACACCATCTCGCGATGGGTCGCCCGTGTCATGGTGCGCCTTGCCACGCACCTGGCTCCCGAGCACCGGCTTCATGCCGATGATGCGCATGGCACCCGAAAGCAGGACACATGACCACATTTCTCGACCTCGTACACAGCCGCCCCGTGTTCTACGACGGCTCCATGGGCGCCACCATTCTCAACCTCGGCCTTACCCCCGATGACTACGGTGGACAGCGGACCGAGGGGTACAACGACTACCTCTCCGTGGTAAAGCCGGACGTCATCGAGCAGATCCACGCCTCCTTCCTCGAGGTCGGCGCGGACGTGATCGAGACAAACACCTTCGGCAGCAGCGTGATCAAGGCCGAGGAGTACGGCCTCGGCGAGCAGGCGTACGACATCAACCTCGCTGCCGCCAGGCTCGCCCGCCGCGTCGCCGACGAGTACAGCACGAAGGGCAAGCCGCGGTTCGTGGCTGGCTCGATCGGCCCTTCCGGCCTGCTGCCCGCCTCGGAGGACCCGCTCCTCGGCAACCATCGCTTCCGCGAGGTGATGGCGCTCTTCGTCCCGCAGATCCGCGGTCTCATGGACGGCGGCGTGGACGTCCTCATCATCGAGACGGTGCAGGACATCCTCGAGCTCAAGGCGACGATCTTCGCCGCCCGCCAGGTCTTCGAGGAGCTCAGCCGCAAGGTCCCCATCCAGGCGTCGATCACGCTGATGCCGTCGGGCAGCATGCTCCTCGGCACCGACATCGCGGCGGCGCTGACCATCCTCGAGCACCTCAACGTCGACATCATCGGGCTCAACTGCTCGACCGGTCCCGACTACATGCGCGAGCCGGCCCGCTACCTCGGCGAGTACAGCACGAAGCCGGTCTCGATCATCCCGAACGCCGGTATCCCCATCAATGTCGACGGCAAGGCCGTCTTCCCGATGGAGCCGGATCCCTTCGCGCGTGATCTGCGCGACATGGTCGAGAACTTCGGTGTCGGTATCGTCGGCGGCTGCTGCGGCACCACACCGGACCACATCAGCAGGATCATCCGCGAGGTCGAGACACTGCCGGTCACCTCGCGGCCGCTCAAGCCCCGCCCCCAGGTTGCCAGCATGATCAAGGCGGTCGACCTCGCGCAGGACCCCGCCCCGACCATCATCGGCGAGCGCGTGAACACCCTTGGCTCGCGCAAGGTCAAGCGGCTCGTCCTCAACGACGACCTCGACAGTGTCGTCAACGTCGCCGTCGGTCAGATGGAAGAGGGGGCACACCTGCTCGACGTCTCCGTCGCGACCACCGAGCGCGAAGCGGATGAGGCCGACATCATGCGGCGGCTCGTCAAGAAGCTGGCCCTGACTGTCGACGGTCCGCTCGTGATCGACACGACCGAGGCCGAGGTGGTGCAGGAGGCCCTCGAGCAGTATCCGGGCCGCGCGATCATCAACTCGATCAACATGGAGAACGGTCGCGAGCGCATCGACAAGGTGATGCCGCTGGCGATGGCCCACGGCGCGGCCGTGGTCGCCCTCACCATCGATGAGGACGGCATGGCCAAGACGCGCGAGAAGAAGCTCGAGGTGGCGCTGAAGATCCACAAGATCGTCACCGAGGAATACGGGCTCCCCTCCAGCGACCTCATCTTCGACGCCCTCACCTTCCCGCTCACCACGGGCGACGAGGAGTTCCGGGCATCGGCGGTCGAGACCATCGAGGGCATCCGCCTGATCCACGAGGCGCTCCCCGAGGTGAACTTCACGCTCGGCATCTCGAACGTCTCCTTCGGCATCAATCCGGCGGCGCGCAAGGTCGTCAACGCCGTCTTCCTCGATGAGTGCATCAAGGCGGGCCTGACGATGGCGATCATCCACCCGTCGCACGTCCTGCCGCTTTCGGAGATCCCCGAGGAAGAGGTCGAGCTGGCGCGGGACCTCGTCCTGAACCGGCGCGAGGACGCCCTCGCCCGCATCATCGCCTTCTACGAGGGCCGCACCGAAGAGACGAATGCGGGCCCGGATCCCATGGCCGACATGAATGTCCGCGAGCGGCTGCACTACCGCATCGTGCACCGCAAGAAGGAGGGCGTGGAGGCCGACATCGATCAGGCCGTCGCCGAGGCGAACGGCGATGCCGTCGACGTGCTCAACAACGTGCTGCTGCCGGCCATGAAGGAGGTCGGCGACAAGTTCGGCGCTGGCGAGCTGATCCTGCCCTTCGTGCTGCAATCGGCGGAGACGATGAAGAAGGCCGTCGCCCAGCTCGAGAACTACCTCGAGAAGAAGGAGGGCGCGACCAAGGGCACGGTCGTGCTCGCCACCGTCTACGGCGACGTCCACGACATCGGCAAGAATCTCGTCAACACCATCCTGAGCAACAACGGCTACACCGTGCACGACCTCGGCAAGCAGGTGCCGATCACGCGCATCATCGACGCGGCGGTCGAGCACAACGCCACCGCCATCGGTCTCTCGGCGCTGCTCGTGTCGACAAGCAAGCAGATGCCGCTCTGCGTTCAGGAGCTCCACCACCAGGGACACAGGTTCCCGGTGATGATCGGCGGGGCGGCCATCAACCCCGCCTACGCGCACCGGTCGCTCTTCGTGGACGAGGACACCTACTACGAGCCTGGCGTCTTCTACGCCAAGGATGCCTTCGAGGGTCTCTCGCTGATGGATCGGATCATCGTGCCCGAGGCGCGCGCCCAGCTCATCGAGGAGACGCTCGAGAAGGCACGCAAGACGCTCAACAAGCCGACGCGCGAGTCCTTCCTGAACACCGCGGACCCCAACGACACCGAGCGCTCCGCGACGCGCATCCTCGACGAGGTCCCGGAGCCGCCATTCTGGGGCGTGCGGGAGATGACCGACTTCACGCTCGACGACATCTGGCCCCACATGGACATGAAAACCCTCTTCCGCCTGCACTGGGGTGGCAAGGGCGTGAAGGGCAAGACGTGGGACGAGCTGCTCGCGAATGAGTTCGAGCCCCGCCTGAAGCGAATGCAGGAGAGCGCGAAGGAGCTGGGCTGGCTGCAGCCGCGCGTGCGATACGGCTTCTTCCCCTGCAACAGCGAGAACAATGACCTGATCGTCTACGACCCGGAGGATCAGGATCGCGAGATCGAGCGCTTCACCTTCCCGCGCCAGCCGGCACGCGAGCGACTCTGCCTGGCGGACTATTTCCTGCCGGTGGAGAGCGGCAGGAAGGATGTCGTCGAGTTCCAGATCGTGACGATGGGCGCGGCCGCCACCGCGCGGACGGAGCAGCTCCAGGCCGAGGGTGACTACAGCGAGAGCTACTTCACGCATGGACTCAGCGTGTCGGCCGCCGAGGGACTTGCGGAGCTGGTCCACCAGCGGGTGCGAGCGATGCTCGGCATCGGCGAGGAGACAGGCAAGCGCTATTCCTGGGGCTACCCGTCCTGCCCGGACCTTGAGCATCACGCGATCGTCAACCGGCTGCTCGACATGGAGTCGATCGGCGTCGAGGTGACGGCTGGGTATCAGTTCAACCCCGAACAGACGACGGCGGCGATCGTCGTCCACCACCCGGACGCGAAGTACTTCGCCCTGCTTCGCTCCGGCGGCGATCCGAAGGCGGAGCAGACACCCGTCGCGGCCGCGAGCGACTGACGACTACCAGCGATCCGGACACAAGGAGGGAGGGCTGTTCGCTTTCCCTCCCCTCTCGTTTCTCCACCGGGTCGTCAGATAATGAATGCTGCCCGGCTGCGCGATGAGCAACCGGACTGCGTCGTGTCCCACAATCCTCTGGCACCCCCGAGACCACCGGGAACCGACCGCTCGATTCAGATGGTCCGATGCCATCAGGATTCGCGGGTGCGTTCCTCGAGGATCCAGGCCGGATCGAATGTCAGCTTCCTCAACGCCGGCGCCCGCGCATCGAGCACCCGCCACACCGGCGTGATGCCGTCGCGCGCGACCCCGCCGACACGGGCCTCGTTGGCTGCCTCGGCGACGATACGCAACGCCCTCGTGGTCGTGACGGGACAGGTGTACTCCACATCATGTCGCTCGGCGAGCATCGCCCGAAGCTCCTTCGGCGTGATGGTCGTGCCAGCCGGGAGCTCCCGGATGACATCGTTGATGATCCTGGCCGATGGATAGAGCATCGACCTGCCTGGCGTCATGCCACGGCGCCCCTCGGGCACGGGGCGGATGTCGATCCCGTCGGATGCCGCGAGCTGCGCGGCCCAGGTTGTCTCACCGGTCATGGCGGGCCTCCAGCGCCGATCACGAGATCGGAAACGCGATGTCACAAACCTCGTCGTTGGGACCGGCGTTCATGAAGTCGGTGAAGTAGACCTCGCGCGGCGATCCGTTCATCTGCCGGTTGTTCGTCGCGATCCACTGCTCCACCGCATCGTAGGCGTCAAGGATCTGCGGGAACTCCACCTGCGACTTGCAGATGCGCGTGTACGCCTCCCGGTGAGCCGGCTCGAGACGCGTCGGAGCGTCCACACCGGCCTGCTGTCCGGGCGCGATGGGGACACATACCTCCACCGGTCCGTCACTCTCCTCGTTGACTTCACCGTGATAGATGATGAACGCCGGTCCGGCGATGCCGCCCGACTCCACCGCGATGGTGTGCAATCTCGGCAAGCTCTCGGCGAACCAGTCGGTCAGTCCGCGAACGGTCACGTGCCGCTGCTCCGTGAGGATGACCTGCTCCGGCACCTCGCGCTCCTCGATCTCGAACATGTCGAAGCTCCTTTCCTTGCCTCCCAGGCTGATGAGGAGGTGGACGAGCAGCTCGCGCTTCCCGGCCATGCGTCGCTCGACCGCTTCCCACCATTCGATGAGCGCATCGCTGCGACGATCCGGTGGCGCGGCCAGCAGCGCCGCCACGTCGGTCAGCGGCATGTCCAGCCGGCGCAGCCGCGCGATCAGGCGGGCGTCTGCGAGCTGGCTCTCCCGGTACCGGCGATAACGATTCTCCGGATCGACGTCCGCCGGCACGAGCAGGCCCTGCCGATCGTAGAGTCGAAGCGCCTTGGGCGAGAGCATGGATCGGCGGGAGAACTCACCGATGGTCAGGTGCGGATCCTTCACCTTGCCTCCGACAGACGCTCGATCACCCATCTCATCTCCTCAACGCCGGGCGTCCTTCACCCGGCTGCACCCACGGTAGGGCTTGCCCCTGGGGCAAGGTCAAGGACGATTCCGGGTATCCTCGCACACCGGTCACGCAGGTGCTCCCATTGCCGGTCGGGTGACCTACGCGGTCGCGGTTGTGACGTTCCACACGACCTCCTGGTGCGGACGCACGGAGATCTCCTGGCCGGGATACGCGGTGTATCGAATCGCCATGTTGAGGTGAGCGACGATCTGCTCGCCGGTGATCGTGACGCTTTCCCATGTGCGATCGTCGGTGGTGTGACAGTCGGAGACCAGCGTGACGTCGTAGCCGAGCCCCATTGCCCGATGGATCGTCGACCGCACGCAGGCATCGGTCTGGGCGCCCGTGACGATCAGGTGTCCTGCCCCGAGCGACGCGAGGTGATTCGCCAGCTCCGTGTCGGCGAAGGCGTCGGGATAGCGCTTGGCGACAACGGTCTCCCCGTCCTCGGGCGCGACACGCTCGTGGATACGCCATCCGTCCGCACCGGCAGCGCGGTCCGGGTGGTCCCCCTCATGCTGCACATACACGATCGGAACACCATCCACCCTCGCCCGCTCGATGAGCGCGGCCAGCCGGTCGAGCATGCCGTCGCGATCCCAGCCGTTCTCGACCACCCCCACCTGCACATCGATCACCAGCAGAACCGAATTCTCGCCATACGGTCCGTACCCACCCGCATTCGTGCCTGACTGAATCATCGCCTGCCCTCTCCGTTCGTGACGCACGAGACCGGTCCGCCTCGCCCTCACGACGATAGCGGTGAATGCGGACAGCTTCGGTCCGCCACACGTGGCCGAGGATCACCCGGCCATGTGCAGCCTGTGGTCGGCGAGAACATCGTCGATGATGCGGCGACTCTCCAGTGCCTCACGCGCGTTCGTCTCGGCGTGCCCCGCCGTGACGATCAGCGCCTTCCACAGTGTCCACGCACGGCCACGTGCCCAGGTCCCGGCATCGAACGGCATCGCCTCGCGGAACGCCTCCCGGCTCTCACCGGAGAAGAAGGTCCACGTGATCGCAAGGTCGCACGCAGGGTCACCGACACCCGAGCTGCCGAAGTCGATCACGGCACAGAGGCGGTCGTCCTGCACCAGCAGGTTGCCGACCGCGACGTCACCATGGACCCATACCGGATCGCGCTCCCAGCGTGTAGCCAGTGCGGTCTCCCAGACCTCGGTCGCCAGTGCCGCGTCGATCTGGTCATCGAGTGCGGAGATGGCATCCCGGGTCTCTCCGTCATAGACATCGAGCGGCCCGCCACGCCAGAAGTTGTGCGGCCCCGCGACTGGCCCATCGGACGCATCGATTTGGTAGAGCGCGATGAGGAACGCAGCGAGATCGATCGCGAAGCGCGACGTGTCCGTGACGCCGGCAGTCGCGACCGGCTCCCCATCGAGCCACCGGTAGACCGACCACGGCCACGGGTACTCGCCGGTCGGCCGGCCCATCCCCAAAGGGACCGGGATCGGCAGTGGCAGGTGTGGGGCGAGCCGGGGCAGCCAGTGCTGCTCCTTTTCCACCTGCCGGGCGTATCCCTCGGCACTCGGCAGGCGCACCAGCATCTCGTCGCCGAGGTGAAAGGTCCGGTTGTCCCAGCCGCTCAGCGCGACCGGTCGCACCGGCAGTTCGGCCCACTGCGGAAACTGCCCGTGCACCAGTCGTTCCACGAGCGGCACATCGATCACGACCTGCCGTGATGGTTGTGCGTCATTCGACATCGACACCTGTCCTCCATGCTGGCGCGGCGAGGGACGGGCATCCGTCTCGTTGGACTTCCCAGCATCACCCACGCCGCGCGCTCTCATCGTGCTCCCGTCTCGCCCGCAGGATCTCGTCCATGTGCTGCTCCGCCCACGCGCCGATGGCCGCGATCGGTTCCGTCAGCGACTGCCCCAGAGGGGTCAGCTCGTACTCCACCCTCGGCGGCACCACCGGGTACACCGTGCGACGCACGAGACCGTCACGCTCAAGCGAGCGCAGCGTCTGGGTCAGCATCTTCTGCGAGATCCCGTCGATTCCCCGGTGCAGCTCGCCATACCGCTTGATCCCCTCGGCGAGCGCCTTGACCACGATCATCGACCACCGGTCCGAGATGAGCTCCAGCGCCTGCCGCGGCGGACACAGCTCCTGATCCACGCGAGACCGGACGGATCGTGCTTCAGCAAGCATCTTCGACACCTCCATACGCACTGAAAGGTATGTACGGCACTTTTCCGTACGTACTTGTGTCAACGCACGTTGTACCCGTAATGTGAAGTCGTGAACGGTGCGGTGGCCACCCGCTGAGGAAGGTTTCGATGACGAAAGGCACGAAAACGGCATGAGTTCACCGCAGCATCCCATCCGCATCGGAGTCACCGTCCCCCCGCAGCACACCAGCTACCACGCCATGCGCGAGACCTGGCGCGAGGCCGAGGCCATCGGTGCCGACACCCTCTACACGTGGGATCACTTCTTTCCGCTCACCGGCGATCCGGACGGCACCCACTTCGAGGGCTGGAGCCTGATCGCGGCGATGGCAGAGGTCACGGATCGCGTCCAGATCGGCGCCCTCGTTACCGGGATCGGCTACCGCAACCCGAACCTGCTCGCCGACATGGCTCGCACGATCGACCACATCGCCGACGGCCGGCTGATTCTCGGGCTGGGCGCGGGATGGTTCGAGCGCGACTACGACGAGTACGGCTACGACTTCAAGACGGCGCGCGAGCGCCTGCGCGATCTGGCCGACGCCCTCCCGGTTATCGAGGATCGTCTCGCGAAGCTGAATCCCGGCCCGGTCAACGGGCACATTCCGGTGCTGATCGGCGGCAACGGCGAAAAGATCACGCTCCGCCTGGTCGCCCGACATGCCGATATCTGGAACGCGATCGCCGACCCCGCGGCGTTCGCGCGCCTGAACGGGATCCTCGACGACTGGTGCGCCCGCGTCGGTCGCGACCCCGCGGAGATCGAGCGCTCGGTGCTCATCACCGAGCCGGACGAGATCGATCAGGTCGACGCCTACCTGGAGGCCGGCGCTACCCACTTCATCGTCGGCGCGAACGGCCCTGGTTCCGGCCTCGACGACCTGCGCCGCCTCGCCGCCTGGCGGGAGCAAGGGTCGCTCGTCACGGCCGATTGACCGGAGACCGGAAAAGACCATTCCCACAACGTCCATGGGGCCCGCCGCGCGGTCGGGCCCATCCCTGCATCCTCGCAGCCTCGCTACGACCCGATCCGTGCCGACCGCCGCATCAGCGGGATGATCGTGACGGCCGCCGCGATGTGCATCAGCGCGAGCACGACCTTCGAGGAGGTGCCCACACCGCTCCCGAGCGGTCCGAGCATCGAGAGGAGAAAGACGGCCACGGCGATGGCAGTCCAGATCGTGGCCGCCCGCGCCGTGGCCCGCTCGAGCAGCGCGAGAAGCCCCCACGCGACGAGCCCGGCCAGCACCGTCACGATGATCACCTGGGCGAACCCGATCGTCTGCTCGTCGTCCCCAACCTTCGCCACGGGATACTCGCCGTTGATCACCCGCGCTCCGGCGAGGATGAGGAGATTCAGGATGAGTGCATCGAGTATGGCCATGGCGCGCATCTGCCATGGCTGCCGAATCGCGCGATCGAGCCGCTCGGGGATGTGCGTGATGGATGTGCCCATTCGTGATTCCTTCCGTTGATGCGATCCAGCGCTACTGGCTCGCCTCCGTCAGACGACCGGGACCCGTCTCACTGGCTTCCCAGAGCAGGCGCCACAACCCAGCCTTCGCGTAGTAGATGCAGGTGACCGGCTGCATGATCAGCACGGTGGCGATCATCAGCCCCAGCTGGGCGGCGGGCACCGCGGAAACCGGCAGGGTATAGGCGATCACTACCCGCAACATCGCGTCGGTCAGTGTCGCGACGCCCCACATGACGGTCAGCACCCGCCAGATGTGCCGGAACCGGGGATCCACCTGCCAGACGGTCTCCCACGAGATTCCGGGCAGTCCCCACCGTCGACCCCAGCGCCCCTCAAGCAGCGGTCTGGTGAACTGGTAGGCGAGTGGGCGCTCCATCCAGAGGCTGCCGATGAACCAGCACCCGACCGCGGCCGTGAGCACGCTCTCCCTGGCCAGCAGGAATCGATCGCTCCCGGTCACCAGCGCCACGCCCAGGCTCGCCAGCGCGAGGGCCAGCATCACGGGGGCGAACCGCTGCCCAGCCGTACCGCGCCAGTGGGAAATGAGCGCGGTGACGGCAGAGAGACCGGCCGAAGCCAGCAGGGCCAGGTAAAGGTTGCCCCCGCTCCAGATCACCACATAGAGCAGGGTGGTCGGCACGATCAGGTCGAACGCGAACCAGAGAAGCCCGGGTCGCAACCACGCCCGGCGGCGCCCTACGGTCCCTCGCGGCGTGGCAGCTGTCGATTGCATGTTCGCTTCCAAGAGGTCAGCCGATCTCCCGGTCGTGTCGACGCGTGGCGAGCGTGAACAGCTCGACCAGCTCGCGCGACCAGGTGTCGAGGTCGATATCGGGGTTGGTCACCTGCGCCAGCGGAATGCCGTCCAGGGCCCGCTGAATCGCGGTCGCCATCACCCGTATGTCGAAGTCCCTGAAGACGCCCTCCGCCTGCCCCCGCCGCAGGATATCGGCGATGCCGGAGGTGGCCTCCCGCTCCTCCTGCGCGCCGTACTCGAACCCACCGTGGAGGAAGATGCTCATCATCGCCTGCAGCGCGTGCGGGTCGACCTTCATGAAGCCGATGAGCCCCTCGATATAGGCAACGAGCGCGCGTTGGGGATCGTCCGCACCGTCCATCGCGGCGTGCATGTGATTCGAGAGTCGCCCGAGAACCTCCTCGACGATCGCCCAGTCGAGGTTCTTCCGCGCCTTGAAGTGGTAGGAAATCAGCCCGGTGCTGCTCAGCCCCGCGCGCTCGGCGATCCGGGCGAACGAAGCCTTCGGGTAGCCATGCTCGGCGATCGTGTCGATCGCAGCGGCGATGATCTGGGCCCGGCGGGCCTGCTCGGTGAAGGATGGACGCGTCCGTGTGCGCCGCACGTCTGCTTGCATGAGCTAATATTAGCACGTTCAAGCAAAACTGCAACAGGTCACCTGCCATAGGTTCCCGGATCAAGACTATGGACGATCCCCTGCCAGTCGCTGGATCCCGCTTCCCGAAGCTGCCGGTTGTCACGGGCGACCCGCTGGAACACCTCGAACACGCCGAGTGCGTCCATCCCGCCGGTGTCGATGTCGAGGTGCTCGGCCATCAGCGCACACCGAAGCGATCGGGCGATGACCGGATCCCAGATCGACGCATTCATCTCGGTGTTACCGAGGAGCGAGTGTCGGTGGAGGTTGCACGAGCCGATCGTCGCCCACGCGTCGTCGACGACCATCACCTTGGCGTGGACATGGACCTCGCTGCGTCCGTCACTCGCGCCTCGCCCCGCGAGCCCGGCCAGCACGAAGCGCTCGTGCCGCCCCAGCGCCGCCAGCCGATCGAAGGACTCCCGGTGCGCGGCGTGCCGACGGGCGGTCCGCACACCTTCCTCGGCCACGCCGGGCACGATCGCCACGACGGCGACGCCTCGCCGCAGGGCTCGCTCGAGCCGCTCCGCGACGAGCGGGATCGGGATCGCCTGGTTCTCGATGTGGATCGAGGTCCGGGCGGCGTCGATCGCGGCGAGATACTGGTCCAGAATCGAGCGCTCGCCCTGCGCGATGTCGTAGCCACTGGCACCCGGCGCCGGGGTGGCGTCGGTGTAGCGACCAGGATGAACCGTTCGCTGGATCTGCACCCGGCTGGTGCCCCGCGCCGGTGACAAAACACGCGGGAAGGGCAGGTCACTGGCGGCGTCAGCGTTTGGCCACACCCCATCTTCGGCCAGGCGCTCGCTCGCCTCATTCCAGCGCTGCACGAAGTTGTGGTGGACATCGCTTGCTGCCGGCCCCGCGATCTCGACATAGACGTCGTGTACCTGCCCACCACCGGGATGCCCCGGGACGTGCGGGATCGACGCTGTCAGGTTGATGCCGCCCACGAATGCCGTTTCGGTGGGCTCCCCGGCATCGATGAGCCAGCTCTTCTGGTGCTGCGCGAACCCGGGATGCGCTCGATCCCACCGGATCGCGAAGCGCGACCCGCGCGATCGCAGGAGCTCCCGGTCGGCCTCGGTTCCAACGAACACCTTCCCAAGGCCGTACATCCCGGGCTCGGGTCGCCACACGAGCATCCGCACATCCAGGCCCCGGGCGGCGGCCCGGTCCAGCAGATCGAAGACGGTGCCTCGTCCACCGGGTAGCCGAAACGCCGGCCAAAGGAACGCGGCGACGACCCAGACGCTGGCCTTCGCCGCGTCGACCGCGTCCGCGATGCGCGTGAAGGTTGGCACGGCGTCGATCAGCGGCTGAACGAGGTTTCCATCGCGCACCGGGTACGAGACCGTCGCCGGAGCCGGGACATGGGAGCCGGCGACCCATTCGACGTGCGGGACATCACCATCCATGCCCGGCGCTCTCCTTGTCACGAATACGTGCGCTCCCTCTCGCGGACAGGCTCCCCGTCGCCTGCGGGAATTTCATCGACTCCTGGCGACCGTGACCACCAACGGATCGGACGGCTCGAACGGTGAGCGATCCCAGCTGCCGTACCGCGCGGCGATCTCGAACCCGACGCTCGTCAGGAGCCCGTTGAGCGCCCCAGGCTCGACGAATCGAAGGTGCGCCCGATCCCGTCGGAGGATCGTGCCGTCGCTGTCGGAGGTGTTCTCCGTCAGCGTGACGACGCCATCCGCCACCTCGAGCACGTCGTAGTCGACCGCCACTTCGCGGCCGGCGGGATCGACGACCTCGATCGCAGGCATCACGTCCCAGTCCAGCCACGCCTGGGCGGCCGGGTTGCGAGTGTCGAACAGGAACACGCCACCCGGCAGGAGGGACCGGCGGATCGCGGACAGTGAGGCCAGGATCTCCTCATCCGTGATCAGGCACTGGAAGGCGTTGCCGGACATGATGGCGAGGTCGAACTCGCCATCCCAGGTGATGTCGGCGGCCTTGCCCTCGTACCACGTGCAGGCGTCACACCCGCGTGCGACCGTCAGCATCGCCGGATCGGGATCGAGTCCCACGAGTCGGCCGGTGTGCCCCTCGGCGCGGGCACGCTTCAGGATCATGCCCGTCCCGCACCCGACATCGAGCACCGCCCCGGCATCCATGACGTGCCCGAGGTAGAACGTATCACCAGCACCCCAGGGATTCAGTACGTCGTAGAGGCGTGCCGCCTCGAGATCGCCGCAGGTCCGCTCAGTCGTCACGCTCGGCCTCCTCCACATCGACATCGTGCCAGAGCGCGCGCATCTCCGCACTGGTCGCCAGCAGGTGATCGAGCGCGCCCTCGGCCTCGACCTCTCCGTCCTTCAGCACGATGATGTGGTCGGCACGGGTCAGTGCCGCTCGCCGGTGCGACACCGCAAGGCAGGTCAGCTCACCGCTCTCCAGCAGCCGCTCCCACAGCGTCCGCTCCGTCTCGACATCCAGTGCGCTGGAGAGATCATCGATCACCAGCAACTCGGGTTGGCGCACCAGCATCCGCGCCGCGGCGGTTCGCTGCGCCTGGCCACCCGACAGCTTGACGCCCCGGCTGCCGACGGTGGTCTCGAGTCCCGCCTCCAGCGTGCGGAGATCCTGGTCGAGTACGGCGCCGCGGATCGCCGCCGACATCGCCGCCGGATCCTCTGGCAGCCCCAGCAGGATGTTCTCCCTCAGGGTCTCGCTGAACAGTCGAGGCACCTGTGCCGTGTAGGCGGCGCGGGGTGGCACCAGCCAGGTGGTGGGATCCACCGGCTGCCCGTTCCAGCGTATCTCTCCCGACTCCCGCGGCAGCAGCCCGAGCACGGCTCGCAGCAGCGTCGTCTTCCCCGCACCGACCCGACCCGTGACCACCGTCAGCGTCCCCCGCTGGAGACGCAGGGTGACATCGGTCACGCCGCGCCCGGATGCCGGGTGGCGACAGGTCAGGTCGTCCACCTCCAGCAGCTCCAGACGGTCCGCGGGGGTGCGCTCCGGCACCGGCACCTCGGGGAGCGGCCCTTTCAGGTGCAGCGACGTCGGCTCGATGAGCGCAGCCGGGGGAGCGTCGCCCAACAGGGCATCCATTCGCTCGAAGGCGACACCCGACTGACGGTAGTGCGACACCCATTTGCCGAACCCAGCCGTGAACTCGGTGACGAATCCGAGGTAGGCAACGAACAGGACGAAGTCACCCACCGTCAGCCCGCCGTCGCGGAGCCTCCCGGCCGCGAGCAGCATCACCAGGCCGGTGCCGAGACTCACCATGTTGTCGGTAACCGCGTCGAGCGCCTGTGTGGCGACGCGATCGACCAGCATCGTGCGCCTGCGCCGGCCGCTCAGGTTCCCGAAGTGATCGACGACCCGGGACTCCGCACCGGCGGCCTGGAGCGTGGGCACCGCGGCCAGGACGTCGGCGATGGCACCGGTGACCTGGCTCGTGGCCTGGCTGCTCGCCTCGCGATACCGCCCGAGGGCGGCGCTCGCCCGCTGGGCGATGATCACCACCGCCGTGAGCGGCACCAGCGCCACCAGCGTGATGGTGACGTCGATGCTCAACAGCACCGCGAGGGCGACGAGCGCGATCACCGCGTGCCCGATCGTCTCGTCGGTCCAGTCGAGATTGTCCTCTGCCGCATAGGCGTCGTCGCGGAAGCGACTGATCGTCTCGCCTACCGGATACGGCAGCGCGGCGGCACCCGGCCGCTCCAGGATATGCCGCAGCAGGTTGCGCCGCAGCAGCCCGCTCATGGTGAACCGCATCGTGATCTCGACGAACCCGGCGATCAGCCAGAGCGCCGCCCGCCCGAGGGCGAGCATGATCAGCACCGCTACCAGTCCGTTGGTGCCGCCAGGCACCGTTGCCTCGTCGGTCAGGGCGTCGAAGAAGGCGCTCGCAACCAGTCCCGGCAGCAGTGCCGACAGGGTCATGATGGTCCAGAGCGCGCCGTGGAGCATGCTGATCCCGGGCGCGTAGCGAATCATTCCGGCCAGATAGCGCCAGGTAGGAAGGGTGGTCATCGGAATACCTCCTGACCGTCCGTGCGGAGCAGCGCGGCGAAGCGCGAGTCGGGATTGCCGGCGAGTGCCAGCCTGGGTCCACACTCGACGACCCTCCCCTCCTCGAGCACGAGGATGTCGTCGGCATATCCGAGCGTGGCCAGGCGATGCGCCACGATGATGCCGGTGCGTCCCTCCAGGAGCTGCCCGAGCGCACGATGCACCAGGCGCTCCGTGGCAGGGTCGAGCCGCGATGACGCCTCGTCCAGGATCACGATGTCGGGATCGAGGAGCAGGACCCGTGCACACGCCAGCAGCTGCGCCTGTCCCGCAGAGAGCCCGGTACCGGTGCCCACCAGAGTGGCCACGCCGTCGGGCAGCTGCCGCAGCCACTCGCCCAGACCAATGGTCTCCAGCGCCGCCTCGACGCGCTCGTCCGGCACGCCATCGTCGAACAGCGTGACGTTGTCGCGCACGCTGGCGTGGAAGAGGTGGACATCCTGAGAGACGAGGCCGATGCGGGACCGCACCGCGTCGATGCGGACATCGCGCACGTCCATGCCGCCGAGCAGCACGCGCCCCCGTTGCGGATCGAGGAATCGCGGCACCAGCCGCGTCAGCGTGGTCTTGCCGCTCCCGGTCCGCCCCGCGACACCGAGCACGCGTCCCGGCGCGACCTCGATGCTGACCTCACGGAGCACCTCCGACTCGTCTCCATAGCCGAAGCTGACCCGATCGAGCTCGATCCCGAGCGGCCCGGGCGGCAGCGACGCGTGCGGTCCATCGACCAGAGTCGACGTCTCGCCCAGCAGCGCCTCCACCCGACCGATGCTGGCATCGGCCTGCTGGAACTCCTGAACCTCGCTGCGGATCTGCTCGGTTGGCTCGCGCAGCATCTCGGTGTAGCGGAACACGAGGTAGACCGTGCCGAGCGTAAGCGCGCCGTCCCGGTAGAGCACGGCACAGAGGGCGAGCGCAAACGCCAGCCCGAGCCCGAACAGCCCCTCGCTGGTGGCGACGAGGGCATAGCCGCGCATCTGCGCCCGCCGCATCGCCGCCAACCAGGTGCGCATCGCCTGGGCGCACCGACGCAGCACGAAGGCGCCCGCACCGCTGGAGCGGATGTCCTCGAGCCCGGCGAGGTATTCACCGAGGAACCCGTAGAACTCGGCGCTGCCCTGCCGCTCGGCCGACCAGTGGTGGGTCGACGACGATCGGATCCGCAGCATCGCGAACAGCGCCACGACCACGAAGACGGTCAGACCGAGCCCGACTCGCCAGTCGACGGTGATCAGCAACACGATCACGGCGACCATCAGGATGCCGTTGCCGAGCACGTTGACCACGAAGCGGGAGAAGAAGCGCGCGAGGGTGCCGACATCGCCGTCGACCCGCTCGATCAGCTCACCCGGGGTATGCCTCGTATGGAAGGACGTGTCGAGCCGCAGCAGGTGGGAGACGAGGTCGATGCGGAGCGCGTTGGTCGCGTCCCAGCTGACGCTCTCGGCGGCCCACGTCTCGGCGACGGCCAGCCCCTGCCCGACCAGCGCCAGGAGCATGGTGAGCAACGCCAGCGTCACCAGGGTCCGCATGGTGGACCCGGAGACGGCCTCGTTGATGAATCGGCTCGCTACCAGCGGCGTCGCGATCTGGACGCCGATCGTGGCGAAGAGCACGATGGCAAGGAGTGTGATCTGCAGCCGGTGTGGCTGGAGGTAGTGGGCGAGGAGCCGCCAGTAGCGCCCCATGGCCCGCAGGGAGGATGTCACGTTCGGTGATCTCCGGATGCACGGCATGACGGAAGCCTCACGGCGCTCGCCGCGAGGTCAGGGTCGGATGCGCTGTGCGGAGGAGATACCCGTATCGTCGCCGGGATGCGTCACCTGATATGACGCGAGGAAGTCAACCGAGTCGGGAGATGCTCATCCGGCACGCGCAAGAAACTGTGGTTGTCGTCATGGGATGAGCCTCCGTCAATACATGACTCGTATCACTGACAGGTGTCGTGCCTGCGGGGCCCAGACTACCGGTTTGCCACCGCGTCGTCAACCCCGCACGCGCCGAAGGCAGCGTCGCGGGAGTATGTCAGCTGCCGGGTCGTCCCAGGAGGATGGGGGGCGGCATGTGACCGCCCCCCATCCTCCTGGCCTATCTGGCCATCGACGGCGAGACAACCTGCACCTCGACGTCGATGTTCCCCTGCGTCGCACGTGAGTACGGGCATATCCGATGTGCCTCGTCGGCCAGCTGCCGCGCCCGCTCGTCGTCGACCCCCGGAATCTCGACCATGATTCGCGCGGCGAGCCCATGGATGCCATCCGAGTCGGGCCCCTGCGACACCTCGACCGTCACCCGGGAATCGGACACATCGTCCCCGGCTCCGCGCGCGGCGGCCATCAGGGCGCTCTGGTAGCACCCCGCCCACGCCGCCGCGAAGAGCTGCTCGGGATTGGTCCCGTCACTCCTCCCGTTGCGCCTGGGCGGTCGGAGCCTCACGTCGAGGATGCCGTCGTCACTGATCGCGCGCCCCGCGCGCCCACCGGTGGTCGTGACGGATGTCGTGTACTTCGGATCGATAGGCGTCATGGTGCATTCCCTGACTCTGCGATGGATAGCCATCGTGCGACGGGTCACTACGGGTCACGCCATCACACGACGTGTGCCAGCAGTGGCAGGGATTGCTGAAACGGCTACGGACGATGCCCTTCCTCGAGCCCGGAGAGGATGGTCTCGGCAATATCCCCGAGCGCGTCGAGCTGCCCGGGTGTGAGCACGTCGACGACATACCGCTGCACGGCTCGGTCATGGACACGCCGCGCCTCGTCCGCCAGTCGACGCCCCTCGTCGGTAACCCGCACCACCGCGCCGCGATTGTCCTCAGCGCACGCCTCCCGTGTCACCAGACCGCGCTGCTCCATCCGTCGCAGCTGGTGGGAAAGCCGGCTCTTCTCCCACTCGAGTCCACAGCGCAGCGCGAGCGACCGCACGGACTCGTCCGGAGCCTCGGCCAGGTGTGCCAGGATCTCGAAGTCGGCGTCGGAGAGCCCCGTCTCGCGGGCGAGCTCGCGACTGAGCCGTCCCGCCAAGCGGACGCGCATCCGCTGGTAGCTCATCCAGGCTGCCTGTTGCCGGTCGGAGAGTGACTGTGTCTTCATGCCCCGAGTATAGTTGATACATCATCCATTTTCGAGTATTGTTGACACATCAACCTGACGGATGGTTGGTACGCCAGCACCACGGGAGCTCGCACCGTGAACTACGGTCACCCACTCGAATTCGGAACCTTCATCACCCCGGACAGCGCCGCTCCGGACCGTACCGTCGATCTGGCGGTGCGCAGCGAGGAGCTCGGTTACGACCTCGTCACCTTTCAGGATCACCCCTACATGCCGACCGTGCTGGACGCCTGGACCCTGATGTCCTGGGTGGCCGGCCGGACCAGCCGCATCCGCATCGCCGCCAACGTGCTCAACGTGCCGCTGCGCACCCCGGCCGTGCTGGCACGGTCGGCCGCGAGCCTCGACCTGCTCTCCGGAGGCCGCCTGGAGCTCGGTCTCGGGGCCGGGGCCTTCTGGCAGGCGATCGCCGCCATGGGCGAGGAGCGTCTCTCCCCGGGCGAAGCCGTCGAGGCGCTCTCGGAGGCGATCGACATCATCCGCGCGATGTTGGGCGGCACGGGCACAGCCGCCACCTACCGCGGCGAGCACCATCACGTCGCCGGCGCGCAGGGTGGCCCCATCCCCGCGCACGACATCCCCATCTGGGTCGGTGCCTACAAGCCGCGCATGCTCCGGCTGATCGGAGCGAAGGCGGATGGCTGGCTGCCGACCCTCGACCGCATGGAGCCAGGGTGGCTCCGCGAGGGGAACCGGATCATCGATGAGGCCGCTCGCGCGGCCGGTCGTGACCCGCGCGAGATCCGCCGCCTCGTCAACATCTCGGGATCCTTCTCCGAGACGCGTACCGGTTTCCTCAACGGACCGCCCAGCACCTGGGTCGACGATCTGCTGCCACTCGTGGTCGAGGATGGGGTCGGCACCTTCATCCTCGCGACCGACGACCCTGACACCATGGAACGGTTCATCGCGGAGGTCGTGCCGCAGCTGCGCCAGGCGGCCGAGCTGGCGCTGCCGGGAGGATTCACGCGCCGCCCGATCCGCCGGGCCGAGGTACGCGCGAAGCGTCGCGAGGGCATCGACTACGACGCCATCCCCGCCTCGCTCGCCGACCATGCCATCGAGCCCGGCGACCCGGCCTACGCCACGGTCAGGTCCACCTACATGCGCGGCGGCTCACCCGGGCTCGTGCTCCAGCCGATCAGCACGCATGAGGTCGTCGACGCCCTCGCCTACGCCCGTGCCCACCCGAACGTGCCACTCTCCCTGCGAAGCGGCGGGCATGGCATCAGCGGTCGCTCCACGAACACCGGTGGCATCGTCATCGACCTCTCGCGCATGAACAGGATCGAGATCCTGGATGAGGCGACCCGCCGCGTCCGCATCGAGCCCGGCGCGCGCTGGAAGGATGTCGCGGACACCCTCCAGCCCTACGGCTGGGCACTGACCTCCGGCGACTACGGAGGTGTCGGTGTTGGCGGTCTCGCCACCGCCGGAGGTGTTGGCTGGCTCGCCCGCGAGCATGGGCTCACACTCGACCACCTGCGGGCGGTCGAGATGGTCCTCGCCGATGGCTCCGTGGTGCGCGCCAGCGACGAGGAGAATCCCGACCTCTTCTGGGCGGTGCGCGGTGCGGGCGCCAACTTCGGCATCGTCACCTCGTTCGAGTTCGAGGTGGACGAGGTCGGCAACGTCGGTTTCGCCCAGTTCGTCTACGACGCCACCGACACCGCCGGATTCCTGGAGCGCTGGGGGGCGGCGATCGAGAGTGCACCCCGCGATGTCACCGGCCAGGTCATCCTCGGTCAGCCTCGCCCCGGTCAGCCGATGATCGCCCAGGCGATGATCATGGTGGACTCGGACGATCCCGAGACGATCATCGACCGGCTGCAGCCGATCGCCCGCATCGCCCCGCTCTACGACCAGAACATCGTCATCATCCCGTACGCGGGGGTGATGGCGAACGCAGCCGAGGGATACCACACCGGTCAGGGCGAGCCGCTGGGACACTCCGCGCTGGTGGAGCACATCACGCCGGAATTCGCGGCCGATGCCGCCCGCCTCATCCACAGCGGCGCCGTCTATTTCTTCCAGGTCCGGGCGGTGGGCGGGGCGGTCGCCGACGTCGACCCCGACGCGACCGCGTACGCGAATCGATCCGCGAACTTCCAGATCGCCGTCTTCGGGTCGCGCCGCCGCCAGCTCGACACGCTCTGGGACGACATGCGGGAGCACTTCAATGGCATGTATCTCAGCTTCGAGACGGACCGCAGCGTCGAGCGGCTCCATGATGCCTTCCCACCACGGACGCTCTCCCGCCTCCGCGAGCTGAAGGCACGCTACGACCCGGACAATGTGTTCCGCGACAACTTCAACATCGCCCCGCAACGAACCGATACAGCTTCAGCGCTGCAGGAAGCAGGGATCTCACGATGACTGACTACGGACACGACCTGATCTTCGGCACCTTCACCACCCCGAAATCGCAGCCGGCCCACCATGCCGTGGACCTCGCCGTGGTTGCGGACCGCGCCGGGCTCGATCTGGTGACCTTCCAGGATCACCCCTACCAGCCAGCCTTCCACGATACGTGGACCCTGCTCTCCTACGTTGCCTCGCGCACGGAGCACGTCCACGTGTCCGCCAACGTGCTCAACCTGCCCCTGCGCCAGCCGGCGGTGCTCGCCCGCGCGGCCGCCAGCCTCGACCTGCTCAGTGGCGGTCGCCTCGAGATGGGGCTCGGCGCCGGCGCGTTCTGGGACGGCATCGCGGCGATGGGAGGTCGTCGCCTCACGCCGGGCCAGTCGATCGAGGCGCTCGAGGAAGCCATCCACATCATGCGCGAGCTGTGGAACACCGACGAGCGCGGCGGGGTCCGGTTCGAGGGCGAGTACTACCGCGTCAGGGGCGCGAAGCGCGGACCGAAACCGCCACACGACATCGGCATCTGGATCGGCGCCTACAAGCCCCGCATCCTTCGTTTGACCGGGCGTGTCGGCGACGGGTGGCTGCCCTCGCTCTCCTATCTCGAGGGCGGACCTGCCGCGCTGGCGGAGATGAACCGATACATCGATGAAGGCGCTGCCGAAGCGGGACGCGACCCCGCAGCGGTTCGAAGGATGTTGAACATCGGAGGGCGATTCTCGCCGACGCGCGGCTCGTTCCTGGTCGGACCGCCGCAGCAGTGGGCGGAGGAGCTGGCGGAGCTCACCATGACGTACGGCATCACCGGATTCATCCTGACGGCAGACGACGCCTACACCATCGAGACCTTCGCGGCCGACGTCGCTCCGGCGACGCGAGAGCTGGTCGCACGCGAGCGAAGCGGGCAGGGCGCCACGATCTAGCACCGGTATTCCCGGCAGTCACCAGGGCCGACCTTGTGTCGGCCAACTATCGATCCAGGCTGCACCCGGTCGGACCACGATCGCCGGGGTGGCTCGTGGTTCGACCGAGCCACCTCGCGTCGTGAGCGGTGTCGGCGGCCACAGCGGTGACGTTGCGCGCACAGGGAACCACCTGTCCGGGACGCTCAAGGGTTCCGCAGCGACCGGACTACAGGCTGGCACCAGGGCGCGGGGAGATTGGAACCTCGCGGTCCTGCGAGAAGAGGCTGATCGAGCCGATCTCGGACGTGCCGATCAGCTGATCGATCAGCATCGTCTTGTTGAGCTCCACGTGCGTGAGCGCCGCCTGCTCGGCCCCCGCCGCATCACGGCGCCGAAACATCTCGATGATCTGCCGATGTTCCTCCCAGGTTGCCGCCACCCGGTCGGTCTCCCGTGCCACCTGCGGGAGATAGAGGATGCGCTGAAGCTCGTCGAGCGACGCCCGCGTGATCTCGACCAGCCGCTCGTTCCCGGTCGCCCGCGCGATGGCAACGTGGAACTCGACGTTCGCCTGCCGCAGCGGCCCGCTGTCGTACGGCCCGGACTCGAGCCGGCAGCGATCGTTGATCGACTCGAGCTCCTCGATCAGGGCCGCGTCGATTCGAGTCGCGACCTGCCTCGCCGCCGCCGGCTCCACCACCATCCGCACCCCGAAGACATCGGCGACATCCCTGAGGGTGATCGGCGCGATCCGGTACCCTCGCCGCGGCAGCACATCGACAAGGTGCTCATGGCTCAGGCGCGTGAGCGCCGAGCGCACGGCAGCGCGCCCGAACCCCGTGCGGGTCGCGAGCTGGATCTCGGTGATCATCTCGCCTGGCGGCAGCTCCCAGTTGATGATCGCGGCCCGAATGGCATCATAGGCCTCGGCCGACTGTGATGTGGTCCGCGTCCGTGCGGCTGCGTGGCTCAACGGAAGACTCCCGCCCAATGGCTCCGATTTGGTCCCGGCGTCCAGACTGAACGCGTGTGATCTGTTATGAAGCGTGATGACACGATCTAATATATCACCCGCCTTCCACACGACGATATTGACATGTCTGTACCGAGAATCGAAGATGAACCCATTGACGGTTAGCCGACTGGTGACATCCTCACGAGGCACGTGAAGGGATGTCGCTGCTCCCTGTCCGAACGGAGCCGGAACGTGGATATTCGACACTACATGTCGTCATTACCGGAGATGGACCGGTTCCTCACGGTGGATGAGCTGAACGAGGATTTCGCGCGGCTCGCCTCGGAGCACCCGGATATCGCCAGGTTCGAGCGGGTGGGCACATCCTCGCTGGGCGAGCCGATCAGCATGCTCTCGATCGGCAGCGGCGAGACCAACATCCTGCTTTTCGCCTGCCCGCACCCGAACGAGCCGATCGGTGCGATGATGCTGCACCATCTCGCCCGCATGCTCTGCGACGACGCCGACCTTCGTGACGGTCTGGGGTACACGTGGAACCTCATCCCGTGTGTCGACCCCGACGGCACCCGCCTCAATGAAGGCTGGTTCAACGGCCCGTTCACGGTGACCACCTACGCGCGCAACTTCTACCGGCCGGCTGCCGAGCAGCAGGTCGAGTGGACCTTCCCCAACTTCTACAAGACGAACTACTTCGACCGGTCACTGCCCGAGTCCGAGATGCTGATGCGCGTGATCGACCGGCTCCAGCCCACCCTGATGGGGTCGCTGCACAACGCGGGCTTCGGCGGCGTCTACTACTACCTGTCACGCGACGAGCCCGATCTGTATCCCGTCTTCCACGAGCTGCCGAAGTGGGAGGGGCTGCCACTGCGTCTCGGCGAGCCGGAAGTGCCCTACGCGACGGAGTACGCACCGGCGATCTTCAAGCTGCTCTCGACCGCCGATACCTATGACTACATGGAGGCCAACGGCGCCGACATGTCGGCGTTCAGCCACGGCGGCTCCAGCGCCGAATACGCGGAGCGGCACGGCACCCTGACCCTGATCATCGAGATGGCCTACTACGATGACCCCCGCGTGAACGACCAGACCGTGACCGACACCAGAAGGCGCGAGGCCATCCTCGCGGGCCTCGACCTCGCGGACGAGGGTTACCAGGTCACCAACGGGCACCTCGAGGCCGTGCAGGATCAGCTGCGCACGAAGTCGGCATTCGAGGCGGCCGTGCGGTCATTCATGAAGATGCAGCGGGAATCACGGGCCGCCGAGCGGCACTGGGCCGAGACCGATCCGGCCACCGACCGGCCCGCCACCGTTGCGGAGCTGTTCAGCAGCAACCAGGAAGTCCGGTTCTACCGGCTGCTCACGCTCGGCATGCTGGTCCGCATGCTGGAGGGCGAGGTAGCCATCGGCAACGGGACCCCAGCGATCCGCAGTCACCTGAAGGAGGCATCGGAAACATTCGAGCGATGGGCTCGCGAGCTCGAGCAGGATCTCGACATGCGCGTCGTGCCCATCCGGAAGCTCGTCGCCGTCCAGCTCGGCGCCGTGCTCGCCACTGCGGAGCATTTGGCGACCGGCACCCGCGAGGCGGCAACCGCATCAGCCACGCAGTAGCCAGGAACGCACCGAGCCGCCCTGGGCTCCACCGGAGCCTGTCACCACGAAAGGATCAAAAACGTGACCCAGATCGACCCTTCGAGCCGATACCTGTCCCTGCCGCTCAGCCGCCGCTCGCTGCTCAAGACGGGCGCCGCCGGGATCACCGCCGCCACCATCGCCGGCATGACCTTCCCGCGCTCCCTGGTGGCCCAGACACCCGCCCCGGCTGAGATCCCGCCCAAGGAGCTGAACGGGACGGCCATCCTGACCCTCTCGGGCGAGCCGCAGTCGTTCAACCCGGACTTCCAGGGTGACGACAACCTCTGGCCGGTCGCCTGCAACATCTACAACTCGCTTTTCTCGCTCGACAACGACTTCAACGTCATCCCCGAGCTGGCCACGGGGTACGAGGTCGCCGAGGACGGCCTGTCCATCACCGTCACGCTCAACCCGCTCGCCACCTGGCACGACGGCGAGCCGGTCACCTCGGCCGACGTCAGGTACACCCTCGAGCAGATCGTCGCCACGCCGTCGTCAACCGCCTCGAGCCTGATCAGCTCGATCGAGTCGGTCGACACACCGGACGACCACACCGCGGTGCTGAATCTCTCGCAGCCGTCCGCGTCGGTGATCGGCTTCCTTTCCTGGTACGGCGTGTTCATCCTGCCGGCCCACATCTACGAGGGCACCGACTGGGCCACGAACGAGGCCAACCAGTCGCCGATCGGCTCCGGTCCATTCAAGTTCGTGTCCTACGAGCCGGGTGCGACCGTCGAGCTCGAGGCGAACACCGAATACTTCGGCGAGGGCCCGTACCTCGAGCGCCTGATCTACCAGATCATCCCGGACCCGAACACCCAGGTACAGTCGCTGCTCAACGGCGAGATCGACTTCGTCGACGGCGTGCCGAACGCGCAGGTGCCGAGCCTGGAATCGAACCCGGAATACAAGGTCGCCGGCAAGGTCTACCCGAGCCCCTTCTACATCGGCTTCAACCTGACGCACGAGCCACTGGACAACCTTGAGGTCCGCCGCGCCATCGGCATGGCAATCGACCGCGACCAGATCGTCGCCACCGCGCTGGGTGGCTACGGCACGCCGGAGAATCGCTTCTACCCGAGCGTGATCGAGTGGGCCAGCAACCCGGACGCCACCGCGCCAGAGTTCGATGTGGACGCCGCGAACGCGCTGCTCGACGAGGCCGGCTTCCCGCTCGAGGGTGACAGCCGCTTCTCGCTGCGACTCCTCTACTTCACCGGCTGGCAGGAAGCGGCCGATACCGCGACCGTGCTCAAGGAGCAGCTCGCCGCCATCGGCGTCGACATCGAGCTGGTGCTGCTGGAGTACGCGGCCTGGGAGGAGCAGGTCGCCGCGGGCGACTTCGACATCTCGCTCCAGGGTGGGTTCCAGGGGCCGGATCCGGCCAACCTCGCCCTGCGCTGGGGCACCGGCAACACCCTGAACCGCTGGGGCTACTCGAACCCCGAGTTCGATGAGTTGCTCGTCCAGGGCGACTCCGCCCCGACTCAGGAGGAGCGCGCACCGTACTACTTCGAGGCGCAGGCCATCCTGGCCGAGGATCTGCCATCGCTGCCGCTGGCGCTGCAGACGTTCTTCGCGGGCTTCACCAGCCGGCTGTCGGGCGTGTGGCTCGATCCGGACGATCCTGCCTCCAGCCAGGTCGGCATGAACCGGTTCACCCTGACGAAACTCGAAGACTAGCGAGGCGGAATGGGTCGCTACATTTCCCGACAGCTCACCTCGATCATCCCGACGATCCTGCTCTCCATCGTCATCAACTTCTTCCTGCTTCGCGCCGCGCCGGGTGACCCGGCGCGGGTGATGGCCGGAAGGGACAACCCGACGGAAGAGCAGATCGCCGCCATCCGGGCGGAGCTCGGTCTCGACCAGCCGCTGCCCGTGCAGTTCTGGCGCTACGTGCAGGAGCTGGCCCAGGGCAACCTGGGCCAGTCCATCGCCTTCAAACAGCCGGTGTTCGATCTCATCATGGAGCGGATGCCGGCCACCCTGCTGCTGACGCTCACCAGCGCCGTGATCGCCCTCACCGTGGGGACGCTTCTCGGCGCGATCGCGGCCCAGCGCGCGGGCGGCCCCCTCGATTCGACGCTCTCCTTCGGGAACTACGCCCTCTTCGCCATCCCGTCCTTCTGGCTCGGCCTGGTGATGATCGTGATCTTCTCGTCGAAGCTGGGCTGGCTGCCGACCGCCGGGATGCGCAACGTGCGTGCCGACTACACCGGCTGGCGCGACACCCTCGACGTCATCCAGCACATGATCCTGCCGGTCGCGACCCTCGCCCTGGTGCAGATCCCGATCTACTTCCGGATCACCCGCGCCAGCGTGCTGCAACAGCAGCGGGAGGACTACGTCACCACCTTCCGCGCGACGGGCATGCCGCAGCCACGGGTGTTCCGGCGCTACGCGCTCCGCAACGCCCTGCTGCCGACGGTCACGGTCTTCGGTCTCGGGCTCGGGTTCGTCTTCACCGGTGCGGCACTGGTCGAGATCGTCTTCGCCTGGCCCGGCATCGGCCGTCTCACGCTCGATGCAGTCTTCCGCCGCGACTACCCGCTGTTGCTGGGCGTCTACCTCGTCCTCGCGATCGCGGTCTCCATCGCGGTCCTCCTGACGGATATCGTCTACGCGCTGCTCGACCCGCGCATCAGGTTGCGTTGACCATGGCACAATCGCTCGTTACCGAAGCCGCCGCCCCGATCGCGGCGCCCCGACGGCCCACGCGCATTCGGGCGTTCTGGCAGCCGTTCGTCGAGAGCCGCATGGGCCCGATCGGCCTGGGCATCCTGATCCTGGTCGCGCTGGCGGCGATCTTCGCCCCGGTCATCTCACCGGAGGGCCCGTTCGCGCTGGGCGGTCCCCGCCTGGCCGCGCCGGGCACGGATGGACATATCCTCGGCACGGACCACCTCGGGCGCGACATCCTCGCCCAGATCGTCTACGGTGCCCGCGTCTCGCTGACGATCGGACTCGTCGCTGCCTCGATCTCGCTCGTCGTCGGTGTCCTGATCGGCAGCATCGCCGGCTACTGCGGCGGGTGGGTCGACATCCTGCTGAGCCGCCTCACCGACATGTTCCTGATCATCCCGGCATTCTTCCTGATCATCGTGGTGGTCGCGACGCTCGGCAGCGGCATCGGCTACGTGATGGTCGTGATCGGCCTCACCGCCTGGCCCACCAGCGCCAGGCTCATGCGCGCCCAGGCACTCTCGCTGCGAGAGCGCACCTTCGTCCAGGCGTTGCGGGCGCTCGGTGAGTCGGGCCCCCGCATCCTCGTGCGCCATATCATCCCGAACGGCATCCAGCCGCTGATCGCGAACGCCTCGCTGGACATCGCCGCCGCCATCCTGATCGAGGCAGGGCTCTCGTTCATCGGCCTCGGCGATCCCAACAAGGCAACCTGGGGCCGGATGATCTTCGACGGTCGCACCACGATCACCACCGCCTGGTGGGCCTCCGTGCTGCCCGGTGTGGCAATCATCGTCACGGTGCTCGGCTTCTACCTGGTCGGGGACGGTATCTCCTACGTCCTGAACCCACGCAGCAGGCGGGTACGCGGATGAGCCAGCACTATCCCCTGATCGACCTGCAGAACCTGTCGATCTCGTACTCGACGCCGCGCGGCATGGTGTCGGCGGTGGACGATGTCTCCCTGCAGATCCCGCACGGCGCGAGCATCGGGCTCGTGGGCGAGAGCGGCTCGGGCAAATCCACGATCGCCCTGGCGCTGATGCGCCTGCTCCCGCCCAATGCGCGCGTGACCGGCCGGATGCTCTTCGACGGCACCGACCTCACGCTCCAGACCGAGACCCAGCTCAACCGCGGCTGGCGATGGCGAAGACTCTCGATGGTCTTCCAGAAGTCGCTCTCGGCGCTGAGTCCAGTGCACCGTGTCGGGGCGCAGATGCACGACGTGCTCGCCCTCCACGAACCTGGCCTCCGGGAGGCACAGCGCGAGGCAAGGATCCGCGAGGTCCTGGAGGCGGTCCACCTGCCCGACCGCGTGCTCCGCTCCTACCCGTTCGAGCTCTCCGGCGGCATGATGCAGCGCACCATGATCGCGCTGGGGCTCCTCTGCAACCCGCCGTTCGTGATCTTCGACGAAGCCACCACCGCGCTCGACGTCATCACCCAGGCGCAGATCCTCAAGGAAATCGAGCGCCTGAAGGACGAGTTCGACCTGACCACGATGGTGATCTCTCACGATGTCGGGGTCATCAATGCGGTGACGGACATCGTGGCCGTGCTCTATGCCGGCCAGGTGATGGAGGTCGCACCGAGAGAGCGGTTCTTCTCGATGCCGGCGCACCCGTACTCCCGCGCGCTGATCTCCTCCGTGCCGCGCCTCGACGGTCAGCAGGGCCGCATCACCGGCATCCCGGGCTCGCTGCCCGACCTCACGAACCCACCCTCCGGCTGCCGGTTCGCACCGCGCTGCCCGCATGCGACGCCGGAGTGCATGGAGCGCACGCCGCGGCTCATCGAGATCGAGCCCGGACACCTCGTGCGCTGTACCGAATTCGCGATGAAGGACAAGACCGACCGATGAGCGAGACCGCCCTGATCGACGTCCAGGACCTGCGCTGCCTCTTCCCGATCCGCAAGGGGCTGGGTGACCTCCTCGCGCGCCGGGCACACAACGTCCACGCGGTGGATTCGGTCTCCTTCTCGATGCAGCGCGGCGAGATCGTCGCCCTCGTCGGCGAGAGCGGCTGCGGCAAGTCAACCATCGGCCGCATGCTCGTCAAGCTGCAGGAGCCCACCGACGGCGCCATCCGGTTCGACGGGCAGGACGTCACCACCCTCTCCGGGGAGTCGCTGAAGGCGTTCCGGCGCCGGGCGCAGATCATCTTCCAGAACCCGTTCGAGGCGTTCGATCCGCGCCTTACCATCGGTGCGTCGCTGATGCAGGCCCTCCGCATCCACGACATCGGCTCGAAGGCGGATCGCGAAGCGTTGATCGTCTCGGTGATGGAACGCTCCGGGCTGAAGCCGGCCCAGGATTTCCTGGCCCGCTACCCGCACGAGCTCTCGGGCGGCCAGTCCCAGCGCATCGCCACCGTCCGTGCGATGCTGCTCTCCCCGGATTTCCTCGTCGCGGATGAGCCGGTGTCGATGCTGGACGTCTCCGTTCGAGCCGATATCCTCAACCAGCTCCTCGACCTGCGCGACGACGAGGGCATGGCGATCGTCTTCATCACCCATGATCTCTCGGTGGCACGCTACGTCGCCAACCGGATCGCGGTGATGTATCTCGGCATGTTCGTCGAGATCGGACCCGCCGAGGAGATCATCGCCAACCCCCGCCACCCCTACTCGCGGGCGCTGCTGTCGAACACGCTCCCGGTCGGGGACGAGGCAAGGACCGGCGAGCCGCTCGAGATCGGTGGAGAGGTCCCCACACCGGTCGACATCAAGCCGGGGTGCCGGTTCGCCAACCGCTGCCCGTTCGCCTTCGATCGCTGTCGGGTGGAGACACCGGTGCTGCAGCCCCACGGCGGCAAAACGGATGTTGCCTGCCACCTGTACGATTGACGCAGACGGCCTGATTCGACAAGGAATCGGTCGAACACCCGCCGCGCCGCGCCTGCGGCGGCCGATCGGCGCGACCAGCGAGAGGAGCAGGCATGACCGAATCGACGCGAGACGAGCTCATCCTCGATTTCCACCGGCGCGCGCTGGCGCTGCTCGACAGCGACGATGAATCCGGCCGCAACCGGCAGGAGATCGCCCGGCTCATCCGGGAGCTCGCACTCCAGCCGGACATCCTGCCGGATGTCGCCCTGGAACGCCTGCACGACCGTGGCTCCACCGCGACGATCCTCCACCAGGGTGAAGACGGCCGCGGGGCGCTGATGCTCCTGCGGCTCCCGGATGACGCTCCGACCCCGGTCCACAACCACAACACGTGGGGTGTGGCCGTGGTGATCGAGGGCACCAATCGCTACTGGCGCTGGGAACGCCTCGACGACCTCAGTGATCCCGATCGCGCGGAGCTTCGCCTCGCCGAGATGTTCGACCACGGGCCGGGCGAGTACGTGCTGTGGGGCGACCCGCCGCACGACCTGCACGCCCAGCAGGGGATCGGCGGCACCGCGTACGAGTTCGTCTTCTTCGGCCGGAACCCGAACCTGCAGCCACGCGCCTACTTCGATCCGGACACCGGCCGCGTCACCTACGCTTCGGCGGTCGACGCCCCGGCGATGCGCTGACCACGCGAGAACCGGCATACCCCACTGGAGGACTCCCGTTGCCCACCGAGATCGCCCTGCCGACGTACGCCGACATCGAGGACGCCGCCAGGCGCATCGACGGCATCGCGCACCGCACCCCGGTGCTCACCTCGCGCTACGCCAACGAGACATTCGGCGCGGAGCTCTACTTCAAGGCCGAGCACCTGCAGCGCATGGGGGCGTTCAAGTTTCGGGGCGCGCTGAACGCGCTCTCCCGGTTCACCCCCGAGCAGCGCCAGGCAGGTGTCGTGGCCTTCTCGTCGGGCAACCACGCCCAGGCGATCGCCCTCGCCGCGCGTGAGCTCGGCACCCCTGCCGTGATCGTGATGCCGAAGGACGCCCCGCAGATGAAGATCGACGCCACACGCGGCTATGGCGGCGAGGTGATACTCTACGACCGCTACACCGAGGATCGTGAGGCGATCGGGCGCGAGATCGCAGCATTGCGCGGCATGACGCTGATCCCGCCCTACGACCATCCCGACATCATCACCGGGCAGGGCACCGCCGCGAAGGAGCTGATCGAGGAGGTGGGGACGCTCGATGCCCTCCTCACCCCGCTCGGCGGTGGTGGCCTGCTGGCGGGATCCGCGCTGGCGGCGAAGGCGCTCAGCCCGGGCATCGAGGTGTACGGCGTCGAGCCCCAGGCGGGCAACGACGGCCAGCGCTCGTTCCGCAGCGGCGCGATCGTCCACATCGAGACACCGCAGACGATCGCGGACGGCGCCCAGACACTCCACCTGGGTCAGCTCACCTTCCCGATCATCCGGCGGGACGTCACCGACATCCTCACCGCCACGGATGAGCAGCTCATCGAGGCGATGCGCTTCTTCGCGAGCCGGATGAAGCAGGTCGTCGAGCCGACCGGGTGCCTCGGTCTCGCCGGCTTCAACGCCGTTCGGGAACGTCTCGCCGGGAAGCGCGTCGGCATCATCATCTCGGGTGGCAATGTCGACCTCGCCCGTTTCTGCGAGCTGACCGGCGCGTAGACGTTTCCCAACATCCGTCGGATCCACTCGGAGAGTGCCATGTCGCTGACCCAGCCGAACCGCCCGGCCTACGACGCCATCGCTGACTGGTACGCGGAATGGGTCGATCGCGAGAGCTGGGCCCACCCGACACTCCTTCGACGCCTGCTCCCGCTGACCGGAGACGTATCGGGGTCCCGCGTCGCGGACATCGGATGCGGGGAGGGGTGGTTCTCCCGCGTCCTGGCCCGGGCAGGCGCCACGGTGGTGGGAATCGACATCTCGGAGGCGATGCTCGAGCGGGCACGAGCGCGCACCGACGGTGGGATGGCGATCACGTACGTGCGGGATGACGCGCAGGTCCTGGGTACCATCGGCGACAACGAGTGCGACGGCGCGATCAGCATGCTCGCGCTCATGGACATCCCGGACCTCGCCGCGACGTTCCGGGCGATTCACCGCGCAGTCGTGCATGGTGGCTGGCTCGTGATTGGCATCACCCATCCCTGCTTCTACGGCCCACAGGCGTCGTGGTCCGACGATGAACGGCGAACTCACCGCATGGTCTCGACCTATCTCACCGAGGGGCGCTGGGTGTCGACGTACGCCCCTGGCATCCGCGCCCGGGTCGGCGCGTGGCACCGAACCATCGGCACCTATCTCAACACTGCTCGAGAGGCAGGCTGGGAGATGGAGACGCTGCTGGAGCCGAAGAACCTGACGCACGAAGGGGAGGTATCGCCCTTGGGCACGGAGATCCCGGGCCTGCTCCTTGCACGCTTTCGGGCCCGGCCGGCGCTGGAATCGTCGTCTCAGCCACAGCGTCGGGATCGACCCACGCCCGCTGACCCGGAATGACCCGAGGATCACGCTAGGTAATGACGAACTCCCTGGGAGGCTCCTGGTAGAGAAGGTGCCGAACGAGGTAGTCCCACGTGCGGCGCTCGACATAGTGCAGCCGTTTCGAGTAGATGTGGTCGTCACCGGGGATGATGAGCAGGTCGACATCGCGGTTCGCCTCGATCATCCGGTCCACGACCCGCAGCGAGTGGGCGACCGGCACCCCGCGATCCATCTCGCCATGGATCAGCAGCAGCTTGCCGGTGATCTCCCCGGCCGGCTCCACCGCCGACGCCCTGGCGTAGGCCTCGGCGTCGGGCGGGCCGTCGTACGCCTCGAGGATCATCGCCATCACCATGCGGCCGTCGTGCCGGCCGGATTGCGCCACCCCGACGCGGTAGAACTCCGGGAAGAGCTCCATCGCGCGTGTCACGGCGAACCCACCCGCCGAGTGACCGACCACGCCCACCCGGGAGAGATCGAGCCATGGTCGGGTTTGCGCAATCTCACGCAGGGCTGCCACGTGATCCTCGATACCGCCAGCCGCGCCGACGTTTCGCCACGACGCGTTGTGGAAGTCCCGACTGCGGCCGGGTGTGCCCCGGCCGTCGATCGTCACGGCGACGATACCGAGCGCCGCGAGCGGCTCGGCGTCGTCCGCCTCGAAGTTCGGCTGCGATCGGTAGCGCTGTGGTCCGGGGTAGACGTGATCGACCACCGGGTAGCGCTGGTCCGGATCGAAGTCCGATGGCAGGTAGAGCGTGCCATAGACCGGCGTGGTGCCGTCCGCCGCCATCGCCGAGAAGCGCTGCGGACGCTGCCATCCGGTCTCCTCCAGCCGGGTAACGTCGGCCCGCTCGAGCTCGAGCAGCACCTCACCGCCCCATGACCGGAAGGTGACGACGGGTGGCTCCCCGGCCGTGGACGCCCAGTCGAGAAAGCCGAGGCCGCGTGCCGGCGTCGGCGGCACCACGACCCGATGGTCCCTGCCGTCCTCATCGAGGGGGCAGAGCCCGCCCGTATCCAGATCCACGGTGCAGGTTGTGAGACGGTACGGGTCCTCGTCGACTAGCCCCGAGACCAGCAGCCACAACCGGCGCGCCCCGGGGTCAATGTGGACGATCTCCTCGACCCCACATTCGCCGAGGGTAAGCTGGCGCACAAGCTCACCCGAGCTCGCATCGTGGAGGTAGAGGTGGCCCCACCCGTCGCGCTGCGAGTACCAGACGATCTCCCTTGGGGTGCCGTCGTCAGCCAGCACGCGGACGTTCGGTCGCTGGTGGAACTGCTGGGAGGGGCGCACGCGGACCTCGTCCTGCTCCCGCAGCAGCACCTTCGACGCGCCGGTGACGGGATCGACGACATGGAGCGTCAGCATCAGCCAGTCTCGCGAGGAGTGGAGCACGAAAGCGCACTTCGCCGATGGATCCCACCAGAGGTCGTGGCGCCGCAACGGGGACGAGTGCGTCTGGACCAGGGGCGGCATGTCCGCCTTCACGATACGCTTCGCCACGGTATCGACGATGTGGAGCTGGGCGAGCGGCACATGCTCGTCGCCGGGGTAGGAGTCGATGTACGTCTCCACTCGCGGGAAGCCACCCCCTTCCGGGGCGGACTCCAGCATTGGCACTCGGCGCACGCCATGCACGATCGAGCGCTGGGTGAGCGCGAAGCGGCCGTCCGGCGACCAGATCACGATGAGCGGGCGGGCATCGCCGCTGCCGGTGTTGCCCGTCCCGGCCTGGGCGTCGATGCCGTACACGGCCTCCGGCTCGCCATCGTCGGTGAGACGTGTCTCCTCGGCGGTTGCCACCTCCCGGAGCCAGAGATCATCGTCGCGGGCGATCAGCTCAAAGGCGCCGTCGGGCGAGCAGCGTGAACGATCCTGCGGCGGCGTCCACCCGGACAGCCCTTCGAACGTCTCAGCGGAGATGGGCATCCGGGCCCGGGCCCAAGGATCGGCCAGCACGTACGACGGCGCGCCGTTATCCGTGGTGCGCCAGGCGAAGCGACCATCGGCCAGCCAGGTGATGGCCTCGGGCGGCAGCAGGTGATCGACAAGTTCCGCACGCCGCTGGGGCCGCAACCGGGCTGCCCGCTCGTAGATGTCCCGCTCCATCGGCCTCACTGTCGTCTCGTCCACGATCTGTTTCCCCAGGTCCTGACATCACTGCCGCAATCAAATCCGATGAGAATGGTAGGATATGCCCCGGCTTCGTGGAAGTGGATCCACGACACGCATGCATGACCGGTGGGACTCTACGGAAGGGAACATGAATGGGATACAAGCTTGATCGCCGACAGTTGATGGGCTGGGCCGCCACATTTGGCGCGGCCGGTGTGGCCGGGTTGTCGTACCTCCAGCACGCGGGTGCCCAGGCGACACCCGATGCCACGCCCGCAGGAGGGGCCGAGACACGCACCATCTCGGCGGTCAACGGTGAGATCACCATCTCCGGCACGCCGGAGCGGGTAGTCGTGATGGAGTACGAGCTGGCCGAGAACCTCGCGATCCTCGGCGTGACACCGGCCGGCGTGACTGAGCGCGACTCGATCCCGCAGTGGGTACAGATCCCACCGTATCCGGAAGACGTGGTCGATGTCGGCACGCGGGACGAGCCCGACATCGAGGCGATCCTGTCGCTGTCGCCGGATCTCATCCTGGCGGCGAGCCCACGGCAGGATGAGGTGCTCTCGCAGCTCGAGGCGGCGGGTCCGGTGGTCCAGCTCTCGACCTATTCACCCTTCTTCGCGCCGGAAGGGCTGACGCCGCACGAGAGCTTCCAGCAGATCCTGAGCCACGTCGCCCTGGCGGTGAACAGGACGGCCGAGGCGGAGCAGGCCATCGTCGACTTCGACGCGCTGCTGGCGACCGGCACCGCGGCCATCGACGCCGCGGGCTTTGCCGGACGCCCCTTCGTGTACGGCACAATTGCCGACCAGTCGGGGGTGAACATCTTCAACGACCGCTCCCGCATCGCCTTCACCGTCAGCGAACTGGGTCTGGCCAACCTCGGCGAAGAGAACGAGGAGACGCCGGGGCTCCACTACGTGGAGCACTCGATCGAGCAGCTGGGCACCCTGCCGGAGGATACACTCTTCTTCACGGCCGTCTCGCCGGCCATCGCGGGTGAGCTCGATGAGCTGTTCGCGAGCGATGTCTGGCAGGCGCTCCCCTTCGTGCAGGCCGGGAACTTCTACAGCCTCGGTGAACCGAACGTCTGGACGGCCGGGAGTGCCATCACGCTTTCCGACCTGATCCGACGGGTGACCCAGGCGCTCACCGGCGAGACGATCCAGGTCACCACCCCTCTCGGGTAGGTCTGCCACTTCCGCTCCATCGCAATAGGGACGATCTTCACGACCAGGCCGCCCTTGCGCGACACCGGCCCATGCAAAGCTGCACGGGCCGGTCTGTCATTTCAGCCTGGCATGGCACGGTCGTCAGGTGCGACTGAGGGCTTCCCACTCGGGACTGCCGTCCGAGACGAGCCACGCACCATCGCGCATGATGTCGCGCTCGTCGAGCTCGTTGACCTCGCGCCACGCCTGGACCCGGTTCGGCCGGATGCGGAAGTACAGGTACGGTGTCGCCAGCTCCCGTGGGTCGAACCCGGTCTTCTCCGCGAATGCGTCGCCGACGTCCTGCGGGATCCCGCCCGCTGGCACCGTCTCCACCACGGTGCCGTCGATCAGCACCACATCCCGCGTGGGACCGACGCCGATTCGCACCTTGCCGGTGGCCTGCAGATTCCGCCCGGTCGGGCTCGAGGCCGGGGTGGAGACCAGCAGGGTGGCGTCGTCCCAGAGGTAGGACAGCGGGATCAGATATGGCGTTCCACGGTCTGGATCGGCCGTGGCGATCCACGCGTCGACGTCCTGTTCCAGCCTGTGCCGGGTATCCTGCTGTCGTTGCTCCAGCGTCCGGGCGGGCGGCATCGTCATCTGCACCTTCCTCCTCATCGACCGTCGACCTCGACCCCAGGTCGCCTCTGGCTGGCGGCCACTCGGCACGCCGCCAGCCACCATCATGCCACCCTAGCCTGCTACCTGCGACAGCCCGATGATGTTGCCATCGACATCCCTGACGACCGATACCCGCAGGCCGCCGCCGACCTCGTTGATCGGGTCGACCTCCTCCGCACCCGCATCGAGCAGCGCCTGGTGTGTTGCCTCGATATCGTCGACATGGACGTGAGCCTGCACGCCTGTCTTGCCGCCGGCGATGCTCGAGTTGACCAGTCCGATCTCCTGTCCGTCGATCTGGAAGCCCACGTAGTATTCGTCCGCCGTGTACGGCTCCGTTCCGAGCAGTGTCGTGTAGAAGGACTTCGCCTTCCCGGTGTCCGCGACATGGTAGAGAATCGTCTTCACGCCTGCAGCCATTGAATGCTCCTCTAGATATATCCGATACCGACGGGAAGGTCCCCGTCATCACTCTGACGTATCGCACGCGAGATCTGTGACAGGTCTCTCAGCTCACCCTCGCCGCCAGGAATTCTTCCCAGGTCCGCCGGCCCACCGCCCGCTCGGGAGCGAGGTTGGCGCCCGCCCGGAACTCGCGGGCAGCCCTGCCGGGCAACGGCAGACGCACAACCGGCCGACTGCGATGACTCGCCCGAAGGTACTCGCGCAGCAGGTCGGCCATCTCGTACACCTGCGGACCTGCGATGTCGGGTACTCTCCCGGCGGGCTGGCCGAGCGCGAGCGAGACGAGGCTCTCGGCCACCTCCGCGGCCTCGATGGGCTGGAACCGGAACCCGGAAGGCGCCGGCAGGACCGGCAGTTTCGCCATGCCCCGCACCACCTTCAGCAGCAGTTCGTGAAATTGGGTGGCCCGCAGGATCGTCCACGGCAGACCGGATTCGGTGAGGATCTGCTCCGAGGCGCACTTGGCGGCGAAATACGAAAACGACGGACGATCAGCACCGACGACGGAGATGTAGACGATATGCGGTCCCTCTTGCTGCGAGGTCGCCGCCTGGACGAGTGTTCGGGTCTTGTCATCATCGCCGTTGGCGCTGCCCGCAAGGTGCAGGATGGCGCCAACACCGTCGACAGCGGTGTCGACACCCTCACCCGTCGCCAGATCGCCGACCACGTACTCGACGCCCTCGCGTGGCTGCTGCGGACGCCGGCTCAGCACCCGCACGTCCTGACCGGCCTCACGCAGATGCTTCACGACGTGGCGCCCGAGCGTGCCCGTACCACCTGTGACCAGAATCGTAGCTGTCATGGTTGTGACTCCATTGTCCTGCCTCCCCTCGTGACACGAGGGGCCGGATCGGTGTGGTCCCCAGGCCGGGTCCCGGCCATCGCTTCCCTGACGGATTCCGACCCGACGATGTGACCGGCACCGTCCGCACCGGTACAATGGCTACTCGCAACGAGGAGATACGATGCCGGACCACGACGTACTGTCGGCTCGATTCGAGGAGAACCGCTCGCACCTGCGGGCCATGGCGTACCGCATGCTCGGCTCGACGAGCGAGGCGGATGACGCCGTGCAGGAGACGTGGCTGCGGTTCAGCCGGACCGACACGAGCGATGTCGAAAACCTGGGAGGATGGCTCACGACGGTCGTGTCCCGCGTCTGTCTGGACATGCTTCGCACCCGCACATCTCGGCGGGAGGAGCCGATGGCGGAGGACGGACCGGCACCCGCATCTGGTCGCGGTCCCACGCGCGACCCCGAAGGCGAGGCGATCCTGGCCGACGAGGTGGGTGACGCGATGATGGTGGTGCTCGACACGCTGTCTCCCGCCGAGCGTCTCGCCTTCGTGCTGCACGACACCTTCGGCGTGCCCTTCGACGAGATCGCGCTGATCATCGACCGCTCGCCGGCGGCCACCAGGCAACTCGCCAGCCGCGCGAGACGCCGCGTGCAGGGAGCGACCCCGCAGACCGCCCCTGACCGCGATCGCCAGCGGGAAGCCGTCAGCGCCTTTCTGGCTGCCGCGCGCAACGCCGAGTTCGACGCGCTGCTGGAGCTCCTCGACCCGGATGCGCGGGTACGCGCCGACAGCTTCGCCGCGAAGCTGGGCGGCACGCTGCTCGAAGCCACGGGTGCGACAGCCGTGGCGCGCACCCTCGCCGGACGCGCCTACGGGGCGAAGCTCGCCCTCATCGACGGCAAGCCCGGCATCGGCTGGCTCCCCGGCGACAACCTGCGCGGGGTCATGGTCTTCACCTTCGCGGGCGACCGCATCGCCGCGATCGACCTGGTCGGCGAACCGGAGCGCCTCGCAGCGTTCGACATCCAGCTTCTCGAGAGCTGATTCGGGCCGGACGCCGGCCGGCAGCGCCGCGTTCCGGCGGTAGCCCATGACACCAAAATGTGACATGAATGTGCCACGCCGTTTGCATCCCTTGCGTAGGGTTCCTGCGGGGTACGGGACGTACTCCGCAGACAACGCCAGATCCTCGGATGGGGATCACGAACCAGGGGGGGTAACCCATGCATGTGCTTCCGAACCGGCGTCGTGCCACGCGCCGAGCCGTGGTGCGCGGCTCGCTCGCTGCGACCGCGATGGCCACACCGATCGCGAGGAAGCTGCAGGCGACGCCCGCCACACCGGAGGCTGACGACGTGGACACGGTGTTTTCGGAGCTCGACGAGCTGGCCGCCAGACGGATGTCGGAGCTGGGAATTCCCGGCGCGGCGATCGGGGTGATCGCAGGCAACCAGGAGCACACGGCGGCATTCGGGGTAACGAGTATCGACCAGCCGCTGCCGGTCGACGCCGACACGATCTTCCAGATCGGATCGACCACGAAAACCTACACGGGCACCGCCATCATGCGGCTCGTGGAGCAGGGGACGCTCGATCTCGATGCTCCCGTCCAGACCTGGCTCCCGGATTTCCGCGTGGCCGACCCGGACGTATCACGGGACGTCCGACTCTGGCACCTCCTGACCCACACTGCCGGCTGGCTCGACGCCGGAAACCCCCGGACCGGTCGCGGGGACGACGCGCTCACCGGGTTCGTCGACAGCCTCGCCGACGTATCACAGGTCGTGCCGCCAGGATCCCGGTTCAGCTACAACAACTCGGCGCTCGCCGTGGCCGGACGCGTGATCGAGGTCGTCACCGACCAACCATACGAATCGGCCATCGCCGAACTCGTGCTCCAGCCGCTCGGCCTCGAACATGCAGGGTTCTTTCCCGAGGACATCATGACGAAGTCGTTCGCGGTCGGACACGCCGACGACAATGGCGAGCTGTCCGTCGTCGAGCCGTGGGGTCTCGAGCGCGCCATGAACCCGGCCGGCGGGCTCGCGGCCAGCCTGAACGACGAGCTGCGATACGCCCGCTTCCTCCTCGGAGACGGCACCATGGATGGCACCCGGCTGCTGAGCGCCGACACCATGACGCGGGTGCACTCACCGCTCGGACCGGAGGGGTCGGTGCCCTCGATCCCGAGGCACCTCGACGCGGTGGGGGTGGCCTGGCTGCTCTGGACCCACGGTGGCGAACGGATCATCTCCCACCCCGGCGGCACCGAGGGCCAGCAGTCGACCTTCACCCTGGTGCCCGGGCGCGACTTCGCGATCACGGTGCTCACCAACGCGAATACCGGGGTCCAGTTCGGGAACGAGCTCACGGACTGGGCGCTGGAGCGGTTCCTCGGCCTGCCGCTGGAGCCAATCGAGACGATCCCCGCCACCCCCGGGCTCATCGCCGACTATTCGGGCACCTATGCCCACCCAGACCAGCCGGACAGCATCCGGGTGGGCGAGGCCGACGGCGAGCTTCGGCTCGAATGGCAGGTCCCGGACCAAGCTCCGGTCACCATCCCGCTGATCCTTGCCGTCGACGACAAGGCGTACGTCGACTACCTCGGCCTCACTGCCCCCGTCGATTTCGTGCGGGACGCCAGCGGCACGGTGGCGTGGATTCGGTTCATCGGCCGGCTGGTGCCGAAGACCGCCTGACCGCGACGGCGCACCCACCCTTTATCCCAAGCGGAGATCAGGTTGGCTTCATTGCCAGGTCGTGGGCACGCTGATCCTTGTCCAGTTTCTCGATGGCGGTGCGCAACATCGTCCGGGGCATGGTCGCGGCATGCCGGTCGAGAAAGGCCAGCAGCCGCGGCTGGTCCTGCCGGCCGCCTCACGCAGCCACGCCCCCACCGCCAGCTGGATGAGGTCATGGTCGTTGTCGAGCAGGATCGCCGCGATCGCGAAGCTGTCGTCGTCACCCTGTCGAAGGAAGCACGACGTCGCGTGGATCGCGGTTCGGCGCTTTCCCGGCCTTCGTTGAACGCGTCAGCTCGTAGAATGCGTCGCCTGGCTTGTCGAACAGGTCGCCCTCGATGACGAACGGCGCGGCCAGATCGACGAGATCCCGGTTGTCGATACGATCGATGCGACGCGGGTCCAGCTCGGATAGCGCCGTCCGCTGGGATTCCGCCGTCTGCTTGCGACGCGCCTGCTCGTCCATGATGCTGAGAATCCCCGCACGCACCTCGTGGATGGGGCTCTCCAGCAGGCGCTCGATCTCGGCGGGAAACATGTCGATGAATGCCTTCGCGATGACGAACATCTGCCCCATGCGCACGCCCATGACTTCGTCGCCAGCGCCCTGGTCATCCTCCCCGGTCTTGAAGGCGCGCTGGATCTTGCGGCGCTCCTCGTCCGACGCGTGCTCCCTGAGCGGCTCGATGCATGCTTCGGCACCCACATCCGTCGACATCCCGCCTCCTCTTCTCGCCCACCGGGCGGGATCGGTGTCGCCGCCTCGTCCGGCAGTCAGGGCAGGATCTCCACGTACCCATCCGAGCCGTGCACGCGAATCCGCTGTCCATCCTGGATCCGCCGGGTGGCTTGCTCCACCCCCACGACGGCAGGAAGGCCGTACTCACGCGCGATCACGGCGCCGTGTGTCATCATGCCGCCGACCTCCGTCACGACACCCGCGACCGCCACGAACAGCGGCGTCCAGCTGGGATCCGTGTAGGCGGTGACGAGAATGTCACCCGGCTGGAGGTCGGCCTCATGCACGTCCAGAAGAACGCGGGCACGTCCCTCCGAGACCCCGGCGGACACCGCCAGGCCGACCAGGGCACCGGCCGGCACGTCCTGCCGTCGGTACGACCCGGTGATCGCCTCCCCGTCCGAGGTGAGCACCCGTGGCGGCGTGAGCGCCTGATACGATCTGAAGTCCTCCCGGCGCCGGCGGATGCGCGCGTCGTCGACCTGCTGCGTCCGCACGACGTCGCGGAGCTCCTCGAGGGTGAGGTAGTACATGTCCTCCGGCTCGGAAAGCACGCCGGCCCGGACGAGACGCCCGGCTTCGCCCAGCAACGCCTGCTTGTAGACGAAATAGCGGCTGATCATGCCGTATTTCGGGTACTCCCGGTACCCGACGAACGTTCGAAGCCGCGCGATCATGCGCCGGGTCTCGTCGGCCTTGCGCTCACCGTCTGGCAGCGTTCGCAATCGCTCCAGGAGCTTCTGCTCCTTCCGCTGGGCCTCAAGGCGTCCCTGCTCGAAACGCCGCCTGCCGGCGCCCTCCTCGAAGTTCCTGATGTTGCCGAGAAGGATCGGCACGAGCATCGCGGGGCGCTCGCACCAGCGCGGAGTCGTGATGTCGATCTCGCCGACACACCGCATGCCGTACCTGTCGAGCCAGCCCCGGATGGCATCCCGTGCCTCCTGCCCGCCCGGTAGCTCGGGCAGCTCGTCCAGGAAGCCGTCATCCTCGACGCGCTCCAGGTACGCCACGACCTCCGGGTAGGGACGGATCGCATCCGCGACGTCCAGGAGCGCCAGTCCCATCTCCGACGTGACATTGTTGGGGACGGATTGCGTGAGCGTATCGGCCGCATTCGTCTCGCCCAGCCACTCCTGCAGGTGCTGGTTCAGCCACCAGGTGGCTTCCATCCCCGCCATGATCACCTGATGGCTCCTCGGATCGAACAGGACCCGCCGCAGCTCCTCGAAGTCCGCCAGGATGATGTCGATGAGCTCCAGACCGGACGTCCCGCGAATGACTCGTTCCAGATTGGCGATGGATGCCTCGCTGCTCGCGATCAGGTCGTCGACGATGGCCGGATCGGGCTCGAGCGGAGCGGACACGTCCCCGGAAGGAGCAGGGCCGGCAGGCTCCGCATCCGGCAGCGACGGGATGACGTCGCCGCGGTCGATGACGGTCAGCAGCGCGTCCCGGATCAGTGGGTCGGACCGTCCCACGAGCTCCAGGAATCGCTCGCGGGACGCCGGCGAGGCAATCTCCCGGGTGACGTCGACGAACAGCCGCCCACCCGCCGCATGCATGGGACGAGGGGTCGTGTGCTGCCACACGGAGAGCCCGAGCGGTCTCATGGCGTCGGTCATCATCTGCTGATGACCGACCGAGATGTAGACGTGGTTCTGCCCGTCGTCCACCACCGGGGCAGGGAATATCGTGGTGATCGGCCGGCTCTGGACGAACAGGAAAGCGTCGTCGGCCAGGCACCACTCGATGTCCTGGGGACGGCCGAAGTGTGCCTCGATCCGCCGCCCCAGCTCGGCGAGCCGCAGGACCTGCGCGTCCGTGAGCGCTGGCTGCCCCCGTCGCTCCGGCGCGACCGCCTGCTGCCGCGTGCCGCCGGCGGGTGACGCGTGGATGGCGAGCTGCTTGTCGCCAACCGACCTGTCGACGACCTCGCCATCTCGCACCTTGTAGACGTCTGCATTCACCATGCCGGAGACCAGTGCCTCGCCGAGATCGAAGCTGGCCTCGATGGAGGCGACCTTCCGGTTGCCCGTGACCGGGTCGGCCGTGAAGAGGATGCCGGCCACCTGCGGAACGACCATGCGCTGCACGATCACGGCCATGTACACCTTGCGGTGATCCAGTCCGGTCTGCATGCGGTAGGTCACGGCCCGGTCGGTGAAGAGCGACGCCCAGCACCGGATGATGTGCTGCATGATCGTGGTCGCCCCAAACACGTTGAGGTAGGTATCCTGCTGTCCCGCGAACGAGGCGGTCGGCAGGTCCTCCGCCGTCGCGCTCGAGCGTACGGCGCAGGCGACCTCGTTTCCCAGACGGTCGAGCGATCGGACGATCGCCTCCCGCAGGTCCGCAGGCATGGCGATCGCCGCGATCGTTCCACGGATCTCCGCGCTGACCGCTCCGATCGCCTCTCGGTCGTCCGGATCCAGGCGTGAGAGCCGCTCGAACTGGTGATCGATCGACGGTACCTGCGATATGACGTGCTTGAAGGCGTCAGTCGTCACACAGAAGCCGTCCGGCACGCGGATTCCGTCGACACGCGAGAGCTCGCCCAGGCTCGCGCCCTTGCCGCCAACGAGCTCAAGATGGGCCCGACCGACCGTCCGAAGGTCCCGTACGTAGGTGTGCATCTGCTCCCCCTGCACGACTGCTGGCCGGGCGCTCCTGTGCGTACCTCGCCAGACGCCCGAACACGCATCAACGCGCCGGTGTGCCACCCGTGAGATCGGGCGACATACCGACGCGCTGGACGAGTGTCCCGGGATCGATCGTCAGCGTTTCACGATGTCGTAGACGAGGTGCGTCACGCGGTCCCTCTTCACGATCATGGAAGGTTCTCGAACAGGATCGGCGAGTCCAGGTGGCCTGTCGCGAAGAACGGTCGCCCCGAGCCGAACACGACCGGAACGAGGATGATGACGAGCTGATCGATGAGGCCGAGTCTCAGCGCCTGGCCGCCGATCTCCCCGGCAGCGACATCGACGAGCCGACCGCCATCTCCCGCGCCGCTGCGATCCCTTCCTCGACGCTGGTCACGAATGTGAACGGCGCGGAATCGGCGTGCTCCCAGGCCCCTGGCAGGTCGTGGGTGACCACGTAGACGTGATCGCCGGCGGGCGGCTTGCCGTTCCAGCCATTCGTCAGGTCGAGCAGGCGGCGGCCGAGGCCCGGGTCGAGGTGAACATGCGGTCCGTCCCGTCGAATCCCCAGGCGACATCGCCGTTACCGACCCAGTCGAAGTGTCGTCCGCGACATAGCCATCGAGCGAGACCACCTCCCCATGATCACCTTGCCCGTTGCATTACTCCTGTCCGCTTTCGACGCGACGATCGCTCGCCTCAACGTCGGATACGGTAGCGAATATGGGTTGCGTCGGGCGTGTCGATCACCCGGGCGACCTCCAGCTCGACACGGGATGGCTACACCTCGAAGAGCCGGCGACCACGACCGAAGAGCACGGGGATGATGTGGATCTGCAGCTCGTCGAGCACGCCGGCTTCGATCTCGCGCTGCGACGTGTAGGCACCGTGGACGTTCACGTGCCCGTCGCCGGCGGCAGCCTTCGCCTGGGCCATCGCGCTCTCGATCCCATCGGTCACGTAGGTCACCAGCGGATACTGGGCCACCGACGAATCGGGCGGATGCTGGCTGTACACGAAGATCGAGGCGCCGTGGATATCGCCACCCCAGTGTTTGGCCTGCAGCGCGGTCCGCCGTCCCGTGAGCACCGCACCCGCCCGGCCCTCCTCGTCGACCAGCTCGCCGGCCGGCCCGGACGGCCGAAAGAACTCTCCCTCAGGGGTGTAGAACCATTCGTGCAGGCGCTCGAACCCGTCACCTCCAGGATGGTCCGGATTGTCGTTGGGACCCGCGATATACCCGTCGAGCGACATCGAGAAGTTGAGCACTGACAGTGTCATTCCGTCCTCCTTTGGCTCGATTCCGGTTGATTGGCGCTCCCGCCCATTCACGACGGGCACCTTCGAATCAGCGGCCGAACTGCCAGCGGGTGGCGGCGAACGGCTCCACGGTCGCGACCCCGAACACCGTGTGATAGGTGAACCGGTACAGGTGCCACGGCGGAGGACCCGCGCTCGGCGCACTGAACGGGGCCGTGAAGGCCTCGCCCTCTACCTCCGCCGGCCACCCGAGCTCGCGATACACCGCGGCCACTCGCTCCAGGGTCGCCCGGTCGGTAACCCTCGACGCCTCGCCCTCGAGCACGACATCGACGCCCTCCAGGCTGGTGGAGAACGTGCAGGCCGGGTTTGCAGCCAGGTTGCGAGACTTTCGCGTATCGGGGTTGCTGGTGAAGTAGAGGTCGCCGTCGACCCAGACGGCACCTACCCGTGCCGAGTGCGGCATGCCCTGCGACGTGACGGTGCCGAGGTAGTGCGGGGAGCCCTTCCCTTCCGGCGGTGCCGCCAGCAGGTCGCGCGGCCTGCTCCACGGCATTGGGTCGTTTCCATAGCGATCGAGGTTCTTGACGTCGATGGGTTCACGCTCAACCATGGCTCACGCTCCTGTGATCATTCGCTGTCGCATCGGTCGGTATTGGTGCGATCCAGCGCCGCTTCGCCCGGCCCGGTAGCCGAGCTCGGCCCATCTATCGCGAGGTCCCGTGGCGCACGCTGCTGCGCCTTCCATCCGAGACGCCTGCAGGTGATGACGAGATCTGCCTCCCAGGTGCTCCCGTCCCGGTTCAGCTCGACGATCCCACCGATCGCGCTGCCGTCGTCGCTGATCCTTCCCGTGAAACGCTGGGAGAGCCCGGGAACGTCCCGCCAGTAGCGCCAGATGCCGGGCTCCGCGCTGAGCCGATAGCGCCGGGTGACACCACGCACGTCGTCGTACTGCACGGTGCAACCTCCCTCCGGGTCACGGAGGTCCCCCGCGTCGTCGCACCCCATGATGGCGATGCTGTCCGGGATGTCAGGATGGTCGTACCGGGCGCTCCAGATCAGGAACAGCCCCTCCCCGAGCCACGAGAACGTTGCCCGCCCGCGAATGACGTCACGAGGCAGCCCCTGGTGCGTTGCCTCAATTTCCCACGCTCCGACCAGGGGGGAGAGGTGGCCGAGTGAGGGCTGAGGGATGAGTCCCGCCATGGTGTCGTCCTTCCTTACGTAGGGTACGAGGTGAGGGGACACTGCCACTCGCCCGCCCAGGGTGACCAGTAGCCCGCCGATGCGGTCACGTTCCCTGGCCGCTGGGGATGGCTTCCAAGGCAGGTCATCCCCGATCGATGGCGACGACCGTCCCGCCTGACCTGGGAGACGGGCAGCGCGTGCGAATCGCGCACCTCGTCATCACGGTGCCCCGCCTGCTAGGTGAACCGCCAGCGGGTGGCCCCGTTGGGATCGGCCGAGCCTACACCGAACACCGTGTGGTAGTCGATGCGGTAGAGGCTCCACGGGGGCGGGCCACCACTCGGGGCGGTGAAGGGTGCCGTGAAGGCGTCACCCTCGGCCTGCACCGGCCATCCGAGGTCGCGATACCGTCCCGCAACGCGCTCGAGGACCTCAGGATCCCGCTCGCGGCGGGCATCTCCCTCGAACACCAGGTCGATTCCCGGCAGACTGGCGGCCACCGTGCAGGCCGGGTTCGCCTCCAGCTCCCGGGACTTCCGGGTGCCCGGCCCGCTGACGACGTAGAGGACGTCAGCGATCCAGATCGCCCCGACACCGGCCGCATGGGTCCGTCCATCCGGGGTGGACGTGCCAAGGAAGTACGGCACCCCGACGCCCGCCGGATGCTCGACGAGGGCGTCGCGAGCCCGACTCCAGGGCAGGAGGTCGTTCCCGTACTGATCGAGGTTCTTCACGTCGGTGGGTTCACGTACGGCCATATCGGTAACTCCTGTCGTCTCTGACGAATCGTTGCTGGTGCTGACTGTCCCACCGGGCCGGCGTCCCTGTGCTTGCACCCGCCCATCGCCGCTGGTCCTCCGGCGGGCATCGTGGGGATGTGTACGGGCGGCTGGACCTGACCGTCGAGGTGAACGGTTGCGGTGAGCGTGTGTCAGCTGCGCTGCTCGGCCAGCGCGATCATGATTCCCTCGGGTCCACGGACGTAGCAGAGCCGGTAGCTGTCCTGATACTCCACCACCTCGCCGATTGGCTCCGCGCCGTGGGTCCGCAGGCGCGCGAGCACGTCCTCGATATCGTCGACGGCGAACATGATGCGACGGATCCCCAGCGCGTTCACCGGCGCGTCCCGTTTCCCGGCGCCGACCGCCGCTGGCGAGTGGAACTTGTCCAGCTCGATCCTCACGTTGCCGTCCGGGGTCCGCATCGAGGCGATCTCGCTCCGAACGCCGTCGAGCGCAAGGAGGCGGTCCACCTGCTCACCTTCGACGGTTGCCTCGCCCTCGAGCTCCAGGCCGAGCTCGGCAAAGAACGCGATCGCAGCCTTGAGGTCGTCGACCACGATGAGGATGTTGTCCATCCGCGGGAACGTCATGGTGTTCTCCCTTTCCGTCGAAGACCGTCGCTGCCACTGGTGTCCCCAGGCTGGATCCGACGCCCTGTCCCTTAGTACCCGGTATCGTGCCGATCGCCCCAGCTGGCCGCCGGTCGTCATTGCCCGGGGGCACCCGAGCTCTCCGCCTGGCTGCCGAGCGCGTAGCGCAGCAGCACCACGCCGTTGTCGAACGGGGTTGCCTCGAGCAGCCGCAGGTCCTGCCGACCCTCGAAGACGCGCGTCCCCTTGCCACGTGACACCGGGCAAACCCGCATCTGGACCTCGTCGACGACACCGGCGTCCATGAGGGAGCGCATGAGTGTCAGGCTCCCCCACAGCCAGATGTCCTTGCCCTCCCGGGCCTTGAGCTCCCTGACCGTGGCGACGGCGTCACGGGTGATGGTCGCGGCGGGATAGTCGCCCCACGGCGCATCATCCAGCGTTCGCGAGGCGACGACCTTGTCGAGGTTGTTCAGCTTCTGTCCGTATTCACCCTGCTCGGTGGCGTGGGGCCAGTAGTCCCGCGACTGCAGGTAGGTCGTCGCGCCGAGCAGCATCGTGTCGACCGAGTCGATGAAGCTCATGACGCTGGTCTTGAACGGCGAGGTGTCCGTCTCGGAGAAGGGCTCCCCCGACACGAAGCTGAGTCCGCCATCCTCCTCCGCGGCGATGGTGTCGACGGCCACCCACTGCTGAACGATGAGCTTTCGCATGGTTCCTCTCCTTCTGATGGTGCGGCGTCGACAGCGGTCATGGTGCGCGTCGGAGAGACGGTGCTCACGGCCGCCAGCTTCACGCCCCTTCGGACCCGTGGCCTGTCCCGGAGGATCAGGCCCCCTGACCAGGCGCAAAGGCATCACCCGCCGGTGGACCATCGAGCACCGTGGGGATGTATTCGAGCAACAGCGTCCCACCGTCGAAGGCACGGCTCTCGACGAGCTCGAGGGAGAGATCCGGGTAGCCGTCGAAGATGCGTTCCGTCCCGGTTTTCCCGGTGATCACCGGGAACACGACCAGCCGGAAACGATCCACCAGCCCGGCTGCGAGCAGCGATCGGCACAGGCTGATGCTTCCAAGCGTTCGAAGCTGCGTTGACTCGTGCGCCTTCATGCCTCGAACGGTCGAGACCGCGTCACCGCTGACGATCTCGGTGTTGGCCCACGACAGCGGCTCCGTCAGTGTCGAGGAGAACACCACCTTGCGAGCGTTTGTCAGCGCCTGGGAAGCGGGATCGTCCGCCTGGCTGGCAAACCCGGACATGACCCGGTAGGTGGTTGCGCCCATCAGGTGAATGGCCTCCTCGTGGCTGTCCTTCTCCAACCAGGCAAGGTACTCGGGACCCTCCATGCCCCAGAAGGCAGGCCAGCCTTCGCTGGTTCCGTAGCCGTCGAGCGAAACGATGAAGTCCACCATCAACGTTGACATCGCATGTTCCTTTCAGGGAGAGCCGAGGGCGATGCGATCACCCGGCGGGACAATCCCACCTCAGGCGTTCGGGTTGGCCTCGCCCGTCGCGCACTCGGGATGCCCGGCGAGCCGCCAGGTCTGGATGGTGATGCCCCCGGAGGTGACCCGCGACCCGACCAGGTCGAGGGCTCTATCCGGACCGGTATCCGGAAACAACCTTGTGCCCTGCCCGACGATGACCGGATAGATGAGCACGTCGAGCCGGTCGACCAGGTTGCTGGCGAGCAGCCATCGGACGAGGACCCCACTGCCTGGCACCACCAGCTCGCCGTCCTGCCGAGCCCTCAGGTCGCGGACGGCTGCGGCGACGTCACCCTTCAGGACGGTCGTGCCCGCCCACTGCGGATCGGTGAGCGTGGTCGACACCACGTATTTGGGCCGGCTGTTCAGCGCCACCGAGACCGGGTTGTTACCTTGTTGTTCACCCCAGGAACCGGTGCCCCACGAGCCAGCGAAGATCTCGTAGGTCCGTCGGCCAAACAGGAACGCGGTCGCACCGCCGTAGACCCCGTTGATGTGATCCGCGGCTTGCGAATCGAGCAACGGGATGGCCCAGCCACCCCGCTCAAAGCCACCACGGCGATCCTCGTCGGATCCGCCCGGGCCCTGCATCACCCCGTCGAGGGAGATGTTCGTGGTTACAGTCAGCTCCATGCCGTGGTTCCCTCGCTGAACAGCCGGTCCACCGCAACGCGATTGGACGTCACGGTGTGGACGATTCGACAAAGTCCCAACGGGCGGCGCTGATGGGGTTGAGGCGGTGGAATGCCCGCACGTGTGTCGGCACGATGCGATACACCCACATGTCCTCCTCGGTGCCCTCGAACCGCCAGGGCTCGGGGTACTTGTCGGCCATCTGGCGTCCGAATCGAATGCGGTCGTCGAGCACGGTCATCTCCTCTGCCCGGCCGTGGACGGCGACGTCCAGCCCGGGGGCCAGCCTGCTGCACCCGGTGAGCGCCTGGCAGGTGGGGTTGGTCGTGAGGTTGGTGTACTTCCGCTCCGAACGCGGGTTGCAGGAGTACAGCGCTCCTTCCCACCACACGCCGATCACCGGCACCGTGTGCGGCTCACCGTTGTCCAGGCTGGTGATCCAGTACATCTCGGCAGATTCCAGGACCTTCTCGACGTCGGCCCACTCGATCAGGTGGTCATCCCCGTACTCGGAAGCGGACATCTTGGTTACCGGTTGCCTCGCCATCACGTCGTCCTTTCTCCTGCTCATGTCACACGGCCCGCTGGCGTCCAGTCCCGAATGGCCGCCGCTCGCATGCGATGCCCCCGATTCCCGGCTATGCGTCGGCTCGACTCGCCTGGATGTCGAGGGTGAGCCTGACCTCATCGCTGACGAGCACACCACCGCCCTCCAGGGCCACGTTCCAGTTCAGGCCGAAGTCCTTCCGGCTGAAGGTGGCCATCGCCTGGAATCCGGCGACCTCGGGTCCGCCCGGAATCGTGCCGGTGCCGTTGAACACGGTCTCCATCACGACCTCTCGCGTCACGCCCCTGATGGTGAGGTCGCCGCGGACGTCGAAGCGGCTCGGGCCACGGACCTCCACGCCGGTGCTGTGGAAGGTCGCGATCGGGAAGGCCTCGACGTCGAAGAAGTCGGGACTGCGCAGGTGGGTATCGCGATCCGGATTGCCGGTATGAATGCTGCCGGTCCGGATGGTGACATCGACGCGCGAGCGCTCGACATCACGCTCGTCGAAGACGATCGTGCCGGCGAAGTCCAGAAATCGCCCCTTGGCGGTGGTGAACATCATGTGCGTGACGGCGAATTCGAGCACCGAATGGGTAGGATCGATGGCCCAGGTTCTGGTCGCGGTGGAGGTGTCCGTCATGTCATCACTCCGGAGGTCATGTCAGCCGTGGAGTCGAATGCCCCATGTCCATGGAACCGAAGCCACCGGTGCCCGACGGCCCCGTCGGTCCCACGCCGTGCGGCGCTGCAGGGTGGGTCCGACGAGCCATCACAGGGGATGTTCATCCCCTGGAGTGTATGGAGCCCTCGCTGGCCCCGGTAGTAACGATCGTCATGGTACCCGCATGTCATTTGTCATGTCCGGCTCCGGCACGCGTCGCGCGGGATAACGCGATCCGTGGAGCACCGGCCGGGAAGCCCGGGCGTCAGGGTGCTCGCCCGATCGCCCATCACCCACCGTGCCCTGGCAGGGCCTCGAGGATGCGGCGGCAGTTCTCGACGCGGGGCTCGAGCACCTTCATCACCTCCGCCATGATCATCGGGTCGGCCTGATCGGGCGTACCCATCTGGAACGGCGGCTGCGGATCGTACTCCGAGCCGAGCTGCCATCCCTGCGCATACTCCTCACTCGCCAGTCGTGCGAGAAGCAGCAGACCGAAATCGATTCCCGAGGTGACCCCACCGCCGGTGAACCGGTTGCGGTCCTCGACGAACCGCTCTTCGACCGGCTCCGCGCCGACCAGCGGGAGCAGGTCGCGGTAAGCCCAGTGGCTCGTTGCCTTGTACCCGTGCAGCAGCCCGGCCGCGCCGAGGATCAGCGATCCGGTGCAGACGGAGGTGACGTACTTCGCCTTCTCACCGCGACTGGCAACGAACTCGAGCACCTCGGGGTCCTCGAGTATCGGACCGGTACCCTGCAGGCCCCCGGGAATGAAGAGCACCTCGAGCTCCTCGGGGACCTCGTCGAACGTCGCGGTCGGCATGACAGGCACACCGGTGTCGCTGACGACGGGCTCGCGAGTCCTCCAGATCAGCTGGGTGGTCCGACCGGGCGCGACGGCGAAGTACATCTGCGGGCCGACCAGGTCCATCAGGGTGATCCCTGGGAAGAGCAGCATCCCGATCGTGCCGCCCTCAGCGGGAGGTGTGGCATCTGCCTGGGCGACCGCCCGTGCCGCCGTCAGTCGCTGCAGCGCCGCGACGGCGGCGGCCGACCCTGCGAGCTTGCCGAGATCACGTCGATTCATCATATGTCGTCTCCTTGCAGACGAGATCCGCCGTGGCAGATCATCTCAAAGACGTTTCGGAGCTCCGTCCATGACTCCTCGCTCACGAACGTATGACGTGATCGCAGTCACGCGACATCTGCCAAAGGGTGGATTGAGGGGGTGGAGATTCCTGTCTGGGGGGGTTAGAGGAGGCCCAGCTCCCTGGCCCGCGCGATGGCCTGCGTCCGGCTGTGGACCCCGAGCTTGCGATAGAGATTGTTGATGTGGGTCTTGACCGTGCCGACCGTCACGAAGGTCCGGGCCGCGACCTCGCGGTTGCTCAATCCATCCGTGATCAGCCGGAGGATCTCTTCCTCGCGGTCGGTCAGGGACTCGGACAGCGCCGGCGATGACGTGCTCGCCTCGGCACCATCTCGGTTCATCCGGGCCAGAAGCTGTCTTGCGTACTCCGCCTCGGACCGGGCCGCCTCGCCGGGTCCGGCGGTCACCATCGCTTTCAGGAGATCGGCCATCGGGGGGCCCTCGTCGAGAAAGATCCTGACGAACCCTTCCGTCGCCGCCATCGAAAGAGCGATCGAAAGCAGGTCCCGCGCCCGTTCGGGCTCGCCCATCGCCTGCCGCGTCAGGGCGGCGAGGGACAGCACCTCGATCAGGTCACGGACACGGCCGTTCGCCTCCGCCTCCCGACGCGACTCATCGAGCAGACGCAGCGCCTCATCGTGGCGCCTCTGCGCATGGAGCAGTCGCGCTCCGGCGATACGGTCCAGCATGGAGGCGGCCGCCGCTCCCACCGACGCCGACTCGCGTGAGCTGACGGAAGCAGCAGCCGCCACGATGTCACCACGAAGCACATGCAGGCGGTTGAGGCATGCTGCCGCGACGGCGATCTCAAGATCTGCACCGTAGTCGCGAGCGACCTGATCCGCATGGTGGGCGAGCGCCATCGCTCCCTCCTCGTCGCCTCGCGACCACCGCACCCGAGCCATCACCACGGTCCCCCAGACGAGATCGGTGACATTTCGCGTCCGCTCGGCCAGCTCGATCCCCCTGGCGAGTGCCCGCTCGGCCTCGTCACGTTGATCCCGCTCGTACTCGAGGGCCCCCAACCCGATATGGATCGCACCCGCGGCTGGCAGCAGCTCGGCGTTGTGCTCGGCGACGATCCGCGTTGCGTGGCGAAGCGTCTCGCGTGCCGCCCGCAGCCGCCCACGCTCTGCCTGCACACGTGCCAGCAGGGTCATGGCCGAGATCGTTGAATAGACGTGGCTGGCATCACGCCCGATGCCCGCCGCCTCGGCGAGCGCCTCCTCCGCCGCGGGCAGGTCGCCGCTGGTCCAGAGCGTGTCTCCCAGACAGACGGCCGCGAATGCCCGCAGGCCGCCCTGCTCGGCGGGCAGGAGCGACAGCGCCTCCCGTGCCAGCCTCACCGCCGCCTGGGTATCGCCCTGCAGCCGGGCGCACCACGAGCGAATCGCGGCGGCGAATCCCAAGAGAAACGAACGCTCCTCGCTACGCACCTCGACGTCAAGGTCGACGACCCCGAGGTGGTGCTCGACCGCGTCGGGTCGTCCCGTGAGCGCCAGTGCCATCGCCTGCTGGAGAAGCAGCCGGGGGCGTCGCCGTTTCAGCTCGATCGGCAGCGCCTCCAGCCAGCCGAGCACCGTCGGGATCTCACCCCGGCTCCAGGCATCCCGGGATTCCCGCTCGATCATCGTCACCGCCGCCTCGTGATCGGGGGCAGCGAGCGCATGGCCGATGGCATCCGCCAGGTGGCCGTTGCGCTCGTACCACCGCATCGCCCTGAGGTGGAGCTCCCGAACGCGTTCCGGATCATTGGCACCCAGGTGATCCCGCAGGAATTCCGCAAAGAGATGATGGTACCGGAACCATCGTCGCTCATCGTCCAGTGCCACGATGAAGAGATTCGACCGCTCGAGCTCCTCGAGGGTTTCCTGCCCGCCGGTGCCGCCGGTGACCGCGTCGCACAGCGGGCCACTGAGCGTGCTGAGGATCGAGGTCTCGAGCAGGAATTGCCGGATGTTGTCCGGTTGGCCCGCCAGAACCTCCTCAGCCAGAAAGTCGAAGACATCTCGATGCTGGCCCGAGAACGACGTGACGAACCGGGCGGGATCGCTGCTGCTCCGCATGGAGAGGGCAGCGAGCTGGAGACCGGCAACCCACCCCTCCGTCATCGCCGCGATCGCGGTCACACTCTCGATCGGGAGATCGAGCCGCATGACCTCCCACAGGAAGGCAGCGACCTCATCCTGCGTGAAGGCGAGATCGGAGGCCGTCAGCTCGGTCATCTGCGCGCGTGCCCGAAGCCGTGCCAGGGCGAGACTCGGCCTCGTGCGGCCGGCAACGATCAGATGCAGGCCCGGTGGCAGGTAGTCCAGCAGGCGCCCGACGACCTCGTTGATGGCGTCGACATCGACCAGGTGGTAGTCGTCGAGAATGACGTCGATCTCCCCCGGCAGGGACGCCAGCTCGTTGATGAGGATCGCTGCCAGCGCCTCCGGACGGGGTGGGGAGGGAGCGTGCACGGCGGCCAGGATACCCTCGCCGAAGGTCGGCTGGACGCTGCGGCGGATCGCGGCCACGAGATAGGTGACGAAGCGTGCCGGGTCGCGCTCGGTCAGATCCAGCGAGAGCCAGACGACCGGGTGGCCGGCGGCGGCGCGGGTCTGCGCCCAGGAGCTCAGGATCGTGGTCTTGCCGAACCCGGCCGGGGCACAGACGAGCGTCAGCCTGCGCCCCGTCTCGCGCGCCAGGGCCTCGAACAGGCGTGGACGCGCCACAAGGCTGGAACGCGTCTGCGACGGTCGCAGCTTCGTGAAAACGAGTGGATCCAGCGTGTTGGCCATCTCAGGGTCTCGCCGATGACGTCAAGCCGGTCGTACCCTTCCCGCATGTCTTCTCACCGCGGGCTCCATCATACCAACCAGCCGGAGCAGGCCGATGTCGCGGCGCACCTGCCGTGCTGGAACCTGCCGCCGTCGGGGTCAGAGCACCAACGGCCACCGGAACCGCCTCCAGGACGTATATCACCCGCCGGCAGGACGCTCCTGCAGCACCCACTCGTTGCCGTCGGGATCGCTGAAGTGGACGAATGAGTTCCAGTCGCCACCCTTGCCCTCGCGCCACTCGCCGTCAGTGAACTTGCGGATCGGAGTCGACGCGACGCCTCGCTCGACCAGGTGGGCATGGGCCGCCTCGATGTCGTCCACGACCAGGATCAGCCCCTCGAGCGACCCCGGCTGGGTCTTGCGCAGCCCGGAGTTCAGGTGGATCGAACAGCCGGACCCGGGCGGGGTCAGCTGGACCAGTCGCGTGTCGCCCAGCGGGATGTCGAGGTCGACGTTGAACCCGAGCTTCTCGGCGTAGAACGCCTTCGCGCGATCGATATCGGTGATCGGTACGGGGACAACCTCGAGCTTCCAATCCATGAGCGTCTTCCTTTCGTTCCGTATCGATCGCAGGCGGTTGGCTGCCTGTGCGTTACTCATCGCGGCTGGTGGCCTGCATCCACTGCCGCACCAGCGACGCAAGCTGGACGGCTCCAGCCTCGATCTCCTCCATGTCCCGAAAACGCACGACGCCCCGGTCAGGCGCCAGCCAGGTAACCATGCCGGTGGAAGCCTTGAAGCTGAAGGTGTCGTCCTTTCTGACGCTGGCTCCACGGTGGAAGATGAGCTCGAGGCGCCCCTTCGGATGGAGCTTGAGCGTCACCCGGTCGTCGCCCCGGTAGCGGAAGCTGGGCGCGTTCCATTTGATGTGCTCCGTGACGTCGTCACCAGACGCCAGGATGATGGATCGCACCCGCTCGATCTCCGGCTTGAGCGGATGCTCGAGCTCCACCATGTATCGATCGACCGCCTCGTTCCGGTTCGACACATCGGTTCTCCTGGCGGAGGCGGGTGGGTTCGGCTCACCCGCCTCCCGGCCGGTCGCGCCCGGCGTCAGCCGACGCTCGCGAGGCTCGCCACAAGCTCGTCGAGCCGTTCGTAGCCGTCGTTGACCCCGTGCTCCATGCCGGACTGCAGCATGCCGTCCCGCGCCTCGAGCGTCTGGAAGACCGAGTTGGTGCGCAGGAGGGTCTTGCCGTCGCGCTCCTCGAGGGTCAGCGTCTCGAGCGCCACGTTTCCCGGATACCCTTCGTACTCGAAGGTCTGGACAATGCTGTCGGGCGACGGGTCGCCGTGGAAGACCCCATGGAAGGCATACTCGTTGCCCTGCTCATCACGCTGCACGTAGCGCCAGATGCCGCCGTCGCGGACCTCGAAGCGATCGATGTCCATGGTGAGGTTGCGCGGACCGAGCCACTGCTTCACCAGCTCGGGATCGGTGTGGGCACGGAACACGAGGTCTCGGGGCGCGTCGAACTCGCGCTCGATGATGATCTGCGGGATGCCCGGCTCGGCGATGATGCGGGTTTCCTTGCTCATGTGGTGCTCCTCTACTGGTGCGAAACGATCGGTCACTCATCTGGGTCCCGCGGGATCGAGGCGAGCAGCTCATCGAGCCGCTGGTAGCTCTCCTCCCAGTACTCGCGGTAGCGAGCCAGCCACTCGGTGGCCTCCCGGAGCGGCTTGGCCTCGAGATGGCTGAGGCGAAATGTCGCCTGGCGGCTGCGGGAGATCAGTCCCGCCCGCTCGAGCACCTTGAGGTGCCGGGAGATCGCCGGCTGCGACATCTCGAATGGCTCCGCCAGCTCCGTCACGGTCGCGGGGCCCTCCGCCAGCCGGTCGAGAATCGCCCGACGGGTGGGATCCGCGAGAGCTCCGAACACGGTGCTGAGCCGATCATCCGACATCGTCGCCATCTCCATAACCATGTGGTTATATAACCACTTCGTTGAGTTTAGGCGGCACCCGGTCAGCTGTCAATACCTCCAGTCAGCACATTGGGACCAGGAGCGATCCGGGTGGTCGTCCGACACGCAGTGCATCGCGACGAGGGGCGCCAGAGCCGGCAGCGGCTCCGGCCGGAGGTCCGTCCGTTCCCGTGTCCCGAGCACTCGATCAGCGGCCGGGACGGTGGGAACTGTCGATCGCGGGGGGGGGGGACAGATCGGAACGAGCGCTCTGGATCGCTCAGGCGGAGAGCGCGTACCCGTTCGACGCGACCGCGCGAGCAAAGATGTCGGGCTCGAGCTCCAGTCCGAACCCTGGCGACTCCGGCACGACGACCGTCCCGTCCTCGATCGCGTAACCGTCGGCCCGCACCCCGTCGATCGCGCCCTCGTCCCACTCCGCGAACCCGAAGGTGGGCAGCGCGGCCGCGAGGTGACAGGCGACGTAGTTGCCAACGATAGTGCCATAGTGGTGTGGGGCGGCCACCACGCCCCACGGCTCGAGCTCGCGCCCGATCGCCAGCCACTGGCTGATGCCCGGGGAGATGATGTCGTACTGCACCACGTCGACGAGACCCTCGCGTGCCCACTCAAGCAGCCTCGGGGAGGCATCCCCCTCCCCGTCGGCAATGAGGATGTCCAACCCCTCGCGCACGAGCCAGTCCTTCAGCTCCCGGTAGAGCACGGCATCCTCGTGGAAGGCCTCCTCCAGCCAGTGGATACCGCAATCCGCCGTCTCGGTCAGCACACGCCGGGCCAGGTTCAGGTTGTAGCCGTTGTTGGCATCGATCATCAGGCGCGCGTCGGGCCCCACCGCCTCCCGCACGGCCCGGATGACGAGGATGTCGCGCCGCGTCCCCTCCTCGAGTGGCATGTGGCGTGCCCCGCGACCGACCTTGATCTTGAAGGCGCGGTGACCGCGCTCCACCCCTTCCCGCGCCTCGCCCGCGATCAGGGCGGCAGCCTCGTCGTGATCCTCCACGTGGAGATCATCGAAGTAGAGCGAGGTATCGTAGCAGGGTACGCGCAGCGATCGCCCATCGCCGTCCGCTCCCTTTGTCCCCAGGAACCGAAACACCGGCACGCCCTCGCGGCGGGCCACCAGGTCCAGGAGCGGGAGCTCGAGCGCACGCAGTGCCTCCGCCACCCCATTCACCGGGTCGACCGCATCGTCCAGGTCGCTCCCGACGAGCGACGCGAGCCGCTTCCGGTCAGCCCGCACCAGCCCGACTCCGATCGAGCCGTCGTTCGCGGTGACTCGCGCCATGGCCACACGGATGTCGACGCCGTGATCTCCCAACCGCGCGTTCCGGCCCGCATGTCGCGGCCGGCGCCCGTCCAGGTACCCAACCTCGATCCGTGTCAGCTTCATCGCGCCCATCATCGCCTCCGTGCCTGCTCACCAGCATCTCGATGGGTTCGATCGTCGCCGAAGATCCTGCGGATGGGAACCATTCAGAGGGCTCGCCCCTCCGATCCCGATGCGAGCCAGTCGATTCCCGTGCGCCGGAAGCTGGACGGGAGGTTCGGATCTGTCCACCATGGTCAAACGTTGAATAGGTATACTGGACCAAATACCCGCTCGGCGCGGCGCACCACTCGCCTGCCCGTCCACGCGGCAGAAACCTCCGCGCGGCGCCGTCCAAATCGGATCACCGGCCACGACCGACCGTCGCACCGAACCGATCAGAAAAGAGGGAGTCACGCATGGCCTACGCCACGATCCCGGGATATCCACGCATCGGCAAGCATCGCGAGCTCAAGAAGGCGCTGGAAGCGTTCTGGTCCGGCAAGCTCGGTGAGGACGAGCTCCAGTCCACTGCCAGCGAGATCCGGCGCTCGGGGTGGGAAGCCCAGGCCGGTGCCGGGCTCGACCTGATCCCGGTCAACGACTTCTCGCTCTACGACCAGGTGCTGGACACATCGGCCCTCCTCGGCAACGTCCCGGATCGGTATGGCTGGAGCGGCGACGAAGTCGACCTCGATACCTACTTTGCGATGGCCCGCGGCCGCACCGGCGAGCGAGACGTACCGGCGATGGAGATGACGAAGTGGTTCGACACCAACTACCACTACATCGTGCCCGAGCTCGGTCCCGACACGACGTTCTCGCTCGCCAGCACCAAGCCATTCGACGAGCTCGATGAGGCGCAGGCGGCGGGGGCCGAGGCCAAGCCCGTGCTGCTCGGCCCGGTCACCTACCTGCTCCTCGGCAAGTCGCATCAGGAGGGCTTCGACCGCCTCTCCCTGCTCGACCGCATCCTGCCTGTCTACGAGGAGATCGTGACCAGGCTGGTCCAGAGCAACGCCAGATGGATCCAGATCGACGAGCCGATCCTGGTCCAGGACCTCGTGCCAGGCGAGCTCGACGCGCTGCGCACGGCCTACGAGCGGATCGCGAAGGCCAGCGGCAAGGCCCGGATCATCGTCCAGACCTTTTTCGACCAGGTGGGCGACGCCTACGAGACCCTGGTCAGCCTGCCGGTCGCCGGCATCGGTCTCGACCTCGTCCGCGGGCCGGAGAACCTGGACCTCATCCGCCGGCACGGATTTCCGCAGGACAAGTTCCTCGTCGCGGGGGTGGTCGACGGCCGCAACGTCTGGGTGAACGACCTCAACGCCTCGTTCGACACGCTCACCGAGCTCGCCGATGCGGTCACCCCGGACACCATCATGGTCTCGACCTCGTGCTCGCTCCTGCACGTGCCCTACGACGTGCGCAATGAGCCGGAGCTCGACGACGAGGTGAGGAGCTGGCTGGCGTTCGCCGAACAGAAGCTGCACGAGGTGGCGCTCCTCGCCGCGGGCCTCACCCACGGTCGCGACTCGATTGCCGACGAGCTCACGGCGAACGCGACCTTGCTCGAGCGCGCATCCACATCCCCGCGCCGGCGCAACCCGGCCGTGCGGGAGCGGCTCGCCAGCCTGCCGCCCGACATCGCCGACCGTGGCATGTCCTTCGCCGAGCGAGCCCGCATGCAGCAGGAACGACTCAACCTCCCGAAGCTGCCCACCACCACGATCGGCTCCTTCCCGCAGACCGGAGACCTCCGCCGGGTTCGTCGCCAGTTCGAAAAGGGCTCCATCAGTGCTGAGGAGTACGAGCAGTTCATCAAGGACCAGATTCGCGCGGTCATCGATCACCAGGAATCGCTCGGCATCGACGTGCTGGTACACGGCGAGCCGGAGCGCAACGACATGGTGCAGTACTTCGGTGAGCAGCTGGAGGGCTTCGCCTTCACGCGCAACGGCTGGGTCCAGAGCTACGGCTCGCGCTACGTGCGACCGCCCGTGATCTACGGTGACGTCTCGCGACCTCGGCCCATGACGGTGAAGTGGGCCGAATACGCGCAATCGCTCAGCGAGAAGCCAGTGAAGGGCATGCTGACCGGGCCGGTGACCATCCTCAACTGGTCCTTCGTGCGCGACGATCAGCCACGTGCCGACACCTGCCGGCAGATCGCGCTCGCGATACGGGACGAGGTCGCCGACCTCGACGCCGCCGGGATCCGCATGATCCAGATCGACGAGGCCGCGCTGCGCGAGGGTCTCCCGCTACGCAAGGACGACTGGCAGGAATACCTGGACTGGGCGGTCGAGTGCTTCCGGATCACGGCCGCCGGGGCACGTCCCGAGACGCAGATCCACACGCACATGTGCTACTCGGAGTTCAACGACATCTTCCAGGCGATCAGCGATCTGGACGCCGACGTCATCTCGATCGAGAACGCCCGGTCCGGGCTCGAGCTGCTGGAGGCCTTCCGCGAGCGTGGGTATGACAAGGGCATCGGTCCGGGGGTCTACGACATCCACAGCCCGCGCGTTCCGCCGGCCGAGGAGATCGCCGAGAACCTCAAGGCGACCCTGACCGTGCTCGACGTCGACCAGGTGTGGGTCAACCCGGATTGTGGCCTCAAGACCCGCAAGCCCGAGGAAGCGACCCCGGCGCTGACCAATATGGTCGCCGCCGCGAAGCAGGTCCGGGAGTCACTGGCGGGCTCGCCGGGCTGACCTCACGCTGGTCACACACGCCACCCAGGAGATCGGTCCCGGGTGGCGCGATGCTCGAGATCGTGCGCCAACCCGGTCATGCATCCTGGCGTCACGACGAACCATACCCTTCGTGGTCGCCTCTGCGACGCACGGCGTCCATGATCCAGCTCATCGAACCGCACAGGCCGGGGCACCTTGCGACGCGCCTCAGGCACAGGGCGGGCAAGCTCGAATTCTCGGCCGACACCGCCGCCCGGTTTGGCCGGTTGCTCGAACCGGGCGGCGGCTCCAGGGTGAAGCATCCCGGCGACCGAGCCATGGTCAGCGCAGCAGGGGAGTCGCTGCACGAGCCGGTTCACCGGCTGCCGCCGAGCGTGCATCTCGATCCCCTGCCCTCCGTTGCCACCCATTCGGACCTGCTATTCCCGTTCCGCCTCAAGCAGATTCCCCTCAGTCTCGAGCTGCTTCCGCACCATGTCGATGCGCTCGCGATCCCAGACGATCTCGGGATCCGGCTCGAGCCAGGTGGCTACGACGCTGAACAGCCCGAGCGCCGACAGCGACCACGCCTCGGCATCGCCATACAGCTTCCCCTCGACGCGACGGGTGGCAAGCTCGGGCGCCGACAGGGTCTTGATGACCATGCCGCGTCCGAAGGCGTGGATGAGGTTCGCAATATCGTCAAACGAAATGGACACCCCGGATCGCAGCCGCAGACCGAACATGCTGGAGATCGCCCGTGCGCTGGACGCGATCGCTTCGACGAACTCCTGCTCGGATCGCGCCAGCTCCTCCTGCACCCGGTCGCGCAGGTCGCCGTCAGGCAGGCTGACGAAGGTCGCCGTCAACGCCAGGTAGGTTCGCCATTGACTGGAAGCCCGTATACGCCTGACATCCTCCTCGGCCAGCGTGCGCAGGAGCTCAGCGAGCAGTCGCTGCCGCCCATCTGCGGTCTCCAGCAGGTCCAGACGCTCCAGCACCGTTCGCCGAACGGCGTCGTTCACCTCGGCTCCCCCCAGCGAGGACAAGGGGGCCCGTGCGCGCGCCAGCTCCAGAAGCAAGTCCCCCAGGAACATCTCCTTCTGTGGCCAGCGGCGATAGACCGTGCTCCGCGAGACACCCGCCTCACGGATGACGTCCTCGAGCCGGATATGCTCGAGGCTGACGGTGAGCCCGGCCTCGGCCACTGCCGCGGCAGCCGTCTCGAGCATCCGGCGCTCGGTTTCCTGATCCGACAGTCGAGGCCGGCGCCGGCCGATTCCTGATAATCCACCCATGGAGCCCTCCTGACCCGCTTGCATCGCCCTGGGATATGAGATATGGTGTTTCAATCTCCAAATATGGAGATTGGTGACCGTACAGATGCAGCGTATCACAACGAATGGAGACGACCACCTTGGCTGCACGAGCCCTGAACCCGATCTCCCCCTCGACCAGGGGCAAGGCATTCCTGGCGTTGCTGGCTGGACTCGGTCTCACCGTGGCCAGCACCCTCTACATCGCCATCGACGCACTGACGACGAACCGGCTCACGAATCACATCCGGGATGCCTACCCCAACTGGTCGCAAGACGATATCGATGCGGACAGGCTCGCCATCACGATCTACCTCCTCGGCTTCGGTGTACTCGGAGCGATCGCCTGGCTCTGGTGCGCGTGGCTGGTGCAGAGAGGGAAGCCATCCGCTCGCCTGGCCGTGACCGTCACGTTCATCGTCGGCACAGGCCTCGCGATGATCAACGCCACGCAGTCGGGGGAAGCGTATGAGCAGATCGTGCCGACTCCCTACGGCGTCGTGGGCCTGCTTCCCAGCCTGGCCGGACTGGCGGCGGTCTGGCTCATCTGGAGACGGGGTGCCTGACGCCCGCAAGCGGAATCGACCAGGGGTCGATACCCCGCATGACACGAACGCTTCACGCCAACGGAAAGGGTGATCATGCCTCTGACACGACGATCGCTTCTCACGACAACTGCGGCCGGCGCGGCTGTGTCCGCCCTCGCGCATCCCACGCTCCCGGTACGCGGCCAGCGGGCAACACCGCAGCCCGGCAGCTTGGATCTCGAATCCGCGCTTCTCGCCACGATCGAGGAACACGACATTCCTGGGGCACTGGCGCTCGTCGACTCACCCGATGCCGGGGTGCGAATGGCGGCGGTCGGCGTCGCGAACCTCGAGACCGGTGAGCCCATGACGACCGACATGCACCTGCGAATCGGCAGTATCACCAAGACGTTCACGGCAACGATGATCCTGCAGATCGTCGATCAGGGTGCCATGGCGCTGGACGATACGCTCGCGGATCTCCTTCCCGGGCTCAGCGACCTGCCGAACGCAGACACCACGACCATTCGACAGCTGCTCACGATGCAGAGCGGTCTCCCGGACTACCTCACCACGAATGAGGCCCTCGAGGCATCACTGAGCCCGGATGTCGACCACGCGTACCCGCCGGACGAGCTGCTGGGCTACATCGCGGACGAGCCCGCGGTGTTCGCACCCGGGGAGAAGGGGATGTACTCGAACACGAACTACCTGGTGCTGAGCATGGTCGCCGAGCACCTCACCGGCACACCGTGGCAGGAGCTGATCCGGACCGGCATCCTCGACGAGGTCGGCCTCGAGCACACCAGCGTTCCCGAGACATCGACGCTTCCCGACCCTTCGCCGCGCGGGTACGCCTTCCCATCCGATCTGACGGGGCCCGAGAGCACGCTTGCGGGAGCGACACCAGAATCCGCCCAACCGATCGCTCCGGATGGCCCGTTCGATCTCACCGAGATCAATCCCTCGATTCCCGGACCCGCAGGGTCGATGATCTCGACCCTGACGGATCTCCACACCTGGATGTCGGTGCTTCGGGAAGGATCTCTGCTCAGCCCGGATCTGCAGAAGGAGCGACTCGATCTGGCGAAGGGCATCCGCGTTCAGGGTGCAGTCGGGGAGATGACCTACGGTCTGGGCATCACCGAAGTCGACGGCATGATCGGCCATGGCGGCGGGCTCTCCGGCTTCCGCGCCACGATGTACCATGCTCCCGACACGGAGACCACAATCGTGACGATGACGAACGTCCTGCCCGCGAGAGGTGGCAGCGATCCGGCAGGTGTCCTGATGGGCACCATCACCGGCGCCTGATGCCTCACCTCGCTCGGGCGCCCACCCCGAGCCCCTACACGACACGAAATCGTGACACCTTTTACACGATATCCCCACATCGAGCCAGCATCCTGTGCAGCGACGGCATTCGCGCCAACGGTGGAAGGATGAGCGGGCAAGGTGACGGCACGGACAGGGTTGCTGGGGCACAACGACATACGTCGCGCAGGAGGAGATCAGCCGTCACGGTGGGATCGACTCCGAAAGCCTGGCGGCTACGGTGCTGCCGTGGCCGTCTTGCCCTACCTGGTGATCAAGATCGCGTGGACGTTCGGGCTCTTCCTGCCTGCCGCGCACATGGGCGAGCCGAGCTGGCGCGTGATCAACGCCGTCACCGTGGTGGTCGCCTTGATCGGAATCGGCCTCGCATTCGCCTTCGCGATGCCGTGGGGTGAGCGCCTCCCCGCATGGCTGGTGGCGCTCCCCATCTGGATCGGCACCGGCCTGCTGGTGCCAATGCTGATCCTCGCGCCCGTGCTCGGTCCCGCGGCGATGAGTCGTGATCAGGACGCGGGTGCGGCGGACGTCTGGGTCTATGAGCAGGTTCTCGTGATGGTCTCACTTGTCGGGGCTGGCATCGGCCTGCCGCTCGCGCTGACGGGATACGTCCGGGCTCGCTGGCCGGAGGCACTTGGCGGCCCGCTTGCGGTCGAGTCGGTGCCAGGTCACTCGCGGCAGCTGCAGCGCACGCTCGCGGGGATCGTGGCCGTGGGCTGCATCCTGCTCGCGGCGGTCAAGGGCTACTGGGCCGCAGGCGGCACCCTCGGCCTGAACCCTGAGGCGCTGGGACACCGGGACCTGTGGTGGCACGTGCTCTCGCTGAGCACGAGTGCCTGGGCACTCGCAGGAGCATGGGGACTGCTCTCGCTCGTGAACGCCCGATGGTCAGGGACGTTCGTCGTTCCGATGGTCACCACCTGGGTTGCCTCGGGAATGCTGTTCTCATACAGCCTCTACGCGGCACTGTCCGGCACACGCCCCGACTCGCCGCCCGTTCCCGAACACGACCTGCCACAGGTCCTGACCACACAGGCGGGCACGGTTCTCGGCGTGCTGATGGCGCTCACCCTCCTGCTGGTGCTGCAGGACCGGCGATACGCCATCCGCGGTCGCTCCTGAGCGAAGGAGGCCGCTCATCTGAGGTCCCCTTCGGCGAATGCCGGCCCAGCGGTCCATGCCTGTCTGCATGCTTCGACACCGAATCGTGACAATCATGCTCACTTCGCTTCACACATTCGCCGCTCCCGGTCGGTACCTTGACATCAGGACTTGAATCGCTCGCTGCGCACCGGGTGCGTGCCACGACCGCGCAGCGCCACACCTACCTGACCATCAGGAGACCACATGCCCGACCCTCACCAACGATTCGACCGACGCAACCTCTTCAGGAAGGCGTCGGGCGCGGCTGGGGTCCTTGCGACAACGCCCTTTGCGACCATGTCGCCAGCGCTCGCCCAGCCTGCACCTCCCGCGGCGCTCCCCGCCGCCGTGGAATCGACCATTGTCGAGACGATGCGGGCGATGGAGATACCGGGAGCCAGCATCCTCATCGAGCGGGATGGCGCGCCGCCCTGGCGGCAGGCATTCGGCGTCAGCGATGTCGCGGCCGGTACCCCCATGCTCTCGAACATGCACATGCGGATCGGAAGCCTGACCAGGACCATGACGGCCACGGCGGTGTTGCAGCTGGTGGACGAAGGTCGGCTCTCGCTCGACGACACGCTGGCGAGCGTAATGCCGGAGATCTCGGCCTTTCCCAACGGGAAGTCGATCACCATCCGGCACCTGCTGAACATGCGCAGCGGTGCCTTCAACTACATCGAGGACGAGTCGCTCTTCATGAAGATGGCCACCGAGCCCACCCGGCCATGGACACCGGACGAGCTCATCGACGTGAACCTGCTCCACGAGCCTTATTTCGAGCCGGGGGAGGGATTCCACGACTCGAACACCAGCTACATCCTGCTCGGCATGATCGTCGAGCAGCTCGCCCGGCAGTCGCTCCCGGATTTCCTCGATCACCGCGTCTTCGCCCCGCTGGGCATGATGCACACCTGTATCCCGGAGGATGTTGGGCTGCCAGCTCCCTTCGCCCGTGGCTACGGCATCGACTTCGCTCCCGCCGCCGCTCCGGTCGAGCCTGACGTGGGCGAGCTGAAGGAGTGGACCGAGATCCACCCTTCGATGGCGGGCGCAGCAGGTGGCGCCGTGTCCACCGTGGGAGACCTTGGTATCTGGGTCCGCGAGATGACCGAGGGCGCCCTGCTCAGCGAGGAGATGCAGCGGGAGCGGCTCACCTTCACACCGGTCGAGGACGGACCGGGCAGCGCGTACGGGCTCGGCATCGCCAACATCGGCGGCATGTTCGGGCACGACGGGTCCATCTTCGGCTACCAGAGCTTCGCCGCCCGTGACCCGGAAACGGCAACGTCGATCGTGGTGCTGATCAACGTGAACCCCTCACCCGCCGACGCATCCGCGGCGGGGCTGGCGATGGCGATCCGCGACGCGCTGAACGAGGCGGCGTAGCGACATCCTGGTCGCGCATCGCCCCGAATGCAATGAGGGGGGTCCGGGGGCATCCTCGGACCCCCCATTGCGCTCGAACCCATGCGCACGCATGGCTCGGTTACCTGCGAGGGAGCCTGCGATGGATTGCGGTGATCAGCACGGCGTCCACCGGCGAGCGGGCAGGGCAGCGCCACGCTCCGATCTCGACATGACCGTGGACCTTCCGTCGACCGCCGGGCGGTCTCGATCAGGCGCCAGAGGGATCGAGCCTGCACGTGGCTCCAACGCCGCCCGCGAGTCGCCGTGAGATGCCCAACGTGCTGCATGCACCACGCACGAGGAAGCCGCCACCCCAGACGCGTTGCGTGGACTAGTCCGGGTCAGCCCCTGATACCTGAATGCCCCTCCCGCCGAGCAACTTCACCACGTAGCCATGTGGCACGGCGAAGCGAACGTGTCCATCGACGCCCCGGGTGGTCGTCGCCATGAACAGCGAGTTGAGGATGGCCTCCTCGACCGCCTCCTGGACCGCGTGGAAGAGCGGATCCATGCTTCGCCCGGGGATCGGCGCTCCCTGTCCGACCGAGAACGCGATCCCGTAGTCACCGCTCCCATGGGAGTAGTCCGCCCCCACTCGTGCCATGCCGAACACCGCCCGGGTCGCAACTCTCGTCAATTGCCTCGAGTCGAGCGGGGCATCGGTGGCGACGACGATCATGCAGGAGTTACCTCGCTCGACATCGGCGTTCGCCTCCGCCAGTCCTGCGTACGCGAGTGCCGACGATGTCTCGATGGGCACACCGAGCACCGACAGCGTGCCACCGAAGTTGGCCTGCACCAGCACACCGATCGTTACGTCCCTCCGTACTTCCGGAACCTCCACGACGCGCGAAGCCGTGCCCATACCGGCCTTGAAGCCGAGCGCGCTGGTGCCGGTGCCGGCACCGACACATCCTTCGGCCACCGGACCACCCGTCGCCCCGTGGAGCGCCTCGAGCACGTGGCGCTCCGTGATCGGTCTCGAGCGGATATCGGAGAGAAACCCGTCGTTGGTCTCGCCGACGACCGGGTTCACCGAGAGCATCCGCTCATTGCCTGGCAGCGCCAGCATGTAGCTGACGAGGGCGTCGGCCGCCCGAAACGCGGAGAGGGTACCGGTCAGCACGATCGGCGTCTCGATCTCGCCAAGCTCGGCCAGCTGCGTGGCGCCGACCAGCTTGCCGTATCCATTGCCCACGAACAGCCCCGCCGGCAATGCCTTGCGCTCGAGCAGCGGCTCCGGCACGATCGCGGTGACGCCGGTGTGAAGGTCCGGATCGCGACGCACGGTCACCTGCCCGACACGCACGCCGGGCACATCCGTGATGGCGTTGAGCGGCCCCGCCGGAAACCGTCCGGGGGCGATACCGAGCGAGCGGGCGCGTGCGGGATTCTGAGTCATGGCATCCATCCTGAGGAACGTTCCCTGACGACATCCGGCCCAGCATACCCGGTCGGAACGGTCGCCGAAACGCGAGACTCGCAAGGGAGTGCACGATGTCGAATCCGGAACATGCCCGGCGGCTCTACCAGCGATGGATGGATATGTGGAACGGTGACCTCGACGCCGCCGAGGAGATCTTCGCCCCAGCGTGCGTCGCGCATCCCGCCCCGCAGGACATCGGGGAGCTCCCCATCCTTCGCGGGCCAGCCGAGATGCGACCGTTCGTGGAGATGGGACGTGCGATCTTCTCGTCGGTCGCCTTTCGCGCCGAGGATGAGCCGATCGTCGAAGGCGACCGCCTCGCCTGCCGTTGGGTCGGTGAGGGTGTCTACGCCGGCGGGATGCCCGCCGCCACGGCCGAGCCGGGGACGTCGATCACCTTCCGCGGGATCGACGTCTGGCAGCTGCAGGACGGCAAGGTCGTCGAGTACCGGGTGGCCTCGGACGGGCTGCACCTGATGGCCCAGCTCGGCGCCGGAGACCGGTGACTCGGCATCGGATCCGATCCGGCATCCGAGCTTCCGGGTCGCTGCCCGAGCCGATCGTCACCTGCCGGATCGGGCAGTCAGACCGGGACGCACCTCACGCGACGATGCCAACGGCCATTTGCACCGCCAGCACACGGTGTCGGGAGATGACCGAGGACGCACGCGACGCGCCTTTCGGACGCGCGGTCGATCAGATATCGTTTTCCGGCTCATGAATCCAGTCGGGCCCGCCCCCCGGTCGAGCGCCAGCCCCCTCAGCACCGTGTCATCCGCCTCGGGCAAGAGAAGAAGGAGCCCCCTGTGCCATGCCCGTCCTCATCGATCGATTCGGCATCCGCGCCGATCTCGCGGTCCAGCATCGCCTCCGCGACATCGTCCGCCATGCCGAGGCGATCCTGACCGACGCCAGCTGCGACGATCTCGAACACGAGCGCATCGGAGAGGACGGTGAGGAATCGCAGGTCGAACGCGACCCCTTCGGACGTGGCGCTCCAGGTCACTGCGCAGGTTGCGTCCGCCAGCGAGTCGATCTCCGACTCCCGGATGTCCCGAACCTCACCCTCCCCGACCCGCTGGGGCAATCCAGCGACACACGCAGATCGGCCCTGAGCGCGTCATGGGCGTTCCGAGCGAGGTCTCCGCTCTCGAACCGCGAAAAGGCGATGAGCGGGGCCAACGGCCCGTCGAACGAAGCGTCGGGGATTGCGTCACTCGTCGCGAGCGATCCATCGACATACCCACGCTCGATACCAGTCACGAAGCCGTCGAGGGTGGGATGTCTGACGCGCTCTCCGTCATCTTCCCGGGCCAGGGTGGGGAGGGTGTTTCCCGATGAGATGAGAAGGCAGGGCAGACAGACCAGGGAGAAGATTCGACGGGACATCCTGCACGCACCTTTTCCAGGCCGAGGGTGTTGTGCTTGTACGATCCGGTGATCCCGATGAACAGACGCCTCGCCCCTGGCTGGGCGTGACCGCAGCCGCGAGGTCGCGGAACGTCGTTCGGTCCTTCAACAGGTGTCCAGTTCGGCTGTGGCTCGTTTGCGGTGCCCGGCTCGAGTGGAGCTGCGCCCGAGGCCCGTGGATACTGCTGTCGTGCGCGCAACGACCGAAACGAGCCAGGGATCAAGCCCCCGCGAGCTCGTCGAGCCCACGTCGAAGGCCCTCGCTGAAGACGCGGACGATCGGCTCCAGCGGGGAGTCCTCGTAGGCGGCGTCCTCGGGAAACGCGACGTTCAGCGCGAACGCGAACGAGGTGACGACACCGTCCGCATCGACCAGCGCCCCGCCCATTCCCATTGCCAGCTGAGGCGGCGGCTCGAGCATACCGCTCTTGCGATAGCACGTGACACCCGCGGGCCATGTCGTTCCCTGCTGGACATCCTCGGCTCGCATGATTTCGAGAAACGCATCGGTGGCATCGCCGAGCACCCGCTCCCGGGCGACCGCACGCCAGAACCCCGCCAGCTCGTTCATGGTGGTGAGACAGGCGACCGGTGTCCATCCGGGCTCGACCCGAGCTCGCTCGTAGATCGAACCGACCGAATCCGGGATCGAGGTCTCATACATGCCGAGCTCCCGCAGGAGCACCCTCACGTTGTCGGGCCCGACCTCACGCAGCACGAGATCGGTGGCGGTGTTGTCGCTCACCCCGATCATCGCCTCTGCCGCCTCCTGCAGGGAAACGGTGCCACCGTCGGGGAGCGCCTCCAGCGCGAGACTGCCGTCCACGCGGTCGGCCGGCTCGATGGTCAGCTCCGTGGCAGGATCGGTCCGGCCCGTTGACACCTGCCTGGCATACTCGGCCGCCACGAACGCCTTGAACGCGCTACCGACCTCGAAACGCACGTCGCCTCGCAACCCGGCGACACGATCTCCCCGCCGCACTGCGAAGGCACACTGGTCGCGCAGCGGTACCCAGCGTGCTCGCACCTGTTCGCTCCAGCCGTCGAGATCGATGGTCATTCGGAATCTCCGTAGGTTCGTTCAAAGGGATCAGTCGTGATGTCTCGACGTTGGGAGCAGGTCGCTCAGGGCCCGCCGGACGGCCGGATGCGGTCGATCTCCGGAGCGATCGCGCGCGCGACCGCCACGATCTCCGCGGTACCGACACCGCGCCATGGCCGCTTCGGTGTCGGGAATGGCGGCCACCCCACCACCCAGGTGCGCACGGCAACCAGCGTGAGTGCAGGCAACACCAGCAGCCCGATCACGGCGACGGCCGGGAAGATGCTCGGTGCCAGGACCCTGGTCACCACCGCCAGCGCGACCGCGATGGCGACGCCGAGAGCGATCGCCGCGAGTGTCGACTGCCGAAACGTGCCGCGCAGCGCCATGGTCTGCCGCAGCGCCTGCCAGACCGCACCCGCCGACCGCGGCACCAGCCGCGCGTTGTCGAGCAGGAATGCCACGAGCGCCGTCCGTCCGGCGATCGGGTCGAGCGCTGCCAACGCCTCCCAGGTGTCGACCGCGTCGCTCCAGCGCCAGTCGCGAAACTGCCGCTCCCCGATCTCCCGCAAGCGACGCGCGAATCGACGGTGATCGCCCTCCGGATCGAATCGGGCAAGATCCGGGGCCAGCTCCACCAAACCGGAATCGTCTCCGGTACGCAGCGCCACCTCGGCCCGCAGGCGCCACCCCTCGACCGCGTCGGGATCGAGCGCCAGGATCCGGTCGGCCTGCCGCCGCACGTCCCGCCACATCCTCGCGTCGTCGGGATGCCGGCGAACGGCGTCGAGGAGCGTGCCGGCGAGTGCCCGCTGGATGCCGAGCACCTCCGGGCGTCGACTTGCCGCGCGGACCAGCACCCGCGTGGCATCATCGATCAGGCCGAGGCTGCGCAGGGCGACACCGAGCCCGTGCAGCGCCATCAGGTCGTCCGGGTCACGCGCCAGCACGTCGCGGAAGTGCGCGATCCGCTCGCGCACGATCGCCTCGTCGACGGCGCCCTCCTGCGTCTCGTCGACGAGGACCACCAGCCAGCTGCCACAATAGGAGCACCGGGAAGCGCCCGGCTCACGCGGAGCGCCGCAAACCGGACAGGTGAGGGTGCTGCCGGCGATCATCCCACACCGGCAGCCGCCAGCAGCGGCTCGCCCACCTCGACACCAGCCAGCCGGCAGAGATGCTCCCAGATGCGCACCATGCCCAGCGTGTCCTGCCGGCAATAGGCGCGGAGGTGCTCGAAGGCGTCATCGGGCTCGATCCCCTCAGGCGGCGCCTTGTCCACCACGCACTGCTTCCAGCGCAGCGTCGCGAGCGCTCCGTGGCCGATCTCGAGCGTCTCGTACGCCATCTCGGGGGCAACGACGGGCAACACCCGCTTCATGGAGGCACTCCCCCCGAAGTCAGGGTGCACCCACATCCCCCTGCTCACCGACTCCATCAGATCCACCATGCGCTCGTTGAGACCCAGCAGGAAATCCGCAAGGTCGGGGACGGCCTCGGCGAGCTCCTCGTTGCGCTTGCCCTCGAAACCCTCCCACCAGACCACGACCGACCCCTCGTCACCGATGTCGGCGCGCAGGGACTCGGCGAGCGGGCGCACGGGGTCGCGATCGGCATCCGTCCAGAGGAACTCGCGATGGTCGAGCGAGCCGTCTTCGTACAGCACGTGGACGGAGTATTGAAACGGGATCTGCTGGTATGGCCAGGTCCCGCTGAACAGCGGCACCGGCGTCTGAAAGGTTTCATAGTCGAGAAAGTAGCAGGGGTACCGAACCTTGCCCACGAACTCGCGAAGCTGGTCGACCCGGACCAGCTCCCGGCCGGTGCGCAGGGCCTCGATCTGCCATCGCTGGCGCGGGTTCAGCTTGATATCGGACGGCCAGTCGGTGAGGTAGACCACGCCCCGCTCCAGCACCTCGCCGAGGCGTGCCTGGTTGATGGAGACAAGGTCGAAGACGGTCTGGCCGGTGGGGAAGTCGGGGTGAAACTGGCTGAAGGTGGGACATCGCCGCGCGCGAGTCTTGCGGTCGCACTCGCAGGGCGGACAGGTGGCGGCATCCTGGATGACCGCCAGGGCGCCTCGCATGTCGTCCAGGATCTCGTCCCGGCGGGCGTCGCCCCACGACACCACACCGGTGTCGCGACGAAACAACCCCCTGATGTCGAGACTGCCATTCCGGCGGTACCGCTTGTCGAGGTACAGCACCTCGACGTTGCGGATCTGGTACCCGGCCTCGATGAACACGAAGCGCTGGAAGGTGGCATCGAGACGGTTGCCGTAGTCGGGGGAGGTCGAGGCCTTGACCTCGATGATGTTCCAGCCGTGGCCGGACGGGTGCCGGACCAGCACGTCGGCACGGGCGTGGAGTCCCGTGGGGGTCACGACCGACGCCTCGAAGATCGTCCTGGCACCACGTGCGATCGCGCGCTCGGTCTCGATAGTCGCCTGGATCGGGTCCTCGACATCGATCCGGACGCCGTCGGGGAAGAGCTGTCGGGCAATGGCCTCGACGCGATCCTCGTCCTCCTCACGGCGCTGCACATCCTCGGGGTCGGGAGGTACCAGCTCGGGTTGATGCGTTGCGGTCCAGCAGTAGGCGGGGCAGGTGCGGTAATTGAAGAAATCCGACTTCGTCAGATACACCGTCGCGTTGCCCATCCTTGTCATCCGCACCCCACCGGTATCGTCAGCTATGTACGTACACACCATGCAACTCAATACGAGTATATCAGGATTCGTTTCGACCGCACGCCCAGTTTCCGGTCAACCCGGCCGTGCCACCGGCCAGTATATGGCCTTCGTGACCGCTCGTCCGAAGCGTTAGTTCGTTATGTCTCTCATTTTCGATGCCCCACGCCCGAATCGCCCCTCACCTGCCCCGGGCAACACGATCGACATCGCGATTTCGCAGGTACGCACGTGCCAGACAGATCGCGCACAACCCGTCGATTACGATTGAGACGGTAGACAACCCAGGAAGGAGACATCCATGTCACTGACAACCGTCAACCCCGCCACCGGAGAGACGATCCAGACCTACGAGGTGATGAGCGCCGGTGAGGTGCAGACGACCATCGAGCAGGCAGCCACAGCGCAGCGCGCGTGGAGCGAGACGAGCTTCGCCGAGCGCAGCGAGCGCCTCCGCGCCCTCGCCGCGATCCTCCGCGAGGACCGGGATCGCCTCGCCACGATCATCACCACGGAAATGGGCAAGCCGATCACCCAGGCAAGGGCGGAGGTCGAGAAGTGCGCGCTCGGATGTGACTACTACGCGGAGCACGCCGAAACATTTCTCGCCCCCGAGGTGATCGAGACCGATGCCAGTCGCAGCTACGTCGCCTACCGTCCGCTTGGCGTCGTGCTGGCGATCATGCCGTGGAACTTTCCCTTCTGGCAGGTGCTGCGCTTCGCCGCTCCCGCCTTCATGGCCGGGAACGGCGCCCTCCTCAAGCACGCCAGCAACGTCACCGGCTGCGCCCTCGCCATCGAGGAGCTCTTCGTGCGGGCGGGCTACCCCGACAACCTCTTCCGCACCCTGCGGATCCGGTCGGACGCGGTGGAGTCGGTGCTCGACTACCCCTCCGTGGCGGCGGCCACCCTCACCGGCAGCACCGAGGCCGGTCAGTCGGTCGCGGCCGCGGCAGGCCGGCGCGTCAAGAAGACGGTGCTCGAGCTCGGCGGCTCCGACCCCTACGTGATCCTCGAAGACGCCGATCTGGACGCGACGGTGACGGCGTGTGCCACCGGACGGCTCCAGAACTCCGGCCAGAGCTGCATCGCCGCGAAGCGATTCATCGTCGTCGAGCCAGTGCTCGAGACGTTCACGCAGAAGCTGGTCGACGCGTTCGGTGCCTACCGCATGGGAGATCCAATGGCCGAGCAGACCACCATCGGTCCGCTCGCACGGGCCGACCTCCGGGATGGCGTGCACGAGCAGGTGGCCAGGAGCATCGAGCGGGGGGCGGAGCTCCTGCTCGGCGGCGAGATCCCCGAGGGGAACGGCGCCTACTACCCGCCCACGATCCTGACCAACGTGCAGAAGGGCATGCCGGCCTACGATGAGGAGGTGTTCGGGCCTGTCGCCGCGATCATCGCCGCGAAGGACGAGGATGACGCGATCCGCATCGCCAACGACACGCCCTACGGGCTCGGCGCGGCGGTATTCACCAGGGATCTCGCTCGGGGCGAGCGCATCGCCGTCGAGCGCCTCGAGGCGGGGAACTGCTTCGTCAACGCGTTCGTGAAGTCGGATCCTCGCGTCCCCTTCGGCGGTGTGAAGGCTTCCGGGTACGGAAGGGAGCTCTCCATCCACGGCATCCGGGAGTTCGTGAACGCAAAGACCGTCTACATCGCCTGACCGGTCGATCCAGACAGCGCCACAGACCGCGCACCGTCCGACACCCGACACCCGCTGGCTCGAGCCAGCGGGTGTCGTCTGCTTCGAGCTCCTCATGTTGCGTGGAGGCGAGCCACTCCCGTCCGGCCCTCCCCTCGTCCGGGCAATCCGACTCGAACGAGCGCCGCTTGACGATCGCGGTGACGCTTCCTTGACGCTGCCCACCTAGAGTGCGTCGCAGAAGTACGAATCGCGCTGGCCAGCGCGGGGGGCCGCGTTGAACGCACCTTCGCTCGGCCAGCTCACGCCAGGAGTCAGCATGTTCCTCACGACCGACTACGTCAGCATCGCGATCAACGGCCATCGCCTCACCTCACTCGCCCAAAGTGCCCTCCCCGACGCTCCCGTGGTTTCCGAACCGGAGCGAGCCCCATTTCTCGCGCGGGTACGCCGGCTGACCGCCAGGACGGCACGCATCATCACCACCAACCCGTCACCTGCCACCCGGCAGGATGCCGCCCCGGTACAGGGGTAACATTCCGGACGCTCGCCGCACGTGAAGGAAAGGAGGACGTCAGATCCTCGCTGTGACACCCGCCAGGAGCGCCGTCGGCAGGCAGGACCCGTCGAACGACTCCGACTCTCCGCAAACCACCCATCCACGATCCGCCATTCAATCCCGCACATTCCAGCCCACGGATTGACGGGCACCCGCCCACCCATCCAGGAGAGCTCCCATGGCCAGCATCTACGTCTCCCACACCATCCTGCGACGCGCCGTGACCGAGCCCGGCACCACGTCTCGCGTTGCCTGGCTCCTGCGCCGGTATACCGGCACCGGCCGCGCCCCGGCACGCCTCTCCGGACGGGGTACATCTCGAAATCGACCGCTCGTCGTCAGATCGACGTCGTGATCGCCAGGCTGCCCTGAACGGGCGGGTGGCGATCGAGTCAGGACACAATGACAACGACAACGCCACCCGCTATCCCGATCTTCCCCTCGTCGGAGAACGTCGACACGGATCGTCCCTCCATCCGTGTCCCGCTCTCCCTCTCCATGGCCACCCTGCTGAGCTCGCTCGTCTTCGTCGCACCTCCGCCCTTGTTCCCCGCGATGGCGCGCGAACTGGGAGTCAGTGTCCCGGTGATGGGGCGGGTGATGACCACCATGCTGCTCAGGGGGAGCGTGCTCTCGCTCCTGGCAGGCCCCTGGCCGACCGCTACGGCATGCGGCGCCTCATGGTGATCGGCGCCTCATCCTCCGTCGCCAGTCTCCTGAGCTTCGGCCTCGCGCCGAGCTGGCTCACCCTCCTTGTCACGGCCGTGCTCGGCGGGCTCACGAATGCGACCCTCCCAGCCCTCTCGCTCGCCATCGCCCGAAACACCCTCGCGGGTGCCGCCCGGAGCCGCGCGCTCGGGTGGGCTACGGCTGGAGGCGCCGGTGCCGGCATCGTCGGGTACCGCTCCTGGCGATCACAAGCGACCTCGCTGGCTGGCGCATCGCATTCATCGCCGCCGGCGCCGTTGCGGCGAGCCTGGTGGGCTTCCTGATCACCAGGCTCCCGAAAGACGCCCCGACGACACGGACGGGCATCAGTCCGCGCACGCTGATCGCGGCCCACACGCCCCTGCTCCGCCACCTGCCGATCTTGCGTCTCTACGGCATCACCGTGCTGCGTGCCCTGACATGGGCCGGCATGATCGGGTACTTCGGGGCCACCTCGGCAACGAGCTCGAGAAGGGCGCGAGCTCGATCGGGGTCGCCTGCAAGCTCGGTGGAGGCGGGTACCTGACCGGCAGCCTGGTCGCCGGCCGGATCCTCGAACGGCGATCGCCGCGCCTCGTGATCGCGCTCGCCAGCACCGCCATGGCGGCTTCCCTGTTCGTCATGTTCAACCTGACGCGCAGCCCCGCGATCGCCACGGCCATGCTGATCGTCGCTGGCATCGGTGACGCGCTCTGCCTCGTCGCGACCGTGACGCTGCTGCAGGCGGAAACCCCCGCGGGCTCCGGCACGACGATGGGCCTGAACACCGCGCTCATGAACCTCGGATCCGCCTGTGGTGGCGCGATCGGAGGGACGATGCTCGCCATGGGCGGCTACCGCATGCTCGGTCTCGGCCTGCCACTCGTCGCGCTCATGGCCGCGCTGCTGCTCATGGTGCGAATCACGCCGGTCTCGGCCTCGCACCGTGAGCACGTGCAGACGCCGTTGCGCGTGGGGTCCGGCATGGCGTATGATGCAACGCTGTCCCGAGCGGTACAGAACCACGGTCGCGAGCGACGAATCGTGGTCCGCCATGACTCCGGAGACACGCCATGAGCGAGACATCGCCGTTCGATCCCTTCGCTCCCGATGCCGACCCCTCCAAACCCGTCAATACCAGGACGCGGGTGGACGGTCAGATCACCCTGGTCGACTACGATCCCGCCTGGCCGGAGATGTTCCGTCGCGAAGAGGAGCGGATCCGCCAGGCGCTCGGTGATCGGGCGCTCGCGGTCGATCACATCGGATCGACGTCCGTGCCGGGTCTCATCGCCAAGCCGTGCATCGATATCCTCCTCGTCGTCGCCGATGCTGGCGATGACGAGGCTTACATCCCCGATCTCCAGGAAGCCGGGTATGTCCTGCGCATCAGGGATGAGGACGAGCGGGGCGACCCTCACCGCGTCCTCAAGGGCTTGGAGATCAACCTCAACCTGCATGTCTGGTCGGCCGGTTCGCCGCACGTCGCGAGGCACCTCGACTTCCGCGACTGGCTGCGATCGCATCCCGAGGATCGGGACCGCTATGCGGACGCGAAGCGGGCGCTCGCCCGACGCAACTGGACCTACATGCAGGAATACGCCGACGCCAAGGATGACGTGGTGAGGGACATCACCACGCGCATGCAGGAGACCATAACCCGCAATGACCGATGATCTCACTCCCGTCGGGCGCATCGTCCGGCTGCAGGTCCAGACCGATCACCTCAAGCGGGGTGAGCAGCCACGCCGATGGTACGATCCCGCACCGATCACGCAGGTCGACGTGCTTCGGCTCGAGAGCGTCGGCGTAACCGGCATCGGTGCCGATGGCACGATCCTCCACGACGTCCACCACCGCGACCACCGGCTCTCCCGGTTCCGGGGCGACAACGGCATCTCGGTCGGGTTCACCGGGCACTACGAAACGATGCGCGATCGATTCGGCAACCACCTGACGGACGGGATCGCGGGAGAGAACATCCTCGTCGAATCGGGCGGCCGATACTCCGAGGACGAGCTCGGTGGTCAGCTGCTGGTGGAGACGGCCAACGGATCGGTGCGGATCGATCGGGTCATCGTCGCGGCGCCGTGTGTGGAGTTCACGAAGCTCTGCCTCCAGTGGCCGCGCGACAGACAACCGGACCGCACCGTCACGGAGGCGCTGCAATTCCTCGACGACGGCATGCGCGGGTTCTACGGATCGTTCGAGCCGAACGGGAACGACAGCGCCGAGGTGCGCGTCGGGGACATGGTCTACCGCCGAACACCCTGAAGCGCCCGTACCGAACGATGGGCCGATCTCGAGCCATCGACCGACGGCGCGTGCAGGATGTCCCGGGATCTCTCAGCCTGGGTCATCCGCCCTGCCTGCTCGAACGATCTGCCCGTGAAGGTGTCCAGCCAGGTCAGCGCTTGAGCTCCGGGTGCGCCGCCATGTACCGCCGGATCGCTTCCGGGTAGAGCTCACACTCGACCGCGAACACCCGGGCTGCCAGTGTCGCCGGCGTGTCGTCGGGCAGCACCGGTACCTCGCGCTGCAGCACCGGTGGGCCGGCATCGTAATCGTCCGTCACGACGTGGACCGTCGCCCCGGAGACCGTGTCACCGTGCGCGAGGACCGCGGCATGGACCCGCTCCCCGTAGAGCCCCCGCCCGGCGGCGTAGGCCTCCGCCTGGGGCAGGAGTGCCGGATGGATGTTGAGCATCCGCCCGACCCATGCTGGCTCGATCACCAGTTGGCGCAGGTACCCGGCAAGCAGCACCAGGTCGACCTCGAACGGCTCGATGGCCGTGCAGATGGCACGGCTATGGGACCGCGCGTCAGGATACCCCTTGCGCGGAATCACTGTGGCGGGGATGCCGGCCTGCCGCGCGATCTCGATCCCCCGGACGCCCGATCGTGAGCTGATCACGGTGACGATCTCCGCGTGGAGCTCACCGCGCTCGATCACGCCGAGCAGATTCTCGAGCGTGCGCCCGGAACCCGACAGGAGCACCGCCAGCCGCCAGCGCCGTCCCTCGTCCGTCCTGTCCTCGTCGATCGCCCGCCCCTGCGTCATCACCAATCCTGTCCTTCGGCATGGATACCTTCCATCGCGACCGGGTGCGCCGAACGATATCCCGGCACCCGGTACACTAACGGATGATAGACGCGACAGCCCACCCCGAAGGATGGACCGCATGCCCCGCAACACTTCCGGCACAGGACGTCCACGTCGGCCGGCCGGCCAGTCAGGACAGACGCGACGCCCCGGACGCCCACCCACCCAGAGGGGGCGGCGTCCCGCTCCGCCTCCCCCTGCCGAGCCGATCGTGGTGACGATCGAGCGCATCGTCGGGGACGGCAAGGGCATCGCCTTTCATGAGGGCAACACCGTTTTCGTCCCAGAGACAGCCCCGGGCGATCGGGTGCGGGCCCGGATCAGGAGCCAGCGCGGCAAGATCATCCAGGCAACGATCGAGGAGATCATCGAGCCGTCCCCACGACGCGTCGAGCCGCCCTGCCCGTACTTCTTCGCCTGTGGCGGCTGTGACTTCCAGCAGCTCTCCTATGAGGACCAGCTCGAGACCAAGGTGGCGATGATCCAGGACAGCCTCCGGCGCATCGCGAAGCTCGACCCGCTGCCGGACATCCCGATCACGCCGTCGCCGGAACCGCTCGCCTATCGCTCCCGTGCCGAATGGCAGATCGACCAGCGCGGCAGGAAGATCGGGTATTTCGCCAGCGGCACCCACGAAGTGGTGGATGTGGAGGCCTGCCCGATCCTGACGCCGAACCTCAACACGCTGCTCAGCACACTCCGCGAGGATTTCGCGGCCGGCATGGTCAGTCGCGAGGCGTTCGAGTACCGGGCGCTCGAGGGGGACGTCGGGCTGGCGCTGGAGCCGACCGGAGCCAGCAGGTCCCAGCTCGTGATGCGCACCGTCGGTGGACATCTCTACCGTTACAACGCGGAGTGCTTCTTCCAGGCGAATATCCCCGTGACCGAGCGTCTGCTGGAGCGCGTCCTCGAGATCGCCGACGTCGCCACCGACGATCCCGGTATGGCCATCGACCTGTACTGTGGCGTCGGGCTGTTCACGAAACCGCTCGCCGACCGCTACCGGCGCGTGATCGGTGTCGAGAGCGACCGCACCGCCACCGCCTTCGCCGTGGAGAACACCGGCGCCGACCAGGAGAGCAGCGGTGTACGCATCGTTACCGCTCCGGTCGAGCAGTGGATCGCCGAGGATCGCTCGCCGCTGGGTCGCGTGTCGCTCGTCGTCTTCGATCCGCCGCGCGCGGGAGCCGGCGCGAATGTCGTGGAGGGCATGATCCGTCTCAACCCGGCGCACATCGCAGCCGTGTCGTGCGATCCTGCCACCTTCGCACGGGACATCCGTGGTCTCATCGATGGCGGCTACGAGCTGGTCTCGATCGACGCGTTCGACATGTTCCCCCAAACGCATCACGTCGAGCTGGTCGGTCATCTGCAGCGGAGCGAGCACCCTTGACGATCCGGTTCGAGCCCCTGACCGAGGAGCACCTCGACCGAGCCGTGCCGCTCGCCCACGAGGCGTACCACCGTGCGTGCGCGCACGTGCCCGCCTTGATCGATCCCGGTGCACCCGTCGTCCTGCGACGCGCCGTCTCCCAGCTGGCGCGTACCGGCTCCGGCGCCGTGGCGCTCGAGGACGATCGGCTGGTGGGGTACCTGGCTTTCTCAGACCCGATCGAGCGGCTCTGGAACAGCGGCACCGGCGTCCATTCGCCCCTGCACGGCAACGCCTTCGCAGGACGGCAGCGATCCCGACTGGCGTCCCGGCTCTTCCAGCATGCGGCCGAACCACTGGTCGCTCGCGGTGTCGAGATCTTCGCCATCACCACCTACCAACACGACCATGAGGTCGCCGCGGCGCTGTCCCTGAACGGGTTCGGCATGCGCTGCGCCGACGCGATCCGCATGGTCGACCATGCGCTCGAAGCCGAGCCGGTGCCGGGAATCGCGTTCCGGGAGGTTCGGTGGGAAGACGCCGGTCCGTTGCTGCCGTTGCTCAATGGCCTCGTTCGACACCTTCGCCAGGGACCGAGCTTTGTCGGCGTAACCGAGTTCACGCAGGACGACTTCGCCGAGCTGCGCGCCCGTCGGAAGTCGCGCTACTTCGTCGCGGCCGCTCGTGATGAACCGATCGGCTATCTGGAGGTGACCGACGATGGCGAGAACGTGCTGACCACCGCACCCGACATGCGCAACATCTGCGGCGCGTATCTCGACGAGCGGTTCCGCGGCAAGGGGATCTACGACGGGCTGCTCGCCTTCACGCTGGCAACGCTGCGCGAGGAAGGGGTGGCTCGCATCGGGGTGGATTTCGAGACGATGAACCCGACTGCGCTGCATTTCTGGACCAGGTACTTCGACCGGTACACCACGTCGTACGCGAGGCGCATCGATGCCCTTCGGTAACGCCGCCCCGGTGGTGGCCATTCGCGGTGGGGAGCCACGTGGGACGAGCCCTGCACCGGCCATGCAGCCCCGGTTTCAGCCCCGTGCGATGATGGAACCATGACCAACCAGCCCGTATCCCTCCGCCTGACACTGCCACTGCCCCCCGGCGTCAACAACCAGTACGTCACCGCGGGCAAGCGACGGGTGCTGAGCAAACCCGCCAGGGCCTTCAAGGACGAGGTGAAGACCCTGCTGCTGAACCATCGTGAGCGAAACCGCATTACCGCCGCGCAGGAACGGGCCATCAAGTCGTCATATATCGGGGTCTACCTGACCTTCTACTTCGAGACACCGCTCAAGCGCGATCTGGACGGCGGCCTGAAAATCGCGCTGGACGCGATCGCGTCGGGTCTCGAGTTCGACGATCGCAAGGTGGTCGACATCCACCTCACCAAACGGATCGATCCGCTCCGTCCGCGACTCGAGGTCGAGCTGGAGACGATCACCGACTGGCAGTTCGACGAGTCATACGTCTACCTCGGGGGAAACGATGAGGACTAGCGCGGTGCACGCCGGAGTCAAGCGCAGGGTCCATGACGTGAATCGATCGTGTCGACCCTCGTCGGCTTGGGACGCGCGACCTCGTCTTGTGGCACGCGATCGGGTGTGAGCCTGTCCCGGCCTGTCGAGACGCTCGGATGCACGCCGTCGAAAAACATGACATCGAAGGTGGCTGTGATGCACGAGAGGAGCATGCCATGAACCGCCAGCCAGTCGAGTCATCGATGCTTCGTTCGGTAGGATATGACCCGGTCGAGTCGATCCTCGAGCTGGAGTTCGAGGACGGTCACCTCTACCAGTACGGCGGTGTGCCGGAGGAGATCTACCGAGAGATGATGGACGCCGACTCCAAGGGCAGGTATTTCCTCACCTACATCCAGGATCAGTACCCCTACGCCCGCGCGGGCGAGGCCGGGCAGGAAGAGTCGAGCGAGACCCGATGACCCGCCCGACCTGCTGCCGGCACCCCGACCGATGTATGGTTAGGCGTTGACCTTGTCGCCGCTATCCTACGGGAGTGCCCGACCGCGCATGTCGTCCGTCACCGCATCACCGAGAATCACCACACTCCGCTTCCTGCCGGCACTCGCATGGGCAGGGGTCATCTTCTACATCTCGGATCAGCCCACGCTGCCCGATGTACCCGGACTCGCCTCCACCATCACGTCGGTGCTCGGCCATTTCACGGTCTACTTCGTCCTCGCCGTCCTCATCTGGTGGGGACTGGGAGCGCGCGGGCTCACCGACCGACAGCGTGTTGGCATCGCTTTCACGATCGCGGTGCTCTACGGGGTCAGCGACGAGTGGCATCAGAGCTTCGTGCCCGGCAGGCAGCCGGACATTTTCGACATCATCACCGACGCGGTCGGGGCGGCGACCGGGCTGGCAATCATTCAGCGAGTCGCGAGCTCCGAGCGGTTCGGTCACCTGATCCCGAAATGAACGACATCCCCACTGACGACCAGCTCAGGGCCATCGCGGAGCGGATCCAGCACGGCAGCACCGTGCTGCGCTCGTGGCGACTCGAAGGCGGGGTCTCCGCCCAGGTGACGGCGGTGGAGCTCGCCATGCCTGAGGGCGGCTCCAGGCGCATCGTGATCCGGAGGCACGGCGAGATCGACAAGGGGCACAACCCGGATATCGCCCTCGACGAATTCAGGCTCCTCCAGGCGGTCCACGACGCCGGGTTGGCGGTACCGGCTCCGCTCGACGTCGACGCGGCCGGGGAGATCTTCGGTGAGCCATGTCTCGTCGTGGCGTTCGTCGACGGCTCGACCGATATCCCTCCCGAAGCCGTCCCGAGCGCCATCGAACAGATGGCCGGCTATCTGGCCTGTCTGCACACGCTGACGTACGACCGGCACGGGGTCGATTTCCTGCCCCGACTCGACGACCCCGTCGGGCGCACGCTGCACTCCCTGCCGGACACCTCCGACACCGCACGCATCCGGGAAACCCTCGCGCGGCACGGAACGACCGCCAGTCGGAATGCTCCAACCCTGCTGCACGGTGACTTCTGGCCCGGAAACATCCTCTGGAAAGACAGGCAGATCGCGGCGGTGCTCGACTGGGAGGATGCCGCCATCGGGGATCCCGTCGCGGACCTCGCCGGCAGCCGCCTCGAGCTGCTCTGGATGTTCGGCCCCGACGAGATGGAGGCGTTCACCGCTCACTACCTCGCACATTCGGCCATCGACCTCGCGGACCTGCCGCTGTGGGAGCTCGCGTCGGCCTCCGGAGCGGCCGCGCAGATGTCGAATTGGGGTCTCGCCCCCGATACGGAAGCGAAGATGCGCGAGAAGGCGTGGTGGCTTATGGAGCGAGCCCGACATCGACTGGAGGCCGAGCGCTCGGGGTAGCGGCCCACCCGTGTGCCGGCGACGGAGTCTGGCCACGCAGAGGGTCGGGCGATCCCTGGCCTGATCGCCGTCGAAGGATCGCCCCGGTCCCACGGTGGATCGCCTGTCATCCCGGGGGACACGATCAAGGCTGTCCCGCAGGGTCGACACGACGTCGCCCCCACGAATGGGTTCGGCTGAGCCCCAGCCGGGTGGGGTCATGATCCGCGACACAGACGGCATCGCCATCCACTGTAGTCAGGTCGGTGTCAGGGACGTCGTCTTCGGCTGGGAGTCCGCGCACCCGCAACCATCCGACGAGCAGGTCGCCTTCCCTGTCATCTCCCCGACGTTGCGTCGGTGCCGCCATCCCTCCGACATGTGCACGCGTATCCGGGGCGGGTCCGGATGCTGCAGAGGCCCCGTTGGAGCGCGGGAGGCACACGAACAAGCGACGACCGTTGGTGCCGGATCAACTTCCCATCACGAATCATCCATCTTCGCGCGAGAACGTCCCCAATCGCCCCTCATCACACGAGTGCGTCCTTCTGCCAGGGAGCACGGATACCGTAAGGTCGGCCGGCGGGCGTATAGTGGGATCGGGTACCAATTGCGAACGCGCAACGACCGGGGGCAGGACGATGAGCACAACAGGCTTGGCCATTCCGGGTGGCGCCTCGGGGGAATCCGGAGCAGGCATGGGTGCCGACCGGTCGCCGCGGCACGCCGGGAAACAGGTCGGGACCGTCGTGCAACCACTCGGGGCACCGCGATGATCTGCCTCTCTGACTCACAGCTGCGGTCACTCGTTCATCGGACGTGTCCGAGTGGGACACTCCGCCGGGCATGGCCACTCGAGGGTGGCATCTCCAACGAGATGACGGCCGTCGAGATCGGGCTCACCGACGGGGGCACCGAGCGCGTGGTCGTCCGGCAGTTCGGCACCCGCGCGACGAGCGCGATCCCGGACATCGCCAAAGTCGAGTTCCGGTTGCTGCACCTTCTCGAGCAAGAATCGGTTCCCGCCCCTCGCCCGATCTACCTGGACGCCGACGGTGAGCTCTCCGGCGCGCCGCTGATCGTCACCTCCTGGGTCGATGGAACGCCCGATCTCAGCGGGATCGACGGGCAGGTCGTCTGTGAGGAGCTCGCGAGCTATCTTGCCAGGCTCCACACGTGCAGCAGTGAAACCAACGACCTCTCGTTCCTGCCCGCGCTCGACGCGCGTCTCGCTTCGATGCTCGATGCCGCATCACACGACGACTCGGCAACGCCGACCGTGGCAGCCATCCGGGATGCCCTCGAACCGATCTGGCCCTGGCCCCCCACGAGACCGGGCGTGGTGCTGCATGGCGATTTCTGGCCGGGCAACATGATGTGGAGGGATGGGCATCTCGTGGCGGCGGTCGACTGGGAGGATGCCGTGTGCGGCGATCCGCTCTTCGACCTCGCCAGCGTACGCCTCGAGCTGTTGTGGCTCTTCGGGGAGCGCGAGGTGCGGACCTTCACCGAGCGCTATCTCGCCATCACGGAGATCGACCCATCCGACCTGCCGCGCTGGGATCTCTGTGCCGCCCTCGATCCGGCGATCCATCTGTCGACCTGGCACAAGCCGCCGGAGCTCGAGCGCCACATGCATGCCGAGCTTGCCCGCTTCGTGGATCGCGCAAGGGTGGAGCTGACGCGCCGGATCGACGCTGGCCGACGCGTCACGAGCCCCCTGCCCTAACGACCGGAGCACGAGCGCGGGAATGGATACGGAGGTTGAGACGGCGCCAGCGCTGCATGCCGGCGCATCCGCATCGGGCGTATGGCTCTCTCCCGGGATGGACCCTCGGTGATGCACCGCCCGGTGGCCGGCAATTGTCCGGGGAGCCGATCGGGGAACGCCAGTGCGGTCGGGTAAACTATCTGCAGCGACGCCGGTTCGAATCGTCGCCACACCCGAGCCGGCACCCACCCACCCACGGAGAAGACCTGCGTGACGTCGACCGTTCCCCCTGCCTCCATCGATCCAACTGAAGGACAGACCGTTTCCGAACATCCGACAGACGACACCGCACACCTGCTGGAGGCGGCCGAGGAGGCGGGCACCACGATCGATACCGTCGTGGTGCTCGACTTTGGTTCGCAGTACAGCCAGCTGATCACCCGCCGGGTGCGCGAGTGCGGGGTCTACTGCGAGCTGATGCACCATGACACCGGCTGGGACGAGGTATCGCACCTGGCCCCGAAGGGTGTCATCCTCAGCGGCGGTCCCGCCAGCGTCTATGCCGACGGAGCCCCGACCCTGCCGCAGTGGGTGCTCGACCGGGAGCTGCCGGTGCTCGGCATCTGCTACGGAATGCAGTTGCTCGCCCACTCGCTCGGCGGCAAGGTCGACCCCGCCGATCACCGCGAGTACGGACCGGCCACCATCACCACGCAGGGGAATCACCCGATCTTCAAGGGCCTGCCGGACCAGCTCGATGTGTGGATGAGCCATGGTGATCACATCACCCGCATGCCCGAAGGATTCCAGATCCTCGCCAGCTCTCCCAACTCGCCGATCGCGGCAATGGGGACGGACCGCTACGTCGGCATCCAGTTCCATCCCGAGGTCCATCACACGCCACGGGGCACCGACCTCATCCGCAATTTTCTGGTCGAGATGTGCGGATGCGACACTTCGTGGTCATCGGAGTCGTTCATCGAGGCGGCGATCCGGGACATCCGCCACCAGGTGGGCGACGGCCGGGTGCTGCTCGCGCTCAGCGGCGGTGTCGACTCCTCCGTCGCTGCGGCACTGCTCCACCGGGCCATCGGCGACCAGCTCACCCCCGTCTTCGTCAACAACGGCCTGCTGCGACTCGGAGAGGCCGAGCTGGTGCGGGACGTCTTCAGCCGCACCTTCGGCATGGACCTCGTCTACGTCGACGCAACGGACCGCTTCCTGGGGAAGCTGAAGGGTGTCACCGACCCCGAAGTGAAACGCAAGGCGATCGGCGAGACCTTCATCCGCGTCTTCGAGGCGGAAGCGGCGAAGCACGGTCCCTTCCAGTTCCTCGCACAGGGCACGCTCTACTCGGACGTGATCGAGAGCGCTGGTGCGAAGGACAGCAAGGCGGCGGTCAAGATCAAGAGTCACCACAACGTGGGCGGCCTGCCGGAGGACATGCAGTTCGACCTGATCGAGCCGCTCAAGTTCCTCTTCAAGGATGAGGTACGGCAGGTCGGCCGGACGCTCGGTCTGCCGGAAGAGATCGTCGAGCGCCAGCCGTTTCCGGGTCCAGGGCTCGCGGTGCGCATCCCGGGCGAGATCACCGCTCCCGACCTCGAGCTGCTGCGCCGTGCCGACTCGATCGTGCGCGAGGAGATCGACAACGCCGGGCTCAACAAGGAGATCTGGCAGTACTTCGCGGTGCTGCTGCCGGTGAACACGACCGGCGTGATGGGTGACTATCGCACCTACGCCAAGGTCGCCGCGGTGCGCGCGGTCGCCAGCCAGGACGCGATGACGGCCGACTGGGCGAAGATCCCGTACGACGTGCTCGGACGCATCAGCAACCGCATCGTGAACGAGATCGACGGCATCAACCGGGTCGTCTACGACATCACCTCCAAGCCACCCGCCACCATCGAGTGGGAATAGGTACCCGCGCGTGAGCGACACCTCGCGGTCGGTTCGCGACCGTCCCACAGCCGAAACGCCACGGCGCGATCACCTTCGGGCAGCGAAAGGGCGTGCGGATCGTCACGCCCGTCGTCAGGGGTGTGTGTTGAAGCCCGCCCCTGGCTACCTGACCGCCCGGCTCGGCGGCCGACCACGCAATCGCTGCGTGGGGCCGCGGTATGGTCCCACCAGGAACGGCCAATCGCAGCTCAACCGCCTGGTGTCGTTGACCGGCCCACGCTCGACGCCGACTGGCACGACGCAACGCATATGAACCCATCGCCGCAAACCGGCGCGCCTCGGAGGCAAGACATGAAGCTGACGGAGTTCGACGCGCTCTCCTTCGACTGTTACGGGACCCTGATCGACTGGGAGGACGGCCTGCGCGGTGGCCTGATGAAGGTGGCATCACTCTCACCGCATGCGCCATCCGTCGACGCCCTGCTCGAGACGTACGGTGAGGCCGAAGCCCGCACCGAGCGGGAGAACCCGGGCATGCGCTATCCGGATGTGATCGCGCAGAGCGTCATCGCGGCCGCGGCGTCACACGGGATAGAGGTACCTGCCGGTCTCGCGGCCGAGATCGGGGCGTCCGTTCCCAGGTGGCCGGCGTTCCCCGACTCTCCGGAGGCCCTGCAACGCCTGAAGCAGCGCTACAAGCTCATCATCCTCTCGAACGTCGATCGCCAGTCATTCGCCGGCAGCAACCAGCGACTGGGCGTCGAGTTCGACGCGATCCTGACCGCCGAGGACATCGGGTCCTACAAGCCGGATCCGCGCAACTTCGAGGCATTGCTGGCAAAGACCGACGAGATGGGCATCGCGCGAGGTCGCCTGCTCCACGTCGCGCAAAGCCTCTTCCACGACCACGTGCCGGCGAAGGCCGCCGGGCTCCCCACAGTCTGGATCGACCGCCGGGCGGGCAAGGATGGAGCAGGCGCGACCCCCATCCCGGACAACGCGCCGACGCCGGACTGGCGCTTCACCTCCATGGCCGAGTTCGCCGATGCGGTGGAGCACGACGGGTAGCCGCAGCGTTTCGCGCACCCTCATTCAGCCGGGATGCTGAAGGGGACACCAGCCGGCAGCAGGGCCGACGAGAGCACCACGACCGGTGTCTCGCCATCATTCTCGGCAATGTGCACCATGCCCGGCAGCTCCCCGAACCAGTCGCCAGGGCCGAAAACCGTCGTCTCGCCCGCCCCGAGCGTCCCCTCGGAGCCGTCCACCGTGGTATACGGCAGCTCCCCGCTGACGACGGTGTACCGGACGGATCCGGATTCGATCCAGATCACCTGCATGCCCGCATGGGTGTGCGCCGCCACGGTGCTCCCCGGCGGGATCACCACCCGCGTCAGCACCAGCTCCTGTCCCGGCGCCATCGCCGGTTGTCCCCTGCCGAGCACCTCTCGCGACGCCGCGCTCGCCGGTGTCGCCTCGGGCGTGGCCTCCTGTGCGCTCGCGGGAGGAAGGATCGCGACCAGCGCCATCAGCGCCACCAGCAAGCGCGCGATGTGAGACCGCCGTGGAAACCGGCTGTACTCGCTGATGAACCAGATCTCCTCTTCAATGCACGTGAGCATCACGCAACCACATTCACTGTGTCGTGGCAGGCTCGGTCGCCGCCGTGACACAGATAGCCGCCGGTGCAGCAACAGGCATCGGGATACCTGACAGCGCAAGACTCCCCGGAGGAGTCGGAATCGCCGTCGTGGTTGCAGACCCGGCACCCCAGCTCCAGCAGCAGCCGATGCCCTTGATCCTGCCGGCCGACGAGCCATCGCACGTCGCCTCGCCGTTCGGACAGTCATCGATGAACAGGCTCCCCGCGCCGAACGACTCGGACATGCTGCCTTCCTGCTGGGCGGCGAGATGCGCCAGCCCGTCATCGCTGCAGTCGACCAACACCCGCGCGTCGTAGGTCAGCGCGCCGGGATCGGGGTCGTATGCCGAATTGCACAACTCGATGATGAGGATCTCCTGCTCGCCACCGTGCTCGCCATGCTCCGCAACCAGCGCCGCGCTTGGCGGGTTCGCTGGCGTGAACCCGCCAAGCGCATCCAGGAGCCGCTGCATCGGTACCTGCCCCAGATGCGGTCGGCTCGATCCGAGAAGAAGACCGTCTGCGCTGCTGTGCAGGGTGAGGACACAGGTATCATCCTCGCCGACCTTTGGCACCCACGTGCCGCTACCGAACACCTGCAGGAACAGGAACACCGACCAACGCTCCTCATCCGTGGAGGCGGACACGACCGCTGTCGAGTGCTGGGCAGCGGTGTGCCGCCACGGCATGGCAGACGCGGCGAGGCCGATCCCACCAGCCCACATCGCCGCGCCGGCTGGCGACCCGCCTGGTGATCGTGTCGAATCGCTCTGCGTCCATGGCTCTCGCTCCGGGATGATCGTGTCGACTGAAGGCTCCGCCCCGGCGGGCAGCGATCGACTGTCCCCGGCCCCCTTCGGAGACGAGCGCAACCGCTGTCCGCCGAGGCGGAGGAAGACCCTACGGCGCGGGCGTGGCCTGCATTGGCGGCTCGATCGAGCCATGCTGGATCAACCGGCCGAGGTGGTCCGCCTCGGCCCAGATCTCCACGATCTGGCCACACTCGTCAAACTCGATCACCAGGATCCCCGTCCAGGTGGCAGGCTGGTCACTGGGAGGGTAGCCATTGAAGTCGAGCACCTGCGTGCCCGAGGCGGTGAACCGAAGCACTGCCGCACCGTCGGCCGTGAGGATTTCGTCAGCGGTGAACGAGTAGTTGTCATACGCATCGAAAAGGTTGCCGATCGTGTCGAGATACCCCTGCAGGTCGAGGGAGCCCGGCGTGATCGACCAGTTGTGCTGATGGTCGGGGTGGAAGAGGCCCTCAAGCTGCTCGAGGTCCTCGGCATTGGTCGCATCCACGAACGCCTGCACCCTCTCCTGGATCGCCTCCGGCGACAGCGGCGGACAATCGGCTTCGGGTGTCGCGCCCTGGGCGCTGGCGGACATCGGCACTGTCGAAAGGATCGCGAGCAGCGTCGCACATGCAACGGCGATCAGCGCTCGAATCGAAAAACGCGGCATGAAGAGTCTCCTTCGTGATTGGGCTGAACATGGAAGTGATTGGTCGGGCCGATGGGCGGTCGTCCACGGATCCCGTCTAGGCTGCCCGTGCGTGGTGTGTGATCTCTCCTTCGCGCTACCCTCCACTCGTGTGCCGCATTGACTCGATCAACTGGGCATACCGGCCAAGCACCGAATCCGGCTGCCTCGGTGGATAGAGGGCGAAGGTCTCGAAGAACGTCTGCAATGTCTCGCGTACCGGGTAGAGCACGAAGAGTCGCCGAACGAGCCAGTCATCGTAGTAGGAGCTCTCGTCCAGCGCCCGCTCGAACGGGTCGCCTCGCATATCGACGATGCGCGGCGTACGCAGGTCATCGAATGGCTCGAACCAGACGTCCAGACCGCTGGATTGCTGCTCCATGAGCAGGACCTTCCACCGATCCCGGGTACGCAGACCGACGAGGTCGCCACTGTCGCTGAAGTAGAAGTACTCGGATCGCGGGTTCTCGCCGCCGCTGGTGAGATGGTCGAGCTGGTTGTAGCCGTCGATGTGCACCCGGAAGCGCTTGTCGCCGGCCTGGTAACCCTCCAGGAGCTGCTCCGACACGTCCGGGATGCCGGCAGCGGCCAGCAGGGTGGGTAGCCAGTCCTGCAGCGAGAAAACGTCGTTGGAGATCGAGCCGGCCGGGATCCGGCCGGGCCACCGGACCATCTGTGGGATGCGGAAGGCCCCCTCCCAGTTGCTGTTCTTCTCGCTCCGGAATGGGGTCATGCCTCCGTCCGGCCAGGAAAAGAGCTCCGCGCCGTTGTCGGTGATGTAGAGCACGATCGTGTTGTCGGCGATGCCGAGGTCATCGAGCTGCTGGAGCAGCTGACCGATCATGGCATCGTGCTCAACGATGGCATCCGCCTCGACCCCGAGCCCGGTCGCGCCCTCCGCCGCATCGCCCAGATGCGTGAAGATGTGCGCCCGTGTCGAGTTGAACCAGACGAAGAAGGGTTGACCGCTGCCGCTGGCACGATCGATGAAATCCATCGTGGTGGTCAGCACTTCCTGGTCGAAGGTCTCCATCCGGGTCGTATCGAGCACCCCTGCGTCCTCGATCACCTGCTTGCCGACCGGACCGAAACGCGGATCCTCAGTCGGGTCGTCGACCTCGGACGCGTACGTATGCACGATGTTGCGCGGACCGTACTTCTCGAAGAACTCCGGGTCAGACGGATAGTCCGGGTTCTCCGGCTCCTCGTAGGCGTTGAGGTGATAGAGCACGCCGAAGAACTCGTCGAACCCGTGCACCGTCGGCAGGTGCTCGTTGCGGTCGCCGACGTGGTTCTTGCCGAACTGACCCGTCGCGTAGCCCAACGGCTTGAGCAGCTCGGCGATCGTCGGATCCTCCGGCGAGAGTCCCTGCTTCTCACCCGGCATGCCGATCTTGAGCAGGCCGGTCCGGAAGGGGCTCTGTCCGGTGATGAACGCCGCTCGTCCGGCGGTGCACGACTGCTCACCGTAGGCGTCGGTGAAGAGCATGCCCTCCCGGGCGATGCGATCGATGTTCGGCGTCCGATAGCCCATCATGCCGAGGTTGTAGGCACTCGGGTTCCAGTAACCGATATCGTCGCCCATGATCGCCAGGATGTTCGGCAGCCCACCGGGCGCCGACCCTGGGGTGGCGGCCTGCTGAGCGGCGGCGGTGGCACCCCACCCGCCAGCCAGGCCCGCGGAGACGACACCGGCGCCGAGGCCACCGGCGGTCGCCTTGATCATCGTCCTTCGGGATGCGCCCGCCTGCAGCAGGCGCTGCCAGGCGCCCCCGCCTGGCGCCGGTGGTCTGCCTGCCGTGCCGTCGCGCTGGGTATCGCTGGACAATGGGAATCTCCTCTCTGCCATTCGAGGTGCGGGGTTTCCGCTGCCTGGGACAGGTGCTGGTGCACAGCTCGATCGTTCGCGCCGGTGTTGTCAGGTCCCATATCGAGCCTAGGGAGCCGGTGGCATGTGTCGAAAGAGGGGGAGCTACGCAGTTTGGCAGCGAATCGCTACCCAATGCGAGATGAGGACTACCCATAGCGGTGCGGGGCAGCCGGCAACCGATATGCCGGCCGTGACCGAGGCGATCGGGGAACCAGTCCGAGCGCATGCCGGTCCGCGGAGCGGTGCTGCAGACCGACGACAATACGGACTCTGTGTCCGCAGTGACTCGATCGCGCGGGCCAATCTCGCCCTATAATGAGAGAACGATCGATGGGACAGGAACGGATGCAGATTTTGGCGGTACCGGCATCAGCATGCCGCCGCGCTGGTGGGCGAGTCGATCCGGCACGGCGCAGGGTGGGTGTTCGCGTCGCATCGTACGTCAAGGTGACCAGTCATGCCCACGGAGCCGTCGGCGCGTCATCGAACCGACCCCAGCCCGTTTGTCAAGCTGCCGGGTCGGAACACGCATGCCCAGTTGCCGGCACCGCTGTCCACCCTCATCGGGCGCGAGCGTGAAGCCGAGGAAACCGCGGAGCTGGTTCGAGATCCTGCCATTCGCCTGGTGACGCTGACCGGTCCGGGCGGGGTCGGCAAGACCCGCCTCGCGCTCCGGATCGCCGCCAGCGCCGCATCGACCTTCTCGGACGGTGTCGTGTTCGTCGATCTCACCCCCGTTCGAGACCCCGAACTCGTCATGCCAGCCATCGCCCAGGCGCTCGGTTTGCGCCGCACCGATGACCGGCCAGCTCTCGCCGCGCTCCAGGACGCGCTTCGGCTTCGGGAAACGCTGCTGGTCCTCGACAACTTCGAGCAGGTCATCGACGCCGCCGGCCAGGTGAGCGACCTGTTGCAGGTCTGTCCTCGCCTGACGGCGCTCGTCACCAGCAGGGCGTTGCTCAACCTCTCCGGCGAGCGAATGGTGGCCGTCACACCGCTCACCGCGCCCCAGATCACCCGTCGCGGCACAGGGGAGGGTGATGACGCGCCGAACGCCCTGCTCGCCTTCGATGCGGTCCGCCTGTTCGTCGAGCGGAGCCAGGCGGTTCGCCCCACGTTTGCCCTGACAGTCGAGAATGCTCGCTCGATCGCCGAGATCTGTGCCCGACTCGACGGCCTGCCGCTGGCGATCGAGATGGCCGCCTCGCGCATTCTGCTCTTCAGCCCGGAGGCCCTGCTGGCACGCCTGGATCTCCGCCTGCCGCTCCTCTCAGGCGGTCCTCGGGACCTCCCGGAGCGACAGCGCACCATCCGCGATACCATCGCCTGGAGCTACGATCTCCTCGAGCCGGCTGAGCGATCGGTGCTGCGTCGCCTCGCGGTTTTCGTGGGGGGCTGTACCTTCGAGGCGGCGGAGGCGGTGTGCGCCGAGCCGGCAGACGCACCGGATCCCGCCGGAGTCGAGTTCACCTCGCTGGTCGAATCCCTCATCCACCGATCACTCCTCCAGATGCCCGCGGTGGTGGATGCGGGCCGAGCGCCGCGCCTGACCATGCTCGAAACCATCCGTGAGTTCGCGGCCGAACAGCTGGCTGCAAGCGGCGAGGAATTCGAAACCTCCCGGCGGCACGCCACCTACTATCTGGCCTTCGCTCATCAGGTGAACCCGGCATTCTGGGGGGATATGTCCGGCGACTGGCGAGCGATGGTCGAAGCGGAGCGGGCCAATCTCCATGCAGCGCTGGGATGGGCGATGACCCATCGCGAGACGGACATCGCCCTCCAGCTGGCCAGCACCCTGTTCGATCCCTACGCGATGACGGACGCCTATCGGCCCACCGGCGAGGATCTCCGAGGGCAGAAGGCGACACTGCAGCGTGCCCTCGCCCTGCCCGGAGGCAGCGATGCGAGTCGTGGCACGGCATTGATCCGTGTGGCCTGGCTCGCCGAGGCGCTCGGGAGCTTCGACGAAGGACGCACCCTCGCGGAGGAAGCCCTCACCCTGCTGCGCGCTGGCAGCGATGAACCCGGCGTCGCCACCGCGGAGTTCGTGCTGGGGCGATTCGCGCTTCGCGCCGGCGATCTGGAGGACGCAGAACGCTGGCTCGATGACGCCCTGGCCGGCTTCCTCGCCCTTGGGGCGAACGGGCGCGCCGCCTGGACGCTCTGCTCGCTGGCGTCGGTGGACCGAAGCGCCGCATTCCTGGCGAACGGGGATGCGATGCTCCTGGCACGAGCGGCCACGCGGTGCAACGAGGCGCTGGCGATCTTCCAGGCGACCAATCATTTGCCGGGGATCACCCGCGTGCTCTTCGAGCTCTCGCAGCTCGCCTTCCACCAGGACGATCTGTCTCGGTCCCTCACGCTCCTCCATGAGCTGCTCACGATGGCGTGGGAACACCGCCAGATGGTTCACCCCTACCTGGACGATATCGCCCGCATCGCATCCCGTACCGGCCAGCCGGAGGTTGCGGCTCGCCTCACGGGGGCAGCGATCGAAGAACGGCAGCGCGATGGCGTCCGGATCTCACCAACCCACCAGACCCAGATCGAGCGCGAGATGGATACGGCGCGGCAGGCACTCGGCGACACGGCGTTTGCCAGGGAGCTGGCAGCCGGTCGCGCCCTGCCGCTGGAGCAGGCGGTCGCCGAGGCGCTGGCGTTCGCGGCGGCGATGGATGCGGCGCCGAAGGTGGCACTGACCCCACGCGAGGAGGAGATCCTGCCACTGCTGATCGACGGGAAGACCGCCCGTCAGATCGGCGAGACCCTCTACCTCAGTCACCGCACGGTCGAGCATCACATCGCCAACATCTATGCCAAGCTCGGGGTTCGCACCCGCGCGGAGGTGGCCAGTGCCGCCCTCGACGCCGGTCTGCTGCGACCGCGCATCGACGCGCCGACTGAGTAACGTCCCGATTCAATTGGGTGGCCCCGGGCCAGCAAACCGGGTACTGTGCCCCCTTCCGGCGGCCGTCTCGCCTCGCCTACGCTCGTCCCGAAGGCAACTCACGACTCGCGCACAGGCATGGGGGCTGCACATGCCAGCTCGGCGGATGGATCGAAGATCGATGCTCGCGGGCATCGCGTCGGGGGCAGGCGCGCGCTCGCCCGGCACAACGCGCGCCGCACAGGCACCAGGCGGCCCGGCCGCAAAGGACATCCCCAGCGACTCCCTCGACATCAGCGTCATGGACGGCATGCGAAACATGCCGTCCATGACGTTGCTGCCGGCACCGTCGCGATGAGGCTGACGAACACCGGGACGGAGGATCACTCCGCCCAGCTCCTTCGACACTACGAAGGGGTGCGGCTCCCCGACGTCACCAACGCGCTACGTCACGGCGGTATGGCGGAGCTGGCATCGCTGGTCTCCTTTGCGGGCGGACCAGGTCATGTCGGCCCCGGGATGGAGCAAGCCGTGATCCAGGAGCTCGCGGCCGGAACCTATGCCGTGATCTTCACGGCCGTCAGCGATGAGGGATTCCCGCACGCCGTGGCGTCGCTGCCCCACCGCCTCACCGTCGCCGAGGGTGAGCGACCGATCGACGCGCCAGAGGCGACCGGCGAGGTTCGGCTGGTCGACGCGCCAGAGGCGACCGGCGAGGTTCGGCTGGTCGACGACTCGTTCGAGGGTCTGCCGGCGGAGGTATCGGTGGGTCGGCAGGTACTGAAGGTGTCGAACGACGGATCGAAACCACACGAGCTTGGCTTTCGCAGACTCGACGACGGCGTCACGGCGGACATGATGATCGACACCATCCTGCACGACGGCAAGGGCGTGTCGGAACTGGGGACCGGTGCCATGGCGCTACAGATGCTCGCTGACCTGCCCATGGCATCCGCAGGAGGAATCCAGGTCATGGAACCGGGCATGTCGGCCCGGGTGGTTGTCGATCTCGAGCCGGGCAGCTACGTCGCCAAGAGCCGCGTGCCGAGCCTCGCCAACGGCGGCACCCCACAGGCGATGCCTGGGATGATCCAGGGATTCACGGTCCGCCCGTACTAGTCCAGTCCCGAATGCTGCCGCCCCTCCATGCCGCTTGGGATCGGCTCGATGCCGGAGTCAATGGCATACTTGGTCGAACGAGGCGCGATCCCTCCGGAGGGGTCGCTCGCCCGGGCTCCAGGTCGCGATGCCCGCCATCGCCACGGCCGACATCTCGCGGGGGCGCACCTCCGCGCCACGGAATACGGGGGCTGCGTGACCGACAACACCTTTCCCGAACACGCCATCCTCGAGGTCGCCCATCTCGATGTGAAGTCCGGGCAGACCGAGGCGTTCGAGTCCGCGTTCGCCGAGGCGCAGCGCATCATCAGCGGCATGGCCGGTTATCGCTGGCACCAGCTGCAGCGCTGCGTGGAGGACGACCATCGGTACGTGCTGCTGGTCTCTTGGGAGCGACTCGAGGATCACACCGAAGGCTTCCGGGGGTCGCCCGAATATCAGGATTGGAAGCGGCTGCTCCACCACTTTTACGACCCATTTCCGACCGTGGAACACTATCGATTGAGCCGGATCGATCACGACGGGCGGTAGCGCAACCCTGTTGTTGCCGCTGCTCCCTCAGTACAATGCAGCCATGCAGAGAACGCCCGTGCCACGCAGCGCCCGCGCCTACGTCGGCGAGTTCCGCAGCCGCGTGACCATGCAGTCGAACCAGCTCCATGACCCCTTCAGCGTCAACCCGATCCGCCGCTCCCTGCTGGCCGGGTCAGTGAGTCTGGCGTTGATCACGACACCGTTCCTGATCTCGGAGGAGGTCGGGGCGATGGTGATGCTGTCCTTCGGCTGGATCGCGATGGCGGTGCTGGTCTTCTGCATCCCGATCTTCATCTGGAGCGTGATCGAGGAGGCGGTCCACGTCATCACCAATCGCCTCCACCCGCCGGTAAGCGAGCTCGACCTCCCGGAGCGCGTGATCCATATCCTCGAGCGACATGGCGTGCGCACCGTCCGCGCCGCGGAACAACTCGACCCGGCAGCATTCCACCTGATGGCCAACATGGCGCCGCGCGATGCGGACGCGGTCATTCGGGCGATCAACCTCTGGCGGTACCGCCGCTGGCAGGAAGCCGGCTTCCCCGCCGAGGGCGGGGACTGAGCGCCTGTCTCACCTTCCTGGACGACGATCAGCGCACCACCTGGTCGTGGGCCGCCCGGCTATCCGGCGGAGCCTGATCGCGCTCGGTCATCCCGTAATCCCTGACCACCTCGGCGATGCGCAACCGGTAATCGGTGAACACCTCACTGCGACCCACCGCCTGGGCCTCCCGATGTGGTGTCATGTTGCGCCACCGACGGACCGCCTCCTCGTCCCGCCAGAACGAGAGCGACAGGACCTTGCCCGGCTCCGAGAGGCTCTCGAACCGCTCGATCGAGATGAAGCCATCGATATCGTCCAGCAGCGGCCGCAGCTCGGCGGCGATGTCGAGGTAACGATCGCGCTGGCCATCGGCCGGCCAGACTTCGAAGATCACGGCAATCACAGCATCCGCTCCCTGCTCGGCGCGACATCGAGCATCGGTATCCGGGCGTTGGCTGACGGTCGATACGTCACCCCACCTTCGGGCAATGTCAGAAGCCCCCATCGGCGAACCACCTCCCCGACCGCCTCCTCGGCGATGGTGAGGGCCAGCGACGCTCCAGGACACTCATGCCGTCCACGCCCGAACGGACACGCCGGTCCCGTCTGATCCGAGCCTGCCGCGAGCACGACCAGCACCGCGTCCCCCGCCTTGACCTGCTGACCCGCCACCACGGTGTCCCGCGCGGCGAACCGGCGCGTGTTCTGGATCGGTGGCTCCGCCGCGAGCGTGGTCCGAATCGCCCGGGCAATGGGGATGTCGGGTGCCGTGGATGCGCGGGACAGCCGGACGATCGTGCTGCCGATCAGACCGGCGACGGCGTCGTGCGCCTGAAACGTGAATCCGATCAGGTTGGCGATCAGCGCTCCGTGACCGAGCCTCTCCCGCGCGAATGCCGTCCTCATCGCCTCCACCAGAGGTCCAGCGAGATCTTCAGCCACCACGTCCGACATGACGGACCAGAGGTCTTCCGCGGCACGGATCCCGGCGGCGATCTCCACATCCCCGGCGCCGGGCGCAAGACACCCGGCGAAATCGCTGGCGAGCATGGCGAACCCGAGCTGCGCGTCCTCCGGCACCCCATAGAGCGCCCCCAGTGCGAACGCGGAAACCATGAACGGATATCGCTCATCCTGAGTCTGCGACACCCCCTGCTTCGCCGCATATCGTGCGGCATCCCGCACGGTGACGGGATCGACCGCGTCGAAGGCGGAGGAGATCGCCCGTTTCATGCGGGCATGCTCGTGGCCGTCATTCATGCGGACCAGCCGCCCGAAGATCTCGCCGGCACGAGTACCGGCGAGTGGCTCGGGCACGCGGCCGACGCGGGGTCGGACCAGGAAATCGGTGCCCTCCAGCACGGTACGCACAACATCGGGATGTGCCGCGATCCACATCCGGTGGTGGTCGCTCCAGACCAGCGACCCGGAAGATGCCAGCGCGGCGTACGTCAGCTCAGGCCGCTCGGCGGTCACGGCGCGAATGGGATCCGGTGACGTCGTCATGGCGTCGACACTCCTCGTTCTCGAACGAAGCCCTCCGCGACGGTGACGGGGGCTGCCCTCCTCCCACTCTAGGAATCCGGGATTCATCTGTCCAATACATGGATCTTGGCCATATCATCAGGTATCCTGATGGACATGGAGCTAATCGAGATCGAGGCCTTCGTCACCATCGCCAGCAGCGGCACATTCACCGCCGCTGCCGAGCGCCTGCACGTCTCGCAGCCGGCGATCAGCCGCCGGATCGACCTGCTCGAGGCCGAGCTCGGCGCGCCGCTCTTCGAGCGCACGCGTACCGGCGTCCAGCTGACGGATGCCGGGGCCGCGTTTCTGCCGTTCGCGACCAGGGTGATCGCCGATCTCCGCGACGGCGCCGCCGCGGTGCGCGAGATGGCGACAGGGAACCGCGGCACGATCTCGCTCGCGGTCGTCGGGACCCTCGCGAACACGGATCTGCTCGAACGCATCCGGGCGTTTCGCGCCACCCACCCGGACGTGCATCTGCAGCTGGGCACCGCGAACAGCAACGGCGTCAGTCAGCTGGTGCGCTCGGGCGAGGCCCAGCTCGGCCTGCGCTACTACCCCGACCGGTCGGCCGGGCTGGAGACAACGCACATCGCCGACGAGACCCTCGTCCTCGTGCGAGCCCGCGACTCCCGGCTGGCACCCTCCCGGGTGAGCGAACCGGCCGACCTCGGCGGTATTCCATTTGTCTGCTTCCCGGTGGGCACGGGATCGTCGGGTGAGCCGTTCGCGCTGGAGGTGGATCGCCTGCTGGGAGCACTGGGTCTCGGGGACGCCGAGCGGGTGGTGATCGACAGCCTGACAGCCCAGAAGCGGATGATCGAGGCGGACTTCGGGATCGGTCTGATGCTGGAGAGCGCGATCTCCGAGGAGCTGCGACTCGGCACGCTCGAGATCATCGAGGGCCTGGATATCGACGCCAGGGCGCCCATCCATCTGGTGCGAAGAAGGGGCGGCTACCTGAGTGCAGCGATGAAACGCCTGATCGAGGCACTCACGCAGGGATGAGACTGACCGGCCTCAACCGACCGGCTGGAGGATCTCCGTACGGTTTCCGAAGGGATCATCGACATAGAAGCGCTCGTACCCCGGGAGAGGCTCGTCCTCCCGTACCGTGAGACCGGCGGCGACGCAGCGCTCCCGCATCCCGGCGAGATCGTCGACCTCGAAGGCAACATGCGCCTTGGTGGCGGGAGTGAAGCTCCGGTCGACGCCGAGGTGCAACTGGAGGTTGCGGGTCTCGAACCAGACCCCACCGCGGGCTCGAAGGTTCTCCGGCTTGTCGATCTCGCGGAGCCCGAGCACGCCAGCGTAGAAGCGGCGTGCCTCATCCTCACCGCCGGCGGGAATCGCGACCTGCACGTGGTGGATCGATGCGGGGCGATCAGCCCTCATTGATATAGTAGGTCATGCTCTGCAGGGCACTGACCGGGTCGATCTCCCGCACGGTCACGTGCTCGGGCACCTTGAGGATCACCGGCGCGTAGTTGAGGATCGCCTGCACCCCACCGGCGACCATGAGATCGGCCGTCTCCTGCGCGTGGATCTTCGGCGTGGCGATGATACCGATGCGGATATCCTCATTCCGCATCACCGTGACGATCTCCTCGATGGGGAGAATCTCCATCTCGCCCACCATCTGGCCGATGTGTGCGGGGTTGCGGTCGAACAGTGCCGCGATGTTGAACGAGGAGGGCGAGAAGCCACGATAGTTCGCGATCGCGCGGCCGAGGTTGCCAAGCCCGGCAAGCACCACGGGCCACTGACGGTCGAGCTTGAGAATGCCCGAGATCGCCGTGACGAGCATGCGGGTGTCATAGCCCTTGCCCTGCTTGCCGAACTTGCCGAAATAGGAGAGATCTCGCCGGATCTGCGCGGCGGTGACACCGATCATCTCGGCGAGTTGCTCGGACGAGGCCGAAGTCACGTTTCGGTCACAGAGCGTCTTGAGGGTGCGTACGTAGATGGGCAGCCGTCGAATGACGATGTCGGGGATGTCACCTACCTGCACCGATGGCCTGGAATCATCCCACCCGTCGCGTATCGATGCTGGCTGTGATTCCAGCAACCCAGATCCCATCCGTTCGGCCTTTCCGTCTCCCCGACGATGTCGCCGGCGTTCGTTCGTTGCTGCCACCACCACGCGGTACCCAGCCGAAAGGCGAGGCAAGACATGAAGCGTCCCGTCGGACCACTTCGTGCGTTCATTCACAAGTGTACAAATTTCTCGCGCCTGCGTCCGGGGAAATCGGTTATGCAGACTGCATTTGTCCCTCCGGGCGGTGCCATGTGAGCATGATGCACAACACGCGGCGAGGGAAGACATCCTCACGCTCCATGCAACTTGCGAGAGACGAGATCGTGCAGCGGGCATGGAACCGGAAACGATGCGTGCGAATGGTGGGGAAGTTACTGATCCCAGAAGACCCGATGGAACTCGGCCGTGTCGTAGTAGCCGACGATGCTGACGATCTTGCCGGCCGCCACGCGGATCATGGCGAGCTGCTCGGAGATGATCTCCCGCCCGTATCGGGCCGAGTACTCCCGGATGATGAACTGGACCGCGGCACGATCCGGTGCCGCGATCACGTCGGTGACCTCCCAGTGGGCGTTGGGGTAGCTCGACACCACGGTCCCGAAGTACGCGACGATCTCGTCGGCCGGCCGGATCGGCGCCATGTGCGGGAGGGCCCGGAAGGTGGCGTTCGCGGCAAGCGTGTGCCGGAGCCGGCGCGGGTCGCGCGCGTCGAGAGCCTGGAAGAACTCGCGTCCGAGCGCCTCGACCGCCTCCGCCCCGGACAGGCCCGAGGCAGAGAACTGCTGGGATTCGGAGGGTGATGACGACATGACTACGGTCACCTCAAGGTCCGGATCACCGGTCGACGGGACCTATTCGCTGATGTCGACGTGTTCCGGGACCAGCTTCAGCAATTCGTCGAGCGGTGCCTTCTGGATCTCGGCAAGCCCGACCCGGGCACCGGTCTGGTTCAGCGTCTGGTCGAGGGCGCGCAGCACGCGGTAGTCGTGGATGGCGAGCGCCTCGGCCATCGACCGGATCGAGCCCTCGATCCCCTTGCGGCTGCGACCGCGCAGGTCCCACGCGTCGTCCGGGAGGGTTCGCAGCAGCGAGGTGATGGTCTGGCGGATACGCCGGAACCTCGCCATCAACACGACCGTGGTATCACGCCGGTCGAACTCGACGTCCGGTCGGGAGAGCCTCGGGTCGTCGAGCACGTCGAGATCGGCACCCGGCTGCTGGGAGATGAGGAACATGCGCGGGTAGATCATCTCGTCGTACTCGCGCAGCCGGATGACCAGCTCCTTGGCGGTGGGCTCGCCCCGATACACCGCACGGTCGAGCTTGTCGTCGTCATGGATCGGCGTCAGCCACCGCGAGAGATGGTTGATCGTGAACATGAGCCGAATGATCAGCGCGTCGTTGTCGAGGTTCTGGATCTGCTCGATCACCTCGGCGGGAACCGGGTCTTCCACCCGAATGAAGCTGGTCGCGGTGTTCATCATCATCGCCCTTTGTCAGCCTGCCTGCACAGGCTGAATGACCTCGCCGCCCGGCCGCTCCGGTCAGGCCAGCGCGTCACGCGCCTGTTCGATATGCCTTGCATCATGATCGCACATCCGGTCCGCCAGCTGATGCAGGGTGATCCGGCCCAGCCGTGGATGGATCATCTCCCGCTGCCAGGCGTCCGGCTCGAGCTCTTCCAGCAGGCTGCCCACCGCCTGGCGGAGCTCGGTGAAACGGGAGAGCGCGCCGGGCACATCCTCGTTCGCGTAGTCGTGCTCGATCGCCCAGAGCGAGTCGTCGACGTCGTCCAGACGGGGCACGTCCTCCTCGAGCGTGCGGTGGATCCAGGAGAGGTACACCTCTTCCCAGTCGCGCAGGTGCGGCACGATCTCGACCACACCCCATTCGCCGTCCGAGGCCGGCTGCGCGAGGGCCTCGTCGCTCTGTCCCTCGATGAGGCGGGCGAGCTCGCCCGGGGTCACCGCCAGCGTCGCCAGAATCTGGCTGACGTCGCGCGTCGGCGCGCCGACGGGCTCGCTGCCGTCCGACGGGACGGTCGGTGCATCGGGATCGGCACCGGGTGGCGCGTCATCCTGGCGGTACCGTGCACCGGCGTCCTCCGCGCCCAGGCTCATGCCGCGCGGCACATCCGGTACGACATCTTCGCTTCCACCCAGTATCGTCATGCTCTCGTTTCCCACATCTTCCTGACGCTGGTGCCCGTTCGCCCGACGCCGCATCAGGTATCGATCGAGGCGTGTGCTTCGTCGTCGGACGCACCGGGAGACGGGACCGTTTCCACCGCAACCGGACGCATGATTCGCTCGTCGTCGCGTTCTTCCATCCGCCAGCCTCGCATGTCGGGCGGCAGGTTCGCCAGCGACACGATCAACATCACGGTATCCGGGTAGTGTGCCTCGCTGATGTCGGTACGGGACGGAGTGGCCGGGCCCTTCATGTGCGAGTGCACGATGGCACCCAGCTCCCATCCACGCGCGGCGATGGTATCCAGCGCCGCAACCACATCGCGCGGGTGCATCGTGTACCGCGATGGCGACGCGTCGATATTCTCTCCCGGAAAGAATGCCACGGCTTCGGCAACAGATGCCCGGTGATCGACGGCCAGCAAGCCGACGCCCTCGTTCGGCGCCTCCCGGATCAGGTGAACCAGGATCTCCTCACGCAGGTCGGACGGCAGTCGCAGCGTCTGGATCACCGTATCGGACACAGCAACACCTTCTGCCAGGTCGCCTTGCGGTGTGTACAGGATCGGTCTCGCGACGGCGCCATGCCCCGTACGAATCACGAAACCCGCTACAATGCTTGTCAATTACGCCTGCAGCCCGTGCAACGCACCGGGCTGCTTCGCCGCATTGTACCAACCCGCATCGAAGGCGGTCAGTCTTGCGGGCTACGACGGCCCGCCGCCAGCCTGTAGAAGGACCAGCCATGCCGATCCGCCCGACACGGTATCAGCGCTCCACGATGCTGCTCTTGCTCGTCGTGATGCTCCTGACCGGTAGCGCCACCGCGCTCGCAGCCCAGACTCCGTCCGCGGTCGCACCGGCCGACCAGCTCGCAGCCGTCCAGCCGCAATGGCGCGACGAGCTCAGCGCCGTGATCGAGTCCGCCTCGGCGGCCTACACCATCGACGCGCAGGTCCACCTGCCCACCCGCACCTCCGAGCCGCAGATCCGGGGAAGCGTCGAGGTGAAATGGACCAACACCACCGACGAGACGATCGATGCGCTGCCCTTTCGGCTCTACGCCAACGGTCCGGACGCGAACCATGACGCCCTGCGCGTAAGCGACGTCATGGTCGATGGCACACCCGCATCCACGGAGCTCACCGTCAACCAGACGGTCCTCTCGGTCGCGCTGGACGCGCCACGTGGCCCCGGCGAATCCGCGACGGTCGCGATGTCGTTCGTCCTGGCCGTGCCGATCGACGAGCGGGCCCACTACGGCATTCTCAACATCGATGCGGGATCCGGCACGTGGGCGCTGGCGCACTGGTATCCCATCCTCGCGGGCTGGGATCCCGATCGGGGCTGGGTGCTCGACCCACCCAGCGAGTACGGTGATCCGATCTTCAGCACCACGGCGTCGTACGACCTCACGCTGCGCACCCCCGCCGCCTGGCGGGTGGTCCACACCGGTGTCACCGTCGAGACCAGCGAGCAGGGCGCACTCGCCGAGCGGCACATTGTCACCGGTCCGGTGCGCGACATCACGCTCGTCCTCGACGACGACTTCGAGTCGGTCTCACGGGACGTGGATGGCACGACCATCACATCGTGGTACGAGCCCGGCAACGAGCGTGTGGGCGAGGCCGTGCTCGACTACGCCGCCCAGGCGCTCGAGTACTTCAACGGGATGATCGGCCCCTACCCGTACATGACGCTCGAGCTCGCGCCGGTCAACCTGTTCGGCGCGGCGGGGGTCGAGTTCCCGCAGCTGATCTACATGGGCGCGAGCTACTACACGCCCGAGCGCGACCTCGAGACACCCAACAGCCTGGACTTCACCGTCGCCCACGAGGTCGTGCACCAATGGTTCTACGGTATCGTCGGCAACAACCAGTACGACCACGCCTTCATCGACGAGGGTCTCACCAACTTCCTCTCCTCGGAGGTCTACTTCACCGAGATGTATGGTCCGCTCGCCGGAGAGGTCATGGTGAACCGCTACCTCCGGGGATCATTCGAGTCGGCGGTGGCGGCCGAGAGCGACCAGGTGGTCGACACCCCCACGGACGACTTTCCGACGGGCGGCGACTACGTCTACGCCGCCTACAGCAAGGGGCCTATGGGCTTCAAGGCGATCTACGACGAGATCGGCCATGATGCCTTCGCCGCGGGCCTGCAGCGCTACTACGACGCACACCGGTTCACCGTGGCATCGCCCGATGACCTGCTCGCCGCTTTCGAGGAGGCGTCGGGGCAGGATCTGACCGAGCTCTGGCACCACTGGTTCGAAGAGGCGGCCGGGGAGGACGATGTCTGATCTCGCATCCCGGCTCACTGGCCGCATTGGATCGTCCCTGGCGGCGCAGGCCGTCCTGATCGCCCTCGTCACACGGGCGTTCCTGTTCGCGGTCGCGTGGATCGGCCTGCGCGCGATGGACCGCCTCCCCTACTACCCCGCGCAGGTCCCCGACGAGTTTCTGCCGGGGGCGCTCTGGCTGAATGGCTGGGCGCGGTGGGACACCGCCCACTACGTCGCGATCGGCATCTTCGGCTACGGCAACGAGGCGAGTCCAAGTCACGATGGAGGGCTCGGGTTCTTCCCGCTGTACCCGCTGCTCATGGAGGGTCTCGCCTGGCTCGCACCGGGCCCGACGACCGAGGGTCAGCTCGCCGCCGCGGCCGTCGTGATCAGCAACGTCGCCTTCCTCGTCGCCGTGCCGCTCTTCGCCGACGTCGTGGCCCGGCGCACGAGCGAGCAGGTCGCGCGGACCGCCACACTCCTGCTCTGCATCTCGCCGTTCAGCTACTTTTTCAGCGCGGGCTACAGCGAATCGCTCTTCCTGCTCACCGTCGTCGCCAGCTTCTGGTTCGCCGACCGTGACCAGTGGTGGGCAGCGGCCATCGCCTCGGCCCTGGGAACGGCAACGCGCCTCGTCGGCCTGGCGATCCCACCGGCCCTCCTGGTGCTCGCCTGGCACCGGCGCCGGTCACTGCGAGACCTCGCCACCGTGGCCGTGATCTCGCCACTCGGCATCGTGACCTGGTTCCTGACCACCTGGATCGTCTACGGCGATCTGTTCGCCTACTTCGAGGCCCAGGAGAACTGGGGAGGATGGAACGAGCACGTCTGGTTCTACGTGAAACTGTTCCTCACCGAGCCACGCACGGCGCTGCTCGGTGATCCCCGGCACCTGGTGATCCTGCTCAACGTCGTGCTCGCGGGAATCTGGCTGGCGACGCTGCCGTGGGTCTGGAAACGACTCGACCCCGGCATCGCCCTGCTGACGACGCTGCTGGTGATCGTGCAGGGAGCGATGACGTGGGTCTCGCTCGGACGTTACCTGCTGCCGGCGATCGGAGCGTTCATCGCCATCGCCTGGCTGCTGGAGCGCCCGGCGTGGCGTGGCATCCCCCGGGATCTGGTCGTGGTGGGCTGTACCGTCGCCGTGACCTTCCTGACGTTCCTCTTCAGCCACGGCTTCTGGGCGATCTGACGGCAACGAGGTCCAACCAGGCCATTTCGCCCCTGATGAGGCACCTGAGATGGATTGGGATGTCCACCAATCGAGCTCGGATCGGGGCAGTGCCGATGCCGCGAGTGAATGGGTGCCAGCACGAGGATTGCAGACCGCTACGTGGCCCTCGCCGCGCTGGCAGCGTCCGCGAACCGCGCCACGGCCTCCCTGGTGAACGGGTAGAGGTTCGTGATGAGGTGGTCGACACCCAGCTCCCCGTACCTGGCCAGCTTTCCGCCCAGCGTCCTGGCGTCACCGGTGAGGTAGCTGTCCGGCGAGGACATCCAGCCAGGCAGATCCCCAAGGTCCGGATAGGCGACCGTCACCCCACCGGTGATGGTGAGGGTCGATGGGTCTCGTCCCTCGGCCCGGCATGCTTCGTGGAGGTTGCCGAGCTGCTCCCGCACGCGCTCCTCGGGGCCTAGCCAGTCGATCGTCCACTGGTCGGCATACCGGGCGGTCAGGCGCATCATGCGTGGACCGAACGCGCCGATCAGGATCGGCGGTCCATCCCGCCTGATACCTGGCGGCAGGATCACGCAGCGTTCCGCATGGTGATAGGTGCCGTGGAACGTCACCTCGCCGTCGCGAAGCAACGGCCGGATGATCTGTAGAGCCTCTTCGAAGCGACTGACCCGATGGTCGAATGGGAACCCGAACCCGTCGAACTCGGGCTCGTGCCAGCCGGCGCCGATCCCCAGGATGAGCCTGCCGCCCGCGATGGTGTCGAGCGTCGTTGCCATCTTGGCCAGCAGGGCCGGATTGCGGAAGCCGGCGCAGAGCACCGTCGTGCCGAGCTCGACCCGCGTCGTCACCGCGGCGAGCGCGGAAAGCACCGTCCAGCCCTCGTGGAAGCCGACGGTCGCGTGTCCCTCGAAGCGATGGAAGAGATGATCGTAGACCCAGATAGAATCGTACCCGGACGCCTCCGCCTGCCTCGCCCGCGCCTCGATCTCGTCCCACGTCAGCGCGTTGCCACGCTCGTCCTGCGCCAGCGGGATCACCAGCCCGACCTTCATGATGTCACGCCTTTTTCGTTCAGTCACACATTCAGCGAGGGAACAACCTCATCCCAACCCGGCATCGGGCACGCCCGTTGGCAGCGGCATCGCTGGACATTCCTTCGTCACGGCGGTCCGTCCCCAGCTCAGCATGGCGACTCGCGATCCGAGCTGCCCGATCGAGTCCGCTCATGTTCCGAGCATGGCACACCGACCCGCGAACCGGTAGGCTGAACACCATGACGACCTCGATCGATCTCCCTACCCGGCTCCACGGGGCACTGGCCGCCGGCATTGCCGCGCGACCGGCGGACGCCCTTCTTCTCTCCGGAGGGGTCGACTCCTCCCTGCTGGCCGCGCTCGCCGCCGAGGGCGCGGGCACACCGCCAGTCGCGATCACGGTGAGTCTCGACACTGCGCCGGTCGACACTTGCCCCCTCCATGGCCGCGACCTCGCCGTGAGGTGCAACAGTGACCACGACGCCGCCAGCGACGTCGCGTCGTGGCTCGCGCTCAGCTGGCAACCGATCCGCATCACGGTCGAGGTGGCGCTCGAGGCCCTGCTCGAGCTCTGCCTCGCTCTGCGATCGTTCGATCTCGGCAATCTCAACAATATCGCCCTCTACATCGGCACGCTGCGGGCGACACGGATCGGCGCGAAACGAATCTGGACGGGGGACGATGCCGACTCCCTCTTCGGAGGATACCGGTTCCTCGCTCGCCACGATGACTGGCAGGACTACCTGGCCGAGCGCATCCCAACGATCCGCCCCCCCTTCACGGACATCGCCGCGATCACCGGTGCCACGCCGGTCTTCCCCTGGCTGCACCCCAGGGTACTGGAGATCGCGCAGAGCCTGGAGCGCAAGGATGTCCTTGTCGACATCCCTCGCTCCGAGCAGCCGAGGCCGCCCAGCTTCATGGACCAGTTCGACCACGACGCCATGGCCGCCGAGCGCCGAACGTGGGGGAAGGTACCGCTGCGGCATCTGGCGGCACGCTCCCTCCCCCAGGACATCGCCTGGCGGCCGAAGACCGACCTCGAATTCGGGTCGGGCATGTGCGCGCTGGAGCCACACCTGGCGGGGAGTGTGACGCCGGATCACCGGGAATGTCTCGACCGCACGGGAATCCGGTTCTTCAACGATGCCCACCGGGGGCTGTATCTGCGCTGGATCGACGCCGGTGGGGAGATCCGAGCGCGCCAGGCCGGCGAGTATGCCTGCGCGAGCTGCGGCGGCGGGGTCGCGAACGGGAGGAGACATTGCCCCACGTGCGGCGCGTGGCCCGCGGACGAGCCACCCGAACACTAAGAGGTATTGGTCAGCCCAGGCAATCTGTCGCTTCGATCCCCCTCGACATGACAGATCGTGCGCACATCACGCGGGCCAGCGCACGAGAAACCCGCACAGGGAGTCATGGGCGGTGGCAGCATGCACGAGTGGCGAGGTCAGCGCCAGATCGACATGTTCAGGGCGGGCCTACCGGTTGGCGTGCGAGTGGTCATGCGGACCGTCGCCAGAGTGGTAACGGGGCGTGGACCCGACCATCCGGGAGTGGGTCCAGACTCGATGCGAGCGTCTGGGGCGAGTGAAAGCGCGTCCAACGGCGGATCAGGCACCCTCCCGCTGCCACGGGTCTGGGATGGGCGACGCGATCGCGCCGATGCGGGCGCCGACGCACGCTCAGGTCGATATGACAGGATGGTCGGGGCACCGATGCATGCATCATCTCCGCACCGTCTCACTCGGCAACCGGCCGATCCTTCGCCGCCGCCTGGGAGAGACGCGGCACGATGTATCGGGGAATCGAGCCGCCGCACGGTCGGCCCCTACCAGAGGATTGTCGCCGGCCTGGCGACGAGCCGGTGTTGACGGGTCGGCATGGCGCGAGAGCGAGAACCGGTTCGCTGGCGCTCGCGGGCCAAGAGCCGGGGTACATCACCGCTCCGACACCTCGACCGTGCCACGGCGAGTCACCGCCGCGGCGGCACGATGCCCGAGACCACGGTCAGCGTTACGGTGCCGTCCAGGGGGACATCGAGGCTCAAGCCAGACCCCCGCTGCCAGCGTCGAAACGAGGAGACCGCGGTGGCCCAGGCATCGTCCGACAGGGTGTCGAACAGTGGTCGCATCCGGTCGAGACCGTCCAGCGCCTCCGCTACGGTCTGCCCGAACGTCCACGACGCCAGCGCCGACTCCGTGAGCGCGATCGTTCGCTCCGACAGCGCCGCAGCCGCGGTCGCGTCATCCGGCTCCTGCGGGATCGGCCGGTGGCCGACGCTTTCGACGGCCTCGCGCCAGGCCGCATCCCACGCTGCCAGGGCGGGCGACATGTGCGTGCGCTCCTGCACCAGGAGAACCCGGCCGCCGGGACGAACCACCCGGATGAGCTCGTCGAGCGCCAGCTGCCATGCCGGGATGAGGTAGAGCACCTGCGCCAGCACGCCAACATCGAAGCGGTCATCGCCGAAGGGCAGGGACGTAGCGTCGCCGACCACGATCTCGCACCGCCCGACGAGCTCCGGCAGGGTATCGAGCCGGTGGCGAAGGGTAGCCAGCATCGGGGCAGAGATATCCAGCGCGGCGACCTCGAAGCCCGCGGCCAGCGCGGGGATGGCGATCCGGCCCGTGCCGGCACCCGGCTCGCACATGGTGGCGAGCCCTTCGTCGACAAGAGCTGCGAAGGCATCATGGAGCGCCCCGACCGCCGCTGGCGGCAGGCTCCGCTGATCATCGAATGTCTCGGCCAGTCGGTCGAACGACAGCCTCGGGCGAGATTCGTCTGCAGGCATCCGGACCACCAATCGAACACAATCGCGGACATGCTCGGCACCGGCCAGCATACCGTGCATTGCTCCCGTCTCACTCGACCTGGCGTGACAGGATGTGGCTCCTCACGCACAATGCCGAGGTACGACATCCGATCCACCACGGAAGGAATCAGCATGGCCATCATCGATATCGGGCACACCGCCCTCGCCTGTCACGACCTGGAGGCGTCGATCGCCTTCTACGAGAAGCTCGGCATCCGAGAGTCGTTCCGGCTGGTGCACGAGGACGGGTCGGTCCGGCTGGTTTACCTGCACGTCGGAGGTGACAGGTTCATCGAGCTCTTCCCCGGCGGACCCGAGCCAGGCACGAAACCGGTCGGGAGCTTTCGGCACATCTGCCTCATGACCGACGACATCCATGCCCTCGTCGACGACCTCAAGGCGAAGGGGATCACGATCGACCGGGAGATCAAGGAAGGGCTGGACCACAACCTGCAGGCCTGGATCACCGATCTCGACGGCAACCCGATCGAGTTCATGCAGATCTCGGACCGCTCGCCGCAACGCGCCACCGCCGAGGGCAGACCGATCGAGGAGACCGACATCCTCAAGGCTGCCCGCTGACCCTCAAGCGGGCAAACGGAAGGCAGGGGCACTCGAAACCCCTGCCTCTTTCACGCAGGTCCCCGGGTGGGCGTCAGCGGAGACCGCACCGCCAGAGGCATTTCCCGCGATGCAAGGTGAGGCGTCCGGAAGGAACAGCAGGCAGGGAGGTGGCAAGGGCTCGCCCTCCGGCGGTCACGGGAGAAGGGCGTCCAGCATCAGGTCCTCCGCCTGCCGCAGGGCGCTGACCGCCGTCGCGCAACCGGGATCGTCGATCACGTTGCGCGATTCTCCCGGATCCACGACGAGATCGAACGCCTCGCGATACCGCGCTCCGTCCCGGGTGGCGACGATGTACTTGGCACGACCGTCCGAGATCGCGAGAAAGCCCTCGCCCTCGGCGATGGTGTACCGGTACCCGTCGTGACCTCTGCCCTGCTCCAGGGGGCGGCCGCTGGCGGCGGGAAACGCGGTGCCCGCGACGGCGAGGCAGGTTGGCAGGACGTCGGTCAGCATCACGCGGGTCTCGATGGAGGTGCCATTGCGCTGTCCCGGATGGCGCACGAGCAGCGGAACGTTGAGGACGTCCTCGTATCCACAGTTGTGCTTGCCCCAGAGGCGGTGATTGCCGAGCATCTCGCCGTGATCGGCGGTGAAGATCACCAGCACGTTTTCGCCGAGCCGACGCTCGATGGCATCGAGCACGCGTCCAACCTCGTCATCGATGAGTGCCACGTTCGCGAAGTAGCGCATGCGCAACTCGCGCCAGTAGTCGGCTCCGTAGGCGCTGGTGCCCTCCCCGCCGGTTGCACCAGCGCCCTCGATGCCCCCGGGCCCGTGGTAGCTCGCATGGTGGATGCGGTCCGGGCTGTCGAACTCGCCCTCGACCCATGTCCCCTCCCCGACGCGCGATGCATCGACCCTGTCCAGACAGGCATCCGGGGCATCGAAGGGGAAGTGTGGCCCGCTGAACGAGAGCCACATGAAGAGCGGCTCGGCAGCGTCATGAGCCTCGATGTACTCGGCGGCCCTGCGACCTACCCAGGCATCCGGGTGCCACTCGGCGGGTGCCGGGAACGGAAAGACCTTGCGATAGTCCCTGTTCCAGACGGCGGCCCGATAGGCTTCGAGGTACCCGGCGGCCTCGAGATCCTGGCTGTAGTCGTCGGAAAACCAGACCGAGACCTGCTTGTCGTCCTGCAACACCAGGTGGTTGATGCCGAGACTCTCGTAGTACGCCCGAAACGCCTCATAGGGCAGCGTGCGGTCGGGCCGGGTCTGGCCATACGGCACCGGCGCAAAGTGACACTTGCCGATGTGGGCGGTGGTATAGCCCTGATCTCGCACCAGCGTGTAGAGATTCGGCCTGTCGGGATCGAGACGGTTGTCGCGGAAGTTGCTGTACGCGCGATGCACGTGCGGGTACTGGCCAGTGACGATCGACGACCGGCTCGGCATGCACCACGGGCTGACGGCGTAGGCACGATCGTACCGGTCGCCGGTCGTGGCGAGCCGGTCGAGATTTGGCGTCTGGATCGCCTCGCAGCCATACCATCCCAGCGCGTCCTTGCGCAACTGATCGGCGGTGATCAGCACGATGTGCGGTCGTGACATTACCTCTCCCCCACGTTCGCGAACCAGTTGCGCTCCGGTCGCTTCCGCACATACCGGCCACCGGGCAGGTCGTCCTCGGTACGGATCGTCCACCGCAAGAGCTCGGTCGTGAGCTCGAGCTGGCGATCGCCGAGCTCGGCGGCGCCGAATCGGTTGTCGAGCTCCATCGGATCAGCGGCGAGGTCGTACATCTCGCCGTTGCCCTGCGAGTCCAGTGTCAGCTTCCAGTCGCCCATGCGCACCATCTTCAGGTTGCCGCTCTGGGTGACGCTGTTGAGGCAATCGAAGCTCGCTCCCTCGTACGGGAAGTGCAATGGCGGCCGCTCATCGGCGGTATAGTGGATCCCTCCCACCCCGAGCTCGGCGTAGACACTGCGGAACTCGTCGGCCGGGAACGACTCGCCGGCCAGGATGGGCCAGAGGCTCCGACCCTGGACCCCATCGGGGATCGGGATGTCGAGCATGTCGCAGATCGTCGGGAAGACATCCACGAGGGAAACGAACGCATCCCGCATCGTCTCGCTCGCGACGATGCCAGGGCCCTGGAACACCAGCGGCACCCGGGTGAGCACCTCGGGCAGCCCGACTCCCTTGCGCTGGAGGCCGTACTCACCCGCGTAGTCGCCATGATCGGACATGAAGATCAGCACCGTGTCGTCGCGCTGCCCTGACCGATCGAGGTACTCGACAAAGCGGCGGACCTGATCGTCGATGAGGCGGATCATGCCAAGGTACGTCGCACGATACCGGCGCCAGGTGTCGTCGTAGCCCGGGCGCTTCTCTTCGATCAGGTCGCGCATCCAGCGCCACTTGCCGCCCTTGACATCGATCGCCGCCGGCCCCGCCACCCGGTCGGGGATATCCTCCTCGGGGAACATGCTGACATAGGGCTCAGGCGCCTGGTAGGGGTTGTGTGGCTCGGCGAAGCTCAGCCAGAGGAAAAACGGCCGCTGGCGATCCCGCTCCTCGAGACACGCGATCGCATCGCTGACCACGCGATACGGGAGCTGGTTTTCCAGCGGGAACGGGGCTGGCTCGGGGTAGACACCGTGATCGAGCGACACGAGCCACTCGTCGAACGCGACATCCTCCGCCGTGCGCCGGTCTTCCCGGCCACCGCCGGTGTGCATGTACAGCGACGACCAGTCGAAATCATCCGCGGTGAGGTACGTATGGTTCTTGCCCGCGAGGTTGACGCTGTAGCCCTGCTCGCGAAGCGCAGTCGGCAGGTCGGTGAGGGCGTGGATGTTGCGAAGCCCCCAGTTCTCCCTGACGCGGGTCGCCTTCGGGTACCGGCCGGTCATCAGGCTGCAGCGAGCGGGACCACACGTGGGCATCGGCGTGTAGGCGTGACGGAACCGCGAGCCAGCCGCGCCGAGCGCATCCACGAACGGCATCGGATCGAGCGGGTAGCCCTCGGCAGCGGAGAAGTCGGCTCGCTGCTGGTCGGTCATGATCAGGACGATGTTCGGCTGCTGCGACATGAGTACCCTCGTGGCACCTCAGGAGACGCGTCCGGGTTCGCGTCAAAGCTCGGCGTACCGATCCTCGGAGTAATCCTGCGTCGGATCCCAGTTCGGGAAGACCCAGTCGTCACGAGAGACGTCAGCGCCCTGCTCCTGCGCGGCGGCGATGGCGCGATCGAGCTCGGCACTCGCGCGGTCCTGCAGATCCTGCAACGCCGCGGCGGCGTCGGATACCTGCCCGACGAGCACCCCCTGCACCAGCTCACCGAGGTCGGGAGAGACGGGCCGCAGCTCGAGTCGTACCTGTGCGACGTCGGGGTTGCGCACCGCCGGATCCGGCGCGAGCCGCATCCACGCCTCGGTCAGCCCGATGACCCGCTGCATCCGTGGATCGGTGGCCCCAGCTGCCTCGCGAGCCTCTGCGAACAGTGGCGGGTCCGCCCCCTGCGTGTGCGTGCCCCATGCCACCTGCCCCTCGATCGTGCCCAGGTAATGGAGGATATCGCGCGCGACGGTGGGGACCTCGGTGGTTGCCGACACCCAGCGCTGATTCGCCCCGCCGGGCCCGTAGGTCAGCGTCATCTCGGTGTTCGGATCGGCAAGAGGCTGGAATCCGACGTCGAACACGAAGTCCGGGTTGCGCGTGGCCCACTGGGGGATGTTCCATTGCCCCTGCAGGAACATTCCGGCGATACCCGTCGGAAACTGCTCGCGAGCGGCGGAGTTGCTGAGCTGCATCGAGCCGGGGAAGATGCTGCCATCGTCGTTGAGCGCAACGAGCAGATCGATCGCCGCAACGAACGCATCGCTGCCGAAGTTGTATTCGCCGGTCTCCCAGTTGAAGTCGCCCCCCTTCGCACCGGCGAGCTCCGCGAACTGCGAGACAATCTGGCCCAATGTGTTCGTCTGCTGACCACCGATCAGGAAGCCGTAGTACTGGCCCTGACCGGCCTCGGTGATCTTCCGGGCAGCCTCGCGGAACTCGTCCCAGCTGAGCGGCGCGGCGGCGGGATCGTATCCGGCCTCCTGCACGTATTCGACGTTGTAGAGCAGCGCGTTCGTCAGCCACTGGTTGGACGTGATCGGGAAGGTGTAGGTCTTGCCATCGAACACGTTGACGCCTTCGAAGAACGTGTTGGGCGGGAACCCCGCCTTCCACTCCTCGAAGTTGGGAATCACGTCGTCGAGCGCCGCGACGAGTCCCTGGCTGACGAGCTGCGGCCCCGGGATGTTCGGCGCGAGCTGGAACACATCCGGGAGGGTGTTGTTCTGGATGGCGACCGAGAGGAGCTGCTGCTGGTCGGGGATCGGGAAGTGATCGTACTGGACCGTGATGTTCGGGTGGGCTTCCTGATACTTCTCGAAGAGGTCGGTCATGAAGTCGGTGCGTGGTCCCGATCCGTTCTCGAGCCACGTCAGCGTCGCGTCCCCGGTTGGGAGCTCCGCCCCGGAATCGTAGATGGAGATGGGATCCCCCTCGAGGATCGGCTCCCTGCCCGACGGCGCCGCTGGCGTGGCATCCTGTGCGAAGGTCGAGGAAACACCATGCGTCGCAGCGATGGTGGCGCCACCGGCCGCGACGGCAAGCCGCAGCACGTCGCGACGAGAGCGCTTGAACACCGGATCGATCATGGGAAAGGTCCTTCCTGCTGGTCCGTTGCGTGTGAACGGCTCGATAGCCGGCTGCCTCAGGAATTCAGCCCGAATCTGCCCCCTTTCCCCCGCTGTCGGTGGCCATCCGCTCTCCGGACGAGGATCTGATGCGTGCCGCAACCGCCGGCACGGCCGAATCGAGCGACGTGGCGATGATGTGGCGAAGCTCATCGATGCGCGACCGGTGCTCGGGTGATCCCGCGAGGTTGGAAAGCTCATACGGGTCGGATCCAAGCTCGTAGAGCTCGTCGTGGTCATGCAGTCGGTAGATGTATCGGTGGGTGGCTGTACGGATCGACACGTTCACGCCGTCCCGCTCCAGGTCGAGCACCGCCGGATCCGCCGGCTCGCCCCGCCCGCTCTCCGTGCCACCCACGTGGAACGACTCGGAGATCACCCAGGGACGTCCTTCCCAGCCACCCTGACCGGTCACCGCCCGCGCGAACGGGATACCCTCGTGCGCAACGTCCAGCTCCACGCCGCACAGCTCGGCGAGCGTCGGCACGAGGTCCATCAGCGAGACCAGAGCCTCGACCCGTGCCCCGGGCTCGATGCCGGGACCGTCCATGACCAGCGGGACGCGCAGGGCCTCCTCGTAGTGGAGCGGGTACCCCTTCTTGTTGAGGCAGTGAGCGCCCAGCATGTCCCCGTGATCCGAGGTGAACACGACGATCGTGTTGTCGAGCTCACCGGTCGCATCGAGCCGGTCCAGCACCCGCCCAACCTGCGCATCGACGAGCGCACAGAGCCCGTGATAGTGCGCGATGAGCCTGCGCCACTCACGCTCGGACCAGCCCGTGACGTGGTACGGAGATTCGATGACCTCGCGCGGCTTGCCCTCGAGACCGTTGCAGAAGCCGGGCGACAGATCGATCGCATCGGGATCGATGAGGCGGTCGTAGGGCTCGGGAACGATCATCGGGAAGTGCGGTGCATTGAACGAGCAGACGGCGAAGAACGGCCGATCCTCCGGACGCCGGTCGAGCTGCTCGAGGAAACGCGTCGTCTGCCAGGTCTCGAGGAAATGCTCCAGGGCGATCTCCGCCGTTCCGTAGTGCGCCGTGTTCGGATCCTCGGGCTGGACGACATCGCTGGGGGTCAGGTTCTCGATGTGACCTGGCACGAGCTGGTACCCCTGTGCGGTGGCGTATTGCCGATACTCCTCGATGTAGCGTCCACGGTCGCGTCCGTTGAGAACGGCCGGTATGGCCCCGGTATCCGCGAATCCCATCCGCGACGGCGTCGTGCCGGGCACGTGCCACTTTCCGCAGTAGATCGTGTGGTAGCCGTGATCGGCGAAGGGCCGAACGAGTCCCCGGTCGCGCAGGTCGGCGCGCAGCCACCGCCAGTTGCCGAGACCATGGTGGTCGTGGGGCATCAGGCCCGTCCACAGACTCATGCGTGACGGGCAGCACAGGGGGTAGGTGACGTAGCAGTGATCGAACGAGGCGCCGCGGTGTGCCAAGGCGTCGATGTGCGGCGTGTGTGCGGCACGGTTTCCATTGCAGCCGAGCGAATCCCAGCGCTGCTCGTCGCTCATGATGAGGAGCACGTTCGGCCGGTTTGGCGACTGGCTTGTGGCTGCGGCCATCCTGTGCCTCTCCTGCGAACCGGTGTGTCGGTGCTACCTGGCGGGCCGGATGCACGAGGGCGGGTCAACGTCGACGACCTATCCGGCGTGCCTGCACCCTGAATCGTGTGGCTGAAACACCTCGCTGCGATTTTCTACATTCTATAGAATGTGTCAACATGAGCGAGCGAATCGGCAGGGTCGGCTCCTCGTTCCACGGGGACCGTGACGATCGGCAACCGGACTGCATTGCCGGAGCCGGGCCTCCGCGACTCTTGGGAACACCCTTGATACCCGTGCTGCCCGATCCAGCACGATGCCAGCGGGTGCCAGATGTGGTTCAGCTCCGAAGCAATGGCGCTCGTAAAACGGCAGCTTGCGGGCATCCCGGTGGCTGGCATGCCCGCGATCTGGACGAGCCTGCGCGTCTCTGCGACGATCAGAGGCCACCGGCGTGCGCATCGGGCTGGACCCGGGCGTCGCTCGACCCACCGGTCGTGACGGGATATCAGTCCCACTGATGGGGAGCCTCTGGTATCCGGCGATCCGCCACCGCACAATCTGAACAACCGTCCGTTCGCCAAGACAGGAGGGCACCTTCATGTACGAGCTCGCCGATACGCATCCCACGCCGCAGTTCGCCCGGCCTCGCTGGCAGGACCTGACGGGCACGTGGCAGTTCGCGTTCGACCCCGAGGATGCGGGACGCGATGCCCACTGGGAGACCGACGTCGCCCGATTCGACCGCACCGTCACGGTGCCGTTCCCGCCCGAGTCGGCAGCGAGCGGGATCGGCGATCCGGGGCCCCACCGGGTCGTGTGGTACCGCCGTGAGGTCGATCTCTCGACCCTCCCGCGGCAGACTGGCGAGCGGCTGCTGCTCCGTTTCGGCGCGGTCGACTATCGGGCCGACGTCTGGGTCGACGGCACCCATGTCGCCTTCCACGAGGGAGGACACACGCCGTTCCATGCAGATATCACCCATGCGATCGGGAATGACGATCGCGCGGTCATCGTGGTTCGCGCCGAGGACGACCCTGCCGACATCGGCCAGCCGCGCGGCAAGCAGGATTGGCAGACACCGTCGCACGCCATCTGGTACCGGCGCACCACCGGCATCTGGCAGCCGGTGTGGCTGGAGGTGACCGGTCCCCATCGGATCACGGATATCCACTGGCAACCTGACGCACACGCGATCGAGCTCGGTGCGGTGACGACGATCACACCACCACCAGCCACGTCGCTCACCCTCCACGTCGAGCTTTCGCTCAACGGCCGGACGCTGGCCGATGACCGTTACACCGTCGAGCGCGACCGGCACACCTCACGCTGGCAGCTCGGCGCGCCCGGTCACCCGGAGACGCCGACGTCGCTGCTCTGGTCGCCGGCCCACCCCAATCTGATCGAGGCGACGCTCACCCTGCTCGACGGCGACACCGTGCTGGACACCGTCCACAGCTACGCCGGCCTGCGGTCGACCGGCGTGAGCGAGAGTGGGTTCCTGCTCAACGGGTATCCGTACTATCTCCGGATGGTGCTCGAGCAGGGTTTCTGGCCGGAATCGCACCTGGCGGCACCGTCCCCGGAGGCCATCCGTCGTGAGGTCGAGCTGATCAAGGAGCTGGGGTTCAACGCCGCCCGCATCCACCAGAAGATCGAGGATCCCCGCTTCCTGAGCTGGTGCGACCGGCTGGGCCTGCTGGTCTGGGGCGAGATGGCAAACGCGTTCACGTGGAACGACGCGGCGGTCACCCGCGTGACGCGGGAGTGGACCGATGCGGTGCTGCGCGATCGCAACCATCCCGCCATCGTGGCCTGGGTGCCGATCAACGAGAGCTGGGGCGTGCCCGGGATCGAGCACGATGCCCGCCAGCGGCACTGGCAGGAGTCACTGTGGAACCTCACGCACGCCCTCGACGGGAGCCGGCCGGTGATCAGCAACGACGGCTGGGAGCACACCACCAGCGACATCGTCACGATCCACGACTACACCAGCAGCGGCGCCGTGATCAGGGAACGCTACGGCGAAGGGCGCCTGGAGACGACCGTGGAGTCGGGCCGGCCCGCACGACGGACGCTGCAGCTCGATCCCGAGGCGAATATCGGTCGCCCGGTGATGGTCACGGAATATGGAGGCATCAGCTACGCCCCGGCCGCCGGCGAGCGCTGGTTCGGCTACGGCACGGTGACGTCCGCGGACGAGTACATCGCCAAGGTACGCGAGCTGACCGAGGCGCTGCGATCCTGTCCTGGAATCAGTGGGTACTGCTACACGCAGCTCACCGATACCGAGCAGGAGACCAACGGTCTCCTGACCGAGAACCGTGAGCCGAAGCTGCCGATCGAACGGTTGCGCGAGATCTTCGGCAGCTGATCGCCGCCAGGCCCGATCGGCGAATGGAGGGGCCGGTGTCCTCCCGGCCCCTGGAGAACGAAGGAGCGGCATGCTCCCGACGAGCCCTTCGACACAGCCGCCAACAGCGAAGCGAGCCGTGGAGTCTGTCCACGGCTCGCTTCATCCAGTTGCGCTTCGATTCGAGCAGCTGGCGATCAGCGCCGGTCGTATCGCCAGACCAGCGCGATCCCGCCGAGCGCCAGGATCGCGGCGGCCAGCAGGATCAGGATCGTCATCAGCATCTGATGCAACGCCATGACCCCGGCGTCGTCGGCCTGCGATCCGGTGCCACGACCGGTTTCCGGCAGGTTGGTGACCCCGGACGCTTCCGCGGTCGCCTCATCGGCGGCCTCGGTCGCCTGCACGGCAGCGACTGCACTCGACACGTTACTCGCTTCATACGCGCCAACGCTGGCCGCCGCCATGCCGAACGACGTCAGCACGGCTGCGAGCAGCACCACCACGATTCCCTTGTACAGTGCGTGTTTCATGGCGCTCCCCCACCACGAGTCTCATTGACGGAGCCATGGCCGTGTGACGTCGCGGCACAACTCCAATACCATGATAACGTGCATTCGCGCCAAACGGGGCCATTCGTACACGTATCTACACGATACATGAGCGAAAACTGCCGGAATGTTCCCCGACAACATGCACTAATGAGTCATTTTCTTCGGATCTGGAGGCGTCATGTCCGCGAGCAGTCCCATCCAGAATCGCATCGGCAGCGTGTTCATCCCGGTCAGCGACATGTCGCGCGCCATCGCCTGGTACAGCGAGCTGTTCGGGCTCGAGCCCGGTGAGGCATCCCACCAGGGCGGCATCTACGATGTGCCGATGGTCGGCGACACCGGTCTGATCCTGGACGCGAACAAACCCATCACGGAACATTCGTCGCAGCCGCTCTGCTTCTTCCTCACCGGCGACATTGAGGCGTCCGTCGATCACCTGCGCCGGCTCGGCGCCGAGATCACCAGCGAGCCGCAGGATATCGGCAGCGTGATCGTCGCGACCTTCCGGGACCCGGACGGCAATCCGCTCATGTTGTGCGAGCGAAGGCAGGCATTCGACCAACCCGGCACACGATGAGGCGCCAGCCATGTGGCTGGCGCCTCGATCTTCAACATTGCGTGTCGAGCCGGCTAGGCTGTGCCCGACAGGATCGCCAGCAGGATGGCGATGATGGCCGCCACCAGCGCGTCGACACCTGCATCAGGAAGCAGCACGAAGCTCGGTCCTCCGAACAGGCCCTGTGGCGGTCCCGAGGGGATCTCGAAGGTTTGCGACGCCTCGCCCTCGAGCGCGTACCCTGACGGGACGACCGATGGATCGATCGAGGCGGTGACGGTCGCCCCATATGGCACGTTCACGGTACAGGTCGCCGCCTGGACCGCAGGCTGCGTAGTGCACGAGTCCTCGAACATCCCGTCACTGCTGGAATAGGTGACCGTTACGCCACTCCATGGCGTGCAACCGACGAACGGACCGAGGTAGCCGGGCTCACAATAGGCACTGTTGGCCGGCAGTGGAAACCTTTCGACAGGGTCCCCTTGAGCCGCATCGACACCAGAACCGCCGAGACCGACGATCGAAACGATGAACACCATCACGAGGACACGAATCGGACGACGCATGGCATGACTCTCCTGGCCCTTCGACTCGCGCCCCACATCGGCCCGTCGCCTGCGAATCGAAGCCGGCCCTGCGGGTCTCGCCCGTTCGACATACGTCGTCCGGGGACACCCATTCGTGCAGTCAGCCCGATGCCGCCTGGGCATCGACTCCCTTCTGTCCCGTGCTCCTGTCTATCCAACGTTTGGTGTCCTAAATCAGTTTCGCGCTCGTAGTGACCTTCGTCCCGAGGGTATGATTCCGGATACTGGACCCGCGCTCGCACCGGAAAGACACCAATGCCGACACTCACGACCCCGATCGAAACAGCGCGACTGCGGCTCCGCCCCTTCGCCGAGACCGACCTCGACGCTCTCGCCAACATCCTGGCGCGCCCGGACGTGACCCAGTATCTCGACACCGAACCGATGACACGACAGGAGGTCGCCTCGACCCTCCAGCAGCGGATCACAATGAACCGGCTCAACCAGGAGGGGGACAACCTGATGCTGGCGATCGAGGTGAAGGAGACCGGTCAGCTCATCGGCAGCGCCAATCTGATCTGGCTCAGCGAGGAATATGCCCAGGGCGAGATCGGATACACCCTTCACCCCGACCACCAGGGGCACGGCTACGCCAGCGAGGCCACCCGCGCGCTGATGGACTATGGGTTCCGGGAGATCGAGCTGCACCGCATCGTCGGCTGCTGCGACGACCGCAACGAGCGCTCGATCCGCCTGCTCGAGCGGGTCGGCATGCGCCGGGAGGCGCACTTCCGGCAGATCGAATGGGTCAAGGGCGAGTGGTGTAGCCAGTTCGTGTACGCGATCCTCCGTGAGGAGTGGGAGGCACGCCAGCGGTGACCGTCGAGCGCCCCGTGATCGCAACCGAGCGACTGCTGTTGCGGCCGTACGAGGAGCGTGATCTGGACGACCTGGCGGAAATCCGGGGACACGCCGACGTGACGCGCTACCTCTACGAGGAACCGCAGGACCGCGAGGAGGTCCGACGCGTCCTCGCTCGCCGCACCCGCATGCATTCCCTCCGGCGCGAGGGTGACGGCCTCGTGCTGGCAGTCGTACTCAAGGGGACCGGCAAGGTCATCGGCGACGTATCGCTGCGCTGGACGAGCGAAGCGCATCGGCAAGCGGAGATCGGATTCGTCTTCAACCCTGACTACCATGGCAAGGGGTACGCGTATGAGGCGGCCCGCGAGCTGCTGCGCCTCGGGTTCGAGCAGGCTGGCTTCCACCGTATCGAGGGCCGCTGCGACGCACGCAACGGCGCCTCCGCCCGCCTCATGGAGCGGCTGGGCATGCGGCTCGAGGCGCACCTGGTCGAGAACGAGTGGTTCAAGGGCGAATGGGGCAGCGAGCTCATCTACGCGATGCTCGACCGTGAATGGGACCAGGCACATTCCTGATGCGGTGCCACCGATCCGGTCGGTGGCACCATCCTCAACCATATTGGAGGAGCCATGGGTCGCACCCGTGACGCCCTGATTCCCTGCGAAGATGTCACCCTCGCCGGCACGCTGCACCTCCCCGGTGACGCCGGCCCATACCCGGCACTCGTCATGCTGCCCGGCTCCGGTCCCGAGGATCGCGACAGCGGCGGCTACTTCCCGCCATTGCGCGAGCGGTTTCTGGATACCGGGCTCGCGGTGCTGAGCTGGGACAAACCTGGCGTCGGCGCTTCGACAGGAGACTGGCACCGGCAGACATTCTTCGATCGCGCCAACGAAGCGATAGCGGCACTCGCCTGGCTCCGAGCCCAGGACGAGGTCGACGCATCGCGCACGGGCGTGTGGGGTCACAGCCAGGGTGGCTGGGTCGCCCAGATCGTGGCGGCCGACGATCCGGATATCTCCTTCGCCATCATCAACGCCGGACCGGGCGTCAACGTCCTCGAGCAGGACCTGTTCGGCGTCGAGCACACCCTGCGCGGGGCGAGCGCCGAGGATCTCCGGCAGGCGGTGACGTACATGGATCGCCTCCACAACGCCGCCATTTCGGGCATGCCCTACGATCGCCTGCGCACGGAGGTGATGAATCCTGCCCGCGACACACCCGGGTTCGATTACTTCGGTGACTTCGACGCCGACCTCTGGGCCTTCCTCGTTCGCAATCTGCAACACCCATACGAACCGGTGACGGCGCTCGAGCGCATCACCTGCCCTGTGCTGGCGATCTTCGGTGAGCGTGACACCCTGGTCCCCGTTGCGACGAGCGTGCGCATCTTCGAGGAGGCACTCTCGAGGGCCGGGAACTGGGACGCGACCATCGAGGTCTTCCCAGGCGCCGACCACCGCGTCATGACGGGCGAGCCGTCAACGTTCGCTGACGGCTACCTCGACACGATGACGGGCTGGCTTCGGGTGCGAATCGGATAGCCAGACCTCTCCAGGGTCAGTCAGAGGGCACCGAACACGAAGAGGACCCGCATCATGCGGGTCCTCTTCGTGCGGTTTTCGGGATGGCTTGTACGAGCGGTGTGTCGTCCTGAGGGTGGGACCAGTGTTGCCAGGACGACAGGCGCGGCTACGATGTGTGACCGTTGCCCTGGTCACGCTTCGCGTTCCGGCGATTTTCCTGCACCTTCGCGAGAGCCTCGGTGAGCTGGCGGACGAGGTCGCTCTCGGGCGTCTCGCCGAAATTCTCCCGGATGTCGTCGCCGAACGCCCTGCGCGAGAGCTCCCGCAGCTCGTCAAGGCGCTGGAGGGCATGAAGGTCCTGTGCGGAGACGATGCCGCCGATCGGGATGCCGTTCTTCTCGATGCTCACGCGCGCCTCGCCCCGATAGACGCGATTCAGCGTCTCGCTGAATGCGCTGCGTGCCTCGGATACGGTCATCGTCTCGAGCTGCGGCGATCGACTGGACTCGGATTCCATTCCGGCTCTCCTTTCCGTTTGCGAGGTGACGGTGTTCACCCCGACGAACAACAGTGTACATGATTGTACAAATTCGTACAAGTTGGGACATCCGCGATCGGATGCGGGTCGCAGCAAAGCACGCCATGCCAGGTTGGAATCAGGACAGGAAGTGACACGTTCGAGCGATATGGTGGATGCGGGTCAGCGAAGCCGCCGAGAGAGGGAGGCCGTACGTGACGAACTCGACCGATATCGTGGCCCTGGCATCGGGGCGGCCGGTGGCCGTTCATCGGCTCTCCGAGGGAACGTCAGGCCGGACGGTGGTCCTGTGCCATGCCGCTCCGGGCGCGGGGACGTTCGATCCGGATCCGGAGCAGACCCACCGTCGCGACGTGACACTGATCGCGATCGACCGCCCGGGGTACGGTCGATCGACCCCGATCGCCCCGGACAACTGGGCCACGGTCGCTTCCGCCGCCGATGACATCGCCGAGGTTCTCAGCCACATGGCGGATGCACCGGTCGGCGTGGCCGGCTGGTCCGCCGGAGGGCGGGTTGCGCTCGCCCTGGCAGCTCGCCACCCTGAGCTGGTCGACCGCGTGGCGGTGATCGCTACCCCGGCTCCGAACGAGGAAGTACCGTGGATCCCGGAAGAGCAGCGGGTCGCGCTCGACATGCTCGCAGACGTGGCCCCAGCGGAGGTACGAGCGATCATGCTGGCACAGTTCGCGCCGCTGGTGCCCGAGGGTGGCGACGCGAGCGAGGCGATGGGACTTCTGGGGGCGAGCGACGCCGACCGAGGGGTGCTCGATCGACCGGGGGTACGGGAGCGACTGGCGAACATGCTCGCTGCAGCTTTCGCACAGGGCGCGACCGGCCTGGTCGATGACGTCGCCGGGTACACGCTGCAACCATGGGGATTCGACTGCGATGGCGTGCGAGCGAAGGTACTGCTCCAATTCGGTGCCGATGATCCGATCGCTGCATCCGCGCATGGACGGTGGTGGCAATCCCAGCTGCCATCCGCCCGGCTCGAGATAACACCGAACGTCGGCCACCTCGTGGTGGTTCCGCAGTGGGGACGCACGCTCGCCCACCTCGCACCGGGAACACGACGTTGACAGACGGAAAGGAAGGACATGACCAGCGAGACCACAACGACCGTCATTGCCCGCTTCGAGATCTCCGGATGGGAGGAGACCGAGCTGCCGGGTCTCTCCGGCGACATCGCCTATGGCGCGAAGATGCGGAAGACCTTCACCGAGGGTATCGACGGCACCAGTGAGGGGCTCTTCATTGCGTCGGGGCAGGACGAGGGGACCCGCTCCTACATCGCAGTCGAGCGGATCACGGCGACACTCCCCGATGGCCGCTCCGGCTCGTTCACCGTCCATCACGGCGGGCTCGAGTCGAATCCCGATACGTGGTTCGGTCACATCGTTCCCGGCACCGGCAGCGACGACCTCGCCGGTATCACCGGCAGTGCCGCCATCTCGCACGACGATGCCGGCGCCTTCCTTACCCTCGTACTGAATTCCTGATCCCACGCAAACGCCGGAGGCGCTGACCGACGCGGCCAGCGCCTCCGGGAAGCTGCATCTGCGTCGGGGAACCCAAATACCCCGTCTGCTGATGATCACCTGAGGCCGGCTACTCCGCGGCCGCGGCGCGGTCGTAGGCGATCCTCGCCAGCGTGCCTGCCATGGTATCCCGCCGAGCTGCCTCCAGCGCATCCGGCAACGGGGCACGGAGCTCATTGGGGACCACGTCAGTCAGCAGCTGCTGGTACAGCTCGGCGAAGCGTGGGTTGTCATCGCCTGCCGTGTTGACAAGCTCCAGTCGCCCCTCCTCGGTGCTGTAGTCGTAGAACTCGACCTCCTGGCCGTCCGGCAGGATCTCCTCCGAGTCGTCCGCCCAGTGGGTATACACGCCGATCTTGGCATCCTCGGTGATGAGCCCGAGCACGTGGAACGGGGCGTCCTCCAGGAACGGCAGGAGACGCGGTCCGTACTCGAAACCGTCTTCATCGGTCGCGTGCACGACGTACGGACGTCCCGGCGCAGCGGGATCCTGCAGCACCGCTGTCAGGTCGTGGCGATTGGCCAGGTACGCGAGGTCCGGCTGCTCACGCCACGCGTTGCCGCCGCTCGCCAGGGTCAGCAGCATCGGCGCCAGGTCGACACTCGCGGTGAGCTGGGTGCGCGGCACGTCCGGCTGGGCGGCGAACCGTCCCGTCGGGTCCTTGACCCAGAGTGGTACCCGGATGCCCTCCTCGTAGATGCCGGCCCCCTTGCCGCGCAGGCCGTGCGCTCCACAGTACTCGCCGTGATCCGAGGTGAAGACGATGATGGTGTTCGCGGCCACCTCGGGATTCGCTTCGAGCGCGTCGAGCACGCGCCCGATCTCCCGGTCGAGGTAGGCATGCAGCTGGTAGTAGAGATCCAGCATCTTGATCCAGCCCCGCTCGAAGGCGGGTCCCCGGTGCGGCACCTCCCCGAAGACCTGGATCAGGCCCATCAGGGCGGCGAGCTGGAGACGTGGCTTGTGCTGCCGGGCGAGATCCTCGCCGGTCTCGTAGTTGGCCGGCAAATCCGTGAAGACGGCCGGCGGGTCGTTCTGCCCCTCGATCTGGCGGGTCCAGCGCGGGTACCACTGGATGTCATGCGGGTTGACGAAGCTGACGGTCGTACACCACGGTCCGCGATCGCCGTGCTCCTCCAGCCAGGCGATGGCCTGGTCGGCGATGTTCGGATCCTCGACCATGCCGCCGCCGGGCCCACCGTTCGGTGACGGACAGGTGCCGCCGGAGAAGCCGTACTGCTCCATGTCGCAGTCGGCGTCGTTGAGGTGCCACTTGCCCCACCAGTACGTCTCGTACCCCTGCTGGCGCAGCAGCGTCCCCCACGTTGGCAGGCGAGGATCGAGCGACGGGTAGGGCGGCTCGACCTCGTCCACGGGCGTGGCCTGCTCGCGGTTGATCAGCCCGGGGCCGGTCAGGTCATCGACGTTGCCACCCTGCGTGAGCACGAGTCCGGTCTGGTGGGAGTAGAGTCCTGTCACCAGGCTTCCACGTGAGGGGCTGCACATGTTGGAGACGGTGTAGTGCCGCCCGAAGCGCACCGCGCCGTTCTGCAGCCGCGCCAGGTTCGGAAACGCCTGGTTCAGGACGTCCTGATCCGGGAAGCCAATCCAGTCCCGCATCTCGTCGACGAGAATGACGAGGATGTTGGGACGCGACTCGTCCTGCCCGGCCGCTGCCGCGATGGCTGGTGTGGCCCCCGGCACGGCACCGCCCGCGGCCAGGGCCACACCGGCGCCGCCGATCCCGCGGAGCGCATCCCGCCGCGAGATGCGCGGAGCGGCCGAAGATCCGTTCGAGACGTCATCGCACTCGGAGGTCATGAATGTTCCCTTCCCCTCTGCTGCAACACAAGCCGGGCCCGTGCCCGGCCATGTCCACTGTTTTTGGAGTGTCCGCAATTGCAGTCTAGCATCAAAGGGAGGGAAGAGAACATGGGACGGAAATTTGGCAACGGATAGTCCCGCCTATCGTCGCCCGAGCAATGCATAGCACCGATTTTCGGCGTGTAGCTCGCGCTGTGAAGCGGTGAGATATCGCCGTCATGTCCGGTCGATCGACATCGCCATGGTCCGCTTGACGGTACGGAAGCCCAGGTGCTCGTAGAACCCGATCGCTGATTCGTTGAACTCGAAGACGCCGAGCTCGATCTCCGAGACGCCTCGATCGCGGGCCCATCCGATCGCCGCGTCAATCAGGAGGGGCCCGACTCCTCGCCCACGCCACGCTTCCGATACCGCCAGATCGGAAACGAGGACGAAGCGACGTGGCATTACGAACTCAATGGGCGGCGTGTCCTGCAGTCTGAGGACCTCATACCCTACGACCTTGCCATCACCTTCGGCGACGAGAACCAGAACCTCATCCGACGCCAGGAGGGATCGGAGGTATTCGACCGGCATTGGATCGTCCGACTCCCGGTACCGGTTCGGCAGCGCCCACGCGTGCATCCTCGCCAGCTCGGCGGCGATGCGGGTGATGCCGGCGTGGTCATCCACGGTGGCGGGGCGAATCATTACGGACATGGTTCCCGATTTGTCTCCGGACACGTCACTCCCTCCAGGCACGCTGACCACTGTCGTTGAACCGCACGAGCGTCCATCGAGGGCGAGGCCATGCTTGCGGATCTCCGTCGGTCCGCCATTCGGTGATGGATGCCGGTGCGATGTCGACATCGAATCCAGGCGCCAGCGGTAGCCCTCCGAACACGATGAGTGAGGTCTCGACGGTTTCGCCATGAGCCACCACAACCGCCGTCCGGCGTACATGCCGCGCGGCGATCCTCTCGAGCGCTCTGCCCGTTCTGGCAACCAGCTCGGCCCAGGACTCGTTGCCCTGCTCGAACGGCCGGTAGATCCCGCCACCAGGCGATCGAAGGTCCCGCTGGAACCGCTCAGTGGGCATGCCATCGGCCTCGGCCGGGATGTGCCACGAGCAGAGATCGCAGTCCTGGATGACCTCAGGTTGCCCGAGCGTGGATGCGAGGATCTGCGCCGTCTCGACCGCCCGGGGAATCACGGAGCTGTAGACGGCCGCTGGTCGCTCGTCCAGCTCGCGCACCAAGCGCTTGCCGAGCATCTCGACCTGGGCACGTCCCTCCGCCGTCAGGCCTGGACAACTGCGCGGTCCGCCGACCACCCCATCGGCCCGGTGGTGTGACGCGCCGTGGCGAACAATCAGCAGCCGAGTCACCATTCTCGCCTCCTCGGGATCGCATTCGGACGCTCCCACGCCAACGCGCTCAGCGGTCGGTTTCGTCGTCGTTCGCCCTCGGGCAATCCGAGCCGTGGGTTGGCACGCTGGCCACGATGCGCAGGAAATTGGGGCAGCGGGTGAAGTCGTCGGCGGTGCATCGCAACGCGTGCTCGACCATCGCCCTGGCCGTCTGCGCCTGGACGATCCGATCCTCCAGCGTCGCGAGGTGTCGCCTGAGCACCTGCTTGCGCGACGCGGCGTCGGGAGCGTCGAGCATCGCCGCGATGTCGGCGAGGCTGAGCCCGGCCTCCTTGCCGCGCATGATCATCGCCACCCGATCGACGTGCTCCTGCCGGTAACGACGGCGACCGTTGATCCGCGCCGCGGGCGTCAGCAGTCCCATCGACTCCCAGTGCCGCAGCACGTGGGTGGCGAGACCGAATCGCCCGGCCAGCTGTCCGATCGTGATTCCCCCATTTGTCACAGCAGCTTCCACATCGATTGCCCCATCACTTGACTTCATGTTCACCTTAACTTGTAGAGTGACACCTGTTGAGACGATGTGTCAAGTGGAGCAGCCGAATTCGGCGCTCCGACAGGAAAGGATGACATCATGTACGACGTGATCGTTGTTGGCGGCGGACCCGCAGGTCTTTCGGCAGCACTGGCACTCGGGCGCACGCGCCGGTCGACCCTGGTGGTGGACTCCGGCGAGCCGCGCAACGCGCCCGCCGCGCACATGCACAATTTCATCTCGCGCGACGGCACCCCTCCCGCCGAGATGCGTGCCATCGCCCGTGAGGAGATCGGCCGGTACGACTCCGTCGAGCTGCGGGACGACGAGGCGATCGATGCCCAGCCGCTACCCGGGGTCGGCTTCGAGGTCAGCCTTGCAGGGAGCGACGCGGTGCAGGGCCGCCGCCTGGTGCTCGCGACCGGTGTGATCGACGAGCACCCCCCAATTGAGGGACTGTCGGAGCACTGGGGTCGCGGTGTCTATCACTGTCCATACTGTCACGGCTACGAGGTCAGCGACATGCCTGTCGCCGTGCTTGGAACATCGCCGGCGGCGGTGAATCTCGCTGTCCATCTGACACGCCTGAGCGATGATGTCGCTCTCCTGACCAACGGTGCCGACGAGCTCGAAGAGGCAACGGCAATGGTTCTCGGCAACGCCGGCGTGCGCATCATCCATGCTCCGGTCACCCGTCTCGAGGGGCACGATGGGCAGCTCGAGCAAGTGGTCTTCACGAACGGCGACGCGCTGGCCCGACAGGCGGTCTTCTCGGCCGTATCGACCATGCGCCAGCGGTCAACGCTGCCGCTCAGGCTTGGCTGCGCGATGCTGCCGGACGATGCCGTGGAGATCGACGAGCTCGGTCGCACGAGCGTCAACGGCGTGTTCGCAGCGGGCGACATGGCCCGGCGCAGTACCGGCGGACGCATGGCGGCGGTGATCACCGCGGCGGCGAGCGGCACCGTCGCGGGCGCGGCCGCCGACAAGGACCTGCTCGCCGAGGAGTTCGGGTTGCCGCCCATGGCGATACCCGCCCCCGCCCGCACCGCGTAGGCATCGGGGTCGCTCGTCGCAACCATGGCACGAGCCGTGCAGGAGGCATGGCCAGAAGGATATCCCGTGCGCATGCGAGGAGGAACCGCATGGTGACTGCATCACCGCAGGAGCGGTGGGCGATCTCCCAGGGCGACGCCGTCTACACGACTGATGGCTATCGACTTGGTGAAGTGGTCCGGGCGACCGGACAGGAAATCGACGTCGAGGGCGGAATGTTCTTCCGTCGACGGTATGCCCTCTCCCTGGCGGAGATCATCGGGCTAGAGAATGGCGTGCTGCGAACGTCGATCTCGCTGGACGAGGCGAAATCGAGGGAAGGCCGCTGACGACAAGCACCGCCCCCGTTCGGGCAGCCGTGCACTCGGAACCGTCCCGTGGAAGATCCACGGGACGGTTGTTTGAGAAAGGGAATCGGCGTCGCTCGGAGAGCAGGCTGCCCCCTCCATGCTGCCATCGGTCGTTGGCCTGCACGATCGACTGCGCAGCCGAGCCGACCTTCATTTCTCGCTCTCCACGCCTATCCGACGAAAGTTAAGCACACATCCGTCTCGACTTATGTCCATGGATACGATATTGCATTGTCCGCCGCTATTTGACAGAATGGAGAGGGAATCGCAACCACCCATTCACCGGCCTGTGCGACACATCCGCGTCGCTGGTCAGGCGGATGGCCCTCATTCATGGTTCGCGAGCCTTCCCGCAGCATCGAGGTCGTCTCGTACCGACCTCGATGTCCCCGGCGGCCGTTTGACCGGCCGCCGGGACTCTTGTCACCCCGCCAGAGACTGCAACGCTCCGTTGTCGAACACGTGAATACAGCCCGTGGCAGGCGTCGGCTCGGTGTACAGTGACCAAGTCCGTGATCTCGACCCCCAAGCAATGGAGATCGCGCCCGGGCGGCGACCGCCTGATTCACGGAGACAGGAAGAATGTGACTTCTCCCTCGTTGAGGAGGCGGGATACAAACGCACGTGGGCATCCTGCGGCAGTGCATGATCCCCCTCGCCGAGATGCGACGCAGCGTACCGGCCTACGGCCCAGCTGGTGGAGGTGGCACGTAGTCGCTGCTACACGGCGTATCGCAACAGGCGCTGGACCCGCAATTCTGCATGCAATAGGAGTAGCTTCCACACCACGCCGTCATGCATTCCAGGCAATCGTCACCCGTACCGATCCCACCAATCCAGTTAAGCGCGCAATCCGATGAGCTGATCGGGCAATTCTGCTCACAACACGACTCATCAGGCACGACAACCTGCGCCATGACACAGGCGTCCTCAGTCGGGCAATACTCCGGGTAATAGGTATTGCAGTAGTTTGGCTGGTCGCACGATTGCCACTGCTTGGTGCTGTCGATATAGGCGGCAATAGAGAAGACGTCCGAGCCCATCAGCGTGGTCTGATTATTGCACTCCAAGTTCGTCACATGGAAGCATGTAGACGACGGATCTTCATTCGCAAGCTGACAGGCATCGGCGGTGGGGCACAGGTCCGGGTACGTGGTCATGCAGTAATCGTCGGGGACACAGGCGGTGCACCCAGATGCATCGCATGTTGCCGGAACTGTCGCAACCGGTGACGAGGATGTGGCATTGGTGCACAGCACCTGACGTGACCCTGTACATTCGTTCGCGGTAGCACCCGGAACGACCACTGGGGTTGCCTGCTGCCCAACGGGAATGGCCACTGGGGTTGCCGGCGGTGGGACGACGTCACTGCTGGGCGTTGCCAGGGCGATCGGCGATGCCTGCAGGTTCGCGAATCGATCCACCTGGAGCAGCTGACTGGCGGTGGATGTCTCGCCGCCCGATGCTGAAGGAGCGCTCACGACATAGAAGCGACAGCGGCTCAGCGCCGCCAACAGCCGTGTGCTCGCGGCCTGGCGGCGCTCGCCGTAGGTCTCGGCATGTTCGACAAGCGTGTCATGCGACCACGCATTCTGCTCATCCCTGTGCTTTTCAAAGAGGTCGGCATGCTGAAGCCCGAACTCGTGATGCCGCAACTGCAGCTCTGCACACGAGCCGGTATGCTCGTCCGCGATACGCGCCAACTCCTCGTAGAGGAGTACTGACTGCTCTTCAGAGGTAGCATTGCGCAATGTCCGCTCGAACGCGCCGGCCCGACCCACCCCGACGGCCGCCAGTCCACCCAATACGATCCCACCGAGGCTCCCAAGCATCGTGCGGCGGGTACTACTCCCGCCCGCAAGCCGCTGCGCCAGGGCATCGAAACGCTGCTGGTCCATCCTTGTCTCCTGTCGCCAATGATGCGAGATGGGGCCCCGGCACCTACATTGGAACTGGCCTTATAGGTGCGAGCATCATATCCGCGTTCATCACCTGTGCCAACATCTGCCAAGATCCAAGGAGATCTGACAGATTGACCCTCGATATCCCAATGGATGTAGCTCGGAATCGTCCACGGCATCGTGGCGACAGTGTCGAGATGCACGTCGCGCGCTTTCGGAAGGCATTCTGGCTCCCGCAGGCGATACCTGCGGACGAGACGATGCAGGCGAATCCCACACGATAGGTCCGGCACAGTACCATAGCCACGACTCGTATGTCCGATCGAGACGCACCGGCCGGTGCGTCTCCCAACCAGGATTGTGGCCTTGAAGATCTACTCGTGGAACGTCAACGGGATTCGAGCGGTCATCCGCAAGGGCAACTTCGGAGAATTCATCGAGGAGCACCAGCCCGACATCCTCTGCCTGCAGGAGACGAAGGCGAGGGAGGGTCAGGTCAAGCCTGATCTCCCGGACTATCTCGAATACTGGCACTCCGCCGATAAGGCAGGATACAGCGGCACCGCAATCTTCACGCGCGTTGAGCCGGTCAACATCGTCCGGGGTCTGCCGGACAACATCGTCGAACAGTTCTCGCTCTCCGGTGACGGCTACGGCAACCCGAACCAGGAGGGGCGCGTCATCGCGGCGGAGTTCGATGGCTACTGGCTGGTGAGCGTCTACACCCCCAACAGCAAGGGCGATCTCTCCCGGCTCGATCTGCGCTACCGGCACTGGGACCCGGCGTTCCTCGCCTTCGTCAAGGAGCTCGAGGCAGGCCGACACGGCAGCGGCACACCCAAGCCGCTCATCTTCTGCGGCGACCTCAACGTGGCCCACCAGGAGATCGACCTCGCCCGGCCCAAGGAGAACCGCCGCACCCATGGCTTCACCGACGAGGAGCGCGAGCGGTTCCAGGACTACCTCGACAACGGATTCATCGATACGTTCCGACACCTGTACCCGGATGCGACCGGGGTCTACACGTGGTGGAACCAGATGTCGAAGGCACGGGAACGGAACGTCGGCTGGCGCATCGACTACTTCCTCATCAGCGAGGCCCTCAAGCCGAAGCTCGTCGACGCCGGCGTTTACATGGACGTGATGGGCTCGGACCACTGTCCGGTGTCGATCACGCTGGACGTGTGACCGAATCCAGGGAAACACCACACGATGTGACACCGTCCGGACCGGATCCCCGCCTCCGGATGATTCTGTTCGGTGGCGGGCATGGCAACGACTATCGAGAAGCGGAGATGCTCTTCGGCGCATGGGTCGGGCCGGGGGCCAATGTGCTGCTCATCGCAGGCATGGACCAACACCCAGTGGATGTCCAGCGCGACGTGGATCGCATCTCGGGACATCTGCGGGAGCATGGTGTAACGCGACTCAGCGTCTGGGATGCATCGGTCATCGACGCTCCGGGTTTCGTGCCGGATCTGACGCCGTTCGACGGCATCTGCTTCTCGGCGAGCCTCCCACACCAGATCCTCCGGCCGCTGCGCATGAACGGGCTCGACCAGGCGGTGATTGACGCCGCCCGCACCGGGTGTGTGGTCTACACCGAGAACCTGATGATCCCGATCCTCGGTCCCGACGCGCGGTATACGGGGCTCCGTGACTACTGGATCGGTGAGCATGACCTCGAGGACGACGCCGGGCTCGGTCTGACCACAGATCAGGACGGTCGGCCGACCATCTACATGGGTCGCTACCGCGGTCTGCCCTCGGGCAACCGCATCCATCCGCAGCGCGTGGCAAACGAAACTCGATCACGCGTTTGCGTGATTCCGCCGGTGGGCATGGTCACGATTCGAGACGGCATCGTGCGCGAGGTGGGGCGGCGTGCTTTCGACTGGTACGAGCCCAAGCCTCGCCGAAACGGTCAGAAGGCTGTCCTGAAGGGGTCTCGGGACATCGCCAGCGATCGCCAGCGACGGGCGACGTGAACGGCCTTCTCGGTGCCTCACCGACGATCACCTGCGTGAGCACCTCGTCCAGCAGCGTCAGGCATTGATCGGCTGCCCGTTCACGATCTCGACCAGGCCACCGTTGCGCCAGGCACGCAGCGCCTGCCGCACACGAAGGGCCAGTCGATCGCTTGCGTGCTGTCCCGAGTCTTCTTCAGGCACGAAGCGGAAGCTCCGGCGCTCCGACTCACGCAGGCGAATCGTCTCCGGATGCCCGATCAGGCCGCCCTCGTAGACGAGTATCATCGAGTCGTTTCCCGGAGGCGGATCAGACGTGTGATCGATCACCAGGAGACGCCCCGGGACGATGTTCAACCCGAGCTCGTCGGCGACCTCACGAGTCGCGCAGGTTCCGGGATCCTCCCCATCCTCGACGACACCGCCGGGAATCTCCCAGTTGGGCCTGCAGGTCGGCTCGACCCGGAGCGGGCGCTCCTTGTGATCCACGAACAGACACCGCGCCCAACCGCCGGCGAGGGAGGCTGGCGTAATAGGCGTTAGGGTCGTGATTCACGGTTCACCTCTTCGCTGGCGGCAGGACTCGCCATCGCTGGACAGTCGGTCCGGGCTCAACATCCTGTCGCGATGATCGGATGAGACGGACTGCATGCTGCGGCCACCGGGCGGACACTGCCGCACAGGCACCGCCCATGAGACCACCATGTAGCGAGAAACGCACTCGACGACACGCTGGACGGATGCCCGGCGTGTCGTCGAGGTTTGGGGTGAAGCGCAAGGTGAGTGTGTGGCTACTGCGCGGAGACGTTGATCATCCACTGGACGCCGAACCTGTCGGTGAACGCGCCCCAGTAGTCGCCCCAGAACTGGTCGGCCATCTCCGACTCGATCTTGCCGCCCTCGGAGAGCGCCGCGAACAGGCGGTCCGCCTCCTCGCGGGTTTCCGGGTGCAGGGAGATGTAGTAGTTGGTGCCGACCGTCGTCTGGCCCCAATGCTCGGGCACGTCCGACCCCATCAGCCTGTGTCCGCCCAGAATCGGAAGCGACACATGCATCACGAGATTCCTGTCCTTCTCGCTCGCCTCGGACATCTCTTCCGAAGGCGGCACGTCGCCCATGCGCATGATGCCGTTACCGTCGTACTCGGTACCGAAGACGCTCCTGTACAACTCGAACGCCTCCTCCGTCTGGCCGTTGAAGTTGAGATAGGTGCTAACGTATGCCACTGAGCTTCTCCATCTCACTGTGTGCCGCAAGGGCCGTCCCATGTGGTTGCGCCGCCCCGGTTAACGCCGGCGCCGTTGACGGCACCGGGGCTCGCGCCGATCACCGCCGAAGCGGTGTACTTTCAGTGTGCCCGGGTGCTGCGGGACTCGCTTCTCCGATCTTGCGTTCCTGCGTGTCACAGCCGCGACCGAGTCCTGGCTCCGGGATGGTCCCTGCCGCACGTATCAGGAGCCCGAAGATGCGTGGAGCCGGTTCTCGGACCAGGTGCTCAGGTGGGCATCTGGGGCATGTGGGGCATGTGGGATCGATTTGCCCGGAACGGTGGGGATTCGGTCAGGTGCTCAGGTGGTGTCGGGTGGGCAGGTGAACCGGAGCGTGTGGGGGCAGATGATCCAGATGCCCAGGATGTTCATGTCTGGGGGAGCTGACCATGTGGGGCAGGGGCTCGAGCCGGTATGCGGTCGGGCCGCCATGCGACACCCGGTCGGCCCCGACGAGTGCAAACGGCCC